>Ga0207773_100001_pt1 | contig 585291 bp, 501 predicted proteins | sample TtaePargueraPR_2_FD_187281 | JGI IMG/M metagenome (GOLD analysis project Ga0207773, IMG submission 187281) | Aerobic enrichment media microbial communities from Bioluminiscent Bay, La Parguera, Puerto Rico - Tt and M1 (3) (SPAdes) | ecosystem: Environmental > Aquatic > Marine > Unclassified ... | reverse complement strand
CGCAAGGGTTGTATTCATTGAGGAACCGGTGGGTGGAGATTCACTATGGTAAATGAATCGCCCAGTGCGGACCCGCACGCTGGGTGATGTGGGGGCCGGGGGCTAGACACCTCCGGCTACCCGATTAGGCGATTGCGCCTCAAACAAGATTTAGCCCCCCGTCAGAAAGTATGACCTCACCTGTAAGGTAATTACTTGAGACAAGCATTGACACTGTGTGTGCAATTTCATTCGGTTTTGCACCACGCCCCATTGGCGATTTCTCGTTCCAGAGCTTTTGTGCGTCGACCCACTCTTTAGTCATTGGCGTGTCAACCAAGCCTGGCGCGACGGCATTTACTCGGATATTTGGAGACAAGCTTAACGCCAAAAGTCGAGTTACATGATTGAGGGCGGCTTTGCTTGCTGCGTAGGGAATGGACGCTCCTTTGGGGCGCACACCCGCGTGAGAACTTATATTCACAACGCAGCTGGCGCAATCTTGGTTTGAGGCTTCACGTAAAGCCTGCTCAGCTTCAGCGATGAGCGTCCACGGCGCAATGACATTTACCTCATAAAGTTTTCGCCATATCTCAGGCGACGCTTCTTTAAGAGCGCCATGGGGTATCATTGCATTGATCCCGGCGTTATTGACCAATACATCCAGTCGACCATGCTGGGATAGAACATCCGCGATCAAGTACTTTGCTTGCTCCTGATCAGACAAATCTGCTTGGGTATATGTGGCGCCTACATAGGTGTTCGCTAACTCCTTACCTTCATCGACAGATGATCGTGAATGAAAAGCGATAGCAAATCCGTCGCTGGCCAGCCTTACAGCAATTGCCTTCCCAATTCCCGATGTGGATCCAGTGACAAGAGCGACTCTATTTTGGTTTTTCTCTCTATCTGGCAACGTGAACTCTCCGATTTTCCTATTCGCCTAACGCCGAGATCAGGGGCAGCATACAATATGCGCCTTTTTGTGCAATAATGGGAGCGCAGCGACCGCACAAAAAGGTGCATATTGTAGGCTGTCCCCTGTATCGACTCGTTAGATTCTCCCACCATAGCGATAGCTGAGGCTGGCTGACCAAGCCGATCGATGATCGCGGGAAAGAATTCTGATGTACCCTTTTCCACTCCAAGGTTCTCTCTACAGAAGTAGCCCGCCACAAATTGGGACAGTCCTACACGTGAGAATGCCGCTTCTATCTCCTGCGCTGTGGAGTCGAGCGCACCAGTAGCGATATAGATATCAGCAACTTTGGAAACATGCCTGAGTACATCCATAGCACCTTCAACTGCCTCTACGACTTCCCAGTTGCACATTTTGCCGGAGGCCCCAGGCAAATCCGTCATGAGAGTGTCGCCCCAGTCAAAGAGATAGGTCTTGATCACATTACTACCCTTGTGCCCATAACGCCGCGCTCACCGGCGGACAATGCTATGCACCTTTGTGCGAAAATGGGAGCGAAGCGACCAGCACAAAGGTGCATAGCATTGGTCGTCCGGTGCAGCGCTTGGTTAGGCATCTGGGTCAGAATCCCGCACCTCCACCTCTTTGTAGCATGAATCTTCAATGTTTCTGTAGCCTAGAATCGAAGTACAAAACTGTTTTTCTTCTTTTTTACAGAAGAAATCTAATGGCTCTAACTGAATAAAATGGCTATACGTTTTCCCTTGCTCTGATATACGAATTCCCATGTATGGAGGCAACTCAGAAATATCAGAGTGGTACCAAGAAGCTGTAATGAAAACGCTAAACTCTTCAGTTTTTGGAAAAAATTGCCCATAGCAATCTGGCACAACAAGCTCCTTACCTGCGATGGATAGCCTCTTGCCTACCATGTCAAGAATAGCTGGTTGATATTTTTCCGGGAGACCAACCAGTCGATTCCCCCTAAGTTCAATAATCCTATCCTGATGCGACCACACAGAGACAGAAACAAGAGTAGTTAAAATTAAAAACAAATGCTTTTTCATGTTCCTTGCCTAACGTTGCCAGCAGAGGCGGCCTACGCTGTTTATGCGCGCAGCGCATAGTGTAGGCCGTCCTGCGGAGGCGCGCAGCGCCGGAGCGTACTGCCTGGCTTGGTTATGTGGCTCATGCTCAATCAATTAGAAACACCACCTTTAGCACATACAGAATTGACAAAAAGCCGAACTGCAGAGCCCCAAAAGCGAAAATAGGCAATGGAATTACAATGCTCGAAAAGCCACCGACCTTCCATGATCTCCAAAGAAATATGACACTGGCAACGACGAAAGCAAAACCAACTGCCATAAATAAATTCAGATCTATAGTTTGCCAGATACCTGAAATAGCGCCATATCTATGTGTTCCCGCAGTCCAGACAGGAACGACCGCGATAACAGCGGCAATACTAAAAATAGCACTTGCAATTCCGAAGTAGTTTGTCTTCATTTACCTACACATAACGATTTATATCGTAGTCGTAACGACCACTTTCCCCCGCCTCATATCTCAATTGAGACCATTCGACCAAGAGTGCGCTGGAACGCCCGCAGCGTCAAGCTTGCAGGGGAACTGGTACGCTTTGTCAGTTCTGGATAAACGGTCGTTGTGCCCCATATCCTCATTTTTCTGCAGCCTCATAAGGCATTGTTTCTTATAGGATTTTCACTGGATTTGCCAGGAAGGCCCAGATATCGGTCCCGATGACCATTTTTCCAGGCAGTAAGCAGGTGGAAATAAGGGTGGGTAGGTGAAATTTTGATCAGCGGGCGAGAGCAAGGAACAAAGCGGCCGGAATTGCTCCGGCCGCTTTTACATTGCCTGCGGTGGATTAAGCGCTGGCTGCCAGCGCCGCGGGAGCAGTGTTCTCCTGTCCCGCCTCGTCGCTAACGGAGGAGCGGATCAGGTAATCGAAGGCCCCCAGCGCCGCGGTAGCCCCCGCCCCCATGGAGATCACTATCTGCTTGTAGGGCACGGTGGTCGCATCGCCGGCGGCATAGACGCCGGGGAGGCTGGTAGCTCCGCGTTCGTCTATGGCGATCTCGCCCACGCGGTTCAGTTCGACCTCGCTCTCCTTCAGGAACTCGGTATTGGGCACCAGGCCTATCTGCACGAAGACGCCGGCCAGTTCCAGGTGTTTGCTCTCGCCGTTTACCCGGCCTGTGTACTGCAGGCTGTTCACCTTGCTGCCGTCGCCGAGTATTTCGGTGGTCTGGGCGTTGGTGATGATGTCGATGTTGTCCATCGACCGCGCCTTGCGCACCAGCACTTCGTCGGCGCGCAGTGTGTCGGCGAATTCCAGCACGGTGACATGCTTGACGATACCGGCCAAGTCGATGGCCGCCTCTATGCCGGAGTTGCCGCCGCCAATCACCGCCACGTGCTTGCCCTTGAAGAAGGGGCCGTCGCAGTGGGGGCAGTAGGCCACGCCGCGGGTTTTGTACTCCTCCTCGCCGGGTACGCCCAGTTGACGCCAGCGGGCGCCGGTGGCGAGGATCACGGAGCGGCTTTTCAGCGTGGCGCCGCTCTGCAGTTCCAGGTCCAGCAGCTGGTTGCGGGCCAAGTTTGCCGCGCGCTGGCCGGTAATGATGTCCACGCCGTATTCCTTCACGTGCTGCTCCAGGCTGGCGGCGAGTTTGGGGCCCTCTGTGTAGGGTACTGAAATGAAGTTCTCGATACCCACCGTCTCCATCACCTGGCCGCCGAAGCGCTCGGCCACCAGACCGGTGCGGATGCCCTTGCGCGCGGCGTAAATTGCGGCCGCGGCGCCGGCGGGGCCGCCGCCGACTACCAGCACATCGTAGGGTTCTCTTTCATTCAGGGATGCGGCCTCGCGTTTGGCGGCGCCGGTATCCAGCCTGGCGACGACTTCCTGCAGGGTCATGCGGCCCTGGGCGAAGTGCTCGCCGTTCAGGTAGACCGCGGGCACCGCCATCACATTGCGCTCTTCCACTTCGGCCTGGAAGAGGGCGCCGTCGATCATCTCGTGGGTGATGTTCGGGTTCAGGGTTGCCATCAGGTTCAGAGCCTGGACCACGTCCGGGCAGTTCTGGCAAGTCAGCGAGATGTAGGTCTCGAAGTGGTATTCGTCCTGGAGGTTGCGGATTTGCTCGAGCAGTTCCGGGTCGGCCTTGGACGGGTGGCCGCCGGCCTGGAGCAGGGCGAGTACCAGGGAGGTGAATTCGTGTCCCATGGGAATGCCGGCGAAGCTGACGCGCGGTTCTTTGCCCGCGGGGGCCACGGCCATGCTGGGCGCGCGTTTGCCGCTGCCGATGGTGAGGGCGATTTTGCCGGAGAGGCCGGCGATTTCCTCGGCCAGGGATTGCAGCTCCGCGGATTTGGGGCTGTCGTTGCCGGACACACTGATTTCAATCGGATTGACGATATTTTGCAGGTAGGTGTCCAGTTGCTGTTTCAGGGTTGCATCCAACATCGGTGTGTCCTGTGATTCTTTGGGTTAAAAAGGACCCGCCCGGAGGGCGGGCCAAAATGGGGATGGTGCCCCGATCAGGCTTTCGTGGGCGGGCCTTTTGGCCCGCTGCCGAGCTGGAGCTCGGCGCTGATTCGCGCCACCATGGCGCTCACCCTTCGGGCGCCTTCGGCGTCCAAATCGGCTGTCCTGCCGATTTGTCCCAAGGGCGGGCCTGCGGCCCGTTTGCCGAGCTGGAGCTCGGCGGTCCCGGGGGGGGGCGGCTTAGATCTTGCCGATCAGGTCGAGGGACGGGGCCAGGGTTGCTTCGCCTTCCTTCCACTTGGCCGGGCAGACTTCGCCCGGGTGGGCGGCGATGTACTGGGCGGCCTTGATCTTGCGCAGCAGTTCCTGGGCGTCGCGGCCGATACCGCCGGCGGTGATCTCGACGATCTGGATCTTGCCCTCCGGGTCGATCACGAAGGTGCCGCGGTCGGCGATGCCTTCTTCCTCGATCATCACGCCGAAGTTGCGGGTGATGGTGCCGGTGGGGTCGCCAATCATCGGGTACTCGATCTTGCCGATGGTCTCGGAAGAGTCGTGCCACGCCTTGTGGGTGAAGTGGGTGTCGGTGGATACTGAGTAGATCTCGACGCCCAGCTTCTTGAACTCTTCGTAGTTGTCCGCCAGGTCCCCCAACTCGGTGGGGCAGACGAAGGTGAAGTCCGCCGGGTAGAAGAAGAACACGGCCCACTTGCCCTTGACGTCGGCGTCGCTGACGTCGAAGAAGTCGCCGGCCTGGTAAGCCTTGGCCTGGAAGGGTTTCAGTTCGGATTCGATGTAGCGAGACATAGCTTTTTCCTCGTTCGCTGTGTTTTGGGTTAGAAGTTGCTTGGAACGGGATTAATACTATGAGCGCTCTTTGATTAATAAAAATAATCTATTTCAATGGTCTTGATAGCTTATCTTGATTGCTGGCGCCACATTCATAGTTATGTTGGGTGCCAGTTGGGGAGAATTGCACCGGTCGCCGCCATTGCGGATACTCGGGTGAATTGACCAGGGCGTCGCTTTTCAGTCAGCGCCGGCAGTAAATAGGACACTGAGACAGCGTTATGCGATTGATTCGGTTGCTGAAGAACGACCTGGCGCGGGAGGCCGGCGAGTGGGTTGAGGAGGGGCTGATCAGCGAGCCCCAGGCGGAGCGGATCTGCAGCCGCTACGGCGTCGACTACCACCAGGTGAAGAACCGCACCTTCGGCTACAACGTGCTGGTGGGGCTGGGCTACCTGTTTATCGGCCTGGCGATCATCACCCTGCTAGGTGCCAACTGGGACGAGATACCGCGGGCGTTGCGCATGGGGGGGCTGATTGCGCTCACGGTGGCCACCCAGGGGCTGGCCCTGCGCCACTACGGCGCCGGCGACCGCAGTGCGGGGGTGGGCCTCTTCCTGCTCGGCAACCTTTTCTTCGGTGCCTCGATTATCCTGATCGCGCAGATCTATCACCTGGGCGAGCATATGCCGGACGGCGTTTTCTGGTGGGCGCTGGGCTGCCTGCCGTTCGCGCTGCTGACCCGGAATCCCTGGCTGGCTCTGCAGGCGAATGTGCTGGCGTTGATCTGGTTCTTCCTCGAGGTCAGCTACGGTTTCTACCCGGCACTGTTCCCCCTGTTTGTTCTCTCTTCGGTTTTTGTCCTCTGGCGCGGGCCCCAGAGCGTGGTGTTGCTGTTGGTGGCGCTGGCCAGTGTCGGTTTCTGGCTCGAATACTCACTGGCGGCCCTGTGGCGGGAGGCGGACCAATTCTTCCTGTTCGACCTGCAGGTGGAGAACCTGGCCGTGGCCGTGGCGTTGTTTATTCTGCTGTTTGCCTTCAGCCACTGGTTGGTGGCGCGGCCATCACCGGTGGCCAGGGACTATGCTGCGGTGATTTCCGTCTGGTGCCTGCGCTTTGTGCTGATCCTGATGCTGGTGATGAGTTTTGCCGATCCCTGGGAGGGGTTGCTGGAGGCGGACTGGAATCATCCGTTGTCCATGTGGCCGGTGATTGCACTGCTCTCCGGCTTGGCGCTGCTGCTGGCATTCAGGGCCGGACGGTTGTCGTCCGTCGCGCTGTTGCTGGCGGTGTTCCTGATGGCGCTGCTTGCCGTCATTCTTTCAGGCAGGGAGGAACACGCCGTCTACTTCCAGATCGCCGCCAATTTCGCCCTGATCGGTAGCGGCGTCTGGCTGATTGTGCGCGGCATGAACAGCGGCATCTCTCATTACTTCTTTCTCGGCGTGGCCTCGATACTGGTCACCGCACTGCTGCGCTATATCGACCTGATCGGCGATTATGTGGGCGGGGCGCTGATCTTCGCACTGTTCGCCGCGCTGTTGCTCGGGGCGGCCAAATACTGGAAACGCCACCAGTCCCGGGAGGGCGCGGCATGAAGCGGGAAATCAAAACCGGCCTGGTTGCGGCCATCGCCCTGCAGTGCCTGATCCTCGTCGGCATGTACGTCAGCGCGCAGCTACCGCTGTGGACCGGTGAGGCAATCCGGCTGAAGACGATACCGGTAGACCCGCGTTCGCTGTTCCGGGGCAACTACGCGCGGCTGGAATACGACTTTTCCCAGTTGAATGCGTCCCTGTTTCCCGGCGACAGGAAATTGCGCGAGGGGGAGGTGGTCTATGTCCTGCTGAAGCCGGGCAAGAGGGGGTTCCACGAACTGGCCGGGGCCAGCCTGGAAAAACCGGGGGAGGGCGTCTTCCTGCGCGGCCGGGTAACCGGCACCTGGCTGCGCGATGCCGAAAGCCGCTACCAGGTCAAGTACGGCATCGAGGCCTTTTTCGCTCCCAGGGAGAAGGCGCTGGGGCTGGAGAGCGAGTTGCGTAACGGTGGTATGGCGGAAGTGATGGTGTCCGGTTCCGGCAGGGCGCGGCTGAAAAATGTCACAGGGAACCCGGTTGAATAGACTGCCGCTTGCTCGCGCTCCCGCTGGTTGCTGCGCGCGGCGCACCCTTTGCCAACTGACGGCAACGAAAGAGCGCTATCGATGACTCAGCCCTATCTGGAAACGCCGAACACTTTCGGCCTGGCGATGCTGCTGCAACTGGTTACCCTGGCGATCGCGATGGCCGGCCTTTATTTTCTCGATGTCCAGGTCTCCATTCTGGGAGCTTTGGGATTTTCCGGGCTTTTGATGGGCATTCTGGGCGCTCTGCTGAGCTACGCCGCCGCCCTGTGGCTGACCCGCTCGAGAACGGTCGTGGGTGAAACGCTGCGCAAACACTGCCGCGACCTGCACTCGCTGTTCGCCCGCTATTCCATGCCGCAGATACTACTGGTCTCCGTCGCCGCCGGCGTTTGCGAGGAGCTGCTGTTCCGCGCCTTCCTGCAGCCCTGGTTGTCGCAACTCACCACGCCACTGCTGGGGTTAATCGGCGCATCCACAGCCTTCGCGCTGCTGCACTACGCCTCATTTACTTATTTTGCCGCCACGCTCGTGGTGGGACTGGCCCTGGGAATCAGCTACCGGCTCACGGAGAGCCTGCTCTGCGTGGTGACCTGGCACGCGGTTTACGATCTGCTTGCGATCACCGCATTGGTCCGCTACCCGCAGCTGTTCGGGGTCCCTGCGGCGGACAAAACCTGACACTTCCGCTGATCCACAGGGCGGTCAATGCATCAATATGGTGCTTTCAAAAGTTGCAGCAGGTATTTTTTGCCCAAGTTGTCATCAAATTCCGTCAGATTAAGACTCAAAAGTAATAAATATATGAATATTCATAACTAAATCTTCCTGTCGGCGTCCTCCAAGTGATTGCAATCGATTGCAATGGCGGATTATAGTGATCCGTACGAGGTGTCATTGTGCTTGCACGCTTTGTCTTGGTGCATGCAATCGTTTGCATTCGGCACATATAACAACCCAAAAATGTACACCGCGAACAATAAGTTGCATAAAAACGAGGACGAGAGGGAAGAACTGATGAATAAGAATCCTTTGGCCCAGGCGGTATCCCTGGCGGCAATCTCCCTGGGCTTTAGCGGCGCCCTGGCGGCCCAGGAGGCGACCCAGCCGACTCCAACCGACGATAGGGTGATGGAGGAAGTGGTGACCACCGGTACTCCCGGCGGTGCCAGTATCCGCAAGCTGGATGCCAGCTTCTCCATTACCACCCTGAGCGACGACGAGATCTCCAAAGTCTCCCCGGCCAGCACCGCGGACCTGATGAAATCCATTCCCGGCCTGTGGGTGGAGAGCTCCGGCGGCGTGTCCGGCGCCAATATCGATGTGCGCGGTTTCCCCGGCGGCAGTGATGCCCCCTTCGTCACCGTTTCCCTGAACGGCCTGCCGGTCTACCCGGCGCCGACCCTGTCTTTCCTCGAGAACTCCTCGCTGTTCCGCGTGGATGAAACCATCCAGCGCGTCGAGGGCCTGCGCGGCGGTCCCAACCCGGTCTACTCCAACGGCCAGCCGGGCCTGACCACCAACTTTATTTTGAAGGAAGGCACCGAGGAGACAGAGGGCCGGGTCAAGTACACCGCCTCCGACTACGACCTGCAGCGGATGGACGCCTTGCTGACCGGCAAGCTGAGCGACGACGTCTATTACATGATGGGCGGCTACGTCAGCTCTTCCCCCGGCGTGCGCGATGCCGGTTTCAGTGCCGAGGAGGGCCACCAGTTCACCCTGCACCTGACCGCGGAGCTGGACAATGGCAAGGCCGGCTTCTACCTGCGCGATACCGATGACCATGGCACCTGGTACCTGCCCGGCGCTTCCTTCCTGTCGGCGGACTACACCCAGGTGGGCCCGAGCAACCGCAAGGTACTGGTGCCGATCAGCCAGGCGGACGGCAGCGGCGGTTCCGAAACCGAGTGGCAGAGTTTCGATATGGGCGAGGGCCGAGGCTGGGACGGCAGCATCGGCGGCGCCTATGTGGAGCTGGACCTGGGCAACGGCTGGAGCCTGACCGACCGCTTCGCCCTGACCAGCGGCAACGCCGACACCCTCGGCTTCGTGCCCAACGGCAGCCCGGTGCGCCTGGACAGTCTCGCGGACAATCCGAACGCTGCCTTTCAAACGGTTTCCGGCAACGCCGTCAGCGGCGATACCCTGGTGCAGCAGTTCGGCCCCTGGGTAGTGCGCAAGGATATAGAGGCGGCCAGCAACGACCTCAGCATCGCCAAGCAGTGGGACGGCGCCAAGATCACCGCTGGCTACTATGCCTCCAACTGGGAGGTGAGCGAGTGGTGGTCCCTGGGCAACCAGAAATACTATGTGCTGGGCCACGACGGTGAACAGATCTCCCATCTCGACGTCGATGGCCAGATAATCGCCTCTCCCGTTGTCGACGGCGAGAAAATCCCCGACGGAATCGAGTGTAACGCGCCGGGGGTGGTGGCTTGCGACGGGAGCTTCGACCTCGAGGCCGGCGGCGATGCCCGCGAGGATGCGCTCTACCTGGCCGGCGAATTCTACGTCGGCGACTTCACCTTCGACCTGGGTGTGCGCTCCGCCAACCGCGAGACCAACTACTCGGTGGACGACGGCGCCCGCGACGGTGTCTTTACCACCTACAAGGCGGATGCGGACGGCACCGCCTACACCGCCGCGGTGGACTGGGCCTTCGCCGACAATATGGGCAGCTTCTTCCGCATCAACTCCGGCTTCAAGTTTGCCGACTTCGACGAATACCGCAATTTCGGCGGCAGCTTCCGCGCCGGTTCCGACCTGGTGATCGACGTGGACCAGGCCGAGCTGGGCTACAAGCTGCAGGACGAAAACTATTCCCTGTTCGCGACTCTCTTCTACAACGAGACCCAGGGCATGCCGGATTGTATTCAGGGGAGTGCTGTGTGCACCCGCCTCGAGACCGAGGCCATGGGGGTGGAACTGGACGGCAAGCTCTACTGGGGCGATTTCACCCTGGGCCTGAACGCCACGGTGCAGGATGCGGAAATCACCAGTGGCGAATTCGAGGGTAACCAGGTACAGCGCCAGCCCAAACACCAGGTGCGCCTGAGCCAGAGTTACGACTGGACCCTGAGCAATGGTGTGGATATGTCCCTCTATGGCGCGGTCAGCCGTGTCGGCGAGCGCTACAGCGACAGCGGTAACATCACCACCTTGCCTGCCTACACCAAGGTGGATTTGGGTACCACCCTGACTATCAACGATCTCAGCGTGCAGCTGGCGGTGGACAACCTCACCGACGAGGAGGGGGCCACCGAGGGCGATCCGCGCGATCCCCTGGCGGCCAACGTGCGCTACATTCTCCCGCGCAATATCAGGTTGAGCGTTGGTTACGATTTCTAGCAGGTAGTCGGCGCGATATCTGGGCTTGTTGAGCTTGCCGCACGGATACCCACCGTGCGGCTTTTTTATTTCTGGGGTCGGTGAATATGTAGGAGCGGCCGTTGGCCGCGATGGCGGGCCCGTGGCCCGTTGCCGAGCTGGAGCTCGGCGTTCCCAGGGGAGGATTCCTGCGGCGCTATGAACCAGGCTCAAGCTGTAGGAGCGGCCGTTGGCCGCGATGGCGGGCCCGCGGCCCGTTGCCGAGCTGGAGCTCGGCGCTCCCAGGGTGGGCTGCGGCGCTATGGATCGCGTTCAAGCTGTAGGAGCGGCCCATGGCCGCGATCGGGCTTTCCGTTTTCGCAAAGAGTTATTGCAGATATCTGTTGGTGGGTGTTTATGGTGGGGGGCCCGGAGATGGTTCGGCGTTCTTATCAATATCGATCGCGGCCATGGGCGGATGGCCGCCCCGCCGCTCCTACAGGGGGGCAGCTGGTGCTTAACGAGGTAGCAAAGAAACTGCCCGTATCGAATTCGGTCAGGCTGTCCAGAAGGTAATCCGCTTCTCCCAGCGCATTCCGATCGCCAACGCCCACCGCCGTCATACCAGCAGCCTTGATCGCTGCCACACCCGCAGCGGCATCTTCGAACGCCAGGCAGTAGTCGGGGGCGACGGCCAGGCCCCGGGAGGCGGCGAGGAAAATATCCGGCGCCGGCTTGGGCGCGGCCTTGGCCGGGTCGGCGATCACCGTAAAGCAGTCGGCAATACCCAGTGCCTCCAGTACCGCCGGCGCATTCTTGCTGGCCGAGGCGAGGCCTATAGGAACGCACCGGCCGCGCAGCCACATCAATAGTTTCCTCGCTCCGGGCAGCAGGTCGTCGGGCGCCAGGTTCTGGATCAATTCCCGGTAGACGTCGTTCTTGCGCGAAGCCAGCGCGATTTTTTCCCCCTCGCTGAACTCCGCACTCCGCTCGCCGAGAATCACTTCCAGCGAAGCCATGCGCTCCAGCCCCTTGAGGTCCTCCTCCATATTTTCTTCCCAGGGCAGGTGCAGTTCCCCCGCCAACTGGCGCCAGGCCTGCAGGTGCAGGCGGGCAGTGTCGGCGATAACGCCGTCCAGGTCGAAAATGGCCGCGCGGAAATTCATATTGCCAGCTCCCGTGCCGGCGCCCGCTCGATGGCGAGCGATTGCCCCGGCTCGCTGAGCCAAAGTATTTCATCGCCGTGGCGCAGGGTGATCGGTTCGCCATCGACGAGGGTGTAGCTGGCCCTGCGCGGGTCCACGTCCAACTCCAGAATGCGGCCGCGAAACTGCAGGCGGAAGCGGTAGCCGTCCAGGCCCTCGGGCACAGTGGGGGTGAAGCTCAACACCTCACCGTGCAGGCGCATACTGGCAAAGCCCTGCACGAGGCAAAGCCAGGTTCCGCCCATGCAGGCAGTGTGCACGCCGTGCTGGGTGTTGTTGTGGTGGTTGTCCAGGTCCATGCGCGCCACCTGCTGGAAATAGTCCAGCGCCTTGTCTGGGTAGCCCACTTCGCTGGCAACAATGCTGTGAATACAGGCGGACAGGGTGGAGTCGTGGGTGGTGCGCGACTCGTAGAAATCGAAATCCCGGCGCTTCTGCCCGAGGGAAAATTCCGAACTCTGCAGGAAGAGGCCGAGAATCACGTCCGCCTGCTTGCACACCTGGTGGCGGTAGATCACCAGCGGGTGGTAGTGCAGCAGCAGTGGGTAGTGATCCGCGGGGGTATTGGCGAAGTCCCACTGCGGCTTGTCGAGGAAGCTGTCGTCCTGTGGGTGAATGCCCTGGGATTCGTCGTAGGGCAGGTACATGGCATCCGCGGCGCGGCGCCAGGCTTCGGGCTCTTCTTTATTCAGTTGAATGCGCTGCGCCAGTTCGCTGGCGGCTTCGGGCGCATTGGCCCGCAGCCAGTCGTAGACCTCGCAGGCGTATTCCAGGTGCGCGCGCGCCATCAAATTGGTATAGAAGTTGTTGTCCACCAGCGCCGTATATTCGTCGGGCCCGGTGACCTCGTTGATACAGAACTGGTGATTGCGGCGCGGATTGAAGTGTCCGATTTCCAGCCACAGGCGCGCGCCCTCGATCACCAGCTCTGCGCCCTTGCCGCGCAGGAAATCCGTATCGCCGCTGGCGCGGCAGTAGTGGCGCACGGCGTAGGCGATATCCGCGTTGATATGGAACTGGGCGGTGCCCGCGGGATAGTAGGCGGAGCACTCCTCGCCACCGATGGTGCGCCAGGGGAAGAGGGCCCCTTTTTTAATCGCCAGCTGCCGCGCCCGCGCCCGCGCCGCGTCGAGGATCGAGTGTCGGTATTCCAGCAGTCCGCGCGCCAGTTGCGGTTGGGTGTAGAGGAAAAACGGCAGTATGTAGATTTCCGTATCCCAGAAATAGTGACCCTCGTAGCCGTCGCCGGACAGGCCCTTGGCGGCGATATTGGTGCGCCCGTCGCGGCCCAATGACTGGAACAGGTGGAAGAGATTGAAGCGCATGCCTTGCTGCAGGGCGTCGTCGCCGCGTACTTCCACGTCCGCCGCGGCCCAGAAGCTGTCCAGCTCGCGAAGCTGGATTTCGGCGTAATCGTCGAAGTTCTTGCCGCTGCATTTATCCAGGTAGTCGCGCAGCTGCGCCGCGCTGATCGACGTGCCGTTTTGCCCGGCGAAGTGGGCCACGTATTTGGTCAGCCGGAGCGGCTGGCCGCGGCGTGCGGCAAAGCGATACTCGGCCGATACCCCATCCCCGCCGCGGAAATTGCCCTGTGTGTATACGCCGTCGAACTCGACCCTGTGCAGTGCGCCTGAGCCGACGGTAAAGCCGCTGCTCAGTACCTCCTGTATCAGTGCCAGTTGCGCGCCTTCGGCCAGGCTGGCCCGCAAGCGGATATCCGCGCTGTCGATCGGCGAGGCCAAGCGGGGATCGTCGCTCTTATGGGCCTGTGCCAGGCCCGCGTCCAGGGAGGAGAGCAGGTGCACTTCTCCGTCGAAATCCAGAGGCGTCAGCTGGTAATCCAGCACATAGAGGTTCCGCTCGCCCAGGGACACCAGGCGGCGGCTGTGCAGCTCGATGGTTTTGCCGTTCGGCGAGCGCCACACCAGTTTCCTGTGCAGCAGGCCGGCGGCCATATCCAGGCGGCGCTCGAAGCTGAGCAGTTCCCCCTCCGCCAGGGAGAAGCGCTCGCCGTCCAGCCACAGCCGGATCGACTTGCCGTTGGGTACCGTCAGCATGCGCTGGTTGTTCTTGGCATAGCCGTAGGCGCTCTCGCCGTAGGTAATGGGCTCGCTGGCGTAGACGCCGTTCAGGTAGCAACCGTCGGCAAAGGGCTCCGGATCGAAGCCTTCCTCAAAGGTGCCGCGCAGGCCGATAAAACCGTTGCCCAGGGAGAAGAGGGTGGCGTTGAGGGCGTAATCCCGCGGCTGGAAATCGCTTTCCACCAGTTCCCAGGGGCGCACCTGATGATTCGGTTTTTGTTGTTGCTGCATACCACCATCGCATAGTCGGGATTGAACGGGAGCGGGTGCGCACACCCGCGGGGCGCAGGGGCGCCGGTTGCGGTCAGTGTAGCGCTTTTAGGTGAGAATTTGCAATCGATTGCAAGTCCTGGATCACAATCGAATGGAGCGGTTATTCGAGACCGGCTTGCTGCTGAGCCTAGTATCTAATTAATTGATTTATAAGGGTTTAATTACTTTCTTTGAATATGCTTTTGAACCGGGGAAGTCGACCGGTCACATTTGTAAGCGCAATTGTTACCGAAATTTTGCAAACGATTGCACCAGCTTGGCACTTCCGCCATACTGGTGCCCCGCACCGGTGCAGTATCCGGCGCTCTCCCGGCCCGCTTTTCGGGTTGGATAAAAAATGTACAATAACGAGCCGCCGCCGCCCCCGGGCCGAAGCCGCACAGACAATAAAGAAGCCGCTATGAACAACCAGCGCATACTGCTCTCCCTCTTCGCCATCTACCTGGTATTCGCGATACTGCTGAACAGCGTCGGCACGGTGATACTTCAGGTGATCAACAGCTACGGTGTCAGCAAGTCCGCCGCCAGCGTACTGGAGGGCTTCAAGGATATCCCCATCGGCATAGTGTCCTTCCTGGTGGCCTCGCAGCTGCCGCGGTATGGATTCAAGAGGGCGATGCTGACCGGCCTGGGTATCGTCACCGCCGCCTGCCTGTGCATGCCGCTGCTGCCGGGCTTCTGGACCGCCAAGCTGCTGTTCCTGTCCGTGGGTGTCTCCTTCGCGCTGGTGAAGGTCGCGGTCTGCTCCTCCATCGGCCTGCTGGCGCGGGACCGCCGGGAGCACGCGGGCATGGTAAATACCCTGGAGGGGGTGTTTATGCTGGGTGTGCTCGGCGGTTATTGGCTTTTCAGCGCCTTTATCGATTCCGCCGATTCGGCCTCCACCGCCTGGCTGGATGTCTACTGGGTGCTGGCCGGTATCTGCGCGCTGGCCTTTGTGCTGCTGTGGACGACGGACATGGACGAGTCCGGCACCCGCGTCGAGGGCGAGAGCCCGTTGCGGGAATTTGTAGCCATGCTGTGCCTGGTGGCCAGGCCGCTGGTGTGTATCTATGTCGTTTCCGCCTTCGTCTACGTGCTGATAGAGCAGGGCATAGGCACCTGGCTGCCCACCTTCAACAACGAAATACTGAAGCTGCCGGCAGCCATGAGCGTGCAGGCCACCAGCATCTTTGCCGCCGGCCTGGCCATCGGCCGCCTCGGTGCCGGCGCCATCATGCGCCGCATGCACTGGTACCCGGTGCTGAATGGGTGCCTGCTGGCGATGGCGGCGCTGGTGGTGCTGACCCTGCCGCTGGCGGAGGGTATCGAGGCCAACCCGGATATCAACTGGCTCAACGCCCCGGTGGCCGCCTTTATCCTGCCGCTGATCGGCCTGTTTATGGCTCCCATCTACCCGGCGATCAATTCGGTGATGCTGAGCTCCCTGCCGAAACACCAGCATTCGGCGATGACCGGCCTGCTGGTGATCTTCTCGGCCCTGGGCGGCACCACCGGCTCGCTGATCACCGGCTCGGTGTTCGAGGCCTTCGACGGGCGCTTCGCCTTCTACCTGTCGCTGGTGCCGATCAGTGTGATCCTGCTGACCCTGGTCTTTTTCCGCCGCGCGGTGGAGCGGGATGGCCAGGCGGGTTTCGCCGGCGCCGCGGCTTCCGCGTCCCACTGAGGGTTGTTTTACAAACGATTGCAGCCCACCTAAGATGGCGCCTTCGCAGTTTTTAAGGTGAAGGCGCCATGCCCAAGGATTCCCCCGCTCCCATCTCCATGTCCGATATCGCGCGCCTGGCGGGAGTCTCAGAATCCACCGTGTCGCGGGCGCTCAACAACAACCCGTTGATCAACGAGAAGACCCGCGAGCGCATCCAGAAAATCGCCCTCTCGATGAACTACAAGATCAACGAGAGCGCGCGCAACCTGCGCCTGCAGCGCAGCCACACCATCTCGGTGGTGATCAATACCGGTCAGGCGGGCGGCCAGTCTTTTTCCGACCCCTTTATGATCGATATGATCGGTGCCATCGCCGACGAACTGGCGCGCCACAAGTACGACCTGCTGTTCTCCAGCAGTATCGTCACCAGTGCCGACTGGCACTCCTACCTGCTCGGCGCCCGCCGCGCCGACGGCGTTATCGTGATCGGCCAGGGCATCGACGACAGTCCGCTGCGCGAACTGCATCGGCTCGGCGACCCACTGGTGGTCTGGGGTGGCATGCGCAGGCCCGGCGCCGACTACTGCATCGTCAGCAGCGACAACCAGATGGGCGGCCGCCAGGCCACCGAGCACCTGATTGAGCTGGGCCGTCGCAACATCGTCTTCCTCGGCGATATCGCCCACCCGGAAATAGAGGCGCGGTTTCGCGGCTACCAGTCCGCGCTGGCAGCCTCGGGCCTGGAGGTGGGCGAGCATATCGGTGCGGCCTTCTCCATCGAATCCGGCTACCAGAGCGCAATGGACCTGTTGAAGAATGGCGCCCCTGACTTCGACGCCATCTTCGCCGCCAGCGACAACATCGCCATGGGCGCCATCAAGGCGCTGCAGGCCCGCGGCGTCCGGGTGCCTTCCGATGTGGCGGTGGTCGGTTTCGACGATATTCCCATCGCCCCTTTCTACACCCCGCCGCTGACCACCGTGCGCCAGAATATCCACCGCGGCGGCGAACTGCTGGTGGACAGGGTCATGCGACTGGTGGCGGGCAGGGAGGCGGAGTCGGAAGTCCTGCCCACCGAACTGGTGGTGCGCGCCTCCTGCGGCGCCGATCCCGATTACCAGCCCGGCGGCTAGCGGGACCGGCTACAACAGTGCGCCGGCGATAAGCCCGAACACGAAGGCGGTCACCGCAAAGGCGAACAGCGCCAGGGCGCCGTCGTGGGCCACCAGTGCCAGCCCGAAGGCGGCCAGGGCCATGCCGGCAATGGTCGCGGAAAAGGGCACTATCTCCATAACCGGCAGCGCCAGCGCAATCACCGCGCAGAGGATCGCGATCACATAGGTGCCTGCGCGCCCCACCAGGAAAACCAGGCGTGGCTGCAGCCAGCGGTCGATAAAACGCGCCGGCTTCCGCAACCAGTCCAGCGCCCGACTCAACTTGTCCTTGGAGATGGAGCGCCGCAGCACCCACTGCGGCACCCAAAAGTGACTGCGCCCCAACAGCAACTGCAAAGCGGTCAGCAGTACCAGCACCGCCATGATGGTGGGGACGCCGGGAATACCGGACAGCGGTGAGAACAAGATAATGCCCACCAGCAGCAACAACGGCGCAAAGGAGCGCCTCCCCACCGCGCGCACCACCAGGTCCAGCGAAACCCGCTTGCGGCGCCGGGCGGTTTTGGCGATGTGATCCAGCAGCTGGGTGAGACTGGTGAATTCCCGGGGCATGGTCCGCGCCCTTCGCGGTCAGGGGCTGAGTTTCCAGTATATGTTCTGGACCCGCCATGGGGTTGATATGCCACAGCGGGAACCTTTTTGCTGGTCGCTGCGTGTTAATCGGCGCAAATGAATAATTTTCTGATAACACACGCGATAGGAGTCGGGTCATGAAAACGCAAAGCAAATTACTTTCAGCGCTGCTTGTTTCCGCGGTCATGGGGGCCGGATCAGTGCCGGTAATGGCGCAGGTGTCCGCTGAAGCGGAAGTGTCGGCCAGTGCCAGAACCAGCGTGGGGGCCGGCGAACAGGCCGAGGTTTCCAGCGAAAGCGAGCTGGATGTGAGCATGAGCGTGGTGAGCGAGAGCGAGGGTGCCGATGGCGGGATCGATTCGCTGTCCCTGCCCGCCGAGGCCAGCGAAGAGGCTCAAGCCAGGGCGGCGTTCGGCCTGCAGGCCGCCAATGACGCCCGCCAGCGCGGTGAGGCACGCGCCGCGGCCGCGGTCGATTCCGCCGAAGACGCCGCCAGAATTGCCACCGAGGCTGCCGATGCGATAGCCGAGGCAGCCATTGAGGCCGCAGAGGCCACCGCCGAGGCGGCCCAGGATGCTGCTGAAGCCACCGCCGACGCAGCTCAGGACGCCGCGGCCGCCGCCTTGGAGTCCGCTACCGAAACCGCCATGCAGATTGCCAGCGAAGCCGCCGATGCCTCAGCCGCGGCGGCTGTCGATGCCGCCGCCGAAACTGCGGCGGAGGTTGCACTCAACGGCGGCATCTGAGCGCCGGAAGGCAGCTGGCCCCTTCAGGGACCAGCTGCTTTGTCTCTTCTCCAGCAGGAAATCCGGACTGTCGTCAGCAAGTTGGGCGGGCCCGATGAGACGTCCATCTCGATGTGCGCGGCAAGGGCAGGCTCGATTATCCGCCCGGTACCCGGGAGCATCAGGGACGGGTGACGATATCCGCCTTGGTGGCGTTCACTATGTCCAATAACTCCTGGCTCTCCTGCGCCGGCACCTGATGCTTGCTGAGCACCTGTTTCAACAGCACGATCATGCGCTGCCATTCGCCTGCGGTGATATTCAGGTGGGCGTGGGCTTCTTTCATACCGCGCCCGGTGTACTTGCAGGGGCCGCCGGTAGCTTCGCACAGCTGTGCGGTCACCTGGAATTTCAGGTAGGGGGCGGGAACCCGATCCCGGGCCGCGGCCACGGCGGGGTTGCGGTTGAGTTCCGGGTCGGAGAGCAGGACGTCGATAAGATCGCTCACTACCAAAGAGATGGGCGCCAGGCCCCCGAGGCGCTGGTACAGGCTGTTGGATTCCCTATCCTGGGCGGATTGTGCACTTGCCGACGCCAGGACGGCAGCGAGGGTTAGGAAAGCGGCAGCCAGCGGGAATCGGCTATTGGGGATCGGCATGGTGCAACGCCTCGGCGGTTGGGTTTCACTCCACGCGAAGAAATCCGCGCCTACCCAGAATCATAGTCGAGGGCGCTGAACATGCTCGTGGCATAAGGCCTGATCTGAATGGCACTACGTTAAGGGGAATCACCCTGTGGGAGCTGCCCCGCAGGCGATTCGGACTGAGCCATCGCGTGCAGGGCAGGCTCCCCCAGCACAGGTTCCGACAAACCGGCTACGAGTTATGAATAGCTAGTTGTTATTTAGTTTTTTGTATAAATAGCTTGTGGCTATCATTCCCAGTGAGAAAATCCATTTAATCTGCACGCCGCTCCCCGCTAATCTGGCAGGGCTTCGGATTATTCGGATTAAAGGAGGAAGCATGAAAATCGTCGTATCCATCATCAGCAGATCCGTCGGCGCCGACACCCGCGGGCAGCCCCAAACCGCCGAGTGCAACTACCCGGACAACTACTACGGGGACCAGGTCTGCGTGCTGCGCCGCTAGCGTTTGAACAGCTCTTCCAGTGTAAAAGTCTCCACCGCCGGTCCCGGCCGCGCGCTTACCGCCACCATCTTCGCGGCCACCTGTTCGCCGCGGATGGGGCGGTAGCGGCGCAGGCCGGGCAGGGTGCACAGCAGCGGCAGCAGCCAGCTGCCCAGCTTCTCGCCGATGCGCAGCTCGTCCCGTTCCCCCAGCAGCAGCGAGGGGCGGAAAATGCTGATGCGCTCGAAAGGCAGCTTCAGCACCCGCTGTTCCAACTCACCTTTCATTTTCAGATAGGTATTGCGGCTGTCGGCATTGGCGCCGCTGGAGGAAACCAGCAGATAGTGGTTCACGCCGTTGTCGACGGCCAGCTGCGCGGCGCGCAACTGGTAGTCCACGTCCACCCTGCGCTGGGCCTCCAGGGAGCCGGCGCGGCTGCGGGTGGTGCCGAGGCAGGAGAAGAGCAGGTCGCCATCGAACAGCTGCGCGTATTCGTCCAGGCGCTCGAAATCCACCACCTCGTTGCGTACCCGCGTAGAAGAGTGTGGTGCCGGGCGCCGGGTGATTGTCACAAGCTCGCGGATATGGTCGGAGGCCGCCAGCTGATCGACCAGGGCGCGGCCGATCAGGCCGGTGGCGCCGATAACGAGTGCTTTCTTTGTCATAGGCCTGGTGGTGAAATGGCTGTATCCAGTGTGTGGAGTGCTGGATCTGTCGCTGAAATAGTCACGCCCTTACGGCCGGCGTAAGAACACTCGCGGATAAGTCTACGCTTTTTTTATGGTAGGACGGTACGGATGCCATTGGAGAAGTTTGACAGATGGACTTGTTGAAAAAGCCGTTGCGAGCGATCGCGGCAACTTCGGCAGACCGGCGCGCTACCCCAACGGCTACGAAGTGAACGGCGAGGCTGGCAAGGCTGGCGTGATTCCGCTGCCCTACAAGGAAGGGGACGTACTGATCCCGAAGAAGGAACGGGAGATGGTCAACGTCTCCCGGGTTACGCCGATTCCGCGGGAGGTACAGCGGGTGAATCACAAATACCAGGGCCTGTTGAGAGACAGCGTCTGGTCCTACTACCAGCTGATCGGGGCCCAGAACAAGAACCTGCGCGAGCCCAATCCCCACCTGGGCCCGGGAATTCCCGGGCCGCAGCGCTCCAATGTACAGAACCTCGTCAATACCACACTGGAGACCTATACGCAGAAGGGGTTCAGCTGTGCGCGCTGCCACCTGAATGCGTTTCCGCACGGCGTGCGAAGCTTCCCACCCTATGAGAATCGCTTCGAAGACCTGCATGTAATGAGCTTTCTGTTGCTGAATGCCAAGGCTGGCAGTGACCCGGTACCCACCTCAGGATGTGGCGCGCCGCAGGGTAGTTGAAACTCCTTAAAACTGGTACCAGGGGGCAGTGGTGGAAGCCCACCCCCTGCCATCTGCATCAGTTCGATCTTGAGTCGCCTGCCGGTGCCAGTTCGCCGCTGGCCTAGAAGAGCCCCATCTGCGGTTGATTTTCGTCGAGAGACAATACGTCTGCCTGCGGAACCCGTTCACTCAGCAGCGCACTCCACAGCGCGGCCAGGGACAGGGCATCGCCTTTATGCGGCATATGCATAAAGACAAAAGGGCGCCTCCCTTCCTCGATCCAGGCGCTCACCCGCTCAACCCAGGGCGCCAGATAGCGGCGGTTGGTCTCCAGGTCGGGATGGCCGACATAGCGGATTACCGGGGGAGCATCGACCGGAAGCAGGTGCACCGGGACTCTGGGCTTTTTGCGCTGGGCGTCACGGGTTGTTTCGCTGTCCGGGGCCGCGGCGAAAAGTGCGCGGCTGTCAAAGCACACCCGGGCGATCTTCCGCTCCCGCAGGCCGCGATTCAGAGCCCTCTCGGCTTCCCCCTTGCTGAAAAAGGCGTTGTGACGGACCTCGACGGTGCAGGTCATGGGCGCGGGCAGGGCATCGACAAACCGCCACAGGTTACCCAGGTGTTCCGGTCCGAATGCGGCGGGAAGCTGCAGGAGAAAGGGGCCGAGTACATCCTCGAGAGGGGCGATAATTTCCAGAAAGGCCCGTACCTGGGCGTCCGCTCCTGCCAGTAGCTGATCGTGGCTGATCTCGCGTGGAAACTTGAACAGGAAGCGGAAGTCACCGGGCACCTGCGATCGCCATTGCTGGCACTGCTCAGGGCTGGGGGTGGCGTAAAAGGTGGTGTTGCCCTCGACGCAGTTGAGGACCTGGCTGTAGCGCTCAAGCGGGCTCGAGCCCGAGGGCAGCCGCGAGTTCCAGTCGGGGTGCTGCCACTGCGGGCAGCCGAGAAAATAGGGGCGTGTCATTGTCCGGCGATTGCGATAAATGGGAGCGTCTTCGAATGCGGCCTGAGGCGCTGGGGAGCGCCCGAAGTCCGGGCGCCATTTTACGCATTTGTGAATATGAATCGAGCGCTGGCAGGGGCAAGTTTCCGTCGTGGCGACTCAGTTGTCGTAGAACCCGAGGCCATCCAGGGCGGAGCGAATACTGCGCACCAGCGCGTTGCTGAGCTGCCGATAGTCCGGGTAGGGCGTCAGTAGCAGGCGCATGTTGGGATCAATTGCGATATCGGGCCAATCGGCCAGCGGCTGTGCGCTGTGGCGCAGGTCGCCGAAGCGCTGCAGGTTGTCTTTGCCACCAATCCAGTGGCAGCTGGCTGTGTCCATCTGCTTGGGAACGAAGCAAAGCGCCGTGTGCCGGAACAGGTCTTCATCCCTGAAGCGGCGCCAGTCGTCGGCCTCGGGGCTCCCGATCTTGGCCAGCAGGGTCACTATCTTGCGCCAGTGGTTGGAGTTGGCGGCGACCAGCGCTTGGGCAGTGGGGGCATCCGCCAGTTGGGCCAGGCCGTGCGGGCGATGGGGGAGGTAGAGCACCAGTCGCGGATGGGGCGCACCCAGGTAGTTGGGATCGGGCATGGTATCGAGGGCTCGCATAGAAGGTTCCAGTTCAAGCGTCAGCGCGACTCGCGGCCACAAGGTGATCAATCAGCGCCTGCGCAAATGGCGAGAGGGAAACCCTGGGATTGGTACAGATCTTCAGGTCGCGCTGCGCCCAACTCTCCTTGAGTTCGATGACGGAAAGCGGCTGCGGTCGGGACTGCCGCACCGCTTCGCGCGGCACCAGCCCGATACCGACGCCGGCGCCCACCATCCGGCAGACAGCCTCAAAACTCTTCACCTGCACACGCACGTTCAGGTGGCTCCCCAGGCTCGCAGCCATATTCATAGTGAAGGTGTGGATGGCCGAGCCCGCGTGCAGCATGACAAAGGGCTGCGATAACACATCGGTAAAAGACACTGCTTCCATCCCGCTCAGGTCGTGATGCTCCGGGGTGATAATCACCAGCCTGTCTTCGCGATAAGGCACCAGCGCCAGCTCGTGTTGATCATCGTGTTCGGCGATGATCCCGATTTCCGCATCCCCGCGCGCGACGCCGGCCACGATATCTGAACTGGGCTGTTCTTCCAGATTCACGCTGATCTGCGGATGCCGGCTCAGGAAGGTGGCCAGGTCGTTGGGCAGGTAACTGTGGATGGCGTGGGTATTGGCCCAGAGGCGCACGTGCCCCTGGATGCCCTTCGCATAGGGCGCCAGATCGGAATGCATCTGCTCGAGTTTGGCGAAAACCTGCCTGGCGTGGCGCAGGAAGATTTCGCCGGCGCGGGTCAATTGCACGCCCCGCGCCTTGCGCTGCAAGAGCACCGTGCCCAGGGACGACTCGAGGATCTTGATCCGGTGGCTCGCCGAGGAGGGCGCCAGGAACACCCGCTCAGCGCCATGGGTCAGGCTCCCGCAATCGGCAACGGCGATAAACAGCCTCAGGTCGGTCAGGTTGTATTTCATGCCTGTGTTCGAATTTAACGAATGCTCGTGTGGTGAAAAGCCAATTCTAACAGGGTTTGGGGAGGCATAAGATTCAGGTTGTTGAATCTTGATGTAAATTCCGGGCTCTGATGCGTACACACCTCACCTCCCGCCAACTGGGCATTGGCCTCGCGGTGCTCGCTGCATTCGGTTTCTCGTTCAAGGCGATTTTCGTGAAGCTGGCCTACCAGTCCGCCGAAGTGGATGCGGTGACCCTGCTGTCCCTGCGGATGATCTTCTCCCTGCCCCTGTTCCTGCTGATGGGCGTTGCCTACCTGCGCAACGGCCCCAGGCTTGGCCCGAAAGACTGGCTGCTGCTGGTCTTGCTCGGCCTGTCCGGCTACTACGGTGCGTCAATACTGGATTTTATGGGGCTGGAATACATTTCGGCGGGCTTGGAGCGGGTGATTCTGTTTACCTATCCCACCATCACCATCCTGATCGGCCTGCTCTTCCTGGGCAGGCCTTTCAGTCCCAGGCTTATCCTCGCCCTGGGGCTCTGCTATGCGGGCATCAGCCTGGTATTCACCAGCGACAAACAAATATCAGGAGGCAGCGCCGCACCCCTGCTCGGCGCCGCCCTGGTCTTCGGCTCGGCAGTACTCTATGCCGGCTATAGCGCCTTTTCAGAAGTCTCGATCAAGAAGCTCGGCGCGGCCCGATTCTCCGTCCTGGCACTCGTCGTCTCCATCCTGGCGGCCCAGTTCCACTTCCTGGCGGTAAACCCGCTGAGCGACCTGGTCCAACCGCTACCGGTATATGCCTATAGCGCCGCCATGGCCCTGTTTTCGACCGCAATGCCGATCTTCCTGCAATCCGCCGCCGTCCAGCGTATCGGCGCGGACCGGACTGTCCTGGTGGGTATGCTGGGGCCTATCATGACGATCTTCTTCAGCTGGCTCATTCTGTCTGAGCCGATCACCTGGGTACAGCTTTCTGGAACCGGGCTGGTTCTTGTGGGGGTTTATCAGGTTCGACGGGCGTGACTGGTGCGGGGGTTGTTGCGCCGCTCTTCAGGCATGGTCAGACGGGTATCGCAGAGGGCTTGGCTGGAATCGCTACGATACGAAGCAGTTCATACATATGTTGAATTCTATTCACGCCTTCAAGCGATCCATGCGTATCTTCCGGATCGTAGAGTATCGGAAACATCCCCGCGGCTTTCGCCGCTGAAATACCCACCAGGGTGTCCTCTACAACTGCGCAATTTCCCGGGTGATAACCCATTTTCTTTGCGGCATGGAGGAAAACGCCCGGATCGGGTTTCCAGGCCCCGACTTCGTAGGCGCTGAATATATTTTGTCCGAAGTGATGATCAATCCCGGTTATTGAAAGCGCTTCCCTGATTTTCTCTGGCGGGCCATTTGAGGCGACACACTTCGGCAGTGCCAATGACGCCAACATTTCACCCACGCCTTCGCAAGTGCGCAACCCTTTTTCAAATAAGTCGCTTACCATCGAGCGATAAGAGCCTACGAAATCGTCTTTAACCGTTATCCCGTACTCAGCCTGAATGATTTGCAGGGTTTCCGACAGGTTGCCACCGCGAAATTTGTCCATCAACTCTTTGGCGGGAATCTCAATACCATATTCGCGAAATTTTATTTCCAGGCCAAGATTGCACAGGTACTCACTATCTACCAGTGTTCCGTCGCAATCAAATATAACGCATTTGATCATGATTCTATGTGCCTGCTTTTGTGGGTAACTCGGATGGCCAGTGCCGGACTATAGACTAGCCCCACCGCCGTGCGTTCGCTTGTAGCGCCTGGCCGTCACGTTATCGCTGATCATAGCTGCTAGTCGGCGGCGGGGGCAACTCTGCCGAGGTCCGGCAAGATCGCCGAGGGGGCGGTCAACCGCGAACCACCGTCATCACTGGAATTTCCTGGGCTTTCGGCCAATACTACTGCGATACTGTACAGTCCGAGGCAATCCGGGCACTCCGATGAAAAAACTCACGCTGATCCGGCACGCCAAATCCAGCTGGGAGGATCCCACACTGGATGATTTCGACCGCCCCCTCAACAGGCGCGGTGAGCGCGACCTGCCAGCCATGGCGCAGCGGGTGCGCGACTTTGGCCTGGAGCCGGATCGACTGCTGACCAGCGGTGCGCTCCGGGCGTTCACCACCGCCAAAGCCTTGGTCGATGCACTGGAGCTCAACAGCGAACAGATGCTGGTACAGCCGGAACTTTACGAGACCCACTATCAAACACTGTTGCATCAGCTGCAGCAGCAGAGCGACCACTGGCACCACCTGATGGTGGTCGGGCACAACCCAGGGCTTGAAAACCTGGGTTACTACCTCACCCATGAACGGCTGGCCAAGTTCCCTACCGCCGCAGTGCTGCATATCCACCTGAGGATTAACCGTTGGTGCGAATTGGCGGAGTTCTGCGGTAGCGTCGAACTTTTCGACTACCCGAAACTGCATCAATAACCAACTTTTCTACAACCGCCCCCGGGCTCCGAAAGGGCGGGAAAGCCGCTCGTTCATGTAGCAGGCTGTCTCTTGCGGCGTCTTGATTGGCGTCACCAGTTCGGCAACGCCGGGCCAGCCAATGACTTTTTGCTGTTTTTCGAGAAGGAATCTGATCCAATATATCCTCTTGCGCCACAATGAATAATACGGCAGGTATTATAGACATCTTCAATAACGACAAAGTTATCTTTATTATATAATCGCAAGTTGCATTTTGGATCGGTTATCCATGGTGCTGCTTCGTCGGGAATGCTCTCGACGTATTCATGAATAGAATCGGCGACATGCTGAGCGCTACCATGGACTCTGCACACATGCCCATTTGTGTGCCATGATTCATAGACAAAACGTAAAGTCTTATCGTTTATTTGTTCAATTTCCAGATAATCTACTGCACCATTTGAGTCGGATTCTTCAGTGTTCCCCTTCTTCTCATACCTGCCTTCTGAAATCTCCAGCGGAACTGAGGCAGCAAAGATAAGAGGAAAAACTAGCAAGACTAGAAACCGTGTCATTTTTATCCTCCGGTTCTGACGCCGCGGTAACCGGCGCGAGCGTCCAGCGCTTATGGTGCATAGTGAATTGCTTCATTAGCTGTCCGTACCACCTCAGTTGCCCGTACCACCCGATTTAGGCCAGAACTCGCTCATTGCTGACTCTCAACAATCCTTTTGGCACTAACCGCAACCGATTCCCGGCCTTGTCGAGTATTCACAAAATCAAAATACGCATAAATACCCTCGCTGTTCATTCTTTGGGCAATGTCGGCGGGGACCACAGCTTCTATCGGTACTCCATGTCGCTCAAGCAAGATAAATAGAGCTGCATCGCCGACAGAGAAGCGACTATCAGGTGGCACTTGTCGTGGATCTGGCATTTTCTTATCCGACGCCAACTCGCGAATCAGCACGGGCTCACAAGCGGTGCCAAACCGAAGTCGATCATAGGCTTCGTCGGTACCGCGCTTTCCGTGAAATGGCATGGTCTGAATGTCTGTTATCTCTGGGCAATTCGCGGCATTCGGATCGCTTGTGCATCCTTGGAAAGTTAATAACAAAAGCAACGTAAGTGTGTTTCTCATCTCTGGTGCCGCGTAGCCGGGAGTTGTTAATAGCCCCTTCTCTCCCGGGCAGTGCCTGCAGGTTACGTCTGTATGACCTTCCGATAGCTGTCTCTATCTATGTCTACAACTTCAACAGTTATTGAAACATCATTGTAGGCTAACGCTATCAACTCTTCGATGACAGCATTCGAAAGACTTAACTTCTGCTCAGATGTCCGACCGGATAGTATTTTCAAGGCCACATGAATGAAATCTGATTTTTTGGGACCTGTCATATAGCTGCTGTATCCAAGCGATCTGACTTTTATATCGCTTCCATCAGGCTCGAAAAGTCCGGTACTTAATGCACCTAGAAAAACCTTTTGTACCAATAGGTCACCGTCAAGGTTTATTGAATGTTCTATTAAACAATGTGGCATTTAATTTCCTTTCAGCATAACGCAGCTATCATGCGCTTGTCGCGTGCATAGATTTGATATTGGTTTTTATATCGATCGAGTTCTTGAATGCGTTGGGATTTTCTAGCCTCTCCAACATGTCCGAGTCGGGCAAACAACTGTCATCGACGAAATTCATTAGCTCTGGATCGGGATCGCAAAACAGTATGTCTAGAGACATACGATTCATGCCGTACACTCCTCGATGAATCATGTTTGCGCTAAATACTAGTATGTCACCGGAATTTAGCTTAACTTTTACACCAGTCGTTAGGTCTTCATGATTCTTACGTCCATTTTTCTCCAAACGTACTTCAAGCTCATCGTCACTATCCCAGCGTCGATGGGTGCCAGGTATTAACTCGACACCCGGCTCGTCGACCAAAGGAATGCGAAAATGAACAACCTTTGGGCCATGCAGCGCCTGTTTCTGCTCATCTATGGTCATATGGTACTGTGGATCTCTGTGCCAGGAGCTTCTCTGCCCTTCATTCATGGGGTCGAAGAACAACTGGGTATTCATAAATGCCGGGCGACCGCCGATGATAGAAGTCACGACTTCCATTAGCTTAGCGGAACCGATGAACTTGAATAATGATTCCCTTTCGGCATTTTTAAGGTGTTTCTTGGTTGTCAAATATGCGGAGTTTATAGCTTTATGAGCGTAGAACTGCGCATTTTCCAGCTTCCACGACTGATGGAATTGGGTGATCACTTGCCGTAGCTTATGAAGTTCGCTCTCTCTAAAGAGGCCTTTAAGAACGAGATATCCGTTTTCTTCGTAATCTCTAATCATGCGCATACCAATAACGACCGCAGCACGCACGGCTTTGTAGTGGAGGAGAAGCCGCAACGGAAAAACCATCGCCGTGCCTGCGCTTGCTATGTATTTTTGTCAGCAATGTGCCAAAGCGGTCCAGAGGGATCGGAGATGTAAAGAACACGAAGACCCCAAGGCTGCATCGTCGGTGGTTTAAGCATGATACCCGGATATTTTTCTTTGAGATTGATACGTTCAAAATGCGCCCACCACAGGTCAGTATTTTCGACCATCAGATGCATCATAAAATTCTCAGCGTGCTCTTTTACATAGAAACGCTGTACGATGAAACGAAATGAGCCAACTTCAAATTGCGCGATTTCGTCATTAGCCCAATTGAGTGTGAATCCGATATCTGAGTAGAAGCGCTTGCTGAGTTCCAAATCTTTGGAAGGTACAAACGCTTTGAGGTCAAGTACTTGACTCAGGTCCATCGATTTCTCCTTATGCATAACGCCCGCATTTGGGGCCGTAGTGAAGCGCAGCGGAACGAAGGTCCCAGCCCCGTAGGAGCGAACAACATGCGCTCGTTATGTGCCATGCCCATTTACAGCTCTTCGCCTTTTATCAAAATGGAGACTTTGATGGACTGCTCCTTTAAATGGAGGAACTTATTCCTTTCTTCATCTTTAAGGAAAGCAGAAAAATCAGCTTCTGTTTTGAAGCTTACAAGATGAATTTCGTAGGGCCGTTCGATTGAACCTATTTCGATGAACGCATCTGCTTCCGGTCTAATACGCAACGTCAACTCACCATTGTAGTTTGAGATAATAGGAATTGCATGAGACTCAAACTCATTGAAAATATCTTCCTGCCCTTCCTTAATGTATATAAGCTGTGTTATATAAATCATATTCCCTTAACTCAAAGTAGGCCCTCATGCGAACTGAGCACATCCGGCGTAGGAACGCCCGTTACCGAGCGCCCCGCCACAGACCCGGACGTGCGGTTTTCCCGCATCCGATTCCTCGGTTGTACTCGCTTCCGCGCGGACCTTCACAGTTACCCGTCACAAGGCCCAATGGCTATTCCCCTCAGTGAGGTTGACTCATGTTGATCCAGCCCGACAGTGTCCGGCATGAGTTTCCTTTAAGGGCTACGTACTCCCGTGGGGTCCTTCGCCATGTGCCCGGCTTTCCCGACCTCTGACTACTATGCCCCATAAGACACCCCTCGGCATACGGCCTTCACAGGCCTACCTGGTCGCTCCATGTTCCGTGATTTCATCCGAGCCCACACCGTCTCCGGGCTCCTCACCCTTCTGTGCTCCAACTCTGACAATATCATCACTTCACCTCGTACCAGGAGCCTTTGGGGCTTCCTGGGTTCCTCGACGTATCTCTTCCAGCATGCCACGGCCTGATGACTCCGGCGGCCTTCCACATCTTTGCCATTAACAGATGCTTCCTGTTGCCTTCGAGTGCGTTAAAACTCTCGGCGATCACAACGACGTTTCGAAGCTGTGCCAGCACTTCAGGGAGCGCGGTCTCCCCTACGGCCTACTGGATTCTCTGTGTACGCTTACCTCATCTATTGTTCGCAGTTACCTGCTCCGCAATGAGATCAACACTCGATACGGGCGGGTGGCTAACCCTTGCCCGACAGGGACTTTCACCCCGCAAGATACGCCGGGCTTCGCCCAGCGCGATAACGCTTGCAGCAGAGGAAAAATGCGAGCTTACGAGTATTTTGTCCTGCTGCCTGCACTTGTTAACCCTTGCTAGCCACAATATTGAATGTAGTAGATTCACCAATGTTAAGACTGTTGGTAATAAAGAACGCCTCAACCTTTAAATCGAGAGGTATTTGGCGCGACGGATGCCCATCCAGCCATGCAAGTAACAGCGTCATTTTTCCATCTTTATACTCGCCGACTAGAGGAACGTCAGGAAATATAGCATCCGGTAGCTGCCCTTCTTTAACACGGAAATAAATTGCAAATTCTTCAATTGAATATGTTGATTCTTTTGGCAATGAGATTTCCAGAAGGATAACTCCGGCATCATCGCACGAGCTTCCCGGTTTAGCAGAACCTCTTGTGATGCTTGAAACTTTTACTACCGGAGCTGGAACCTTTTCCCAATAATCTCCTTCCTCCCCTTTTTGGGCTGGGCCGGGATGCTCCTCCCATCGCTCCAAGGTAGGCTTAAATAGATCAGACCCTCCGAATGAGCATGCGAGTACAGAATTAGTAAAAACTAAGAATACAAAAACTGAAAATTTGGCTAGATGCTTCATAATTCTCCCTAAAGGTTAACGCCGCGCTCTGGGGCAGCCTGCTATATACGGCTTTTTGTATAAAAATGTGAGCGCAGCGATCCACACAAAAAGCCGCATATAGTAGGCTTTCCATCAGCGGCGCCTGGTTAGTGGCGGCGCCGCACTGCGCTTGCTACTGGCACTTTGCCCGTAGCGCAGCGCAGCGCAGCGGAGGGCCACCGCCGATTTTTATGGGGCAAGAATAATATGCTTTCCTCGCCGATAATTTTTCTTACTGGCAACCCATGATACTGGATTGCAATTTCCGCTACCGCTGGCCTGAACGAAGGTGTTAGGAGAAAAACTGGTGGGCCGAAACTTTCGTACAGACTTTAATGTTGAATTGCCTGTTACTTACACAAAGCTTTCCGCTGCCAAATTTCCTTGCTTTTTCATGAGCAAGCCACACTGACGCCGTTGTAACCGGCTAAAAACAGTTGGCTAATATTTGTGAGATACGAACAAAGCCAACTGTTTTTTGTCCGCGTTTACAACTTTGTTAGTTGCTTATTGCAAGCTTATTCATCGTTATCCTTTTCTTGTTTTTTCTTTTGCTCCAATGCAATAGCAGCACCAATTGCAATACCAACTCCAATACCTAGGGCTAAGTTCCCCAGAGCGACACCAATACCTGAGCCAATAGCTATTCCTATACCAAGGCCAAATGCTACTGGATTATTTTTAGGGCTACCATTTTTGTTCCAATTAGCCATATGAATCTCCTAAGCAACTAACGCCGCCAGCAGCGGCGACCGTAGCGTTTTTAGCGCGAAGCACGTTGCGTAGGCCATCCTGCGGAGGCGCGCAGCGCTGGAGCGTACTGCCTGGCCTAGTTATACAGACGGTGCCTCGACGTGATTTACAGCCGGCCGCCCACCTCAATTAAAAATCTTTTCTAGCAAAAATGACAAGAAAGATGAAGTGCTTCTTTTTCTACGCGCGCTATCCTCATAGATCCGAGCCATAGCTTCGTTTCCGCGCTCTCTCTCTAGCTCAGCAAGCCGTTCTTGTCGGTCAGCATCGAACCTGTCTTGTGCAACCTCAGCGGGAGTCGCGCAGCCCTGAAAAAGCACTGCCAACAATGAAATGCCTAATAATTTTCTCACAATACTTCCTGTAATCTTGGATGTATAACGCTGAGCTCACGGGAGCCGAAAGTGGTGCACGTAGTGCGCCGCTTCCGGCTTCCCGTGCTGTGACTGGTTATGCACCTTGCTCTAGTGCGTTGATAACTGCTGAAGCTTCCTTCAGACCAACGCCTGTTCGCTGTCGGTATAACTTTATAGCTTCCACTTTACGCCCTGCGCGGACTTCATTAAGAATTTCATCTGGTATGTCGCTGTATGGACTGAAGGCGACTCCTTGAGATTGTAAAAGCGCATCGAGTTTGGATTCCAACCGCGCCAACGCCCTTCTCTGATCACTGAACTTGGCCTGCAAGTACATTAGCACCAGGATTGCCGTTAAGAGCAGAGAACCAAGCAACGATATCTCCATAGATCATCTCCTTGTCATGCATAACGTTGCGCTCTGGGGCAGTTTAGTATATGCACCTTTGTGCGAGAATGCGAGCGAAGCGAGCCGCACAAAGGTGCATATAGTAAACTGTCCCTCAGCAGCGCCGGGTTAGGCACGCAGCAGCCTCCGATGTACCAGAGCGCCTATAAAACCTAAACCACCTCCAATTAATAAGCCCTGCAAAAGACCAGCGGGCATTACCATAAAAACTAGCGCAGCCTCTTGCAGAGGTCCACTTGTCAATACCCAACTCGACGTTTGAGCTAGAACGTAAAAGGAAAAACCAAAACTGCCAATGAATGCTCCTGCAAAAATAAACGAATACTCAACTGCTCTTTTGTAGGAGATAGATAACAGAACTGACAGTAAAGGTGCCCATATGCACCACAAGATGAGAAGGAACCTTCCTAGAATCCCACCTGGATCTCCTGAAGAGGAAATTGCCCCCATAACCACAAGCAAAGCAAGTAACCCAAGAGCTGTACCAAACATTAAGTACTTTTTCATTGTGATTGCCTAACGCCTGTAGTTGCGGCCGCAGCGAAGCGGAGGTCCAGCCAAAGCGCAGCTTTGGCGATGCAACCTACACTTGTTAGCTGCTTTTTACCTGAAAAATAAAATATGTTTCCCACCCATAAACCCACTTTGTATATTCTGACGCGGCTGAGATGGCTGGCCCATTTACCAATTTATAAATGTTGCTTTCGTCCATACCCATTTTTCGTGCTTGAGCTTCAATTTGTCCGTACGGCGGCTTAAAAAACAGCGCCAAAATTACTGGTGAAAAAAAGAAAACAATTATTGATAACCAAAACCCCGACGACCAATATACTGCCTTGCGATAATCTCTATTTTTAAATAAATAGTAGAAGTATAAACAAATCGAAAACGCAGCTATTGAATTAGATACTCCCGAGAAAACACGGGATTTTCCTGGCAGAAATAAATCACCTTTCGCGGAACCAATCAGGGCTAGCAAAATCACCCACGCAAAGAAAAGGAAATTGTAGATTACTATTTTCTTATTCATATCTCTTTGCAGCTAACGTTGCGCTCTGGGGCAGTTTACTATATGCATCTTTGTGCGAGCGAAGCGAGCCGCACAAAGATGCATATAGTAAACTGTCCCTCAGCAGCGCCTGGTTAGGCACGGGCCGCCTCCCCAAATTCAGAAATGAAAATCATAATGGCGATGCTCCCGCTAAAAACTCCATAACCAAGCAACATGCCCCGATATTTTGATCTCAATTTAATAGATTGTTGATCCTTAGACAGAAGATAGAATCCAAACTGGCCTCCAGATTTTATAAAACGCCAATGATTAAACATACCAAAACAAAATCCTGCCAGACACACAATTAAAAAGAACGAAATTATTAAGTCTTTCACTTTCGCTGCCTAACAGTTTTATTCAAGAGCCACTGGCTCTATATCACTTTGGCTTCTGTTTACCGCAATCCCTTTTGGCTTCATCCCGGAAAATCTTGTCAAATCAACAAGATAGGGAGACAAACACCACATTGTATGCGATGAAAAACGAGCCTGTGGCTTGTTAATTCGGAAGTGGGCATGGCTCTTGATCATATTGTGAACCCCTTAAAAGTCAATGAGTTACAAGCCCATTCTCTGTATTCACGAGCCAATGGCTCGTGAATACGGAGAATCTGGTGGTTTTTTGAGCTTTGTGCGGGGTGTAAAAAGACCAGCCAGGGAGGGCAGGGCAGGGCATTTTAGTTTGAGATCGTTATCACCTAAACAGCAACATCCTGAATCTCGGTAGCGGCGATCCGCACGCCTTCCTCGGCAATTCCTCAGCCTGGTTGAAGTTCATGTGGCGGTAGATCTCGCTCACCATCGAGTTGATATTTTTCGCATGCTCCTGCTACTCGACCGGGGCGGGCAGCTTGCCGGGGATGCCCGCACGGAGGCCAGTTCCGCTGAGGTTAGGTAGACGTTGACACCATTGCCCAGGTGGCTGGGAGGATTTTGGGCGGGAGTGGGCATAGGGAGCAATAGCGACACCTGCGGGCAGGGCATCGATACGCTACGCATCCGGGGAGCCGGTCTGCTTCCGTTAGTCAGCGGCGGTGTCTGGTTCGCCCGGCAGTGTGTGGGCCAAGTGCAACTCCCGGAGCATGGACTGCTTCTTGGCCTGGTGCGCCTGCATCCGCCGCAGGATGTCGTCCAGTACCCGCACCGCGCTGACCATGTGCGGCCCTTTGTTGAGCATGACGCACTCGGCCCTATGGCCCATTGCCGCGTCGGTGATCTCGGCCCGCGACGGCATTCCCACCTTGGCCAGGGTTTCCAGGACCTGGGTGGCCCAGATCACCGGCACGTGAGCGGCTTCGCAGATCCAGAGAATCTCCTCCTGCACCTCGGCCAGGCGTTCGAAGCCGCATTCCACCGCCAGGTCGCCGCGGGCGATCATCACTCCGCAGCAGGGGGCCCGCATGGCCGTCAGCAGCATGTCCGGCAGGGACTCGAAGGCGCGCCGCGTCTCGATCTTGAGCACGACCGCTGGTTGCCGGCCGCCCAGGCGGGCCAGGTGTTGCTGGAGGGATTCCACGTCCCCGGCGCTGTTGGCGAAGGACAGCTGGACGACGTCGGCATGCCGGGCTACGAACGACAGGTCCTCGAGGTCCTTGGGGGTCAGGGCCGCCAGTTGGAGTGGGCTGTCCGGCAGGTTGATGCCCTTGTCGGCGCGCAACTTGTCTCCCTTCGGGCGGGCGTGCGTGATGCGGACGAGAACCCGGTGTGCCTCGACCTTTTCCACCACGCCGCCGATCTTGCCGTCGTCGAACCAGATGTTGTCCCCCGGGCGGACATCGTCGAACACCTCGGGAATGGTGCATCCGATCGAAGCCGGGGTCAGGATCTCCCCGGCACTGTCGGCGACCGCGGGGCGGCCCGGTTCGATGTCGCGCGTCAGGGTGAGCGGATCCCCCTCGCAAAGGTGGATGGCGTTCCGGCGCGGGGGGAGGTCGCCGACGCGGGCTTCTCCCGCGCGCTCGTGGTACAGGGCGGTACCGGGGGCGAGGTAAGTCGTCTTGGTCGTCTCCGCCCAGCAGCCGCGGCCGGTGACGTCGGCGATTGTGAAACACCGCTTGCTGTTGCGCGCGTCGATGAGTTTCACGCGTTCGCCCGTCCGCAGCTGGCCCAGCCAAGTCGGTGGCACGGGCAGGCAGGCGTCGGCCGTCGACGGGGGAGGGTGGGCGGCGCCCTCAGCAGTAAACCAGATTCGCGCGGGGGCGGAGACCCGCCCGAAAGTGTCGCGGCGCGGGCGAATCCGGAGCACTGCCGGGCCGGGCTCGAGCGGCCCGGTGCGCAGCTTCGGCCCGGCCAGGTCCATCACCACCCGGCAGGATCTTCCCATCGCCCGCTCCGCTTGCCGGAGGTGCTCGATCATCCGCAGCCAGGTCGCGGCGTCGTCGTGGGCACAGTTGATGCGCATGCAGTCCATGCCCTGCTTGAGCAGGTCGTGAACCAGGGTGTAATCGTCTCCCGCCTCGGTCGGCATGGTAACCATGATGCGGACGCCACGACCCGGGGGCGCCGGGCCGAGCAGGGCGTCGGTGTGTTCGGCCAGCAATCGTTGCCCTGTGGCAAAATCTATGCGGCTTTCCCCTGGCGCCGGTGGTTGCCAGGTGCGGCCTGACAGGTGGTGCAGGGCTTCCAGGACGGCATCCACCGTGGCCAGGACGTGTGACTCCGCCCGCCCGAGCGAGGACAGCCCCAGGGCGGCCAGGCGGAGTTGCAGCGGGCGGAGGTCGTGGCGGCGGAGGGCCAGGTAGTGCAGGAGGTTGTGGGCGCTGTCCCGGTAGTTGGCGTGAACCCCTTGCAGCCGCCTGTGCAGAACGGCGGGCTCGGAAATCATGTCCGCCCGGATTGCGGTGAGTTCCCGGAGCAGGCGCTCGACGTTCCGGTGGTTCAGGTGGATACGGCTGTCCGTATTATTCTCTGCCAATGGCTTCCTCTCAAAAATTCGTATACAAACGACACCTCTAGTGTCAACTATAGTTCAGGCCTTCATCCGGGTTTCAGGTACCAGCTACAACCTCAGTGATCCGACTCTGTTATGCGAAAAAAGGCCGTACCCCAAAGGGGTACGGCGAAGCGTTCGGATACGATCATCAATCGTTCCGTGGGGACCAGAATTTTATCCGTGCAACTCAAGCTCTCAGATCAAACATCAGAATTTGGCGCGCACGCCAAAATTCACCGTGCGGCCGTAGTTGTGAATCTGGTGAAGGCGATCGTCAGAGCCGACGTAGGTTGAAGGGCGATTTTCCATAAGGTTTACAGCCTGCATGAACGCTTCGTAGTTCTCTGCAAAGGTGTAGCTGGCGCCCATATCCAGTGTGCCGTAGCCCTTCTGATAAAAGGGAGTTGCATCCTCTTCGGTGGGGCGTGAAGTGACTGTGACACCGGCATCGGTGAGGTAATCATCCCGCCATGTGTAGCTCAGGTTGACCTCGAACGGCCCGGCCTCATAGAAGGGCGAGATGGAGAAGCTTTGGTCGGAGATACCCTGGATACCGGCGGTCTGCAGGCCGACCCCCGATTTGTCCAGCTCGAGTTTGGATGTGGCGAAGGTCGCGGTTGCAGAAATACCGAGCCCCATATCCAGCCGGCCAATATAGCCGAGTTCCAGCCCGGAAATCGCCACGTCACCGACATTTGCCGGAGAGCTGACCAGGACATCCACAGGCAGGGTGGAGCCATCATTCACGGCAAACGGCAATGTACGGGTCTCGAAATCCGCTGCGATATAGTTGTCCACATCCTTGTAAAAACCCGCGATGGAGAAGGCTCCGAAGTCATCGAAGTACCACTCCAGTGATATATCCAGGTTCCAGGACGTATAGGGCTCCAGGTATGGGTTGCCGCCCGCCGCCGTCAGGATCAGGCTCGGATCGTCCAGCGCGTCAGAGCCCAGTACGAAGATATCCGACACCGTGCCGCTGTTGGGTACGACAACATCCCGAAGTTCAGACAAGGAAGGCCGTGTCATTGTCTTGCTGGCGGACAGACGCATGATCACGTTATCGCGCAAATCAAAGTTCAGGTTCACACTCGGCAGCAACTCCTTGTAGGTGTTGTCCGTAGTGCGGGCGGTGGTCACGGTGGTGACATTGCCTTCGCCGTCATTTTCAGCGGTAGCCAGCGTTCCCTCAACCAGACTGTCGGTCTCTACATAGCGAAGACCGGCAATGCCGGAAAACGGGATTTCACCGATCTGGGAGGCAAAGTCCAGCCTCGCGTAGACAGCGAATATCTCCTCGTCGACGCCGTATGAATTGCGCATGTCCGCGGCAGTGGGCTCCAGCTGATCGGCGCTCGGCTCCACGCCGTCAAACTCGCCGTCGATAACAAAAGACTCGCGCCACAGATCCCAGTCTGCGGAGGTCCAGAGCTGGCCCTGACCGATGACCTGGCCAAAGGTATTGCCGGGAACCATTGCGCCATTGAATCCGTCGGTCAGGCTGAGCCCGTCGCGCAGCGTGGTCGTGCTGCGATCGCGGCGCCGGTAGTCACGGGAACGGTCGGAAATCTGAATCCCCGTTTTGAGCCGGGTCAGCGAAACCTCGGCGAATTCCATGTCGAGTTCGCGCGTGGCGTCAAACTTGAAGGTTACGTCTTCGTCCTCGGAGTTCATGGGACGGATACGATAGCGGCGGAAGGGCACAGTGGCGGGATCGGTCAGATCCAGGTCTGTATACAGCGCATTGATTTCCGCATCTCCAACAGCGTCCGCGCCCAGGTCAAAGGTCGTGTTTCCTACGCCTTCCTCTGTGCGGTACTCGATGCGCTGCAGCGGTGTCTCCAGATCCGAGGTGGCGCGGGAGAAGCTCACTTTAGGTTCAAATCTCCATTGCGCCACATCGTATTTGGCACCGACCATCACAATGGTATTTTCGTGCGCCTGATCGGAGAACTCCGTTGTATTGCGGATGCGCGCACCGTTGATGGTGCCGGCAACCAGCCTGCCGTCTTCAATAACCGCCGTGCTCTCATCGAGGTTATCCCAGTAGCCCCATGTCTGGTAGGTCAGGCGGCGCTCTGCGATCTCGTTATTGAACTGGGAGTACTGCAGGTCCAGGTCGAGTTCGAAATTCTCCGATGGGCGCCACTGGACACCGCCGACGGCGCTCATGCGATCGCGCTTTTCCTGCTCCAGGGTCACCTGTATATCGCCCGGCACGGCGATGCCGTGCAGGTAGTCGGCATCGGTGACGTCCTCCTCGGTCACCAGGCCCCAACCGTTGCCCAGGCGCTCGAACTGGACTTCCCGCTCCTGATAAGACACGCCGCCCAGTAGGCCGAAACTGCTGTCTTCATTCTGCCAACTGGCGGAAATCGCACTCTTCGGTGACATGGTATCGGCGAGCTCTTCGTAGCTGCCTTCAAAGGAGGTGGATACGAAGGGGGCCCGATCGAGGGGATCGAGAGTGCGGATTTCCACCGAGGAGCCTATGCCACCCTCGGTCATATCGGCGGTAGGCGCTTTCGACACAACGACACCATCAATCAGGTCTGCAGGCAGAACCCTGAAGCGGAACTGCCGGCCCGACTGGCCCGAGGTGCGGATATTCTCGTTGTAGGCGAGCGGCATGCCATTCAATGTTACAGACTGGAAGTTCGGGCCCAGGCCCCGCACACTGATGAACTGGCCTTCCCCCGCTTCGCGGACGATGGTTACCCCAGGCACCCGCTGCAACGCTTCCGCAACGTTTACCGCGGGAAGCTTGCCGATATCGGCGGCAACAACCGCATCGGAAATCGACTCCGCATCCCTCTTCACATCAATGGAACGACCGAGGCTGCCGGCAAAGGTGCCCGTTACCACTATCGTTTCCAGGCGATCCTCGTCCACTTGCACCTGCGCCATAGCGGGTCCGGCAGCAAACAGCGCAGCGCCGGATACACTTGCCATCAAGCCCAGTTTGCTCACGACAGGTACAGCCTGCGCGAGGCGCTTCTTTCTGAAATCAATGCGCTTCATTTTGAAATCCTCAGTTCCCAAGGTCAGTTAATGGCCGAGAAAGCCCGCGCATCGGTATCCGGCAATCAGTGTGAGTAAGCTGTACGTCAGGCGAGGCTCCTTCCGGAAGCTTCTGATTCCGCCTTCAACGCACATCCTGTCTGCTTTCAGGCACCCCATTCGTGCTCGAAGCGTTCGATTGCCCCGGCAGACCATATTCAATTCATCGGAATGTCTCTGGTCGGCCATCTATGCGCGGGCTCCATCCGCCACTGATACAGAGATCAAAGCAGCGCTTAGGGGGACAATTTTTTTATATTCTGCGATTTTCGGTATTTTTAATATTTCCGACACAATAGGAGGGTAGGCTGGAAATTAGGCTCGCGCGCAAATGCGGACACGCAGATCACCGCCAAAAGTCAAGAGCCACTGGCCCGTGAATCCGGAGAATCAGGTCTTTTTTTGAGCGCTGTGTCTTTGTGGATGGCATAAAAAAGCCCCGCCGAGGGGCAGGGCTTTTTATTTCGAGGTGGGCTATTCCTTAAACCGCAACCTCCTGAATCTCCATCGCCGCAATCCGCTTACCTTCCTCCGCAGATTTCTGGAACTCCTCAATCTGGTCGAAGTTCATGTAGCGGTAGATTTCCGCAGACATGGAGTTCAGGTCCTTCGCATACTCCTGGTACTCCGCCGGGGTGGGCAGTTTGCCGAGGATGGCGCCCACGGAGGCGAGTTCCGCTGAGGTCAGGTAGACGTTGGCGCCGTCGCCCAGGCGGTTGGGGAAGTTGCGGGTGGAGGTTGACAGCACGGTGCTGTTGGCGGCCACGCGCGCCTGGTTGCCCATGCACAGGGAGCAGCCGGGCATTTCGGTGCGGGCACCGGCGGCGCCGTAGATGTTGTAGTAGCTTTCCTCCATCAACAGGTTCCATCCCTCTCTTGGCGGAAAAATCAACATTCGACAGCCCCCAGCCAGTGTTACGCAGTCATCGGCGTGACGCCATCCTCGATCGACTGATGCACAACGCCTACTACCTAAACCTCAATGGCAATCGATGCGCAAGGTGCAGACCCGTTTGCTCAAGATGCGCGTTTGAGTAAAAACATTGGGATATCCTGGTGTTTACGATGCCCCGGAAGGGGTCATCACGTTCGCCGGAATACGGACCCAGTTTATAACGCGTAGATTAATCCGCCGAAACATGCAAAAATCTTCGGCGCCTGAGCATAGATGTCGGTGGTTAAAAAACGTCCAACTGGTTGGCGCGTCAGGTAATGCCGGAAATCAGTGAAAATTTATGCGGTCTCTGGATGTGTAAAAAACAAGCGAGTAAATTGTATTTTGTCCGCTTGAATTAATATTTTATAAGCCTGAAAAGGATTGGGGAATTCGTGATCAAGTTATTGAATCTACTGAAATCTTGCAAAGATGGGATTTGCAGAGTCTGGCTTCTTTGTGTGTTCTTCCTGGCATACAGCGGCCTCAGCTATGCGCAGAGTGGTTTTGATATCGACTCGCACGGATACTCTGTTTTCAGTGGAGACTTCTATGGAAATGATGGGATCGCCGATTACTATTTTTACAGTCGGAAGCGGCTGCTAGTCTTGCACGGTGACATAGCAACACCGATTACCATTCCGGCAAATCCGACTTTTGCATTATATGGAAAATATAATGGGCGTCATCCTGTGTACCATAGTGCTCCGGTAGCAGTAAGTCTGTCGGACAATGAAGTACTCGGCCTTACACAGCTCAAAGAGGGCGTGGATTACTATCTCGGCGACTTTGATGGCGACGGGAAGCTGGACTTCCTCCTTCGTGGGCAAGCATCTTATGCCAGCATTGTTTATGGCGTAAGTCAATTCACATTACCGAGCGGTATTAAAAGTATCTCGCTGGCGTATGGTGATATCACACGGCTGATTAACTATCGAAGTAACAGTTTTTATGTCAAGGATGTAAACGGTGATGGTGCTGATGATCTGGTTCTGAGGTCGGGCGATAGCTTCATCGCGGATACGGCTTACCTTTCATCCGGGGGTGTGCCGAAGAACGAGCTGGAACTCACTGAGCCTGAGACCAAGTATGCCAATTTGGCAGGGAAAATGGATGCCAAAGCCAGTGTTTCCGCTTCAGGTGCGGCCACTTATGTAATCCCATTAAAAGTTCCTCAGGGTTCAGGTGGCCACACTCCTCAGTTGGCCCTCAACTACTCAAGCCAGGGCGGGAACGGCCTTGTGGGGCAAGGTTGGGGTGTGTCTGGCCTGAGCGCTATCAAAAAGTGTTTCCGCACACTTGCGCAGGACAACTTGGCCGCCAACACCGGTGTTAAAGACCGCTTCTGCCTCGATGGACAGCGTTTGGTGGTTGATGCTGGCTACAGCTATGGAGATACCGGGGCAGTTTATAGGACAGAAATTGATTCATTCAGGAAGGTTACTGCCTACGGTACCAATGGCGGTACTCCGGACTACTTCCTGGTAGAGTCCAAGGACGGGAAGACTGCGAAATATGTACTTACCGGCAGTGAATTTTACCTCCTCAAGGAAGTTACAGACAGCTCCGGCAACAATTCTATTCGCTATGCATACATCGAAAACGATAATTATGGCTACCGTATAGATAAGATCGAATATGCATTCGGGATTGGGAGTTCAGCCAACGCAACTATTGATTTTATATATGAAGGGCGTCCGGATTCGATTCCAAGTGATTTGGTGGTTGGTAACAATGACCTCAAGAAGCGGTTATCCCGTATTGAAGTCTCCAACAATAACAGTGAATTCCGCACTTACCATGTTAATTACTTAAAGCGCCTGGCTTCCGCTGTCGGTGTTCCGGTAAGCCGAGTCAGTAGTATTCAAGAGTGTGTGGGCTCTGCCTGTCTTCCGGCTGCAACATTTAAATGGAATATCTCTGATAAACCAGGCTTTAATCCTGTCGCCTACTGCGAAGACGAATGTAATTTGGTGAGTAATGGGACCCATTTTCGTCCGTATGGGCGTCGGGTTGCTGACGTAAATGGCGATGGCTTGGCAGATTATGTCTGGCTGTACAAGACCAGTGGCGGCAGCACTTTTTTTCAAGTTTCCCTGTCCGATGGAGAAAAGTGGGTAAGGCAACCCTATTCAGTAAAAGCCAGTTCCGAAGCGCGCAGCAGTTGGCATCTTGCGGATTACGACGGAGATGGGCGGCTGGACCTGGTTTACAGTACTGGCAGTGGCTGGAAGGTTAAATTGTTCAATGGCTCCGATTTCGCCGGTCAAGAGTTTAACCTGGGCATTTCAGATAATGGAGCCAGCGAGTCCCTATTTCAGGATGTTACCGGTGATGGCCTGCCTGACCTGATTGTACGGGCCAGCTCAAAGAAAGCCTTCAACGTCTACTACGCCAAGTCAAAAACAAGTGGTGGTTTTGAATATGGCTCAACTCCAGACAAAGTTCTGGAGCTTCCGCAGCCTTCCTGGAGTTGTGGTGTAAATTCTGGCAATTGGACCGCTGAGTTAGGAGAAATATACCGTTTCAGATTGCAGGATACTGACGGTGATGGGGCTACAGAATTCACATATTTAGTTCGAGAAGAGTGCAATGGTGAATTTTATGGATATGGTTGGGGGACCGGCAATCTGAGTTCAGGTTTATCGTATTGGGCTGGAGGGGCTACTGCTTACACTGTCGTGGAATATTGGGACGATACCCTGAAATTTGACTTTAGGCCCGCAGACCTTAATCGCGATGGAAAGTCCGACATGATCTTCAAGGATCATGAGGATAACTGGTCATATTTTATTCGGGGGGTGGGTTCGGAGAGCAACCGTATTTCCTTGTCCGACATTGCCGGTAAAGATCTCGATCTGGTCGACTTCAACTCCGATGGCTATCTCGATCTAGCATGGCCCGCTGGAGGCAAGCTAAACGTAAAAATTTGGAATGGAATTGGCTTTGACCCTGCAATCGTAACGGCACTTGACGCTGCCTCCGGCGATAAACATTTGCGCGAGTTTGCCGATATTGATGGCGATGGCTACCTGGAGTTTGTCCGTATCTATGACGGCGAAAACGAATTTCATATGCAGTACAACGCGCCGCTTTCGTCTGGCTTTGCCAATAATGTCATTAATAGCGTGACCAACGGCTATGGCGAAGAATCGACGTTCACCTATAAGCCGTTCACGGATGGCACTGTGTACACCAAAGGCCAGGGCGCAGGCAGCCTGAACTGGGGCCAGCCGGTATTCGATATCACAGGCTCAGTGTACGTCGTATCCAAACACGAATTCTCCATGCCCACGGCTGCCAGCTCCAACAACAAGGAACAGGTAACCTACGAGTATAAGCGGCTGCGCGTCCAGGGCGGCGGCCGCGGCAACTTGGGCTTCGAGGAGGTGATCAAGAAGGACAGCCGCATAGGCACAACCAAGACCATTTTTGCCCAGCAGTTCCCCTACACCGGTATGCCGCTGAGTGTGGAAAAGACCAGCCCGCAGGGCAAGCTGCTCTACAAGCTGAGCAACACCCTGAACAAGCGTGCGGGCAGCGGTGCCCCCTACTGGCCCTACGTCGATACTTCCACCGAAGAGCACCATCTGGTCAAGAGCAATGGCGCTTCGCTTGGCGCTACCTATAAAACCGTAGTCACCGACAACACTTACGATAACTTCGGCAATCTGGAGCTGTCCGTTACCACCACTAAGAATGCGAGTGGACAGACGGTATCCACGGTCACCCAGGACAACTGCTTCAATTGTTTTCAAGCTCCGAGCTGGTACCGGGAATATGGCAGGGTCGCCAGCACCAAGATAACCACCAAGCGTGGCGCCACATCCAAGAATCGGGAAGTCAGGTTCGAATACTATGACAGCGGCAGTACCTATGGTCTGCTCAAGGCCGAGCACATCGAGCCGAATTATACCGGCGTAGATAAGGACCAGATTCAGCTAACGACTACCTATACCTACGATGGTTACGCCAACCGCCTGAAGACCACCAAGTCGGCCAATACGGCTGCAGGCGAGCCCAGTCGCGTCAGCGAATCCATCTACGATCCGCAGAAGCGTTATATCAATAAAACCAGGGACGCCGATGGCCGGCTTTTGACGGAGGTACGTGCCCGCAACAAGCTGGGTCTCCCGACCGAGATCCGCACCTACCTGAATGTCAGTGGGAGCAGCTTTGTCACAACCACCGTCCAGTATGACGCACTGGGTCGCGAGACCTTCCGCGACCAAGCCGGCGCACCTTGGGTCAAGACCGAGTACAAAAAATGTACTAGCTGCAACCTGACCGGCGCCGTGAGCTATACGGTTGTCACCAGCGAAACCGGTGCCAGGACCACCACTTACTTCGATGCGCTGGGACGCAAGCTGCGTGAGGAATCCACCGGTTTTGACAGCAGCGACGTCATCCTGGTCGATACCGAATACGACAACCTGGGCCGCGTGAAGCGTCAGAGCGAGCCCTACCCGAAAGGCAGCGCTCCACAGTACTGGACCAAAAACTACTACGACATCAGTTCCCGAATCACCTCGGTAACACTGCCGGATGGCAATACCGTCACTCATTCCGAGCCTGTGGTGGAGAGCAACCTGATTGTCACTACCACCACCAACCCCAAGGGACAGAATCGCACCGAGAAGCAGAATGCCCTCGGTGAGACGGTGTTCGTACTGGATCACCACGACGGCAAGATGGAGTACAAGTACGATCCGCTGGGCAATGTGACAGACACCATCAGCCACGGCCGCCCGGGGGAGAATCTGGGTATCACCATCTCCGTCACCTACGACAAGCGCGGCCGCAAGGAGACCCTGTCGGATCCGGACAAGGGGAGCTGGTCCTACGAGTACAACGCCTTCGGCGACCTGATCGAGCAGGTCGACGGCAAGCAGCAGAAAGTCGTCACCGAGTACGACCGCTACGGCCGCCCCCTGCGCCGTACTGACTACCTAAAGTCTGGAACCCCAGAGGGGCACACCCGCTGGTATTACGACGACAAGGACGCCGGCGGCAAGAGCATCCCCTACGCCCTGGGCAGGGTCACCTCTGTGATCATGTCGGAGCGCCCGGCGGATGAGATCTGCTACGCGGACACCACCCATTACTGCGGCCTCTACGAGTACGGCAGTACCGGCCTGCAAACGGGGGTGACGACCATACTGGGGATTGGCGGCGCAGATGGCTATTTCCACAGCGAAACCGCCTACGACGCCCTCGGCCGCCCGCAGGTCCAGCGAGACGTGCTGAACGGTGTGGTGAAGGACGGCGGCAATAGCATTGCCAGTGGTATCCGGGAACACTACACCAATACCGGGCAGCTGAGATATGTCACTGATCTGGATACCGGTCGCGAACTCTATCGCGTCACCGACACCAACAGCCGTGGCCAGGTCACCGACTTCGATATCAACAGCGGCAAGGTAAGCGCGCACAATGGCTACGATGCCGCGACCGGCCGCCTGTTGTCACAGAAGGCCGATAAGTCCATCGGCGGTACCGTGCAGCACATGGTCTATACGTGGGACGATGTGGGTAATGTCACCAGCCGCAATAACCCGCGTACCGGCAAGAAGGAGTCCTTCTGCTACGACCACCTGAACCGGCTGCTGCAGGTCAATGTGGGTACCACCAGCACCAGCGGCTGCAATCCCGATGCCGTGAGTACCCAGTACCAGTACGACAGTATCGGCAACATCAAGAGCAAGGACGGTGTCGACTATCTGTACCAGAGCACCAAGCCTCATGCGGTTACCAAGGTCGGTTCAGTCACCTATACCTACAATGACAACAACGGCAACCTGACCTCCGACGGCACCGGCAGGAGCTTTGCCTATACCAGCTTCGACAAGCCGACGCTGATTAAAAACACCGGCAGCAGTGACAGCACCACCTTTTCCTACGGACCGGACAGGTCCCGCTACAAGCGGGTGGATAGCCGCTCCAACGGCGAGGTGATTACTACCCTGTACCTGGGCAATGTGGAGCGCATCCACAAGAGTTCTGACGGCAAATACCGCTGGAAGCGCTACCTGCCCGGCGGTGGAGTCTTCACCTATACGACGGATGCCGCCTTCAATCAGCAGTCCTTTACGGAGCAGTATCTGTTGAAGGACCATATCGGTTCCACCGATGTGGTGCTGGATGCCAATGGCAGTGTTAAGGAGAGCATGGCCTTCGACCCCTGGGGCAAGCGCCGCGACGCCAACTGGCAGCCGATCGATATTGCCGATCTGCTCGCAAATAACTACAGCCTGCTCAATAGCCTGACGGATATCACCACCAAGGGCTTTACCGGCCACGAGATGGTGGATGCGCTGGGCATTATCCATATGAATGGGCGTATCTACGATCCGGCGCTGGGGCGCTTCCTGCAGGCGGATCCGTTTATCGACGGTGTGGATGATACGCAGGGCTATAACCGCTATAGCTATGTTAAGGGGAATCCGTTGACGTTGACGGATCCTACTGGTTATTACAGCTTGGATGACTTTTTTGATGATGCTAATGAATTCCTGGATAAGATCTTAGGGGATCATTTCGAGGGCGGTGTCGGATATAACTCGGGTGGCGGTTTCACTCCCTACGGGGGACAGGTGAATCCGGACCATAATGGGTTTTGGGCTCAGCCGGGTGCTGGTGGAGCCTCGACGCCTGAAGGCGCTGTATCTGGGGCATTTGGTGATAGTGGTGAATATGTCGCGTATATTCTTGATTATGTATCAAACGGCAACTCACTGAATGGTGGTGGATTCTCTGCTGTTATTTCAACTTATTCAACTTTCCACCTTTCAAGGGCGATGCAGTCTAATAGATTCAGCAAGAGGTTATCTGTTTCTGAGACGATTGCTGAAAAATCCTTTGTGGCACTTGGTAGAAAGATTTATGAAGGTCTATGTGTGGCCTCCAGTAAATGTACAGATGGGGCGATCAATTATTATGGTAATGTTGGCAAAGAGTTGAGAGCGCAAATAGAAAACTCATTGTCTGCGCTGAAAGGTGATAGTAGTTTGTACGACACGCAAGCTGTAGGTGGCTGGCTCGCTAGATTGGCTCAGCTGGATCATCCAGTGATCATTGCACTGCATTCTGGTGAGACACAGGTTATCCCTGTAAATAGCGCTAAAGGTTGGTTTAGTTCCGGAGTCCCAAGTGTCATATTGTTGGACTATCGGCAGGCAAGCAGAGTGTGGGTGTGGGGTCAAGTTTCTGGTGTTTCTAGAAAGGTTAATATTCCTTTCGCTGAAGTTTTGTTTCATGAAATTATTCATTCAGTCGAAGTGGGCGAAGGCGTAATAGATATGACCAGAAATGGAGTGGAAGTGTTTGGAACAAATAAGAATTGGGAGATTGATGCTGTCAAGGCAATGAATGGAATTAGAAAAACATGGAAACGAGAATCATACAACGCAGCTATCCCGCCGAAGTAAGTTTGGGATAATTAATTGATGAGGGCTTTATGTTTTCTTATTTTCAGGTTTTGATGTTTGCATTGTTGTTGCTTTCATGCTCAAAAGTGAAGTTGGAAGAGGATACTTCTCAAGTATATAAAGAATGCCGTAACCAATGGCGACTATATCCTTATCAAGATGTTGTAGAAGCTTTTGAACGATTGCCAGACGAGCATAGAGATGCAGATTCATACCTAATGATTCGATCTGCTATGGCTGATAAAGGCTATTTTGATGGTTTGTTTTTTGCTTTAGCAGGTTCAGATGTAATAATTTATAAGTCTGTGGGTAGTGAGGTTCTGTCTTTCCGGGAGGCTGCTTCTGAAGAAGTTGTGATGAACTTTGAGTTATTAGAAGATGGGGTTTCCTCAAAAGACTATAGTTTTACTAATGAAACGGGGCTGCATCCAACCTGTAAGTTTATCGATGTGAAGTTAGGTGGGATTCACCAATCATTTTCCACAACTTATAGTTCCGCATGGATGGATGAATACATGATCAAAGATTTAAATGTGGAGTTGTCTAAATTTGACCGCGCAATCCACTATTTTTTGAGAGTGGGGAGTGTTTTGGAGGCGGAAAGGACAGGAGAGAAACGGACACCCACAAATTGAAAGGTTGATTAGCAGAGTAATTGGGGTCAATAATTGGGTCAATAATTGGGGTCAGAGTAATATTTTGACGTCCTATTTTGTCAGTTGTATTCGACGCAAAATGCTGCGCTGACCTTAGTGTTTAGGTCTTGCAATTGATGCAATGGAAGAATTCGTGGGTGCTCATTAATCGACCCTTCCTGTGACCCTGTTGATATAAAGAGAATTTTGGTAAATGAAATTTACTTGGCCGAAAGGAGAAAGAGAAACAGGACACCCACAAATCGAAAAGTTGATCGAAATCCCTGCTGGCTTAGTTACAGGGTGCCGATAATTGGATGTCTGGATGGCTTGGTTACAGGCAGTTGTGTATGGCGACGCCAAGTAGCGGTTTTAAGACGTGGTAATTCCTCGCAGCCAGCCTGCGACAGTGCTCTTTAAGAGAAGAACAAGAGATCAGGAAGCAGCAGGCGGCGAGAGATAGCGTTCGCAGTCGCGAATACCCTGCGCCCAGTGCTTGCCGAGCTGCTCGCAGGCACGGCGTATCGAGTGGGCCGCACCCACCAGTGACTTAAAGCGGCTCTCGAAGTTCCGATTCAGATACTGCCAGTGCTGGGGATCTATCTGCAGTCGTTCGAGAATCGGTGGCAGTTGGTCGTCGATGACCCCGCGTTTGTTCTCGCGCAGGCAGCGCCCACTCCAATCTACCAGTTCCAGGTAGTCCTGGAGAGGGAAGGGCAGGCCTTCCGGCATATTTTTGCGGGGGTTGCCAATGAAAGGAAAGAGCGCCTGGGGTTGTTCGCCTTTTCTGGCACTTTCGATGCGCTGCTTGACGGAGGTGTATGTGGATTCCTCAGGTCTGTCCGTCATTTTGGCGCGCACCGGATTCAGGTCCACATAGGCCAGGCAGGCGGCCAGAGCTCGTTCATCTAGCAATGCTTGGGACTTGAAGCGCCCCTCCCAGAATCGGCCCGTACACTGGTCTTCGCGGTTCGCCTCGCGGGCGAAAACAGAAGTGAAAAACAGAAGTGGACACCCACAAATTGAAAAATAATTGGGGTCAGAGTAAAAAATAATTGGAAAAAAGCAGAAAGTGGAAAGCAGAAAGTGGACACCCACAAATTGAAAGGTTGATTAGAACCTCTACTGGCACAGTTGCTGGGTGCCGATAATTGGATGTCTGGATGACTTTGGTTACAGGCAGTTGTGTATGGCGACGCCAAGTAGCGGTTTTAAGACGTGGTAATTCCTCGCAGCCAGCCTGCGATGATGCTCTTTAAGAGAAGAACAAGAGATCAGGAAGGAGGCGGCGAGAGATAGCGTTCGCAGTCGCGAATACCCTGCGCCCAGTGCTTGCCGAGCTGCTCGCAGGCACAGCGTACCGAGTGGGCCGCACCCACTAATAAGGGAGAAACAGGACACCCACAAATCGAAAAGTTGATCGAAATCCCTGCTGGCTTAGTTACAGGGTGCCGATAATTGGATGTCTGGATGACTTGGTTACAGGCAGTTGTGTATGGCGACGCCAAGTAGCGGTTTTAAGACGTGGTAATTCCTCGCAGCCAGCCTGCGATAATGCTCTTTAAGAGAAGAATATGAGATCAGGAAGGCGGCGGCGAGAGATAGCGTTCGCAGTCGCGAATACCCTGCGCCCAGTGCTTGCTGAGCTGCTCGCAGGCACGGCGTATCGAGTGGGCCGCACCCACCAGTGACTTAAAAGACGATAAACAGGAAGACGATAAACAGGAAGACGATAAACAGGACACCCACAAATCGAAAAATTGATTGAAATCCCTGCTGGCTCAGGTACAGGGTGCCGATAATTGGGTGTCTGGATGACTTGGTTACAGGCAGTCGTGTATGGCGACGCCAAGTAGCGGTTTTAAGACGTGGTAATTCCTCGCAGCCAGCCTGCGACGGTGCTCTTTAAGAGAAGAACAAGAGATCAGGAAGCAGGAGGCGGCGAGAGATAGCGTTCGCAGTCGCGTATACCCTGCGCCCAGTGCTTGCTGAGCTGCTCGCAGGCACGGCGTACCGAGTGGGCCGCACCCACCAGTGACTTAAAGCGGCTCTCGAAGTTCCGATTCAGATACTGCCAGTGCTGGGGATCTATCTGCAGTCGTTCGAGAATCTGTGGCAGTCGGTCATCGATGGCTCCGCGCTTGTTCTCGTGCAGGCGGCGCCCACTCCAGTCCACCAGTTCCAGGTAGTCCTGGAGAGGGAAGGATAGGCCTTCCGGCGTATTTTTGCGGGGGTTGCCAATGAAAGGAAAGAGCGCCTGGGGTTGTTCGCCTTTTCTGGCACTTTCGATGCGTTGCTTGACGGAGGTGTGTGCGGACTCCTCGGGCCTGTCCGCCATTTTGGCGCGCACTGGATTCAGGTCCACATAGGCCAGGCACGCGGCCAGCGCCCGTTCATCCAGCAGGGCCTGGGACTTGAAGCGACCCTCCCAGAATCGGCCCGTACACTGGTCTTCGCGGTTCGCCTCGCGGGCGATGGACTCGTTCAGCATGCGCATAAACCAGCTGATATCCAGCAGCCGCGCCCGCCAGACTTCTGTCAATTCAGTAAGCCGGGCCAGCTCCGCGGCATCCAGGGTTTCGCTACGGGCGAAGCGCTGGGAAAGCGGTGAACCTTTGCACAATTGGTGCCAGCGTTCGATCACCTCGCGCATTGGCCAACCGGCAGCCCGGTCCGAATTGATGTGGAGCACTACATGATAATGATTACTCATCACCGCATAGGCACAGACATCTAGCGCGAATACTTGGGCTAGGGCCAGTAATCGGTCCTCGATCCACTGCCGGCGGTGTTCAAAGCATTGCCTTGTACGTTCGTCCCACCCGCACAAGAAGGCGCGGCGTACACAACGGGAAACGCAGTGGTAGTAGGGAGTGGCACAGAGAGATATCAGGGCTTTGCGGGGGAGTCCCATGTCTGGCTATCCGAATAGGTGTATTTATATCCAGTATTGTGCGCGAAGGAGTTTAAGTTGCAAGAGGAATGGCGTAGAATGCTTTTTGTTTGGTGGGTGTTCAGAATTTTTGGTGCTGGTGTTCAGAATTTTTGGTGTTAGGTGTCCGGAATTTCCGCTGCGTGCAGCGAGGTATCCAATAAAAGCATTATCTGTTTGATGAGCCCTGTATCCGGGAGCATCCGTCTACTCAACCGGAGTCAACGGGATGGCGGAAGAGTGGCTTGTAAAAGTTTAAGTTGTTTCTGTGGGTATACCAGGAGTGTACAAATATGGAAAAATATATTGTTGGTTCATATTGTATTCGTAGGGTTGGTAAAAGTTTCTTTAAGTGGGTCGAAAATTGACTCCGAGATTTGCAAATTTTCCGATTTTACTTTGAGCCCTTGTTTTTCGTTCCTACTTAATCTAAGGAGAAAAAAAATGAAAAGAATTGTTTTCGTGTTTTCTTTGATGTTTATTGCAGTATTTGCCAATGCGGGGGCGCCGACTTGCCACACTCATTCAAGTGGCAATTACTGCAAGTATTACGGACCCGTCAGTCAAATTTATATCAATTCCTCTAACCAGATACTTTTGTACTTTGAAGAGCCCGTAGATGTGAGTGAGGCCAACAGCGTTGGCATGGGAATATCAAGTGGTATAGCAGCCTCATTCAATGTCACGGAGAATCCAGAATTTGCGAAATTGTTCTATTCAACTGCGTTGGCGGCGCAGGCTTCGGGAAGAAATGTAAGCATTCAAATGCGGGGAAGTTATGGGGGTTATTTGAAGTTCGATAGGATTTGGTTGCCGGCACCATAAGTAGACGGGACAGCCCTTTCAAGGTGATTTTTCATCCTTTTTCAGAAGCTTTGCTGTAGAAACATGAGGCGTATTCGGTGAAAAATTTTTCTTGGGTGGTTCTTTTTTAGGTCTCAATGCCGTCAAGGATCAGCTGCAGGTCGGACCAGCTCAGCCAGCGCTTCCCGGAAGTCGATGCACGCACCGGGAACTGGCCCTGCTCCAGGCGCTTGCTCCAAAGGCAGTAGCCAGACGGCTCGAAGTAGAGCACCTTCATCATCGTCTTACGGCGGTTGACGAAGACGAAGTACTGGCCCTCCAGCGGGTTCTCGCCCAACTGGTTTTTGGCCAATGCCGCAAGACCGTTGATCTGACGGCGCATATCCGTGGCTTCGGTACACAGCAGAATCCGTGCGCGGGCGCCAACCGAGAACATCAGCGTTGACTCAGCTTCAGCTCTACGCCATTGCCCAGGCTCAGCACTATCTCCCAGCCGCCGGCAGACGCTGAAGCCAGAGCGGCCAAGTCAATAAAGCCGGGGGCGGTATCCCGCACCAGCCCGGGATTCTCAGGCGGAGTCGACAGGCGCCTGCGCCACTTGCAGAAGCTCGCATAGTCGATGGACTGCTCGGCGCAGAAGCGCTTTGCGGACATGCCGCTGTGCTGCCATTCGCCAATGAGCTGTTGCCACTGCTCAGGCGAGCAATGTGGACGTGAGGGTTGGGCGGTGGTTTGATGCATGATTGGCCTCCGTGTTGATGACGGTGGCCAGAATAGTGTCGAGTTGAGCTACGGTGAATGACGCCCCAGAATGAGTGCTTACAGACATCCAGCGCGAACACTTGGGCCAGGGCGGCAGAAAGTGCCAGAAAGTGGACACCCACAAATAAGGCAGAAAGTGGACACCCACAAATTGAAAGATTGATTAGAATCTCTGCTGGCACAGTTGCTAGGTGTCTGGATAACTTATTGCAGGCAGTTGTTCTCAGAATTTCTCTCCAGAATTTCTCCAAGAATTTGAAGCGGCTCTCGAAGTTTCGGTTCAGGTAGAGCCAGTGTCGGGGATCTGGCTGCAATCGATCGAGAATCGGCGGCAGCTTCTCGTCGATGTCTCCGCGTTTGTCTTCTCGCAGGCAGCGCCCGCTCCAGTCCACCAGCTCCAGGTGGTCTAGCAGCCGGAAGGGCAGTCCCGTTGGTATGGGCTCTCTTGGATGCCGGTAAGCGGGAAGCGATAACTGATTTAGCTCGCAAGCCGTTTGGCGGGGGCGCCGCGAAGCAGACCCTCGGTGCTCAGGTCTTCATCCAGGTCCGGCCAATGGATTCCATAGCCTCCGCCGCAGATTTGCCAGTTTGAGCGTTCGGCCCCGGAGGCATTTGCCAAGCGGGGGTACCATTCAAGTGGTACGGAAATAAGCCGGCCGTCCTTGAGGCCGACGATGAGGTAATCTTCGGAAAAGGCGACACTCGCGACCCTTTCGTCCGCATCAAGAGCCAAAGTACCCATTCCACGCCTCCAGAAATTCTGATTGATGGGTTTCCACTATTTTTCGGATTCGCCGCAGCTCTTGGGCCGGATAGCCGAGGTTGCGGGCGAGGGCAACGGGTTGGAGCCAATACTTTGCAGAGATGTCGTCCCGATCCACATGGACGTGCGGCGGTTCGCCGGGTTCGTGGCTGTACCAAAAGAACCGGTAGGGTCCCTCTCGCAAGACTGTTGGCACACCGCCTCCTTACAGTGTATATCGTTGTTAGCTCAATATAACCATTAGTCGCCCCAGAAGCCACAGGCGGTCGGCGCCCATAAAAAAGCCCCGCGGAGCGGGGCTTTTAGCAGATGATCAGGAAGGCTGTTTACCGGTCAAACAGCAACATCCTGAATCTCAGTAGCCGCAATCCGCTTGCCTTCCTCCGCAGATTTCTGGAATTCCTCAATCTGGTCGAAGTTCATATAGCGGTAGATTTCCGCAGACATGGAGTTCAGGTCTTTCGCATACTCCTGGTACTCCGCCGGGGTGGGCAGTTTACCGAGGATGGCGCCCACGGAGGCGAGTTCCGCTGAGGTCAGGTAGACGTTGGCACCGTCGCCCAGGCGGTTGGGGAAGTTGCGGGTGGAGGTGGACAGCACGGTGCTGTTGGCGGCCACGCGGGCCTGGTTGCCCATGCACAGGGAGCAGCCGGGCATTTCGGTGCGGGCACCGGCGGCGCCGTAGATGTTGTAGTAGCCTTCCTCCATCAGCTGGTGCTCGTCCATCTTGGTGGGCGGGGCTATCCACATGCGGGTGGAGATGCTGCCCTTGTGTTGGCTGAGCAACTTACCGGCAGCCCTGAAATGACCGATGTTGGTCATGCAGGAGCCGAGGAAGACTTCGTCCACCTTGTCGCCGGCCACTTCGCTGAGCAGGCGGGCGTCGTCCGGGTCGTTGGGGGCACAGACGATGGGCTCTTTCACTTCGGCCAGGTCGATTTCGATCACCGCGGCGTACTCGGCGTCGGCATCGGCGCTCATCAGTTCCGGGTTTTCCAGCCAGGCTTCCATGGCGCGCGCGCGGCGCTCCAGGGTGCGCTTGGAGCCGTAGCCCTCGGCGATCATCCAGCGCAGCAGGGTGATGTTGGAGCGCAGGTATTCGGCGATGGCGTCTTCCGGCAGCTTGATGGTACAGCCGGCAGCGGAGCGCTCGGCGGAGGCGTCGGACAGTTCGAATGCCTGCTCGACGGTCAGGCTGTCCAGGCCCTCGATCTCGAGGATGCGGCCGGAGAAGATGTTCTTCTTGCCTTTCTTCTCCACGGTCAGCAGACCCTGCTGGATCGCGTAGTAGGGGATGGCGTGCACCAGGTCGCGCAGGGTGATGCCGGGCTGTAGTTCTCCCTTGAAGCGCACCAGTACGGATTCCGGCATATCCAGCGGCATCACGCCGGTGGCGGCGGCGAAGGCCACCAGGCCGGAGCCGGCCGGGAAGGAGATACCCATCGGGAAGCGGGTGTGGGAGTCGCCGCCGGTGCCGACGGTATCGGGCAGCAGCATGCGGTTCAGCCAGCTGTGGATGATGCCGTCACCGGGGCGCAGGGAGACGCCGCCGCGGTTCATGATGAAGTCGGGCAGGGTGTGCTGGGTGTCGATGTCCACCGGCTTGGGGTAGGCGGCGGTGTGGCAGAAGGACTGCATGGTGAGATCCGCGGAGAAGCCCAGGCAGGCCAGGTCTTTCAGTTCGTCGCGGGTCATGGGGCCGGTGGTGTCCTGGGAGCCGACGGTGGTCATCTTCGGCTCGCAGTAGGTGCCGGGGCGAATGCCCTCGACGCCGCAGGCGCGGCCGACCATCTTCTGTGCCAGGGTGAAGCCCCTGCCGGTGTCCGCGGGCTGCTCCGGGGTGCGGAACAGGTCGGTGGTGGGCAGGCCGAGGGATTCGCGGGCCTTCGCGGTCAGGCCGCGGCCGATGATCAGGTTGATGCGGCCGCCGGCCTGCACTTCGTCCAGCAGTACGTCGGATTTGAGGGCGAATTCGCTCAGTACTTCGCCGGAATCAGAAAGTATCTTGCCGTCGTAGGGGCGGATCTCGATGATATCGCCCATGTTCAGGTCGTCCACCGGCGCTTCGAAGACCAGCGCGCCGGCGTCTTCCATGGTGTTGTAGAAGATCGGCGCTACCTTGCCGCCGATGCAGATGCCGCCGCCTTTCTTGTTCGGCACGCCCGGCAGGTCTTCACCGAAGTACCAGAGCACGGAGTTGGTGGCGGACTTACGGGAGGAGCCGGTGCCCACGACGTCGCCGACGAAGGCGACTTGTAGCCCCTTGGCCTTCACTTCCTCGATCTGCTTCAGCGGGCCTTTGACGCCGTGCTCTTCCGGCGCCAGGCCGTCGCGGGTCATTTTGTACATGGCCAGCGCGTGCAGGGGGATATCCGGGCGGGACCAGGCGTCCGGGGCGGGGGACAGGTCGTCGGTGTTGGTTTCGCCGGTCACCTTGAATACGGCGACCTTGATGCTCTGCGGGACCTTGTCGCGCTTGGTGAACCATTCGCCGTCGGCCCAGGACTGGATCACTGCTTTGGCGTTGGCATTGCCGGCCTTGGCTTTCTCTTCCACGTCGTGGAAGGCATCGAACATCAGCAGGGTGCCTTTCAGCTGCTCGGCGGCCAGCGCGGCCAGGTCGGCGTCGTCCAGCAGTTCAACCAGGGTGGCGATGTTGTAGCCGCCCAGCATCTGGCCGAGCAGTTTGACGGCGTGGTCGCGATCGATCAGCGGGGACTCCGCTTCGCCCTTGACGATGGCAGACAGAAAGCCCGCTTTAACGTAGGCGGCCTCGTCCACACCCGGTGGCACGCGGTGGGTAAGGAGTTCTACCAGTTCCTGTTCTTCGCCGGCGGGGGGATTCTTCAGCAGTTCAACCAGGCCGGCCACTTGCTCGGCGTTCAGTGGTTTCGGTGGAATACCCTGTTCGGCGCGTTCGGCGACGTGTTTGCGATAGGCTTCAAGCACGGATAAGTCCCTCGTGGTGGGTGGGGTGGCACCAACAGCAGGCGGAATTCCCGATCGTTTTTACTATTGCCGGGATTGTTTGCATTCGTGCCGCTGGAGGCGGGTGGCGAATTCTACAGTAAAGCCTTAATGCTGTTAAGTTTATTGAAAAATCAATAACTTACGCGAATTGTCAGTATTTGTTTGGTGAATGTTGGTTGTTTGGTGAGCAGTGCGCTTTCCTTCCGAATCCAAACGAAATAGTCTACCGGGCAAATTTTTCAGGCCGGTTTCATCCGGCGCAGACCGGTTTGATTATCTGATGTACAAAAAAGTCCGCACCCCTTGCATAGGCGTCTGTTCCACCGGCATCGGCGACGATGTGTGCCGCGGCTGCAAGCGCTTTGCCCACGAGGTGATCGACTGGAACGCCTACACCGAGGCGCAGCGGCGCATCATCGCCGAGCGTCGCGAGGGCTATTTGGCGAACGCGGTGCGCAGCCATCTGGAAATAGTGGACCGGGATCTGCTGCTGGCGCAACTGCGCCACCAGCAGATTCGCTTCAATGAAGAGCAGAATCCCTACTGCTGGGTGTTCGAACTGCTGCGCGCCGGCGCCAGCCAGATAGCAAATCCGCGGGACTATGGCCTGGAGCCGACGCCCCAGGCGCGCGGGGTCTCCCTGGTGGAGCTGCGCAAGTGCATCGACGAGGATTTCTACGCGCTGTCGGTGGCCTACTACCAGCGCTTCGTGGCCCCGGGCCTGCGGAAGGCCTGATTCTCCCGCTCTTTAGCGGACATCGTCATACCCGTAGTTGACGTCGTCATACCGGCGCAGGCCGGTATCCAGCTCGAGGGCACCTGGGTTCCGGTGCGGGATCAAGTCCGACATGGCGTTCCCTTCACCGGAATGGCGAGGCTCCTGTGGTAGGGGAGGCGCCTCACCCCGGGAACGCCGGGCTCCAGCCCGGCAAGCGGGCTGCAGGCCCGCTATGCAACGGCTCGGGCTTGTGTATTTCGCAACTATTCCCGCAAAAACACCCGCAACGCCGGTAAAAAAGGCTCGGAGGGGAGCGCCAGGTCCCGCCGCTGCCGCCGCCGCCCCTGGCTGGGCTGGTGATCGACACGGGTAAATTCCGGCAACCGGCCGCCGTCGTCGGCCAGCACCAGCACCGGCATGGCCGCATAGCCCACCTGGCGGTAGGTCTCGCCCTCGCGACTGCGGAATATTTCCGCCACTTGCAGGTTGGGGCGGCTCTGCACCTGTACCTGGCGCAGGCCCTCCTGCTGGCTCTTGTGCAGCCCCGCCAGCAGTTGCCGCTGGTACTGGATGCCCGGGTCCGAACCCTGGGGGTCCAGCTGCACCAGTTTCTTCTCGCACCACGGCACGGTGACCTTGCGGATCGACTTGCGCGCCTTGATCCAGGACAGCGCAATGGCGTCCGGCCGCTGCGCGCACAGCAGCACCTGGCGATAGCACTGGCGCAGGTGCGCGCGGGGACGACCGGCGCCTGCCAGCAGCTCGCGCAGGCTGCGGTCCCGTTCCGGGGCGGGGCGCTCGCCCAGCGCGGCCTTGAACTCGGCCACGGCCCGGGCGAAGGCCTCCTTATCCGTATTCAACCGACGGGCGAGTTCGAGGGTGCCGGATGGCACCGAGAGCAGCCCGGGAATCTGCAAGGTGGCGCGGGCATCGCCGCCGGTATCGAGTGGGTCGCAGTAATCCAGTTGCGCGAAGAGAGCGCCGGCGAGGGCGAAGGGCTGGTCGAAAGACTGCGCCAGACGCGCCGCCGCATCCTGCGCAAAGGGCGGCTGCAGCAGGTAGTGCTGCAGGGGCCGGGGGGAATCCTGCAGTTGCTGCAAGCATTGGCGCATGGCCGCCGCGCTGGCGTAGAGCTGTTCCAGCAGGGGTGGAATGGCGGCGGCCAGCTTGCGGTGATCGATCATATATCGGCTTCCAGTCGAAACGGCAGGCGAAATATTAATCCACTTAATAAACCGTTATCAATTGTTGGAGACACCCATCCCGCATTTTTGCCTCCGGATCAGTTGAACAGGGCAGGGGAGGAGCTACCGGGCGGGCATCCGCCCGCTTAACATTCCCGGCATGAATCGCTCGGAATTCAAAGAGGGGCTGCTGCGGGTGATGGAGCGCAAGGTGCACTGGGCCTGGCCGGCGTTTACCGCCGGACAGGTGCCAAAGGAATTGCTGCACATTCACCTGGAGCAGGAGTACGGCACCTATGTGCGCGACTTCCCGACATTGCTGGCACGCGCCTATATCCAATGCCCGATCGCTGCGGTGCGGCGGGTGCTGGCGGAGAATATCTACGAGGAGGAGACTGGCGGCCTAAGCGGTAGCCGGTCGCACCCGGCGCTGTTCCTGGAATACCCGCGCGGCCTGGGCATGAACCTGGACCGCTTCAAGCACGTCGAGCTGCTGCCTGCGGCAGCGGAATTTCGCGCGCTGCTGGATGACGCCACCGGCGGCCACGGCTGGGAGGTAGCGGCCGCGGTGACGACCCTCTTCCTCGAGGGCACCGAATACGAGCGCGGTGAGCTGGAGCCGGGGCAGCCGCGGCGGCCGCAGTTTGCGCCCTCGGAGCACCCGCTGGTGAAGCATTACGGACTTCCGGTGCAGAACCTGGCCCTGAGCCGGGTCCACCATCAGGTGGAGGGCAGCCACCGCAAGGCGGCCTGGCACCTGATGCTGGACTATGTGGACGAGCCCGCGCGCCCGCAGGTACTGCACTGGATGGGGCTGGTGCTGCACGCCTGGCTCAAATACCGAGACGAGGTGGCGGAGCACTGCGGCCTGGTGAAGATGGCGCAGCAGTCGCGGCACTGAAAATCCCATCCCTTGCCGCTATAATGCCGCGCTTTCCCTAGCCGGTGCCGCAATTCCCGTGAACCCCCAAGTCCCCGACCTGTCCGCCATCCACGATTTCCTGCTGTGTTCCACACCGGACGCCTGGGTGCAGGCGGCGCTGGCCGAGCCGGAGCTGATGCTGGTGGACCACGCCAACTGCGAGAAAAAGGCCGCGGGCACGGCCCTGAACCTGATGTTCCGCTACCTGGACAACTTCGAGCTGCTGAACAAGATGTCGCGCCTGGCGCGGGAGGAGTTGCGCCACTTCGAGCAGGTTCTGGCGATCATGCAGAAGCGGGGCATCGACTACCCCCATATCAGCGCCTCGCGCTATGCGGCGGGCCTGCGGGAGCAGGTGCGCTCTAATGAGCCGGCGCGGCTGGTGGACACATTGATCTGCGGTGCCATTATCGAGGCCCGTTCCTGTGAGCGCTTCGCGCGTATAGCACCGCACCTGGACGAGGAGCTGCAGAAATTCTACCTGTCGTTGCTGAAGTCGGAGGCGCGGCACTTTCGCGACTACCTGACCCTGGCCCGAAAGGCGACCGATGAGGACATTGAGCCGCGGGTGCGGCAGCTGCTGGAAGTGGAGCGGGAGCTGGTCGAGGGGCAGGATGGCGAATTCCGTTTTCACAGCGGTGTGCCGCGTCCCTGAGTTAAATCTGTAGATACTCTGTTTCAAGTCAATCCATCACTGGCTCGTCATACCGGCGCAGAGCCTGTGCCGGGCTTGATCCGGTACCGGTATCCAGTTTCGGGGGCACCTGGATTCCGGCCTGCGCCGGAATGACGAGAAAGCTGACCTGTCGGGGCGTTCAATCCCGGTCGAGCTTTTTCAGCAGGTCGACAAATTCCTGCAGGTCGTGCGCATTTTTGTAGTCGACCGTGTACTTGTTGTGAAAGAAAACGGTCAGCTGCACTTTGGCTGAATTGATAAACACCGTATAGCCGTCGAAGTCCGTACTCACGGTCAGGCCGCGGTAGTGCCAGCCGTCGCCTTCCTTGACGCCTTCCCTTGTGGCCTTGTCGAATACACGCAGGGCCTGCTTGACGTCGATCTTGTGTTCCTGTTCCACGATTCCGCTCTTTGTCTGTTACCGGATCACACTATAGTGTCAGAGGTTACCGGCATTGTCTGCAAGGAGACATCCATGGGTGATATTCTTCCCGATGCATTCCTGAAGCAGCTGTTTACCGAGGCGCGAACCCACAGTCACTGGCTCGACAGGCCGGTGAGCGACGAGACGCTGCAGCAACTCTACGACCTGATGAAAATGGGCCCCACCAGTGCCAACTGTTGCCCGGTGCGCATCGTGTTTATCAAAACCGAGGAGGGCAAGGAGCGGCTGCGCCCGGCTTTGAATGAAGGCAATGTGGACAAGACCATGGCAGCACCGGTCACCGCGATCGTTGCCCACGATATGAAATTCTTTGAATATCTGCCGAAGCTGTTTCCCCACGCGCCGGCACGGGACTGGTTTGTCGATAATTCCGAACTCGCCGCCACAACGGCCTTCCGCAATGGCTCACTGCAGGGCGGTTACTTTATCCTCGCTGCGCGTTCGCTTGGCCTGGACTGCGGCCCCATGTCCGGCTTCGACAACGCCGTGGTCGACCACGAATTTTTCAGCGAGGAGGGGCGAACGCCTGCCTTTCAGCAGGAACACTGCCCGGACAGCCATATCAAATCGAATTTCCTCTGCAACCTCGGTTACGGCGACCCGGAGATGCTGCACCCGCGCGGCCCGCGGTTTGAATTCGACGAGGTGTGCAAGATTCTCTGAGTCCCACCGTCCCCTCTCCCCTTGGGGAGAGGGTTAGGGAGAGGGAAGTGGTTACTTCCCAAAAACTACCGGGTTATACTGTATATTTGAACAGCCTTTCCGGTGGATCTCCGATGCGCCTTTATATTGCCGAAAAGCCCAGCCTGGGGCGTGCCATTGCCGCGGTGCTGCCCGGGCCACTCCGCAAGGAAGAGGGTTGTATTCGCGCCGCCAACGGCGATGTGGTGAGCTGGTGTATCGGGCACCTGCTGGAGCAGGCGGAGCCGGAGGCCTATAGCCCCTCGTACAAACGCTGGCGGTTGGATGCACTGCCGATCGTGCCGCAGCAATGGCAGCTGCAGCCTAAAAGCGGCACCCGCAAACAGCTGGCGTTGCTGCGCAAACTGGTGAAACAGGCCGATCAGCTGGTGCATGCCGGTGACCCGGATCGCGAAGGCCAGTTGTTGGTCGACGAGGTGGTCGATTACCTCAAGGTGCCGGCAGCGAAGAAACAGGCGATGCAGCGGCTGCTGGTCAGCGACCTGAACCCGCAGGCGGTGGCGCGGGCGCTGCAGCAGATGCGTCCCAACCGGGAGTTCGTGCCGCTGTCGGTATCGGCGCTGGCGCGCAGCCGGGCCGACTGGCTGTACGGCATCAACCTGACCCGCGCCTGCACGGTCAAAGGCCAGCAGGGCGGGTTGAAACAGGTCCTGTCCGTGGGGCGGGTGCAAACCCCGGTGCTGGGCCTGGTGGTGCGCCGCGACGAGGAAATAGCGCGCTTCGTCAGCCGGCCCTATTACGAAGTGCGGGCCGCCATTCATTTGGACCAGTCGCAGCCCCTGGGCTTTTACGCCCTCTGGCAACCCAGCGAAGCCTGTGCGCCCCACCAGGATGACGAGGGCAGGGTGCTCAACCCCAAACTGGCGGCCAATGTGGCCAGCCGGATTCGCCAGCAGGTCGCCACCGTCACCCAGGTGCAGCGGCAGCAAAAAACACAAGCGCCGCCCTTGCCCTACAACCTGTCGGCGCTGCAAATCGACGCGGCGAAAGCGTTCGGCCTGAGCGCGAAGCAGGTGCTGGATGCCTGTCAGGCGCTCTACGAAAAACACCAGTTGATCACCTATCCGCGCTCCGACTGCCGCTACCTGCCCGCGGACCATTACGCCGAGCGCCGGCAGGTCGGCCGGGCCATCGCCGCTAGCTGCGACGCGCTGCAGCCGGTGCACGACGGGGCGGATTGGTCGCTGCGCAGCAAGGCCTGGAATGACGCCAAAGTGGATGCCCACCACGCGATAATTCCCACGGCGAAGCAGGCGTCCTGGACGCGTCTGGGCAGGGCCGAGCAGCAGCTCTACCAGCTGATTGCACGGCAGTATTTGTTGCAGTTCTATCCGCGCCACCAGTACCTCGACATCCGCATCGAACTGGAGATTGCCGGCGGTCGCTTTGTTGCCAAGGAGCGCCAGACACTGGTTCCCGGCTGGAAGCTGGCCATGCCCGCGGGGCCATCCGCAAAAGAGTCCCCGCCGCTGCCCGAGGTGCAGAAAGGGCAGGCGCTGTGGAGTGGCGAGCCCCTGGTGGATGAAAAGCACACCCAGCCTCCCAAGCCGTTCAACGATGCCAGCCTGCTCGCCGCCATGACGGGGATCAATCGCTTTGTGCGCGATGCGCAGCTGAAGAAAATCCTGAAAGACACCGACGGCCTGGGCACCGAAGCCACCCGGGCGGGTATCATCGAACTGCTGTTCAAGCGCGGTTTTTTACAGCGCCAGGGCAAAAGCATCCATGCCACCGATCTGGGCAAGGCCCTGATCCGGGCGCTGCCTGAAAGCACTGGGGTGCCGGATATGACGGCGCAGTGGGAGCGCCAGTTGAACGATATCAGCCAGCGGCAGCTGAACTATGAAGGCTTTATGCAGCCGCTGCAGCAGCAACTACAGAAGCTGGTGAGCGAAGCCTGCGCGCTGGACAGCCGCGCGTTTGCCGGCATTAAAGCGCCGGCTTCGTCTGCCGGGTACCGATCTGGCAAAAAGGGAGCAGCCGGAAAGCGTTCGACCAAAAGCCGCTCGGGCAGCGGCTCGCGCCGCCGGGCCAGTGGGCGCCGATCTAAGACCGAGGTAAGTGGAGTTTGACCGTGTTGTGTGCTGCGTCCCGGATCGATCGGGCATTGCACCGGTCGCAGGGTTGGGCGAACAGAAGAACAGTTTTCTCGTCATTCCGGCGCAGGCCGGAATCCAGGTGCCCCCGAGCTGGATACCGGCCTGCGCCGGTATGACGAGCCAGCGCGGATGGGCTTGGTAGCTAAGAGGTAGCTAAAAGACAGGCTTGGCCACCATCAGGAAAACAATAGCGATCATCAACGGTAAAGCCGCCGCACCCAGGGCGCACCAGATCTTCATGGTCCGGTGAATCTCCCGCTCGCTGGCCTCCTGCGCGTGCAACCGCAACCGGTACTGCAAAAACACCACCGGCAGCCACAGCAGGAAAACGGCCCCGGTCAGCGCAATCGCCAACTGCAGCCAGTGTTGCTGCAGCCAGCCCGGATTGATCGCCAGCATGCCGGCGGCGCTGCCCAGCAACGTCACGATTGCGCTGCTGGTAAAAATCCAGTCCGCCGCCACTGTCTCGCGGCTGATCCATCGGAACACCTGCAGATCCTCCGAATGCCAGCCGCGCAGGGTATACCAGGCGATACCGATGCCGGTGCCCAACACCACCATTGCGCTCAGCACATGCAGCGCTTTTAACGTCAGGTAGATGTTCATGGGCTGGTGGCCAATCCCGATGTTGCGGCAGCTTGTGCCGGCAGCCGTTCCAACGCGGTCACCACAGAGTAGGGCGCCAGTTCGGCGAGAATCTCTTCCAGGCCCAGCAGTTGCCAGCAGGCCCGGGCGCCGGTGAACGCCTGCCCGTCCCGCAGCAGCTTGCGGGCCATGGCCGCGGCCGGCGCGGCGGGTATCCAGGGACCGTCGCCGTTGAGGCCGAGGATCTGCCACTGGCAGGCCGCCGGTTGGCCGCGCAAATCTTCTCCGTCCGCGCGGATCAGCATGCCGCCGTGGCCGCTGCCGCCGGGCCAGTGGCCCGCCAGCCTGTAGCCGAGGCGTGCCAGGCGGGGTTTGGCGGCGGGGAGGTCCAGCCGCGCCAGGCGGGCGAACAGGGCCAGCCCCGTCTGCAGTGTGCGCGGTTCGACGCCGGTGGCGAAGCGCGCGCTCCGCAGCTGCGGCAGATGGCGCGGGCAGAGCTCCAGGTCCGGCACGTCGAAGTCGCACAGCCAGCGCTCGCCCACCGGGTGGGCGAGTTTTACACGGCGCAGGTGGTTGCCGGCGTAGGACTCGCGCCACTGGCCATCCTGCAGCTGTGGAAATCCCTCGCCGAGGGACTCGAAGCCGGCGCGCACCGTGGCCAGGCCGCGCTCTATGCGGTGCGCGGGGGCGATGGCGATATCCACGGCGCGGATGACCGGCAGCTCGCGCTGGATTTCCTTCAGCGCCGCGGAACTCATCGCCGGCAGGCTGCTGGCGCCGGAGACCATGGCGATGCCGGCGGCTTCGGCGGCGGGGGAGAGACGGTGGAAATCACACACGAAGCGGCGCGCGTCGGCGATATCCAGGTAGGGTGTGCGGGATTCGATACAGGCCCGGGCAACACAGTAGTCCCGCTCCTGCTGGAAGGGGCCGGCACAGTGGATCAGCAGGTCCAGGTGCAGGGACTTGAGCTGCGCGGCCAGGTTGACCGAATCCCGCTCCAGGCGCAGGCCCTCGGCGAGGCCGGGCAGCTTGGAGGCGCAGAGTTCGGCCCGGAATTTGTCGCGGCCGGCGATGATCAGCTGCAGATCCGGCTCGCCGCCGAGCAGCTGCGCGATGCGCGAGCCGAAGGTGCCGTAGCCGCCGAGGATCAGCACGCGTTTTTTGTAGTTCTCGATCATCCCGGTACTGCCCCCAACCCTTTGCCTTATCTTTGTAGGAGCGGCCGTTGGCCGATTGTGTGCTCCATGCACAATCGGCATTCCCGCTGGGCGGCACCCCGCCATCCATGGCGGTTGCCGCGATCGGGGTTTCGGGATTTTCCCTGATCCGGATCGCGGCCATGGGCCGCTCCTACAGAGGATCTATTCTTTCGAGTCCCGAATCATCCTATGGGCCAGTGCATCAACTCAAGGGCCTTGCCGTCCGCCTTGAGGCACCAGCCCTGATCGCCCCAGTCGCCCAGCACGATGCGCTCGGCCGGCTCGCCGTCGATACTGAACGGGTGTCGGGCGGGCCGGTGGGTGTGGCCGTGGACCAGGAGGTGCACGCCGTGCTCGCGCATGACTCTCTCCACCTCTTCCTGGGTCACGTCCATGATGTCCTCGGTCTTGCGGCTGGACATGGATTTGGATACGGCGCGGATCTGCGCGGCGAAGGCGCGGCGCTCCTCCAGCGGCTTGGCCAACTGCGCTTCCTGCCAGTTCGGATCCCGGGCCTGTTGGCGGAAAGCGAGGTACTCGGTGTCGCGGGTACAGAGGGTGTCGCCGTGCATCAGCAGCATCTTGTGGTTCCCCAGGGTGACCAGGCTGGGGTCCGGTAGCAGCAGGGCGCCTGCATGTTGGGCGAAATCCTGGCCGAGCAGGAAGTCCCGGTTGCCGTGCATCAGATACAGCTCGGCACCGGTGCCGCTGTAGCGGCTGAGTTCTTCGAGAACCTCCCTGCCCAGGGGCGCGTCGTCGTCGTCGCCGACCCACACCTCGAAGAAGTCGCCGAGGATGTACAGCGCCTCGGCGCCGGCGGCGGGGCCGCGCAGGAAGTCGAAGAAGGCCTGGGTGACCTGCGGGCGGCTCTCGTGCAGGTGCAGGTCGGAGATCAGGTAGGTGGTCACGGCGCTCACATCCTTGGCTCAGGTGGGTTTGATAAGGATCTCTTAATGTCGGAGCGCCGGGCCCTGGGAACGCCGAGCTCCAGCTCGGCAACGGGCCGCAGGCCCGCATTCCCTTTGACCTGGCGCGGTGGCTTCTGGCGGCGCCTGCGGCTCCGCCGTGCCGAGCTGGAGCTCGGCGCGCCCAGGGATCAGTCCTCGGCGACAGTCACGCCGGTGATCTCGATCACTTCCAGCGGCACGTCCTGGTGGAAGCCCTTGCTGCCGGTCTTCACGCCCTTGATCTTGTCGACCACGTCCATGCCTTCCACCACCTTGCCGAACACGCAGTAGCCCCAGCCCTGCTGGTCCTTGCTGCGGAAGTTGAGGAAGTCGTTGTCCTTCACGTTGATGAAGAACTGGGCGCTGGCGGAGTGCGGATCCATGGTGCGCGCCATGGCCAGGGTGCCGGTGTCGTTCTTGAGACCGTTGTCGGCTTCGTTCTCGATTGGATCGCGGGCGGCCTTCTGTTCCATGTCCGGAGTCATGCCGCCGCCCTGGATCATGAAGTTGTCGATCACCCTGTGGAAGATTGTGCCGGTATAGAAGCCGTCCTGGCAGTACTGCAGGAAGTTGGCCGCGGTCTTGGGGGCCTTGTCGAAGTCCAGTTCGATGGCGATATCGCCGTAGGTGGTGTGCAGGGTGATCATAAAACATCCTATTCGGGGTGAGTTTGGACGCGGATGATACCCCTTGGCCGCGGGAGTGCAAAACGGACCCGCTGCTAAGCTATAATCCGCCGCTTACATCGCCGAGCTGTAATATAGAGAATCCTATGACATCCGAGAGCAAGCCCGCTCACTTTTTACAGAACATCATTCGCGAAGACCTGGCCGGGGGCCGGGTATCCCAGTTGGCCACCCGTTTCCCGCCGGAGCCGAACGGCTACCTGCATATCGGCCACGCCAAGTCCATCTGCCTCAACTTCGGCCTGGCACAGGAGTTCGATGGCACCTGCAACCTGCGCTTTGACGATACCAACCCGGCCAAGGAAGAGGAGGAGTATGTCGAGGCGATCAAGCGCGACGTCTCCTGGCTCGGCTTTGACTGGAGCGGCGAGGCCAGGTACACCTCGGACTATTTCGACCAGTTGCACGAGTGGGCGCTGTACCTGATCAAAGAGGGCAAGGCCTACGTCTGCCACCTGTCCCCGGAGGAGGCGCGCCTCTACCGCGGAACTCTGACCGAGCCGGGCAAGAACAGCCCCTACCGCGATCGCCCGGTGAAGGAGAACCTGGCGCTGTTCGAGCAGATGAAGAACGGCGAATTCGACGAGGGCAAGTGCAGCCTGCGCGCCAGGATCGATATGGCCGCGCCAAATATCAACCTGCGCGACCCGGTCATCTACCGCATCAAGAAGATGGCGCACCACCAGACCGGCGACAAATGGTGCATCTACCCGAGCTACGACTTCGCCCACGGCCAGTCGGATGCCATCGAGGGCATCAGCCACTCCATCTGCACCCTGGAGTTCGAGGACCACAAGCCGCTGTACGACTGGTTTATCGACAACCTGCCGGTACCGTCGCGCCCGCGCCAGTACGAGTTCGCGCGCCTGAACCTGAACTACACGGTGGTCTCCAAGCGCAAGCTGAAGCAGCTGGTGGATGAGAAGCACGTGGACGGCTGGGACGACCCGCGCATGCCGACCCTGTCCGGCCTGCGCCGCCGCGGCGTCACCCCGGCGGCCATTCGCAATTTCTGCGAGATGATCGGTGTGACCCGCTCCGACTCGGTGGTGGACGTGGGCATGCTGGAATACGCCATTCGCGACGACCTGGACAAGAAGGCCCCTCGCGCCATGTGCGTGATGGAGCCACTCAAAGTCACCCTGAGCAACTACCCGCAGGGCCAGGAGGAAATCCTCACCGCCCCGGGCCACCCGGTGCGCGACGACCTGCCGGCGCGGCAACTGCCGTTCACCCGCGCCCTCTATATCGAGCAGGAGGACTTCCGCGAGGAGGCCAACAAGAAGTACAAGCGCCTGGTACTGGGCAAGAAGGTGCGCCTGCGCAACGCCTATGTGATCCAGGCGGACGAGGTGGTGAAGAACGATGCCGGCGAGATCGTCGAGATCATCTGCTCCGTGGATCTGGACACCCTGGGCAAAGACCCGGCGGACGGCGTCAAACCCAAGGGCGTGATCCACTGGGTCTCCGCGGAGAAGAACGTGGACTGCGAGGTGCGCCTCTACGACCGCCTGTTCAACGACCCGGCGCCGGATGCCGGCGGCAAAAACTTCCTCGACTGCGTGAACCCGGACAACCTGAAAATTCTCAGCGGCTGCAAAGGTGAGATAGGTCTGGCCCAGGCAGAGCCGGAGCAGAGCTACCAGTTTGAGCGCAACGGCTACTTCTGCCGCGACAGCAAGTACGGTACGGCGGAAAAGCCGGTGTTCAACCGCACCATCGGCCTGCGCGACAGCTGGGCCAAGGAACAGAACAAGTAATTAGTCGGTTAAAGAAAAGGTTGATGTGAAGGGCCTGATGTCGGTGGTTCTTTGCGGGACTGTTGGCGAGAGGGACCTCGCCGACAAGCCTACAGGGATGTATTCACGGCGTGTCCCGCAAAGAACCACCGGCAGCAGGCCCGCCCAGCAGCCAAAAAAGAACGAGCAATCGGAGCGGTCTATGGCCGCGAAAAACTGAATTTATGGCTTTACAGCTCTACAACACCTTTTCGGGAAAGAAAGAACCCTTCAAGCCACTGGTGGAAGACCGCGTGCGCATGTACGTCTGCGGCCCCACCGTCTACAACCGCGTGCATATCGGCAACGCCCGCCCGGTAGTGGTGTTCGACACCCTCTACCGCCTGCTGAAAACTTTGTACGGCGACGTGACCTACGCGCGCAACATCACCGATATCGACGACAAGATCATGAAGGCCGCGCGGGACAACGGCGAGGAAATCGGGGTCCTGTCGGCGCGCTTCGCCCAGGCCTATTTCGAGGATATGGCCGCGCTCAACAACCTGGAACCGGACATCATTCCCTACGCGACCCAACACCTGCCGGAAATGATCGACATGATCGAGCGGCTGATCGGGAAGGGCCACGCCTACGCCGCCGAGGGCCATGTGCTCTTCGCGGTGGAGTCCATGGAGGACTACGGCCAGCTGTCCAAGCGCTCCCTGGACGATATGCTCGCCGGCGCCCGCGTCGAAGTCGCGCCCTACAAGAAATACGCCGGCGATTTCGTGCTGTGGAAACCGTCCAGCGAAGACGAGCCCGGCTGGGACAGCCCGTGGGGCCGGGGCCGCCCCGGCTGGCACCTGGAGTGCTCGGCAATGATCAAGAAACACCTGGGCGACACCATCGATATCCACGGTGGCGGCCGCGACCTGACCTTCCCCCACCACGAGAACGAGCGCGCCCAGAGCTGCTGCGCCAACGGCGTCGACTTCGTGCGCTACTGGATGCACAACGGCTACGTCAACATCGAGGGCGAGAAGATGTCCAAGTCCCTGGGCAACTTCCGCATGGTCAACGACCTGCTCGGGCAGTACCCGGGCGAGGTGCTGCGCTTCGCGCTGCTGTCCGCCCACTACCGCTCGGAGCTGAACTTCAGCGCCGACCTGCTGGACCAGGCCCAACGCAGCCTCGACGCCCTCTACGGTGCTTTGCGCGAGGCGCAAAGCGTAAAAGTAGAGGAGGTGGACCTCGAGGGTTCTGCATTTATGGCCGCGCTCGAGGACGACCTCAACACGCCGATTGCCATTGGTGAGCTGCACCAGATGGCCAGGGCGCTGAACAAATCCGATGAAGCCGGGAAGGCCCATTGGAAGGCCTTATTGCTGGCCGCAGGCCAGCAACTGGGTATCCTGCAGCAGGATGCCGAGGCCTGGTTCAAACAGGCCCGCGGCGGCGAGGAGATCAGTGAAGAGGAAATCGAGCAGCTGATCGCCGAGCGGGCGCAGAGCAAGAAAGACAGGAACTTCGCCCGTGCCGACGAAATCCGCGAGGAACTGAAGGCCAAGGGCGTGGTGCTGGAAGACAGCCGCGAAGGCACCAAGTGGCGTAGAGAGTGAACCAAGAACGCCCCCCCTCTCCCTAACCCTCTCCCCGAGGGGAGAGGGAACCATATCGTAGGATGGGCGTAGGGTGTAATAGCCTCTGGCGTATTACACCAACCGCGGCCGGTGGAATTCGCGAAGCTGATTCCACCCTACGGATTGGCAGCGGGTGAGTAGTTACCATCCCATAAAGAAATGTCGGAAACCGGAATGAAAAAAATATTAGTCCTCACCACTTCCATCCTCGCCCTTACAACCCTCACCGCCTGCGAACCCAAACGCGGTTCGGAAAAATGGTGCAAGAAAATGGACGAAGTCCCCAAGGGCGAGTGGACCCTGAACGATGCCAGCGACTACACCAGATACTGCGTATTCAAGCAAAAGCCCGAAGAAGAATAAGCGGAATCCGCGCCGTTGTTCTTCCTCGATGCCTACCAGCACTTCTTTCGCCCGCTCACCGGTAAATACCGCGAGCAGGTGGTGGAGTGCCTGCGCCTGCTGTACGAGCGCCTGTATACCGCCAAGGCGGACTACGGCGAGTCGCTGGCGCGCGAGCAGATCCTGGAAATTTTTTCCGAGGCCCTGACCCGTGCGCCGCAGCTGGACAGCGACGACAGCACTGAACCTGAAGGCCGTTTCAGGAATCTGCGCGAGCAGGCGGTATGGGTGCTGAACAGCCTGGTGGAATTCGGCTGGCTGGAAAAGCAGGTGGACAGCGCCACCCTGTCCGCCACCTATCCGTTCAGTCGCCGCGGCCGCCTGTTCACCCAGCCGCTGGTGGAAGTGAACAGCACCCGCGTGCGCACCCGCCACCGCAATACCCGCAACACGTTAAATGCGCTGGAGGCCTTCGCGGGCAGGGGGGAGGTCCACGACCTGATTGATGCCTGGGAGTACTCAGAGCGCATCGTCGCCGATTTCACCGATATGATCGCCGAACTGGAAGAGCGCAAGCGCGAACTGGTGCGCGAGGTGGAGGCGCAGCTGCTGGTGCAGCAGGCCACCGACGAATTCTTTTCCTTTATGGAGAGCCGCTTCCAGCCGGATCTCGCCATCCGCCTGTCCGCCGACAGTGTGGAAAAGCACCGCGATTCCATCGGAAAGGTCATCGCGCGTATCCGCCGCAAGGACAAGGCCCTCAAGGCCGAGTGGGAAAGGCGCCTGCGCCAGTTGCTGCCGGAACTGGTGGAAGAGGGCCGCTCGCTGCTGTGGCTGATGCTGGACACCATCGAGGACCGCATGCGCCGCGCCTGCGAGATCAAACTGCCGGCGCTGCGCCGTGCGCTGCAGGGTTTTACCAAGCGCGCCGATATCATTATCCGCCAACTCAGTTACCTACACAGCCAGTCCGGTGGCGGCTTCGCGGACCTGTGCCAGCGCCTCGGCGACAACCCGCGCAAAAACGATCTGCTCGAGCGCCTCGGCGACCAGTTGGGCGGTTTCCAGCTGCGCCTGTTCGATCCGAAACAGACCCAGCTGTGGCAGCGCAACCGCCGCCAGCCGGTCAACACCCGCGTGGAGGAGGAAGCTCCACTGGCGGAGGAGAACCGCAGGGAAATCTTGCTGCAGCAACTGCTGGACCAGGCCTTCAACTTCAACGGCGGGGACTTGCGCGACTACCTGCACAGGGCGCTGGGCAGCGGCCGCCGTATCAACAGCCGCGACCTGCCATTGAGAGACGCCCGCGACCTGCTGGCCATGGGCCACGCGCTGGAGGCGGCCGCGGTCAACCAGAGCGGCGCGGCGACCCTGACGGTGGAATTTACCGGCGAGACCGCCAGCAACGACTACTTTGCCCGATTCGACGAATACATTCTGGAACTGAAAAAAAGTGATTGAACAGGCCTTGGAAGAAGCGCTGGCCCAGTGCCGCGTGACGCAGGGGGAATTTTCCGAGCTGCTGGTGCGCCTGCTCGACTACGGGGTGATCTGCCGCGATGAGAGCCAGGTGGAAACCCTGCTCTACGACCGCTTCCAGCGCTGCGAACCGCTGATCCGCGCGTGGCTGGCGCCGCTGGGGCTGCGCCTGCAACACGACAGCCGCTTCCAGTTTATCCGCGTCTACCCGCCCGGCGCCGAGGTGCCCGGCATGCCGGACCAGGAGGAACCCCACCACGGCGGCTTCCGCGCGCGCTTGACCCAGCAGGAGGTGGCCGCCATCCTGGTGTTGCGGGTCGAATACGACAAGGCGCTGCGGGAGGGGCAGGTGGATGAGAATGGCTGTGTGGCGCTCTCCCTGGAAGCCCTGGAGCTGGGCCTGCGCAACCTGCTGAAGATGTCCCTGCCGGACAAACTGGCCGAGCGCAAAAGCCTGTTGAAAAAACTGCGCCAGCTGCGCCTGGTGCAGTTCACCGGCGAGGATTCCGAGACGCTGGCGGAAATCTGGCTGCGGGTGCGCCCGACCATCGCCCACTTCGTCGGCGAGGACACTCTGCAGCAGCTGTTCGATGGTCAGCCGGAAGAAAAAACGGAAGAGCGCATAACCCCGGAAAGCGAAGACCACAGCCTCTTCGCCGAAACGGAATCGCCGTAGGAGCGGCCGTTGGCCGCGATCGGGGTGCCGGGATTTCCCCGGCTTTGATCGCGACCAACGGCGGATGGCCGCGCCGCCGCTCCTACAGGGCACCAATCAGCATCCAAGGGCACGTTCAGACACTGGCGTCCGACAACAATATGTTTCTGAAAAAACTGATCCTGATCAACTGGGGCAATATTCCCCAGCTGGAATACGACTTCGGCCCCATCAACCTGTTTTCCGGCGGCAACGGCTCCGGCAAGACCACCGCGGCCGATGCCATCCAGACGCTGATGACCGCCGCCCACGATACCCTGTTCACCTTCAACCCGGGCCAGGACGAAACCACCCAGCGCGGTCGCGGCGGCAAGCAGGTGCGCACCCTGGCCTCCTATGTGCTCGGCTGTGACGACGGCAGCTACGCGCGTCTGCAGCCCACAGATTGCTATATCGCTGGCGTCTTCCATCCCACCAGCGGCGAGGATGGCGATCCCTTCACCTCGGTGATGGCGATACGCGCGCACCTGGATAGCGGCAGCAAGCCGGCCCAGGCGCGCCAGGACGACCTGCGCTTCTTTATCTTCCCCGGCGAACAGCTGTCCATCGACGACTTTATCCGCGAATACAAGGACGGCAGGCACCTGCTGCCGCTGGACAAGTTCCATTCGGTGCTCGGTAAACAGTTCGGCAAGGTCGAGCAGTACGACAAGAAAAAGGCCTACCTGCGCCGCCTCTACGGCGCCCTGCGCGGCCGCCGCGACGCTGTGCCGGACCGCGAGGCGATGCACGCGGCGCGCACCTTCTCCAATTTCATGGCCTACAAGCCGGTCAAGAGCATCAACGATTTCGTCGCCCAGGAGGTGTTGGAAAAGCGCGACCTGGGCGATGCCATCCGCTCGGTGTCCGAGCTGATGAAAACCATCCATGCGATGGAACTGGAGGCGCGCCAGATCGTCGAGCGGGTCGCGTCCCTGGAGCAGATCGCCAGATCCGCGGAGCTGTACCGCGAGCAGTGGTTGCAGCTGCGGCTGCAGGAATATCTGCAGGCGCGCCACCGCCAGCTGCGGGTGCAGAAAACCTACCTGGCCGGCAAGCAAAACCAGCAGCAGCTGCGCGCGGACCTGCAGGGCAACGAGCGCGAGACGCGCCTGGCTTCGGAGCGTGCCGAGCAACTGAACCAGCAACTGGTGGAGCTGCAGGCCCAGCGCCTCGGCATCGACGCCCTGCGCAGCAAGGACGAACTGGAACAGCGCATCGGGAACGCGCACCGGCAGCTGTCGGAGCAGGGTGGGCCCCTGGCGGCCCAGGAAGGGGCCTGGCTGCGCAATCGCAGTGCCGCCGAAGAGTTGCTGGGCCTGTTGAACGGCACTGCCGCGGAGCTGGAGATTCCCGCGCTGCGCAACAAGGCGCTGGTGCAGTGCATCAAGCAGGTGGCTCGCGAGGAGGCGCTGCCGGATCTGCACAAGCTATTGGGCAAGGACTGGATCGACCTGGCGGCGCTGGACCCGTTGCGCGAGCGCGCCGCCGCGACCGAGGCGCTGCACAATAAGTTGCACGGCCTGATTGCCGATACTGGTTCGAGCGACGTCTCTTTGCGCGAACAGATCAATCAGCAGGTATCCCGCTGGGAACTGAAAGTGCAGCAACTGCAGAAGCAGCTGCACGCCCAGGAGAGCCGCATCCAGCACCTGCAGGCCAACCGGGTGCGTTACCCGCAGTCGGTGGAGCAGGCCCTGGCGGCGATCCGCGAGCAGTGCCCGCAGGCCGAGCCGCGGGTGCTGTGCGACTATGTGGAGGTGCTGGACGAGCGCTGGCAGATGGCGGTGGAGGGCTACCTGGGTGGCGCGCGCTTCTCGATTATCGTGGAGCCGGACTGCGAGGCCGCGGCGATCCGCATCGTGCGCAACCTGCCCGGTCGCAACAACCGCGCGCGGGTGATCCAGGGAGACAAGGCGTGTCGCGACGCCGAGCGTACGGCCCTGCCCAAGGACTCCATCGTCGAATTGATGGCATTCAATCACAAAACCGCCGAATACTATCTGCGCGCCTCCTACGGTTCGGTGCTGCAGGTGCGCGACGAAAACGCATTGCGCGGCACCCGCCGCGGCCTGACCGCGGACGGTATGGCCAGTGGCAACTACAGCATGTGGCGCTGCGATATCGACGACGCCGAACTGGTGTTCGGCCAGGGCGCCCGCGCACGCGCGCTGGCGGCGCAGCAGCAGGCCCTGGAGCAGCTGCTGGTGGAGGCCGCCCAGGTGAATGAGCAGCACCAGCTCTACCGGCGCGTGGCCGCGGCGGTGCGCGACCTCAACGGCCTGCAGCTGCTGCCGGTGGTGGATGCGGCGCTGGCGGCCCAGCGCGACTGGCGCAGCGCCGAGCAGGCGCTGGAAAACCTGGACCTGAAGGACTGCGAGCAACTGGAGCGGCAGCTGGCGGAGCTGAAGGAGCAGCTGCAGGCACAGCAGAAACTGCAGTCGTCATTGCTACACGACGCCGGCAAGCTGGAGCGGGACCTGGAAAATACCGGCAAGCAGCTGAAAGCGCTCGCCGGCGAACTGGATGCGTTGGACGAGGCGCTGGGTAACTGCGAGGCGGCGGTGCGCCGCATTGCGCAGATTCGCCCGGACTACGACGCCGAGAAAATCCTCGAGCGGGCGGACGAACAGGCCGGGCGCGCCGGCGACAGTTTCGATTTCGGCGCCGATATCGAGGAGTGGCAGGGATTGCTGGAGAAATACAGTCGCCAACTGGACAGATCGGTGATGGAATACAATGCCACCTGCGCCGCCGGCGATACACTGGCGTTCGAGCCGGACTTGGGTGCCGGTCACAACGAGGCGCTGTTCAAGCTGGTGTGCAGCCTCCACGATCAGGTGGAGGCGTTGCGCAACCGCTTGAAGAACAACCTGCTGGTGGACCGCCACGAGCAGCTGCTGGCTCTGAAGAAATCCTTCAACACCACCTTCATCACGCATTTGTGCCACGCCATCTACCAGTCCATCAACGACGGCAAGCGGGTGCTGGACGACCTGAACAAGGAGCTGGAGCACCACCGCTTCGGCGCCGACCGCGAGCGTTTCCGCTTCGCCTACAACTGGGTGCCGGAATTCAGGGACTACTGGAATTTCTTCAAGGCGGTGATCGAACTGCCGAACCTGGGCGAGGAGGAGAGCCTGTTCGATGCGCAGTTAAGTCCCGCGCAACAGAAGGTACGCGACAGGCTGCTGGACATGCTGCTCAGCGAGGACGAGCAGGTGGCGCGGCGCGAGCTGGAGCGCATCAGCGACTACCGCAATTACCGCAACTACGAGATCTTCAAGGAGCCGGAAGGCAAGGAGCCGATTGCGCTGAGCCAATACGGCACCGGCTCCGGCGGCCAGCTGGAGACGCCGGCCTATATCATCCGCTCCGCGGCGGTGACCTCCGCATTCCGTTTCAATGAGGGCAGCAGCCACCTGCAGATGGTGCTGGTGGACGAGGCCTTCTCCAAGATGGACGAATCCCGCTCGAAAGAGGTGATCCGCTACCTGACCGAGACCCTGGGCCTGCAGTTGCTGTTCATCATGCCGTCCAGCAAGTCCGGCCCCTTTATGGATTTGATCTCCAACCAGTTCGTGTTCAGCAAGTGCCCGAGTGCCAAACCCATCGGGCAGTTGAACACCCGCGTCTATGTGGACCGCAAGGTGTGCAATCAAGAGAAGATCGCCGAACTCTGGGCCAACCACCGCCGTACCATTCGGCAGCAGGCGTCGCTGGATTTTATGGAGTTGGTGGAGAGTTGACGATTGGGGGCTCGGGAAAGGGGCGTAAGTTGGGCTGAGCTTTGCGAAGCCCAACAATCCCGACGCCGAAAGTTGGGGTTCGCAAGGCTCACCCCAACCTACGCTGCTGGATTCCGGCCTGCGCCGGAATGACGAAAATGCGCGTACCCTGTAGGAGCGGCCCATGGCCGCGATCGGGCTTGCGGCAACTTCCGAACGTCGATCGCGGCCATGGGCGGATGGCCGCCCCGCCGTTCCTTCAGTGGGGATACACATAAAAGGGAGAGGAGCATGACGAGGCGCATTCCCGATCTGGCGGCGGCAAACCCGGTGATCATGGGGCTGCTGGAATATGTGCTCGACAGGCGCGACGAGCAGATTCTCTCCGGCGAGGAAAAGCCGATCGCCATGACGCTGGATCCGCACAAGGCGCCCCGGGCACTGCGCGCGGCCCTGGTGTCCTTTGCCGATCCCGCTTACGACGATGGTGAACTCTGGGACGAGCTGAAATGGCTGTCCCAGGATTACCGCTGCTTCTCCATCAGGCCGCCGGCGCGCCGGTCCGCGGGTGCCGCCCCCTGGCAGGGGGCGCGCCTCTACTTCGAGGACAGTCGCGAGGCGATGATTCGCGAGTGGCTGGACAGGCCGCGCCCGCAACGGGTGGACCCGGAATGGCAGGCGGCGCTGATCAGGTTTGCCGCGCGTTTTGAAAACCCGGAAGCATTACCCCGGGGCGGTCTTCCGTCGGGCGGACTGGAGCTGGATGCCGGTTTCGACAGTTTTGAAGAGCTGCTGGCCTGCTGGGCCTCCGTGGGTGGGGAACTGGATCGCGGCGAGAGCCTTTCCTGGCGCCAGCTGTCGGCGCGCTGTTTTCTCGGCGACTCCAAATACCTGGATGGGGAGGGGCGCCAAGCGCTGGTGCGGGCGCTCTTCCCCAGCCTCTGCGGCAGGGTCCACGAGCGGCCGCTGTTGATGCACCTGTACCTGCCACAACACACAGAGAGGGTACTCCTGGTGGAGAATCAGGATTCCTTCCTGATGCTGGCGGACTGCCGGCCGGAACGCACCGCCCTCGTCTATATCGAGGGCTACCGGGGTGGTGCCGCGCGGGTCCGCGCGCCGGGTGTGGCCCGCTTCAGCACCCTAAACGATGCGCCGCCGGCAGCGCGCCGGGGTTTCCTGCAGTGGTGGCAGGGGCAGGGGGCGGTGGAGCTGCCGGCGTACTTCTGGGGCGACCTGGATTACGAAGGTATGCAGATAGCCGCAGCCTTGCGGCGCAGCTTCGCCGACTTGGCCTGCTGGAGGCCGGGGTACCAACTCCTGCTGGAGCAACTGTTGGCCGGCGGTGGGCATTTGCCGCAGCAGCCCCGAAAGACCGGCCAGCGACCCATCGAGCACACCGGTTGTGAGTATGCCGATGGTAAACTGATCCCGGCGTTGTGGCAGAGCGGCCGCTTTGTGGACCAGGAAGCGGTGCCCCCCGAAAAGCTGCTAGCCGCCGCTGGTGCCGGCAGTAGTGGCGGCAGTTTTTGATCATTCCACTGGCAGGCGTTTTACTACACAATTTCTCGGAAGATACAGTCAATTTGCTGTAAATAATATCGTTTACCTAGAAGGAGTTTTCCGGAGATCGCCATGCGTCAATTTTCTATCCTGGTTATTTTTGTCCTCGCCTTCGGCGGGGCCGCGGTGCTCTACGAAAAGGAGAGCCGGAAGGTCAAGGGCGTGCTGACCCAGATCACCGATCTGCAGGCGCAGCTGGGGGACCTGCAGGCAGAGGTCAACCGCCTCAGTGGCGAGTTGGAGGCCGTCAAGCTGGCCGAGCGACGTCGCCCCGACCTGAAGACCATTGCTGGTCGCCGCGCAGAGGAGCGCCCGGCCAAGGCCGCCACAACAGCGGCGCGCACCGCTGACAGCGCCAGCCCGCGCCGGCTGATCGCGTCGGATGTGACCAGTGCGCCGCCCGCGATACGGGCGCGGGGCGATGAGGAGGCAGACGAGTCCGGGTGGAGCCGCCCGACGATTGATGCGGAGCAATACCAGCCGGCCGATTCGGAACCGCAAGAGCCGCTGGATCCCTACCAGTAACCCTATGTCATCGAGCAAATTTTACTCTTCGCTTAGCGAGCAACTGGCGGCACTGCTCTCCGGGGAGCGGGACTGGCTGGCCAACACCGCCAACGCCAGCGCGCTGTTGTTTATGGAACTCGAGGACATCAACTGGGCCGGCTTCTATTTCCTTTGCGGCGATGAACTGCGCCTCGGGCCCTTCCAGGGTAAACCGGCCTGTACCCGGATTCCGGTGGGCGACGGGGTCTGTGGCACCGCGGTGGCGACCGGTGAATCCCAGCTGGTTGAGGATGTGCACCAGTTTCCCGGCCATATCGCCTGCGATGCGGTTTCCGCCTCCGAGGTGGTGATACCCCTTTACGCCGGCGGGCGCTGCCTGGGTGTGCTGGACGTGGACAGCCCCAGCCTGGCCCGCTTTTCCGTCGAGGACCTGGCCGGGCTGCAGGAGTTTGCCAGGGTCCTGCTCAACGCTTCCGAGATTCCCGCCGTATCCCCCGCAGCTTTTCAGGGGTAGGGACTGATGGCGTTACTGTGGCAGAAGCGGGCAGGGGGCAACCTCTACCAGGTACGCAGCCACGGCGCCAGTGTGCGGCTGTACAGCAACGGCGTCTTCCACTCCCAGTGGAATCCGCGGGACCCATTGAAAGGCTCCCTGTGGGAACTGCTGCTGCTGCCGGCTTTCTTTCGCTCACGGCGGCGGCTTGGTTCGGTGTTGCTGCTAGGCGTTGGCGGCGGCGCCTTGATCCGCCTGCTGCAGCGCTTCGTCGAGCCGGCCAGGATTGTCGGTGTGGACCTGGATGCGACCCACCTGCAGGTTGCGCGCCGATATTTCGGTGTACGGAATGCCCAACTGGTGCACGCCGATGCCAGGGACTTTGTTGCCGATCAATTGCAATCCGGGGAACGGGGTTCTTTTGACCTGATCATTGACGATCTTTTTGGCCATGTCGATGGGGAGGCCCAGCGCACCGTCGCGGCGGATGTACCCTGGTGCCGGAACCTGTTGCACCTGCTGAGTGCCGATGGCCTGGTGGTGGGGAATTTCGCCAGCCGGCGCGAACTGCTGTCGAGCGGCTGGCGCGACAAGTCGGTCCGCGCCCAGCTGGGCGGTGCCTGGACCGCCGAGCTGCCCGCCTATGAAAACTGCGTGCTGGCGGTCAGCCGGCAGCCGCTGCTCGCCGCCGACCTGGCCGCCCGCGCGCCGGCGGCGATCAACCCGCGCAACCCCTCCCGCCGGCTGGACTGCCGGCTTAAACGCCTTCCCTGATTGTCTGCCCGGAGCGAGAGCGGCGCCAGCGCCACTATCGGTTGGCGCCCTTTGTCACTGGGTGTCTATACTGGGAATAGGCAGTTTTTTTCCCGGTACCGGTTGATGCGTTACAAGACTGTGGAGGATGTGATTCAGGAGGGATGGGATTTCCATGCCAAGCTGGCGCAGCAGTACGCGGAGTATGAGCAGCTCGCCACCGACAAGCGCATAGAGCTGCTGCTGGACCAGCTGCGAAGGCGCGAGGACTCCATGAGACACTCGCTGGAAAACTTTCACGACGACCTGACCCCCGGCGCCCTGCACACCTGGGTTCAGTTCGCCCCTGAGGGGCGCGAGAAGGAATTCCTGCGACGGTTGCGCAATGTCGATCTCAATAACCTGGATGATATAGCCAAGCTCGCGCTGGATATCGAGATCTACCTGGCGGATCAGTACCGGGACCTGGCCCAGGGTGCCGAGACACCGTCGGCGCGGGATGCCTTCGAACGGCTGCGGCAGTTGGAGGAACTGGAAGAGCATACGCTCTCGATGAACCTGTTTAACCTGCGGGATTATTGAACTACGGTAATCGGCTCCGCAGGGGCGAGACTTGTTCTTTCCAGCTCAAGTTTCGGCAAGGCGTAGCCCGGATGGAGGCGCGCAGCGCTGGAATCCGGGATTGGGGAGCCGGGTCGGCACAGTATCCCGGATTCCGCTGCGCTCCATCCGGGCTACGCCTATCGATCTGGAACCTCGAACCCCGAAACTTGAGTTTCCAGTAAATACTTGATCTGAGAGAGCATCTATAGGTTGAGCCTGTAGACGCAGAAGCCTTTGTCCTTGGCCAGCAGTTGTACACCGGAAAAGTAATCCCGGCCTTTCCTCGCCAGCGGAATAAACGCATTCACCACAAACAGCGCCTGACCAGCGGGTTTCAGCAGCCGCGCAGCCTGCGTTAAAAAGTGGTCGGTCAGATCCCCCTCCACCTGGAATCCCTGGTGAAAGGGCGGATTGCAAATCAGCAGGTCGGCGATTGTGCTTTCCAGTTCCGCGCCGGCGTCGGAAGGTACCACGGCACCCTCCAGCTCCCGCTCCTGGAAATTCCTGGCGCAGGCGAGCAGGGCGGCGGCGTTGTTGTCAGTGGCGGTGAAGTGGAAGCGCCCGCGGGCGGCAAGCTGCGTACACAGGTAGCCGTAGCCGCAGCCGAGGTCGACCACATGGGCGCCCTGTGGCGGCAGGTGATCTTGAAACTGCCCGGCGAGCAGGGCGCTGCCGCGGTCGATCTTATTCCAGCCGAACAGCCCGGGCTTGCTGTAGAGCCCGCCCAGTTCCTCCAGCCGGCGTAGTCGGGGGTACTCCCAGTCGTCGACCTGGTCTCCGCCGCGGCCCTGCAGCGGATTTGTGCTGGCGTATTCGGCGCCGTGTTTCTGCAGGTTTTTGGCGCAACCGAAGCGCTGTGCCGCCTTCGCCGCATAGGTCTTGATGCCGCTCTGCTTGCCGCCCAGCAGCACCAGTTCGCCCCCATTGCCGGGGCCCTGCCCCAATATTTGAGGCGCGCGGTTGATGACGTGGTGCACCACGGCTTTTTCCTTGGAGACCGGATAGACGATGCGGCGGTAGGTGCGCGCCAGTTCCTCGAAACGAAAGTCGCTGAAAAAACTGCGCGCGGTTTTCCCCTCGGCAAGCCTGGCGACGTCCCAGCGGTTGCTAAGCAGGTCGCCGGCAAAGCTAAATCCCTGCTGCAGCAGCGCCTTGCTGTTTTCGTCGGCGATCCACAGGGTTTCCCGCGGTGCGATTTGCAGTTCCTGGCTGAGTAGGGTGGACATGGATTCTAGAGCCTGTTTAAAGTCCTCGACAATTGGGACTCGGCGCGAGGGCCGGGTACGGTGCCTCTTTCCGGGACACGCTGTGAATACATCCATGTACGCTCTCCACGGCCATCCATGGCCGTGAACGGTCCCGGAAAGAGGCCCCGCACCCGGCCCGGCAGGCTTAGCGCAAGACTCTAAACAGGCACTTAGTGTACCGAGGTGATTTCTTCCGGGGTGAGGGGGCGGTACTCCCCCTCCTGCAGGTCGGCGTCCAGGTGGATATCGCCGATCCGCTCCCGGTGCAGCTCCAGGACCCGGTTGCCCAGTGCGGCAAACATCCGCTTCACCTGGTGGTAGCGGCCTTCGCTGATGGTGAGGCGCACCTCGTTGGCGAAGAGGATTTCCAGCGTTGCCGGTTTGGTTCTCTTGTTTTGCCGGACACGCCCCTGTGTCCGGTCCTTCGGGCCGCTTCGCGGCGCAAAGTCGTTCCCGGCGATTTTGTCGTCGCGCAGCCAGATGCCCTTGGCGAATTTTTCCACCGCGTCTTCGCCGATCCGCTCCGCCAGTTGTGCGTAGTAGGTTTTGTCGCAGTGGTGGCGCGGCGAGGTGACCTTGTGGGACCACTGACCGTCGTCGGTGAGCAGCACCAGGCCGGTGGTGTCGATATCCAGCCGCCCGGCGATATGCAGCTTATGCTTGTTCGGCTCGTCGATCAGGTCGAGGACCGTCGGGTGCTCGCTGTCCTTGGTGGCGCTGACATAGCCCTGCGGTTTGTTCAGCATAAAGTAGCGCGGTCCCGGCTCCAGCAGTGGCTCGCCGTCCAGACAAAGGGTATCTGTCTCCGCCACTTTGGTGGATGGATCCGTCACGATTTCTCCATTGACGGTGATGCGTTCCGCCTTGGCGGCGCGCTTGACGTCCGAGCGGGAGAGGTCGGTGACTTGGCTTACGGCTTTATCTAGGCGCATGGTTTTGTTCAGGGCGGTGTAATTCGCGAGGCTCATTACACCCTACGAGCGAGCATGAACGAGGCTTGTAGGGTGTAATGAGCGCAGCGAATTACACCATTGGCCGGCTAGCCCCCAATCTTACGTTCGCCCGAATCCACCGACTGGTAGATAAGCGTATTGATGGTCATGGGGCCGACCCCCCCGGGCACCGGCGTATAGGCGGCGACGCGCTCCACCAGCGGTTCCAGTTCGATATCGCCGACACCGCCGGGATGGTAGCCGGCATCCACCACCACGGCGCCGTCCTTGATCCATTCGGCCTTGATAAATTCCGGTTTGCCCACGGCGCCGACAACGATATCCGCACGGCGGATATGTTCAGCCAGGTTCGTGGTGCGGGAATGGCAGGTGGTCACGGTGGCGTTGGCGTTCAGCAGCATGGCCGCCATCGGCTTGCCCAGGATGGGGCTGCGGCCGACGACCACCGCGTGTTTGCCGGCGATCTCGATATTGTAGGCTTCCAGCAGGCGCATGATGCCTTTCGGTGTCGCGCAGCCGTAGGCGGCTTCGCCCATGGCCATGCGGCCGAAGCCGAGGCAGGTGACCCCGTCCACATCCTTGTCCAGGGCGATGGCATCGAAGCAGGCGCGCTCATCGATCTGGGCCGGCACCGGGTGCTGCAGCAGAATACCGTGGACGTTGGGGTTGGCATTCAGCTCCTCGATCTTGGCCAGCAGCTCCCCGGTGGTGGTGGAGGAGGGCAGTTCCACCTGCAGGGAGTCCATGCCGACGCGGCGGCAGGCACTGCCCTTCATCTTTACGTAGGTGGCGGAGGCGGGGTCGTCGCCCACCAGGATGGTTGCCAGGATCGGCGTCTGGCCGCCGCTCTTCGCTTTCAGTGCGGCCACGCGGGCCGAGAGTTCTTCTTCGGTTTTCTGTGCCAGGGCTTTGCCGTCCAGAACCAGTGCAGACATAGAGGTATCTCAAACAATAACGAATCTTGGGCTGTTTGGCCGGAAGAGGTCCATGCGACATCCGGCCCGGATTGCGAGGCGCGCTATTTTCGCACAGGCCGCGAATTATTTCCCCACTCGGTCACCGGTCATTTTTACAGGATTAAACTTCTGCAAAAAGAATGGCTTAGCGCCGTTGACTCCCCCCGGGGCTGTCAGTATTATGCGCGCTCTTCGCAAGGGCGGCGGGCGTCGAAGCTGCATAATGCGGCAGCTGTTCACGAGACGCGGCCCCGGCGAGGGATCAGGTTTACGGGGCATAGCGCAGTCTGGTAGCGCGCCTGCTTTGGGAGCAGGATGTCGGGGGTTCGAATCCCTCTGCCCCGACCAGATGTTTACCGGGTTTACCTTGCGCCCGTAGCTCAGCTGGATAGAGCATCCGCCTTCTAAGCGGATGGTCGCAGGTTCGAGTCCTGCCGGGCGTGCCAATCCTTCTGGGGTAGGTTTAGGTTTGGCAGTCTCGATTGGGTCCGCTGCCAGCTCGTAGTCGCAGGACTATTCCGGCCCATCAGCAAGCTGATGGGCGCCAAAACGGCCGCGAAGCGGTGCTTCGCAAACGGCCGTTTTGGCCCTGCCGGGTGTGCCAACCTCGTACATGGTGGCTTTGAGTCAGGCAGCCTCGATGGAGTCCGCTGCCAGCGTTTAGTCGCAGGACTATTCCGGCCCATCAGCAAGCTGATGGGCGCCAAAAGCGACCGCGAAGCGGTGCTTCGCAAGCGGCCGTTTTGGCCCTGCCGGGCTTTGTGCCAGGGTGGGGTTTGCAGCGTTGCCACAAAGCGCTGACATATCACTTTCTATGGTGGCCGTAGCTCAGTTGGTAGAGCACAGGATTGTGGCTCCTGAGGTCGCGGGTTCGATCCCCGTCGGCCACCCCATTTTTCCCGAAAGCCCGGCTTAGGGCTCGCGTAGGAATAACTTCGTCGCACAGAGAGCGCAGATGCGCTCGAATGCAGAAGTTATTCCTACGCGAGCCCTTATGCCGGGCTTTTTCGTTTTGGAGTCCAGATGCTATAAGCAGGTGCTTTACGGTGCCTGTGGCATTGTTTGATAATAAGCGCCTCGATCTTTCGATAGCTTTTAGTTATAAGGGCTATCGTAAGAAGTATAGAAATAGAATTAAGACTTGGAGTAATCGGTGACCGTAACAGTTGAGCGCAAGGCGACGAATGTGCATTGGCACGAGGGCGATGTGACCCGCGAGGACAGGGCGGGCATTCTCGGCCATAAGGGGGCGACCCTCTGGTTCACCGGCCTCTCGGGCTCCGGCAAGAGCACCGTCGCCGTCGCCGTGGAGAAAGCGCTGGCTGCCCGCGGTGTGCTGAGTTACCGCCTGGACGGTGACAATATCCGCCTGGGTATCAACTCCAACCTCGGTTTCTCCGCCGAGGATCGGCAGGAGAACATCCGTCGTGTGGGCGAGATCTCCAAGCTCTTCGCCGACAGCGGGGTGGTGGTGCTGAGCAGTTTCATCAGCCCCTATCGCGAAGACCGCGAGATGGTGCGCCGCATGCATGTGGAGGGCGACCTGCCGTACCTGGAAGTGTTTGTCGACTGCTCCCTGGAAGAGGCGGAGTCCCGCGACCCCAAAGGCCTTTACAAGAAGGCCCGCGCCGGCGAGATCCGCGGCTTTACCGGCATCGACGATCCCTACGAGGCGCCGACCTCCCCGGAGCTGCACCTGCGCACTGACCAGATGGACCTGGAGGAAGAGGTCGGGATGATTATGTCCAGCCTCCAGGCCCGCGGCATTATTGCCTGACTGACCGTCTTTCCTCGAGGGGGGTTGCCCTGGGCCTGACCCTCTGTCCCGCCCCGTGAATCGCGGGGCGCCGTTCGTTTCCCTTTCAAGTGCACTCAGGCGCCAACCGGCGGTTGGCCCGCCCGTCCATACATATACTCAAGCTGTACCAAATAACGACGTAGGCAGCTGTGGAGGCGAGTATGTTGGTTCGGGGAGCAGGGATTCTCTCTGGGGTTGTGTTTGCAATCGTGGCTTTGGTGGGGGTTGGCGCCTGGTACGGATATCAAAAGCTGCCCAGGATTCCCGGTGTGCCGGAGGCGCCGGTGGTGGGGGTTCCCAATGGCGCCCTGGAACATCGCCCCATGCCCGCCTACTCCGGGTCGCACCCAAGAGTAATGGAGCGGCCGCCGGAATATTTCCCCTTCCCGATTACCATTGGTGAAATAGGTCCGGTGGAAACCCTGTTTGCCGGTCCCTCCTCCTATCCCTTCCTCTGCGGCGAGAATGAGGTAACCGGCCGCCAGCCGCTGGTGGACAACCAATTGGAGGAGGGCGTGCCCGTCTTCGCCCTGGGCGAGGAGGGCGAGAGGACCGATGAGATTATCGGCTACAGCCGCGACTGCAGCCATCCCACCGAGGTGGCCTACTACTATCGCAGCACCAACGACGGCGGATTTCACCCGCTGGAAGAGGCCAGTGGTGACATAGACCAGGTTACGGTGAACGGAAAAGCCACCGACTTCGTGGTACGCCTGGAGACGGGTACCATCAACCGTTTCTTTTACGCCATCGCCGTATTGCGGGGGGAGGGCGAGTCGCCCCGCAAGCCCAATGCCAGCAACTGGAACCGTCGCCTGATCTACCAACTCCGCGGCGGCGTGGGGATTGGCCGCCGCCAAGGGGATATCAGCAAGGGGGACATCGTCATTCGCCGCGCCGACCAACTGGCGCGGGGCTACGCGATCGTCTACTCCACCGCCAACCAGACCAGCAACCACTACAACATCTGGCTGGCGGAAGATACCGCCCGCCGGCTCAAGAAACAGTTCACCGCCCTCTACGGCGAGCCGCTCTACACGGTTGGGATCGGCGGCTCCGGCGGCGCCATCCAGCAGTACCTGTTCGCGCAGAATGCGCCGGGCCTACTGGACGCGGCCATCCCACTCTATTCGTACCCGGATATGGTCAGCCAGACCATCTACGTTTTCGACTGCGAACCCCTGGAGTATTTCTTCGATGTGGTGGATGCGGACAACCCGCGTTGGCGCAATGCCGCGGAGCGCACGGTTATCCAGGGGCTCTCCGCCAGCGCGGACTTCACCAGCCGCTTCCACACCCTGAAGATGGCCGCGGCCCTGTTCGACGGCCGCTACCGCAACGGCACCGAGGGAGCCACCGAGTGCACCCAGGGTTGGCGCGGGCTGGTGCCATTGGTGAACAACCCCAATTTCGTGCATTTCATCAAGAGCTTCAGCGATGAGGTGGCGGACAGGACCCACTGGTCCCATTGGGAGGACCTGCGCCAGTTTTACGGTGTCGGTGAGGACGGCTACGCCAACAGCGCCTGGGACAACGAGGGTGTGCAGTATGGCCTGCAGGCGCTGGTCAGCGGCGAGATATCGGTGAATACCTTCCTGACTCTCAACGCCACCATCGGCGGCTGGAAAGACTCTCTGGACCAGGGCGATGAAAAGCTCTGGTTCCTCAACGGCGGCGTCTTCCCGGTGGAACTCTCCGTCTGGAGCGAGCAGAACATGAACCTGGGCAGCCTGGACAAGCCGGCCAGGCGCAGCCGCGCCAGCCGGGAGGCGATCGAGGGCATCTACCGCTCGGGCCATGTCTTCCTGGGGGATGTGGAAATACCGATCATCGACCTGCGCCACTACCTGGATGGCGACCTGGATATGCACCACAGCTCGGCCTCCTTCTCCGCGCGCGAGCGCATCCGCCGCGCCCGCGGCCACGCCGACAACCAGCTGATCTGGGTCAGCCACAAGGACTACACCCCGCTGGACGAAGCCCTGGACACCATAGACCGCTGGATGCAGAACATCATCGACAACCCCAGGGGAGGCGTCGCCGCCAATCGACCGGTGGACGCCGGTGACCAGTGCTTCGACAGGGAGGGCAATGTGATGGCGTTGGGCCCGGGGGTCTGGAACGGCGAGTGGAACCGCAAGCCCTCCGGCGCGTGCATGCAGGCGTACCCCATTTACAGCACCCCGCGCCAGGTGGCGGGAGCCCCGTTAACCGGAGACATTTTCAAGTGTGCGCTGCAGCCGGTCGAGCGGGCGCTGGCCAAGGGAACCTACGGCTCCCACACGCGGGAAATCGCCGCGCATATCGACGACATGCGGCGGATCTTCCCCACAGGTGTCTGCAACTACAGCCAGCCGGATCTGGCGCGCCCCGACGAAGACCTGATTCCCGGCAGTAGCCCGGTAAAAATCGCCGGTCAGTTGATCGAGCCGGACTACCGCCAGTCCATCGACCAACTGGCGACGGAAAAGCCTGGGAAGGTGGAGCCCCAGCCGCTGCCGGTTTCCCTGCCGCGCGGCCAGGAGGGCGGCCAATAGTTACAAATTATTGGCGCGTCTTTTGTTGACAGACCGACGCATTCCGGTATGATGCGCGTCGCTCGAGGGGCATGGCCCCAAACAAAAACAGAGCAAATGGGTGGTTAGCTCAGTTGGGAGAGCGGCGGCCTTACAAGCCGTAGGTCACAGGTTCGACCCCTGTACCACCCACCAAACCTTTTTGTAGAAGCCTGCTTGCAGGCGAACAGCCGAAGTTTTCTACATTAAGGTAATCGCGGACCGGTAGTTCAGTTGGTTAGAATGCCGGCCTGTCACGCCGGAGGTCGCGGGTTCGAGTCCCGTCCGGTCCGCCATATTCGAGAAGGCCCGCACGAAAGTGCGGGCCTTTTTCGTTCGGGCCATCTATGGCCCTCACCTTTGAATATCGTCATTCCGGCGGAGGCCGGAATCTAGGGCGGGTTGATTTCTCTGGACCCCGGTTTTGTCCAATCCGTCCGACCTCATTGAAGTGAGCTTGTTCCGCTGCAGGGTGCGCTGTGCAGACCAAGCGGTTCATTGTTCCCGGAAATATTGCAATTTGCCCTATATGGCTCTATATTTCGGACAAGTGACCACTTCCGGTTGAGAGGGCCCCCGATGACCTCAATCCCCAACTACCAGCCCCAGCCCAGCGGCGACGCGGTACTCCTCGAAGCCCTGCTGAACACCGCCGACCACCTGGGCCTGAAGAAGAAAGAACTCGGCGAAATCATCCACCTGGACGACCGCACCCTGAGGCGCAGAAGCGGCCTGGACCCGGACAGCGCCCCCGGCCAGCTGGCCCTGCTGCTGGTGCGCGCCTATCGCGCCGCCTTCGTACTGATGGGCGGCGCCGAGGGCGCCCGCTATTGGTTCGCCACACCCAACCGAGCCCTCAACGGCACGCCCAGGGAGTTGGCCTGCCGCATTGACGGCATGGTGCGCATCGTCACTTACCTGGATGCCATGCGGGGCAAAGTTTGAGTGCAGACATAGCCCGCCGCATAGAGTCCGGCCGGCAGCGTCTCCTCGGCCGCCTGTACCGAATTGTCGAATCCCAGGAAGAAGTCGCCACCCGCAGCCTGGTCGACAACCTGCAAAAACAGCAGGTACTGGAAGAGCTGCTGGAACAGAGCAAGCCAGCGAGGCTTCCCGGCAGCGAACAGCTGCACTACCTGCTCGCCACACCCTTCCGATACCCGCCATTGCCATGGGGCTCCCGCTTCGGCGGCACCGCGGAATCCGGCATCTTCTACGGCAGCAAGACCATCCCCACAGTACTGGCCGAGGCCGCCTACTACCGGCTGCTGTTCTTCCACGACATGGACCCGGCCCCGCCAAAACCGGTGACCAGCTACCACAACATCTTTTCCGCCAAATACTGCGCCGATCCCGGCATCCGCCTGCAGGCCCCATCCTGGGAGAATGACTGGCCGGCGCTGACCCACCCGGCGGACTACCGCTATTGCCAGAACCTGGGGCGCGAGCTGCGTGAAGCTGGCATCGCCGGAATCGAAGCGCCTTCGGCGCGCGCCCTGCAGGTGGGCCTGGCGCTGCTGCCGCCGAGTAACTCTGACGGTATCAACGTCGCTCTATTCGAACCCCGGGCTCTGCTTAAAAGACCCCCGACCCAAGAGGCGGATGTGACTGCGGAAACTGCAGAGGGAGCGGTGATGTTTCTGGTGAAATCAGGCGACAGGACGGAAACGCGGAGTTTCGCCTTGGAGGCTTTCCAAATAGAGGGTTTGCTGCCGCGGCCGGCCTAAGAGCACTTCTAAAACTTGCGGATCTACCCTCATTGGCATTATATGCCAATGGGATTATATTCAGTCTCAACGGGAGCATACCAATCATGCCGACACGTAATCTGGTACTCAGCGAACATCAACATGAGTTTGTTGAAAACCTCGTGCAATCAGGACGTTACCAGAACGCGAGCGAGGTATTGCGCGAAGGACTGCGTCTGGTCGAGCAGCGCGAACGCCTGGAAGCCGCCAAGCTCAAAGCCCTGAAGAAAGCTGCGAGCCAGGGATGGACCGAGATTGCCGCCGGCCGCTATACGGACGTGGCTGATGATCAGCTTGAAGATTTCGTCGGCCAATTGGGGCTAAAAGCTGCCGGCCGAAAAGCGGCGGGTTGATAGCGGATTACCGGTTATCCGCGGCCGCGCAGGCCGACCTCATCGATATCCTGGCCTGGACACACCACCATTTCGGTGAAGTGGCCCGGATTCGCTATGAAGCCCTCGTCGTAGCGGCGTTGCGCGATATAGCCCGTGAACCCACTCGGCCCGGCAGCATGGAACGCCCCGAACTCGGAGAAGGCGTTTGCTCCTGGCACCTGGGCCTCAGCCGGAAGCGTCCACGCACCGCCACTGGTGCAGTCCAGGCACTTCTTGATATACCGGCTGGAGAATGGCGTGGTCGTTGTCGGCCGAATACTGCACGATGCCATGGAACTGGCCCAGCACTTATATCCCGACGAGTCCTGGGAATAAGCCTTTCTCAATTGCACTGCTCCCGAGCAATGCCCGGGGTATAGTGGTACACAGATAGAAAGTAGCTATAGAAGCCCAGATGAAGCCCCGCTATTTAACCAGCCTGGACCTCGAGTCCTTCACCAAAGCAGCCCGTGCAGTCCCCTATCAGCACATCAAAAGCGACCTTCTCCCAAACATCGAAGTTTGGCTCCGCCGTGACGACCTCCTCGATCCCCTCATCTCCGGCAACAAAGCCTACAAACTCCTCTACAACCTGATCGCAGCGAGAGAGCAGGGCGCCCACACCCTGATCACCTGCGGCGGCGCCTGGTCAAATCATATCCACGCCACCGCAGCCGCCGGCGCCCGCTTCGGCTTCAATACTATCGGTATCATCCGCGGAGAACGCCCGCCCGAACTGAGCGCCACCTTGCAGGATGCCGAGCGCTTCGGCATGAAACTCAGCTTCGTCACCCGGGAAGAGTACCGCCTGCGCAACAAGCCAGAGTTCCTGAGTTTCTTGGGGGTTGAAGAGCCGGGCATCCGCTACATACCGGAGGGTGGCGCCAACTTGGCCGGGGCCATGGGTGCCCAGCTATTGGGAAAAACAATCGAGGCGACTGCCCCAATCAGATTTGACCAACTGTGGCTGGCCTGTGGCACAGGCCTCACCCTGGCCGGGCTGGCTTCATCAATCACAAGCTTTCCAATCTGCGGCTTGGAGGTGCTTAAGGCAGGCGACTCAATCCGCCGCGACGCACAACACTGGCTAGAGGCACTATCGAGCCCCTCTCCCGCTTGCGGGGACAAATCGGCAGGACTGCCGATTTGGACGCCGAAGGCGCCCGCGAAGCGGGTGAGCGCCATGGATGGCGCGAATCAACGGGTTGGGGAGGGGGTAGCCATGGCCTGCCACGGAGCCAGCCGTTGCAATATCCACTTGATCAACCAGTACCACTGCAACGGCTACGCCAAATACCCCAAGTACCTGCAGAAATTCCGGCAAGCCTTCGAGCACCAAACCAACATCCCCCTGGACCCGATATATACCGCGAAACTAATGTACGGTTTACATCAGGAAGCCATCAGCGGTCGTATCCCTCCCGGCAGCAAAATCCTGGCGCTGCATTCCGGCGGTCTCCAGGGAAGCCGCGGATGCCAGTATACGTAATTGCACAAAAAATAGACGAAACAAACTTCGCAATTCTCATTTGAACTCTCCGGTCTCGTTCGACTCATAAATCAAGCTCAGGCATAATCGCTTGCCACAATTTTGGGGGAGCCTATCTCCGCGGTGCACAAAAAATGGACAGGTGCACAGGGCAAAAGAATCAAACGCTGGGCCCAGATTCGGGCACCATGGAGGAGCGGTGTCGGAATTTCAGAATATCGGCCTGATCGGCCGCACAGAAAGCGATAGTGCCGTCGTCTCGCTCAAACGCCTGATGGCGTTCCTGGAGCGGGAGGGCTTCGCCGTGGTGTTGGAACAGGAAACCGCCGGTGCCGCGCCCAACCACAACGCCCGCGTGGCGCCAAAAGACAGGCTGGGTGAACTCTGCGATCTGGTGATCGTAGTAGGCGGCGATGGCAGTCTGCTCGCGGCCGCCCGCGCTCTGGCTAAATTCAGTGTGCCCCTGCTCGGTATCAACCGCGGGCGTCTGGGCTTTCTCACTGATATCACCCCAGATGAAATTGAGCAAAAAGTAGGCGAAGTGCTTGCCGGCAAGTATATGGCCGAGAGTCGCTTCCTGCTGGATATGTCTGTTACCCGTGATGGCAAGCCGGTCGGCAAGGGTTCCGCGCTCAATGATGTGGTGCTGCATCCCGGCGAGTTCATCCGCATGATCGAATTCGACCTCTATATAGACGGTCAATTCGTATATACCCAGCGTTCGGATGGACTGATCATATCTACCCCCACGGGCTCTACGGCATATGCATTATCCGGTGGCGGGCCAATTATGCATCCCAAACTGGACGCCATAGTGCTTGTCCCGTTGAACCCGCACACCCTCAGCAGCCGCCCGATCGTCGTAGAGGGCAGCAGTGAGTTCAAGATTATCGTGGGGGAGCATAATGTGGCCAGGCCACATGTGACTTGTGATGGGCATCACCAAGTGGTCACAGAGCTGGGTGACATTGTGCGAATCCACAAGAAGCCCCATAAGCTAACCTTAATTCACCCCATAGATCATAATTTTTATGAGACATGCCGGTCGAAGTTAGGCTGGCTTACATAAGTAGTGCGAGCGATTCTTTTGACGGCAATATCTAAACACAAAGCAACAGGCTTCACGGTCAGAATAACTAATGGTGAAGTAAGCTGTTTAGGTCTAGCTAGGTTTCTATTAAGCGCTGGGCTCAATTCATTCACTTGGCAAACGTGGTTTCCTTTGAGGTGTATACCTACTAGGAACTAACTAAACGTATAAAAATATATAGCTTAACATTTAAGGAGCTGTTTCCAGATGTCTCTAATCATTGGTGCACTGCCTAACAGTCAATGGCAACGCCTTAGCCCCCTTTTAAGTAGCCTAGGCTGGAAATTAAATAGTGCTGAGGACCCTGAGAGCTGGTATCAAAATGGAAAGTCAGAGAGTGCGCTTAGTGGTGACGTATATATCTTATTTTTTACGCATCCTGAAGTGGCTGCTTCTAATGCGATGCGAGAGAAGGAAGATCCAGTAACTGCGATAGAGATATGGAGCAATAGTGCCTCCAAGATGCTGGAGTTCCACAAGTCTAATCTTGAGAGTTCTATCCTTGTAGATGTTGCCGAAGCTCTTCGAGAGCCGAGGAATTTTTTCGATAAGGTGGTAGAGAAGCTGGATTTAGTAGAAGTCGAAGATATTCCTGATTTAAAGGAGGAGGGTGATGCTCCGGGGCTGTATCAGGTATTGGCGAGTCAGCTTGTAGATCAGATTCCGGCACTAAACGAACTGCGGGAAGATTTTCTAAGGAACTGTACTTCTTTAAATTCGAATGGCTCTCTGGTGCCAGTGCTTGATGTTGGCAAATTGTACAAGGAACAGTTAGTCCAGCAGGAGGCGTTGCAAGAGAAGGATATGGAAGTAAAGGCGCTTAGTGAAGAAAACGAAATGGCACTCAGGCAGTTTTTCCAGTTGCAGGAGAGTCTTGAAGGAATGTTTCTAAAGCAAAGCCAAAAGAGAGGCGTGAAGGAATACCAGAACCAAAGCCGAAGCCGCTCAAAAGTTAGCGAGAGAACATTGTCAGAAAGGCTAGCAGAAAAGATAAAGAGGAATAGATTTCTCTGGAAAGTCTCTGCCCCCGCTAGAATAGTAAGTCGGCCGTTTCGCCGAGTCTTGTCAAGGAAAGTTGGACTTAGTGTGGCTCTAGCTAGGGTAAGCAAAGAGTTGTCAGACATAAAGCCGCGTTGTCAAGCGCAGGAGAAAAAAATCGCTGAGCTTGAAGGTGAGCGTAAATCTCTGGGGCGCGAGTTGAAGGGCTGCCAAGCGGAGTTAACGGAGCTGAGAAAGGAGTCTAAGTCTTTGAAGGAATGTGTTGAGCGTCTGGAAAACTTGCTTGACCATGCCGCGAGGTTAAACGTGGCTGAAAGAGAGTATGTTAAAAGCATTGAGTCGTTGCTCGGCAGGGAGAATGATTCTCTAAAGGAAAAAATAGATTCCTTGCAGAAAAATGAAAATAGCCTTGACTTGCTTGAGTCAAGGCTCTGCAATACGATCAATAGTGGTTTGGTCAATAATTTTTTGCAGATTGAATCATATATTGCAGTTCAGAATTACTTGATTCATGGAGAGTTGGCAATGGACTTTCATGGTTGGCCCATTAGTCCGGATATAGCTAACTATCTAATCAGTAAAATCGAGAAAAATAACTATGATTTGATAGTCGAATTTGGTAGCGGCACGTCGACACAGTTATTTGCAAAGGCAATTCAGAATAATTCTCTACCCTGCAAAAAAAGGGTGCGAAAGGCTGCGGCTGTCGAAACCATTGATGAGGGGGGTTATGATCATGATATGCAAGAGGATATTTCTGGAGAAGTTAGGCGTGTAATTTCTTTTGAGCACAATGAGCAATACTACGATCGGACTAAGAGAGAGTTGGAGCGGAAAGGGTTGGATTCTTTAGTTTATCTTGCATGCACGCCTTTAACAAAGTATCAATATGCTCAGAAAAGCTTTAATTATTATTCCTGTGATGAAATCCTTGAGCATGCCTCTCAAGCAGTAGGTGCGGGTGCGCGAGTTCTAGTGTTGGTCGATGGTCCTCCCGGGGACTTGGGTCCTCTTTCGAGATTTCCCGCTCTCCCAAAATTGTTAAGTTACTTCTCGAATTGTACTATTGACATAGTTCTAGACGACTTCAACAGGCCGGAGGAAAAGGCTGTGGTTGCTGAGTGGGAGAGACTTCTGAATGAAAGAAATATAGAGTATAGCGAAGAAAAACCCAAAGTTGAAAAAGGTGCGATCTGCCTTTCTGTGATTAGCTGAAGTATCTTCAAATATAGAGAGTAAGTGAATGTCGATCCTTAAAGAAGCAAATTCTCTGTTCCTTAAAGGTGCTTATCCCGAGGCTTTGATGTTATATAGGCAAGCTAGTTTGCTCTATGGCAGTAAGATAGTTGAATACAATGTTGAGCTTTGTGAGCGGGCTATAAATGGAAGTGCGAGAAAAGTTGCATTAACCCCTGCATTGGATCCAATTTCGAAAATATTACTTTCAAATAGTGGCGAGTACTCCATTTCCCCAGAGGAAAGGCTGGAGTGCTTGGAACATTATGATGAGTTAAAGAAGACTCAGTCCGAGAAAGCCCAAGTAAGAAGTGTAAATCCTCTCCCCTTGGACTGGCCTGAGGAGTTGACGCTAGCCCCTCTGCCGGAGAGCCCGAATGACTTCTTGTGGCACAGAGGCCGAAAGAGCACTGTTAGCTTTTCTAAAAAAGATATTGGAATTAGTGTGATTGTTCCAACATATAATCGAACTCGTATACTGGATGTCACTCTGGCATGTTTGGTAAAGCAGGCTACCGATTACGACTACGAGGTGATAGTTGCTGATGATGGCAGCGCTGAAGACCTGATAGCGTTAATCCGAAAATATGAGCGTTATTTAGACGTCAAATTTGTTCGCCAGCGTGACAATGGTTATCAGTTGTGTGCAGTGCGCAACTTGGGTTTAAGAGCTGCTAAACATGATTTTGTTGCGATTCTTGATTGTGATATGGCTCCAAACCCATACTGGGTTCAGTCGTACGTGGAGTTACTGCTGGAGGACCCAGATGTTGCACTTATCGGCCCGCGTAAGTATGTCGACACCCACGGAGTATCATCAGATGATATTTTCAACAGTGAGGACTTTTTGTCTAAACTGCCTGAAGTAATAACCAATAGTGAAGTGGGAAATAGTGTCAAAAAAGGGATATCAGTAGATTGGCGGTTAGAGCACTTTCGAGCAACCGAAAATCTAAGGTTGTGTGATGCACCATTTCGATTTTTTAGTGGGGGAAACGTTGCATTTGCTAAAATCTGGTTGGATATCGCTGGCTACTTTGATGAAGAGTTCACAGATTGGGGCGGAGAGGATAACGAGTTCGGTTACCGTTTGTACCGTGAAGGTTGTTTTTTTCGGGCAGTTGAAGGTGGTCTAGCATATCATCAGGAGCCTCCTGGACGAGAGAATGAGACAGATAGGTCGGCAGGTAAAGCTGTAACAATTGAAATTGTCCAGGAAAAGGTTCCTTTCTTCTATCGTAAGCATGAACCTATTACGTCCGCCACGATCAAGAAAGTACCATTAGTATCGATATATATCCCTGCCTTCAATTGTAAGAAATATATCGAGCGCTGTGTGAACAGTGCTCTAAATCAAACAGTTACCGATCTAGAGGTTTGTATCTGTGACGATGGGTCCACGGATGGCACTTTTGAATTAATAAGTCGACTCTATGGGAGTAATCCAAGGGTGCAATTAGTTACGCAGAAAAATGGGGGAATAGGCTCTGCCTCTAATTCTGCTGTAAGGAATTGTCGCGGGTACTACGTAGGGCAGTTAGACTCAGATGATTATTTGGAGCCTGATGCAGTAGAGTTGTGTCTGAAAGAGTTCATGGCAGATCAAAAATTGGTGTGCGTATACACTACCAATAGGAATGTCAATCCCGATGGAACCTTGATTCAAAATGGTTATAACTGGCCAAAGTACTCTCGCGAAAAATTAACTACGACAATGATTTGTCATCATTTCAGAATGTTTACCATGCGCGCCTGGAATTTGACGTCAGGTTTTTCAGAAGAAATTGAAAATGCAGTCGACTATGATATGTATCTTAAGTTGAGTGAAGTCGGGCCTTTCAAACATATCAATAGAATTTGTTATAACCGTGTTCTACATGGAGATAACACCTCAATTAAAAAACTTGCCGTGCAAAAAAAGAACCATTTCAAGGTTGTTAATGAATCGCTAAAAAGGCAAAACATCGATGCCTGGCGTTACAAGCCTTTGACTGATGATGATGCATGCCGGAAGTATGTGCTTGATAATTCTCTGTTTATAGAGGATCAGGAAGCAAGTCAGTGAAGTTCTCTATGTGAGCTTGAAGTTTCTCTGTTGGGATATTTTAGACAAAGACTTACTGATTTACGAGTAATGGGAGTCGTCGTGTATATAGGTGTAATGAACTGCTTGCCAGAGTTGCCGGCGAAGTTTCCGTTGGAAATGCGTGAAAACGCGGGTAATATGATACATGCGAATGCGCCGCTGGAGATTTATAGCTATGCAGTCCATTCCACAGATAATAGCTTTAAGTTTTCAGGTGAGAAAAGTTTTAGGGGATTTGTAAATAAAAAATGCTCTCACCTTATAGTGACGTTGGCGAATACTCTTTCACTGGATAAACCAGATGGCGAAAAGTATTCGCGGTTTAAGCGCGCATTAGAGCAATACGAGGTGCCGATAGTAGTTTTTGGCCTTGGAATACAGGCTAAAGATAGAGATCTTAAAAAAGCATCACTTTGTCCAGAGGCTGTAGAGCTTTTGCAGTATTTGTCGCATCGTGCAGAAGCTCTGGGTGTGAGAGGGGAATTTACTAAAAGCGTTATTGAAAAGTGTTGCGGTGTTAAGAATGTATTTGTGACCGGTTGTCCATCTCTGTTTTCCAGGCCTGAAGAGCTATTAAAACTACAAGAAAACTCAAAATTCGAGAATATGCATGGTCGTCCTAGTTTCAATGTCACGAATATGGCAAGAAAAGAGGAGCGGTTGTTGTTAGCGAGAGGCATCAACAATAGCCATTTTCTTGTGGAGCCTGTGTCAAAGGTAATGCACATGTTTCATTTGAAGTTGATGGCAGGTGACAATCAAGAACCTCCGAAACTGCCCTATTTTTTGAATAGCATATTGAAAAACAAATACTGCAACATCATGAGGAGAAAATACCGCATCATCGATTCCTCAGAAAAAATATATGACTTCTATCAACGGTACTATAGGTTATTTCGAAGTACAAAAGAGTGGTATACCTTCAATAAAGAATGCGTTTCCTATACTTATGGTACTCGGTTTCATGTAAATATGGCATCTATTTTAAGTGGGAAACCTGCTTTGTGGTTGACGCATGATGCGCGAACAAGGGAATTGGTGGAGTTCTGTTATTTGCCATCTATTTCTCTTTCTGAATTTGCTGCATCCAAGGAAGATGAAATTGTCCAGCATATCGACTATTCAGACTTTTTTAATAACATTGGCAGCCTTTTTGAAAATTTTAATGAGTATTTGAGTGTTAATGGGCTTGAAAAGATCAAGCATAAATTCACTTCTCATTGACTAGGTTTTGCACGGGATTGAGTTAATTATTTCGTTAAAGCTAGCGCGTTGTGAGTAATGTTATATGTGTTATAGCTTGTATGTTTAGATGTTCGATATTGTTTTGGAGGTGTCATGCTGAAGCTTAAAATGGTCTTTGTTTTGAATTATGTAAAATGGTTTTTTCAAAAATTCTTCAGGAGGAAAGGGAGTGAAGTTTACAGTTATCGTCCCTGTTTGTGACCACTGGCACTTTATTGAAGATTTGCTGAATTGTCTTGAGCGACAAACGGTATCTAAAAATGAATTTGAGATACTTTTAATAGAAAATGGATCCAAAAATTTTTTCTTGCCTAAAACTGGGCTCAAGAATATAAGAATTCTTACTTGCTGGAAACTTGGTTCCTATGCATCGAGGAACTTTGGGGTCACAGCTGCAAAAGGTGAGTGGTTGGTATTCACAGATGCGGACTGTTTGCCCGAGCATGATTGGTTAGAAAGAATCACTTGTGAGGTGGATCGCTGCTACGATGAATTCCATCTCTTTGCTGGTGGAATTACTGTTGTTTCTGAGAGCTCCTCTCCAAACTATTACGAAATCTATGATGTCCTTAAGGGGATCCCCCAGTTTCGATATGTCAAGCAAGGGTACGCTGCAACGGCAAACCTGACGGTTCATAGAAAGCTATTTGATAGGTTAGGCGGATTTGGCGAGCAGTTATTTTCTGGTGGTGATGCAGATTTTTGCCGTAGAGCGGTCGGACGTGGCGCTCAGCTAATGTATCTGCCGCATGCAGTAGTTAAACATCGTGCACGTACAACTTGGCAGGAGGTGGCGACAAAAGCTCGGCGAATTAAGGGTGGAAAAATTCGCGTGAGATCACGGAAAAAGCGCACTGTGGCAGTCATAAGATCTCTACTACCACCAGTTATCGCGATATATCGCTTCGCTATAAGTGGCGGCTACCCTTGGTACTATAGGGGAGTTGCCATAAGCGTTCAGCTCAGATTATGGTTTGTCGAGCTCAAGGAGCTTGCTAGGTTGGCTTGTAATGGCGAAGCGGAGAGGCGTTAGCATTTTCATGTGCACTTTCCAGAAGCTTTAAACGCATCGAATTATTGTAAATCACAGTACTTCTGTGAGTAAGAAAGAGGGTAGGTTTTTGTGTTTTTGAGCAGCGACGAATGTTTTTTCTCTCTGGCTAGAACTGAGACAATTTTTGAGTCAGACAGATGGCCTGCAGTTGGTGGGTTTTAGCTATGATTTCTGGGGTGTTGGGTTCTATTCGATGGAGCATATCCTTAGCCGCTAAACTCGCTCGTGTGGAGTCGTGGCGAACGTCTATAATAATTATCTTGACAGTCGTTTCCCAGATTTCGATGCTGTTGGCGTCATTTTTACCACTAAAAGTAGCGATATTGCTTGGCTCTGAGAGTCTGCCTGTATATTTTCCGGAGGAATTGAGCTCGTTCGGTCGGGATACATTGATCGTCGGACTGAGTGGGGTAGCTGTCGGCTTCTTTTTGATTCACGTTTTGTCCCAGCGGTTAACTAGCATGATTACGAAGCAAGCTTCTGGGGATTTGCTACGGAAGAATCAAAAGATGGTTCTCTTTGAGAATCAAGATGAAGTTGCTGCCATCACATATCAACGCTTTTCCCGAGCTCTATCTGACGGGGTTTTTTCCAGTGTCGCACTTTTAGCACTTATGCTTCTTTACCCGGATATGTCAGTGGCTCTGCTTGGCTATCTCGGTTTTATATCAATAGTTCTGATCTCAATAAGCTTTTTTATTGAGAGTTTTCAGGACGTGGTGGGGAAAAGTCTGGATAAAGCTGTAAAGCTTTTCGCTGGTTTCGGTTTTTTTACAGTTTTTGCTTTTCTGGTTGCTGATTTTATTTTATTTACTCCGCCCTCAGTTGTTGTGGCAATAGTATCATTGCTTTTGGCGCGACAGCTTTTGAACAGGCTTTCCTCCCTTGTTCAGGATATTGCGTCGCTTTATAAACAACGCGCAAAAATCAATGCATTATTTTTTCATGGTAAAGTCCTGATAAAAGGGGTAGTGGCGGATAAGGGCATCTGGCCAATGTTGATGCCTGATTCTCGTTCTGATTGGGGTGCAGAACTGCTAAGTAGAGTCGTCCCTGGGTGGGAGGGGGCGAAGCGGTTTGAATGGCACTACTCAAGCAATGGCAATGCGGGCGTATTAAAGGTGGTGAGTCTATCTGGCGAGAAAGATTACATACTCAAGCTCTTTGATGAGGGACGAAAATCTGTTGCTATCCATGAGTCTACGCTGCTGAGCGAGGCTCCGGAAACTATACCGGCTCCGTGTTTTCTAGGGGCAGTTAATGTTAGCGATTTTATATGTTTAGTGTATCAGATCCCAAAAGCTGTAACGTTCCCAAGCGGTAGGGATCTACAGCTGCAGTTGAATAAGTTGCGTGGTTCGCTGCTGGCTCTCGAGCCGTCTGCAACACTCGTACAGAGATATCGCCGCTCGAAACCTCTCTTGTGGCAGCGGCTCGAACCGACTTTGTTAAAGCGATTGTTAGTAGCTGTCGACACGGTCGAGCAGGGGCGCCAGGTAGCTAGGCTTATAGATCATCTGCCCGCTATAAAGCAGTGTTTGAAATCTCTGCCGTTGATGGTTGCGAACTCTGAATTTGGGGAGGGGAATATCCTGGTAGACGAGAAGAACGATGACCCCTTAATGTTGAGCTGGGGGCGATGGTCTCTTGAGCCCGTCGGTTCAGGCTGGCCAGTTAAGACCGGAATCTGGCGTTCGGGGGATCAGCTTTATAAATTGTCAGATGCCTTGGAGGTGGCTGCTGGCGCACGTTCATCACTGGCTGGTGTTCGGGTGGAGGCGGCTGAACTCGCAGCTTTGTTGACTGCTCTGGAGGAACGCTGTCTCCGGCGGCAATTTATAGCTGGGCTAGAGATTGTTGATCGTATTATGAAGCTTATTGATTCATTCGCTGAGCAGAAGTCTTTAGTCGGTATCTCATGACGTAAAAGTATTAGCTCACAATTTCCACGTTTTTCGGATAACGTTAATTTTAGTGGGCATGGGCTACATGTGGTCAATTTAGAGTTTTGTGAAGGGTTTTCCTTTGTTTTTAATAGTTGGGTATAATTTTTATGTTAGTAACTGCGGGGTTGGCCTGTAGATATGGATAGAAGGCTGGCTATTTAAGATGGATGCTCATGTGTCTGTTGTCGTTCCTGTCTTTGAGCAGTGGGCGATGGTTCCCAAGCTGCTGGACTGCTTAAAGGCTCAGTCATATCCGCGAAAGCTTTTTGATATTATTTTGGTTGATAATGGCTCTAGTGAAATCGTGCTGCCAAAACAAGTGGAGCCAAATGTACGAGTGTTGCAATGTGAGAAGAAAGGTGCGTATGCCGCTCGTAACCATGGAGTGGCGTATGCCCGAGGGGATTGGCTTGTTTTTACTGATGCAGATTGTTTACCTGCTGTAGATTGGATTAGTGAAATTATATGCGCAGGGAAGGTGGAGGCGTCCAGGAAAATTATTTTTGCTGGCAGAGTGGACTCGGTAACTGATGAGGATCACCCCTCTGCGTATGAAATATATGATCTTGTCAGGGGTATTCCGCAATCACACTATGTCAATAGAGGCTATGCCGCAACAGCGAATCTAGCGGTTCCTCGGGAATTAGTTCAGGAGGTTGGCGGTTTCAATGAGCAGCTTTTCTCCGGCGGCGATGCAGATTTCTGTCGTCGTGCGACGCATAAGGGCTTTAGAATCGCATACGTTGATTCTGCCGTTGTCGGGCATCGTACGAGAGCGAGTTGGAGAGCGATTGCGAATAAAGCCCGTCGAGTTAAGGGCGGGCAGTTAACCTTTAAGTCACGCCGTCACAAGCTGTGGATATATATTCGCACTATATTGTCGCCAGGAATAACATCGATTCGCTTTTTCAGGAATTGCCAATTTCCCTTGAGGTATCGGTTTATTGCGAGTTGCGTTTATTTGAGGGTCTGGGGTGTTGAGCTATTAGAGCTGCTTCGTGTGAGTTCAGGTGGTGAACCTGAACGCCGGTAATTGTTCAGTTATTTGTAAATTTAATTTATGTTGTTTGGTCGATTTTGCGGTGGGATAGTTAGATGTCAACGGAATTTGATGATCGAGTTAGTGTAATAATGCCCGCTTTCAATGTGGCCCCCTTTATACAGATGTCAATTGAATCAGTGCTGAATCAGAGTCATTCAAAATTAGAGTTAATAGTGGTTAATGATTGCTCTACAGATCGGACGTATGATCTTATCAATAAGTTCGTTTCTATTGATCCGAGAGTCCGAGTGCTCAATAGCAAAGAGAATTTGGGAGGAGCAGGTGCGCGTAATTTAGCTTTGAAGGCCGCGCGGCATCGTTACGTTGCGTTTATCGATGGAGATGACCTGTGGCACAAAGAGAAACTAAAGCGGCAGATATATGCTATAATGACTCAACGAGCACAGATTTCATACACAGCGATCCAGAAGGTTGACTCTAAAGGCAAGCCGTTTGGTGCCACTCAGAGCGTGGAGCTTGAAGTGGACTACAATGCTCTACTTTCTAATCCTCTAATTGCTTGCTCCAGCGTGCTCCTTGATTACGATGCTGTTGGTAGGCCGCTGATGCCCGATATCAGGAAGCGTCAGGATTTTGCGTTTTGGTTAAAGTTACTTCGTGAGGGCGCCGTTGCTCGAGGAATAGATGACCCTTTGACTTATTACAGGGTAAGGCCGGGTTCACTTTCCGCGAATAAGTTAAGCGCAGCAATGTATACGTGGCGTGTGTACCGGTCATTTGAGTCGTTACCTCTCAAAAAGGCTCTACCCTCTTTTGTTTCCTATGCTTGGCGCGGCTCAATGAAAAGGTTTAACCGATGATGAATGATCGAGTGCTTGTTACTGGAGCCACCGGAATGATCGGTAGCGCACTAGTTAGCCATTTAAAGTCTGCGGGAGTATCCGTTTCTACGGTGGGGAGAAGTCCCAAAACTGGGGCTGACGTGGATCATTGTTGGAAGCTCGGTGAGAAGATGGGGGCTCCATTGAATGAAGTGGACACATTGATTCACCTAGCAGCCAAAGTGCATATTAGGGGTAGGGGATTTTCGGATACCAGTGGCTTCAATCGAGATAACGCTGAGTATGCATTGATGCTGGCAAAGGAAGCTCATTCTCGTGGGGTTAAGAGGTTTGTTTTTGCAAGCTCAATTGGTGTGCTGGGGGCCAGTTCTGTATCCCCTCTCGATGAGAACCGTGAATGCTCTCCGCATAACGCCTATACATTATCCAAGAGCTTGGCCGAAGAAAAACTTAAGGCGTTTTCTGATGCTTCGGGTTTGCAGTTAGTAATATTGCGTTTTCCTGCTGTTATCGGTGATGGTGTTAAGGGTAATATCGACAGCCTGATTCGTGCTGTCAAAATGCAAATCCCATTGCCCTTTTCGCGGATCAATAACCAGCGTCAGTTTATAACCCTTAGAAATCTGGTTGATGGAATATCACTGGCATCGAATCATGGTATGGCTGCGGGGGAAATATTTCATCTCGCGAATCCTGAGCGTGTTTCAACTTTGGAGTTGTGCAATATCATTGCTGATGAGCTTGGCATTAGGCTCCGTAGCTGGCCGGTGCCTGTTGCGTTTTTGAGAGCAGCATTTTTTGGGGGGGGGCGAAAGTCATTGGCTGACGCCCTGACAGAAGATATGCTTGTGGATATCTCAAAAGTATCGAGTGTACTGCGTTGGAGGCCTCAGCAAGCTTTGCAGGAAGCTCTACGTCAGGTGGTTTCCCGTAGGAGGTAGTGGGATGCAAATTCGGGAAAGATTTCGAAGAGTTTCGCTTAGTAAGATTGTTGGCGGATCACGATTTTGGATAGTAAATACAATTGGGAAGGGTGAAGCTGCTCTGGTTTTTAGATGTTTTTCTAAAGGGAGGAAGTATGGATAGGTTCGCAATACTTACAATGAGCCGAGGAGACCGCTATAGAATAAAAGAGTGGTTAGAGTATCATTCAAGAATTGGGTTTACAGATTTTTATATTATTCTAGATAATCCGAATGATGATACTGCTGATATCCTTGGAGCTATAAACACTTCAGCCAATATTAATGTGGTGGTCAAAGGTGCGAATGGTCCCTATTACGATGATGTGGACATGGCATTGGTTTGGGAGAAGAGAAAGGAATGGAAAAAGGAGAATCAAATAGAGATTGATAATTCTGGGCTACCCATAAATGATGAGATTTCTTGGAGGCAGTATCAATATTTTTCGGAAATAATTCCTGAAATTCAGAGGTTGGGAGTAATCTCGTGGTTGTCTCTGATTGATGTTGATGAATATATAGTGTTAAGTGATTACAATTGCATCAGTGAATTGATTGAAGATGTTGGAGCGGAACGAGTCAGACTTTTGAACTTTAATTATGATACTGATGGGTACACACCTGAAAGTGGGCAGAGTATTGTTGAATATTCTAAGTGCAGATGGAGTCATCAAGATATTATTAACTATGGGAAAGGATGGGATAAACGCTATAAGTCGATAGTTAAACTTGAGAGGGCGCTGCCGCTAGCTTCTGTTCATGCTATTTCAAAGGGGCCGTTTAAAGTCGTTCATCATGAAAAGGCTAAGCTTAATCACTATAAGTGCCCTGCGATGAAAATCATTCCTTATAACGTTTATGAACCTTTGAAAATAAGTGAGTAGTCTTATGTTTTTTGATGTTAAAAATCAAAGGGGGGATAAATGTTGGTTGAGATTAGCTCAAGACATTATTTCATTATCATCGGGAGGAGTATATTTCGTTCCCGCTGCAGGAAACTATGGTGATGCGCTAATTAATATAGGTAGTCGCCAGTTCTTTTCAAAATACTCTATTGATTATGTAGAGCTAGATAGGAGGGAGGTTTTGAGTGAGGCGTTAGATCATCTGGATCCTAACGCGTTGGTTGTTCTAGGTGGGGGAGGTGCGTTTTGCAATAACTTTTCAAGCACGCATCAGCTGGCGAAGAAGGTTTCAGGATATTTTAGGCAAGTTCTGATACTTCCTACCACATACGAGCTTTCTCGCATAGATGCCAATAATATCATTTATTATCGTAGGGATAACTTTGGTAGCTCAGAAGTTATCGAAGATAGCAAGTTTTGTCACGATATGGCTTTCTTTATTGAGCTTGAGCTGGATGTCCCTGACTTCAATGATAGGGTTTGGCGTTTGTACGCAATGCGCGCAGATAAAGAAGGCCATGGACTGGATGGATTATTTGAATCAAATTTCGACGTTAGTAGAATTGGGGATGCAACTTATACTAATCCTAAGCCTTTTTTTCGTGTGATTTCAAACTTTAAGGTAATAGTAACAGATAGGATGCATGTTGCTATTGCGGCCAGTATGCTCCAACTTGACTGTTACTTGGTTGTGGGCAACTATTTTAAATCTCGAGATGTCTTTAAGTCCTCCATTAAAGCGTTTTATCCCAAAACTAAACTTTTTACCGTTGCTGATTTTTTGAAAAGGTTCGGTTGAGGCGTTTTGATGAGAGTTATATTCATTGTTTGTAGTGACATAGTGAATCTGGCCACCTGATGTTGAGTGATATTATCACCCCCCTGATGCATTGTTGGTTAGACAGTGATCGCGACATCTATCCTGACACAGGGGGTTTCTGCCTCCCTCTGGCTGTCAACCTGCGGTAACATAACGACGGAGATTAGGCGAACAAGTCTGGCAGCGGCCGATCTTTTTCTCCAGTCCTTTCTATTGGCTCATGCTTGAGCACCTGGTTTACCAGAATCCGTATCAGCTGCTTGTTGAGCGGTTTTGGTGGTGTCAGGTAGAGCGCTGCATCCAATTGTTCCTGCAGTTTGTCCAGCTCTTCGAAGCCCAACCGGCGGTTGACCTCCCCCAGGCTGTTCCCCGCCACCTGTGGCCAGCGGGCGCGAATCCAGTTGAGGGTGGCCTGTTGGATCTGGGAGGGATCGCCGCCCTCCGCGGCATGCTCCAGCGCGCGGGCCTGCTGCTCGGCGTTTGGCGCTTGTCTCGCGGCGCTGGGTGTCGGACTTTGAGCTCCGCGCTGGCGAAAGAAATACAGCAGCCACAGTAAGTGAGATGCGAGGGCGGCGATAGCCAGGTCGCGCCAGAAATTATTCTGGACCACGGCCGGTGTGGTACCAGGCTTCAGGTCTGGAATAGTGCCGGGCTGCTGCGCCGTGGCGCCCGCAGCGGCGCCGCTTACGCTAAAGCGGAAGGCGGGCAGCTGGGTGGCGCGCTGGCGGCCGCTTTTGGAATCCCACCAGGTAATGGTAACCGGCGGCAATTGGTAGTCACCGGGCTTGGTGGCGACTATGGCGGTGGTCTCTATACGGCTGCCGGTGATGCCGTTCTGGCTTACCTGATCATCCTGTTGCGGTTGGTCCGGGTAGGTCTTCAGGCCCTCGACGTTGAGTTTCGGCAGTGGCGGCAGCTGGGCTGCGCGCAGGCCTTCGGCGCGCAGGGTGACTATACGGGTGATGGGTTCGCCGACCGTGAAGCTCTGCGGGTCCTGGCTCCAGCTCTGCACTATGCCAAGGCTGGCGGCGGGGAGCCAGTGGGCGCCGCTGTAGCTGTCCGGTTTCGGCTGCACCTCGATGGTTTTGGTCTGGGAGCGCAGGCGGAGGCGCTGGCTGTTGCGGTTGAACAGGGAGAAGGGGTCGCGGCGGCCGGCGACGGCGACGTAGTTGAGCGCGGGTATGGTCAGCTGGCCGGAGCTCTCCGGGAAGACGGCGTAGGTGAGTTCGTAGACGGCGTGGCCGACGCCGTTGATACGGCGCTCGTAGCGCTGTTCATCTACCTTTTCTACGTGGGCGCCGGGGATCTGCAGCGGTTCTGTGGCGATATCGTGCAGGCCTATGGTGGTGTAGAGTCGCACCTTGACCAGCAGTTGTTCCTGTACGTAGATCTTTTCCTTGTCCAGCTCAACTTCGAGGAAGGCTTGGCGGTTGCCGGCGTCCGGGCCTGTGCCGGCCTCGGTGACGGTGATCGGAATGGCATCAGATACCTGGCCCTTGTAGTGCAGGGAGGGGACGAATAGGTTGCCCTCGCGTTTGGGGGCCAGGGTCAGCATCCACTCGACGAAGCTCTCGGCGCGACCGTTGATTACGCGGTACTGGTTGGACTGCTGGCGGGAGAGGATGTCGAAGTCCTGTTCCAGCAGCTCGAAGTCCGGCTGGCCACCGGACTCGTCGCCGGAGTAGCGCAGGCGCAGGTTCAGGGTTTCGTCTATGCCGATTTTGTTGCGGTCTACGGTGGCGGTGAGGTCGCTGGCGTGGGCGAAGTTGGTCATTAGTAGGAGCAACAGCGCCTGCAGGAGCCTGATGGCCCAGTGGGTGTGGAAAAATCGATCGCGGCCAACGGCCGCTCCTACAAGGTTTGCCCTCTCCCCCGGCCCCTCTCCCGCAAGCGGGAGAGGGGAGAGTGTGGGATCAATTCCGCATTTATTTACCATCTCTGCGTAGCTCCGTTCTCCGGGGGCTGCCATTCGCCGCTGCGGTAGGCGCGGCGGCGTTGCAGGCTTTCGTACTTGAATTTCTCGCGCATCAGGCCGGCGGGGTCGTCGGGGATCTGGCGCAGCCACTGGTCGAGGGCTTGTTGGGTCTCCGGGTCCAGGGGGCTCTCTTTGGCGCCGGCCTGTTGCTGTTCGCCCGGCTGTTGTTCCCGCTCCTCGCCTTGCTGCTGTGCGGCCTGTTGCTGTTGTTCTTCCTGATCCTGTTGTTCGCCGTTTTGCGACTGCTGCTCGGACGGCTGTTGTTCGGAAGGCGATTGCTGCGACTGGGAGTCCCCATTTTGCTGCTGGCCCTGTTGCTGCTGGTCCTGGCTTTGCTGTTGCTGGTTGTCGCCGGATTGCTGTTGTTGCTGCTGTTCGCCGGATTGTTGCTGGTCCTGCTGCGACTGCTGCTGTTGCTGTTCCTGCAGCTCTTTCAGTTTTTTGGCAATCTCGCGGTTGTGTTCGGCATCGGCAAACTGCGGTTGCTGTTTCAGCGCCTCATCATAGGCGGCGATGGCTTCGTCGTAACTGCCCTGTTGGGTCAGGCTGTTGCCGAGGTTGTAGAGGCCTTCGGCATCCTCGCCGCGGGAGAAATCCTTCGCGGCGGCGGGGAAGTCGCCGGCGCGGTAGTTGGCGGTGCCGCGCCACTGGGGGTCCTTGAAGGTTTCGGCGGCCTGCTCGGCTTCTCCTTCCTGTAGCAGTCGTTGGGCCTGCTGGTCCTGGCGTCGCCACAGGTCCTGCCACTCAAGCGCCTGGGACTGTTGCGGGGGGAACATCAACAGAGCTCCCAGGGAGAGGGAAAGGGGCAGGGCGCAGGCCAGGGCGCCGCGGCGGAACAGCAGGGCGGCCAGGGGCAACAGCAGCAGGACCAGCAGGGGCCCTTCCTCGCGCCACTGGTCGAACTCCCGCTCAGTCAGCTGGGCCTGCTCCGGCGCCTCGGTGTCCGGCAGCAGCTGGGCGATATCGCTGTCGTTGACGCTGATTTTTGCATAGCGGCCGCCGCTGCCGCGGGCCAGTTTGGCCAGGTCGCGGGCGTCGAAATTGGAAATGATGATGGCGCCGCTGTCGTCGGTGACAAAGCCGCCGCTGTCGCCGCGGGGAATGGGGCTGCCCTCGCCACTGCCGATGGCGAGTATATCCAGTTGCACCTTAGCGTCGGCCACCTGTTTGGCGACAGTGTCCAGGGCCATTTCGTCGATGCCGTCGGTGACCGCCAGCAGTTGGCCGCGGCCGCCGGCGCCGTCCCTGAGCAGGCGCAGGCCGGTTTCCACCGCCATTTCGATATTGCTGCCGGGCACCGGTACGATCGACGGCGACAGCGCCGGTACCAGGTTGGCGATGGTGGCGGTGTCCTCGGTCAGGGGGGTCACCACGTGGGCCTCGCCGCCGTAGGCGACCAGGGCGGTAAGGCCGTCTTTGCGTTGGCGCAGTATGTCGAGGATTTTCAGGCGCGCGCGGGTGAGGCGGTTCGGCGACAGGTCGGTGGCCATCATCGACGGCGACAGGTCGAGCAGTATCACCAGGGCGTCCTGGCTGCTGTACACCGGGGTCGGCAGTTTGCGCCAGGTCGGGCCGGCGAGGGCGACGATGGTGCCGGCGAGCAGGGCGAAGATCAGCGCGAAGAGCCAGGGGCGTTTGGCGCCACCGCGCAGCAGCAGGTGGGGCAGCAGATCCGGGTCGATGATCTTCTGCAGCTGGCCGCTGTTCAGGACGGTGCGCGCCAGGCCCCAGCAGAGGAGGGCGGCGGGGATGAGTAGCCACAGGATGTGGGGGCGGAGGAAGTGGAATTGGTTGAGGTCGGAGAAAAACATCAGGTTGCTCGCCTCCGGTTGGAGTTGTCGCGGTCATGGGCCGCTCCTACAGCGGGCCGTTGGCCCGCCTTGCCGAGCTGGAGCTCGGCGTTCCCAGGGGCGCGGCCCGCCGAGGCGTTGGCGAGTAGCGGCACTGACGCCCACAGCAACGCCAGCAGCAGCGCCGCGGCCAGGGGCCAGATGTACAGGGATTTCAGCGGCCGGTAGCTGGCGGCTTCCTGCTCCACCGGTTCGAGTCGGTCCAGCTCGGCGTAGATTTGCGCCAGCTCCTGCGGATTGTGGGCGCGGAAATAGCGGCCGCCGGTCTTGTCGGCGATGGCCTGCAGGGTCTCGCTGTCCAGGTCGCGGGACGGGTTGATGCGGCGGCTGCCGAAGCGGCTGCCGAGCAGGCCCGGCTGCACCATTTCCTCGGCGCCGATGCCGATGGTGTAGACGGTGACGCCGGCCTGCTGCGCCAGTTCGGCGGCCTTCAGTGGCGACACCTCGCCGGCGGTGTTGGCGCCGTCGGTGAGGAGTATCAGCACCCGCTGTTCCGCCGGGCGCTGGGTCAGGCGCTTGACCGACAGGCCGACGGCGTCGCCGATGGCGGTGCCCTGGCCGGCGAAGCCGATCTGTGCCTCGCGCAGCAGGGTGCCGACGGTTTCCCGGTCGTAGGTCAGGGGCGCCTGCAGGTAGGCGCGGGTGCCGAACAGCACCAGGCCGAGGCGGTCGCCCTCTCGGCGCTGGACGAAGTCGCTCACCACCTGCTTGACGGCGTCGACGCGCATGGCCGGGCGGCCGTCGAGCAGCATATCCGGGGTCTCCATACTGCCGGAGATGTCCACCGCCACCAGTAGGTCGCGGGCGCTGCTGGTCTGGGTGATCGGTTCGCCGTACCACTGGGGGCGCGCCGCGGCGCTCACCAGCAGCAGCCAGATCAGGGTGAGCAGCAAAAGGTTCAGCAGGTTGGCCTGTTCGCCGCCGCCGCGCTGGGACAGTTCCGAATAGAAGGGCACTTTCAGCGCGCTGGAGAGGGGCCTGGCGCGCGGCAGCAGCCAGCGGGCCAGCAGCGGCACTGGCAGCAGCGCGAAAACCCAGGGCCAGGCGAACTCAAACACCGGCTGCCTCCGCTGCTATCTGTGCCGTGGGTGCCGGGAGGGTTTCGCGGTGCTGTTGCACCCAGTGCACGGCGTAATCGCGGAGTCGGGCGTTGCCGTTTGCGTCGACGATGTCCTTGCGGTAGAGGTGTTCCAGCAGGACTTTTTGCGCTTCCGTCGGGCACTCGACAGTCGCGGTATTCTGCAGGAAATCGAGCCATTGACTGCCGGTCAGGTTGCCGCAGGTAGTGCGGCCGTAAGTGGTCACGGCTACGCGTTTCAGGATTTCGTTGATTTCCTGTACCGCCTGCAGATTCCCGGTGTCAACGGCGTCCAGCAGTCGGACCGCTTCCACGCGGTAGCGGTTGCGTAGGTGCTGTTTGCGTTTGCGGCGTATCCACAGGAAAGTGGCCGCGGCGCAGGCCAGCAGCAACAGGGCGACCAGCCACCAGCCAAGTGCGGGCGGCCACCAGCTGATCGGGGCTGGTTCGTGGATATCGCGCAGTTGGGCCAGCAGTTCCTGCGCTTCGGGCGAGGGCTGGGGCTGGGCTTGTTGCAGGAGGCGTTCTCTCACGATACCGGCTCCGGGGATGCGACAGGGATCGATCGCGGCCATGGGCCGCTCCTACAAGAGGTGTGCCGTGCGGGTATGGCGATCCTCATTGCGCCCGCCTCCGGTGGTTCTGCTGGCGCGAGCCGTAGAAGGACAACAGTGCCGGCACCAGCGGCCGGGTGTTGTCGAAGTCGAGCAGCGGCAGCCGGTGGCGGCGGCAGAGTTGTTCGACGTCTTCGCGGGCCTGGGCCTGGCGTTCGGCGAAGTGTTCGCGCAGCGGTCGGCTGCCGGCGTTTAAAAAGGTGCGCTGGCGGCCGTCGGAAATGGTCAGGGATTGGTTCGGCAGTTGCCGTTCCAGGGGATCGGCAATGCGGATTACCTGCAGGTCCGCGTGGCGGGTCAGCAGGTAGAGGGGCTGGGCGCAGCGTTCGTCCAGGTCGTGGCAGTCGCTGATCAGGAAGAGGGCGCTGCCCGGGCGGGCGATGCGGCGGGCTTCCTCCAGCAGGGTCTTCATCGACTGGCTGCCGTTCTCGGCGACGGGGCTATTCAGTTCGCCGGCGCGGGCGACCATGCCGTGGATCATCGACAGTACGGCGTGGTGGCTGCGGCGCGGGCGCACCGTGTCGATATCGTCGTCGGCGAACAGTAGGGCGCCGATGCGGTCACTGTGCTGCAGGCCGGCCCAGCCGAGGGCCGCGGCTATGCCGCTGGCGGCAACGGATTTGAAGGCCAGGTGGCTGCCAAAAAACATCGGTGAGCGCAGGTCGAGCAGGATCACCACCGGCCGCTCACGCTCCTCCTGGTAGAGCTTGGTATGGGTCTGTCCCGTACGCGCGGTTACGCGCCAGTCGATGGTGCGCACGTCGTCGCCGGGCTGGTAGTCGCGCACTTCCTCGAAGTTCATGCCGCGGCCGCGGTAGCGGGTCAGCAGGCTGCCGGCCTGGTCGCTTCGGGCGAGGCGCGGTTTGAACAGTTGCAACTGGCGGGCGATATAACGCAGGCGCACCAGCGGCTCCACCTGGGGGTAGGCGCCGCGGAGTTCCAGTTCTGTGTGGTTCAATGCTTCAAGCACGGTGGTATTGCCCTCTCCCCCAGCCCCAGTAATGCGCGCCATCCCTGGCGCGCACCCTCCGGGCGCCTTCGGCGTTCAAATTTGGTTCCGGCCGCTCCAAGTATTCGCGGCGCCTTCGGCCCCCTCAAATTTGTCCCGCAAGCGGGAGAGGGGAGCTAATCTTTCGAGTCCCGGGTCCCGCTCAAATCGCCGGTACCTGCTGCAACAGCCGCGCGATCACCTGGTCGGCGGTGATGCCGGCGGCCTCGGCCTCGAAGCTGAGCAGCAGCCGGTGGCGCAGTATGTCCGGGGCCACGTCCATCACGTCGTCCGGGGTGACGAAGTCGCGGCCGCAGAGCCAGGCGCGGGCGCGGGCGCAGCGGTCCAGGGCGATTGTGGCCCGCGGGCTGGCGCCGAAATCTAGCCAGGAGGCCAGCTCGCTGTCATACTTCGCCGGCTCGCGGGTAGCAATGACAAGTTGGACAGTATAGGTTTCCACCGCTTCCACCATCTGCATTTCCAGGATTTGCTGGCGGGCGCGGAAAATGATTTCCTGGCTGATCACTTCGGAAGGGCGATTTTCGCCAAGGCTTGCCTCGGATCTGGCCAGGCGCAAAATTTTCGCTTCCGCGTCGGCACCCGGATAGGCAAGATTCACCTGCATGAGGAACCTGTCCAATTGTGCCTCTGGCAGCGGATAGGTCCCTTCCTGTTCTATAGGGTTTTGTGTCGCCATCACCAGGAATAATTCCGGCAGCGGATAGGTCTTGCGACCTACGCTGATCTGGCGCTCGGCCATGGCCTCCAGCAGCGCCGACTGCACTTTCGCCGGCGCGCGGTTGATCTCATCGGCCAGTACCAGGTTGTGGAACACAGGCCCGGGCTGAAAATGGAACTCTCCGGTTTCCGGTCGGTAGATATCGGTGCCGGTAATATCCGCCGGCAACAGGTCCGGCGTAAATTGGACGCGATGGAAATCACCCTCAATAGCCTCGCCCAGCGTTTTGATCGCCTTGGTTTTGGCCAGCCCCGGTGCGCCCTCCACCAGCAGGTGGCCGTCCGCCAGCAGGGCGATCAGTATGCGGTTGACCAGGGTCTCCTGGCCGATGATCTGCTGTCCCAGCCAGTCTCCGAGGGCGACGATGTGATCCCGAGTAGTCCGCTTTGCTTCCATTTCCATAATGTCACTTCTGTTGCGAATGGCGCCGCCCCAGTCCGGGCGGGCGGCTACCTACCATCATTTATATATAGTCGCCGCCCGTGGGGCGGCGCGTGTTGATTTTAGCGGCGCTCGCCGGCGACGCAACCGTCGGCAGCCCCTAGACCCCTGGGTGTGTACAAAGTTCAACCAGGGCGGGTGCCGGGCGAGAGTCCGGCGGAATTTTAAGTGCCCGCCCCGGTCCGCGCACCGGGGCGGGGATGAGGCGACCGTATTATCGGTTCTGGGGTTTGCGGAGCCGATTCTTGAAAGAATGAACTTGGGAGGTTCTGCGTGAATATGGCGACGGTGATCACCGACAGCCGCGAGGAATTGGTGGAGCAGATCAGTGCACTGATTCGGGAAAAATTGGCGGGACGGGCGGAGCCCCGGGAGACGGAGCAAGTGCTGGCTTTTGCCGGGCAGTTCCTGCACCAGTATCCGCTGGAAGACCTGGCCGGGCGACGCCTGGCCGATATCTACGGCTGTATCTACACCTGGTGGAACTTTATCCAGCAGCGCCCGACGGACAGCCCCAAGGTGCGGGTGTTCAACCCGCGCCTGGAGGACGATGGCTGGGAGTGCTCGCACACGGTGGTGGGTGTGCTGCAGCGGGACATGCCTTTCCTGGTGGACTCGGCGCGCATCGAGATCAACCGCCGCGACACGGTGATCCACTCGATCAAGAGCACGGTGATGCAGTTGCGGCGGAGCAAGGACGGCAAGTTACAGAAACTGCTGCCGCCGCACTGCGAGGCGTTGGAAGGGGAGCCGGAAGCCGGCACTTCGAGCGAGGCGCTGATCTACGTGGAGATCAACCTGGATACCTCGCGGGCGTTCGCCGCCGACCTGGGTGCGGCGCTGAAGGATGTGCTCGGCGATGTGGAACTGGTGGTGGACGACTATGTGCCCATGCTGGACAGCTGCAGTGCCATGGAGGACCAGCTGTGCATAGGCCTTGGCCGGGAGGACCTTGCCGAGGACGACGCCAACTTGCAGGAGGCCTGCGCCTTCCTGCAGTGGATGCGCGACGGCAATTTCACCTTCCTCGGTTACCGGGAATACGAATTCCGCCAGCAGGGCGAACGGAAAGTCCTCTGCGAGGTGGAGAACCGCCGACTGGGCATTTTCAAGAAGCTGCAGGAGCCGGCGGAGCCGACCCCCGAAACCGCCTTCAACGAGGGCATGCAGAAGTTCTACCAGGGCCCAAACTTCCTCAGCTTCGCCAAGTCCTCGGTGAAATCCCGGGTGCACCGCGCCGCCTACTCCGACTATGTGAGCATCAAGCGCTACAACGCAGAGGGTGAGGTGATCGGCGAGTCGGCGTTCATGGGGCTCTACACCTCTCCCGTGTACACCGAGAGCCCGATCAAGATCCCGATCATCCGCCGCAAGATGGCGTCGATCATGGAGTCCAGCGGCCTGGCGCCCCACGGCCATGATGGCAAGGCGTTGCGCCGAATCCTCGACACCTTCCCGCGCGACGAGCTGTTCCAGAGCAGCACCCGGGAGCTGTTCGATACGGTCATGGGCGTGCTCGCCATGAACGAGCGTGCGCATATCCGCCTGTTCATGCGCAGGGATCCCTTTGGCAAGTTTGTCACCGCCACCGTTTACGTGCCGCGGGAGCAGTTCAACAGCACCGTGCGTGAGTTGATCTGCGCGCATATCGCCGGGGCGATCAAAGCCAGGGAATCCGATTTTACGACTTATTTTTCCGAATCCATCCTCGCGCGGGCGCACTTCGTGTTCCGCGTTTCCCCGAGTGAGCCGGTGGACTTCGACGTGGCGCGACTGGAGGCGCAAATCGTGGACATTACCCGCTCCTGGGAAGACGTATTCCAAAAATCCCTGATCGAAACCCACGGCGAGGAGGAGGGCAACCGCCTCTACAGCGTCTACGGCCGCGCCTTCCCCGCGGGCTATCGCGAGGACTTCGAGCCGCGTATCGCGGTGCAGGACGTGGCCGCCATCCAGGACCTGGACGAGAACAACCGGGTGGCCATGAGTTTCTACCAGCCGGTGGGCGCCGCCGCCGGCAGCCTGCGCTTCAAGGTGTTCAACTGGGGCTCCGGGCTGACCCTGTCCGATGTGATCCCGGTGCTGGAAAATCTCGGCCTGCGGGTGATGGGAGAATTCCCCTATACGATACGCCCCGGCGGCCGCACCGACGTGTGGATGCACGAGTTCCACCTGGAGTTCGGCCTGCCCACCCGCGTTGACGCGCAGGCGTCGCGCGGGCTGTTCCAGGATGCCTTTGCCGCCATCTGGAGCAATATGGCCGAGAGCGACGCCTTCAACCGCCTGGTGCTGGCGGCGCGCCTCAACTGGCGCGAGGTTTCCACGCTGCGCGCTTACGCGCGCTACCTGAAGCAGACCAAATTCGGCGCCAGCCAGGGCTATATCGCCGCTACCCTGGCCAACCACGTGGAGATCACCCGCAACCTGGTGGCCCTGTTTCGCGCCATGTTCGACCCGCGCATCAGCGGCGCCAAAGGGGAGGGCCAGACCCGCGTCGAGCGGCTGGTCAAGAAGATCCACGAGGGGCTCGACGGCGTCGACAACCTGAACGAGGACCAGGTGATCCGCCGCTACCTGGAGTTGATCCTGGCCACCCTGCGCACCAACGTCTTCCAGGTTGGCGCCGATGGCGAGCCCAAGGACTACATCTCCATCAAGTTCAGCCCGCGCAACATTCCCGGTATCCCCGAGCCGCGCCCGGAGTTCGAGATCTTCGTCTATTCGCCGCGGGTGGAGGGCGTGCACCTGCGCGGCGGCAAAGTGGCGCGCGGCGGCCTGCGTTGGTCCGACCGCCTGGAAGACTTCCGCACCGAGGTGCTGGGCCTGGTGAAGGCGCAGGCGGTGAAGAATGCGGTCATCGTGCCCAGCGGCGCCAAGGGCGGCTTCGTGGTGCGCCAGCCGCCGGCGGACGGCAGCCGCGAGGCGATGATGGAGGCGGGCATCGCCTGCTACCGGACCTTTATCCGCGGCCTGTTGGACATCACCGACAATCTCAAGGACGGCGAAGTGGTGCCGCCGGAGCAGGTGGTGCGCCGCGACGGCGACGACCCCTACCTGGTGGTGGCGGCGGACAAGGGCACCGCGACCTTCTCCGATATCGCCAACGGCATCGCCGCCGAATACGATTTCTGGCTCGGCGACGCCTTCGCCTCCGGCGGCAGCCAGGGCTACGACCACAAGAAAATGGGCATTACCGCCCGTGGCGCCTGGGTATCGGTGCAGCGCCACTTCCGCGAAATGGGCGTGGACGTGCAGAGGGAGGATTTCTCCGTCATCGGTATCGGTGATATGGCCGGCGATGTATTCGGCAACGGCATGCTGCTGTCGGAGCACATCTGCCTGCAGGCGGCCTTCAACCACCTGCATATCTTTATCGATCCCACCCCCGATGCGGCGTCCGGTTTCGCCGAGCGCAAGCGGCTGTTCGAACTGCCGCGCTCCAGTTGGGCCGATTACGAGCGGAAACTGATTTCAAAAGGGGGCGGTATCTTCGAGCGCCGTGCCAAGTCGATCAAAATCACTCCGGAAATGAAGGCCGCCTTCGCGATAGAGGCGGACCAACTGAACCCCAACGAGCTGATCAGCGCGCTGCTGCGCGCCCCGGTGGACCTGATCTGGAACGGCGGCATCGGCACCTACGTCAAGGCCAGCACCGAGTCCCACGGGTCGGTGGGAGATAAGTCCAATGACGTGCTGCGGGTCGACGGCCGCGAGCTGCGCGCCAAGGTGTTCGGCGAGGGCGGCAACCTGGGCATGACGCAGCGCGGACGCATCGAGTTCGCCCTCAGTGGCGGCCGCTGCAACACCGACTTTATCGACAACGCCGGCGGTGTGGATTGCTCCGACCACGAGGTGAATATCAAGATTCTCCTCAACAAGGTGGTGGCCAATGGCGACCTCACCGACAAGCAGCGCAACCAACTGCTGGAGGAGATGACCGACTCGGTGGCGGAGCTGGTCCTGCACAACAATTACGACCAGACCCGCGCACTCAGCGTGGCGGAACACCAGGTGGCCGAGCGCCTGGATGAATACCGCCGCACCATCAACGCGCTGGAGAGCGAGGGCCGCCTCAAGCGCGCACTGGAATTCATTCCCGACAACGAACTGATCACCGAGCGCGAGAAAAAGGGCCAGTACCTGACGCGCCCGGAGCTTTCCGTGCTGATCTCCTATGTCAAGGTGAAGCTGAAAGAGGAACTGCTCGGCGCCGAGATCACCGACAACCCGCGGGTGCAGCAGGCGGTGGAGTCCGCCTTCCCGGAGGAACTGGTGGCGCGCTACCGCGAACTGGTCTACGACCACCCGCTGCGCCGGCAGGTGGTGTCCACCCAGGTGGCCAACGAGATGGTCAACAGCATGGGCATCACCTTCTATCACCGTATCGCCGGCGCTACCGGCGCGGACATCAACACCGTGGCCGCCGCCTATATCAGCGCCCGCGACGTGTACCTGATGCCGGAGTTCCAGGCGCAGGTGGCGGCGCTGGACTACCAGGTGCCGGCGCAGCTGCAGACGGAACTGCTGAACTCCATGATCGGCCGTGTGCGCCGCGGCACCCGCTGGTTTATCCGCAATCGCCGCAACGACCTGGAGCCGGCGCAGAACCGCGAGCTGTTCCAGGATTCGGTGCAGCGGGTATTCAAGGCACTGCCGGAAGCGATGTGCGGCGAACCGCGCCGCGACTGGGAAGCCCGCTACCATGAACTGCAGGAGGCCGGGGTGCCGGAGCAGCTGGCCCTGATGGCCGCGTCCACTCCACTCTTTTCCGCCCTGAGCATCTCCGAATCCGCCCGCGCCAGCGGACGCCCGGTGGAGGAAGTGTCCGCCGTCCACTTCCGCCTGGCCGACGCCCTGGAGTTGAACTGGTTCGGCAACCTGATCATCGGTCTGCCGGTGGCGAGTTTCTGGCAGGCCCAGGCCCGCGAGACCAGCCTGGACGACCTGGACAGCCAGCTCTCCAGCTTGGCGGTGAACCTGCTGCGCCTCGCCGGCGAGGCGGAACTGGACCTGGATGGTGCATTGTCCCGCTGGAGCGCTATCATGGCGCCCGCGATCCAGCGCTGGAACGGCATAGTCTCCGAACTGAAAGCCGCACCGGTGGCGGATTTCGCGATGTTGACCGTGGCGCTGCGGGAGCTGATGTACCTGGCCAGTGCCACCGCGGACCAGCAGTCCCTGGCGGAATAGTTGGGGACTGGGGACTCGGCGCACCCTACGGCTCCTCCAAGCCCGAAAGAATAGCTCCCCTCTCCCGCTTGCGGGGGAGGGGCCGGGGGAGGGGGCAGAAACGACGGAATTTAAGGAAGGCAATGTATTCACACCTGCGCAAGGCCCTGTTCGCGCTCGACCCCGAGCGCGCCCACCACCTGTCCCTGGACGCCATAGGTGCCGTTGAGCGCCTGGGCCTGATGCCCCTGTTCAACAAGCCGGTGGCGGACGACCCGGTGGAGCTGATGGGCCTGACCCTGCCCAACCCAGTGGGCCTGGCCGCGGGCCTGGACAAGAACGCCCAGGCGTTCAACGGCCTGGGCGCCCTCGGCTTCGGTTTTGTGGAAGTGGGCACCGTGACCCCGCGGCCCCAGCCGGGCAATCCGCAACCGCGCCTGTTCCGCCTGGAAGAGGCGGAGGCGATCATCAATCGCATGGGGTTCAACAACCTGGGTGTGGATTACCTGGTGCGGCGGGTCAAACGGCGCCGCTACGGCGGCGTGCTCGGCATCAATGTGGGCAAGAATTTCGACACCCCGGCGGAAAAGGCGGCGGACGACTACTGCCTGTGCATGGAGAAAGTGTACGCCTACGCGGACTACATCACCGCCAATGTGTCCTCACCGAACACCAAGGGCCTGCGCGACCTGCAGTTCGGCGAGAGCCTGAACCGCCTGCTGGAGGCCATCAAGGAAAAGCAGCAGCAACTGGCGCAGAGCAGCGACCGCTATGTGCCCCTCGCGGTAAAAATCGCCCCGGATATCGAGGACGACGCCATAGCGCAGATTGCCGAGGCGCTGCGGGCGTTCGAGATCGACGGCGTTATCGCCACCAACACCACCGTCGACAAGTCGTCCGTGGCCGATCTGCCCCACGGCAACGAGGAGGGCGGGCTGAGCGGGCGGCCATTGCGGGAGAAATCCACCCGGGTGATCGCGCGGCTGGCGGAAGCGTTGCGTGGGCAGATCCCGATCATCGGCGTGGGGGGGATCTTCGATGGCGAGAGCGCCGCGGAAAAGATTCGCGCCGGCGCCACGGCGGTGCAACTCTATACGGGATTTATCTACCGGGGCCCCGCGGTGATCAGGGAGGCTGCGGAAGCCATCGCCCTGTTGCGCCGGCAGAAGTGATGGGCACGTCGCTGCGCTCCTTTGCCCATCCTACGGTGCCGACAGGATGTGTTGGATGGGCAAAGCGCAGCGTGCCCATCAATCGGGAGTCAGGCGGTGCTCCAGCCGTCGGGGTGGTGGACTTCGGTGGTCACCGTGCTGTAGGTCTCCAGTTTCTGCGCCGTGGCTGAACCCCCAAGCCCGCTCCAGTAGTCCTCCCGGCCTTCCCGCCAGCCGTTGACCCAGGCCTGGTGAAGCTCACCGTTTTCGTAGGGGCAACTCTCCAGGGCTTTGTTGTAGGTGGCGGCGGCCAGGTAGCCTTTATAAAAGGCTCTTTCGGACTGGTTACGTTTTTGGCGTTTCATCGTATGCAGTACCTCTTGGTATCTGTCCACATGGCTTTTGTATATGTGTGCGGGCGGCTCCGTCAGTTCAGCTGCTTAACGTTTTTTTCACCGGTATTTCCAAGCTTAGTGAATGATTCAGTTGATCGTCGCGCAACCCCCCTTTACGGCCCGCTCTACTGCAAGGGTATCGTGGGGCCCGGCGAATCAAAAAAGGCGCTCACCGCGACGCACTGTTTCATTCGTTGAGCCGCCGGTATGCCGAGTCGATCGGTCGGCTGGCTCCTCAAAGCTAACGGTAATGAGCGCAGACCCCAGTAGAGCAAAATGCGATTAATGTGTGAACGAACGCTTTTGTCTTAAGGTGACGCTGGATAGAAGAATTGTGTATAGGAAGTCGGACGCTGCTGTGATTTTGCGCCAAAATAGAAAGTTCCATGCCCAGAGGCTTCCACAGGGCGAGCGCCCTTGGCCCGGCGCCGTTCAGTCCGGCGCCATTGACCGAGTAGAAGAAGTTGACCGAATTGACGAGTGAACAACTGGCGTTTACCGCTACCTGCCCCAGGGGCCTGGAGGGCCTGCTGGCCGACGAGTTGCGGAACCTGGGTGCCACCGGGCTGCGCGAACAGCCCGCCGCTGTGCACTTCGCCGGCTCCCTGGCGCTGGCTTACCGTTGCTGCCTGTGGAGTCGCCTGGCCAACCGCATACTGTTGCGGCTGGCGCAGGTCCGCATCGGCGACGCCGAGGATCTGTACCGGGCCGTGGCGGCGCAGCCCTGGGAGGCGCATATCAACCCGTCCGGGAAGCTGTGGCTGCAGTTTTCCGGTACCAACCGCGAGATCCGCAACAGCCAGTTCGGCGCCCAGAAGGCCAAGGATGCCATCGTCGACCGCCTGCGCCGCCAGAGCGGTGCGCGGCCCGTGGTGGACAGGCTCAAGCCGGACCTGACCGTGGCCCTGCGCCTGCAGCGGGACAGGCTGGACATCGCCATCGACCTGAGCGGCGACAGCTTGCACAGGCGCGGCTACCGCACCCACATCGGCGCCGCGCCACTGAAGGAGAACCTGGCCGCGGCACTGCTGCTGCGCGCCGGCTGGCCGCGGATAGCCGCCGATGGCGGCGCGCTGTTGGACCCCATGTGCGGCTCCGGCACCCTCCTGATCGAGGGGGCCATGATGGCCGCGGATATGGCGCCGGGCCTGCTGCGCGACAGCTTCGGCTTCGAGCGCTGGCTGAATCACCAGAGCGATATCTGGAACTCCCTGCGCGAGGAGGCGCTGGAGCGCCGCCATCTCGGCCTGGAAAAAGGATTGCCGGAGATCCGCGGCTACGACGCCGATGCCAAGGTGCTGTTTGCCGCCGAGGCCAATATCGCCCGCGCCGGCTTGGAGCGCCAGGTGCGGGTCAGCTGTCGCCCGGTGGCGGCCTTCAAAGTGCCCAGCCACCGCGAGATCAAGCCGGGTCTGGTGCTGACCAACCCCCCCTACGGTGAGCGCCTCGGCGAACAGGAGGCGCTGCGGGAGACCTACGCGGAGTTGGGGCGCCAGCTCAAGAGGGCGTTTCCCGGCTGGCAGGCGGGCATCTTTACCGGCAACCCGGAGCTGGGCCACGAAACCGGCCTGCGCTCCCACAAGCAGTACCAACTGTACAACGGCAGTATCCCGAGCCAGCTGCTGCTGTTCCATATTCGCGAGCAGGCGGAGGCGACTGCGGAAGAGGGCGGGGCCAAACTCGTTGATGAGAAGGGCCGCGGCTGCTCAGCGGAGGTGCAGATGGTGGCCAACCGTCTGCGCAAAAACCTGCGCACCACCGGTAAATGGGCGCAAAAAAACGGCATCGACTGCTACCGTCTCTACGACGCGGACCTGCCCGAATACGCTGCCGCGATAGACCTGTACCGGTCAACGGAAAGCGTGCTCTACGCCCATGTCCAGGAGTACCGCGCACCGGCCAGCATCGATGAAAGCAAGGCGCGCACGCGCCTGCGCGATCTGGTGCGCGCGGTGCAGCTGGTGCTGGAGATTCCCCAGCGCAATATCAGTATCAAGGAGCGCCGACGGCTCAGCCACAAGGGCGGCGGTCAGTACCAGAAACAGGCTCAGTACCAAAAACAGCCGGGTGCGGCCTTCTGGGTCAATGAATACGGGGCCCTGTTGGAGGTGGACCTCTGGGCCTACCTGGATACCGGCCTCTTCCTGGATCACCGCCCGGTGCGCCAGTACCTGCGCAAATGTGCGCGCGGCAAGAAATTCCTGAATCTCTTTTGTTACACCGCCAGCGCCACCGTGCAGGCGGCCCTGGGGGGCTGCGAGCAGAGCACCAGTGTGGATATGTCGAAGACTTACCAGGCCTGGAGTGCGCGCAATTTCCGCCGCAACAACCTGGACCCCTATCGGCACCAGCTGGTGGAGGCGGACTGTTTGCAGTGGCTGGAGTCGGCGCAGCAGAACCGCAGGGGGCACTACGACCTCATTTTCCTCGACCCGCCGAGTTTTTCCAACTCGGCAAAAATGCGCGGTGTGCTGGATATCCAGCGGGATCACGCCAAACTGATTCGCCAATGCATGACCCTGCTGGCCCCCGGCGGCAGCCTGGTGTTCTCCAACAACCTGCGCAGTTTCAAGATGGATAAGGAAGTGGTGGAAGAATTCCCGGTGGAGAATTTATCGCTGCTCGACAGGGACTTTCAGCGCAATCCGAAAATCCACAACGTGTGGAAGATCAATGCGGAATAATGGGGGCGGAATGATGAATGTGGAATGCGCGCTTTGACTCCGCGCGTACGAGCAGGAATCTGGTCCGCGCCCCGAACTTCCCGGAGTTAAGGCTTGGCCGTAAAGCGCGAGCGACACACCCTGTTCCGCATTCCGTCCAAATTTGTTCCAGACAAATTTGTCCGCATTCACTCCAACTCCATCACCACCCGGAAGCCCACCTCCCTGGATATGGTATTCGCGCCCAGGCCCTCACGGTAGTCGGAGCTGATATTGTTGAGCGGGGAGCGCATGGAGCCGCCGCGCACCGAGCGCAGCTCGCAGTTGGCAGTGACAACCGGGCGGCCGTCGCTGCGGCTCTTGCCGTAGTCGCCGGCAAAGCAGTCCTGTACCCATTCGGCTACATTGCCGGCGGTGTCGAAGAGCCCGAAGGGGTTTGCCGGGTAGTGGCCCGTCGGGGCGCTGGTGGCAGTGAAGAAGCCGTTGTATTCACTTGCGCAGCCGCGCCGGCAGTTGGCCTTGCCGCGCGGATTGTCGTCGCTCCACCAGAAGGGGGCTTGTACCCCGCCGCGTGCGGCGTATTCCCACTCCGCCTCCGTGGCGAGGCGGTAGCGCTTGCCGGTTTCCCTCGACAGCCACCGCGCATAGTCCTGGGCATCGCGCCAGCTCACGTTGATCACCGGCCTGCCGTCGCGGCCCCAGCCGGCGTCGCCGGGCAGGGCGGTGCCGGTAGCGTCCGCGAACCGGTCGTAGTCGTTGAAGGTGATTTCGTGGGTGGAAATGGCAAAGGGCTTGCCGATGGTGACCCTGTGCGCCGGGCTGGCGACAGGGCGCCTGTCGTTGCCCATACGGAAGCTGCCCGCCCTGACCACGATCATCTGCGGGCCGCGGCCGCCCGAGGAGAGGGGCGAGCGGAGTTTCTTGCCGTGGTACCAGGCGCGCTCCAGATTGACGGGCACCGTCAGGTCACTGTCTTCGACGGCGATCCAGCGGCGTACGGTGGTGTAGCCGGGTTTGCTCACCTCGAGGTCGTAGCTGCCGGGCTCCAGCTCGATGCCGGGTTCGTAGCGGGGGGGGATGTTCATGATGCGCACCCGCGCGTCGCGGGGCCGCGGGCGCACGGTGAAACGGTAGGTCTCCGGCCCGGTTTCCGCCATTTCGGCCATCAATGCGTCCTCTTTGCCGCCATTTGCCTCCTCTTCGCCACCGCCTGTTTCCTCTGTCTGGGCAACGGCACTCTCAATGGCATTCTCGGCTTCGGAGGGGGCTTCGGACGTTTCGGTGCCCTGCGGTACGGGAACCGCCGGCTCGACCGGCGCAGGGCCAGTTGTCATCGCTGCCGCCGGTTCGGGTGGCGGGGCTTCGGTCGCGGTCGCCTCGTCGAGTGGCGGCTCCACCACGGTACCAGTGGAGGCACCCACCTTGTCATCCGGCAACAGCAGTTGTGCGGTAAAAGCACTGGCGCGGTCCAGCAGCGGATAGTCTGACTGCCACTGCAGCTTGAAGCTGATCAGGCTGAACAGCAGCCAGGCGAAGGCGGCGGAGATGGTCACCAGGCTGCCGAACAGCCACTGGCGGCGCTTGCGTGGGGGCGCCTGCCGGATCACCTGGTGAATGCGCATGATGGTGTCCTGCTCCGCGCGCGGGTGGTTTTCGTTTAACGGTTTGTCGCGCCAGCGGGCCCAGGCGCTGGCCAACTGGTCGCTGAGTGTGCCGTACATGGTCAGCAGCAGGGCGCGGAACAGGCTGGATACGCGCACCGAGGTGTTGTTGAGCTGGGTGGCCTGGGCGGCGGGTTTCCCGGCCAGGGTGGTGAGCAGCTGGTCTATGGCGTCCACCACGTCCAGGCCGCGCTGGAAGCGGTGTTCCGGGTCTTTGGCGAGGAAGCGGTCGATCATGCTCTGGTACAGAGAGTGGCGCGCCGGCAGCCGCGGAATCGGATCCGTCAGGTGCTTGATGGCGATGGCCACCGCCTCGTCGGCCTGGTAGGGCACGGCGCTGGTGAGCATCTCGTAGAAGACAACGCCGAGGCTGTAGAGGTCGGCGCGGCCGTCGATGGCGGCGCCGCGGGCCTGCTCGGGGCTCATATAGTGGGGCGTGCCCACCACCATGCCGGTGTTGGTCATGCGGGTGGTGCGCTGCACCGCCCGCGCCACGCCGAAATCCGTCAGCACCGCGGAGCCGTCTTCGCGAAAAAGGATGTTTTCCGGTTTCAGGTCGCGGTGCACATAGCCCTTGCCGTGGGCGTGGTCCAGTGCCATGGCGATCTGGCGGGCGACGTTCAGTGCCTCCAGCGGCTCCATGGTGCCCTTTGCCAGGCGGTCGGACACCGAGCCGCCGGGCATATAGTCCATGGCGATATAGTTGAGGCTGCGGTAGCGGCCGATATCGTGGATGCCGACGATGTTGGGATGGGACAGCTGGCCGACGATATTGGCCTCGCGCTGGAATCGCTCGCTGAAGATGGGGTCGGCGTTCAGCACCGGCGACATCACTTTCAGAGCCACCTGGCGGCCGACGCTGCGCTGGATCGCCAGGTAGACGGTGGACATGCCGCCTTGGTTGATCTTCTTTAGTATCCGGTAACCGGGAATTTCCAATGAGGTATTGCTGGTGCTGACGACTTCCATCAACCCTTTTCCTTGAATCAGAGTGCGCCGAACAGCCTGGCAGCGGAGGCGGCGAGCAGACCCAGTGCGCCCGCGATCAGCAGTATTTTGCCGATGTTTTCCAGTCTGTGCGCGGAAGCCCTTAGCGCGCCGCCTGTGCGGGAAGTCCACTTTTCGCTACCGGCTGGCGCCGGAGTCGGCGCGTCTATGACCTGCACGGTGATATTGTCCTTGCCGCCGGCATCCAGGGCGGAGGCGATCAGCAGGTCGGCGGCGCGGCGGTTGTTATCGTTTTCAGAGAGAATCCTGGCGATCTGCTGCGGTTCCACTTCGGCGCTGAGGCCGTCGCTGCACAGCAGCAGCCTCTGTCCCGGCGTCCAGGGCGACGACACCCGGTCGATTTCCAGTCTGGGGTTGGTACTGCCGCCGATGCAGCGGGTGATCACGTGTCGGTTGGGGTGGTTGGCGGCTTCCGCCGGGTTGATGGCACCGGAGTCGACCAGCATCTGAACATAGGAGTGGTCACTGGTGAGCTGTTTCAACTGGCCCCCGTCCTCCCCTGGGGTCCAGAGGTAGGCGCGGCTGTCGCCCACCCAGTAAACGTGAAAATAGGCGCCATCCTCGGCAACCACAACGGCGGTGGAGCCCATGTTGGCGGTGTTGTGCTCGTCGCCGAGCAGCAGTGCGTGAGCCCTCTGCAGGGCGCGCTCGTAGTGTCGGTCGGTGGCGGCGGAGCGCTGAATTTCCTCCACCACCGTCTTGCTGGCGATTTCGCCGGCCTGGTGCCCGCCGAGGCCATCCGCAACCACCCAGATGCCGCGTTTTTCATCGGCCCAGTAGGCATCTTCGTTCTGTTCCCGCTTGTAGCCGGGATGGGTGGCGCCAGCGCTGCGCGCCGCGCCGCTGGCGCGCTGGATTGTCCCACTGTGCCGCGATACTTCGCGTACTTTGGCTTCACTCACTGGCGTGCAACTACCTGTCTTTTTTCTGATTTTGCCCCGCGCCCCGACGGTTTCCCGCCCGGGGCCGGTGGCCTCTTCCCTGTACAACAGTGGCCCCTCTCAATGTCTCCGGCGGGGCCCGCTGTCGTTGATTTTGTGCATCAGCATACTAGAGCGCCCAGCGATTGTAAGCTGCAAACCGAATCACACGCTAACGAAAATCCCCGTGATAAACTCGCCTCCCATAACAACAGGGCCGATAACTATGCGGTAAACAGCCCTGGCTGTCACAATTGCAGTCCGTTGACCGGGGTCGCCGGACTGGTGGAGGAAATTGCCCCAATGTTCAAACTCTGCGACTTGAAGGACGCCAGTCAAAGCGTATGGCTCGTGGCGCCAAAGGTGACCATCGGCCGCGCCGGCAACTGCGATTTAACCATTGCCGATACCTCTGTTGCCAAGCTACACGCCGAAGTGAGTGTCGAGGGCGACCTGTTGACACTGCACAACCTGGCCGAGAGCGGACAGACTCTGCTCAACGGCACGCCGGTGCAGGGCAGCTGTGAACTCCGGCTCAACGACCAGCTGCAAATCGGTGGGCGCACCCTGAAGGTGTTGGATCCCAAGGTGACCAGGCTCAAGGCTGCCACGCCCGCCAGCGGCGTCGCCTGGGCCCTGCGGGCCAATCACCCGGCGATCGCCGGCAAGGTTTTCCCAATCCGGGAGGGCAGCGTGATAGGGCGCTCGGACGAGTGCGACATCACCTTTTCCCTATCCCACCTGTCTCGCCGCCACGCGCGTCTGGAAGTGCGTGAGGGGCTGCTGTTCGTGACGGACCTGGGTTCGGCCAACGGCACCTACCTCAACAACAGGCGCGTCACCGAAATCCGGGTGCGCCGCGGCGACGAATTGCGCTTTGACACCCTGAGTTTCAGCGTGGTGGGTCCGGCGGACGACCGGGACAAGACGACCGTGCGCCCGGCGGTATCCCTTGCCCAGGCCAGGGCGGGGGGGCAGGACGGCAGGGCGGCCGGGGACAGATCCCCGCAGGTTTCCACCTCCGAGCCGACCCGGGAGCGGCGCAGATACGAGGGTGGAGAGCTGGCCAGCGGCGGCAGTGGCGCCTGGATCTGGATGGGCGGGTTGCTGTTGGCCGCGGCCGCGGTGGGCTTCTTCTGGGCGCGCAACCAGGGGCTCCTCTGATCGCCATGGCGCGGGAGTTGATTCTCTACACCACCCTCGGCTGCGGTCTGTGTGATAAGGCGAAGCTGGAAATCTGGCCGCTGCTTGCGCCGTTCCAGCTGCGTCTGCGCGAACTGGATATCGCCGAAGACCCGCAGCTTCTCAAGCGCTTCGCCACGCGGATTCCCCTGGTGGGCCTCGGCGACCCGGGCGATGTCTGCGCCTGGCCCTTCGACGGCGCGCAGTTGAGTGAATGGCTGCGCCAGCGCCTTTGACACTCCAAAAAGTGTTCCCGGCGGCGGGTGGCCGGGCCCTGTCCCCTCAGAGCCTGTTTGAAGTCCTCGACAATTGGGACTCGGTGCGAGGGCCGGGTGCGGTGCCTCTTTCCGGGACACGGGCTGGGCGCTCCCCTTAAATACATCCCTGGACCCAAAGCACTCGCTGCGCTCGCGGGGCCGGCTCTACGCTTTCCACGGCCATCCATGGCCGTGAACGGTCCCGGAAAGAGGCCCCGCACCCGGCCCGGCAGGCTTAGCGCAAGACTCTAAACAGGCCCTCACAGTTTGCTGGTGGCCTCATTTTCCCGCAGCAGCGACAACTTTGTGCCGCTGCGATAGGCGTAGATCACCGTGTAGGCGAGTACATTCTGCACATAGCTGCGCGTCTCGCTGTAGGGGATGGTCTCTATCCACACGTCGTAGGGCAGCTGGTTTTTGGTCTCTTTCAGCCAACTGGCAACCCGCGTGGGGCCGGCGTTATAGGCCGCCGCGGCGAGGAAGCGGTTGTTGTCGAAGCGGTCCAGCAGCGTGTTGAGGTAGAAGCTGCCGAGGGCGATATTGGTGCTGGGGCTCAACAGGTCCCAGCTGCGCCGGTAGCGCACCCCGGCCCGATGGGCAGTGGCGCGGGCGGTGGAGGGCAGCAGTTGCATCAGCCCCAGGGCGCCGGCGCGGGACTTGGCGTCGTGGCTGAAGTGACTCTCCTGGCGCGCCACGGCGAAGATCAGGTAGGGGTCCAGGGCGGTCTTCTTACCCATCCTCTTGCTGACATCGTCGACGATGTCGGCGAAGGCCAGCGGGAAGCGGAGTTCCAGGTCGTCCAGGTAGTCCGCCGCCAGCACCGACTGTATCGACTTGTGGTACCAGCCCCAGGAACTGGCCAGCTTGCCGGCGGTGAGCAGCTCCTCGTGGGACATGCCCTGGGTGGCGTAGTCCCACTCCCGGCGCGCGTGGTAGAACTCGCCGATGGCCTGCAGCTCCCGCGCCCGCTGCATGGCCGGGCGCGCCGCCATCTGCTCCACCTGCTGCGGGGTGACCGGCGCCGGGCGATCGACGAAGCTGTAGTTCTGCCCCAGGGTATCGGCGGCGAGGAAGCCGTAGTAGCTGCGCTCTTCGGCGGCCTTGCGATAGAGGTGTACCGCCGCATCGGCGCGCCCCTTGCCGTAGAGTTCCTCCAGGGCGCGGGCCTTCCAGTAGAGCCAGCGGTCGCTCTGCTGTTCCTCCACCGGCAGCCGGTCTATCCAGAAGGCCACCTGTTCCCAGTCCAGTTCCCGCAGGGATTGCCGCGCCAACCATTCGATGGAGTGCGCGTCGGCGAATTTCTGCTCCTTCACCAGCTTCCGCAACCCCTCGAGATCGTCCTGGCGCGCGAACTGCAGTGCCAGGTCGCGCAGCATTTGTTCCCGTTCCGCATCGCTGAAGAGGTAGCTGGCCTGGTAGCGCTGCCAGGCTTGCTCGGCACCGGGGGCGTCCTCGCGGGACAGGCGCCGCAGCCCGTGCAGGACGATGGTGCGGTACTCCTCCTGGTGTGCCTGCGGCTGCTGGCGGACAAAGCGCGCATGGTCGAGCAGTTGTTTGGGCTCCCGGTGCACCGAGCGCAGCAGCCGCGCCAGCTGTGCATGCGGGCCTTCCATTTTGCCGGCGATATACTCGGCCAGATCCAGGTTGCCGCTTTCCACCGCCAGTTTGTGCCGCTGCCAGGCAAGCTCCCGGGACAGCCCGCCGTTTTTTATCCAGCGCGCGAATACCGGGTCGCACTCCTCGGCCTGGGAACTGCCCACCAGCCACAGTTCCTCCACCAACTGATAGGCGGCCTGCTTATCGCCGTGGCGGGAGAGGGCGTCGGCGTAGTAGCAGCGCAGGGAGGCGCGGGTGATCTTGTCCGGTTGGTAGTATTTCAGGTAGGTGCGAAAGCGCCCGCGGCTGCCCAGCTCGCGCAGGACCCGCACGCGCATCCAGTCACCGATGGCGGTGTCCCTGTTGTCGACCAGGAAGCGGTCGATCTCCTCGTAGGGGAGGTGGGAGAGTCTCTTGCTGATGGACCAGTAGTCGATATAGGGCAGCAGCGGGTAGTCCCGCAGTTCCCGCTTCAGTCTGTTCAGGTTGTCGCGGTCGTTGTGCGCTATGGCCATGCGCGCGGCCCGCAGCTTCTCGCGCTGGGCCACCGCCCGTTCCGCGTCGCTTTCCACCGCGAGTATCGGGGTGGCCGCCAGCAAAAACGAGAAAAGAAGCGCGATTCCCTTTGCGTCAATCGACATCACAATCACCCGATTGAAAATACGCGCTATTAGATTATCAGAACGGCGCGGCAAAAATGCGTAAAATATCCGTTTTTTCACCGGCTTGATTCTGCTTGTCGCCGCCGTTTGACCGGCGGCGTGTGCGGGAGCCGGCTCAGTTAAATAAATTGTAGTGGTTATTTATGTTGCTTCAGTTGGATGGCGTCTCCTTACGTTACGGAACCCAGGTGCTTGTGGACTGCGCCAGCGCGCGGGTTGAGCGGGGTGACCGCATCTGCCTGGTGGGGCGCAACGGCGAGGGCAAGTCCAGCCTGCTGCGCCTGATCGCCGGCGGGGCAGATCCGGATGGCGGTGAAATCGGGCGCGCCAGCGGCCTGGTGCTGGCGAGCCTGGAACAGGAGCTGCCGTCGGAATGCGCCGACAGCGTCTACCGTTTTGTGGCCGGCGGCCTGGGCGAGGTGGGCCTGTGGCTCGCTGAATACCGCGTCGAGTCCGGCGACGGGGCCCGGGCCGGCTTGCAGGCAAAAATCGAGTCGGTCCACGGCTGGGAGCTGTTGCCCCGCATCGACAGTGTGCTGGACCGGCTCGGCCTGAACGGCGACGACCGTGTCGCGGACCTTTCCGGCGGCTGGCAGCGGCGCGCCGCCCTGGCACGGGCGCTGGTGACCGAGCCGGACCTGCTGATCCTGGACGAGCCCACCAACCACCTGGATATCGCCGCGGTGGAGTGGCTGGAGAACTTCCTCGCCAGCTATCGTGGTGCGCTGCTGTTTGTCAGCCACGACCGCGCCCTGGCCCAGCGTCTGGCACGGACGGTGTGGGACCTGGATCGCGGGCACCTGCGCGTTTTCCAGTGCGGTTTCGAGCGTTACCAGCGGGAGAAGGAGAAGCTGCTGGAGGAGGAGGCCAGGAACGAGGCGCTGTTCGACAAGAAGCTCGCCCAGGAGGAGAGCTGGATTCGCCAGGGCATCAAGGCCCGCCGCACCCGCAATGAGGGGCGGGTGCGCGCCCTGCAGGCGCTGCGCCGCCAGCGCGAGGCGCGCCGCAATCGCCAGGGCACGGCCAGGATGGCGCTGGACAGCGGGGAGATGTCGGGCAGGCTGGTGGCCGAACTGACTGCTGTTTCCTTCGCCTATCCGGGAGAAGAACCGCTGATACGGGACCTCTCCTTTACCCTGATGCGCGGCGACAGGGTGGGCCTGATCGGCCCCAACGGCGTCGGCAAGAGCACCCTGATCCGCCTCTTGCTGGGCGAACTGCAGCCGGACTCGGGCAATATCCGCCTGGGCACCAAGCAGCAGGTCGCCTATTTCGACCAGCGCCGCCACCAACTGAATCCCGAGCTGACCGTGCTGGACAATATTGCCGAGGGGCGGGAGTCGATCACCATCGGCGGCAGGAGCCGCCACGCCATGTCCTACCTGGCGGACTTCCTCTTCAGTGGCGTCAAGGCGCGCACAAAGGTGGGCGCACTCAGCGGCGGCGAGCGCAACCGCGCGCTGCTGGCCAAACTGTTCAGCCAGCCAGCCAATATCCTGGTGCTGGACGAGCCCACCAACGACCTGGATGTGGAAACCCTGGAACTGCTCGAACAGCTGCTGCTGGATTTCCCGGGCACCGTGCTGCTGGTCAGCCACGACCGCGCCTTCCTCGACAATGTGGTGGACTCCTGCCTGGCGTTCGAGGGCGACGGCCGCGTGCGCGAATATGTCGGCGGCTACGCCGATTTCCTGCGCCAGGGAGGGAGTTTTGCCGCGGCGGCGGAGAAGGAAAAAACCACTGCGGAAAAGCCGAAAAGCAAACCGCAGGCGGTGCGGGATACACCGCCCAAAAAGCAAAAACTCAGCTACAAACTGCAGCGCGAACTGGACAGCCTGCCGGCGCTGATCGAGCAGCTGGAGGGCGAGATCGGCGAGTTCGAGGGGGAGGTGGCACAGCCGGATTTCTACCAGCGGGAGCAGGCGGTGGTGGAGGAGCGGCTGAAGTTACTGGCGGACAAACAGGCGCAGTTGGAAGAGGCGTTTGAGCGCTGGGCGGAGCTTGAGGAAATGCGGAATGCGGAATGATGAATGCGGAATACGCGGACAGACCTTGAAGTTGTAGATCGGTCGCACGGGCCGCGATCGTTACTGTGGGGTGTCCTGTACGTCTGATCGCGGCCATGGGCCGCTCCTACGGCACGGGGCCATCCGCATTATTCAGTATGCACCCTCACCGCCAGCACATCGCAACTGGCCCCGTGCAGCACGCCGTTAGCCGTGGAGCCGAGCAGCAGGGCGAGGCCGTGGCGGCCGTGGCTGCCGATAACGATCAGGTCCGCTTCCAGTTCCTCGGCGAGGCGGTGGATTTCCGTGGCCGGCTGCCCCAGCACCACGTGCTGGCGCTCCGCCGGCACATTCAACTTCCCGGCCGCTTTGCGCAACTGCTCCGTGGCCTGGGTCTGCAGCTGCTCCTGCACCTCGGACAGGTCCATCGGAATATCGCCGCCATAGGCAAAGGTCAGGGGCTCGATCACATGGGCCAGGCTGAGATCGGCGGCAAACGCCCGGCCGATTTCCCCGGCCTTGTCCAGTACCTGGGAGGACTCCTCCGAAAGATCCAAGCCGACGAGTATGCGTTTGTAACCGGCCATCAGTCGCTGCGCTCCTTTCTTTGTGTCCGCCGGGGGGGATATTCCAGCGCGGACCAGCTCCCGAAAGTCTACCGTAAAAAAAACTGGTTGACATAAATGGCGCGGGGCATCGCACAATAGGCGCCGTTTACCACTGACGAATCCGTCCGGAATAGGGCGCTCGCAGTTGGTCCTATTCCCGGACGGAGACTCACTAGGCACTGTTATGTCCACTTGGCTTCCCCTGCTCATCATTCTCTTTGCCCTGGCGCTGGCGGTGGGGCCGGTGATGTGGCTGAAGCCCAGCGCGCGCGACCGCCGTCTCGCCACACTCCGCCGCCGCGCGGCGCAGGCCGGCGTAGTGGTGCAGATGCAGGCGCTGCCCGCGGCGTTGGGACAGGGCAGCGCCGCGGTCTATTCCAGCCGCTGGCAGGACACGCGGCGCCTGCAGTTGGGGTGGGCACTGGAACTGCAGCGCGTCGAGCACGAAATGCACTTCCGCGGCCGCTGGGACTGGCGCAATGGCCGCGCCGCGCCGCCGCCCGCCTGGGAAGCCCTCCGGGAGATGCTGGAGCGGTTGCCGGAGGATGCCTGTGCGGTGGTCGGGTCCGAGGGCGGCCTCGGGATCCAGTGGCAGGAGTCCGCCGGCGAGGCCGGCTTCCGCGCGCTGGAATCCGCCCTGGTGGAGTTTCGCCCCGTGATAGAGGAAGCAATCCGGTTGCCGGGGCCGGCCGGGAATCGGGAGAATCAGGCATAAACAATGCGGGGAAAATCCCGCAAATGGCGGCAATATGGGGTAATTCTGAGTCGATTTCCGCAGTGCGGGCAGCCGCACAAACACGGGCTTTGGGGTGAAGAATTTGTTTCACTCGCTTGACCCCACCGGGGGCGGAGCTTATATATTCGCGCAGCGCAAGCCTTGGCCAAGGGGTCACAAGGCGTGCGAAAGCAGTAAATTCTCTATTTAAAATCAAATGCTTATGGGTAAATCACTGGTCATCGTCGAATCACCGGCCAAAGCGAAAACCATCAATAAATACCTCGGCAAGGACTTTGTGGTGAAGTCCAGCGTCGGGCATATTCGCGATTTGCCCACCGGCGGCGGCAAGCAGCCGGTAGACGCCAAGGAGCGCGCGCGCCGGGCCGCGGAGACCCGCAAACTCTCCCCGGAGGCCAAGGAGGCCTACAAGCGCAAGAAGAATCGCGAGCAGCTGGTCAAGCGTATGGGCATAGACCCGGACCGCAACTGGGCCGCGCACTACGAAATCCTGCCCGGTAAGGAAAAGGTGGTCAGTGAGCTGCGCAAGCTCGCCGCCGAAGCCGACAATATCTATCTGGCGACGGACTTGGACCGCGAGGGGGAGGCGATTGCCTGGCACCTGCGCGAGGCCATAGGCGGGGACAACCAGCGCTATCGCCGGGTGGTTTTCAACGAGATTACCAAGTCCGCGATCCAGGAGGCGTTCAAGGATCCGGGCCCGCTGAATATCAACCGAGTCAACGCCCAGCAGGCGCGGCGCTTCCTGGATCGCATCGTCGGCTACATGGTTTCGCCACTGCTGTGGGAAAAGGTGGCCCGCGGCCTGTCTGCCGGGCGGGTGCAGTCGGTGGCGGTGCGCCTCGTTGTCGAGCGCGAGCGCGAGATCCGCGCCTTTGTCCCGGAAGAGTACTGGACACTGTTCGCCGACACCCAGACCGCCAAGGCGGACCCGCTGCGCCTGGAGGTCAAGAAGCGGGGCGGTGAGGCCTTCCGGCCGGTCAACGAACAGCAGGCCAGTGCTGCGGTCAACGCCCTGCAGTCGAGCGAATATGTCGTCAGCGCGCGGGAGGACAAACCCACCAGTTCCAGGCCTTCGGCGCCGTTTATCACCTCCACCCTGCAGCAGGCGGCCAGCAACCGCCTGGGCTTCAGCGTCAAGAAAACCATGATGCTGGCGCAGCGGTTGTACGAGGCCGGCCATATCACCTACATGCGCACCGACTCCACGAACCTGAGCGCGGAAGCGGTACAGTCGGTGCGGGAATTCATCGGCGGGAAATACGGCGACAAATACCTGCCGGAAGCGCCCAACGCTTACAGCAGCAAAGAGGGCGCCCAGGAGGCGCACGAGGCGATCCGCCCGTCCGACGTGCGCATGCAGCCGAATATGCTGTCCGGCGTCGAACGCGACGCGGAGCGGCTCTACAACCTGATCTGGCAGCAGTTTGTCGCCTGCCAGATGACGCCGGCCGAGTTCACTTCCACCTCCGTCGTGGTCAGTGCCGGCGACTTCGAGCTGCGCGCCCGCGGCCGTGTGATCCGCTTCGACGGCTTCCTGAAGGTGGCGCCGCCGGTCAGCAAGAAGGACGAGGACCTGCTGCTGCCGGACGTGAAGATCGGCGAAAAGCTCTCGTTGAAGAAGCTGGACCCGAAACAGCACTTCACCAAGCCGCCGGCGCGCTACAGCGAGGCGGCGCTGGTCAAGGAGCTGGAGAAGCGCGGCATCGGCCGCCCCTCCACCTATGCCTCGATCATCTCCACCATCCAGGACCGCGGCTATGTGCGCCTGGAAAACCGCCGTTTCTACGCGGAAAAGATGGGGGATATCGTCACCGACCGCCTGAGCGAAAGCTTCCGGAACCTGATGGACTACGGCTTCACCGCCAACCTGGAGGAATCCCTGGACGCAGTGGCGGAGGGGGAGAAGGGCTGGAAAGACCTGCTCGACGACTTCTACGAGGACTTCTCCGGGCGTCTGGAAAAGGCCCAGTCCGCGGAGGGTGGTATGCGCCGCAACGCGCCCACCGACACAGATATCGAATGCGACAAGTGCGGCCGCCATATGCAGATCCGCACCGGTTCCACCGGCGTATTCCTGGGTTGTTCCGGTTACGCCCTGCCGCCCAAGGAGCGCTGCACCAACACCATGAACCTGGTGTCCGGCGACGAGGCTGTGGACGCGGACCAGGACGAGGAGGCGGAATCCCGCCAGCTGCGCGAAAAGCGCCGCTGCGCCAAGTGCGGCACCGCCATGGACAGCTACCTGCTGGACGAGCAGCGCAAGCTGCATATCTGCGGCAACAACCCGGACTGTAGCGGCTACGCGGTGGAGAAGGGCACCTTCAAGATCAAGGGTTACGACGGCCCGGTGATCGAGTGCGACAAGTGCGGGGCCGATATGCAGCTGAAATCCGGGCGCTTCGGTAAGTACTTCGGCTGCACCGGCGAGGACTGCAAGAACACCCGCAAGCTGCTCAAGAGCGGCCAGCCGGCGCCGCCGAAAATGGACCCGGTACCCATGCCGGAGCTGCCCTGTGAGAAGGTGGACGACCACTATATCCTGCGCGACGGCGCCACCGGCCTGTTCCTGGCCGCCAGCCAGTTCCCGAAGAACCGCGAGACCCGCGCGCCCCTGGTGAAGGAGCTGCTGCCGCACAAGAAAGAGATCGATCCCAAGTACAGCTTCCTGTTCTCCGCACCGGTGGAGGACGATGAGGGGCGCGACACCGTCGTGCGGTTCAGCCGCAAGACCCAGGAGCAGTATGTACAATCCGAAGAGGGCGGCAAGGCCACCGGTTGGCGCGCCTTCTATCGCGACGGCAAGTGGCAGATCGAGGCCGGCAGCAAGACCAGCGGAGCCAAGCGCAAGCCGGCGCGCAAGAAAGCGGCGGCGAAGAGCAAATGAGGATTGTGACAAGTGCAGGCTAATCCCTACACCGGTTCGGTGGCCTCGGCGCTGCGCAAGTGCCAGCTGCTGCTGGAAACCGATTGCGCTGCCACACTGGCGCGCGCCGCGGTTCACGAGGCGGCGGTGCTGCAGCTGTGGCGGGCCTACCGCGCCTTTCTGGCCGAGCTGGCCTTCCAGCTACACCTGGATAGCGAGCCGGAGTCCGCCCAGGCGCTCGCCGAGCGCGCCCGTGCTTTTGACAAGACCTGCGGCCAGGCCGTCGAGCTGCAGGAACTGGGCGCCGATCCGGACAGTTGGTTGGCGCGTCTGCAGCAGGCCTGGGTGCAGCTGTGGAGCTTCTCCGCAGAAAGCAACGGCCGGGGGCAGCAGCCCGCAAACCTGATTCCACTGCAGAACCTGTCTGCATCCGGTCCTGTAGCGCTCAGCGATGGGGTGTTGTGCGAGTGGCATGCCGCACTGAGCGAGTTGGTGCGGCGTCAGCGCGCCCAGGCAGAGGAGTGGTAGCCTCGTATCTCGCTACTCCCTGTCCCGTCTTTTCGCTCCTGCCCCCGTCATGAAACTCCCGCGGTGCCTGTGGTACACTGCGCGAAAATCGATGTATAGGGAGAAGCGCATGTCCTCCGAGACCTTTGAGATTATCGAACTGGCGAATGGCGATGTGGCGCTGCGCCGCGCCGGCCACAGGGAGGACCCGCTGGTGCGCATCCACTTTTCCGAAGAGAGTCTGCAGTTCCTGCGCGAACACAAAGTGGCCATCGCCCGCGCCATGCTGGAGGCTGGGATTGAGGCGGTGCAGAATATTGATGACCTGGAGTCGGGTTATCTGGATGAGGATGAAGAGGTGTCGCCGATCAATCACACGGTGCACTAACTGCAACTGCTCAGCAAGCATTCAGGTATCTCGATGTAGGAGCGGCCCATGGCCGCGATCAGGCCTGCCGGATAATCCAGACACTGATCGCGGCCATGGGCGCTCCTACAAAGTAAATACTAAATTCGTACTCAAAAGCAGGCGGGGTCAGGGGCTCTGCCGAATCACTCCCACCGCCAGGCCCTCGATGGCGAAACCCTTGTCCCGCATATCCACCTGAATCACTTCGAAGTCTTCGTTTTCCGGCAGTAGCTGCACCGTGGCCTGATTGCCCTTGCGGCGGAAGCGCTTGACCGTCACCTCGTCCTCGATACGCGCTACGACTATCTGGCCGTTGCGGGCCTGGTCGGTTTTCTGCACTGCCAACAGGTCACCGTCGAGAATGCCGGCGTCACGCATGCTCATGCCGTGCACCCGCAGCAGGTAATCCGCCGGGGGGTGGAAGAAGTCCGCCGGCAGGTCGCAGTAGTCCTCGATGTTCTCCTCCGCCAGGATCGGGTTGCCGGCGGCCACGCGGCCGACGATGGGCAGGCCCGTCTGGTGGTCCGGTATGCGGATGCCCCGGGAGGCGCCGGCCACCATCTCGATGGCGCCCTTGCGGGCCAGCGCCTTCAGGTGCTCCTCCGCCGCATTTGGGGAGCGGAAACCCAGTTCCTGGGCGATTTCCGCGCGGGTGGGGGGGTATCCGGTTTCGTCCAGATAGACCTTGATCAGTTCGAGGACCTGGGCTTGGCGCGCAGTGAGGTTGGTCATGGAATCACCTAGTCTGTTTCTGTATTTATATACAGTTGCTGGGATTATATACAGATTTGATGGCTGCGCAATCGTTGGTCGCGAAAACTGCTACATTGAGGGAAGGCCGTGAAGCCGATAACTATGCGGTAGAAAGACGCGACAACGAGGAAATACAATAATGCTAGACGCAAAAATGCCCGAAGCCTGGCGCGTACTGCGCATTCAATCGGAACTGGTGGATGGAATAGAGCGGCTGATCGCCCTCAGTGGGGCGGTGACCGTTTTCGGCAGTGCGCGTTTTGCCGAGGGCAGCCCGGAATACAAACAGGGGGTGAGGCTGGGGGAATTGCTGGCCGCGGAGGGTATTCCGGTGATTACCGGCGGAGGGCCGGGCGTCATGGAGGCCTGCAACCGCGGCGCCTATCCGCAACCGGGCACATCCATCGGCCTCAATATTGAATTGCCCTTCGAGCAGAAGGCCAATCCCTACCAGGACATCAGCCTGCACTTCCGCTACTTTTTTGTGCGCAAGTTTATGTTCGTGAAACACGCGGTGGGCTTTGTCGGGCTGCCCGGGGGTTACGGTACGCTGGATGAACTGTTCGAGGTGCTGACCCTGGTGCAGACACAGAAGGTGCGCCGCTTTCCCATCATACTTGTGGGTGAGCGCTATTGGTCCGGGCTGCACGACTGGTTGCTGAACACGGTACTGGAGTGCAGTTGTATCGACGCCTCGGACCTGGAGCTGTTTCGCATCGTCGACACGGTGGATGAGGCGGCGGCGCTGATCATCGAATATATCAAGGAGCGGGAGTAGCCGGTTGCGCTCGCCGTTCGCTCAGAAGGGCGATTCGTCGGTGCCGATAAAACTCTCGCCCTCCAGCGTATCCAGGGGGCTGCCCGCCGCCAAGTCGATCTCGCGCGTGTTCGGGTCCTGTTCCAGCGCGCTCATGCCGTAGGCGATATTGGCGTCTTCCGGTGGGGCGGCGCCGATGACCGGCAGGCCGTGCCATTGGTCCAGATCGAATTCGTCCAGCGTGCCATCCAGGTATTGCACCTCCACGGTCTGGTGCAGCTCGTCGATGGCCACCACTTCGAACAGCTGGCCGCTTTCGATGTCTTCGAACCAGTTGCCGATATCGGGTTGCAGGTGTGCCATGGCCATTTGCCCCCTGTTGCTTTCCTTTTAATCTAGTGTTTGTCCGCCCCGCTCGCGAGCAGGTCGGTATCCCGGCCGTAAACCGCGCCGCCGGACGCAATGGGATCCGGGCTGAATGGCACTAAGTTAAGCCAATAAGCTTGATGCGAAGGGCCTGATGCCGGGGCTTCTTTGCGGGACTGTCTGCGAGAGGGACCTCGCGGACAAGCCTACAGGGATGTATTCACGGCGTGTCCCGCAAAGAAGCCCCGGTAGCAGGTCCGCCCCAAAGCCCTAACTTAGTGCCATTGGGATCCGGGCTGGCGGCGTCAGTTGGCGCGGAATGTGCTAATCTGCCCGGTAAACAGTTGTTTTAAATGTTGGTTTGAATCCCTATGAGCCAGACGGATACGGTCAGTCGAATACTGGATGCGGCGGAGGTGCTGTTCGCCGAGCGCGGATTTACCGAGACCTCCCTGCGCACCATTACCAGTACCGCTGGAGTTAACCTTGCTGCGGTAAATTACCATTTCGGCTCGAAAAAAGAATTGATTCAGGCGGTTTTCGAGCGTTTTTTGACGCCTTTTACCGATGCCCTGGCCGCGGCGCTGGACCAACGTATCGCCGCGGGGGCCGCGTTGACGGCGGAGGATCTGCTGGAGAGCCTCTACCGGGTGGGATTGGGCAGCCTGGCCGAGCGGGGCAGGGACCCGCAGCGCTTCATGCGGCTGCTTGGCCTGGCTTACACCCAGTACCAGGGGCACCTGCGCCGCTTTATCGTATCCCGTTACGGCGACAGCTACCGCCGCTTTGCCGGCCTGCTGGCGCAGGCGCTGCCGGGCCTGGACCCGGTGACCTTCTACTGGCGCCTCTACTTTATGCTCGGGGCCACCATCTTTGCCCTGTCGAGCTTTGACGCCATCGAGGCTATCCTGAGGGAGGATTTCGGTGCGCGGAGCAGCCTGCCGGAGACCCTGGAGCGGCTGGTACCCGCGGCGGCGGCGATGCTGAAGGTGAATGCGGAATGAGGAATGCGGAATGATGAGGAATGCGGAATGATGAATGCGGAATGCGGAATACGCGGACAAGCTCCTTGCCGTAGGGACGTTTGTTGGCCGCGACCACACTTGCGGAATGCCCGGATAGCTGGATCGCGGCCAGGGACCCTTTTCGTGGCCGGGTGTTGCCCGCGCATTCCGCATTCCTCATTCCGCATTCCGCATTAAGGAGTCCCCATGCTCGGCCCGGTCATGATCGATATCGAAGGCCTGGAATTGACCGCGGAGGATCGCGAATTGTTGCGGCACCCGCTGGTGGGCGGGTTGATCTTTTTTGCGCGCAACTACCGCGACAGGGTCCAGTTGCGGGCGCTGGTGACGGCCATTCGCGAGGTGCGCCCGGAAATCCTGCTGGCGGTGGACCAGGAGGGCGGCAGGGTGCAGCGCTTTCGGGATGGATTCACCCGCCTGCCGTCCATGCAGGCCCTGTGCGAGCGGGCGAACAGCGAACAGCTGCAGGACGTCGGCTGGCTGCTGGCGGCGGAGCTGCTGGCGGTGGGCCTCGACTTCAGCTTCGCGCCGGTGCTGGACGCGGACGACGACCACTGCCGTATCATCGGCGACCGCAGCTTCTGCGCGGACCCGGCTCGACTGCCGGCGCGGGCGGGGCCATTCATACGCGGCATGCACGAGGCCGGCATGGCCGCCACCGGCAAGCACTTTCCCGGGCACGGCCACGTGCTTGAGGACAGCCACGAGGAGCTGCCGGAGGACGAGCGCACCTTGGAGGAGGTGATGGCCTCGGACGGGCTGCCCTTTATCGAGTGCATCGAGGTGGGGGAACTGGATGCGGTCATGCCCGCCCATATCCGCTTCGTGCAGGTGGACAGCCAGCCGGTGGGCTTTTCCCGCTACTGGCTGCAACAGGTGTTGCGCGACAGGCTCGGCTTCGACGGCGTCATCTTCAGCGATGACCTGTCCATGGAGGGGGCTGGCGCCGCCGGTGATTACGGGGCCAGGATACGCGCTGCCCTGGATGCCGGCTGCGATATGGGCGTGGTCTGCAACAATCGCGCGGGGGCCCTGGAAGCGCTCGAGGCCCTGGACGGCTTCCCGCCGCGGCCCGAGTCCAGTGACAGGCTGCAGCGCATGCGCGGCAGGCCCCGGATAAAGTCCTGGGCCGAGCTGGAATCCAGCGAGCGCTGGCAGAGAACGCGCCGCTGGCTGGCTTCGTGGATGTCACCGTGAAGCCGGGACCCGATGGATCAGCAACAATTCCTCTTCCTGATCATTCTCGCCGCCGCGCTCGTGCTGCTGGTGACGGAATGGATCCGTCTCGATCTCACCGGCATTTTTATCGTCGTCGCGCTGGCGGCTAGCGGACTGCTCTCCCCCGAGCAGGCGCTGTCCGGGTTCTCGAGCGAACCGGCGATATTGCTGGCGTCCATGTTCGTGCTCTCCGGCGGGCTGAGTCACACCGGCCTGACAGAGCGGCTGGGCGGCTGGATAGGCCGCTGGTCCGGCGGGAATGTGTCCCGGGCGGTGCTCGTGATCATGCCGTCGGTGGCGCTGTTGTCGGCTTTCAGCCACCACCTGATGGTCACGGCGATGATGCTGCCGGTTATCCTCGGTCTCAACCGCGCGAAGAAGATCCCGCCCTCGCGATTGATGATGCCGATGGCCTTTGCAGCTTCGCTCGGCACCACCATAACGGTGATTGCCGCACCGGCATTTCTCGTGGCGCGCGATCTCCTCGAGCGCGGCGGGCGGCACGACGTCGGGATATTCGACATCACCCCGATCGGCGTGGTGCTGACGCTGATCGGGACCGCCTACATCCTCCTGTTCGGCCGCTGGTTGCTGCCGACCCGCGAAGGCGCGGCCGCCGAAGAGGACCGTTTCAGGCTGGAGCACTATTACACCGAAATCGTCGTTCTCGAGGATTCGCCGCACAGCGGCAAGACCATGCACGCCTTCCGCGAAGAGCACCGGGAGCGCTTTCTGGTCATCGACTGGCTGCGCCAGGGGAAGTCGCGCCGACGTCCCTGGAGCCGCAAGCAGATCGCACCCGGTGACCTGTTACTGGTGCGCGCGAGTCCCGATGAACTCGCGCGTCTCGAGGAGCAAAAAGGACTCGCGCTGTATCCCGTCGTGCAGTACGGCGAGGTCATCCCAGACGAGAGGCGCAAGGGCCTGCTCGGCAGTGAGCGCCTCGTGCAGGCGGTGGTTGGGCCTAATTCGCAACTGCTCGGACACACCATCCGCAGTGTCGATTTTCTCTCTACCTACGGCGTGGTCGTCGTCGGTCTCTGGCGCGAACGCGGCTTTATCCGCAAGGAGCTGTCGGAGGTGAAACTGAAGAGCGGGGATCTGCTCGTCCTGTGGGGCGATCAACGGTCGCTCGACCGCCTGGCCGCCAACCCCTCCTTCCTGTTGCTATTGCCGTTCTCGGCGAGCGATCACAAGCCCGGCCGGGGCTGGCTTGCCGGATCGATCACCGCGGCGAGCGTCATCGCCGCGGCGACCGAGCTGCTGCCGGTGACCATCGCCTTCCTGGCGGGCGCGGCGGCGATGGTGGCCACCGGGTGCCTGACGCTGAAGCAGGCCTACAGGACCGTGGAGGTCCGCATCTTCGTCTTTATCGCCGGGGTGATCCCGCTCGGACTTGCCATGGACAAGAGCGGTACCGCGGCACTCTTCGCCGGCAGCCTGTCGGGCCTGGTGAGCGACTGGCCGGTGGCGTGGGTATTGCTGGTGCTGTTCCTGGCCGCATCGGTTTTCACGCAGATACTCTCCGACGCCGCGACGACCATCCTGCTGGGGCCGATTGCGCTCGGCATGGCCGCGCTCCTCGACATTTCCGCGCCCGCGATGGTTTTCAGCGTGGCGATGGGTGCGGTGGTCGCGTTTCTCACCCCGATCGGGCATCACGGCAATCTGTTGGTGTACGAGCCCGGCGGCTACCGCTTCGCCGACTTCGTGCGCGTGGGCACGCCCCTGACCCTGCTGCTGGGCATCGCGGTGGCGATGTTGGCGCCGTTGCTTTGGCCCGCTTCTTAGAGCCTGTTCATTGATTGACCGGGTCACTCCTCGCACCGGGAGTTTGCGATAATTGAGGCTTTAAACAGGCCCCGCGGGGAGCAATAATGCGGGGCGGCCATTGGCGCTCCTGCAAAAGAACCGGATGGGAATGATTTACCGGGGGGTAGAGGTAAAGTGGAATCGATTAAAACCATGTTGTTGTCCTGGGTTGGCGACAATCGCTTCTGGATAGTGGCCATCTTCCTGATCGTCCTGGCGACGGCACTGGCCGCCTGGCTCTTCGGCCGCTTCGTGCAGCGCCTGGCGCTGCGCGCCGAGAGGACCGTGAATCCCTGGGACGACGCGCTGGTGGGGGCCCTGACACCGCCCGGGCCGGCGCTGGTGTGGCTGCTGGGCCTGAGTGTGGCCGCCGGCCGCGCGGGTGTGGCCACGGGAGCCGACATCTTCTCCCTGGCGGAGCCTGCACGGGAGATAGGCCTTATCCTGGTGCTCGCCTGGTTCGCCTGGCGCTTCTCGCGCAACGTGGAGTACAACCTGCGCGATCCCCGCTATATGGGCAAACCCATGGACGCAACCACAGTGCGGGCCGTGGGCAAGCTGGTGCGGGCCTCGATCGCCATCACCGCGGCCATGGTGATCATGCAGTTCCTCGGCTACAGTATTGGGGGCATTTTGGCATTTGGCGGCATCGGCGGCCTGGCGGTGGGCTTTGCGGCCAAGGACCTGCTGGCCAACTTCTTCGGCGGCCTGATGATCTACCTGGACAGGCCCTTTGCGGTGGGCGACTGGGTGCGCTCGCCGGACAAGGAGATAGAGGGCACTGTGGAGGATATCGGCTGGCGTCTCACCCGCATACGCACATTCGATAAGCGGCCCCTGTATATACCCAACGGTATCTTTACCCAGATAGCGGTGGAAAACCCATCGCGTATGTTGAATAGACGTATTTATGAGACTATTGGTATCCGTTATGAGGACGCGCCTTTAATGGCGGCGATTGTGGCCGATGTTAAAGCAATGCTACAGCGGCATCCGGAAATCGATACCAACCAGACCCTGATCGTAAACTTTAATAGCTTTGCTCCTTCGTCACTGGATTTCTTTGTTTACACCTTTACCAAAACTATTGATTGGGTGCGATATCACGAAATTAAGCAGGATATCCTGCTGACCATACTGCAGATAATCGAAGGGCACGGCGCTTCCTGTGCTTTCCCCACTTCCACGCTGCATATCGCCGAAATTCCTTCATTAGCCCGAGAGGCGGCCGTGTTAGACGGTTGACGCGTTAGACAGCTGGCAAACAGGAGTGCGCAAAAGCACAATTGGGCTGTTATTGGGGGTCGGGGTGTGGCTTTTGGTGATTTATTACGCATGAATTGAAAACGGCGGTATTTATTTCGTGCGGAAGCCTGGACACTGGCGTTATTTTATCTAAGAATCGGGATACGTTGACCGGGAGCGACCCGGTGGACAGTGCAAGACGGTAATCGGCAATCGGCCGTTTACTGATAACGGGGTGGCGTTTACCCCCTCTTGCCCAGGGAGGTTTATCTTGCCCAGGGAGATTTAAAGGGTGAACGCAATAACAATAATGAGGTTGTCTCAATGAGTGATCGCGTTACAGGTACCGTGAAGTGGTTTAATAACGCACGGGGTTATGGATTCATCACCTGTGGAGAAGGAACTGAAGACATATTCGTTCATTATCGCAGTATTCGCGGCGAGGGTTATAAGACCCTGAACGAAGGTCAGGCGGTTGAGTTTGAAATGCAGCAGGGTGACAAAGGATTGCTGGCGGAAGATGTTGTTCCCCGTGAGTAATTCCCGCCGAATTGCTCGTTGAAAATAACTTTTCTGCAGTGGGGATCCGAGGGGCGGTAGAAGCGCCGGATCCCAAACAGTATCCTGGAAGGCGGGCCTGTGGCCCGCCTTCTCATATGCTTTGTGGGCTGCGCGGCACTGCGGGGTGGGCAATCATCCCGCAACCCCCCTTTGCCCGTCAGCCTCCGACAACCCGCAGCAACTGGCCGCAGAACCAGGCCGCATAGGTCCCCAGGGCGTAGCCCAGCACCGCCAGCAGCACGCCCACCGGCGCCAGTGACGGGTGGAAGGCCGCCGCCACTACCGGCGCGGAGGCCGCACCGCCCACATTGGCCTGACTGCCCACCGCCATAAAGAAGGTCGGCGCCTTGATCAGCCAGGCCACCAGCAGCATCAGGCTGGCGTGCACCGCCATCCACAGGGCGCCCAGCAGAAAGAGTTCCGGGCTGTCCTTGAGTGCGGTGATGTTCATGTGGGTGCCGATGGTGGCGACTAGGAAGTAAATGAATACCGAGCCCACCTTGGAGGCCCCGGCGCCCTCGAGCTTCTTCGCCGGAGAGAAGGCCATGGCAACGCCGAGGGTGGTGGCGATGACAATCAGCCAGAAGAACTGGCTGGTGAAGCTGAAGCGCTCCAGTTGGGGGGCATTGGCCTGGAACCAGGGGGCGAGCTGGTCGGCGAACAGGTGCGCAATGCCGGTGATGCCGAAACCGACCGCGGCGATCAGCATCAGGTCCGGCAGGCTGGGGATGCGGGCGTGCTTCTTCTGCATTGCCTCCACCTTCTCCCGCAGCTCGGTGATCGCAGTGGTGTCCGCCCCGCGGCGGGCATCCAACTGTTTGGCATTGCCGGCCATGATCAGCAGCACCGCCATCCAGATGTTGGCGATGATCACATCCACCGCCACCATCGCTGAGAAGATGTCGCCGCCGACATCGAAGATCTCCTTCATCGCCGTCTGGTTGGCGCCGCCCCCGATCCAGCTGCCGGCGACGGTGGTCATGCCGCGCCAGACCGCCTCGGGTCCGGTGACGCCCAGCATCTCCGGGTCGATAGTGGACATGATCAGCAGCGCGATGGGGCCGCCAATCACTATGCCGAGGGTGCCGGTCAGGAACAGGATCAGCGCCTTGGGCCCCAGGTTGACGATGCCCTTCAGGTCGATACTGAGCGTCAGCAGCACCAGGCTCGCCGGCAACAGGTAGCGGGAGGCCACATAGTAAAGTTTGGAAGCCTCGGCATCGATGATGCCGAAGGTGGTAAGCAGTGACGGCAGGAAGTAGCACAGCAGCAGCGCCGGCACGAAACGGTAAAAGCGTTTCCAGAAACGGTGTTCGCTGCCGGCCGTGTAAAAGACAAAACCGAGGATGGCGGCCAGCATGCCGAGAATAATGGCGTCGTTGGTAATCATGGGAAATCGATGTGGTTGGTCGTTATTGTTTTGTTCACGCGGACTTATTCGCCCGCGGTTTCTTCTTGCGGTTCTACGGTACGCACTTCAATCAGGATGCCGAAGGCGGGGTGGTCGATATAGTGCAGCTCGCCGCTGCGCATGCGGCGTTCCACCTGCAGCAGGGCCACGTGTTCGGCGTATACGGGCTGCGGGATATCGGCGGAGATCGCATCGGGGTTCGCGGGCTGGATATCCCCATCCGCTCGCATCAGGCCCAGTGGCTCTTCGGCAGTCGCCCTGGGGCGCTGCGGCAGCAGTATGCCGGTGTCGGCCTGGTTGCCGCTGAAGTCGCTCAGCCAAAGATCGGTGCTCAGGTGCAGGTAACGGGCGACGCTCAGGGTAACGCTGCCGCCGAGCCGGCTGTGTTCACCCCGGCGCTCGCCGCCGGAGACCAGGATGGCCGGGGAGTTGCGTTTCTGCTGCAAGACCTGGCGCCAGGCCTTGTGGAACAGCACCCGGTCGCCGCCGCGGGTCAGAGCCGCCACCTTGTTGTCCAGTTTGGTGGTCGCCGGGGACAGGAACAGGGAATCCCCCTCCTGGGTCTCGAAGTCCACCCAGCGGCCCTGGTACTGCAGCCGCGGCGCCGTGGGCCAGGTCTCCCTGGACTGCTCCATGCCCCGCGGGCGCTCGAAGACGACCATCTCTATCTCGAAGGTGGTGCCGGCGTAGTTGGCTGCCTGGGCAGCCGCAGTGGCCAGGGCGAGTAGCAGGGCGGTGCAAAACTGAATGATTCTTGTCATGAAAATACCGCTGTGATCGTTATTTCGTTCGTGCCTTGTAGGAGCGGCGGGGCGGCCAACCGCCGTTGGCCGCGATCGGACTCTGTGATTGCCTCAGATATCGATCGCGGCCAACGGCCGCTCCTACAGGGAATGATCTCTCAATGTCCGGATAGTATCACTGAGCCAGTCGCTCCAACACTCCGGCCACTTGTTGCAGCCGTTGGTCGGGGGCGCCCTCGTCCAGGCTGAAATTCAGCTGGTTGGCCCCCTGCAACTGGTAGCGGCCGGGCTCCGTTTGCACCATCTTAACCAATGTCAGCGGGTCCACGCGGGTATTGTCCGCAAATTCGATACGTCCCCGTGCCGCCGAGGCCTCCAGCTTGCGGATACCCATGCTGTCCGCTTTCAGCTTGATCTCGGTGGTGCGGAACAGGTGCTTGACCGGCTCCGGCAGCAGGCCGAAGCGATCGATCATCTCCACCTGCAGCTCCTTCAGCTGCTGGGCGTCGGCGGCGTTGGCGATGCGCTTGTACATCATCAGGCGGCCGTGTACGTCCGGCAGGTAGTCGTCCGGGATCAGCGCCGGCACGCGCAGGTTCACGTCCACCGCCGGCGACTCCAGCGGCTCGTCGATGTTGGGTGTGCGCCCTTCGCGAATGGCCTTCACCGCCCGGTCGAGCATCTCCATATAGAGGTTGAAGCCGACACTCTGGATCTGGCCGCTCTGTTCCTCGCCCAACAGCTCGCCGGCGCCGCGGATCTCCAGGTCGTGGGTGGCGAGGGTGAAGCCGGCGCCCAGGTCCTGGGCCTCGCTGATGGCCTCCAGGCGCTTGGCCGCATCGGCGGTCATGGCGCGTTTGTTCGGCGTCAGCAGATAGGCGTAGGCCTGGTGGTGGGAGCGGCCCACGCGTCCGCGCAGCTGGTGCAGCTGGGCCAGGCCGAACTTGTCCGCGCGCTCGATCAGGATGGTGTTGGCCGTGGGCACGTCGATGCCGGTCTCGATAATGGTGGTGCAGATGAGGACGTTGAAGCGCTTGTGGTAGAAGTCGCTCATCACCTGTTCCAGCTCCCGCTCGCGCATCTGGCCGTGGCCGATGCCGATGCGGGCCTCGGGCACCAGTTCCTGCAGTTCGCGGGCGATGCGCTCGATGCTCTTGACCTCGTTGTGCAGGAAGTACACCTGGCCGCCGCGCAGTATCTCCCGCAGCACCGCCTCCTTGATCAGGGCCTCGTCGCGCTCGCGAACGAAGGTCTTCACCGACAGGCGGCGCGCCGGCGGCGTGGCGATCACCGACAGGTCGCGGATGCCGGCCATGGCCATGTTCAGGGTGCGGGGGATCGGCGTCGCGGTGAGGGTGAGGATATCCACTTCGGCGCGCAGGCTTTTCAGGCGCTCCTTCTGGCGCACGCCGAAGCGGTGCTCCTCGTCGATGATCAGCAGTCCCAGGTTCTTGAAGTCGAGGTCGCTCGAGAGCAGCTTGTGGGTGCCGACGAGGATATCCACCGCGCCGCTGGCGACCTTTTCCTTGACGCTGTCCACTTCCTTGCCGGAGCGGAAGCGCGAGATCACCTCGACATTCACCGGCCAGTCGGCGAAGCGGTCCTGGAGGGACTGGAAGTGTTGCTGGGCCAGCAGGGTGGTGGGCACCAGCATGGCCACCTGTTTGCCAGTGTGGGCGGCGACGAAGGCCGCGCGCATGGCCACTTCGGTTTTCCCGAAACCCACATCGCCGCAAACCAGTCGATCCATCGGTTTTTTCGATAGCATATCGGTCACTACGGCCTCGATGGCCTGCTGCTGGTCCGGCGTCTCCTCAAAGGGGAAGCCGGCGGCGAACTCCCGGTAGGCGAGGCCGGGGTCGGCAAAGGCGTGACCGACCCGCGCCTCGCGGCGGGCGTAGATGTCCAGCAGCTCGGCGGCGGCGTCGCGCACCTTTTCCGCGGCCTTGCGCTTGGCTTTTTGCCACTGTTCACTGCCCAGTCTGTGCATCGGCGCCAGCGCTTCGTCGGCACCGGAGTAGCGGCTGATCAGGTGCAGGTTGGAGACGGGTACGTAGAGTTTGGCCTGGTCGGCGTACTCCAGGGTCAGGAATTCAGCCGGCTGGCCGTCGATTTCCAAGTGCTGCAGGCCGCGGTAACGGCCTACTCCATGGTCGATATGCACCACCGGCGCTCCTATGCGCAGCTCCGCCAGGTTCTTTACCGCGTTTTCCGCGTCGTCGGCGGCTTTCCGGCGCCGGCGCTGTTGCAGCACGCGCTCGCCAAACAGCTGCGGCTCGGCGATCAGTTCAACGGCGGGCTGTTCCAGCTTGAGCCCCTGGTCCAGAGGTGCCACCGTGATACCGAAAGTCTCGTCGCTGTGGAGAAACTCGTTCCAACTGGAAAACGGGGCCGGCTTCAGGCGAATGCCCGCCAGCAGTTCCAGCAGTGCCTGGCGGCGGCCGCCGCTCTCCGCGCAAAAGAGCACCCGTCCGGCGTGTTCCATCAGGTAGCTCTCCAGCGCCGCCAATGGCTGTTCGGATTTGCCGTCCACCGGCAGTGTTGGCGGTATTTCGCTGGCGAAGTTGTGGTTGCCCTCGGCCTCGGGCAGGGGCTCCGCGGAAAAGATGGCGCGCGGCATGGCTTTCAGGGCGGCATTGAACGCGGCAATGTCCAGCAGTATTTGCCGGGGCTGCAGTACCGGGCGGGTCAGGTCGCCGCGGCGGCTCTCATAGCGGTTGTTCACCTCGCGCCAGAAACTCTCCAGTGGCTGCTGTATGTCCCCCTGCAGGAAAGCCTGGCTGCCCTCCGGCAGGTAGTCGAACAGGCTCGCGCACTGATGGTCGCCGAAGAAGAGCGGCAGGTAGTACTCGATGCCGGCGGGGGCGATGCCCGCGCTGATGTCCTGGTAAATGGGCACCTGGCTGGAGTCGCCGTCGAACTGCCCGTGCCAGTTCTGCAGGAACTCCGCCTGTGCCGCCTTGTGCAGGGGGAACTCCCGTGCCGGGAGCAGGTGGATGCTCGCCACTTTCTCCACGGTGCGCTGGCTCTCGGGATCGAAGGTGCGCAGGGACTCAATCTCGTCGTCGAACAGGTCGATGCGGTAGGGCAGCCGGCTGCCCATGGGGAATATATCCATCAGGGAGCCGCGCACCGCGAATTCGCCGTGCTCGTAGACGGTGTCCACGCAGTGGTAGCCGGCCTGTTCCAGCAGGCGGCGCTGCACGTTCATGTCGAACTGCTGCCCCTCGTGCAGTATCAACGCATTGCCGGCCACGTAGTCCCGTGGCGGCAGCCGGTGCATCAGGGTGCTGACCGGCACTATGACGATGCCGCGGCCCATTTGCGGCAGCCGGTAGAGGGTGGCCAGTCGGTCGGAAATGATGTCCTGGTGCGGCGAGAAGGTGTCGTAAGGCAGTATCTCCCAGTCCGGGAAATGGAAGATTTCCAGCGCCGCGTCGCCCCCGCCATCTCGCCCGGGCTTGTTAAAAAATTTCAGCTGCACCTCCAGTCGGTGCGCTTCCAGGCTGTCGCGAGTGACCAGCAGGGTGGGTGCCCCGGCCCGTCGCGCGGCATTCAGTACGGCCAGCGCGGCGGCCGCGCCGCGCAGCTGCCCCCAGAATTGGCGGTCACTGGAGGAGCGGAAGGGGGGCGGGGACAGGGGGTGTAAATCGGTCATCTTTCCTTATATATCCGCACTTTTCGGCTCGGGACTGGCCCAAAAGGACGCTATTGTACCGATGAACTCCCTCTGGCGCAGTGCCCATTGTTTTTTCCTCCCGCCGGCGCCTCGCGAGGCGCCGGCGGGAGGAAAAAAAACAGGTAGTTTTACTACATATTTTTGCTGTTTTTTTGCCCGGTTGCGCCCTCCCGGCTGCAGTGCTTATAGTCCGCAGCCACGCGGCCCGGGTGCCACCTCAAGCCGCGATTTACCTGCTTATTCAACACATTGCAGAGGTGTCTGAACAGTGACTCAGAAGCGACCGAAGCCCGCGGATTTTTTCAAGGACTGGAAGGAGCGCGAAGCGCTGGCCGAATCCATGATCCCGATGATTGGCAAGCTCAATCGCGAGCGCAACGTCGGTGTCTACATGTACGGCCGCAACCTGGTTAACCGCTCGGTGCTGAGCATCATGAAGGCGCATCGCTTTGTGCGGCAGGTGGAGGAGAACGAGCTGTCCGAATGGGAGACCTACCCGGTACTGGAGGCCATTGGCAAGCTGGACCTGGGCCCGGTGCATATCGACCTGGGCACCCTGACCAACAAGTACATGCGCCACGACCGCGGCCTGTCCGTGGACGAGTTCGTGGAGCAGGAACTGGCGGAAGCCGTAGGCGCCGGCAAGCCGCTGCCGGAGTCGAAGGATGTGGTTATCTACGGCTTCGGGCGCATCGGCCGCCTGGTGGCGCGTCTGCTCATCGAGAAGGCCGGTAGCGGCGACGTGCTGCGCCTGCGCGCCATCGTGCTGCGCAAGGGCAACGCGGACAACGACCTGGTGAAGCGCGCCTCCCTGCTGCGCAGGGACAGCGTGCACGGCGCCTTCAAGGGCACCATCCGCGTGGACGAAGAGACCAGCTCGCTGATCTGCAATGGCAATGAGATCCGGTTTATCTATGCCAACTCGCCGCAGGAAGTGGATTACACCCGCTACGGCATCCACGATGCCATCGTGGTCGACAGCACCGGCGTATGGCGCGATGAAGAGGGCCTGGGCCAGCACCTGGAGAGCAAGGGGGCTTCCAAAGTGCTGCTGACCGCGCCGGGCAAGGGCGATATCAAGAACATCGTCTACGGTATCAACAACGGCGACATCGAGCCGGAGGACCGGGTACTGTCCGCCGCCTCCTGTACCACCAATGCCATTGTGCCGGTGCTGAAGGCGATGATGGACGGCTTCGGCGTGGAACACGGCCATGTGGAGACGGTGCACTCCTACACCAACGACCAGAACCTGATCGACAACTACCACAAAGGCGAGCGTCGCGGCCGTGCCGCCGCGTTGAACATGGTGCTGACCGAGACCGGCGCCGCCAAGGCGGTCGCCAAGGCCCTGCCGGAGCTGAAGGGCAAACTGACCGGCAACGCGATCCGGGTGCCGACCCCGAATGTGTCCATGGCGATCCTGAATCTGAACCTGGGTCGCGAGACCACCAAGGAAGAACTGAACCAGTATATGCGCGAAGTGGCCCTGCACTCGCCGCTGCGCCAGCAGATCGACTACACCAATTCCCCGGAAGTGGTGTCCAGCGATTTCGTCGGCTCCCGCCGCGCCTGCGTCTTCGACTCCATCGCCACCATCGTCGACGGTAAGAACGCGGTCCTCTACTGCTGGTACGACAACGAGTTCGGCTACAGCTGCCAGGTGGTGCGCTGCCTGGAGGACATGGCCGGGGTGCGGTACAAGCTGTTCCCCAAGCAGGACTGAGCCTGAATGCGGAATGCGGACAAATTTGAAGGGATCAAATTTGGACGCCGCAGGCGCCCGAAGGGCGAGGGCCATGGATGGCCCGGGTCAATACGCGTTAGGGCACCTGTGCGATGACAAGGTTCTGCCCGCGATCCGGCTTTCGATGACGCCGAAAGCCGGGTCGCGGCCACCGGCCGCTCCTACAGCACGGGGCTGGATCGCGCATTCCGCATTCCGCACTCCTCATTCCGCACTCCTCATTCCGCATTCCCCCCCCGGCCCACCTTGGCCGCTTCTGCACTGGTAAACCCCCCAGCCCGTCTTTATAATGCGCGCGATTTTGGTGGGGCCGCCGTGCGCCGAGAAGTTAGCGTGCGCAACATAACATGATGTAGTCAGCTTCCTTCCGCCCAACCTGTGGGTTATGCGGCATAAGCCCTCGCAGCGTGAGAATTCCTCAATGTGACTCGCCGATCGGAGCGCCGGTTGATCTCTGGCCGGCGGGTTGCCTTGCATATTTTTTAAACTAGAAACTTAGGCATAGGCGTATGAGAAAGATCCGTCGGGGATTGGATTTACCCATATCCGGCGCGCCCGAGCAGGTCATCCACGATGGCCCTGCACTCAAGACCGTCGCTGTGCTCGGCCCCGATTACCACGGGATGAAGCCGACCATGGCGGTGGCTGAGGGGGATAGCGTCAAACTCGGACAGCTGCTGTTTACCGACAAGAAGAACGAGGGCGTGCGCTACACCGCACCCGCGGCCGGTCGCGTTGTGGCGATCAACCGCGGCGCCCGGCGCGTGCTGCAGTCCGTGGTCATCGAGATCGAAGGCGACGAAGCGGAGCAGTTCGCGGCGTACAGCGCCGACCAGTTGGCCAACCTGAGCCGCGAGCAGGTGGTGCAGAACCTGGTCGAGTCCGGTCTCTGGACCGCGCTGCGCACCCGCCCCTACAGCAAGGTGCCGGCCCCGGAAGCCGAACCGGCGGCCATTTTTATCAACGCCATGGATACCAACCCGCTGGCTGCGGACCCGGTGCCGGTCATCGCCGAGCAGCGCGACGCCTTCGCCCAGGGGGTGGAAATCCTGTCCAAGCTGGCGGACGTCACCTACGTCTGCACCGCGCCGGACGCCGATGTGCCGATACCCGAGGCGGCCAACGTCCGCCGCGAGACCTTCGCCGGCCCGCACCCGGCGGGTCTGTCCGGTACCCATGTCCACTTCCTGAGCCCGGTCAAGCCCGGCCGCAGCGTGTTCACCATCAACTACCAGGACGTCATCGCCATCGGCAAGCTGTTCGCCACCGGCAAGCTGTTCACCGACCGCGTCGTCGCCCTGGGCGGCCCGCGCGCCACCAAGCCGCGCCTGCTGCGCACCCGCCTGGGCGCCAGCCTGGACGAGCTGACCGCTGGCGAGATCACCGGTGACGACAACCGCGTGATCTCCGGCTCCGTCTTCGGCGGCCGCACCGCCGCCGGCCCGCTGGCCTACCTGGGCCGCTACCACAACCAGGTGAGCCTGCTGGAAGAGGGGCGCGAGCGTCCCTTCCTGCACTATATGCGCGCCGGCAACAAGCGCTTCTCGATTCTGCCGATCTACTTCTCGCGCCTGTTCAAGGACCGCAAGTTCCCCTTCACCACCAGCACCAACGGCTCCGAGCGCGCGCTGATGCCCATCGGCACCTACGAGCGCGTGGTGCCGCTGGACCTGCTGCCGACCCAGCTGCTGCGCGCACTGATCGTCGGTGACACCGCCACCGCCCAGCAACTGGGCGCGCTGGAGCTGGACGAAGAAGACCTGGCGCTGTGCACCTTCGTGTGCCCGGGCAAGTACGAATACGGCCCCATTTTGCGGGACAGCCTGACCCGTATTGAGAAGGAGGGTTAAGGATGTTGCGTAAATTCCTCGATTCCATAGAGCCGCACTTCCACAAGGGCGGCAAGTTTGAAAAGTGGTATGCCCTCTACGAGGCGGTGGACACCGGACTGTTCCAGCCCGCGGACACCACCAAGACCACTTCCCATGTGCGCGACGGCATCGACCTGAAGCGCATCATGATCAGTGTCTGGGCCTGCGCCATGATCCCGATGTTCTACGGCATGTGGAACGTCGGCTTCCAGGCCAACACCATCATCGAAGGCATGGCCAACCCGGAACTGTCCGGCTGGCGCCACGCCATCATCGGCGCCCTGTCCGGCTACGATCCCAACAGCCTGTGGGACAACCTGGTGTACGGGGCCGCCTATTTCCTGCCCATCTACTTCGTCACCTTCGTGGTGGGCGGTATCTGGGAGGTGCTCTTCGCCGCGGTGCGCGGCCACGAGGTGAACGAGGGCTTCTTCGTCACCTCCATCCTGTTCGCGCTGGCCTGTCCCCCGGACCTGCCGCTGTGGATGGTGGCCCTGGGCATCAGCTTCGGCGTGGTGATTGGCAAGGAAGTCTTCGGCGGCACCGGCAAGAACTTCCTGAACCCGGCGCTCACCGGCCGCGCCTTCCTGTTCTTCGCCTATCCGGCGTCCATGTCCGGTGACGCCGTGTGGACCGCGGTCGACGGTTATACCGGCGCTACCGCGCTGTCATCCATGGCCAGCCAGGGCATCCAGGGCGGCGTGGTGAGCACTGGCGGCCTGGGCGGCGGCCAACTGACCTGGATGGACGCCTTCTTCGGCAATATGCAGGGCTCCATCGGCGAGACCTCGACCCTGGCGATCCTGATCGCCGGCGCCATCCTGCTGTTCATGAAGATCGCCAGCTGGCGCATCGTCGCCGGCACCCTGTTGGGCATGATGGCCACCGCCTTTATGTTCAACATGATCGGTTCCGATACCAACGACATGTTCGCTGTGCCCTGGTACTGGCACCTGGTGGTGGGCGGCTTCGCCTTCGGCCTGATCTTTATGACCACCGACCCGGTTTCCGCGGCCATGACCGACACCGGCCGCTGGTGGTACGGCATCCTGATCGGGGTCATGTGTGTCCTGATTCGCGTGGTGAACCCGGCCTTCCCGGAAGGCATGATGCTGGCGATCCTGTTCGCCAACCTGTTCGCACCGCTGTTTGACCACTTCGTGGTGCAGTCCCATATCAAACGGAGGTTGGCACGTGGCTAATAAAGATTCCGTCAAGGGCACGCTGCTGGTTGCCCTGGTACTCTGTATCGTCTGCTCCGTTGTGGTTTCCACCGCGGCGGTGATGCTGAAGCCGGCGCAGCAGGCCAACGCGGCGCTGGACATGAAGCGCAACGTGCTGATGGCCGGCGGCCTGATCCAGGACCCCCGCACCAGCGCGTCGGAAGTCGAGAAGCTGTTCGAGTCCGTGACCATCAAATACGTGGACTTGAAAACCGGCAAGTTTACCGATGAGGCACCGGCCGGTGGCAGCGGCCGCGCTGCGTCCAAGGTTCCGTCGGCCAGCGAAAAGCTGCCGCCGGAGGAGGACAAGGCCAAACTCATCCGCCGGGAAAACATCAAGGAGGTGTACCTGGTGGAGCAGGGCGGCGAGTTGCAGAAGATCATTCTGCCGGTGCGCGGCTACGGCCTCTGGGGCACTCTCTACGGCTTTATCGCCCTGGAGAGCGATCTCAACACCATTGCCGGCCTGGGTTTCTACGAACACAAGGAAACCCCCGGACTGGGCGGCGAAGTGGACAACCCCAACTGGAAGGCCCTGTGGCTGGGCAAGAAGGTCTACGGACCCGAAGGCAATGTCGCCATCGACCTGGTCAAGGGCGGCGTCGACCCCAACAGCGCCAAGGCGGACTTCCAGGTGGACGCGCTCTCCGGCGCCACCCTGACCAGCAATGGTGTGGATAACCTGCTGCACTTCTGGCTGGGCAGCGAGGGCTTTGGCCCCTTCCTGAAAAACCTGAAAGCAGGGGAGGCATAAGCAATGAAACTGAAAGACACTCTGCTCGAACCAATTTTCAACAACAACCCCATCGCCCTGCAGATCCTCGGCATCTGCTCCGCGCTGGCGGTGACCAGCTCACTGAAAGTGACCCTGGTCATGTGTGTCGCGCTCACCCTGGTCACCGCCTTCTCCAACCTGGCGGTATCCACTGTGCGCCACCAGATCCCGAACAGCATCCGCATCATCGTGCAGATGACCCTGATCGCGTCCCTGGTGATCGTGGTGGACCAGATCATCAAGGCGGTGGCCTACGACATCTCCAAACAGCTGTCGGTATTCGTCGGCCTGATCATCACCAACTGCATCGTGATGGGCCGCGCGGAAGCCTTCGCCATGAAGAACGGCCCGGTGGCCAGCTTCTTCGACGGTATCGGCAACGGCCTCGGCTACAGTGCCATGCTGATCGCCCTGGCCACCATCCGCGAGCTCTTCGGCGCGGGCAAGCTGCTCGGCTTTGAAATCCTGCCCACCGTCAGCAACGGCGGCTGGTACCAGCCCAACGGCCTGCTGCTGCTGCCGCCCAGCGCTTTCTTCCTGATCGGCCTGATCATCTGGGGCCTGCGCACCTGGAAGCCCAAGCAGGTGGAAGAGGACGAGTTCAAGATTGCGCCCAACTCTAAACCGCTACCGGCACAAGCGCAGGAGGCCTGATCGTGGAGCATTTAATTTCATTGGTTATCCGCGCCGTTTTCGTCGAGAACATGGCGCTGGCCTTCTTCCTCGGTATGTGCACCTTCCTCGCCGTATCGAAGAAGATCGAGGCGGCCGTCGGCCTGGGTGTGGCGGTGATCGTGGTGCTGACCCTGACGGTACCGGTCAACAACCTGATTTACACCTACCTGCTGAAGGACGGCGCCCTGGCCTGGGCCGGCTACCCGGACGTGGACCTGAGCTTCCTCGGCCTGCTGTCCTACATCGGCGTTATCGCCGCGCTGGTACAGATCCTGGAGATGTTCCTGGATAAATACGTCCCCGCGCTCTACAACGCACTGGGTGTGTTCCTGCCGCTGATCACCGTGAACTGCGCCATCATGGGCGCCTCCCTGTTCATGGTGGAGCGCGAATACAACTTCGGTGAGAGCGTCGCCTACGGCTTCGGTGCCGGCCTCGGCTGGGCGCTGGCGATCACCGCCCTGGCGGGTATCCGCGAGCGCCTCAAGTACAGCGACGTACCGGACGGCCTGAAGGGCCTGGGCATCACCTTCGTCACCGTTGGCCTGATGTCCCTGGGCTTCATGTCCTTCGGTGGCATCGATATCTAAGCGGGGGAGCAAACAGTATGAATATTGAAATCATCCTCGGCGTAGCCATGTTTACCGTCATCGTGCTGGCGCTGGTGGCGGTGATCCTCGTCGCCCGCTCGCGCCTGGTGAACACCGGCAACGTCAACATCCTGGTCAACGGTGAGAAGACCCTCACCGTACCCGCCGGCGGCAAGCTGCTGCAGACCCTGGCGGCCAACAACCTGTTCCTGGCCTCCGCCTGTGGCGGCGGTGGCAGCTGTGCGCAGTGCGTGTGTAAAGTGGTTTCCGGCGGTGGCGACATGCTGCCGACCGAAGCGGCCCACTTCACCCCGCGCGATGCCAAAGCCGGCAAGCGCCTCTCCTGCCAGGTTGCGGTCAAGCAGGACATGGAAATCGAGGTGCCGGAAGAGGTGTTCGGTGTGAAGCAGTGGGAGTGCACTGTGGAATCCAACCCCAACGTGGCCACCTTCATCAAGGAGCTGACCCTGAAGCTGCCGGAGGGCGAGAACGTCGACTTCCGCGCGGGGGGTTACGTACAGCTGGAAGCGCCGCCCCACCACGTGAAATTCTCCGATTTCGAAGTCGAGAAAGAGTACCGCGGCGACTGGGAGCACTTCGGTTTCTTCAACCTGGAATCCAAGGTCACCGAGCCGGTGGTGCGCGCCTACTCCATGGCCAACTACCCGGAAGAGAAGGGTGTTGTGAAGTTCAACATCCGCATCGCCACCCCGCCGCCGCGCACCGAAGGTGTACCGCCGGGACAGATGTCTTCCTACGTGTTCAGCCTCAAGCCGGGCGACAAGATCAAGGTGTACGGTCCCTTCGGTGAGTTCTTCGCCAAGGAAACCGACAACGAGATGGTGTTTATCGGCGGCGGTGCCGGCATGGCGCCCATGCGCTCGCACATCTTCGACCAGCTGAAGCGCCTGCACTCCAAGCGCAAGATCAGCTTCTGGTACGGCGCCCGCTCCCTGCGCGAGATGTTCTACGAGGACGACTACAACGGCCTGCAGGCGGAGTTCGACAACTTCCAGTGGCACGTGGCCCTGTCCGACCCGCAGCCGGAGGACAACTGGACCGGCTACACCGGCTTTATCCACAACGTGGTCTACGAGAACTACCTCAGGGATCACCCGGCGCCGGAAGACTGCGAGTACTACATGTGCGGGCCGCCCATGATGAACGCCGCGGTCATCAATATGCTCAAGGACCTGGGCGTCGAGGATGAAAATATCCTGCTGGACGACTTCGGGGGGTAATTAAATTGCCGGGGCAATTTAATTATAAAAATGCGAAAACAGGGTCTCTTTCTACGGCCCTGTTTTTGCTTTTGTTGCCGGTAACAGTTGCCGTGATTTTTTCCGCCTGTGCGCCGGCGCAGAAAAACTGGCAGTTCTCTGGCCCCACCATGGGCACGACTTATCACATTACCTTGGCGGACGTGCCAGCGAATGTGAACCGGGCACAGCTGCAAACCCTTATTGACGGCGCGCTAAGCGCCGTCAACCAGGAGATGTCCACCTATATCGACGACTCCGAACTGATGCGCTTCAACCGTGGACCTGTAGGCGAAGCGGTGCCGGTCAGCGAACACCTGGCCGATGTGGTGGAACTGTCCCTGGACATCTACCGTCGCAGCCAGGGCGCCTTCGAGGTCACCGTCGGCCCGCTGGTGAACCTGTGGGGCTTCGGCCCGCAACCGGAACCGGAAAATGTCCCCAGCGATACGGCGATTGAAGCGCTGCTGCAACAGGTCGGCTCCGATGCGCTGAAAGTCGAGCGCAATCCCGACCGCATCACCCGCAGTCGCCCGGTGGAGATAGACCTGTCGGCGATCGCCAAGGGCCACGGTGTCGACCGTGTCGCGCTGTTGCTGGAAGGGCAGGGTATCCGCAACTACCTGGTGGAAATCGGCGGTGAGCTGCGCACCCTGGGTAAAAATCCCAAGGGGAAAGACTGGCGTATCGGTATAGAGAGCCCGGACCCCGCCGGCCGGGTGGTGCAGGAGCCGATCTCCGTGAGTGGCAAGTCCGTGGCTACCAGCGGCGACTACCGCAACTACTACGAGCGCAATGGGGTGCGCTATGCCCACAGCATCGATCCGCGCACCGGTCGACCACTGCAGCACCGGCTTGCCTCGGTTACCGTGATCGCCGACACCTGCGCCGAGGCCGACGGCCTGGCCACGGCGTTGAATGTGCTCGGCGCGGAGACCGGACTAAAACTTGCGGAGCGGGAAAATCTCGCAATCTTTATGTTGGTGAAAACCGACGAGGGTTTCGAGGAGCGCTACAGCAGTGCCTTCGAACCTTATCTGGATAGAGAGTAGAGAGGATTGAGCAGTGACAGTTTTTATACTTGCCTTTGTCGCCATGGTACTGGTGGTCGCCGGCATGGCTCTGGGGGCGATTGTGCAGAACAAGCCCCTCAAGGGTTCCTGCGGTGGGCTCAACACCCTCGGCCTGAAGGACGGCTGTGAGATCTGCGGCGGTGACGACAAGGAATGTGAAAAAGAGCAGCAGCGCCAGAAACTGGCGCGGCAGCAGGCGGATCTGGCCTACGACGCCAGCAAACGCTAAGAGCTTCTCTTTTTGTAGGAGCGGCCCATGGCCGCGATCGATCTCTGCGGTTACTTCTGATTTCGACCGCGGCCATGGGCTGCTCCTACAGACAACGAACCAAACAATTAGAACAGAGCTTGCAGATGGCAGAGCAAAAATTCGACCTGGTAGTGATCGGCTCCGGCCCCGCCGGCGAGGCCGCCGCCATGAGCGCGGCCAAGAAGGGCATGCGCGCGGCGGTGATCGAGAAGCGCCCGGCGGTGGGCGGCAACTGCACCCACAAGGGCACCATCCCCTCCAAGGCCCTGCGCCACTCGGTCAAGCAGCTGATGCGCTACAACACCCAGCCGGTGTTCCGCGCTTTAGGGGAACCGCGCCGAATGACCTTTCCGGAAGTGATGCAGACGGTCAACAAGGTCATCTCCTACCAGGTGGAAATGCACACCGCCTTCTACGCCCGCAACCGTGTCGAGCTGATTATCGGCGAGGCCAGATTCCGCGACGCCAACAGCGTGGCGGTGCAGCTGCCGGATGGTGCTACCGAAATCGTCAACGCGGAAAAATTCATTATTGCCACCGGCTCGCGCCCCTATCGTCCGGCGGATGTGAACTTCGATCACCCGCGGGTCTACGACAGCGACACCATCCTGGATATGCAGCACACACCGCACTCCATCATGATCTATGGCGCCGGCGTGATCGGCTGCGAATACGCGTCTATTTTTGCCGGCCTGGGTGTCAAGGTGGACCTGATCAACACCCGCGGCAGCCTGCTGGAATTCCTCGACGACGAAATCTCCGATGCCCTCAGCTACCATCTGCGGGATATGGGCGTCACCGTGCGCCACCGGGAGGAGTACGCCAGGGTGGTGCCCACCGACAGCGGTGTGATCATGGAAATGCAATCCGGCAAGCGTATCCACGCGGACGCGCTCTTGTGGTGTAACGGCCGCACTGGCAATACCAGTGCCCTCGGCCTTGAGCATATCGGCCTCGAGGCCAACCACCGCGGCCAGTTGAGCGTGGACGAACACTACTGTACCGAGGTGGAAAACATCTTCGCGGTGGGCGACGTGATCGGCTGGCCCAGCCTCGCCAGCGCCTCCTACGACCAGGGGCGCGCCGTTGCCGCCGCCATCGCCGGCCGCGGCCACCGGGTGATCGAGGACGCCCCCACGGGTATCTACACACTGCCGGAGATCTCCTCGGTGGGCAAAACCGAATCCGAACTGACCGCCGCCAAGGTGCCCTACGAAGTGGGCCGCGCCCTGTTCAAGCACACGGCGCGGGCGCAGATTTCCGGCGAGCGGGTGGGCATGCTGAAGATCCTTTTCCATATCGACAGCCACGAGATTCTCGGCATCCACTGCTTCGGCGCCGAGGCGGCGGAGATCGTGCATATCGGCCAGGCGATCATGAAGCAGCCGGCACCGCACAATGTGATCGACTATTTCGTCAACACCACCTTCAACTACCCGACCATGGCCGAGGCCTACCGCAGCGCGGCGCTGGATGGACTGAACCGGGTAATGCGCCTGTGAGCGGAGCCTCCGGAGAGAATTCCGCGCGCTTGTGAAGGGGTTCTTTGGCCTCCTGCCGGTCAGGCGCCCGCTTGAATCTTTCGTTCTCACCACCTGGCGGCAGGCGTTGGCTGATCTTTGATCGGCTCGTGGCTTCCCGGAAGCGGGGCAGTTGCCGTTGGTGCGAACTTGACGGTAAAAGAACGCTTTCTATACTCCCTGTACTCCCGCAGGGGGAAAGGAATCCACCATGCAAACAAAACCCACGGGTTCCCGAAGGGGAATGAGAAAAGGCGCGCTGGCAGCCGGACTGCTTTCGCTGTTTTCCGGCAGCTCGCTCAGCGCCGCGGAGAGCCAGTCGGAAATCGCCGCGGTAAGCCACCTGGAAACCGTCACGGTCACCGGCGCCCGTCACGAACAGCAATTGCGCGATCACGCCGGCAGCCTTTCCCTGCTCGGTGACTCCCCCCTCGAACTGATCTCCCACACCCATATCCAGCAGAGCCTGGCGCGGATACCCGGGGCGGATTTCGCCCGCGGCAACGGCCAGGAATACCTGCCGTCCCTGCGCTCGCCGGTGTTGAGCGGCGCCGGCGCCTGCGGCGGCCTGCTCACCGCGGAGGACGGCATTCCACTGCGCGCCGCGGGTTTCTGCAATATCAACGAACTCTTCGAATCCGGCAGCGAAATGGCGCAGCGGATCGAGGTGATCCGCGGCCCCGCGGGTACCCTGTACGGTTCCAATGCCATGCACGGGGTGATCAATGTGATCGGTCCCCGTGTGGAAGAGAACAGGGCATTCTCGATTGCCCTGGAAGGCGGGCCCCATGACTACGCGCGCACCGGTATTTCCGCCAACAGCGGCCTGTCCGGCAGCCACGGCTTGCGCGCGGACCTGTCGTTGACCAGCGACGGCGGCTATCGGGACGCGTCCGGCTTCGGCCAGCAGAAACTCCGCCTGGCGCATCGCTACGACGGTGACGCACTGTCCGTCACCACACGGCTGGCGGTCGCCAACCTCAACCAGGAAACCGCCGGTTATATCGAAGGCGAGGGTGCCTACCGCGACAGCGGCTTGCGCCGAACCAATCCCAATCCGGAGGCCTTTCGCGATGCCCGTGCGCTGCGGTTGTCATCGGAGGTGCAAATGGACCTGGAGGAGGGGGCCCAGCTCAGCCTGACGCCCTATTTGCGCAAAACGGAAATGGAATTCCTGCAGCACTACCTGCCCGGCCAGCCGCTGGAGGAAAACGGCCAGCGCAGCGCCGGAATTCGCGCGAGCTACTGGACCGACCCGCGCGCGCCCTGGCAGTTGATCACGGGGCTGGATACGGAATACACCCGCGCGTTCCTGGTGGAGCGCCAGGAAGCGCCCACGGAGGGGTCTGAATTTCTGCAGGCCACTATTCCGATGGGCAGGCACTACGACTACGAGGTGGACGCGCTGATGGCCGCGCCCTTTGCGCTGGCGAACTGGCGGGTGAACGATGCCCTGACGCTAAACGCCGGCCTGCGCTACGAGGCGATGGTCTACGACTACGACAACCGCATGCTCGCCGGGCGCACCGCCGAGGACGGTACGCCCTGCGGTTTCGGTGGCTGCCGTTTCAACCGGCCGCAAGACCGCGAGGACCGCTTTGAAAACTGGTCGCCGAAAATCGGCGGCATTTACCGGCTGGCGGAAAACCGGCAGCTCTTTTTCAATCTGGCCCACGGCTTTCGCGCACCCCAGGCCACCGAACTCTACCGTCTGCAGCGGGAGCAGACAGTGGCGGAACTGGACCCGGAAAAAATTGCCAGCCTGGAGATCGGACTGCGCGGCGAGGGGGAGAGGCTCGGCTACGAAGTGGTGGCCTACGCCATGCGCAAGGACAAGGTGATCTTCCGCGATGCGGATTTTTTCAACCAGTCCAACGGCAAGACAAAACACCGGGGGGTGGAACTGGCCCTCGACTATGCGTTGGCGGAAGACTGGCAGCTGCAGATGTCCGCCAGCTACGCCGAGCACCGTTACCAGGACGACCGTCTGTTGGACGGCGTATCGATAGACAACCAGCTGATGGACTCGGCCCCGCGCCATTTCGGCAGCACCCGCCTGCTGTGGCAGCCCACGGTGCGGATACGCACCGAACTGGAATGGCTGCACCGGGGAAGCTATTACACCGACCCGCAGAACCTGCACAGTTACCCGGGCCACGACCTGCTCAATTTGCGCACCGGATTCCAGCTTGGCGAGCGCTGGGCGCTTTCGGCGCGGCTGATCAATCTCACCGACGAAGCCTACGCGGAGCGGGCGGACTACAGCAGTTTTTCCGGCAACCGGTATTTTCCCGGCGAGCCCCGTTCCCTCTATCTCGAACTCCGCACAGACCTTCCGTAGGAGCGGCCCCCAGCCGTGATCGGCGTCAGAGCCTGTTTGGACTCGCGCACGAAACTCTCCAGGATCGCGTGGGGTACCGCTTTCCGGGACTGTCTGCGAGAGGGACCTCGCAGACAAGCCTACAGGGATGTATTTACCGGGGGGGCGCCTAGCCCGTGTCCCGGAAAGCGGTATCCCACGCGGTCCCGCACTGAGCGAAGGATTTGTGAAGACTTCAAACAGGCTCTCAGAAAGAAGGCGCAAGTCCGATCGCGGCCATGGGCGGATGGCCGCCCCGCCGCTCCTACAAGGGCGGGATCTGTGGTGACGCAGGGCGCCTGTTCGGCTCCGGAAAAATTCCGTCCACCAGATAAGGATATCAGGTATGTTTCTTTCCACCATTCGGTGCCGGGCTCGAATCGCCGCGACGGCTGTATTGTGCGCCGGCACGGCGGCCGCGCAGGAGGTCCGCGAGGAGATCGTCGTCATCGGCGTGACCCCAACCCAGGGCGCGGGGCTGCCCGAAACGCAGATCCCCTACAACGTACAGATTGCCCACGCCGACGACATCGAGCGCACCCAGAGCCTGAGCATCGCGGATTTCCTCAACCGTACCATGGAGAGCGTGTCGATCAACGACGCGCAGAACAACCCGCTCCAACCCGACGTGCAGTACCGCGGCTTCACCGCCTCGCCACTGCTGGGGCTCGCGCAGGGCATGGCGGTCTACCAGAACGGCGTGCGTATCAATGAACCCCTGGGCGACGCGGTCAATTGGGATCTCGTGCCGCAATCCGCCATCCACGGCATCAACCTGATCGGCGGCAGCAACCCCCTGTTCGGCCTCAATACCCTGGGCGGTGCCCTGTCCCTGGCAATGAAAAACGGCTTCGACAACGAGGGCCACAACCTCCAGTTGCAGGGTGGTTCCTTCGGGCGCAGAGTCGTCACGGCCGAGTCCGGCGGCAACCGCGACGGCTGGGGCTATTATGCCAACGTCAGTTATTTCGACGAGGACGGGTGGCGCGATGCCTCGCCGACCGATGCCCTGAATTTCTACGGCAGCCTGGGCTGGCGGGGGAACGACAGCGCCGTCAATCTCAATACGCAATACGGAGACAGCAATTTGACCGGCAACGGCGCCACTCCGGTCGAGCTCCTCGCGCGGGATCGTTCGGCGATATTTACCGCACCCGATATTACAGAAAACGAGATGACCATGGTGAGCCTGGACGCGGCGCATGCATTCACGGATAACATCAGCTTCACGGGCAATACCTTCTATCGCCGCAACAAGACACAATCGTTCAACGGTGACGCGTCTGAATTCGCCACCTGCGACGTCGGCGGCCGCACCCTGCTGATCGAAGGCCTCGAAGAGGACGACCTCGAGGCACTCGGCCTCGACGACGATGACGTGTGTGACAACAACTTCGCCAGTGTCGACGACATCGAGACTTTCCTGAACGACGTGGCCCTAGCCGCGGATAATGAGGACGGATTCAATATTGAGGACCTCAGCGACGAACTGACGGGCACAGGTATCCTCTCGGATCAGGCCATCAACAACCAGAGTGATCGAACGCAGGAGAGCTACGGCGCGGATCTCCAGCTCGCCTTTACCCACGACCTGTTCGCGCGAAAGAACCAGTTTATCGCCGGAATCGCCTGGTTCCGCGGCGACTCGCGCTTCAATTCCGTGCTGGAGCTGGCGAACCTGGACCCCGCCACGCGCAGCACCGAGGGGCTCGGCACCGGCACCTTCGTGGAGGACGGGGCCACCAAGGTCGACACGACCGGCGAGAGCTACAGTGCCTATTTCACCGATACCATCGAGCTGACCGGCAAGCTGGCGCTGACCCTGTCGGGTCGATTCAACTCCACCGACGTCAAGCTGCGGGACCGCTCGGGCGAACGGCCCGAACTCGATGGCGATCATGTCTTCGAACGATTCAACCCCGCCGTCGGACTGACGTATTCATACAGCAGCCGCTGGAATATCTACGGCGGCTACAGCGAGTCCTCGCGCGCGCCGACGCCGATCGAGCTGGCGTGCAACGAGCATGTCTACGAACTGGCGGTGGCGAACGCCATCGCGGAGGGCGAGGACCCTGACGACGTCGAATTCGAGTGCCGGCTCCCGAATGCCTTCCTGGCCGATCCGCCTCTCGACCAGGTCGTCGCCAGGAGCTTCGAAGTCGGACTGCGCGGTGCCGCGGGCAGTGGCCGCTATCATCTCGGTTTCTTCCGCACCGACAACCACGATGACATCCTCTTCCAGACCACCGGGCGCGCCACCGGCCTGTTTGCCAACGTCGAGCGGACGCGCCGCCAGGGATTCGAAAGCGGCTTCAACGGCAACTGGGGCAAGCTCGACTGGTACCTGGCCTACAGTTGGCTGCAGGCCACCTTCGAGGACAATTTCCAGGTGTTGAGCCCGAACCACCCGTTCGCCGAGAAGGACGGCACCATCGGCATCCGTGCCGGCGACTATATCCCGGGCATCCCCGATCATGAACTCAAGTTCGGCGGCGATTACGCGTTCACCGAGGCGTTCAGTGTGGGCCTGGATATGATCTACAACTCGAGTCAATATCTGCGCGGCGACGAATCCAACCAGCTCGACACGCTCGACGGCTACACGATCGTGAACCTGCGCGGGCGCTACCGGTTCAACGCGCACTTCGAACTCTTCGCGACGGTCAACAACCTGTTCGATAAGGACTACGAAAACTTCGGCCTGCTGGGCGAGGACCCCAGCGAAGTCGAGGTGCCGGAATTTGAGAATTTCTCGGTGCCGCACTTTGTCGGGCCGGGGGCGCCGGTTTCGGTATTCTTTGGCATTAAAGCGAGTTTATGAGCCACGGCCTGACCTGAATGCCGCAGGGATAAGCGGACTTTGCCCATCCTGCAAAAGTGGCCTAACGCAAATAGCGTTCTCAGGGAGTGTGCAGTGGCTGTTGAAGCGGATTTAACGGTCAAAGAAGGCTGTTTACACCTCGTATACCCCTACTCCTTCCTATACTCCGATATGGCTTCCGTTATGGAGCCACACCGAAGCCCGTCGCTTTCCGGGGTCTTCCGGATGGCGGGGTAAACAGTGCCCCGGAAACCAACCGGCGCGATCATTGAGTGAAAGAGGATATTCGCATGTGGACAAAACCGACGTTTGAAGAGGTTCGCCTGGGTTTCGAAATCACCATGTATTTCATGACCCGGTAGTGGTTGCGGAAGGTCATTCCTGCGCACCCGCCCGCGGGCACCTGTGAAAGGGACGGCACGCCATGTTCATCCACATCCTGGGGGCCGCCGCCGGTGGCGGCTTTCCCCAGTGGAATTGCAACTGTCCCCTGTGCCGGGGCGTGCGCTCTGGCAGTATCCGGGCGACGCCGCGCACCCAGTCATCCATCGCCGTCAGCGGCGACGGCGAAAACTGGGTCCTGTTCAATACATCGCCGGATATCCTGGCTCAGCTCGCCGCGTTTCCCGCGCTGCAGCCGGGGCGCAGGATTCGTGACACCGCCATTCGAGCCATTGTCCTGGTGGATTCCCAGATCGACCATACCGCGGGCCTGTTGATGCTGCGCGAGGGCTGCCCCCACGAGGTGTACTGCAGCGACGCGGTGTATGGGGATCTCACCACCGGTTTTCCCCTGTTCCGCGTCCTGGAGCACTGGAACGGCGGCGTGAACCGCCACGCTCTGCCCCTGGACGGCACCGGCTTCGGGATTCCCGCCATCGACGGCCTGGTATTCACCGCCGTGCCGGTGGCCGGCAAGGCGCCGCCCTATTCACCACATCGCCAGGCTCAACAGGTGGGGGACAATATCGCCATCCGGGTGACTGACGACCGCACCGGCAAGACACTGTTTTACGCCCCGGGCCTGGGGCAGGTCGCTCCGGAGATCCTCGCGGAGATGGCGACGGCCGATTGCCTGCTGGTGGACGGCACCTTCTGGCGGGAGGACGAAATGGCCGTGGCCGGCCTGGGCGAGTGCCGCGCCGCCGACATGGGTCACCTGCCCCAATCCGGCGAGGACGGGATGGTCGAAGTGCTGCGCCCCCTGCAAAAAACCCGCAAGGTCCTGATTCACATCAACAACACCAACCCGATTCTGGATGAAGGTTCCCGGGAGCGCGCCCTACTGGAGCGGGAAGGGATCGAGGTGGCCTGGGATGGCATGGACATCGAATTGTGAGTAACGAGCTGGAACGCTTCCTGCTGAATCCGCGCTACCGCCTGCAATGGGAGGAAGCCCAGGGCTGCCATGTCCTGTTGTACCCGGAGGGGCTGGTGCGCTTGAGCGGGAGCGCGGCGGAAATTCTCAAACGCTGCCAATCCCCCATCTCCCGTGCGGCACTGGTGGCGGATCTGCAGCGGAAATTTCCCGGGGCGGAAACCCTGCGCGAAGATGTTGCCGAATTTCTTCAGCAGGCGAGACAGCGCGAATGGATTCAGCGCGCTGAGGACTAAATGAGTACCAGTCAAACCAGCGCGAATACCCGCCACATTCCAATGTGGCTGTTGGCGGAGCTGACATACGCCTGCCCGCTGCAATGTCCTTATTGTTCCAACCCGCTGCAATTACCCGCCTCGCGCAAGCGGGAATTGAGCACGGGGGAGTGGCTGCGGGTTTTTCGCCAGGCTCGCCGGCTCGGCGCCGTGCAACTGGGCCTGTCCGGCGGCGAACCGCTGGTGCGGCGGGATGTGGAAGATCTCGTCCGCGAAGCCGCGGGCATGGGGTTTTACTGCAACCTGATCACTTCGGCGGTGGGGCTGACCCGGGACAGGATCAGCGCCTTCAGGGAGGCCGGGCTCAACCATATCCAGATCAGTTTCCAGGGCACCGACCGGGAGAGCAACGCCCGCTTCGGCGGCACCGACAGCTTCGAGCACAAGCTCGCCATGACGGAGGAAGTGGTGCGCCAGGGGATTCCCTGCGGTATCAATTTCGTCCTGCACCGCGGCAATATCCACCAGGTGGAAGACTTCCTGGTATTGGCGCAATCCCTGGGCGCCGAGTTTGTGGAGCTGGCCAACACCCAGTATTACGCCTGGGCGCTGCACAACCGCGACGGGCTGCTGCCCACCCTGGCGCAGGTGCGGGCCGCGGAAGAGGCCACCGAACGTTTCCGGCAACGCCAGGAAACGGCCATGCGGGTATTTTTCGTCGCGCCGGATTACTATGAGGGCCGCCCGAAGAAGTGCAGCAACGGCTGGGGCACGACCTTTCTCAGCATCAATCCCTACGGGGAGGCGCTGCCCTGCCAGAGCGCCAGGGTGATACCGGGCCTGGAATTTCCCAGCGTCCGTGAGATGAGCCTGGACGATATCTGGCATGGTTCCGACGCCTTCAACCGCTTCCGCGGTACGGCCTGGATGAAGCTGCCCTGTGCCTCCTGCCCGGAGCGGGAAAAGGACGCGGGGGGATGCCGCTGCCAGGCCTACCTGTTGACCGGCGACGCCGCCAATGCGGACCCCGCCTGTGGACTGTCGCCGCATCACCATGTCATTGAACGGGCCGTGCAGATCGCCGCGGAACAGGAATCGCGCGGGGACCTGGTGTTCCGCAATCCCGCCAACGCCCGCAAGATCGCCTCGGCGAAGGAAATCAAAGTATGAAACCTGCCTGGAGTCGAGACGAGTTCGAGCGGCGCCTGCGCGACAAGGAACGCTTTTATCACATTCATCATCCTTTCCAGGTGGCCATGAACAACGGCCGATGTACCCGCGAGCAGATTCAGGGCTGGGTCGCGAACCGCTTTTATTACCAGGTCAACATCCCGGTCAAGGACGCGGCCATCATCGCCAACTGCCGCGACCGGAAAGTGCGCCGCGAGTGGCTGCAGCGCATCGTCGACCACGACGGCCGCAAGGGGGAGGAGGGCGGTATCGAGGCCTGGTTGCGCCTTGCCGAGGCTGTGGGCCTGGAGCGGGGGGAGATCCTGTCGCTGCACCGCGTTCTGCCCGGCGTGCGTTTTGCCTGCGACGCCTACCTGGACTTCGCCCGCAGGGCGAGCTGGCAGGAGGCCGTTTGTTCCTCCCTGACGGAACTGTTTGCGCCGGCGATCCACCAGCGACGGCTGGACAACTGGCCCGAGCACTACCCCTGGATCGACCGGGAAGGCTACCGCTATTTCCGCGGCCGTTTATCGGAGGCGCGACGCGACGTCGAACACGGCCTGCAACTCACCCTGGATCATTTCACAAGCCGCGCACAGCAGGAACACGCGCTGAGCATCCTGCAGTTCAAGCTGGATGTGCTGTGGACAATACTCGATGCCATGCAGATGGCCTACTGGCATAACCAGCCGCCTTATCACTGCTGCGATCGCGGCGAAGTTGAGGAGAGTCCGGGTTGAATGGCACTAAGAATTAAGAATTAAGCCGGCTCATCCTACAACTGATCGAAGCCCCCTCCTCCAGCCCCTTCCCCGCAAGCGGGGGAGGGGAGAGTAGTTACTTTTTGGGAGCCCTGGAAATGGCCTTTCCCCCACGGCGCGCCGTGCTGGGCATGGTAATCCTGAATGCCTTCAGCACCCCGCTTATGCTCTCGGCCGTCAATGTGGCACTGCCAGCCATGACCCTGGAGCTGGAGCTGAGCGCCGTGCTGCTGGCCTGGGTACCCATGATCTACCTGATGGCCAGCGCCATGTTCGTGCTGGTTTTCGGCCGCATCGCGGACACCTGCGGGCGCAAACGGATTTTCCTGATCGGTACCGGCGCCGCCATTTTGTCTTCCCTGTTGGCGGCTGTGGCCACCGGTCCCTGCACCCTGCTGGGCGCGCGTTTCCTGCAGGGCGTCAGCGCCGCCATGCTCTACGCCACCCAGATGGCACTGGTGTCGACCGTCTTCCCCCCTGCCCAGCGGGGCCGGATGATCGGATGGGTGATTTCTGCGGTTTACACGGGGCTGGCGGCGGGGCCTTTGATCGGGGGAACTATCGTCGATGTCCTGGGGTGGCGTTTCAGTTTCCTGTTGCAGGTTCCGCTGGCGCTGATTGTACTCTTCGTCGGCGTGTGCGCCGTCCGGGGGGATTGGAAGAGCCGGGAGCAGGCCGCGCTGGATCTCCAAGGCGTATTCAGCCAGGGCGTCGGGATTGTGCTCTTCTGCCTGGGCGTCTCGCAGCTGCCGCATCCCGGCGGCGCGGCACTGCTGGCAGCGGGACTGGGGGCGCTCTGTTATTTTTTCTCCCATTGCCGGCGCTCGCCCAATGCCTTGTGGGACGTGAGCCTGTTTTTCAACAACCGCATTTTCACCTTCTCTTGCCTGGCCGCCCTGATCCTGTATTCGGCCACCTTCGCCAACCTGGTGCTGGTGAGCTTGTACCTGCAATACCTGAAGGGACTTCCGGCCGCCAGCGCGGGCATGGTCATGATGATCCAGCCCGCGACGATGGCGGTGTTCTCACCTTGGTTGGGGCGGTTGTCGGACAGGGTGGAGCCGCGCCTGCTCGCCTCCCTGGGGATGGCAATAACGGCGGCGGGCCTGGTCATGCTGGCCCAGCTCAGGGCGGAGAGTCCCTTTCCGGCAGTTTACAGTGCCCTGGTCATGACGGGGCTCGGCTTCAGTCTGTTTTCCTCCCCCAATACCAATGCCATCATGGGCGCGGTGGACCCGGAGCGCTACGGCAGCGCTTCGGCCACGATCGCGGTCATACGCCTGTTCGGGCAGCTCAACAGCATGGTGCTGGTCACACTGGCCCTGGCCCTGGCGGTGGGCAACACCCGCATCGGGGTGGAAAATTATTTCCACCTGGAGCAGGCCATCGGCCTGGGTTTCAGTATCGCCGCCGGCCTGTGCCTGCCGGGAATTCTCCTCTCGCTAAAGCGAGGGCGCATGCACTCGCGCCTTGCGAATCGCTGATCCCGGTTATGGAAAAAATGCGCGGCCAGTCGTCTCCTGCGGCGCGGAGAATACGGGCTTTTTTTTCTATTGTTTTTCTGGCGTGCAATTGTCGATGGTGCGGACTCGACCGTTTGACGGTCAAAAAACGCCATCTATACTTCCTGTGCTTCGTGCACAGGGAAAGGAATCCACCATGCCTACAATAACCGTACGTTCCCGCAAGTTGTCCGCTGCGCTCGTTCTCGCCCTGGCACTGCCCGCGGCGGCCATGGCCAACGACCAACTGATCAAAATGGCGAAGGACCCCAAACAGTGGGTGATGCCGACCGGCGATTACACAGGGCAGCGCTACAGCGAACTCGACCAGATTGATACCGGCAATGTGAAAAACCTGCGCGTCGCCTGGACCATGTCCTCCGGAGCGCTGCGCGGCCACGAGGGCCAGCCGCTGGTGATCGGCGACATGATGTACTTCCAGAGCCCCTTCCCGAACCACGTCTACGCGCTGTCACTGGACGAACCGAGCCGCATCGTCTGGAGCTTCACCCCGGAGCAGGACAAGTTCACGCCGTCGGTGGCCTGCTGCGACGTGATCAACCGCGGCGTTGCCTACGCCGATGGCACCATCTTCTCCAACGCGCTGGACGGTACCCTGTACGCGCTCGACGCCAAGACCGGCGAGGTCAAGTGGAAGGTACAGAATGCCGATCCGAAGCTGGGGCAGACCCAGACCATGGCGCCGATCATCATCAAGGACAAGATCATCACCGGTGTATCGGGGGCCGAATACGGCGTGCATGGCTACATCACCGCCAACGACCTGCGCACCGGCAAGCAGCTGTGGCGCGCCTACAGCACCGGGCCGGACGACCAACTGATTTTCGATCCGGAAGAGACCATCGACGGCGCCACGCAACAGCCAGTCGGCGCGGATTCCAGCCTGAAATCCTGGGAGGGCGACCAGTGGAAGCTGGGCGGCGGCACCACCTGGGGCTGGTACACCTACGATCCGCAGCTGGACCTGCTCTACTACGGCACCGGCAATCCCGGCACCTGGAACCCGACCCAGCGCCCCGGCGACAATAAATATTCGATGTCGGTGATCGCGCGCGATCCGGACACCGGCATGGCCAAGTGGGTGTTCCAGATGACCCCCCACGACGGTTGGGACTACGACGGTGTCAACGAGAGTATCCTCACCGACATGGAGATCGGCGGCGAGAAGATCCCGGCGCTCACCCATTTCGACCGCAACGGCTTCGCCTATGTCTGGGACCGTCGCAACGGCAAGCTGCTGGCGGCGCACTCATACGACGACCTCCTGAACTGGGCCACCGGCATCGACATGAAGACCGGGCGGCCGATATTGAACCCGGAGAAGATGACGGAAGAAGGCAAGAACGTGAAGAACATCTGTCCGTCTTCCCAGGGAACCAAGGACCAGCAGCCCGCCGCCTACGACCCGGCCAGCGGGCTGTTCATCGTGCCGACCAACCGTGTGTGCATGGACTACCAGGCTTTCCACGTGAAATACAAGGCCGGTTTCCCCTACGTGGGCGCTCTGGTCAGGATGTATCCGGCCGGCGGGGGCGACGTCGGCGGCCGCTTGATCGCTTTCGACCCGATGAGCGGCGAGACCAAGTGGGCAATCGACGACCGCTTCCAGGACTGGAGCGGCGTGCTGACCACCAAGGGTGGGCTGGCCTTCTACGGCACCCTTACCGGCTGGTTCCGCGCGGTCGACCTGAAGAGCGGCAAGATACTGTGGCAGTTCAAGGCGCCGTCCGGCATCGTCGGCAACCCGATCGCGTACATGCACAAAGGCAAGCAGTACATCGCCATCCTCACCGGCGTCGGCGGCTGGGCGGCCATCGGCCTGACCAACCAACTGACCAAGCCCACCGAGGGTCTCGGCGCGGTGGGCGCCGCGGCGACCTTGGGCGACTACACCACCCTGGGCGGAGCACTGTTGGTGTTCGCCCTCGATTGACGGTTAGCGACCGGCAGACGGAGATTTCCTCATGAAAAACGCCATCTTCACAGTCATGCTCGCGGGCGGCGCACTCATCTGCGCCGCCGCGCCGGCACAGGCCGCCGGCGGCACACTGCGCGTCTGCGCCGACCCGGCCTACCTGCCGTTCTCGAACCGCGACGGCCAAGGCTTCGAGAACGCCGTCGCCAGCTACGTCGCGCGCCAGCTCGGCGACAGGCTCGAGTACGTCTGGGCCGATTCACGCGGCCAGGGCGGCTTCAACGAATACCTGTCGCGCAATCTCGATGCCGGGCGCTGCGACCTGGTGATGAACCTGCCCTACGGCAACCAGGAAGAGCTGACCACCACCCCCTATTACGTATCCTCCTACGTGTTCGTGTTCAAGAAGGCGCGCGGCTACGACCTGGAGAGCCTCGACTCGCCGGTGCTGCGCAAACTGAAAGTCGGCTTCGAATCGGAGACACCGGCCGAATCCGGCCTGCAGCTGCGCGGTATGGTGACCGAGGCCAAGGCCTACGACATCGGCGACGCCAGCGGCGAGTCTCCGCGGCGCATGCTCGAGGACGTGGAGAACGGCACAGTCGACGTCATGATCACCTGGCAGCCGGCGATCAGCGCCTTTCTCGATGAATTTCCCGACCTGACCACGGTGCCGCTGCCCAATTCGCGGGCGACGGGCTCGCCGGAGATGTACTCCTTCCCGATGTCGATGGCGGTGCGCAAGGACGACTCCGCGCTGAAGGCGCGCCTGGATGCGCTGATCAAGACGCACGGTCCGCAGCTCGAAGCGATCCTGCGCCGGCACGGGGTGGAAATGACCGGCGATGGCGGTGGCTCCTTCAACGGCACCGCCGGCCTCTGATCCCCACAGGAGCGCACGGCATGCAGTTCCCCGATAACGTTATCCGGACCACCACCGCCCTGGTCCTCGGCCTCTGCGCCGTCTTCGCGCTGAACGCGTGCGACACCAAGGCGCCCGAGGGCGAGACCGGGGTGCCCGAAGGTGAGAGCGGGGCGCTCGAGGGTGAAGCTGTGGCGCCCGAAGGCGGGGCCGAGGTCCCCGAGGGCGAGGCCAAGGCCCGCGCCAGCGACTGTTTCGCCTGCCACGAGATCGACCGCAAGCTGGTCGGCCCGTCCTACGCCGAGATCGCCCAGCGCTACGCGGGAGAGGGGCAGGCAGCGGTGCAGAAGTTGGTGGAAAAGGTCAAAGAGGGCGGCTCCGGAAACTGGGGCGACGTGCCGATGACGGCGCATCCACAATTGAGCGACGCCGACGTGACGGCGATGGTGGAGTGGATCCTGTCGGTCAAACCCGGCGGGGGCGAAGCGGAGGCGACGGAGGCCGGCGGGGAGACGCACAGCTACAAAACGGCCGATGGCAGGCCGGTCCAGACCGATTTCGCCGTGTTTACCGGGCCCGACCAGAAGCATGTCACCGAGGCCGTGTTCCACGGCTACCTGCAATACAACTCCTACTGTTTCCGCTGCCACGGTGGCGACGCAATCGGCGGCGAATACGCACCGGACCTTCGCAAGTCGCTGGAGAACGGCATGAGCTATCGGCAGTTCCTGAGTGCGACGATGGCGGGGAACGAGGCAAAGGGCATGCCGGCCTGGGCGGGATTCTTTGAGGAAAAGGATATCCGCGACATTTACGAATATGTCAAGGCGCGCCAGCTCGGCCTGGTGCCGGCGGGGAGACCGCCGTCGGCGCAGGATTGACACAGGTTTCAGAGGCTGTTTGAAGGCTTCCGGAAATCGGACCCCGGTACCCCACCCGGCCTTTCGGGGCTTTGTGCAAGAGCCCAAACAGACTCTCAGGAGACGAAACCATGGCGGCTATATCGATCCACCCTTCGGTCGATCGCGGCATCAAGCCGGGCAGGGAGGATTTCACCGGCGGTACCCTTACCTGCCAGTGCAGGGACCACCCGGTGGAGGTCAAAATTGGCGCGCAGACCGGGCACAACCATCTGTGCGGCTGCACCAAGTGCTGGAAGCCGGAGGGCGCGATCTTCGCCATGGTCGCGGTGGTGCCGCGGGACAAGGTCGAGGTGCGGCGGAACGGCGACAAGCTGGAGATCGTCGACGAGACGGCGGTGATCCAGCGTCACGCCTGTACCGGTTGCGGGGTGCACCTGTACGGCCGCATCGAAGACAAGAGTCACCCGTTCTACGGCCTCGACTTTGTGCATACGGAGCTGTCGCCCGAGGAGGGCTGGTCGGCGCCTGAGTTCGGCGCCTTCGTCTCCTCGATCATCGAGTCGGGCTTCGACCCGGAGAAGATGGACGCGGTGCACGCGCGCCTGAACGAACTCGGCCTGCCACCGTACGACTGCCTGTCGCCGCCGCTGATGGACGCCATCGCCATCCACACCGCCAGGGCCAGGGGCACGCTGTACGCCGGCGCCTGAGCAGCGCAGTATCTTTATTTAGCGGAATACCAGTACTTCCCCCTTGGTGTTGGCGGCAATCAGCCGCTCGCGATGCCAGATGGGTGAGGCCAGGAAGGCGCCCAGGCGCTTGATGTGTTCCAGGGAGGAATAGAGCTTGGTGCGGCTGCCGTAAAGGCGCTTGCCATCGAACTTGCCCTGGGGATTCAGGGCGCCGTAGGGATCGAGCTGGCTCTGCGGGTCGCGGTAGCGCCACAGGGGTTCGCCGCTGCGGGCGTCGAGGGCGAGCAGTTCGCCTTTCATGTCGCCCATCACCAGGGTGCCGCCGGCGAGCAGGCCGGAGGCGTAGGTCCACACCCCCTGTTCGCGGCGGTAGGCTTCCTCGCCGCTGCGCTTGTCCAGGGCCAGCAGCAGGCCGGTATCCGAGGTGCCCAGGTAGAGGCGCTCGGCGTCGAAAGTGGCGGTGGTGATTATCCAGGAGCGTGCGGCGTCGTAGCGCCAGAGCCGTTCGCCGCTCTGCAGGTCGATGGCGTACATGTAGCCGTCGCGGGAACCCAGGTAGACGCGCTCGCCGTCCACCGCCGGGCTGGCCTGGAAGCCGAGCCAGATGCTCTGCTGCTGTTCGCTCTCACCGCTGAAACGCCAGATTTCCTTGCCGCTCTGTGCCTCCAGGGCGTAGAGGCTGCTGTCCCAACTGGATACCAGGACGGTGTCGCCGGCGCAGGCGGGCGTGCTGTGCACCAGGCCGCCGGTCTTGAAAGACCACTGCAATTCGCCGCTTTCCGGCCCTAGTGCGTAGAGGCGCTGGTCGCTGCTGCCAAAGAAAAGCTTCCCCTCGCAGATGACCGGGGAGGAGAGATAGAAGTCCCAGGGGTCGGGCACCGGCTGCTGGCCCTGGGGGCCGAGGCGCTCGCCGTAGAGGAGGGGGGCGGCGAAATAGTGTTCGCCGCCGGTGGCGAAGCGCCAGCGCTCCTCGCCGGTGTTCCTGTCCAGAGCGTAGAGGTGGCCATCGCGGCTGAGGGCGTACACCAGTTCGCCGTGCACCGCCGGGGCGCCGCTGAAGCCGCCGCGGCTGTGGAATATCCAGTTCAACTGGCGGCGCTCCAGGTCGATGGCATAGAGGTTGCCGTTCTCCGCGCCGATATACAGCTGTCCGTTGGCGGCGACGGGGGAGGAGCGGGTTTCCGCGTGCAGTTCGAAGCGCCATTCCAGTTGCAGTTGGCTGAGGTCCCTGTCGGTGTCCACGCGGCCGCGATGGGCGGGGTCGCCCATAAAAACGGGCCAGTCCCCGGCGGTGGCGGGGCCGGCGGCGAGGGCGCCGAGAAGCAGGGCGAGACAGGATCTGAACATAGCGGGTTCCTCGAATGTGTTGGTAACCCAAGTCTCGCGGAAAGCGGGCGCAGCTGTCCTGAAGGGCCTCTGAAGAATTCTTAAGAACTCAAGTTTTGGGGTTCACAGGGATTGGTCGCCCTTGAAGTCGGCAGTTTCGAGCGGCCCTGCTGCCGGTGGCCACCTGGCAAAAAACCTCATCGGTAAATATTTGCCAGGTGGCCACCGGCAGCAGGACCTCGCGCAGTGCCACGCCGCGGCTTACTGCCCTCGGCGTGAACGCCGAAACTTGACTTAAGAAGATTGAAAGAGGCTGTAGGCGCGTCCTGCGAAGGTCGGCCGTCACTGCCAGCCGGTGCGCCTCAGCAGGGCGGCGAATCGCGGGTTGCCGTGCAGCGGCGCGTATTTGGGGTCCACTGCCAGCCACAGCAGCGGGAACAGGCGCTCGCCGTAGGCCTGTTCGAGGAATTCCACCGCCGCCTCCAGGTCCCCGGCGCCGAGGGCGTAGCGAGCCCAGGACAGGGGCGGCTGGTACTGGCCCAGGTCGGCCGTCTCCCGGCTCGCCAGCAGCCAGGCGTCCACCGCCGCCAGGCCGCCGCGGCGGAAGACCTCCCCGGCCTGCTGGCGGCGTTCTTCCGCAATTTCCGCGTCGCGCATCAGCCAGCGCAGGTGCGCAAAGGCGGTGTCCTCCTCGCCGAGTGCGGTGTAGAGCTTGTAGGCGGAGCTGTGGTAGTCGCGCCGCCCGGGCTCGGTATCGGCGATGCGCGCCAGTTCCTCCCATGCCTCGTCGTAGCGGCCCTGCATGTAGAGTATCCAGGCGACGCTGGGTACCGGGTAGCTGAGCGGTTCCAGGCGGCGCAGTTCCTCGATCTGCGCGCGGGCCTCGGCGAAGCGGCCGCGGGCCAGCAGCCACTGGGCGAACTGGAAGTGGACCCGACCCCGCTGCGGTGCCAGTGCCAGGCTGCGGCGATAGTGCCGCTCCACATCCCGCGGTTCGCGCCCCTGCCAGAACAGCAGGTCCGCCATCAGCAGCTGGGCCCGCCAGTCGGTTTCGTCCAGCGCCAGGGCGCGGTGGAGCAGGGCGTGCAGCTCGTCGAAGTGCGCCGCCGCGGTAACCTGTTCCCCCAGCAGCCGCATCTTGATTTCCGCCAGCAGGGCATAGGCGGCGGCGTCCTCCGGCGCTTTCCCGAGGTGTTCGCGGAGCGGGTCAATGGCGCCGCGCCAGGCATCGCTATCATTGCCCCGCAGCGCCGCGCGCGCCTGTTGCAGGGTGGCGGCCGGCTCCGCGGCCGACTCGCGCCCCGGGGAGAATGTGAGCCAGATCGACAGGCCCGCCAGTGCCAGGGCGGAAATCGCCGCGGGCAGTTTCCACCGGCGGATGCGCGACGGCCGCGCTTCCAGCGGCTGGCAGGGGGCGATCAGTTGGTAGCCGGTTCCCGGCAGGGTCTTGATATAGGTGGGGCGCCGCGGGTTGTCACCCAGGGCCTTGCGCAACTGGCTGACCGCCACCATCAGGCTGTCCTCATTGACCACCTTGCCCGGCCACAGGGCCTCGAGCAGTTCGTCCTTGCCCTGTGGCTGTCCCGGGTGCCGGGCCAACTGCGCGAGCAGGTTGCTGAGGCGCGGCTCCAGCAAATGCTCGCGGTTTCCCTGCCGCAAGAGGTTGCTGTGGGGCTCGAACAGCCACTGGCCCAGTTGGAGGGGGCTGGTCATTCTGCCTCGGCGGTCTTCAGCGATCCGCGGGGCGCGGCATCATGGCGGCGCTGTCCAGCGTACCGCCCATCACGAATTGCGTCGTGGTCAGCCGCGGGCCCGCGTCGCCGGGTATGGGCTCCGCTTCCAGTGCGATTTCGTAGATGGGAAAGCCGGCATTGGTTGCGAAACTGCCCGTCGGGAGAGGGCTGAAACCCCATTGGGTTCCCTCGGACCAGTAACAGGCGCTGTCCCCAGAGGGCGATTGCCAGCGCGCGCACTTCTGCCCCTTGACCGTCTGCCCGGACGGGCCGGTCCAGTCGGCGAGGCCCTCGTACTCGCGCTCATCGGGCGTGGCATCGAATAGTTGCAGCCGGTCCGGCTCCGGCGGGCCGTCGAACCTTTCTCCTGTGGCCAGGTCGATTTCCCGTGTTTGTTCCCGGTCGAAATAAACGTGGTTGCCCTCTGCCCGCAGGCTGAACCGGCAACTCTGCGGCGTCGAATCATCGACTTCCAGGGACCATGCCTCGCGGCGGTAGGCGAATTGATCCGGGGCGCGCCAGAGCTGCCAGCGCTCGGTGCCGAGCCGCGCTTCGTCCTCGCTGCTGAGCGGGGTGGTGGTAAAATTCGCCTTGAGACAGGCATCCAGCAACTGCCGATATCCCTGGAGGGATTCGTTTACGCCGGCGGCGAGGAACTCGATCTTACGATCGACGTAAATGGAGGGCATGCTGGACGAGTGTGCGGCCGCTTGCGGTTCAGGGCTCTCGCCGACGTTTTCGAACTGCTCCTGTTCATCCCGGGAGCAGGCCGACAGCATTGTGGCGAGCAGTATGAAAGCCAGTGTCCAGTGCCGGCGTGGCAACGCCTGCTGGAATAAAAGGTTCAAGGCTGCTAGTCCTCGGTCGCGGAAAACGGTTGCTTCATGTCCGCACAGGCGGCTTCCTGTTCGGCGGAAGACAGGCTCTTCCACCTCTCCGCCCCTTTGCGCTCGCCGTCGGCGAAGGCCTTGTCAAAGGCGGCTGCGCTGAAGCCCTGCTCGCTGAGCTGCTCCCGCTGCTGCCGCTTCATCTCCGCCAGCTGCTCCGCGGTGTAGCCGCCGCACACCTTGGCGGCGGCGTGCATCTGGCCGCTGAATGCCGCGAGTTGTCCACCCATTTCCGCCAGGGGGCTCAAGCCTTGCTCCTGGGCCTGGCCCGGGAGACTGGCGGTCAGGGGCAGGGCAAATGCCAGTGTGCGAACGAGGGAAATCAGTAATTTGGGCATGGGGTCTCTCCTTGGCGGTCAATCCTTACTTGGCGGTGAGCCGGTTTCAGCCGCGGTGCTTCTGCACCGTGTGCAGCACGAGATCCCACTCGAAGTACACGAAGAAGTCCGCATACTCCCAGCGCGAAATGGCCGGGTCGCCAACCGGCCCCTGGATGCCGATGGGGTCGCCGAGGCGCGCGCTGACCGCGTCTTTTTTCAGTCCGCGCAGTTCGGCGATTTCGCCCAGCGGCTCTCCCTGGGAACCGGCGGGTATCTCGACGGTTTCCGCCCGGGCACCGCAAGCCAGCAGGAGAAGGGTGGCGGCGGCGAGGCCGCGCAGGGTGTGGAGTTTGCTGAACATTTGTCCGTCTCCAGAAATTTATTGTGGTCTTATTACTCAAGTTTCGGAGTGCACGCCGAGGGCAGTAAGCCGCGGGGTGGCACTGCGCGAGGTCCTGCTGTCGGTGGCCGCCTGGCAAATGTTTACCGATCAGGTTTTTTGCCAGGTGGCCACCGGCAGCAGGGCCGCTCGAAGCTTCCGCCTTCAAGGGCTACCAATCCCTGTGAACGCCCTGTGAACGCCGAAACTTGAGTTATCAGCGGCCAATTAAAGCAGATTTCCCGCTCAAGCACTTGGATTTCTTCACATTTTCCATGTCCGCCAACCGTCGGCGCCGCGGCCGTATGCTAGTCTGAAGGTCGATATGAACCCCCGCGGGCAGCCACTCATGCGAGTAGGACAAACCCTTTCCACGGCTGGATTGCTGCTTGGCACAATCTTCTTCGCGCTCTCCCTGACGCCCTCGCTGATCCCCCGTAGCGATATGGTCCAGGGGAGCATTTCCGGATTGTCTTTTACCGCCGGCTACGGCGTGGGCGCGCTCCTGGCCTGGCTGTGGTCCTACCTGGGGCTGCCCAAGCCGGCCGGGCGAGGCCGCAGGCTCCTGCAGTGGATTGCCGCCGGCCTCTGCGCGCTGCTGGCGCTGGCCTTCCTGTGGCAGGCCAGCAAGTGGCAGAACTCCGTCCGCGCGCTGATGGGGATGGAGGAGGTCTCCGGCGTGCGGCCGTATACCGTCACGGTTGTGGCGCTGGCGGTGTTCCTTGTGCTGCTGCTGGCGAAGGCGTTCCGGCGCATCTTTTCCTGGGTATCGCGCAAGCTGGAACAATGGATACCGCGGCGCGTGTCCGTACTGCTGGGACTGGTGGCGGCCTTTGCGCTCTTCTGGGCCATCGTCAACGACGTGCTCATTACCGCGGCCCTGCACGCGGTGGACTCTTCCTACCAGAAGCTGGACGAGCGCATGCAGCCGGACCTGCCCCCGCCCGCCGACCCGCTCAAGCCCGGCGGCGCCGAGTCCCTGCTGAGCTGGCAGAGCATGGGCCACCAGGGGCGGCGCTACCTGGCGCTGGGGCCTACCGGCGCCCAGATCGGGGAACTGGGCGGCGAGTCCATAGACCCGATCCGCGTCTATGTGGGGCTGAATGCGGCAGAGACGCCGGACGAGCGCGCCCGCCTGGCGCTGGAGGAACTGAAGCGGGTGGGCGGTTTCGAGCGCGCGCTGCTGATACTGATCACGCCCACGGGCACCGGCTGGGTGGACCCGGGGGCGATCAATTCCGTCGAGTACCTGCACCGGGGGGATATCGCCAGTGTCGCCGCCCAGTACTCCTACCTGCCGAGCCCCATCGCCCTGATGACCGAGGACGCCTATGGCAGGGATTCGGCGGAGGCGCTGTTCCGGGCCGTTTACGGCCACTGGAGGCAGTTGCCGCGGGAGTCGCGGCCGCGGCTGTACCTGTTCGGGTTGAGCCTGGGCGCGCTCAACTCCGATCGCTCCTTCGACTTTTTCGACATCATCGACGATCCCTTCGACGGCGCCCTGTGGGCCGGGCCGCCGTTTCGCAGCGATACCTGGCGGGAAGTCACGGCGGAGCGCGATCCCGGTTCACCCGCCTGGCTGCCGGTTTTCGGTGGCGGTGCCGTAGTCCGCTTTGGCAACCACTTCGGCGGTTACGATAAAGGAGATGTCCCCTGGGGATCTTTCCGTCTCGCCTATCTGCAACACGGCAGTGACCCGATCGTGTTCTTCGAGCCGCAGGCGCTGTACCGCAGGCCGGCCTGGATGATTGCGCCGCGGGCGCGGGATGTTTCACCGGATCTGCACTGGTACCCGATTGTGACCATGTTCCAGCTGGCGGCGGATATGCACGCGGGCGCGGCGCCCATGGGCTTCGGGCACAGCTATGCGCCGGCCGACTACGTGCGCGCCTGGCTGGCGCTGACGGAGCCGCGGGGCTGGACCAAAGAGGATTTGCAGCGGTTGCGGGAGAGGCTCTCCGAGTACAACAAACGGTAAATGTTTTGGATTTCCTGGCGCTTTTCCGCTTAAATCCCCCCCTATGTTAAAACCTGTTCCCCTCTTTATCGGCCTGCGCTATGTGGCCGCCCGCCGCCGGCAGCAGTTTATCTCCTTTATCAACGGCTTCTCCCTGCTGGGCATGGCGCTGGGTGTCATGGCGCTGATCGTGGTGACTTCGGTGATGAACGGCTTCGACCGCGAACTGAAGACCCGCATCCTCAGCGTGGTGCCCCACGGTTTCGTCGAGAAAGAAGGCGGGCTGGAGGACTGGCGCGGTGTCGCGCAGCAGCTGGAGCGGCAGCCCCATGTGGAGGCGGCCAGCCCCTTCGTGCGCGGCTTCGCGCTGCTGGGCGCCGGCGGCGGCAGCCACGGCGTCGAATTCCAGGGCGTGGAGCCGGAGGCCCTGCGCGGCGTCTCGGAAGTCGGCGAGCATATGATCATGGGCAGCCTGGATGCGCTGCAGCCGCGCAGCTACAACATTGTCCTCGGGCGCATCCTGGCCCGGCAGCTGAACGTAATCCCCGGCGACAGCGTGGTGCTGACCCTGCCGGAAGTGGTGGTGACCCCCGCCGGCATCTTCCCGCGCACCAAGCGCTTTACCGTGGCCGGCGTCTTTTCCGTGGGCGCCCAGGTGGACCAGAGCGTGGCGCTGATGCATATCGACGACGCCGCGCGGCTGTTGCGGATGCGCGGCAAGGTCCAGGGACTGCAACTGCGCTTCGACGACATGGACAAGGCCCTGGGCCGGGTCTCCGCCTATGCGCAGGGCCTCGGCGAGGGGTTCAGCGGCGAGGACTGGAGCCACTCCCAGGGCAGCCTGTTCCAGGCGGTGAAGATGGAAAAGACGGTGGTGACCCTGATGCTGATGATCATCGTCGCCGTGGCCGCCTTCAATATCGTCTCCGCGCTGGTGCTGATGGTGGCGGACAAGCGCTCGGATATCGCGGTGCTGCGCACCCTCGGGCTGACCTCGCGGCAGATCATGTCGGTGTTCGTGGTGCAGGGCAGCGCCATCGGGATTATCGGCGCCTTCGCCGGCGCACTGCTGGGCATACTGATCGCCCTGAACCTGACCGATATGGTCAGCTGGGCGGAAAACCTGCTGGGTGCGAAGATATTCGATCCGCGGGTGTTCTTCGTCAGCTTCCTGCCGTCTGAATTCCGCGCCGGCGACGCGGTCGTAGTGCTGACCGCGGCGGTGCTGATGAGCCTGCTGGCGACCCTGTTCCCCGCCTGGCGCGCGGCGCAGATAGAGCCGGCGGAGGCGTTGCGGTATGAGTGACGGGTGGTTGCTAGAGAAATGAGCCCTACCGTATTCAGAGAAAGGGGATACCGGTTTTTCTTTTTCTCCCGTGAGGAGTCGCGAATGCACGTCCACGTAGTATCGGGGGACGGAGAAGCTAAGTTGTGGCTGGAACCGGAACTGGAGATGGCCAGGAGTCACGGTTATAGTCCGAAACAATTGAAAGAGATTGAATCGCTCGTTGAGGATCATCTGCATGAGCTTATCAGCGCCTGGCAACAGCACTTCGGCAGTTGAAATCACCCATATATCGCAACACGGTGTCTGGCTGCTCGCTCACGACCGCGAGCTGTTTATGCCTTATACGGATTTCCCCTGGTTCAGGGATCAGCCGGTAGGCGCGATCCTCAATGTCGAAGAGCCGTCGCCGGGTCACTATTACTGGCCCGATATAGATGTGGACCTGACCGATGAGATTATCGAACAACCACAGCGTTTCCCCAAGGTAGCCAGAGATACTTCCGACAAATGAACAGCCAAGTGGAAATCAATGCCGGGCAGGTCGTGCCTGCACAGCCCGGCGACGGCGGTGCGGTACTCGCCTGCCGCCAGCTGCGCAAGAGTTACCGCCAGGGCACCAAGGAACTGGAAGTACTGCGCGGCGTCGAGCTGGAAGTGCTGCGCGGCGAGAAACTGGCCATCGTCGGCGCCTCCGGTTCCGGCAAGTCGACGCTGCTGAACCTGCTCGGCGGCCTGGACACCCCCAGCACCGGCGAGGTGTGGGTGGCGGGGCGGAACCTGGCCAGCCTGGATGCGAACCAGCGCGGCTGGCTGCGCAACAGCAGCCTCGGCTTTGTCTACCAGTTCCACCACTTGTTGGGGGAATTCTCCGCGCTGGAAAATGTGGCCATGCCATTGCTGATTGGCAAGCATTCCGTCGCCGATGCGCGCGAAGAGGCCACGGAAATGCTGCGGGCAGTGGGCCTCGGCGAGCGGCTGAGCCACAAACCGTCACAGCTGTCCGGCGGCGAGCGCCAGCGGGTGGCCATCGCCCGCGCGCTGGTGACCCGCCCGGCCTGCGTACTGATGGACGAGCCCACCGGCAACCTGGACAGGGCCACCGCCAGAGAGATCCACAAACTGATGGACCGGCTCAACCAGGAGATGGGTATCAGCTTTGTCATCGTCACCCACGATCCCGACCTGGCCGCGGCCCTGGATCGCACCCTGCACCTGATAGACGGCGGGCTGGAAAGCGGCTGGCACCAGGGCGACCATGTTTAGGCCGCTGCCCGCGTTTATCGGCCTGCGCTACGCCGGCGCCCAGCGCCGCAACGAAGACTCCGCCGGCCTGGTGTCCTTTATCTCCGGCCTGTCCATGGTGGGCCTGATTCTCGGCGTGGCGCTGATGATCGTGGTGATGTCGGTGATGAACGGCTTCGACCGCGAACTGCGCGAGCGCATCCTCGGCATCATGCCCCACGCCACCATCTACAACGCCAGCCCCGACATCGACTGGCCGGCGCTGCGCGACCAGCTGGCGGCGGACCCGGAGGTGGTGGCCGCGGCGGAGGTGTGGCAGGTGAATGCCCTGGCGCGCAAGGGCAGGGAGGTGACGCCGCTGCTGGTACAGGGCATCAACCCCGACACCATCGTCCAGGTGTCCAATATCGGCCGCTTTCTCGACCCGCAGGGCTTTGCCGCCCTAGGTGATCCCGCCGAACCGGGGGTGATCCTCGGTAGGGGGATCGCGGACAAGCTGGGTGTGGAGAAGGGCGATCACCTGTCCCTGATAGTCCCCAGCAGCGAGAGCACCGATGGCGGCCGCCGTGCCGCGCGGCTGGCCGGTTTCAAAGTCGCGGATATCTTCCACTCCGGCACGGGCCTGGATCACTCCCTGGCCCTGGTCTCCTGGCCGCAGGCCCAATCCCTGGCCGGTGGCAGCGGCGGTGCCGGTGTGCAGCTGCGCCTGGACAGGATGCTCGAGGCCAACTGGATCATGCGCCGGCTCTTGAAGGAACTGCCGGCGCAGAACTTCTACGGCAGCGACTGGAGCAGTACCCACGGCAACCTCTACCAGGCGATCCAGATGTCGCGCAACCTGGTGGGCCTGCTGGTGCTGCTGATCATCGCCATCGCCGCCTTCAATGTGGTCTCCACCCTGGTGATGGTGGTGATCGACAAGCACGGCGATATCGCCATACTGCGCACCATGGGCGCCAGCACCCGCGAGATACTGCTGACCTTCGTCAGCCAGGGGGCGCTGGTGGGGTTGGTGGGCGCCGTAGTGGGCGGGCTGCTGGGGATACTCGGCTCACTGACGGTGACGGAACTGGTGGCGGGGCTGGAGTCCCTGTTCGGTATCCAGTTCCTGAAGTCGGATGTCTATCCGGTGGACTACCTGCCCTCGGAACTGCAGTGGGGCGACGTGGCGCTGGTGGTGGGGGCGGGCTTCCTGCTCAGCTTGCTGGCGACCCTCTACCCGGCCCTGCAAGCCAGCCGCGTGCAGCCGGCGGCGGCGTTGCGGAACGAGCTATGAGCGCCAGTGTGAACGAACAGTTGGAGTTCGATATTTACGGCCGTTTTACTTTGCGCCTGGTTCGTGCCGACGGAAGTTGGCGTGCCGTGCGAAAGGGGGAGGGGCTCAGTCGACCGGAGCATGGCCTTGTCATCCCGGACGACCTGCCGGCGGAGGAACTGGCGGCCTTCCTCGACGATTTTTATCACGAGTCGGCCTTGCCCGGGCAGGAAGTGCGCCGTCTCACCTACTGAGTCGGTACGTCACCTGACTGTGGAACGCCGATCGATACGCATTTTCCAGCGCTTCAGCACATGCCAGCGCCACAGCGCCTGCATCACAAAGTAGGACACGGCGGCGAAGAAGATGCCGGCCAACAGCGAGCCGAAAAACAGCGGCAGCCAGATTTTCCCCACCTCCTCGGTCAACCACTCCCACGACAGCTCGATGCGGAAATCCAGTGGCGGCGTGCCCAGTAACCAGGCGCCCAGCTTGTAGGTGCTGTAAAAGATTGCCGGCATGGTCACCGGGTTGCTGATCCAAACCAGGATCATCGACAGCGGCAGGTTACAGCGGAACCAGAGCGCCAGCAGGGCGGCGATGATCATCTGCCCGGGCAGGGGCAGGAAGCTGGTGAAGACGCCCACGGCGAAGGCCACGGAGACGGAGTGCCGGTTCAGGTGGAAGAGGTTGGGGTCGTGCAGCAGATTGCCGAAGAACTTGAGGCCACTCTTGGCGCGAACTTGCTCGGGTGTTGGCAGCCATCGCCTGAAAATACTCTTCGGCATAACTCGATTTGTCCGGGTACTGCAGCCTTGTGGATCTTGTCGCCAATGGAAAAATGTCGAACAGGTGACGCGCCTGGCCGAGCTGCCCGTTCATAAGCATAGGGTGCCGGGGCGGGCGGGGCACGGGTATGCCAGCGTGGATGTACCGGTGCGGCGCTATTATGCCCACTAAGTTGTGACAAGACTACCGCTCCACAAAAAGTCTCATCTCCTGCTGAATTGTCAACAATCTGTGCTTTCACCCTCTGTTGACGGGCGTTTTATACTGGTTTATGGTCTTGCCTCTTTTTAGATTGTCGACAATCTGAATCAAATCCGGGAGAGCGCGAAATTGGAAGGCGGACAACTGGCTGCGATAGAGACCAACCAGAGCCTGGCCGAGCGCCTGTTCGTGACCCTGCGCGGTGAAATCGTCGAGGGCCGCATCGCCGCCGGCAGCAAGATCAGCGAACCGGAGCTGGCGCGGCGCTTCAACGCCAGCCGCGGCAGCCTGCGCGAGGCGCTGATGCGCCTGGAGTCCCTGGGCCTGCTGGAGCGGCGCGTGCACGTGGGCGCGCGGGTGGTGGACCTGACCGAGCGCGGCCTGCTGGACCTGTACGAAGTGCGCGAGGCCCTCGAGGGCATGGCCTGCCGCCTGGCCGCCGAGCACCGTACTGACGAGGACCTCACCGAACTGCGCCAGATGCTGGCCCGCCACGAGCAGCAGGAAGAGCTGCAGGCCGGCAAGGCCTACTTCCAGCCGGAGGGGGATTTCGATTTCCACTTCCGCATCGTGCAGGCCTCCAACAACGCCCTATTGATCGACACCCTCTGCAACCGCCTCTACTACCGGGTGCGCATGTACCGCTACCAGTTGGGCATGCCCAGCCCGCGGGCGCAGCGGGCCTTCCGGGAACACAGCCACATCATCGAAGCCATCGAAGCGGGGGATGGCGAACTGGCGGAACTGCTGATGCGCCGGCATATCCGCGCCTCGCGACACAACATTGAGAAGAAACTGAGGTAGCTCATGAGCCAGAAGCTTTCCGCCGGCGCGCGTTTCCGCCGCGCCCTCGCCGAAAACCGCCCGCTACAGATAGTCGGCACCATCAACGCCTACAGCGCCATCATGGCCGGGCGCATCGGCCACAAGGCCATCTACCTCTCCGGCGGCGGCGTCGCCAACGCCTCCTACGGCCTGCCGGACCTGGGACTGACCAGTCTCGACAATGTGCTCGAGGACGTGCGCCGCATCACCGGCGCCAGCGAGCTGCCGCTGCTGGTGGATATCGACACCGGCTGGGGCGGCGCCTTCAATATTGCCCGCACCATCCAGGAAATGATCCGCGCCGGCGCCGCCGCCGTGCATATCGAGGATCAGGTGGCGCAAAAGCGCTGCGGCCACCGCCCGAACAAGGAGATCGTCTCCAAAGAGGAAATGGTCGACCGCATCAAGGCCGCCGTGGACGCCCGCACCGACGACGACTTCTTCATCATGGCGCGCACCGACGCCTTCGCCCAGGAGGGCCTGGAAGCCGCCATCGACCGCGCCCGGGCCTGCATCGAAGCCGGCGCCGACGGCATCTTCGCCGAGGCGGTCACCGAGCTGGAACACTACCGCGCCTTCAAGGACGCGCTGAACGTGCCCATCCTGGCCAACATCACCGAGTTCGGCAAAACCAAGCTCTATAACGCCCGGGAGCTGGGCGAGTCCGGCGCCGATATGGTCCTGTACCCGCTGTCTGCCTTCCGCGCCATGAACAAGGCGGCGGAGAACGTCTATACCAGTATTCTGCAGAACGGCGACCAGCAGGCCGTGGTCGACACCATGCAGACCCGAGAGGAACTGTACGACTACCTCAACTACCACGAGTTCGAGCAGAAGCTGGACGAGCTCTTCAAGAAATAACTGGGAGCGGCTGATAGCCGCGCCCCTGGGCCCTGTAGGAGCGGCCCATGGCCGCGATCGGACCTGACGCTGGCTCCGAACACCGATCGCGGCCATGGGCGGATGACCGCCCCGCCGCTCCTACAGACACCGAACAAACGCAAGAGAAAAGGAGAGCTAAAGATGGCAGAGAAAAAAACAGGAGGCGCCGGCCTGCGCGGCCAGGTCGCCGGTAAAACCGCGCTGTCCACCGTAGGCGTATCCGGCTCCGGCCTGACTTACCGCGGCTACGACGTCAAAGACCTGGCGGAACACTGCGAGTTTGAAGAAGTCGCCTACCTGATTCTCTACGGCGAACTGCCCACCAGCGCACAACTGGCGGACTACAAAGGCCTGCTGAAATCCCAGCGCGGCCTGCCCCGGGCGCTGAAAGACGTCCTCGAACGCATCCCCGCCGATGCCCACCCCATGGATGTCATGCGCACCGGCTGCTCCATGCTCGGCAACCTGGAGGGCGAGGAGAGCTTCGAGCAGCAACTGGAAAAAGCCAACCGCCTGCTGGCCGCCTTCCCGTCGATCATCTGCTACTGGTACCGCTTTACCCACGACGACGTGCGCATCGAAACCGAAACCGATGACGATTCCATCGGCGCCCACTTCCTGCATATGCTGCGCGACGAAAAACCCAACGCGCTGCACGAACGGGTGATGAACGTATCGCTGATCCTCTACGCGGAACACGAGTTCAACGCCTCCACCTTCACCGCGCGCGTCTGCGCCTCCACCCTGTCCGACCTGTTCAGCTGCATCACCGGCGCCATCGGCTCCCTGCGCGGCCCGCTGCACGGCGGCGCCAACGAAGCGGCGATGGAACTGATCGAGAAATTCTCCTCCGCCGACGAAGCCGAGAAAGAACTGCTCGGCATGCTGGAACGCAAGGAAAAGATCATGGGCTTCGGCCACGCCGTCTACACCGAATCCGACCCGCGCAACGCCATCATCAAACAGTGGTCCGAAAAACTGGCCGCGGACGTAGGCGACGAAGTTCTCTACCCGGTATCCGTGCGCTGTGAGGAAGTGATGTGGCGCGAGAAGAAGCTGTTCTGCAACGCCGACTTCTTCCACGCTTCCGCCTATCACTTTATGGGCATCCCCACTAAGCTGTTCACCCCGATCTTCGTGATGAGCCGCGTTACCGGCTGGGCCGCCCACGTATTCGAACAGCGCGCCGACAACCGCATCATCCGCCCGAGCGCCGAATACACCGGCCCGGAACTGCGCAAGGTCGTCCCCATCGCCGACCGCGGTTGATTTTTCGGGACCCGAAAGAGTAGCTCCCCTCTCCCGCTTGCGGGGGAGGGGCCGGGGGAGGGGGCGATTGGCCGCACCCCCAACCGGCCAAAGCTGAAAATCCGCAATTCGCAGGATGGGCAAAGCGCAGCGTGCCCATCACCCCGGCTGGGAACGCCGAGCTCCAGCTCGGCACGCGGGCCGCAGGCCCGCCATCCATGTAGGAACGGCGGGGCGGCCATCCGCCCATAGTCGCGATCGGACTCTATCGCAGCCGCGGATATCAATCGCGGCCATGGGCGGGTGGCCGCCCCGCCGCTCCTACAGGTTTGTGCCGGAAACTGACCGCAGATACGAGTAGACAGATTTACCAAATGATGAACACCGAACACCGCAAAAACCTCCCCGGCACGGACCTCGATTACTTCGACACCCGCGCCTCCGTAGACGCCATCCACCCCGGCGCCTACGCCAGGTTGCCCTACACGGCCCGCATCCTCGCCGAAAACCTGGTCCGCCGCTGCGATCCGGCAACCCTGACCGACTCCCTCAAGCAAATCATCGAACGCAAACGCGACCTGGACTTCCCCTGGTTCCCGGCCAGGGTGGTCTGCCACGATATCCTCGGCCAGACCGCCCTGGTGGATCTCGCCGGCCTGCGCGACGCCATCGCCGAAAAGGGCGGCGACCCCTCCAAGGTCAACCCGGTGGTCCCCACCCAACTGATCGTCGACCACTCCCTGGCCGTCGAACACCCCGGCTTCGAAAAAGACGCCTTCGAGAAAAACCGCGCAGTGGAAGAGCGCCGCAACGAAGACCGCTTCCACTTTATCAACTGGACCAAGACCGCCTTCGAAAACGTCGATGTCATCCCGCCCGGCAACGGCATCATGCACCAGATCAACCTGGAGAAGATGTCCCCGGTGGTACAAGTCCGCGAAGGCGTCGCCTTCCCGGACACCTGCGTCGGCACCGACAGCCACACCCCGATGGTGGACGCCCTGGGTGTCATCTCCGTAGGCGTCGGCGGCCTCGAAGCCGAGAGCGTCATGCTCGGCCGCGCCTCCTACATGCGCCTGCCCGATATCGTCGGCGTAGAACTGACCGGCAAACTGAACCCCGGCATCACCGGTACCGACCTGGTACTGGCCCTGACCGAATTCCTGCGCCGCGAGCGCGTGGTCGGCGCCTACCTGGAATTCTTCGGCGAGGGCGCGTCCAACCTGAGCCTGGGCGACCGCGCCACCATCGCCAACATGACGCCGGAGTACGGCGCCACCGCCGGTATGTTCGCCATCGACGAGCAGACCATCGACTACCTGAAGCTGACCGGCCGCGACGACGAGCAGGTGGCCTTGGTAGAAAAGTACGCGAAGGAAACCGGCCTCTGGGCGGACACCCTCAAGGACGCCGAATACGAGCGCGTCCTGAAATTCGATCTCTCTTCCGTCGGCCGCAACCTGGCCGGTCCGTCCAACCCGCACGCGCTGCTGCCGGTATCCGAACTGGTCTCTCGAGGAATCGCGGGAGGATGGGAAGAGAAAGAAGGCGAGATGCCCGACGGTGCCGTGATCATCGCCGCCATCACCAGCTGCACCAACACCAGCAACCCGCGCAATATGATTGCTGCCGGCCTGATCGCCCGGAACGCCAACAAGCTGGGCCTGGCCCGCAAGCCCTGGGTAAAAACCTCCCTGGCCCCGGGCTCCAAGACGGTAAAAATGTACCTGGAAGAGGCCGACCTGCTGCCGGACCTGCAGCAGCTGGGCTTCGACGTGGTCGCCTTCGCCTGCACCACCTGTAACGGCATGAGCGGCGCCCTGGATCCCAAGATCCAAAAGGAAGTGATCGACCGCGACCTCTACGCGACGGCCGTTCTGTCCGGCAACCGCAACTTCGACGGCCGCATCCACCCCTACGCCAAGCAGGCCTTCCTGGCCTCGCCGCCGCTGGTCGTCGCCTACGCAATTGCCGGGACCATCCGCTTCGATATCGAGAAGGACGCACTGGGCCACGACAAAGACGGCAACCCGGTAACCCTGAAGGATATCTGGCCGAGCGACGAAGAGATCGATGCGATAGTCCGGCAGAGCGTAAAGCCCCAGCAGTTCCGCGACGTCTATATCCCGATGTTCGACCTGGAGAAGGGTGAGGAAGAGAAGGGCAAGCCCCTATACGACTGGCGCCCGATGAGCACCTATATCCGCCGCCCACCTTACTGGGAAGGTGCGCTTGCGGGAGAGCGCGCCCTGAAAGGCATGCGCCCGCTGGCGGTGCTAGGTGACAACATCACCACCGACCACCTGTCGCCATCCAACGCCATCCTGGCCAGCAGCGCCGCCGGCGAATACCTGGCGAAAATGGGCCTGCCGGAGGAGGATTTCAACTCCTACGCCACCCACCGCGGCGACCACCTGACCGCCCAACGCGCCACCTTCGCCAACCCGAAACTGCTCAACGAAATGGTGCGCGACGACAACGGCGAAGTGAAGCAGGGCTCCCTGGCCCGCATCGAGCCGGAAGGCAAGGTGACCCGCATGTGGGAAGCCATCGAGACCTATATGGACCGCAAGCAGCCGCTCATCATCGTCGCCGGCGCCGACTACGGCCAGGGCTCTTCCCGCGACTGGGCGGCCAAGGGCGTGCGCCTGGCCGGTGTGCAAGCCATCGTCGCCGAAGGCTTCGAACGCATCCACCGCACCAACCTGATCGGCATGGGCGTACTGCCACTGGAATTCCACCCCGGCACCACCCGCAAAAACCTGGAACTCGACGGCACCGAGACCTACGACGTAATCGGCGAACGCACCCCACACGCAACGCTGACCCTCGTGATTCACCGCAAGAACGGCGAGAGCATCGACGTACCGGTAACCTGCCGCCTGGACACCCAGGAAGAGGTCTCCGTCTACGAAGCCGGCGGCGTATTACAACGTTTCGCACAAGACTTCCTGGCAGCCACCGAGCCCACGTAGGGTGTAATGAGCTCCGCGAATTACACCACCCCTGACGCCGGCTGGTGGAATTCGTTGCACTCATTCCACCCTACGCACTGTGCGGACCCACCTCTTCCACCCCTCTCCCGCTCGCGGAGGAGGGCCCAGGGAAGGGGCCCAATCAAAGCCACCTCTTCCTCCCCTCTCCCGCTTGCGGGGGAGGGGCCGGGGGAGGGGGCCCCAATCGAAACCCAACAACCAAACGATGCCCCCATGACCCACAACCCCCAAATCAAAATCCCCGCCACCTACATGCGAGGCGGCACCAGCAAAGGCGTCTTCTTCCGCCTCCAAGACCTACCCGAACCCGCCCAGGTCCCCGGCCAACCCCGCGACAACCTCCTGCTCCGCGTAATCGGCAGTCCCGACCCTTACGCCAAACAAACCGACGGCATGGGCGGCGCCACCTCCAGCACCAGCAAGACGGTCATCCTGTCCAAGAGCGAACAGCCCGACCACGACGTCGACTACCTCTTCGGCCAGGTCTCCATCGACAAACCCTTCGTAGACTGGTCCGGCAACTGCGGCAACCTCACCGCCGCCGTCGGCGCCTTCGCCATCAACAGCGGCTTCGTCGCTGCCGAGCAAATCCCGCAAAACGGCATCTGCACCGTGCGCATCTGGCAGTCCAATATCAAAAAGACCATCGTCGCCCACGTACCCATCACCAACGGTGAAGTACAGGAAACCGGCGATTTCGCACTGGACGGCGTCACCTTCCCCGCGGCCGAAGTGCAGATCGAGTTTATGGACCCCGCCGACGGCGAGGGCGCCATGTTCCCCACCGGAAACCTGGTGGACGATCTGGAAGTGCCCGGCGTCGGCACCCTGAAAGCCACCATGATCAACGCCGGCATCCCCACGATCTTCGTCAACGCCGACCAGATCGGGTACGAGGGTACCGAGTTGCAGGAAGCCATCAACGGCGACGACAAGGCGCTGGCCATGTTCGAGACGATTCGTGCATATGGCGCAAAGGCCATGGGCCTGATCGACAAGGTGGAAGAGGCAGCCGGCCGCCAGCATACCCCCAAGGTCGCGTTTGTCGCGCCGCCCAAGGGGTATGTGGCCTCCAGTGGCAAGGAAGTTGCGGAAGGCGATATCGACCTGTTGGTGCGGGCCCTGTCCATGGGTAAACTGCACCATGCCATGATGGGTACTGCAGCTGTTGCCATCGGCACTGCTGCTGCCATCCCCGGCACCCTGGTAAACCTGGCTGCTGGGGGAGGGGAGCGCAACGCCGTGACCTTCGGCCACCCGTCCGGCACATTGCGGGTCGGTGCGGAAGCGGAAGTCGTCAACGGGCAATGGATCGCCACCAAGGCCATTATGAGCCGCAGTGCGCGGGTTCTGATGGAAGGGGGGGTGCGGGTGCCCGGGGATTGTTTCTAGTCCAACTTGCAGTGGGAGCCGCGAATAGCGGCGGGTACTGTTTCAGCTGACTTTGGAAGTCGAAAAAGCGAGCCTCAATTGAGGCTCGCTTTTTTTATGCGTGTCAATTTTGCTTGATATTTAAGCAAAATGTAATTTGTAGCCATTGAGTAGAACGGTATCTGAGGTTAATTTCTTCGTAGGGACGGCAAACTGTTGACTTTAAAGGGGATTCAAATAATATTTAGCGTGGGTATATCTGCAGATATAGCAGCGCCTTAGTACTGTTCCTGCATACGTTATTCTATCTAATCAATTTAAAATGAACACTGATACGGCTAAAAATAATAGTATTAGTCATAAATTGGTGCCTTCAAGACATGAAGTTTACCCGCTCCTAAATAAGGGATGGAAGTGGACCTATTAGATAATTTAGCCGAAGAATTTAATGGAGACACCATTCTATTTATTGGGTCTGGTGTTTCAGTTCCAGCGGGGCTTCCTTCTTGGCGGGTATTAGTTTCATGGTTAAGGGATTATACATCGACCTTAGGTGGGAATGTTGCGGTAGCGAATACTTTTCTAGATGAAAAAGATCTAGTAAAAGCTGCGACTGCTCTAACTGCAGAGTTAGAAAAACTGTGTAGGTCGCTAGTTGATTTTTTTAATGATTATGAGAGTTGCTCCATTTTCCGCACTGCTGAACCGCAGGAAATTCATAAATTAATTTCTCAGTTACCCACTTCTTCAGTAATCACCCCTAACTACGATCTATTGCTTGAGAAAGCTTATGACGTTGCAGGTTGTCCTTTACAGGTGGTTCATAAAGGTGAAGTAAACTCTTTAAATAGTATCAAAAGGAATAGGCTAAATTGCTTTTTGTATAAATACCACGGCTGCATTACCAAGCCGGAGCATATCGTTCTTGACTACAAGCAATACAGTTCAGAAATCCATGGTCTGAGCCCAGACTCGGAGTGTTTGAAGAACCTGATTCAATCAAAAACGTTTGTTTTTATAGGTGCCGGTTTAGAAGACCCCGATTTTAATCATGTGAGGGATTATTTAATACAAATTAACCAGCCCAGTAGTATTGAGTTCTGGGCCTTCATGAGAAATTGTGAAGAAAAGGTTGGTTTTTACAAGGAGCAGTACGGAATTAACCTTATCCACTATGCTGGTGAAGGCAAAGACCACTCTGATTTGCTCAATAAATTAGAAGAGCTTTTAAGAAAAATTAGTGCTGTAGACTCAAGGAAAATAGACGCAGTTGAGCTGGCTAATTCGTTGGCGACAACGTCTCAAAGGCGTGAGGGATTGCTGAAGAGAACTTTAGTCCAGGCCAATGAGCAGGTAATTCCTCTTGATGAGCAAATTTTAGGTTTTGTAGCATTTTTTGACACTATAGAAAAGGAAGAGTGTTTTAGGTATCTGTGCGAACACAAAGGAAATGCGATTATTGATGTTCGTAATCGAGTTGATTATTTAGTTAATCGCAAGCTGCTAAAGCAAACCGAGCATGTTTTACTGCCTGTTAAAGGGGCTTATTCGATTGAAGCAGCAGCAATGATTGAAGATGATATTGTGCAGTATTTAGCGGGGCGCGATAATGGATAATTTGAAGTTAAAAGCACTGGAATATTTCGCTGCGAAACCCCTTGATGACGAAAAAGCTAAAAAGTACTTCGTGGATGCCTATGAAGAAATTCACGATGTTCTCGTTAATGGGTGGGCATATGACTCATTGTCTTCCGCTATTGAGGTGTTAGAAAAGTTTATTAGTCATGTTGCTGATAATGCTATCGGTGATTTGGATCTGTGTTGGCAGAGGCTTCATGAAGGTGAAGAGTTGGAGCTTAGTGATGTTTATTTCAGTAAGTATCATACAAAAGAAAAAATATACGCAAAAATAATAAACTTGCTGGCTAGGCTTAGATATCTGGAGCAAGAAAGGGTTGTTCCGATACTTTTCCGTTATTGGGAGGAAGAAGAGTCGGCTCAAAAGGATGTTGAGAAAGTTTTTAAAGAGCTGGCTGAATTTAATTTACATGCGGTAGAGAATATGGGGTTTAGTCCTCAGCTAAGTCTTCTCAATTTTATCCTGCAACTATCAGAAGAAGATAAATTTAAATTCTTCCCTATTATAATGATTGCCTTTGAGCAATTTCTATCTACAGATATCGAGGGCCATAGTTGGAATTATCGGACATTATCAATTAGGTCAATGGCCATTCCTGAGTCGGAGCACATTTTGAAGCTTCGTTCAGAGACTGTTGCAACTTTGGTTAGTTTATATCAGAGCACAGATAAGATTGAAGTTAAAAAAGAACTTCTAAGTGCGATGAATACGGCATGTCATATTTGGTCGAGAGCAGAAATTTCAGATGGCGCAAAGTTAATAGTGGAAAGAAATACTATTGATGTGCTCAGCTTTTGGTCATCAATAGTCAGTGTGGAGCCTTTGGAATTGATTCAAAAGATCGAGCATGATGCTTACTGGAATTACTATCATGCTAGTAGCCAGTTAGTTAAGGATGCAGCTCTATGCGTAGAAGCCGAAATAAAAAACCACGGAGAATACCAGGTCTATCGTGATTTGGTTGGGTTTCAAGGTGTATTTGGAAGCTGGGAAGTGGAGTGCAATTTAGAAGTTGATTGCGACAATCAGCAGAAAATTCGAGAAGAGCAAGTAAAGATACACTTGGATAATGTTAATAAAGATAATCTTAATCAGTGGTTGACTAGAATCGGGCTCTATCTGGAAACAGACTCTAGGGATCTGGCGACATTTCCAGAATTGTTCAAATTTGTAGAGGTTATTTCAAGTTGCTTCCCAGAAGAGGTGTTGTCTAAGCTTGAGTCGACAGATGTGTTAGATAAGTCTGCAATTCCGATATTTAGAGGCATATGGAGCTCTTCGGCTAAGTGTGAATTTAGCGAGAAAATTTCTCAGTGGATAGATCAGTCAAGATATTTGTGGGAGCTTTCAGTTGTATTTGTAGATTTTGATGGAGTTGATTTTTCCCTGTTAGAAAAGTTTGTGAATAAGGCAGTGGCTGCGGGGGATTTGCTGAGCTTGAGTTCTTTTCTTCGTGTTTTAAATAAGCGTCGAGAATATTTATCCGAAGATATGATTAATAAACTGTTTGAAAATATATTTATATTTTTTAATCAGGAAAAATGTGCGACATGGGTTAACCATGTATGGTTTTTCAATAAAGGCCCGTCGTTCGTAGAGATCCTGTCGAAAAAGCATATAAAGCTTTTGGTGGATAATTTGGTGTATGTCAATAATGTCGACTACAGAGTGGAACGTATTTTGGAGCACGTTTCTCAATGTGGTGTAGAAAATGTATTTTATTTCTTTGAGCAGCGAATTGAGTATAAAAAGCGAAGAGGTAAAGATTCTGAAGATAGATATGATGATATACCGTTTAATCTACATTCGATTGGTGGGGTATTAGCTGAGAATCCGAAAGAGCTTATTGCATTAATTAAAAATAATTATGAATATGATTATGGTGTATTCCGGTACGGTGTTGCTAGCTTATTTAAAGAATGTTTCTCACCATTTGAGCCGCAGCTGGTTGACTTGATTCTTGAGCACTTAACTCCTTCGCTCGATGGTGAGCTTAACTTGATTTTGGCAATAGTATCAAGTTACGAGGGGCACATATCAATACTCCCGCTGGTAAAGCGATTGCTTATGGAAGTAGAGTATGACGAAGATATTGGGCGTCGAATAAATAGCTCTCTTATTAGCTCTGGTGTTGTTCATGGGGAATACGGTATTGCTGATGCTTACAAGCGCAAGCTAGAAGATATAAGTCCCTGGCTTAAGGATGACCACGCTAGTCTCGTTAAGTTTGCTCATCAATATACTGATCTTTTAAAAAGGATGATTGAAGATGAAATAAAAAGAGTTAATGAACGAGTTGCCATAGAAAAGCACAAGTTTGGTTTGGATGATAATGATTAAGCAGGAAGATCACGGGGTCATGCCTTAAGCGGGGCACAGAGTCAGAAACGGGGCGCAGGGGGGGGCACAGGGTCACAGGTGCACAGGGTCAGGTCAGGCCTTACATTTGACATAGTCCCATTAATTACTACCCATTAATGGGTGACCCCTTTTAATCTTGAATCAGTCAAGCTCAATTGGCACTTTCTCCATTTCAAATGATTCTGTGTGAAATTCCATCTGATAGTACTGAACCTCTGTGAAACCCAAAAGCAATCGAAATACTGTCTCTTTCACATGATCAGAAACTCTCCACCCAAAGATTACTTCTTCTAAGTCAGCAGGTATCTCTGACTCAACATTTGCATAATCATGAAGATACCGCCATTCGTGCTCATAGAACCAGTTAGGCGCCTTAGCCAATAGTGCAGGCATGACCAGCTGACGCATAAAATCCTTATCCGGATACCTATCCTCAAGGAAGTTATTAATATTTATTGTTCGAGAGCCACCATATACCACCTGTGTTAAGGGAGGTGAATAAAAATCGTTAACTTCAAATTCTCTATCTCTTCGAAATCCAAGACAAACTCCCTTATGGTTATCTGCGTAATGGCTCCACATGAGAGGGCTTGCGTAATCAGCAGACATTGAGAGTATTCCAATGCCGTCGAGATATTCGTTACAGTACCGCTCTAAGTCTTCTTGCATTCCAGCAACACTCGTGTCACCCGTTCCATAATTTAATTTTGATACGGTGCTATCCCAGGCCAGCAGCATCTCATATTCAGTCAAACTTGACTGATAACATGCCGAGGAATCAAGTGGGTCGTTAAAATTCTTTCTTGAGGAAAAATAAAGCCTCTCTGAAAGTAGAATTTTTATCGTATTCTCATTAAAGGGTCTGTATTTATATAGGATTTCAGGTTCCATATTCACCTGGTAATGTCATGACGATTTTATTAGATCGCAAGCAGAAGCTGGCCGATACTATGCACATACAGTGCGAAAACGGAAACACAGAGATCCTCGAATAAATGGGGTTACATGAACTTTATGGCGTTAAAAAGATTGAAGGTATGCGATGCCAAAATGATGATCCGAACCCATTTATTCAAGATGTGCATTTAGAGTGGGCTTACCAAGTCTTCATCGAATCGCAAACCCTCCAAGCTGAATTCTTTACATAGAGCTTTGAATGAAGATGTACAATAAAGAGTGTTGCAGCCTTTCATTCCTGATTTAAATACAAAACGCTGTGCCACGTCCTCCTCATCGAAGGCAAGGTGCTCTAACCCAAAATCAATACCATTCACATATTTCTTTACCGTATGCGATTTATCTTCTTTGCCGAATGCTTGGCAATTGAAGATGTACATTCTCTCTCCATTAGCAGTGATGGGCAGAAACTCTCCTTCATGTTTTAGGTATCGATTCACTGCATTAAATGCTTTTTCATTCAAAATCATGCACGTTGCATCCCAGAGCGAAATGTCTGGAATTTCAGTGCTTGTTGATGAAAGCGGCTGAAAGTCATCTGATACTGAATCTTTCCAAATAGAAGAGAGTGACTCATTTGATGCAGGGTACCGCGTCAATGTATCGAGCAACTCCATGTCTCCAAGCTGCTCAGCCAATTGGACGACATCTAATTGCAGTGCCATGAACTTTTCTGGAATTTGCTTTAGTTGGTATACGGTATTCATGACTCTGCCGTCCATTCATAATCTTTTGGCATGGTGATCTTATCTGGGTAGCCGCCAAATTTTAGCATTGTTTTGACTTCTCTAAGGCGACTCGTGACGGTCAGCTCGGTTAAGCCAGGCAAAGAGAAGAGGTCAGTAATCCAGGTTTCATAGTTGTAGCGGTGGATCTCTTTGTGGGCAGGGGCTTGAGGGCATGCCCAGTGACCTTTGTGTTCGTACTTTCTGGGGAGCCATGCACCATTTTGCGGATCATTAATACCAATGCCATGAATATGCATGTTGAGCCGGGCGCGCATCATTCTCGGTTTTTGGTGTCGACCAGTACCCATTATGATGTGGTGGGCATCATGGTGTTCACTTGGTTTTGGCTCATGAACCGCTGTCAGGTGATTCGCGAGGACATTGGTTGGGTGATGTTTTTCTTTAAGCAGTTCATTTGCAGATTTCGATTTATTGGCCGTTCGATAGTTTTCGAGCTTTGCCTGTAAGTCCGCGAGCACTTCTATGTGCCGTCTCTGTTGCTGCAAATGATCCCAGTCCCTTTTCCTGGCTTGCTCCCGCTCCAGTGCCTGTTCTGGAGTTTCATCTGCAGGTGCGCATTCTGCCAATTTGCGGTGGTGCGCTTTAGCTTTCTGCTCTAGCTCATAAATAGCAAGTTCCAGAGGAGATGGGGCTACGGGAGGGGCACCTGGGGCTCTTTCTTGCTTTGGCATACTATCTACCTATGCAGTCCGTTGCTGGAGCCTGGAATTCTCTAGTTTCTGCACAGCAGGGTCAATATCAACGCCACTTTCATAAATTGCACTATGGTACCAATAAGTGGATCGGATCAACTTTATGACGCTAATCTGATTGAGAGTATGTAGGGCCAGAATATTGATCTGATCTTGATTGTTCAAAAATTGAACGTTTTCGCCGTGACAGGCGCCGCCTTGGAGCTTTACTTCGCCTTGGTATCAGGCAGCCGGCGCTTCAGCTACCGCTGGCCAGGCCTGCCCGCATACCCATCCAGCAGGATGGCAGACGAAGCTTCCAGGGCTAGAAAAGTACCAATGGGTGGCCTGGCACTCCTCGTATCAGCAGATAGACCAAATAGACCGTGGCAATCAGGTTGCCCGCCAGGGCTAGTTCGCTCTAAATTCTAGATATGCACGAATGTTAGGAAAGGAATGGGGCGCAAGTGGCGTTTCAAAACGTCCCGTGCGCCGCGTAGAGTTTGTAGTCGAACAACATCTTCCTCCCTTGCGGCAATGCACTAGATACGTAAGTACCACAAAAATCACTGTATGCCGGCGGATTCACTGCCTATAATTGTGATCCCAAGTAAAGCTGCAAAAATTCTTTTTGTTGGCATTTATAGATGAGATTCATGGATAGAGGCTCAACACTCGGAATGAGCGCCAATCATCGACTGCCATTAGAGGAGAAAATAGTGCGCTCTCTGAAGAAATTTCGGCGTATCAGGCACTTTCCGAAGTCAGTTGAAATAAACATCAAAGGAAAATAGATCGGTTTCTGCGCTGCAAAAATATTTACGGTTACTCCAGATTTAAAGATGGGATTTCCCTATACAATTTCTTACCATTCGTCAGGAGCAAGCAAAAATGCGAAAGATTGTATTTTATGACGACACTGTGAATAGGCACGATATCGTTAAGAAATTTTCAATCAGGGCCCAAGAAAATTACGGTGTATCTTCGATTCAGCAGATAACCAGCTACCTGGAAGCAAACACAGCTTACGATCTGGTGGTTATTAGCGGTCACGGAATGGAAGGCTACCAGGGTGTAGGCAGCGGTACCGACGCGGCGTTTCAGCCGAGTACTGATTTTCAGGGGTCGCACATGGCGCAGCAAAGCCTAAACGAATTCCTGCTACTTCACACAAACCAAGAGTCTAATTTAAAGGGTCACGAAAAGTTCACTATGCGGCAATTGTGGAGAATTGGATGCAGCATGAAAAATGGTGCTGTACTGTTCCTTGCCGGGTGCAGTGTTGGTGCCGGGCGCGAAGGACAGGACTTACTGAAAAAAACGGGCCTTTCCATTCAGAACAATATTAAAGTTATCGCTGCGACCTGCCCGATTGCAATGAAAAAGGTGGGCCAGAAAATTATCTACACGAATGCCGACCAAAACTGCCAGAGACTGACTGAAAACGATTTGGTTGGGGCACAGGGAGAGCGCCTACTTTCCACAGATGAACTGGAATCCATTTGCGATAAGTTCGAACATAATGTCGTGTGACATTAGACTGACCTTTCACTCTCCCGCACCACCCGCGGAACCTGTATAGGTTCCGTGAGTGAGGGAAATAGTTCACATCCGAGGCTACAGCGCCGGGCCGATGTCACTCAATCGATATTGGTGCACACGGCGCTCCTACATCGCGCGGTGTCGAACAGTTAGGGGCAATCATTGATCCTGCTCGAACTAATGGCTAATGAGAAAATGCAGCCGAAGCAACAGGCGCACGGCTGATTTTGCGTTATGAAGCAATCTTCGGCAAATCTCCCCATCGCGTTGTATAGGCCGGTGAAGAAAAAGCCTGCCGCATCCGCCACTTTTTATGTATCCCCTCGGCACCCAAAAACAGGGTGCCACGCCCATACCGCAGATTGGCGCGATCCAGCGTCTGCATCAGTGCCCCCGTCCTCACCGATTGTCCCACCTCGAACATATCACATTGTAAATTCGCTCGAGGCACCAGTTCGACCAGACCGATACCGGCTTTCAGGTAGCGCACATTGGGCGTAAACAGGTACTCCAGGCAGCGCTTGGCCAGCTCCACGATCAACCGACTGTCGTCAGTCGGGTACGGCAGTTGCGCGGTTGTGCTGCGGCTGAGGGGATTAGAGTCATACGGACTGGTCTGGATAAACACATGAATGGTGGTCGCCAGGCACTGCTGGGCGCGCAGCTTCTCCGCGGCGCGGCTGGCATAGAGCGTGATCGCCTGCAGCATGGGCGGCAGTTCGGTCAACTTCTCGCCAAACGAGCGGGTGCAGTAGATCTGCTTTTTTGCCGGCGGTTGCTCCTCCAGCGGCATGCAGGCCACGCCGTTTAGCTCCTCGATGGTGCGCTCGATATTGACGCTAATCTGCCGGCGCACCACCTTGGTGTTGGCAGTGGCCAGGTCGTAGGCGGTATAGATATTGAAGGCGGCCAAGCGCTTGGCCAGTCGCGAAGCGATGCCCCAGACCTTGTCCACCGGCGTGCGCTGCTGCATCCACTGCCACTTCTTCGGGGTATCCAACGCACAGACACCGTCGCACTTGGGGATCTTCTTCGCCGCGCGGTTGGCGAGCTTGGCCAGGGTCTTGCTCGGCGCTATACCGACGCCGACCGGCATGCGCACATGCCGCCACAGGGTGCGCTTGATCTCACGGCCGTAGCTCAACCAGTCTCTCTGCAGGCCTGCCAGGTCGAGGAACATCTCATCGATGCTGTAGACCTCCACCTCGGGCGAGAACTGCCGCAGGGTGGTCATTACCCGGTGGGAGATATCGCCGTAGAGGGCGTAGTTGCTGCTGAAGATCGCCACGTGGTGTTTGCGCAGCAGGTGCTCGATCCTGAAAAAGGGCACCAATTCGGCAATGCCCAGTGCCTTGGCCTCCCTGGAGCGGGCCACCACAAAGCTGTCGTTATTGGAGAGCACCACCACCGGGCGGCCGCGCAGGTCCGGGCGGAAGATCTGCTCGCAGGAGGCGTAGCAGGAGTTGCAGTCGACCAGTGCGAGCATCAGCAGGGGCGGTGGTAGCGAATGGAGGCTTTGACGACTCCCTCGACGAGCACGTCCTGGTCCTCCAGGATCGGGATCGGCGGATACTGCTCGTTGGCGGAGAGGAGCCGCCCGCGGCGCCGGTCCAGCACCTTACAGGTCAACTCGCCGTCCAGGGCGACCACGATGACGTCGCCGTGCACGGCGTCCAGGGATCGGTCGATCACCAGTAGGTCCTTGTCGAAGATACCCAGCTCCCGCATCGAGTCCCCATTGGCGCGGGCTAGAAACGTAGACGCCGGCCGCGTGATCAGGTGCTCGTCCAGGCTCAGGGGGGCTTCCTTGTGGTCGTCGGCCGGCGACGGGAAGCCGCAGGCGACTCCGTGGCCGAATAGGGGGGTCAGTTTCATGGTCGTCTAAATGCACTGTATGGATATACAGTTTAGATTGCCGGAAACTTTTCGGGCAAGGGGCAAGGCTGACCGCTGGGCCAGGGTGGGGTCAGGCGGCCTTGCGGTGCTCGTAGTAGACCTGCTCGCGGTGGCCCTGGAGGAACTTCTGCCAGGTGTCGGGCTTGTGCAGCTCCGGGCTCAGCCACTCGTCGACGGCGTCGCCGGAGAGGAAGATGGGACAGCGATCGTGGCCGGCCTGGGCGACTTCCGGCGGCGGGTCGTCGGTGATCAGGGCGCAGGAATCAAATTCCACCTCGCCGCCCAGGGACTTCCAGTGATCCCAGATCACCGGCGCCCACATGATGTCCTTGCCCTGGGGGGTGAACTGTAGCTCCAGGGCATTGCCCTCGTCGTCTCGTACCCATTCGTAGAAGCCCGTGAAGGGCAGTAGGCCATGGTGGCGGCCGACCAGTCTTTTCCAAGTGCGCTTTTCTACCAGAGTATCCAGGCGGGCGTTGAACATCTGGTACTTGTTGGCGAGTTCGGTGGGGGAGCCGGCGGGGCGCACTGAATAGCGCATGGGCCTGAGCCAGATGGTACCGTCCTCGCGGACCACTACCGGGACAAAGTTCTTGGGGTAGGCGCGGCCACCGAGCTCAGCCGCCTGCAGCTGTAGGGCGGTAGGCTTGCGCGTCAGGCCGAAGACGGCTTTCTGCTCCTCCGCGGTAATGCCTTTCTCCCATTGCTGGCAGGCCCGAAGGGCTACCCAGGCGGCGTTATCGCGGCGGTAGGTGACCGGAAGCATGGTCAGTTGCGTTTTGTTGGGAATGTGGACGGAGTAGCACATAGGCGAGACCACTGGGAAGTAGATAGGGAGGGCGCCCCCTTACGAGGTGGAGGCCGCCCGCCCCCCAGTGTCAGCATAGTCGCCGCGCCACAGCTTGGAGACGGTGTCCAGCTCGCGCAGTCACGCATGGAGCGGATCGTGGAAGTACAGCTGGTTAAATCACTAACGATTTTTAACGATCAACCGAATTTCATTGTTATCTGAGAACAGTTGCTCGACAAATGCTACTGCTCGATTCAGGTCCGCCCAGCGGTGAGGCTCATTTCGGGTGGTGATTAACTGGGAAGCCTTTTCAGAACCGCGAGCGCTCACCGCAAATTCAATCTGGTAATAGTGTTTACCTTCGTGCTTCACACGGACCAGCTTCAGGCTGGAAACCTTGGCTCCACCCTCTATCAAAAGCGTCGTTTCGCGAGTTGTCAGCGCCTGCATCTAGAACTATCAATCGATCATGTGAACACCCTCTATATTGTGAATATTTTCAATGCATGATAGCTATCGCCGTTTTATCAAAATGGCATATTTTGATTGATCAATATCGTATATTTTGATAAATGCCTCTTCGTAAAATAGGGTGAATTTATAGAATAATAAGCTCATTTCAGAGCCGCCGTTTTGGAGTATCTGAGAAGGTAAGTGAGAACTATGTGCTGTTGTTAAGGATCGAACGCTCGTGGCTTTCTCCCTCAGGAGGCAACAGGCCAAGCCTGGGCGAAGCTTCAGCGGTAGCTATTTGCTGACGAGGCAGTCAGCCTGCGAGGAGGTGGGTTATGGCCGAAATAGATGAGCTGTTGGCAACTATGCACAGAGTTATCGAAAACGCCAGGCGGTTATCCATGGAGCTGTGCGACTTCATCACCGCAGAGTCGCTGCCCGTTGCCGATGTGATGTCGGATTGGTTTGATCAGTGCCCGTCAAAGGATAGGCCAATTAGCGAACGGGCCATTGCGCGGCTTGTCGAACAACGTCAAACCGCTACGCGCCTCAAGGCATCCCGGCTTTTTTCAGGGATAGAACTCGCGCTACTGGACGATTGGCTGGCGCTGGAAACCAAAGCATTAACATTCTCCATGAGTGTGCTATTGAAAGCCCCTTGCGTACCCCTGCGAACGTGAACACCCATTCCGGAGCATCGTGAATGCCCGGATTTCCCGAGGAAGCGAGGAGCTGTTTGATGGGTGTCCAAAAACTCCCTCCTGAGATGGAGTGTCACCCGTCTGATGATTTTCTGTATGGGCGGGGGGACACTCTGCGCTCTCTTTGCCTCCCAGCGCCTTTCAATTCGGGCTTCCGTCAGGAGTGGTATTGCCTCGGGCAGTTGAAAAGCGGTTATTGGGAAAGCGCCCACCGCCCAGGCGCTCTCCACACTATGCCACAATGCCCCAGCATCGTATCGAAGAGGGTATAGACCTTCACATCACCTCCTTCGCCTATACCCCTGAGCCATCAAATTTAGTTTTAATGGCATCGAGACCGGCATCCATCATCGTGGAGACGTGGTCCTTTAACTCATCTGGCAACAGGTCGGCGATCCAGACAAAGCGACTGGAACCAGATGGGTCGGCGAATACCTGCGCCGATGCATTGTAGTGACGAAAGGGTTCGTCCGTGACAGCCCAGGCAACGCGCCGATCTGTGTCATTTACGTCGACAATAAGCTCCCGAACTACCTGCCCGTTGCTAAACGTCACTATACGTGCGCCGGGTTCAAGTTTCGTGTCCGTGACAAAGCCCGGTACCAGGCGCGTATGCAGTGCACCGACATCCCGCAGAGCATCCCAAATGACATCAACAGGTTCGTCAACGGTGATTTCTTTACGAATTGAGGCCATGGGAGTCCTCCTGTTTCAGGCGCAATACAAGGCTTTTGAGTGTCGGGCTAATACAGTTTTGTGTCATCACATGCTCCAAGGATTACTCGAAAGCGTGATGTTAGAAGCCCTGCGGGACGAGTTCTTGGAAAATATTGCGGTTGCCCTGGGCAGCCTGGCGGAATCTTGCCGGTGACGCACCGGTAGCCCGGTGAAAAGTGCGAACAAAATTTGACACATCCGCGAAGCCGCTATCGTATGCGACATCAGTAATCGTTCGGTCATCCGTGGACAAAAGGCGCGCAGCCCGGCGCAACCGGGAACGTATCAGGTACTGATGTGGCGTGACACCCAGGACTTTGCTGAACATCCTCAAGAAGTGAAATGGGCTCAAGCCCGCTTCCCGGGCCAAAGTATCCAGATGAAGGGTTCGCTCGGCGGACTCATCGATCCACAATGCCGATTCCACGGCGCGACGGCGGTCCAGTGGACGCAGCTTAACAGGCTTCCTGCCACGACCCGCGATCAGCTCCACAAAGCGTGCAGCAAACATCATGCCCACTTCCTCGACTCCCAGCGCAGTGTGGCCTTCCGCTGTGGCCTGGGCCAGCTCGCCGAGTCCTATCAATTCCGTCAACGGAGGCACGCCACCCACGGTCCAACCCTGAAAACCCGGGGCAATAGATTCCACCAACTCGGGAACCAGTTGAAACGACAGGCATTCGTCACCACCGTCGTGATGATCGTGTGTACACATATATTCGTCGTTGGCTCTGCCCACGAATACTGAACCGGCCACGAGATCAAAGTTCTTGCCCCGGACACAACAGCTGAAGCTGCCTTTGCGAACGTAGGAAACGGAATGATGGTGATGAACTTCCCAAAAGGGCTCGTCGCCGGGCTCTGCGGTACAGCGATAGTCGAGTACGGAGATTGAACCACTGTGGAGATTGGTTATGGTCGGCATTGAATAAACCAGTTGTTCCTTGGATTGCACCACATATACGAACGCTCGACTCTCGCTTGAGTCCTCAAAGTGGTTGCCTGGCATCTGGATCGTTTTTCCCAGGCCGCCATCCTCTGGTTGAATTTTGTTCAGATTGCCTGTAAAGGATACCATCGTCAAGGGCTTGGGTGCCCGTTTGGCACATTGAGCGTTGGCGCGGAAGCGGAGGTCGTCGACGGCCTCTGGACCGCCACTAAGGTAAGGCCATCATGAGCCGCAGTGCGCGGATTTTGAGGGAAGGGTGGGTAAGAGTCTCGAGCCCTTGAGGACTCGTCTTGCCTCAAGGATTTCTCCTCAGCCGCCACAGCTTTGATCAGCGCGGCAGCATCTGCATCCACTACTGGCTGGCTACGCCCGAGGGCCCGGTCAAGCTGGTCATTGAAGGGGAGCGCCCTGTCTTTATGGTGAAGGTGGCGGACCGGACCCAGGTGACCGAGGCTCTGGCCGGCGCGCCCTACGATTGGCAGCAGTTGGGCTTCAAACCTTTGGCCGGATGTTAGGGGGCAGGGTAAAATTTTGTCGTCAAATGACACCGTTGATTGAGGTGGCGAAATTTTAATCTGCCCCCTAATATACTCTGACCCCCAATATGCAAAACTCTAGATATATACGAATGTCGAGAAAAAAGTGAGACGTAAGTGGTGTTTCAAAACGTCCCGTGCGCCGCATAACATAGCGTGGTATTTCCCTTGAGTTGAACCGGCTGTAGGCAACCGGGCTCTGATGTAGCTTTCACATTCCAGCGACTTTTTAGTCACATCGGCGTTGCTAACCTCCCAGCGTTTCACCAAATAAATACGGCAGATCGTTGGAGGGATAGCAAGATGAGCAGGCAATTGAGACAGGGATCGCGGTTGACTCTATCGGCGTTCCTGATTGGATTTCCACTTTTTACCCACGCAGCGGAGGCGCCCGGTGCGCTGACTTTCATAGTCAAAGACCAGAATACTGACCGACCACTCTCAACCGTGCAGATCACGATCGAGGAACGGGAAACCAATTCCACACGAACTGTAGAAACCGATGCACAAGGTCGCATCGTCGTTGAACAGCTAGACCCCGGTCTCTACTCGGTGAGCGTAGCCAAAAGCGGGTTCGCTTCTTCGTATCAGCCAAGCGTACGCGTGGTTACGCGCAAAAATATCAAGATTGAATTCGAGCTTGGACAGCAGGCAATTGAGGAAGTGGCGGTTCTCGGACAGCAAGCTGAAGCATTATCAGTTAACAGCACCTATCTCGATAGAGAAGCGTTGCGAAGTGCTGTTGGCGGTGGGGCAGATCCGCTCCTCTCGCTGGACGGTTTACCTGGCCTGGCATCCGCAAGTGAATTCGCGAGCTTTAGCGTACGCGGCCGAGGGCCAAGAGATAATTTGTTGTTCGTTGATGATTTTCCCTTTGATAAAGCGGTACACTTTGATGCCACACTGGGTGAAGAAGAGGATGTCGGTGGTGGCGGCCGTTTCTCGATTTTCGCACCGAACGTTATCAGTGGCGCAGAATTTTCACCGGGTGGGTGGAGTGCGGCTTATGGCGGCCGGGCTGCATCGCTACTCAAACTGGAAGTCGCCGATGGCAATCCAAGTCCTTCAGCAAGTCTGCGCCTCGATCTTGCGGGCTATGAAGTTGGTTACGACGGTCCTACCGGTATCACGGAAGACTCTACGTTGCTCGTTTCTGCTCGACGACTGGATTTCGGCGCTTTATTTGAAACTATCGAAGAGCTCGACATTGGGGAGCCGGTCTTAAGAGACGTCATCGTTAAGTCGGTCATGCCAATTAACCAGAACCACACCTTCGAAATTCTGCTGATGGATACACACGAAGACTATACCCGCGGCGTAACTCACGTTTTTGCGTCGCCCAATTTCGAAGATGCTGCACTTCAAGATTCTGAACAAGATAGTGATTTGTACGGCCTGACAATGCGATCATTGATCGGTGAAGAAGCTGTCTGGACCAACAAGGTTTACTACCGCACAAGCGACAAAGTTAGTTCAGAGGGTGAATCATTTCCTGATCTTGTACCTGCGGGATCGCCCGCGTCTAGCTTTCCGTTGCGGGAAGACATTATTACTATCGGTGAAGGCGAGACAGAGATCGGATGGCGAAGCGACTTCGAGACAGTGAATCAATGGGGCGTGTTGAGTGCCGGTATTCGAGTAACGCAAATTGAACTGGAATATAACACCGTCTTGGATGGCGATTGGATCCGATTTGTCTACGACGACGATGATTTTAGAGCAGACCCCGATCAGCGTTTTATCGTGCTGACTCCCGAGAACATCAACTCTTCACTAAGTCAGAAAGAAACGAGCTACGCAGGTTACGTGGAACAGGTTTTTGAGCGCGGCGATTGGGATGTTCGCACAGGTGTGCGGTTAGAACGGGACGGTTTTGCAGGCGAAAGCTTCGCGTCGCCCAGGTTCAGCGTCAATTGGCAGCCGAGTGAAACGGTTAGATACTTTGCGACTGCAGGGCTCTTTCATCAATCGCCACGGTTTTTAGACCTTGCCGCTAACGAGTCGAACGACCTTGAGACCGAAGTAATCACGCACGGTAGTATCGGTTATGAATATTTCCCGAGCAACAGCTGGTCGGTGTTGACGGAAGCCTATTATCAAAACCTCGATAACCTGGTGGTAGACCTTGATCGAGCAAGCGGAACCTTTGCAAACATTGGTGACGGCACATCGTACGGCGTCGATATCGTGGCCAACGGGACGATTCGCGAGGGCATTTACGCTACCGCAACCTACTCTTATAACGATGCCAAAGTTGACCGGAAAGATGGTCGCGGTGACGTAGCCGCCGAATTCAGCCGCGAGCATGTCGCTACCCTCGGCCTGACCTGGGAAATCAGCAATCGCTGGAAGGTAGCCGGGCGCTACAAATATCTTTCCGGCAGGCCAGACGACGTCTTTATTATTCACTCTGACGTGTTGGGAGCCGGGCAGCCTATGCGCTACTCGAAAGAGATCACTGAGCGTAATGTCGGTCGCAATAGCGGTTCCGGCATGTTGAATGTTCGCGTTGACTACCGGCGCGCATTCGGCCCCATCGATGTAACAGCCTTTCTCGATGTCATCAACGTAACGGCAGCGTCGTCGAGCGACGACACCGAATTTGACTACCGCCGAGGCGTTGAAGTGGTAGATGAGAGCGAAGCCGAGCCGCTTATTGGTCTGCGGCTGGACTATGCCTGGTAAATCGTGCCTGGTAAGGGGGGGCAGCAGATGGTACACGCGCTTGGTGCCGTGCCGATCAGAGTGTTGATTGTCGAAGACAACCGCGACATTTGCGAGAACATTGCCGCGTATCTTGAAAAACATAGCTACGTTATGGATTTTGCCTATGACGGTATAAGCGCGATGCACCTGGCGCTGACGAATCGGTTCGATGTTATTGTTCTCGACCTCATGCTTCCAAGGATGGATGGCCTGAGCTTCTGCCAGAAGCTGCGAGCTGATGCCGGAGTAGAAACGCCGGTGCTTATGCTGACCGCGAGGGACACGCTTGACGATAAACTTAAAGGGTTCGAGGCGGGGGCTGATGACTATTTGGTCAAGCCATTCGCACTGCAAGAGCTGCGTGCGCGACTGCAGGCACTGTACAAACGTCGGCATGGAAAAGCCGAAAACCTGTTAACTGTTGGTGATCTGACTATGAACAGGTCCACACTGCAAGTGCATCGCGCGGGGCGGCGCATTGATCTCACCCCTGCTGGCATGAGGCTACTTCAACGGCTGATGGAAGCGGCGCCGTCTGTTGTGGCTCGCGATGATCTCGAAACATTGTTGTGGGCTGACGAACGTCCCGATGGCGATGCGCTTCGCTCGCACATGTACAAGCTGCGGCAGGCTATCGATAGGCCGTTTGATAGCCCACTGATTCATACGGTGCATCGTATCGGGTACCGAATTGCAGAGGATGCTCAGTAATGTACCGGTATAGTTTACGCAAGCGTGTCGCAATTGCATTTGCGATGTGTGTTGCTGTGCTCAGCGTGGCCTGGGGGTTCGCTTTCTTCGCTGCGATGAGGTTGAGCGAAGACCGGGTGCTTGCGCGTCAGCTACAGCTTGCCGCCGAAAGCTATCCCTCTCTGACGATGAACCTTCGCGGATACGATGAGGTCGGTAGCTTGCCGGAATCACTCAGGGAATGGGCGCAGACAAACCCCGATGAGGGGTTGTATGAATTCGAAGCCGAAGAGTTGCATGTCGCGGTAATACCTACCGACAATGAACAGCGAAACGCACTTGTAGTTTTCGACGTTGCCGGGATTGAGGCTGCGTCGTCAGAGGATTGGTGGTTGCTGCTCGTTATCACCGGTGTCGTGGGTGCGCTCGGTGCTCTTGGTTTCGGGCTGGGAGTTTTTGTGATGCGTAGAGCGGTCGCCCCTGTCGCGCAACTCGCCAAAGTGGTCGCGGACATCGACCCGGAACAACTATCGGCCGAAGATCATAAACGCATAGCGTCCAGCCGGTTCGGCGATGATGAGGTTGGCGTACTCGCCAGGACCATTGAGAAGACGCTTGAGCGTATCAGCGCATTTGTTGAGAGGGAGAGATACTTTACCGCTTCAGCCAGTCATGAGTTGCGGACGCCGATCACAGTGATAATGGGGGCGCTTGAGCTGCTGGAACAAAGCAATCTGTCAACGACCGATGTGAAAGTGGTAGATCGAGTGAGGCGTGCGACGTTCGAAATGAAGGCCACGATTGAAATGTTCTTGTGCCTCGCTCGCGAAGTCGACGATGGGTTGTATGACGAGCAGTTTTTAGTGATGCCGCTGGTAAGCCAAGCGATAGATCAGCAACGTCACCTGTTGAGCGGCAAGTTCGTCGATGTTGAAATCGACTTAATCGATGTTGAAATCGATGATCTATCAAAACCCGTTGCCAGTGGACATTCACAGGCTTTTTCTATCGCGATCAATAATCTGGTGCGAAATGCGTTCGAGCACACGCTTGACGGGCAGGGACCGATCAAGATTCACATCAAAGAGCACGTGCTATTCGTTACCAATCAGGTGAGTAGCGACGCTGATGAGCGGCACACACCGACCGAGGCGTCGTCGCCTAACGGGTATGGTCTGGGTCTGGGTATCGTTCAACGGCTGTGTGAGCGCAATGGCTGGTCGTTTTCATTGCACGCTGATGAGGCGCGTGTAGCCGCCCGTCTTTCGTGGTGACGACGGCAGACCACAATTAATAAATGGGGGGCAGATCAAAGCATTAACATTCTCCCTGAATACGCTGTTGAAATCCCCTTGCGTATTCCGGCGAACGTGAATCCCTGTTCCAGAGCATCGTGAATACCCGCATCTCCCGAGGAAGCGACGGTCCATTTGATGGGTGTCCTGAAAATAATGTCCTGAAAATAAATACTCATTCCCAGATTGGCAGTCAGTTAGAGCCTTATAATGAAGTATTTTCGAAGATTCCGACAGGCATTGAGCCTGCCGGATGGAAAATGTACAGCGTCTAACTAACTGATAAAAGGAAAATCGTGACTATTTATTGTTATGCATTTTTTTAGCACCAACGAGCATCGCAAATAGCCGAATGCCTATAGAAATTAAAATAAGCATACTTGGTGCAGTAAGGTCAGGCATTGTCTTTAATTGGTTGATCTCTCTTTGAATGATCGTCGTATGATTTGCGTTGGACTGGTGCCTTGAAACACGGCTGAAGTCTTGCTTAAGTAATTTATCGAATGATTCAATTTCTCCCGCAAGCATATCCAGAAGCTCCACTTCATTCTTGCCGTCAGTTGGTAGCTTTCTCATATCCGCGTTAATCGCATCACCAATTTTTTTCCATTCTTTAGCGAGGAAGGCTTCAAGCGATGAGAGCGCCCCTAGTTTCGAGTTCACGGACTGATTGGCTTGGTAGGCGTTGTGTCCATGGGGGCTGGTCGCCATCACTCTACCAAAGTGCTGTACGCCATGTTTGGCAGTATTCAGGTTCCGGCTGATTAAGCAGAGTTGATCCGAGGTATTAGCCAGAGTCTGATTCCAGTTCGGATTTTTATCCTTATTCTTAATTGCTGCCAGGGCGGTGTTAACCAGTCGAGTCACCTGTTCCTTGGTCGCGTGTTCGTTAATAGACATATCCTTTTATCCTCATACAGTCGTTGAAGAGCGTATTCTACCCGTCTGATTTGAGATGAATGTGAAACGCTCCATTTTTTCTCAGTTGAAAGCTTGAATTTAACAATATATCTCATTGTCCAAAGCCATTCGAACAACGGGCCGCAAACTACACTTACATTTTTAAACCAAATTAGCAACAGAGTGCTAATCGAAAAGTTTTGATTACCGTTGGGATTGTCATTCTGGCCTCGCTCGCTCCGGAGTTAATGATTTTGTTGGACCTCGGGGGGGATAGAAGCGACCTTTACTTTTTTACTTCTCTATTACAAACCCTTATAGAAGAATTGGACACCCAGAGCGCCGGGCAAAGCCGGTGATAAATCAAACAGTGAAAGTACGTTATTCGGTAAGGGTTAGCAACCCGCCGGAGCCCCCGAGTCATGGGCTTCTGTTCGTAAGGGCAGCGGTTAAGCATTGACAGGGGGAGGTGCAGGCTCGGTATTGAACTCCGAAATTAAGCAATGGGAACGCCGACCTCTTGGGTGAGGGGGAAGGTCAACACGGTTTTTAGCGATACGCGAGCGACTAAGCCGGTTCCCCGGAGCCAGAGACCCGGTGCATGTACTGATGTTTATCACGCGGAACCCGGGAGGTCCTGTGGAATAAATGGGGTCAAATCAATATTATGGCGTTAATTGAATTGGGTGCGTTTGACGCCAAAATTATGATCTGAACCCATTTCTCTTGTTCTGTTTGTACAGTGAGGGTATTCACCTGACTGTTGCCTCCTAGGTTCTGTGAAAACTTAGGCTGCTTTCGGTGCGTTTTTCCTCTCTCCTTTCGGCTTAGGCAGGCCGCCAGAACCCTCTCGCCCAGCTCTGTCGATTGCTGATGTCTGGTCATTTATCCAGTATAATGGCGCAAATCTTCAACCCAGTACAGCCTCTTGCCTCAAGGATTTCTCCTCAGCCGCCACAGCTTTGATCAGCGCGGCAGCACCTGCATCCACTACTGGCTGGCCACGCCCGAGGGCCCGGTCAAGCTGGTCATTGAAGGAGAGCGCCCTGTCTTTATGGTGAAGGTGGCGGACCGCACCCAGGTGACCGAGGCTCTGGCCGGGGTGCCCTACGATTGGCAGCAGCTGGGCTTCCGGACCTTTGGCCGCGAGGAGGCGGCCATGCTGTATTTTCCCACTATCGACGCCCACCGCCGGGCCCAAACCCTGTTGCAAAATCGCGGCATCGACGTGCTGGAAGGGGATTTTCGTCTCCACGACCGTTACCTGATGGAGCGCTTTGCCCGGGGTGGCCTCTACTTTGAAGGTCTGGCCCGGGCCAAAGATGGCTATACGGAATATCGCCAGGTGCGCCTCAAGGGCGCCGAGGTGCAGCCGGATTTCAAGGTGGTTTCCCTGGACGTGGAGTGCTCCGGCCAGGGCGAGCTGTATTCCATCGGTCTCTACGGCGATGGCGTGGAAGAGGTGCTGATGGTGGGGCAGCCGCAGAGCGCCGATACCGCCATTCATTGGGTGGATGACGAGCGGGCCCTGCTCCAAGCGCTGGAGGACAGGTTCAAGCGCCTGGACCCGGACATCATCATCGGCTGGTCGGTGGTGGACTTTGATTTTCGGCTGCTGCTGAAAAGGGCCGGGCGCCACGGCCTGCGGCTGAAGCTGGGGCGTGGTGGCGCGGATGCCCGCTGGCGGGATGGCCGGGAAGGCAGCCAGGGCTTCGTGACGCTGCCGGGCCGCGTGGTACTGGACGGCATCGACGGACTGAAAAGCGCCACCTACAACTTCGAAAGCTTCAGCCTGGAGTTCGTGGCCCAGACCCTGCTGGGCAGGGGTAAGGACACCGAAGACGTGGACAACCGCCTGGCGGTGATTGAACACGACTTTCGCTATAACAAACCCAAGTTGGCCGCCTACAACCTGGAGGACTGCCGCCTGGTCTGGGACATATTCCAGCACACCCGATTGCTGGATTACCTGCGCCTGCGGGCCCAGCTCACCGGCCTCGAGCTGGATCGCAGTGGCGGCTCCGTGGCGGCCTTCACCAACCTCTACCTGCCCAGGCTGCACCGCAGCCGCTATGTGGCTCCCAATCTGCCGGCCGATGGCGGCCTGGCCAGTCCGGGCGGCTATGTGATGGATTCCCGGCCGGGCCTTTACGACAACGTGCTGGTGCTGGATTTCAAGAGCCTTTACCCCAGTATTATCCGCACCTTCAAGATCGATCCTATGGGCTTGGTTGAGGGACTGGACGAGGGCCTGGCGGATGACGATGCCATCCCCGGTTTTCGCGGCGCGCGCTTTTCCCGTGACAGGCACTTCCTGCCGGACATCATTACCAACCTCTGGGCGCAGCGGGACATTGCCAAGCAGGAGCGGGACGCCGCTCGCTCCCAGGCCATCAAGATCATCATGAACTCCTTCTACGGGGTACTGGGTTCAGGGGGCTGCCGTTTCTACGACACGCGCCTGGCCAGCTCCATTACCCTGCGCGGTCACGAGATCATGCAGCAGACGGCCCGCTGGATAGAGGAGCTGGGCCACCAGGTCATCTACGGCGACACCGATTCCACCTTTGTCTGGCTGAGCGGCCGACCCAGCCTCGAAGAGGCGGATGCGATCGGGAAGCGCCTGGCCAGCGAGATCAACCAGCGCTGGCGGCACAAGCTCAAAGAAGAGCTGGCGTTGGAGTGCGAGTTGGAGCTGGAATTTGAAACCCACTACCGGCGCTTTTTGATGCCCACCATTCGCGGCTCGGAGGCCGGTTCCAAGAAACGCTATGCGGGCCTGGTGGTGAAAGGGGGCGAGGAGAAGCTGGTATTCAAGGGCCTGGAAACCGTGCGCAGCGACTGGACCGCCCTGGCCAAGCAGTTTCAGACCCAACTCTACGGGATGGTGTTTCAGGGGGAAGATCCGTCCGACTATATCCGCGAGACGGTGGAGAAAACCCGGACCGGGGCGATGGACGAGCTGCTGGTATATCGCAAGCGGCTCAGGCGCAAGTTAGAGCAATACGTAAAAAACGTGCCACCCCAAGTACGCGCGGCGCGAATGGCCGATGAACTCCGCCAGCAGCAGGGGCTGCCACCTCGCTACCAGAACAAGGGCTGGATTCGTTACGTGATCACCCTCAATGGCCCGGAGCCAGTGGATCACCGTCAGTCACCGATGGATTACCAGCACTATATCGACAGGCAGCTCAAGCCGGTGGCCGATGCCATATTGCCCTTCATAGAACTGGATTTTGACAGTCTGGTGGATGGCCAGCTGGGCCTGTTCGGAGTGATCGATTGAGCATCGCAGTCACGGGGGCGCAGTCACGGGGTCAGGCCTAGGGCAGGACCCCACCAAAGAAGGACATCGGGTTATTCTGCAAGCGATCATAGGCTTTAGAATATTTTTCCCTGGATTGTTCAAGATAGTAGTAACCCAGGCTGGTATCACCGAAAAATGTACTATCAAACGACTCAGCCATCACTATTTTCCTTGCGCCTGTTCCGCTCTCCCTTCCACAAGGGGATCTGGTCGAGTATGGACAAACCATTAATTTTCCGTATGCTGCACTGGTCGTTTTTTATACATTTTGCAGCGGTGCTAAATCCGGCCGAGGCCATAGAAAATAGAGGCATCGAACAGTAGAAAATTATCCTGGATAACCATCGTATTTCGACCATATTGCTCTCTATGTAGGAGCAGGGGGATTAAAAATTGAAAAAATTTACTCTCGTTTCCTGTGTCTTAAGCCTGGTGATCCTCAGTGGCTGCGCCAGCGTGCGGAATTCCGAGATTTCACCGGGTCTGGGCACGGCCCTGGATGCCAGCACCACCTACTACGGCCTGGAATACGCCGGTGCCACCGAAGCGAATCCGCTGCTCGGCTGGGGGAACCCCGTCACTACGGCGCTTGGATCTATTGTCCTCAAGCAGGGGGTCAAGTATGCGGCCGTCAACTATTTGCATGCGGACCCTTTCGTAGTGGATAGCAATGTCGAATCCTTAGGTGTCGCAGCCGGGGTATGGAATATCGGTACCATCACCGGCGTAAACCCCGTGCTGGGTGTCGCTGTTGCAATCGCCTCCGCTTACGGTTACTACAAATACCGCGTGCATGCCCATACCATCGAACAAGCCAGGAACCCGAGTTATGCCGCCGGCGCGGGTGAGGCTGAGCAGCGGGAGCCAAAACAGCATGCCCCGCTCCTCACCGCACAGACGAGATGTCCCGGTACCTGCGGGAAACGCTGAATTATCCTGGGGCTTTATTTCGTCTTGGCATCCGCTGGCGTTTCCGTTGTCGCCGGCCACACCAGGCCCGCCCGTAGTCCCACCAGCAGGATGACATACGACATTTCCAGGGCTAGGAAGGTACCAATGGGATGGCCTGGCACACCTCGTATCAGCAGGTAGACCAGATAGACCATGGCAATCAGATTACCCACCAGGGCAACAGTGAGCGCGTAACCACGCGCTTGCCAGAGCGACTTGCTGATCAGGAGGTTCAACACGGCGGTGGCGGCGAGCATCGCCCCGGGCAGCATCAGCAGCAGGCGACGCGGCAGGGCAGTATCCTCGCCCATCATCTGCGCCCAAACCGCGACAAAATGGCCGTAGGCGCCCAGGGTGAGGAAAACGCCCAACAGTACAGCACCGCCAGCGGTAAGGTTATACAGCGCATTGCGCTGCAAACCTGATGTTGGGCTGGAAAGTCTTGCGCTAGAAACCAACATCGCGCTCTCCGACGGTGGCCAGGCCGCATTCGTAGGCGAAGACGACGGCCTGGGCGCGATCGCGCAACCCCAGCTTGGACAGCACACTGGAAACGTGGCTTTTGACGGTGGCCGCGCCAATAAACAGGGCCTCGGCGATCTCGGCATTGCTCTTGCCATCGGCAATCGCCGCCAGCACCTCGCGTTCCCGAGTGGTCAGGCGCTGCAAACGCTCGGACAGGTTGCGTCCCGCCCCCATCTTTTGCGCGAATTGGCTGATCAGGCGCCGGGTGATACCGGGCGCGAGCATGGCACCACCATCCGCAACCGTGCGCACTGCCTGCACCAGCGCCTCGGGCGGAATATCCTTGAGCACAAAACCACTGGCCCCGGCCTGCAGCGCACGAAACACATATTCGTCGGGATCGAAGGTGGTCAGGATGATGACCCGGCAGGCTGTGTCGCCTGTATTTAAAATGCGCGCCGTGGCTTTCAGCCCGTCCATCTCTGGCATGCGGATGTCCATCAGGATGATGTCCGGTTGCTGCGCGCGTGCTGCCTCAATGGCCTCGACGCCGGTGCCGGCCTCAGCCACCACCTCAATATCGGGCTCGTTATCCAGCACCAGGGCAAAACCGCGCCGCACCAGCGCCTGATCGTCCACCACCATGACACGTATCATCAGCTTCCCCCATTCACAGTGGGCAGTTGTGCAGTCACCTCGAAGCCACCGCCTTCGATCACACCGGCGCGCAAGCGGCCACCGAGCAGTTCCACCCGTTCGCGCATGCCCGCGATGCCATGTCCACCGCTGGGTTGTTCGCCAATGGGCTGTGCGCCGGCGCCATGCCCGTCGTCGCGAACACAGATAGCAATTTGACCGGGCTCCAGGCTCAGGCTCACATGCACGTTGGCCTCGGCCCCGACGTGTTTGATGACGTTGGTCAATGACTCCTGGACGATGCGATAAGCGGCGAGGGCGACTCTGGCAGGCACAGCCCCGAACTCGCCGTGGGTTTCATAGTTCACCCTGGCCACGACCTGCCGGACCTTCTCGATCAGGGCTGGCAGGTCCTCCAGGTCCGGCTGCGGTGTGAGTGTCGCCTTTTCACTGTGATTGTCACTGGCCGGGCGCAGCACGCCGAGCAAATGCCGCATCTCCGACAGGGCGTGGCGACCAGCTGCCTCTACCGAGGCCATGGCCTCACTGGCCGCCTCCGGGTTATTGCGGCTGATGGTTCTGGCGGCGCCGGCCTGGACCGTCATCAGGCTGACCTGATGCGCCACCACATCATGCATCTCGCGCGCGATCCGGGTGCGCTCGGCCGCCACAGCGCGCTCGGACTCGGCATTGCGCTCGCGCTCCAGATACGCGGCTCTCTCCTCCAGCAAACGCAGGTATTCGCCGCGAAAGCGCAGCCGCCGGCCGATGTGCCACAGTGCCCACGCCAGCATGACCGCCACGGTCCCCGCGGCCGTGGGCTGAACCAGGACCCCCTGATCAAACACCACAAACACCAGCGTCGCCACAACCGCTACCAAGCTGACACGGGCATTGGCCTCGTAGCGGCCAAGGCTGTAGAGCGAAAACGCCAGGGCAACGATCCCCTCCGCCGGTAAACCCAGCTCCAGTATCAGCGTGGCTCCGAGAATAACGGCGTGCACCTGCCAGGGGTGGGTGCGGCGCCACAACAGGGCGAAACAGCCGACGAAGGCGCACTGAAAGGCGGCGACATCCCACAGGCTCTGCAAGGCCAGGACATCGTGCGCGCTATCGCGCGACCACATCAGCAACGTCAGCAGAAAGGCGAGCAGGGCGATCAGCAGGTCGGTCAGCTGTGGCCAGCGCTCGAATGGCCCGCGCAATGGCTGCCAGACCGGAAGCTTGGGTAATTCTGGGCTGGCGTCGAGGGGATTCGATGCCTGCGTCTTGGGGGACGGCGACTTCATTTCCGCATGCTAAACCAGGCGCGGCCGGCTGTCATGAGCCTTGCGGGGGAGGCGGTAGCAGGGCCGTCTCCGCCTTTTGGGGGAGGTCGGATTCCCGCCTGTGGCGGATGTGCAGGGGCCTGCAAAAGCCGACCATGCCCGCCAGGCACATTCAGCCCAAGCCCGCGAGGACCATGCCGTGGAAACCAAGGTGAGCCAACACCGTGTGAGTCCCGCTACACAGACGCCTGGAGAAACACTATGAACGACGCTGTACTGAGTCCAACACTGCTCCGCCCATTCGACACACGGCGGGCCGTCAACCTGACGGTGAAAACCTGGTTTTGCCTCGCGGCGATGGGCCACGGGATCTTCTTTGCCTACATTCTTGCCGTGTTCTACCCGCCCATCGCGCAGTCCGGACTCTACGGCCTGCAGGGCCTGCACCTGCCGGCGGGCTTTCGCGAGGGCGATACGCTGGGCAACCTGGCGGCGGTGGCGCACGTTCTGCTGGCCGCGATTGTGATCGGTGGCGGCCCCTTGCAGCTGATTCCTGCCGTGCGCCGACAGGCGCCCACCTTCCACCGTTGGCTGGGCCGCAGTTACCTTCTGGCTGCTGTCATCAGCAGCGTCGGCGGGCTGTACATGACCTGGACGCGCCACAGCATTGGCAACCTGGTGTCCCAGATCACCATCTCCATCGACGGCGTACTGATTCTGGTGTTTGCGTTCCTGGCGCTGCGCGCCGCCATGGCCGGCCGCTTTGCCGAGCATCGGCGCTGGGCCCTGCGTCTGTTTATGGCCGCCAGCGCGGTATGGTTCTTTCGTGTGGTCCTGATGGGCTGGGCGGTGCTCACCGGTGGATGGGGAATCGACTGGAAGTCCTTCACCGGACCCTTCCTGTACGCCCTGGGTGTTGGTCAGTACCTGGTCCCTCTGGCCATGCTGCAATGGTATTTCCATTGTCAAAAGCGCGAAGCCGGGCACCGCGCACAGATTGCCTTTGTCAGCACCCTGGTGCCGCTGACGGTCTTTATGGCCATTGGCATCTTTGCCGCAACCATGGGTATGTGGTTGCCGCGGATGTGAGCCTGCCGGGCACGCTGTCGCGACACCGTGCCCGGAGATTCGGCTGTAATGTTGCTGTCCGGGTGTAGAATGGCCGCCTGCCTCGGCCATCACTGGAGAACAAGCACTATGAACATGGCTCCCGCATCCTATCCAATCGGCACCCCCGGCACTCCCTGGGGCGAGGCGGAGCGCGCCGAGTGGTTGTCGCGACAGACCCGTCATCGCAGCTACGCCGCGGACGTATTGCCCGTGATCGAGCGCCTGCGCCCGCGCTTCGACGTGGAGGAGTACGGCCGCCTGGACTATGGCCCCGACAGCTATCCGCTGTTGGCGATCCGCAGCTGCGACTGGCGTGACGAACTGCCGGTGGTGCTGGTGACGGGGGGTGTGCACGGCTATGAAACCAGCGGTGTGCACGGCGCGTTGCAGTTCGTGGAGCAGCACGGGTTGGATTACGCAGGCCGTGTCAACCTGCTGGTCGCGCCCTGCGTCAGCCCCTGGGGCTACGAGCGCATCCATCGCTGGAACCCGCACGCGATCGACCCGAACCGCTCGTTCCGCGAGGGCAGCCCGGCCGGGGAGTCGGCGGCGCTGATGCGACTGGTGGCCCCCGTTCGCGATCGTGTGCTGGTGCATATCGACCTGCACGAGACCACCGATACCGACGAGACCGAGTTCCGCCCCGCGCTGGCCGCCCGCGATGGCAAGCCGTTCGAGCCGGGCGGGATTCCCGACGGCTTCTATCTGGTCGACGACAGCGAGAACCCGCAGCCCGGGTTCCAGCAGGCGGTGATCGCGGCGGTGGAGCAGGTGACCCATATCGCCCCGGCCGATGGCAATGGCGAGATCATCGGCTCGCCGGTGGTCGCGCCGGGCGTGATCCAGTACCCGCTCAAGCAGCTCGGCCTGTGTGCCAGTATCACCAATGCCCCCTATAAGACCACCACCGAGGTCTACCCCGACAGCCCCCGCGCGACGCCCGAGCAGTGCAATACCGCGCAGGCTGTGGCGGTGTGTGCGGCGATCGACTACGCGCTGGCGCACCGGTAAGAGGGACAGGAAGCGGCGCGAGAGGGCTGATCACAAAGCGCTATGAAAGTACCCAAGAGATTACAACCGCTGGTCGACGATGGCATGATCGACGAGGCCCAGTTGATGAGCGGCAAGGAAGCACAGGTGTATGTGGTGTGCTACGGCGACGACTTGCGCTGCGCCAAGGTCTTCAAGGAAGCCAGGCAGCGCAGCTTCAAGCAGGCGGTGCAATACCAGGAAGGCCGCAAGATGAGCAACAGCCGCCGCGCCCGGGCGATGTCGAAGAAGACCCGCTACGGCCAGAAAGAGCAGGAACAGGCCTGGCTGAGTGCCGAGGTCGATGCCCTGTATCGGCTGGCGTCGGCCGGCGTACGGGTCCCCCAGCCGATGGTGTGCTGCTGATGGAACTGGTGGCCGACGACGAGGGCTACGCCGCCCGCGCCTGGATGACGTCACACTGAGCGCGGAGCAGGCCCGCGATTACCACGGCCAGGTGATGGCCGACGTCGTGCTCATGCTGTGTGCCGGCCTGGTCCATGGCGACCTTTCCGAGTTCAACGCACATGGCGCCGGCTTGGGATTAGTAGAGCGACGACTGATATAAGTGGACGTCAGGGAGAAACGGCGGGCAGCCCGCGGCAGTGCTGCGCCCGGGGCAATGCGTGCGAAGGCTTCCGTTCCGGATTTCTTCGCCCACGATGAAATCGGGCAGCAAGGCTATGCCCTGGTCACGTAACGCCACTTGTTTCAGAGAATCTCCGTTGTTGGATCAAATCACACAGTTGACCTGTATGGAAAACTCGCCTTTGGCCCCGGCCAGTTTCCACTGGTTGCCAGAAGCCTGATAGCCATAGTGCAGGCAGCAAAACCACCCGCGTCGACCACCTTGGTAAAGGCCTACATGGCTAGAAACCTGTCCATCCAGTTGTCTCCATTTTGTGGACGCAATGTTGATGTTTTGGTTGATTGTATTTGTGGCGTCACGTTGAAACAATAGACTGACTTTGCGAAGGATCAAGACTCCGGGCAGGGAAACCTGGTTGCAAGTCGTGCGCGGCGAACTGAATCTGGATGGTGGAGAAATCGCCGCGGGCGATGGCGTGGCCATTGTGAAATGCGGGCCATCGAATTGGAAGCCTGTTCACTTTCGGAGGTGCTAGTGTTCGATCTGGATAACGTGAAGAGTTCAGGCAAATGAAGCGCCGAAACTTTATTGCCGTTGCCGCACTGGGTGGCCTTGCCGGTATAACCGGGGTGACTTTGCGGGGCAGGTCGGAAAAGAACAGCGCCACTGGAGGAAAACCCATGCAGCGCACACTGCTGATCAATGGCAAATTCACCACCCTGGACCCGGCCCGGCCGGAAGCCACTGCGGCTTCCGTCAGGGACGGCGTTTTCGAGGCTGTGGGAAGCAATGAAGAAATAATGGCGCTGGAAAGTGCCGGCGACCAGATTGTCAATCTGCGGCAGCACCGGGTGATTCCCGGCCTCAATGATTCCCATACCCATGTGATCCGCGGCGGGCTGCACTACAACCTGGAGCTACGCTGGGAGGGCGTGCCTTCGCTGGCCGATGCCCTGCGCATGCTGAAAGTACAGGCCGAGCGCACCCCGCCGCCGCAATGGGTGAGGGTGGTCGGTGGCTGGAGCGAGTTTCAGTTTGCGGAGAGACGCATGCCAACGTTGGACGAGATCAACGCCGTCGCACCGGACACGCCGGTCTTCATTCTGCACCTGTATGATCGCGCGCTGCTGAATCGCGCGGCATTGCGCGCCGCGGGCATCGATAGAAACACACCCAATCCGCCGGGCGGGGTGATCTACCGCGACCGCCAGGGCAACCCCTCCGGTATGCTGATTGCCGAGCCCAGCGCCCTGATCCTGTATTCCACCCTGGCCAGGGGGCCGGTGCTGCCATTCGAGGACCAGCTCAATTCCTCGCGCCATTTCCAGAGGGAACTGAATCGCCTGGGGATTACCAGCGTGATCGATGCCGGTGGCGGCGGCCAGAACTATCCCGACGATTACCGGGTGATCCAGGAGCTGCACAAACGCGGCGAGATGACCCTGCGCATCGCCTACAACCTGTTTGCCCAGGAAAAGGGCAGCGAATATGCCGACTACCAGCTCTGGACCGGTATGGTTAAGCCGGGCGATGGTGATTCCATGTTGCGCATGAACGGCGCCGGCGAGAATCTGGTGTGGTCGGCGGCGGATTTCGAGAACTTTCTGCAGCCGCGGCCGACCCTCGGCGACGATATGGATGCGGAACTGGAAAAGGTCACCCGCCTGCTGGTGGAGAATCGCTGGCCATTCCGTATCCACGCCACCTACGATGAATCCATCGCGCGCTTTCTCGATATCTTCGAGAAGGTGGATAAGGACATCCCCTTTGACGGATTGCGGTTCATCATCGACCACGCCGAGACCATCCGCCCGGCCAGCATCGAGCGCATCGGGGCGCTGGGAGGCGGTATTGCCATCCAGCATCGAATGGCCTTCCAGGGCGAATACTTTGTGGAGCGCTACGGCGCCACCGAGGCGAAAATGACACCGCCGGTAACGGATATGTTGGCCGCCGGTATCCCGGTTGGTGGTGGTACCGACGCCACCCGTGTGGCCAGTTTCAACCCCTGGGTGTCGCTCTACTGGTTGGTGACCGGCAACACCATCGGCGGCCTGTCCCTGTACCCGGAAGAGCGCCGGCTCGACCGCGCCCAGGCGCTGCGGCTGTGGACACAGGGGAGCGCCTGGTTTTCCGGCGAGCAGGGTGTGAAGGGCACCATCGCAGCGGGCCAGTACGCGGACCTGGCCGTGCTGTCCGGGGATTACTTCAGCGTGGAGGCCGAGGAGATCAAGGGGCTCTCTTCGGTGTTGACCATGGTTGGAGGAAAAATCGTCCACGGCGACGGGGACTTCAAGTCGCTGGCGCCGCCGCTGCCACCCGCCAGCCCGGACTGGTCACCGGTGAATGCCTTCGGCGGGCACTATCGCGGGGACAACCACACCGCAGGCTCCCTGGCTTCACATTGCTGCGCTCACCACGGCCAACACCACTCCCACGCTCATAGCCGTTCTCCCCGCGATCCCTTCTGGGGGCCGTTGGGCTGTGGTTGTTTCGCGTTCTAGCACGGGGGTTGAATGGCAACAAAAGGTAGCCACCGGCCATGCCGACACAGAATCTGTATCGCACTCCCGAAATCAAACATCTGCAATAGAGGCAAACCCCAAGGAGAGAACCATGGGCAACCCGAAGCTTGAAGTACTGACACCGGATAACTGCCAGCTGATTTTTATCGACCACCAGCCGCAAATGGCATTCGGTGTTCAGAGCATCGACCGGCAGGTCCTGAAAAACAATACCGTTGGCCTTGCCAAGGCGGCCAGGATTTTCAATGTCCCAACCATTATTACCACGGTTGAGACCGAGTCGTTCTCCGGGCACACCTATCCCGAACTGCTGGCGGTATTTCCGGAAGCGCCGCTGCTGGAACGCACCTCCATGAATTCCTGGGACGACCGGAAGGTCCGGGATGCGCTGGCGAAGAACGGACGCAACAAGGTGGTGGTGTCCGGCCTTTGGACCGAGGTTTGCAATAACACCTTCGCGCTATCGGCGATGCACGACGCCGGTTATGAAATCTACATGGTGGCGGATGCATCCGGCGGTACGACCAAGGACGCCCACGACTACGCCATGCAGCGCATGGTGCAGGCCGGCGTGGTGCCGATGACCTGGCAGCAGGTACTGCTGGAATGGCAGCGCGACTGGGCGCGCCGGGATACCTACGACGCCGTTATGGAACTGGTCAAGGAACACTCCGGCGCCTACGGTATGGGCGTGGATTATGCCTACACCATGGTGCACAAGGTGCCCGAGCGCGTGAAGCATGGGGAGCGGCTCGATCCGGTACCTGCCAAGTGACAGAAAGCGGCAACCGAAGCGGTTTCAATGATGATCCCGGTTGCCAGGGTCGGGGCATGTCCGAGTGATGGCGGGACGGTGTGGGAAGCATTGGTCGTGCGTGCAGCGCTCAGAGTGGGAGAGAGCATCCTGGTGCACGGCGGTGCGGGAGGCGTCGGTCATGTAGCGATACAGCTGGCAAAAGCCATAGGCGCCAGGGTGTTCACGACCGTTCGAGAAGCAAATGTTGAGTTCGCACGGAGTCTAGGTGCCGATGTGGTCATCGACTACGAGAAAGAGGACTACGTCGACGCCATCCTGCGGGAAACCGGTGGTTACGGCGTCGATGTAGTGTTCGATACCATCGGCGGCAACACATTGTCGCGCAGCCCCGACGCGCTTGCACAGCTTGGCCGTGTGGTCTCGATTGTGGATATTGCCCAGCCGCAAAACCTCATGGAGGCCTGGGGTAAGAACGCCAGTTATCACTTCGTTTTCACCAGACAAAACCGCGGCAAACTGGACGAGTTGAGCGCATTGATAGCGCGCGGACAGCTGCGGCCACATGTAGGCGCGGTGTACTCCCTTGCCGACATTCCAGTCGCCCATGCCCTACTGGAGAGCCCAAACAACGGCCTCCAGGGAAAAATCGCGATTGCAGTCGAGCCACAGACTCATCGCGTCAACGCGAATGTTTAACCCTTGAATTCACTCTAAGGGCATGAAAAGTGACTATTTGGATAAAAAAACAGGAGTATGAATGAGTATCGAATCTGAACTCGTTGAGCAGGAGTGTGATTTTTCGGAGGGCTGTGGTGCCATTGAGTTGGTGATACAGCCCCGCGACAAGGACCTGGGGGGCTTTTCTGTGCGCCGCGTGCTGCCTACGATTGAACGCAAGCTGGTGGGCCCGTGGATTTTTTTCGATCACATGGGGCCGGCGGAGTTTCCGGCGGGGCAGGGCATCAATGTCAGGCCACATCCCCATATCAACCTGGCGACGGCGACCTACCTGTTCGAAGGTGAAATCTTCCACCGGGATTCCCTGGGCAGCCTGCAGGCGATTCGTCCCGGCGACATCAACCTGATGCTGGCGGGCCGCGGCATTGTGCACTCCGAGCGGGAGCGCCCCGAAGTCACCGCTGCGGATCACCGGCTCCACGGCCTGCAACTGTGGCTCGCCCTCCCGGAGGCCGACGAGGAGGCCGACCCCGCCTTTTACCACTACCCCGCCTCGCAGATCCCCGCGCTGAGTGTGGAGGGCGTGCCGGTGCGGGTCATGATGGGCAGCGCCTACGGCGTGATCTCGCCGGTCAGGACCTTCGCCGAAACCCTGTACGTGGAGGCCCAGCTGCAGCCGGGGCAAACCCTGGCGCTGCCGGTGGCCGAAGAGCGCGCGGTGTATGTGGCCAGCGGCACGCTGAAGGTGCGGGATACGGAGATTCCCGAACACGCCATGGCGGTATTTTCCCCTGAGCCGGGCGTGGTACTGGAAGCGGTCAGCGAAGCGCGCATTGCCATTATTGGCGGCGAGGCCATGCCCCCCCGCTTTATCGAATGGAACTTCGTGTCCAGCCGCAGGGAGCGCATAGCAAAGGCCAAGGCAGACTGGAAGGCGCGGCGTTTTCCGGTGGTGCCGGGGGACGAATCCGAATTCATTCCGCTGCCGGAGTGAGAAGTCGCCGATGATGCACACAGCCGCGGCTAACTCCGCCTGGTCTCCTTTCCGCCTACCGGTCTTCCGCGCGCTGTGGATCGCCACCCTGGTATCGAATATCGGCACCTGGATGCACGATATCGGCGCGGGTTGGTTGATGACAACTCTGTCGCCCTCGCCAGTGATGGTGGCGCTGGTGCAAACCGCCACCACGCTGCCGGTGTTTCTGCTGGCGCTGCCGGCCGGGGCACTGGCGGACATCATTGACCGGCGCCGCCACCTGATCGTCACGCAGGTTTTCATGGCGATAACCGCGGGCTGCCTGGCGGTGATCGCGCTGACGGGCATCACCACCCCCTGGATGCTGGTGGCCCTGACCTTCGCGATGGGCCTGGGCACCGCCATGACCATGCCGGCATGGGCCGCCATAGTGCCGGAACTGGTGCCGCGCAGTGAGCTGCCCGCGGCCATTGCCCTGAACAGTATGGGAATCAATGTCGCCCGCGCCATAGGGCCGGCGATTGCCGGTGTCATTGTCTCCGTGGCGGGCAGCGGTGCGGTCTTTGCCCTGAACACCCTGTCCTTTGTCGAGGTCATTGCAGTGCTTTACCACTTTACCGTTGAATACACCGTGCGCGAGGAAAAAGTGCCTGAGTTCCTGCGGCAGATTCGGCAGCTGGGCAGGCATCGGCGGCGCGATGGCGCATTTACCTGGGGTGTGTTCGAGGACACCGAGCGCCCCTGCCATTTCATCGAAACTTTCAGCGATGAATCCTGGTTGGCGCATTTGCGCCAACACGCGAGGGTGACGGTGGAAACCAAGAGCATCCAGCTCGGGATAAGAGCCTGCCTGGCGAAGGATAGCGAGCCAGTTGTCACACATTACCTGAGCCCGGAGTAGCTACCTCAGGCTCAGAGATTCCCTGGCCCGGCAAACAAATAGTTCATCCCTGAACTATTTGTTTGCCGGGTTACTATTTCTTGCCCGCCAGCGCCGCCGCGAGTATGTCTCCCATACTGCCGCGCCCGTTACCATGCTGCTGGCGGTTCCTGTCGTTGTGCCTCTGCGCCTGCCGGCTCTCGCGGTGGTCGCCTTTCTGCACCCCGCCGCCCTGATGGCCGTCATCGATGACGTTCGTGAAGAGCAGACCGAGCACATGGCGCCGGCTTGGGAGCAGTAGGGTAGCGGTATCCTGAGCCCACGACGGCCTCCCGGCTATCATCGTCAACGCCGACGAGATCGGGTGCGTCGGTGCCGACTTCCAGGCAGCGATCAGCGTCGACGAGAAGGCGCTCGCCATACTCGAAGCTATTCGTGTATCTGGCTCAGTGTAGATGGGCCAGATCGACAAGCTGGCAGACGCAGCCGGCTGCCTCATACCTCCAAGATCGCCTTCTTCAGGCTGCCCAGGGGGCTATATCGTATCCAGCGGCAAGAAAGTCGCGGCTGGCAATATCGATCTGTTGCTGTGCAAATTCGAATATTTTTTGATAATTACAGTGCGTATGTGTACACACGACACCTGAATCTCGGTTAATACGCAGCCCTAGCATGCTTGGCCATTTATGTATACCCGACAACTGTTGGGTGGCGAACCGACGGCTTTATTTATAACCTGCCCCGATTCGACATTTTAATATCCCACCTATCCAATCAACAGAAAATAGGATGGAGAACAAATAATGGCTGATTCTTTTTATAAATGGCACATAAAGGTGCTCAATGCTGCAACTAAATTTAATGGGACCCTGGGCTGGCGCTTTCACCAGAACATGCCGGAGTGCCGGCCAATAGTGGGTAGGGGTGTTTGCTGGGCAATTTCGCTCGAGTATTTGAAGCTGATTCGAAGAGGGTTCGACCCAGGTCAATATTACGGCGTTTATACGAGTGTCAGAAATGGCAGGTCGGTTTATCGCGGGGTAAATGTTGATGCATTGAGGACTCTGGTTTATGGAAACCGATGTTTGAACGAAGGGCCAAATTATTTTGACCTTCAATTGCAGAGCCAGAACGATTTCATCGTTCTCAGCCGCCAGAAGGATGTCGATCTAAATCCAGTAGAGATGCTCTCCCATGCAGATCGAATGGCAAATGGCGAAATTAATCGCAATATGCTGGTTTACATAGATGGACAAAACGGCGGCCATGCAATGGCCTACAGAGTATTTTCTGGCAAAATTCGCTTCTTTGATCCAAATTTTGGTGAGTATATCTTTAATTCGCCGGCGAACTTTATGAATTTCTTTACCTATTTTTTACCGACAATGTATGGCGATGAATACGACACTTTCTCATATGTTGATCTTTCTGCCTGAGGTGAAAACTACAGTAGAAGGGGGTGGCTCCACTCGGTCGTCATTCCGGTAGCCAGTAGCGCTCGTGTTGCCTGAAATCCGGCTTCAGTGAAGAGGAGGGCGCCTGAGGGACTTGCTCTGCCGCCTGGTCCAGGGTCATGCCTTGTGGTGCGGGGACAAAACCGGATGAATGTTCCAGCGATACCAATGGGTAGCGGGTAGTGGTATCCGTGAGGGGAATGGGGGAAAAGCCACTGTCTGCCTGCGCGGTGTGCATCCCCATCAGCAATATCAGCAGAAGGCAGCAGGCCAGTACCGGTCGGCTGTGGATTACACCGCTAATCCGGGGCCAGCTTGTGAGGTATTGTCGTTGTTGTTTCATGCTGTTCCCCGCTGATGGGCAGCCGTTCCTTCCCATGAGCCGGCAGCATGCCGGGTACCTTGGATGAAGTCAATCATGCCACCGAATCAGTTTGCGTGTGCCGTGATATCTGTCAGGTATGAACGGTCCCGGCCAGAAATTGTGGTGGCGCATTGTTCGGGGTGCAGCGGGGAAAGCATGGTGATGCTTCCAGTAAAAAGCATTCGCGCTCTGTTGGTGACCTGTGTGGCCCTTCTGCTGGGCGCCCTGTGCCGCTGAGTGGTAAACCCTGTGCGCGTTACCGCCGAAGAAGGCATCGGCAGCACCGATACAGATGCCGCCGGTTTCCAGCTCACCTTTACAAATTAAAAGATGATCAGATTTTGCATGGGAAGGAACCAGGAATAATCGTCTTCTTTCAACTTGGCGTTATGAGCTCTCTCCCACATCTGCACAAAGTTTTCCGCTGAGTTGTTGATATGATCTATATATTCCTGATTTAGACCTACCTCTTCTAGATCGTTTACCAGTTCAGGAAGAAGTCCTATATGGGCAAGACCTTGACGGTCAAATCTCGTTTTTTCATACCAGGTTTTTTTCGGCTGAGCATCTTGGCTTGAATTGCTTCCCCAGCAAGCTTCTTCTTCAGCTCCATATCTGGGAAGCATTTGTTCGATAAAGCCATTTAAATCTGCGCCAAAGCCGATAGTCAAATTATTATCCACCGCATACGCTACAGATTGTGCAAAAGACTTGGAGGAACCTTGGCAGTCGTTTAAAACTCCTGATGAAAAAATCGTTCGGGTTTTCTCTGGTCCTGTGCGAACACCGGCCATTCCCTTGGTTTCAACAAACATATCTATTTCAGGTTTGGTGAGGTACTTCTCATTGAATGCTTCTTTTGGTTCCGTTACTACATCCGCAAGATGTACATGAGAGGAGAACATTGGATAACTGTTGAGCTTTGATAGCTTGTATACATCTTTAATTGTTTTTCTGGAGGCGTGCGCAAGGTCAATTAGCATGCGACGCTCCATCATTGCTTTTACAAGGCTTCTACCATCAGGAGATAATCCTCTGACATTGATATAATCTTTTCCATCGCAATCTTCTTTTGTTCCGGTGGTAATGCCTTTATAGGTACATTTTACTCTGCTGAAATTTGAACCAACGCCAATATTTTGGCTAATCAAGGTTAGTATGTCGTTGGACCCTAGAACTCCTTCTAAAGCTCCTAAGATGGCCGGTATACCAGAAATATTGTTAATTTCATTCAATGTACCACCTTTATTCACAAGCGCAGAAATGGGCGATACACCAGAGAACCGACTGTTGGCATGATGGGCTAACTGAATAGATCTAACGCCCATATCATAGAACTCCTGCAATTGTGGCTCAATATCACCGCTTGGAAACAGATCGGTGATTTCAACAGAGAGAACCAGAGCTAGTTTATTCTCAACTTGAATGATATTCCTGGCTTCGTCTGGTGTTTTTGCCAGTGCGAGCCAGTCATTGTTTCGTTCGACGAAGGTTTGGAATGCCTGTAGCTGTCGGCGAACTGAATCCATCTCACCACAGAGGAACCGCCGCTTGTGCGGCGGCGTGAGCTTGCACATCATTTCTGATTCAGCTATTGATACAACCATCAACTTCATGCCGCCTTCAAATGCATCCTTTAGCCAACCTTCCCACATTTGCTGGTGCGCGCGAGTATCCCAGGAAGGCCAATGCTCAAAGTGTGGTCTAGGACAGGTGCCGGGAACTTTGATTTTAATATTAAATAATTTGGATAAATATACATAGCGACACTTTCTGTTGTCGAAACCTCTGCGCTTACCCAGGTGTATCCCCACGTCACCGCCAGAAAGATCAAGGTTAGGTAATGGATTATCTATACCTGCTTCCGAAAGCTCATGATAATTGCCAAAAAGTTCAGTTGCTGGACCAAGTATAGTGGATGCATGGCTGTGTGATTTTAGTAAAGCGGCATTAGGCACGTCGTCCCAAAAAGCTACGTCATGAGTTATGATCCCTCCATCACAGCGGGATAAAGCCTGCTCCATCGGTCCGGAATTTTCTCCCGAAAACCAGCTTCCTCCGAACTGATACTCCGCCATTAGGTGCGAGTGTAGTTCAGCGAAGCCGTGAATTTTCCCGTAGCTTGTGCTTTCTGCATGTGCGGTATTTGAAAGTAATAAAGCACATGATAAAAGTGATTTTAGAAAGTGATTTTTATGCATTTTTATTGCCTACAAATTTTCCTGATATGAAAACTGAAGTTTCTCAACTGAATCGGATCTCGAGGTGTCATTGTCAAGTTTCATTTGACCAATTACTCTCCCGTAAAAGTCCATCCAGAAAAGTAGCTTTCTTTGCTCGTCGAGTGCCAGTCCATGAAACTCATTGTCCTGGACTTGGATGAGCTTTTCTTTCTTCAGAATTTTTCCTTGGCTATCAAACGTTAGGCATCCAATCCAGCCTGCTACATAAATAAAAACTTCTTTATTATCATCTTCGTTGAGGTGGCTAATTTGATAGGGGGGAACGAAATTGCTTTTAATGGTTTCAACGACGTTTCCACTCATGCTCTTCCGCTTTAGTACTTCGTCTTTACTGCTGGTCCAGTACAGGGCGTCGCCGGATGGGCTCAATGCAACGCCATAGGGAGAGGATGTATCTTCTGTTAAAGTGGTCTCGACGTTGGTCGCTAAATTTATTGAGACAATTTTATTGGGTTTAGCTTCTATGGAAATTTCTTCGCCATTTTGAATCTGCAGTACTCTCCTGGGAGAATCGATGCTAGAGCCATAACGGTCAGCAAATCCGCCGTTCAGCTCAGAAGAACTATCCTCGGAAGTGCTGGTCTGACTAAAAAGTGTGCATGCAGATAAAGCGATGAGACCTAAAAAAGGTTTTACTGATAGGTACTTATTTTCTGAGGTGGCCATAAATTTAACTCTCTATACGAAGTAGTAAATCTGTATTTTGCATCTTTCTTTCGACTGTGGTTGTCTGCCGGAACAGTACAGTCCAAGAAAGGTATCGGTCTGGCGAACTCCTCAAGCAGCACGGTACAGAGGAGCAGTGCTTACTTCATCGCTGGCGGTAACCGGAAGGCTGTCGCTGCCCTCATTCGCGGCCGGGGCGCGGCGTCGAGGGTGAGATGTCTTTCGTGGCTGCGGTTGAAACCACAAAGAGGGCCAGTCCGCCGGGGTAAACTCTCCGTAGTCAAAAGGCTTTCGAAGTCTGAAACCGTCACTTGGAGCTAGTGCCACTTGAGCAAAGGCAGTACCATTATCTCGGATGTCCGGCGTGCTTCGATGCCGTTGCTAGGGTCGACTGCGACCACGACAAGATCGTCTGCGGCCGCGCTTCAATGCCGGAAAGACTGATAAAAATAGGCTTGGTTTAAGTGGTATTCAGGTAAGGATTTAGTTCGACCAGCAGTCGTTTGTAAACTCATATTTAAAAGGTCTATGAATCCATCAGAAATTTCCTTCCAGAATATAAACCTATAACTGCGGCAGTCCTAATACGCCATGTATTCTGGGGAGGCATAGGTCGGGTTTGAGTCGCTGCAGTTCGACAGTGAGCTCCAGTAGAAGGTGACTTCTCTGTCAGCGGTACGTGCGGCAAGTAGAGTGCTGTATGCTCTATTTTTATCCTCTTCGGTGCCCCAGTTAATTTGGCACCAGTTTTTGCACGTTTGCGAAGACATAAAATAGATGTTTCCATTCTTGTGAAGAATGGCTGCATTTATTTCTTCGGCGCAATGGACGCCCGCATGTGCAATAAATGGCATTGCCGTAAATATGAAAAGTAACACCTTTAATTTCATGGGGGTCTCCAGATTATTTTATGTCTCTTTTGTCTAATGTTTGATTCGACGGGAAAGCTATCAGAGATTTGCGAGTCACTTTCTTCCTGGAGTGCTATTAATAGTAAAAACGCGCTTTCAAATAGCAAACTTTTAAGTACCCCGAACAGATCAGCGTATTGTGCAATTATCGCTTGAGCTGTGCGGAGTGAGGCGGTGGTGGATATCGGATCATCGACCCCAAAAGAGTACATTGATGAAGCTGCTCAACGGCCTGCTGGCGCTCGACAGCGGCCAGCTGTGTGTATTCGGCCGCGACCGACCCAACTGGGTGACGACGACTGGGCCAAACTGCGCCGCACCCACATCGCCACACTGTTCCAGGACGGCAACCTGATCCCCACGCTTTTCACGCCGAGGCTGGAGCAAACGGCACCATGCGTCATCGGCAGACAGTGACGGAAAACTGCCGCCGGACCTGGGCGGACTTGGGAAAAAAGGGCGTTTATTTTCCCTTAACTCCGTTTTGTACGACTTATAGTTGCAGTTGTGTGATACCGGCCGTTCACACAATTTGATCACGCGCGATTTTCCTCAATCGGCGTCCGCGACGCGCCTCAATGGATACGAGCAAGCAACATGCCTTTGAAAACGATGACGTCCCTGTCCTGGGTTGCGCTGACCCTGTTCTCGACCGCGGCAGTGCTCCCCTCCGTGGCCCAGGCCTGCACCCGCACGCTCTACTCCGGATCCGACAACATGGTGATCACTGGCCGCTCGATGGACTGGATGCAGGACATGCAGACGGACCTCTGGGCGTTTCCGCGCGGTATGGCGCGCAACGGCGCGGCAGGCCCGGATTCGCCGAAATGGGTATCCAAATACGGCAGTGTTATCGCCTCGGCCTACAATATCGCCAGCGCCGACGGTATGAACGATCAGGGGCTGGTCGCCAACCTGCTCTATCTCACCGAATCTGACTACGGCAAACAAGGCGATAAGCCGCCAATGTCGATCAGCCTGTGGGCACAGTACGTGCTCGACAATTACGCGACGGTCGCCGAAGCGGTGGACGGGCTGCGGGCGCAGCCGTTCCGCATCATCGCGTCGAACCTGCCGAACGGCTCCGCCGCCGAGTTGCATCTCTCGATCTCCGATCCTTCGGGCGATTCGGCGATCTTCGAGTACCTGGATGGCGATCTCGTCATTCATCACGGCAAACAGTACACGGTGATGACCAACTCGCCGAGCTACGATCAGCAGCTGGCGCTCAATAGCTACTGGGAGGAGATCGGTGGGCTCAAGTTCCTGCCCGGCACCAACCGCGCCGCCGACCGTTTCGCCCGTGCCTCATTTTTGCTCGGGGCGCTTCCCGTAAAGGCCGATCCGAACTTCATTTCGGCGGTCCCCGAGCAAACCTACGCCCACCAGGCGATCGCCGAGGTGATGTCGGTGATGCGTGCGGTCAGCGTACCGCTGGGCATCACCACGCCCGGCGCACCGAACATCGCTTCCACCCTGTGGCGCACGGTCGCTGATCAGAAGAACAAGGTGTATTACTTCGATTCGGCAACGACTCCGAATGTGTTCTGGGTGCCGATGGCAGATCTGGATCTCTCAAAAGGCGCCCCGGCGAAGAAGCTGGCGATTGCCGGCGGCAGGTATTACGCGGGCAATGCCGCAGAACACTTCTCGAAAGCCACTCCGTTCAAGTTCCTTCAGGCCGCTCCGGCGAAGTGATGTCTCCCGTCAGACTCGGCACCTGATCCGCGGGCTACCGGCACGACGCCTTCTGGGGCCTCGCCGCGGTGGAAGGATAGTCGGTGTTTGGTGCCGGTGTGATCTTCAGTGAAGTCTCGCCGCGGCCATACGATACCGGACTGGTGACCCTGATCTCCCAGGGCCTCTCCGAGTTCGCCCTGCACGCCCGCGCCATTCTTGGGCTGCCCATTCCCAATATTCGGCTGCACGGGGCCTCGGCCTCGTAACGGTCAGCGGCGTCCATGTCCCAATGCTCAACACAATACAGCCAGATGCGGTAAAGATCGTCCCTGGCGGATGGGGCCAGCCTAGCCTATAGCTTGGCATCAGGCCCGGCCTTGTCCTTGAATGTTTGCAGCATGTCGCTGGCGGATTGCGCCACCCAACCCCGTTGCTGGCTGGACAATTCGGCGTCCGCCAGCTTGCCGCGAAGCACCTCCATTTCCCTGGCCCGGCGTATCAGGTCATTGATGACTTCGCTACGGCTGGAAAATTCCTTGCTGTCGATCTGCGCCTGAATCCAGCGTTCGTTGGGTTAGCTGAGGGATAGACTGGCACGAGTTGCATGGTTAACCTCTTACGGGTCAATTGGCAATAAGGCTGTCGCCAACACCTTCTTTGGTCATCTGCCCGACAGGTGTCTTTCCGGTGCGATAAACTGGCTGGAATGATCCACCAGACAGCCCCCGACAACTGATGAATGATGTCCCGATACAGGCCCAGGATCTCACCAAGTCCTACCGCACCGGCCGCGAACAGATCAGCGTACTGCGCGGACTGTCCCTTGAATTGCACCGCGGAGAGGCGGTGGCGATTATCGGGCCCTCCGGCTCGGGCAAGAGCACACTGCTGAATCTCCTCAACGGCCTGCTGGCGCCCGACAGCGGCCAGCTGCGCGTATTCGGCCGCGACCGGTCCCAACTGGGTGACGACGACTGGGCCGAACTGCGCCGCACCCGCATCGCCACACTCTTCCAGGACGGCAACCTGATCCCCACGCTCACCGTGGCCCGCAACATCGCTTTTCGCGCCGGGCTGGCCGGTCTGCAACGGCACGACGGCGAGGCGCTGCTGGCACGCCTGGGTATTGCCGACACGGCGCACCGCTATCCCGATCAACTCTCCGGCGGCCAGCGGCAGCGGGCGGCGCTGGCCTGTGCCTTTGTGATGCAGCCGGAGCTGATGCTCGCCGACGAGCCCACCGGCAGCCTCGACTACGGGGCGGCCCGGCGCGTGGCACCGCTGTTCTTCGACGCCATCCGCGAGCGGGCGCTGGGCGCCCTGATCGTCACCCACAACCCGGAGCTGGCCCAGCGCTGCGACCGAATTCTAGAATTGCGGGAAGGAGCGCTGAGCCCATGGGACTCGGCACTGTCTTCCTGAGCCATTACCGCCGCCATCCCGGCCAGCTGGCCGGGCTGCTGCTGATCCTGGTGTGTGCGGCCATGCTCTGGAGCGGGGTCCGCGCATTAACGGGCTCGGCGGAGAATGCGGTCGCCCGGTCCAGGGAGGCGCTGGAGCCGCTGCTGAGTGTGGTGCGCGTCGATGGCCGTGCGGTGGCTGTGGCGGATTTCGTGCGACTGCGGCGGGCGGGGCTCTGTGCGTCGCCGCAGCTCGAGGTGCGCTTCACCTCGAGCGACGCGCCGGCCGTTGTCGGTATCGATCCATTCAGCGCCGCTTGCCTGCGGCAGTTCAGTGAGCAGCAAGATCAGAGCGCGCCGGTCGTTGAGCAGTTGCTTGCCGGGTTCGATCGCCCAGCCCTACTCGGCAGCGCCGGGGATCTGGCGCGCTGGCGGCAGTTGTCGCTGCCGGGCACCGCGGATTATCAGCTCGACGAAATCGATGGCCTGCCGCGCGGACAGCTGCTCACCGACATTTCAGTAGCCGCCGAACTGGCAACTGCCGGGCGCAGCAGGCTGGAGATCCTGCTGCCGGCGGCGGAGGCGGAAAGGCTGCTGCTCCCCGAGGGCTACCGCGGCCAGGTGGAAGACTACGGTGTGGAACCGGACCCGCTGGTGGAGGCCTTCCTGCTCAGTCTCGATGCGCTGGGGGCCCTGGCGCTGCTGGTGGCCGCGCTGCTGGTGCGCAGCGTCTACCGCTTTGCGCTGGAGCAGCGGCGCCGCAGCCTGGAGATTCTGGTGCGGCTCGGTGTCCGGCCCGCGCAATTGCGTCTGGCGCTGATCGTGGAAGTGCTGCTGGTTGCCCTGGTCGGCGGCACTCTGGGGCTGTGGCTGGGTGAACGGCTGGCTTCGGCAATGGCCGACGGGTTCCAGGGCACCCTGCAAGGGCTTTTCAGCGTCGATACCCTGGCCAGGAGTGCGCCCACGGCGGAAACCTGGCTCGGTATGGTGTTGATCCTGGCGCTGGTGGTCGGCTGGGCCTGCGCCGATTTGCTGATGCTGCGGCGGGAGCCGCGGGGCAGGGCGCAGTTGCTCCGCTGGCGCTGGCTGGGGGCGCTGCTGCTCGTCGTTGTGTCGCTGCTGGTATTGTTATCGACGGGCCGGCTGCGGCTGATATTCCTCGCCACCCTGGGCTGCCTGATCGGCATTGGGCTGCTGCTCCCCGAATTGCTGAACCGGCTGCTGGCACGGGTGGAACGCCGCTGCCGACGGCCGCTGTTGGAGTGGTCCTGCTCCGAGATGCGTGCGCTGTGCCGGCTATTGAGTCTGCCGCTGACGGCGCTGGCGTTTGCCATCGCCACCGCCATCGGGGTGCAGGCGATGGTCACCGGCTTCGAATCCACCTTTGCCCGCTGGCTCGACCAGCGCCTGCAGGGCGACCTTTACCTCGATCCCGGCCAGGCGGTAGCGACGGCTGATTGGAACGAGCGGCTGCGGGAATTGCCGGGGGTGACGACGGTATTGCCGATGGTGCGCGGCCGCGCCCTGCTGGACGACTTGCCGGTGGATCTGCTGGCGGTCGACCCGGCCTCGCCGCTGCTGCAGGACTGGCCTTTCCTCTCCTCCGTGCCGAACCCCTGGGCCGCACTGCCAACGCGGGGAGTGCTGATCAACGAGCAGCTGGCCCGCAGGCAGTCCCTGGCCGTGGGCGACCGCATCCGTTTCCGCCTCGGGGCAGAACAGCATTCGCGTGAGGTACTCGCCATCTACGCCGACTACGGCAGACCCGAGGGCGAGTTGATGTTACCGCTCTCGACGGTTCCAGACGCACTGCCCAATCGCTATGCCACCTTCGTGTTGGGCGTGAAGGACCTCGACAAAATCCCCTGGCGGGACTGGCCCGAAAAATATCCGTGGCTGGCCGGCAGCCGCTTGCGGGACCAGTCGGGGCTGAAGCGGGCGGCCAACGCCGCCTTTGATCGCACTTTCCAGATGACCCGCATGCTAAACGCCCTGACGCTGGCATTGGCGGGCACGGCGCTGGCGCTGATGGGGTTGGTGATTTTCCGCCTGCGGCAGGGGAGCTATACGCTGCTCCACGTGGTTGGCGTGCAGCGAAAAAGCCTGCGCTGGCGACTGATCGCACACAGCATGCTGATTACCGGTTTGCTCGCACTGCTGGCGACGCCGCTGGGGATTTTCCTCGGCTGGGTGCTGGTGGCGCGGGTTAATCCCGCCGCCTTTGGCTGGGCGCTGCCGCTGGAACTCTACCCCGGGTTCTGGCTGCAGGTGTGGCTGGTGTGCCTTTTTATAGGCGCTATCGTCGGCGCGCTGGTGGGTAATCCGGTGCGGCTGGAGACGTTGAAAAATGAATAGGGCCGACCGGCATGGCACTGACTTAAGCCGAAACTCTCCTGTAGGAGCCTGCTTGCAGGCGAATGTGGTGCGGCAAGGCCCCGTGATTGTTCGCCTGCAAGCAGGCTCTTACAGTGCGAGGATCAGGCGCGGGGGAGTAGCGGAACTGACGTCAGGTCTATTCAGGCCCGGCCGGGTATTTTTAATCATCGTCTTGCTGCTAGCCGCTTGCGGAAAAGACACCGACCGCGAAACCTCTTTCAGCGCACTGAGAGATCCGCCGGCAGGATTCCGCCAGGCTGCGCCGGGGATGACCATCCGCCTGCCGCAGGATATGGGGCCGCATCCGCAATACCGCCTCGAGTGGTGGTACCTTACCGCCAACTTGCACACTGCCGATGACAAAAAATTCGGCGTGCAGTGGACGCTGTTCCGCAATGGCTTGCGCCCCGGTCCATACGAAGACAAGGAACCGGGTTGGCGCCGCAATGAAATCTGGCTGGCCCATGCGGCCCTGAGCCGCCCCGGCGATCACCGTTTTACCACCCGCAGCGCCCGCGGCGGCACCGGCCAGGCCGGCGTAATTGCGCAGCCTTTTAAGGCTTGGATTGATCACTGGCAGCTCGAAAGCTGCGATCCCAGGGCCTGGGAGTTGGACGTGGATGCCGAGGACTTCGGCTACCGGCTGCAGTTGCAGCCAAGCCTGAAGCCGGTGCTGAATGGCGAACGAGGCTTCAGTGCCAAATCGGCCAAGGGTGGCGGCTCAATGTATTTCAGCTATCCGCTATTGGCGATAGAAGGCGAAGTGATGATCGACGGAGAGCGATTCGAAGTGAGCGGGCAGGGTTGGTTCGACCGGGAGTGGAGCAGCCAGTACCTGCAGCCGGATCAGCAGGGATGGGACTGGATGGCCCTGTACCTGCAAGACGGCCGCCACCTGATGCTGTTTCGGGTGCGCGGCGCGGAAGATTTCTATTCCGGCACTCTGGTCTCCTCCGGCGGCAGCGCCCGAACCCTGAACGCCAGGGATTTCAGTCTTCAACCCACTGAGTACCGCGATAGTCGCTTCGGCGAGGTGCCGGTGGTCTGGCAATTGAAAGTGCCGTCGGCCGCATTGAATCTCGAAATCCGCTCCTGGCCGGGCGATTATTGGAACCCGGGTGCACTGCGCTACTGGGAAGGGCCTGTCACCGTCAGCGGCAGTCATGCCGGCGAGGGCTACCTGGAAATGACGGGGTACGGAGAATGACTTGCTCGCAAATCAGACATCTTGGGATGCGGTGCGCAACTGCCATTGGTGCTCAGTGATCGACCGACTGCCTAAATCACCCTTTTTGCACAGGGTGCAACATCCCAGAAATGGCCAAAATAACAGGGGAAGTGTTTGTACTTTGCCCGATAAAACACCGGAAAGAAATTAAAAAAATCCCGTTTTTCTTTAAACCAGTATTCCCCGTAATTGGGGTCAAAAAAACAGGCGTCACCCTGCGACTCCCGTGTTGGCTGGCCCAGCCACACCGCAATCGAGTGTCCAAACATTCGACCGCCAAATGCGACCCTGGCATAGCAGCTTTTGTACTTGGCAAGAGCGTTAACAATTTCGCTTTCGATCATTGGGCGAAAGCGGCGGTCAATGGCGCCTTCATATATCGGATTATTACTTGGTGACGTCGACCGGATTATCCGTCCATAGCCATAGTCGATTCGAACAGTCCTCTCGAAATTACCACTCTTCCTCAGGTCGTCAATGCCGTTATTTCTCAGCCAAAGGGAGATTTGTGCATCCTGCGAAGATGCCTTTTGCGTTTTCCAGGTGCGATGATCCTGGGCAATCTTTCGGAGTTTTTTGATGTTTAGAGGGCCAACCCCTCCTGAACCCAGTTGGTTGACCAGGCTATCATCGTGCGCGTGATCCCGTATCCAGTGTGCGACCAGACCCGCGCAGAGCCCCATGCTGCGGTAGTGAATCCAAGTTGACATGTGTGCTTGAGAAAAGCTCCATTGCCGATGTCCGTGGTGCGATTCTGCCAGGCGTTTAACATTCATTGGGATCTCCGCTTACATTGTTATGCGCTGCTGTCTACCGCCATGGATTTAGTTTGGCTGTAGGTTGAGCTATTGTTCTCAAACCAGTCTCTAGCCCGGATATTGCATCAGGGGTCGCGATGATCGCGCCGAGGTCTGTTCGCTCAGCGCATTTTCGTGGCGTACATGCAAGTCGTATGCGGAGTAGAGATAAAGACTTTCCCGTTTCTTAGTTAATCCGTTTGGAAGGGTGGGTGCTTTTTTTTGCGCCGAGAAAAAGCTTCGTGCGATTTTATATATTTTTCTTGTCAGAGCAGGATATTAAGTGATGGGGAGAGGCGTAGGCAACCCGGCAATATCGGATAGATACAGGAAAGTAATCTGTTTCACATTTTTGCTATTTTGAAGCCGGCATCCGGTATCTTATACGATGCTGCACTGTCAATACCTCGATTCAATGTAATGTTGATATAAGCGCCATTATCTGTGTTCATGGTATTTGAATTTCGCCGTGGGAGTGGGCCGTGCCGCGACATGTTTTCCGGGAGTGTTTTACTGCGACGCGATCACAAAGTATCACGATGCGTGGGGAGGCCAGTAACCCGGAAGACAGCGAGATTACCGTCGTATTTCTTCCTGGGCTTTGATATGGAGTGCCTTGCGGTCGATTTTCCCCGTCGGGGTCTTGGGCAGTTCCTCCATGACGTTCCAGTGGTCGGGCACCTTGTAGGCAGCCAGGCGTTCGGATGCCCAGCGTTTCAGCGCATCGATATCACCGCCGCCAACGCCGCTTTCCCAGGAGACATAGGCAGCCAGGACCGCACCGTAATGTGCATCCGGCACCCCGACGACGCAGCTTTCCTTGACATCGGGGAAGGAGTCGATGACGTCCTCGACCTCGTGGGGCCCGACGTTGGAGCCACCGTGAATGATGATCTCCTTTTTGCGCTCGACGAAAGTGTAGAATCCCTCCTCGTCGCATACAGCGACGTCGCCGCCGAACAGCCAGCCGTCGCGGAGGGCCTCATTCGTATGCTCGGGGTCTTCCCAGTACCCCTGCATGACGCTGTCTGCCTTGACGATGAGTTCACCGGGCTCTCCCAAGGCGACGTCGTTGCCCTTTTCGTCGACCAGCCGGACTCGGACCCCTTTGGCGGGCAGCCCCACCGTCCCGACCTTGTTGGGGCCGGAGGGGCGGTTGGACAGGTAGCCTTCGCACTCGGTCATCCCGAACGCCTGCAGCAGGTCATGGCCCATCCGCTTCCTGTAACGCGTGTACAGATCGTGGGAGCACTCGTCTCCGGCGACGAAGCAGCTGCGCATCGAGCTCAGGTCGGTGGTTGCCGAGCGCGGGCTGTCGAGCATCTCCAGCAGCATGGTGGGTAGTAGCAGCGTGGTGTTGGCGCGGTAGTGTTCGATGGCCTTCAGCAGGTTGTCGGGTTGCTGGTCGCTGACCAGCACGAGCGTGCATCCGGAAAGGAAGGCCGGTATGGTCAGGCCCGATAGACCCGCCACGTAACCCAGCCCTGTGGAGACAAGCAGGACCGTGTCGGGGCTGATCTCCCGCGTATCAACCTGGATACGGGCGTTGCCCAGCAGGGAAAAGTGGGTGTGGGTCACCCCCTTGGGGCGGGAAGTGCTGCCGGAGGTGTAGAAGATGACAGCGGGATCGTCCGCGCGCACTTGCGGCCATTCATTGGCCTCCGGCGCCGTTTTGAGGTGGTGGTGCAACGCTTCGGGGTGCGGTTCGTCCGCTTCGACGTGGATGATGGTCCTCTCGACGGAAGCGACGCTCTTTTCCATGCCTTCCGTCACATCGGCGAACATTTTGTCGGCGATCAGCAGTCGGCATTCGCTGTGGCCGAGCGCATACTCGATCTCGGCGCGGCGGTAGCGGGTATTGACGGGGACCGTCACCGCCCCGATACGGAAACAGCCGAAATAGAGGAAGAGGAACTCGGGGACATTCGGGAACATCAGCCCCACACGATCCCCGTGCTCTATGCCCAGCCCCAGCAGCATCCGCGCCGCCCGATCGATGTCGTCGTAAAAATGTTGGTAGCTGACGGCTTCTCCATCGCAGACGATCGCCGTTTTCTCCGGTTCACGATTGGCATTGTCGCGGACGATATCATCGAGGGTTTCGGGCGTTGTTCGGTTCATGGGCTCTCCTGTTCACCTCTGGAACATATAGCACCAGATGAGCAAAAAAAGAAAGAATACCCAGAGTGCCGACAAAAAAAATCACCGCCGCGCGGGGGACCTGGCCGCGGCCGCGCTCTTCGCAGCCCACGGGCAGCGGCTGGTCAATCCAGGATAAAACCCAACTGTCGAGCTTTCAGAACCGCCTGCGTGCGGTTGTCAGAATCGAACAGCTTCAGTAAATCCGAAACATATTCTCTGACCGTGGCGGGGGAGATATTGAGCTGCGCGGCGATTTCCTTGTTTGGCAGGCCGAGCGCCAGAAGTTCCAGGGTGGCAACCTGGCGCGGAGAAAGTACTGCGGGCCCGGAACTATCCTGCCCGCCGATAATGACCACCTCGCCCTCCATGATATCCTTCAGCGCCTTGACGATGGTCGCTTTGGCGCTGGTTTTGGCAATAAAACCGTCCGCCCCCAGCTGCAACATCTGCTGGATGCTGGCCTGGTGATCGACGGTGGAAACGACAACCAGCGGCAGGGCAGGGTAGCGGGTTTTTATTTCCTTCAGGCCATTGAGCCCGCGGGTGCCTGGAATATGGATATCAAACAGGGCCAGGGCGATATCCTGGTGGCCGGCCAAGGCGGCCATGGCGGCAGGGAAGTCGCCCGCCTCGATGACCTGGACCTCGGGAAATACTTCCTGTAACAACAGGCGCAAGCCGTCCCGGTATAGTTCGTGATCTTCGGTTATCAGTACCTTAACAGTCATTCGTATGGCTCACTCTGGTCGATCGGCCTTCCCGCTTGCCGACCTGGAGCGGTTGCATCGGACGGGATGCAGTCCCTTAACGTCCAGTCATGGTGGAATAAAATCGAATATCATGCCGGGGTTACCCTGTGTAGGAGTAATGCACGAGCAATAGTAGGTGCCTGCCGGGAGCGTAACTTATCACTTCCGGCACCCTGGCGCCATTTTCGTTTATGCGGGCGTGTGGAGTTCCGATTGTGCCTGGCGACGCCTGGCGGCAAGGTTCAGCAGGGCGCGCAACTGGGATGGGCGAACCGCCGTCGACAGGGCAATCCAGTTGTCCGGCAGTGGGGTGTCAGGATCGCAGACACAGGCAGCCACGGTTCGCTGTGCCAGCAGGCCCGCCTCCTCTGAAGACAGGGATGCGCTTCTGAGGCTAGGGTATTCGCAGAGCAGTACCGAGGGGGATACGCCGGATTGGCAGGCCGCCTCCAGCGAAGTGAAAGTCAAGACCGGGCAGCGCCACTTCTGCAGGCGCTCAAGAATGGCATCCCTGAGTCCATGGTCCTGAAAAACCAGCGCTACCGCAGGCTGGTTTTTGTCCAGCTTGAGCGGCTCCTGCTGGCTCGGCGAAACAGGCCCCAATCGTGGCGTACAGATTGTAAAACGGCTTCCCTTTCCCTGGATGGATATCACTTCCACCGGGTGATCCAACAGTTCAGAAATGTGCCTGACAATGGACAAGCCGATACCGGAGCCGTCCGTTTGCGCGGTATCTTTAGCTGAACGGTGATAAATATCAAAAATATTCTCCTGGTCTTCCCGGTCAATACCGCGCCCGGTATCCAACACCTGGATAAAAACATTTTTCCCGCGCCGCCTGCAGCCTACAACCACTCGCCCTGAATCGGTATATTTGATGGCGTTGGAAACCAGGTTGCGCAGCATCCGCTCCAGAAGTGCCGGATCACTGAACACCTGCAGGGAACACGGGTGAAACGTCAGTTGAATGCACTTGTCTGTGGCCAGTATCCGGTATTCATCCTGTAGCCGGGCGAATAAATCCGCGATGGATACCGGCTTGGGCTCAGGACTTATTCCGCCGGATTCCAGTTTGCTCAAATCCATGATCGAGTGGAATGACTCGCTCATCTGCCGGTGCGTATTCTTCAGTCGGCCAAATATCTTCCTGCCATCCAAACCCTGCACATGTGGTTTCAAATGTTCCAGAAAAATACTCATCGAATGGAGCGGCTGGCTCAAGTCGTGACTGCTCTGGGCAATAAAACGGGACTTCGCCTGGCTGAGGTATTCCATCTTCAGCTTTTCCTCGCGCAGGGCTTTTAGGCGCAGTATCAACGCTACAGCGTGTACCAGCATATGTAAGATCTGCACGTAGAGAACGTGAATCATCTTGTACGATGCGGCGACTTCCTGAATCGACCTGGAAGGCCCCAGTATGACTAAAGCCACGTCCAGGATAGACAGGGCCAGCGGGAGCCATCCGAGGAGGTAAATCGTATAGTAGCGGCCTTCAGAGCGGACTTTGGCAGCCCCAGAGCTGAAAATGACCAGCCACACAACCAGGTAACTCAGTGCATACAGGCACATGTTCGCCCTGAATGGCACCATTGTGCTGGCCACGGCAACGGCAACTGTTATCAGGGCGGCGCCCTCAAAAACCTGGTACCATCTTCCGGAATGCCGGTTAATCTGCAGGAAGCTTGCCGCGAAGGCCAGTATCGACAGCTGTATCGAAGAAATCAGCAGCCAGAATAACGCGGTCTTTTCATAGGTCGACTGCCACAGTATCGCCGGGATACTGCTGTGCTCCAGGTAGTAGATAAGCATCAGCAGCGACGAGAGTGCCCCCCAGAAAAAGGTCATTTCCGCCGTCAATAGCCAACACAAAAAACCGAGCAGGATCAATCCGAGAACGATACCGATCGCAATTTTGAACGCATAATCCATCTGCGTTTTCCAGATCTCGTACTGATGGTCGCTCATCAGCGCCATGTATGGGTGCCAGGCAGCGAATCGCGCGTTCAACTCGACAACCAGCAGGTAGGATTCACCTGCCCGCAGCTTAACGTCCACCGCGCGGCCGATGGTGTTGATGTCAGTGGACCCCGGATAGTCTGAGTGTCTAAAGGTATGAATGACCTGTCCGTCACTCCCCCTGATCAATATCCTGGGCTGCTGAAAGCCAAAGTTGCTGATGTGCAATACCCAGTTGCTGTTTTCCGTATGGTTGACAATACGCGTATACAACCAGTATCGGCTGTGTTGAGCAAAGTCGGGCGTCAGGCCAAAGGCCTGGCTTTGGGATGGCAGGTCGGGAGCATTCTCCAGCGCCAGCCCCTCCGGCACGGATACAAAACCGGAGGAGTGATCGAGAGAAGCCAGCCCGTAGCGCGTATCAGTTCGCGTTAACTCTATGGGCGTGAAAGATGAGAAGCCTTTTATTGCCTGCTCCGGAGAGTCCGGATTCATTGCCTGGACTGGGCTGAACCCCATCAGCAGCGTTACCAGAAAAGTGATCGGGACCGGATAGAGCCCAGGTGGATACAATGCTTTTTTGATCATGCTGCTTTCGGGGAAATTTTTGAATGATACCGGTTTACAGGAGTACGCCTGCTGCCTGAAGGAGGCTGGAAAGCGATTGCTGAGCGAGCTATAGATTCCCAAACCATGGGCCGCTCCCGCCAGTTGCCAGTTGCGGTCATGGGGAAGCCGCTCTGCCGCTTTTGCGGAGCTGGCGGCGGGCGTTCCCGAGCTCCGAGGTCCCGGGATTCCACATGTCCCAAACTAGCTGAAAAGCGCTTCGCTAATCAGCCCCTGGGAGGCTCCCCGGTTGAAGGAGCTGTGCTGTGTATTATAGTCCAGCCAGTTTCCATAATTTACATAGTTACAAGCGACGACTCCATGATAGGGATCGAGAAAAACGATTTCAGGGCGAAAAGGGCGTTTGCCGAGGCAAAGGGCCACATGCCCGCCCCCATTGTTATTCCAGTCGATTGAAACGATTGCAGGCCTCTGCGGCGTGCAATCCGCGAGCTGAATGGGAATGACATCCGACCCGCGGCCAGGCATCACCCAAAGCCACGGATGTTGCGGCAAGTGCCGTTTCAGTGAATAAAAGATATGTCCCACGGAAGCGCCACCCCGGCCGCCACCCCAGCGCCATGCATGGTCGGGCGCTGCAAGCCTCCGCAGCGGTTGCCCGTTCGCGTACCTTACAATATCAAGATTCGCATGCTGAGTCTGATTAGTATTCGTACGCTGAGTCTGCCTGATCCAGAGCTGTGCGATTGTCCGTGCCAGGTCTCTGTTGAGGACGTGCTTGACCAGCATGATCATGCAGGCGACGCTGCAGTCATCTTCAAAATTTTGCCTATAAACATTGTAAGTATAATTTTGCCCGTTGTAGGCAAGGTTGGAGTTATGAATCCACATAAATTCCCGCTCCTTCTAACGGCGCTGGTTTCGCTTCCATGCTTGTTTCGCCTGGAGCATCCGGACAAGACATTAAATTAAGAGGAGAGACGCGGACAACCCGACAAATGTCGGGGGTCCTTGCCCGAATGCCGGGTTGGAGCCCGGTGCGCCCGGGGGAGTGTGGGCATGTAATGGGAGATGCTCAAAATGAGTGCCAACGTCGATCAGAATATCCGCCCGGACTATGACCAGGTGATTCGGGATATCGCCGACTATGTCCTTAGTTATCAGATCGGTTCCGAAGAGGCCTGGGATACGGCGCGCAACTGCCTGATGGACACCCTCGGCTGCGGCCTGCTGGCGCTGCGCTTCCCGGAGTGCACGAAACATCTGGGGCCAGTTGTCGAGGGGACTGTGGTGCCCAATGGCGCCCGGGTGCCCGGCACCCTGTTTCGGTTGGACCCGGTCAAGGCGGCCTGGGATATCGGCTGTATCGTGCGCTGGCTGGATTACAACGACACCTGGCTGGCGGCGGAGTGGGGGCATCCGTCGGACAACCTCGGTGCGATCCTGGCGGTGGCGGACTATCTGTCGCAGAAAAATATTGCGCAGGGCAGGGCGCCGCTGACTGTGCGTGATGTGCTGGACGGCATGATCCGCGCCCACGAGATCCAGGGGGTGCTGGCGCTGGAGAACAGTTTCAACCGCGTGGGCCTGGACCATGTGCTGCTGGTGCGGGTCGCGTCCACGGCGGTGGCGGCGAAGCTGATGGGTGCCAGTCGCGAGCAGATGATGGCCGCTATTTCCCAGGCGTGGGTGGATGGCAGCGCGCTGCGCACCTACCGCCACGCGCCCAACGCCGGTTCGCGCAAGTCCTGGGCCGCGGGGGATGCCACCTCCCGCGGCGTGCGCCTGGCGGATATCGCGATGCGCGGGGAGATGGGTATCCCCGGCGCGCTGACGGCGAAGCAATGGGGTTTCTACGCTGTGTGTTTCAGTGTGACCAATGCGGACCTGAAGCTGAAGCCTGAGGACGAACGCCAGTTCAAATTCCAGCGGCCTTATGGCAGCTATGTGATGGAAAATATCCTGTTCAAGATCTCCTTCCCGGCGGAGTTCCACAGCCAGACGGCCTGCGAGGCGGCGGTGACTCTGCACCCGCAGGTTAAAGATCGCATTGACCAAATCGACCGGGTGGTGATCACCACCCACGAGTCCGCGATCCGCATCATCTCCAAGGAGGGCCCGCTGGCCAATGCCGCCGACCGCGACCACTGCCTGCAATATATGACCGCGGTGCCGCTGCTGTTTGGCCACCTGGTGGCGGAACACTACGAGGATGATTTTCACGCGGCACATCCGGAGATAGACGCATTGCGCGGGAAGATGGCGGTGGTCGAAGACAAACGCTATTCGCGGGAATACCTGGATCCGGACAAGCGCTCGATTGCCAATGCGGTGCAGGTGTTTTTCAGGGATGGTTCGTCGACGGAGAAGGTAGAGGTCGAGTACCCGATCGGGCACCGGCGGCGGCGGGAGGAGGGGATTCCGCTGCTGGAGAAGAAGTTCCGGGCCAACCTGGCCACGCGCTTTCCGCCCGGGCGCTGTGAGGCGATCTTTGCGTTGTGCAAGGATCGGGAAAAGCTGGCACAGACGCCGGTGCATGCGTTTATGGGTCTGTTTGTTATCTGACCCGATTGGCGCTAAGTCAAGGGAGAGCACTCTGTGGGAACCAGCGTTGCTGGCGAAACGACGGTGCCGTCTGCACCGCCCTGATCGCCTGCAGGGCAAGACCCCCACAAAGAGGCGACATCAGAGGCCGACAGGGGCCTTAACTTAGCGGCATTCTTATCTTGCCCTGATCGCGGCCATGGGCCGCTCCTACAATGTTCTTTTCACTCTTTGTAGAAGCGGCGGGGTGGCCATCTGCCCATGGCCGCGATCGATCTCTCCGCAACGAAAAAGTCCCGGTGATTACACTCGATCAGAATTTCAACTCGGTACCGATACCCACATAGCTGCGATCGTAATCGCCCGCCGCGGTTTCATCGGTGTAGAAGCCGAATACCTTGGCCGCGCTGGACAGTTTGTAGTCCAGGCCCAGGCTGTAGGTTTCCCCGTCGGTCACGACGATATCGGACTGGCCGTACTGGGCTTTGGCGGTCCAGCGGTTGATCTTGTAGGCGACGGAGGCCAGCCAGCCGTCCTGGGTGCTGCCGTCGGCCTTTTCCTGCTCCTCGAAGAGGGCGCCGACCTGTACCGGGCCAACGCTGTACTGGGCCACAAGGCGCTGCACGTCCCAGTCATTGGCTTCCACATCCATATCGTAGGCGTAGGCCAGGTAGACACCGTTGTTGTCGTAGGCCAAGGACACGGAGGTGCCGTTGTCGCGGGTGATATCCTCGCCGAGTTCGTCCTGGCCGATCACCTCGTCGCGGTTGCTGATATAGGCCGCGGAGGCCTTGAAGCCGCCGAAGGAGGGGGTGGTGTACTGCAGGTTGTTGCCTTCGCGATTGTCACTCCTGGTGATCATGCTCTTGATATCGCCTTCCAGGTCGTTGAACAGGTCGACCTTCTTCTGGGCGACTTTCAGCGGGGTGTCGAACTTGCCCGCAATCACCTGGCCGAAGCCGCCTTCCAGGCCGGCGTAGATGTTGCGCTGCTCGAAGGTCTCCCCGGCGTCGCCGTCGATATCCACCTGGTATTCCATTCTGTAGATACCTTTCAAACCGTTGTCGAGGGGTAGCTCGCCAGTCACGCCCAGGCGGGAGGCGTTGCTTTTGATATCGGTGATGGAGCCGTCGCCCTCGTCGGCGGACTGGAAGTCCACGTTGGCCTTGCCGTAGAAGTCGATGACTTCGGATTCCTGGGCGCTGGCAAACGCGGGCACCATGGCGGCGATGGCCAGGGAGATAGCGGTCTTTTTCATGGGTCGTCTCGCACAGTTTATGGTTTTGGGCTGAGGGGGGGCGTTTTGTTGTCCGAATGCAGGCCCCGCCTCGAGTTGGTGCGGATTTTGCGATTTCAATATTACAGAAATGTTAAAGATGGCATTTTTTTTAAACTTTTGTGACTCGGCCCTGACATCTTATACAGGAATGTCAACTCTAAGCTCCCTTGATTCCGGCGTTGTCAGAGTTCCGGCTTTTGCGTCGCGTCAGTAAATCTGGCAAAACAACCTCAACAGGCACAGGAGGTGGAGCGGGAGGCGATGGAATTGGAGACTGGCGGGTTTGGCGTGAGGCATCGCCTCCGGGGAGGGCTGGTATCGCCCACGGCGATGCTGTGGGCCTACGCCCTGGCAATCTTCGCCGTCGGCAGTCTGCCGCGGCTTCCTTCCTTTGTGTCGCTGGCCTGGCTCGCCGCCCTGCTGCTCGGTGGGGTGCTGTTGTTGCCGGCGCGGGCGCGGCTGCTGCCCCTGCTGCTGGCGGCGCTGGCCGGTGCCGGCTGGAGCCTGTGGCACAACCGCCAGGCCCTGGATCAGCGCCTGCCGCTGGCGGCCCACGGCGGCGATTTCCCGCTGGAGGTGGAAGTGGTGTCCCTGCCGCGGGTGCGCGAATCCAGCTTCGCCTTCGACGACGACCCGGGAGCCGCCACCAACCTGCGTTTCAGCGTACGGGTACTGCAGCCGTTGGGGCGGGACCCGTCGCCGTCCCTGCGCGGGCAACTGCTGGACCTCACCTGGTACCGCGTTGACGACACCGTCTATAAACAGCTGCGCGCCGGCAGCCGTTGGATTCTGCCGCTGCGTCTCAAACGCCCGCGCGGCAGTGTCAATCCTCATGGCTTCGACTATGAGGGCTGGCTGTTACAGCGCGGTGTCTACGCCACCGGTTATGTGCGTGCGCAGGACTCCCTGCCGCAATACCTGGGCGATCGCCCCGGACTGCCGGCGCTGCGCCACTGGCTGCGGGACCGCCTGCTGGCGGAGGCCGGGGGCAGGGGGGCGCTGCTCTGCGCCCTGCTGCTGGGGGACAGGAGTGGCCTGGACGATGGCGATCGCCGCTTGCTGCGGGAGACGGGTACGGCGCACCTGCTGGCGATTTCCGGCCTGCACGTGGGCATGGTGGCCGGCTTCCTGTTATTGCTGGGCGGGCTGCTGGGGCGGGCGATCGGCCTGCTCACCGGGGCCTCCCCCCGGGCACTGGCGGTGATCCTCGCCCTGGCCGGCGCCTTTGCCTACACGCTCCTGGCGGGCGCGCCCCTGTCCGCGCGGCGGGCCCTGGTGATGACCTGGGTGCTGCTGCTGGCCTGGCAGTGGCGCCGCCGCATCGGCGCCGGCCTGGCTTTCAGCCTGGCGCTGGCCCTGGTGCTGACGATGCAGCCGCTGGCGTTTTACGGCGCCGGCTTCTGGCTGTCGTTTATCGCGGTCGCGGCGCTGCTGCTGGGTTTCAGCGGCCGGCTGCGCCTGGTGGCCGGCGCGAATGAGGCGCGAGCGGGCACGGGTCGGCGGCTGCTCGAAGGCGGCATCGGGATGTTGCGCAGCCAGTGGCTGGTGGCGGTTGCGCTGCTGTTGCCGTCGCTGGTGTTCTTTTCCGGTTTCAGTCCCGCCGGCCTGCTGTTGAACCTGGTGGCCATTCCCTGGCTGGGGTTCCTGGTGCTGCCGCCGCTGATGCTCGGTGCCCTGATGCCCGGCGCGACACCAGGCGGCTGGTGCATCGATTTCGCCGCCTGGCAGCTGGACATGTTGATGCGCTTTCTGGAGGCGGGTCGGGATATCCTGCCGGCCTGGCAGACCCTCGGCCCGCCCGTGGGAACCGCGGCCCTGGTGTTGGCCGCTGCGGGTGTGCTGCTGCTATTGCTGCCGGCGGGGTTGCCCGGGCGCCGGCTCGGCTGGCTGTTTCTGTTGCCGCCGCTGCTGCCGGGGTTGTCGACACTGGCGCCTCTGGCGAATAGTGGGCCCGCTAGCCTGCGGGTAACGGTGCTGGACGTGGGGCAGGGGCTGGCGGTGGTATTGAACACGCCGCGGCAGCGGTTGCTGTACGACACAGGTCCCCTGTCCGGATCGGGCTGGAGTGCGGGCAGCCAGGTAATCGCGCCCTATCTGCTGGGGGAGGGGATCGCGGCGCTGGATACGGTGGTCGTCAGCCACGGCGACCGGGATCACGCCGGTGGCTTCGCCGGCCTGGCGGAGACGCTGGTGCCGGATCGGGTTGTCGCCCCGGGGCAGCTGGCGGACAGGCTCGGCGGACCCTTGGGGCGAACCGTCGCCAGCTGCAGGGCCGGGGAAAGCGAAACGCTGGGCGATCTCGAGCTCCAGTGGTTGTGGCCCGACACCAGGGCGGTGTCGGGGGAAGAAAACGACCACAGCTGCGTGGCCCTGGTGCGGTGGCACGACGTGCGAATTCTGCTCACGGGGGATATTTCCGCTTCGGCGGAGCGACAGCTGAGCGCGCGCTTTCCCGGGTTGGCGCCGGTGGACCTGCTGATTGCCCCGCACCACGGCTCGCGCAGTTCCTCTTCCGTGGAATTTATCCGCTGGGCGAAGCCACACCGGGTGGTCTTCAGTGCCGGTTTTCGCCACCACTTCGGGCATCCGCACCCGGATGTCGTGGCCCGCTACCGGGCCAGTGGCGCGGAACTGTTCAATACCGCGGAGGCCGGCGCGCTGGAATTTGTTTGGGCGTCGAACGGCGCGCGAGTACAAAAGGCCCGCGCGGCACCGCGCTTTTGGTATGCGGATCACACGGACGAAGCGGACTCCAGGTGGAGACTTAGCCGCCGCGACCAGCTGTGGTAGAGTCTCCACCCGAACTTCCCCCTTCCGCAGTTAGGGACCTAAGAAAAGTGTTAGAGATAATAAAATCCGGCGGCTGGCTGATGCTGCCTATCCTGCTCTGTTCCGTTGCCGTTATCGCCATCTGCATCGAGCGCCTGTGGACTCTGAATCCACGCCGTATCGCGCCGCGCTCCCTGCTCGGTGATGTCTGGGGCTGGTTAAAAAGCAATCAGATCAATGGGGCAAAACTCACCGAACTGCGCGATTCCTCTCCCCTGGGGCGCATCTTTGCCGCCGGCCTTTCCAATTCCCGCCACGGCCGCGACGTAATGAAGGACAGCATTGAAGAAACCGCCAGCCAGGTGGTGCACGAGCTGGAGCGCTTCCTCGGCGCCCTGGGCACCATCGCGGCGGTGGCGCCGCTGATCGGCCTGCTGGGCACGGTGCTGGGCATGATCCAGGTGTTCACCGCCATTATGCTGGAGGGCACCGGCAACGCCGGCGTGCTGGCGGGCGGTATCAGCCAGGCGCTGATCACCACCGCCGCGGGCCTGACGGTGGCGATCCCGGCGCTCCTTGCGCACCGCTACTTCCAGCGCCGCTTGGACAGCATCGTCGTCGCCATGGAGCAGGAGGCGGTGAAACTGGTGGACGCACTGCACAGCGACCGTCGTATTGAGGGATAGGACCTGTGAATACCAAATTTGACGGTCGCGTTGCCGTCCTTACAGGCCGTCCCAAAACAGGCCAGGCAAGGCGCGAGGAGTGTGGTTTAGCATGCTAAATGAACGACGAGCAACGCCGCATGGCCCGTTTTGGGGCGCAACCCGGAGGGACGGGGCCGTTTTCCCGCAATCCTGCGTTGCAGCTCGCTTATGTGGCGGGCCACACTGCGCTCACTGCGCCTTGTCTTGCGAAAAAACGGCCTCCGTCGCGGCCGTCAAATTTGGTATTCACAGGTCCTAAGATGCAGTTTCGCCGCCAAGCCAAAGAGCAGGACGGGGTCAACCTGACGCCGCTGATCGACGTGGTCTTCCTGCTGTTGATCTTCTTTATGGTGTCCACCACCTTTACCAAGGAGAGTCACCTGAAGCTGAACCTGCCGGAAGCGGCGGGTCCCCAGGCCCCGGAGCAGCCCCGTGCCGTGGAGGTGCTGATCAATGCGGACGGCTCCTACTCGGTGGACGGCCGCGCCCTGATCAACAAGAAACTGGCTACGCTGAAATCGGCGCTGTCGGAAGTTTCCGCGGGCGAGTACAATCGCCCCCTCGTAATCACCGCCGACGCCACCGCCCAACACCAGGCCGTGGTGCGGGCCATGGATGCCGCGGGGCAGCTGGGTTTCGTCAATCTCAGCATCACCACGCGGCAGCCGGAAGAAAATTGACTGCTCGCAATTCCAGCTCCAAGAGTCACCCACTGTGGGAGCCAGCCCTGCTGGCGAAAAAGATCTTGTCGATAGCGCGATTCTTTTCTATCGCCTGCAGGGCAGGCTCCCACAGTGCGAGCGAGCCCGCCCCCGTGAGCCCAGCCAATAGTCTGTATGGATAAAGCCAAAACGCCCCCGGGCAAACCGCAACGCGGGGCGAAAACCTACCGCCGCCTGCTTTCCTACGCGCTGCCACAATGGCCGATCTTCGCCCTTGCGGTGGTGGGCTTCCTGCTGTTTTCCACCATGGGCGTCAGCCTGATCGCGGTGACCGAGTTGCTGCTCGACGCGGTGGGTTCCGGCATCCAGGAAAGCCGCGGTTTTCTCGCCAAGTATGTGGCGGCCTGGTTCCCCGGTGGGTTCATGCCCCAGGAGACGGCGCGCTGGCTGATACCGCTGGCGATGTTGCTAATTATTTTCCTGCGCGCCTGCGGCAATTTCATCGGCAGCTATGGTTTGGCCTATGTGGCGCGCGCGGTGATCCACCGGCTGCGCACCGAGCTGTTCGAGAAAATCGGCCAGCTGCCCAGCGCCTGGTTCGATCGCTACACCGGCGCCTACCTGATTTCCAAAGTGTCCTACAACGTGGAACAGGTGACCAACTCCATCACCAAGGCGGTGAAGGTGCTGATTCGCGAGTCCTTCACCACCATCTGGCTGCTCGTCTACCTGTTGCTGGTGAACTGGAAACTCACCCTGACTTTTTTCGTGTTCGCACCGCTGATCGCATTTATCGTGCGCAGCGTCGGTAAGCGTTTCCGCAAGCTGAGCCACCGTATCCAGAATACCATGGGCGACGTGACCCATGTGACCCAGGAGGCGATCAACGGCTACCAGGTGGTGCGCATGTACGGCGGCCAGCGATACGAGAATTCGCGCTTCGAATCCGCCAGCGACAACAACCGGCAGCAGTTTATGAAGCTGGTGGTGGCGAACAACGCCAGTGTGTCGGTGATCCAGATTCTCGTCGGCCTTTCCACCGCCATCATCGTCTGGTTGGCGCTGGCGCCGGGGATGGTGGAGGCGATGACCGCCGGTGTCTTCGCCGCCTATATCGGCGCCGCCGCTTCCCTGGCCAAGCCGGTGCGCAGCCTGTCGGAGGTGTTTGCGGATATCCAGAAGGGCATCGCCGCGGCGGAGAGTATTTTCGAGGTCATCGATTCGCCCGTGGAGCCCCAGGGCGGCGAGGCGCGACTGCCGCAGCCGGTGCGCGGCGCCGTAACCTTCGACAACCTGGGCTTCAAATACGACGAGTCGGCGCCGGCGGTGCTGACGGATATCAGCTTCGCGGTGGAGCCGGGGCAAACGGTGGCCCTGGTAGGCGCCTCCGGTTCCGGCAAGAGCACCCTGGTCAGCCTGCTGGCGCGTTTCTACCAGCCGACCAGTGGCCGCATCCTGCTCGACGGCGTGGATATCGCGGATGTTTCCCTGATCGATTTGCGCCGGCAGATCAGCATGGTGTCGCAAAACATCGTGCTGTTCAACGATACCGTCTATCGCAATATCGCCTACGGCGAACTGGAAAATGCCACCCCGGAACAGGTGCGCCGCGCGGTGGAGCTGGCGCACGCCAGCGAGTTTGTCGAGGAGCTGCCCCAGGGGCTGCAGACGGTACTCGGCGACAATGCGCAGATGCTTTCCGGCGGCCAGCGCCAGCGCCTGGCGATCGCCCGTGCACTGCTGAAGGATGCGCCCATCCTGATTCTCGACGAGGCCACCTCCGCCCTGGACAACGAATCCGAGCGCGCCATTCAATTGGCCCTGGCGGAGGTCATGAAAAACCGGACTACCTTTGTCATAGCCCACCGCCTGAGCACCATCGAGAACGCGGACCGCATCCTGGTGATGGAGCAGGGCAGAATCGTCGAAAGCGGCAGCCACGCCGAGCTGCTCGTGCAGGGCGGCCGCTACGCCACCCTGCTGCAACAACAAACCTGAGGGGTGTGATGGGGATCTTTGCTACGAGCTTTCGGGTGCCGCGGAAATCACATTCCGCATTGATAAGGCACATCCCTGTGCCTCACCCGCTTCGCGGGCAGCCTCCGGCTGTCCAAACTTGGTCCCTGCAAATTTGTCATCATTCATCATTCAACTGATATGTCACTGGAAGACTGGTTCAACAAGCGCTGGTACCCGAATGGGGAGAAGGTGGGCAGCCTGCCGCTGCTGGCGCCGCTGGAATCCCTGTACCGCCGGGTGAGTTCGAGTCGCCACCGCGCGAGCCTGGGCGCGCCGCCGGCGCCCCTGGCCGTACCGGTCATCGTGGTTGGCAATATCACCGCTGGCGGCGCCGGCAAGACGCCGCTGGTGGCGGAATTGGCGCGCTGGTTGCGGGAGCGGGGCCGGAACCCGGGTATCGTCAGCCGCGGTTACGGCGGCCGGGCAAAACAGTATCCCTACCAGGTCACCGCCCAGTCCCACCCGCTGGAATCCGGCGATGAGCCGTTGATGCTGCACCTGGTCACCGGCCTGCCGGTGATGGTGTCGCCGAACCGCGCCGAGGCGGCGCAGGCGCTGATCGACTACCACCAGTGCGATGTGATCCTGTCCGACGACGGCCTGCAGCACTACAGGCTCTGGCGCAGCCTGGAAGTCTGCGTGGTGGATGGCCAGCGCGGCCTCGGCAACGGGCATATGCTGCCCCGCGGGCCGCTGCGGGAACCCGCGGAACGGTTGCGTGCAGTGGACCTGGTGGTGGTCAACGGCGAGCCGGAAGCGCGGGTGAGGCAGCAGTGCGGCGAGCTGCTGGAATTCCAGATGAAGCTGGAGCCGGCCAACTGGCACCAGTTCAATCTGGATCAGACCTCGACGCTGAAGCTCACGTCCGGGCCGGAGCCCGGGCCCGTTCACGCGGTGGCCGCCATCGGCAATCCGCAGCGCTTTTTCCGCGAGCTGCATCAACTGGGCTACCAGGTGATGGCGCAGGCTTTCGCCGACCACCACCAGTTCAGCCCGCAGGAGCTGCAGTTTGACGGTGAGACGCCGGTGATCATGACCATGAAAGACGCGGTCAAATGCCGCGATTTCTGGCAGAGCCACTGGTGGGCACTGGAAGTGCGGGCCCGCCTGCCCGACCTCTTTTACCAGAAAGTACACCGGCATCTGCAAGAGTTTTCACAAAAGTTTTCAGAAGATGACAAATAGTCTTTCCTTCGACGTCGTTATCCCGGCCCGCTTCGCCTCCAGCCGCCTGCCGGGCAAACCGCTGGCCGACATAGCCGGCAAACCGATGGTGGAACACGTCTACCGCCGCGCGCGACAGAGCAGTGCCGAGCGGGTGATCGTTGCCACCGACGATATGCGCGTGGCGGAAGCGGTGCGCGCTTTCGGCGGCGAGGTGTGCATGACCTCCGCGGATCACGCCTCCGGCACCGATCGCCTGCAGGAGGTGGCGGCCAACCTGGGCCTGGCCTCCGATCGTATCCTCGTGAATGTGCAGGGGGACGAGCCGCTGATACCGCCACGGGTGATCGATCAGGTGGCGGCCAACCTGGCGGCCAATACGCAAGCCGGCGTCGCCACCCTGGCGGAGCCTATCCGCACCCTGGAGGATTTCCGCAATCCGAATATCGTCAAGGTAGTGGCCGCCGAATCCGGCTTGGCCCGCTACTTTTCCCGCGCACCGGTACCTTGGCCGCGGGACGCCTTCGCCGCAAGCACCCGGGATCTGCCCGCGGGCCTGGAACCGCGGCGCCATATCGGAATCTACGCCTACCGCGTGGTGCTGCTGAACCGCTTCGTTTCCTGGCCGGTGGCGCCCCTGGAGTACTTTGAGGCGCTGGAACAACTGCGCTTCCTGTACCATGACGAAAATATCCACGTGGCGGATGCCTGCGAAGAAGTCCCCGGCGGTGTGGACACAGAAGCGGACTTGCAGCGTATGCGAGAGCTGTTGGATTAGATCTGATTCGTAGGATGGGCAAAGCGCAGCGTGCCCGTCTCCGGCGCCGCTGATGGGCACGCTGCGCTTTGCCCATCCTACAAAAATAGAAACCTGGTTCTGAATGATAGAAACCAACGTTGACCTGCAGCCCCTGAACACCCTGGCCATCGCCGCCCGCGCGGCGCACTTTGCCCGGGTGGAGAGCCTGGAGCAGCTGCGCGAGGCGCTGGAATATGCCCGCGGGAAAAAACTGCCCATCCTTCCCCTGGGGGGTGGCAGCAATATCGTTCTGACGGGCGACTACCCGGGCCTGGTGATCCTTATGGAGTTGCACGGCCTGGAGCTGGAGAGCCTGCCCCCTGAACACGGTGCGCCCGGAACCCGCCTGTGCGCGGCGGCGGGAGAGAACTGGCACCGGCTGGTGATGCACACGGTCGAACAGGGATTCGGCGGCCTGGAAAACCTGGCCCTCATTCCGGGCAAGATTGGCGCGGCCCCCATCCAGAATATCGGTGCCTACGGCGTGGAGCTGCGGGATACCTTCGAGAATCTGCAGGCGGTGCATATTGCCACCGGTGAACTGCGCGAGTTTTCCGCCGTGGACTGTCAATTCGGCTACCGGGACAGCGTCTTCAAAGGGCCGGCGCGGGATCAGTACATCATCACCCGTGTGCGCCTGCATCTGCCGCGGGACTGGCGCCCGCGCCTGGACTACCCGGCGTTGCAGCAGTACCTGGCCAAGCACGGTCACGGTGCCGAAAATCTCACTCCGGCGGAAGTGGCCCGGGCGGTGATCGATATCCGCAACAGCAAGCTGCCGTCGCCGGACGATATTCCCAATGCCGGCAGTTTCTTCAAGAACCCGCTGGTGGATGCGGATTGCTATGAGAACCTGAAGAAGGCCCACCCGGACCTGGTGGCTTTCGCGTCCGGCGAGCAGTGGAAACTGGCCGCCGGCTGGCTGATCGACCGCGCAGGCTGGCGCGGCACGCGCCGCAATTCGGTGGGCGTGCACGACCGCCAGGCCCTGGTGCTGGTCAACCCGGGCCGCGGCAGCGGTGCCGAGGTCACCAGCCTGGCCGCGGAAATAGCGGCCGATATCCGCGCCAAGTTCGGCGTTGAGCTGGAACCGGAACCGCGCTATTACCCTTGACTGGGGACTGTGCCCCCCGGGAACGCCGAGCTCCAGCTCGGCAACGGGCCGCAGGACCGCCACCCTCTCCCGCAAGCGGGAGAGGGGAGCTAAACCGATAGCCACCGTGAACGAAAAAAACTTCACTACCCAAGCCATCGCATTGGCGGATAGCTTCCCGGACAGCGAATGGATCGACCTGTCCCCGGGCAAAGCCCTGATGATCCCCCACTGGCTGTCGCCGGAGGAGTCGGCGGCCATCTACGGAGCCTGTCTGCAACAGCTCCCCTGGGAGCAACCCGAAGTGCGCCTGTTCGGCAAGCAACACCCCATCCCCCGACGCCACGCCTTCGTCGGCGATGCCGATGTCATTTACCGATGGTCCGGTTTGATACAGAGGCCACATCCGTGGATTGACTCTATCGCTATAATTCGGTCACGATTGGACGCCGCCGGTTTCCACTTCAACTCGGTGCTGGCCAATCACTACCGCGGCGGCGCCGACAGCATGGGCTGGCACGCGGACAACGAAAAGGAATTGGGGGCCTGGCCGGTGGTGGCCACGGTCAGCCTCGGGCAGGAGCGTAAACTGGGCTTCAGGCGGCGCGACGGGGAGGGGCGGTTTTCAATCAGCCTGCCCGACGGCTCGCTGCTGCTGACCTCCGGAGCCGTCCAGCACCACTGGCTGCATGGGATATCAAAAAGCGCGCGTAAACTTGCAGGGAGAATCAGTCTTACATTTCGTTATATAAACGGCCGTTATATTCATCTCTAAAACCCGCTTCCATTGGTCTATCCAGCGGGATTTGAAACGCCAGTCTCGCTTTGCAGCAGCCGGTTTGTCTGGTATGTTGCGAGAAGGCTCTGTGGATGGATCTATGCGGGATTTTTGATCTCGCGGGCAAAAACAAGAACGCAGTTAAAAGAGCGTGTGCGACCGATAAGTTCGCACGGCGCAGCCACTGCATTTATCCGTAGTTGGGGCTAAATTGATTAAAGTCTTAGTGGTGGACGATCACGACCTGGTGCGCATGGGGATATCGCGCATGTTGGGTGACGTGAGTGGAATACAAGTTGCGGGCGAGGCGAATTGCGGCGAAGAGGCGTTGGCATTCGCGCGCCAGGCGGAAGTCGATGTCATCCTGATGGATGTCAAGATGCCCGGTATGGGCGGACTCGAAGCCACCCGCAAACTCCTGTCCCGCTGCCCGGACGCCAGGGTGATCGCCGTCAGCGCACTGGATGACGAACTCTTTCCCGGCCGCCTGATGCAGGCCGGGGCCAGGGGCTATGTGACCAAGGGCGCGGACCTTGAGGAAATGGTCAAGGCCATTCGCATCGTCCATGCGGGCGATGTCTATATCAGCAGCTCCATGGCCACCAAGATGGCGCTGCGCAATGTCACCGGCAAGACGGAAAATGCCACGCCCTTTGACGACCTCTCCGAGCGTGAGCTGCAGACGGCGGTGATGATTGTCAATGGCAGTAAAGTGGCAGAAATTGCCGAGACCCTTTCGGTGAGCCCCAAGACAGTCAACAGCTACCGTTACCGCATTTTTGAAAAGCTCGGCATTCACAGTGATGTGGAGCTGACCCTGCTGGCGGTGAAATACCAGATACTGGACCCTGAAGCCGCCCTGTAACCCCAATGGAAAAATTTTTGTAGGAGCGGCCCACGGCCGCGATCAAACCGTCCGCAGGGCAATGCCTTTCTAACTGCTACCAGATGTTCGACAGCAAACGTTTTCTTCCCACCGTCACCCGCAAGCCCGGCGTCTACCAAATGTTCGATGCCGACGGCCGCATCCTCTATGTGGGCAAGGCCAAGAACCTGCGCAACCGCCTGTCCAGCTATTTCCGCGCCTCCGGCCTCACCGCCAAGACCATGGCACTGGTGCAGCGCATTCACAGCATCGAGGTGACTGTCACCCGCAGCGAGACAGAGGCCCTGGTGCTGGAGCAGAGCCTGATCAAGTCCCAGCGCCCGACCTACAATGTGATGCTGAAGGACGACAAGGGCTACCCCTATATTTTCCTGTCCGACAGGGACAGGTTTCCGCGCATCGCCCTGCACCGTGGCACCAAAAGAAAAAAAGGGCAGTACTTCGGCCCCTTTCCAAATGCAGCATCGGTTCGCGACAGCCTGAATTTCCTGCAGAAGACCTTCCGCATCCGATCCTGCGAGGACAGCGTCTTCCGCAACCGTTCGCGCCCCTGCCTGCAATACCAGATACAGCGCTGCACCGCGCCCTGCGTGGACTTTATCGGCGAGGAGGACTACCGTGCGGATGTGCGCCACGCGGAGATGTTCCTGACCGGCAAGAGCGACAGGATCATCCGCGAGCTGGCGGACGAGATGGACCGCGCCGCCAGGGAACTGGAGTTTGAAAAGGCCGCGCGCCTGCGCGACCAAATCTCCGCCCTGCGGCGCCTACAGGCGGACCAGGTGGCTGAGCGCTCCCACGGCGATGTGGATGTGCTGGGCGTGGCCAGCCAGGGCGGCTCCTGCTGTGTGCATATCCTGTTTATCCGCCAGGGACGCATACTCGGTAGCCGCAGCTACTTTCCCGACGAGCGCCTGGGCCTTTCCAGCGCCGAGTTGCTGTCGGCGTTTATCCCGCAGTTCTACCTCGGCAGCCCGCGTGAGGTGCCGCGGGAAATTCTCACCTCGGAGCCGATAGAGGATATCGAGGTGTTACAGCAGGCGCTGAAGGAGCAGAGTGGCCGCGAGGTGAGTATTGTGCATCGCCTGCGCGGTAACCGCGCCACCTGGGTGACCATGGCCCAGCAGGCGGCGGAGCAGAACCTGGGCAGCCGCACCGCGGCGCAGCAGAAGCTACAGGATCGCTTCGAGGCGCTGCAGGAAACCCTGGGGCTGGAACAGCTGCCGGAGCGCCTGGAGTGTTTCGATATCAGCCATTCCAGCGGCGAGGCCACCGTCGCCTCCTGCGTGGTCTTCGATACCGGTGGCCCGGTGAAGTCCGACTACCGCCGTTTCAATATCGAGAATATCCAGCCCGGCGACGACTATGCGGCCATGGCCCAGGCCCTGAAGCGGCGCTACACGCGCCTGGCGGGCGGGGAGGGCAAGTTCCCCAATATCCTGCTGATCGACGGCGGCAAGGGCCAGGTGCGCCAGGCGGTGGACGCCCTGAACGAACTCGGTGTCGTCGGCGTGCAGATAATCGGCGTCGCCAAGGGCACCACCCGCAAGGCCGGCTTCGAGACGCTGCACGTGGTGGCGAGTAATAATAAAGGGAACAAAGAGCTGGTACTGTCGGCGGACTCGCCGGCGCTGCACCTGATCCAGCAGGTGCGCGACGAGGCCCACCGCTTCGCCATCACCGGCCATCGCCAGCGCCGCGACAAGAAGCGCCGCGAATCGCCGCTGGAGGGCATCCCCGGCGTGGGCCCCGCCCGCCGCCGTGCACTGCTGCGCCACTTCGGCGGCCTGCAGGAAATCCGCCGCGCCTCCGTCGACGCAATCGCCGGCGTCGAAGGCGTCAGCCGCAAACTCGCCCAGGATATATACTCGGCATTGCACAGCGAATAAAAAGCTGATCGAAGCTCCTGCTTTGCTCCCCAGTGATTCGCGCCATCCTTGGCGCTCACCCACTTCGCGGGCGCCTTCGGCGTCCAAATTTGATCCCTTCAAATTTGTCCCGCTTGCGGGGGAGGGGGCGAGAGGGGACTTCCAATGTTTCAATTTGCGACGCACCTTGCTAAGTTACGCCCCAGTTTGTAGGAGCCTGCCCACAGGCGAAAAAAGGACCAGCAGTTAGCATGACACTAGCCAACCAACTGACACTCCTGCGCGTCGCGCTGATCCCGGTCTTCGTGCTGGTCTTCTACTTCCCTTACAAGTGGAGCTACATCGCCTCCGCGGCCATTTTCGCGGCCGCCGCCGCCACCGACTGGCTGGACGGCTACCTGGCACGCAAGCTCAACCAGAGCACCCCCTTTGGCGCCTTCCTCGATCCCGTGGCCGACAAACTGATGGTCGCCACCGCTCTGGTACTACTGGTGGGCCTGCACCAGAACCCCTGGTTCACCATCGCCGCCGCCGTCATCATCGGCCGCGAAATCGCCGTCTCCGGCCTGCGCGAGTGGATGGCCGAGCTTGGCCAGCGCGGCAGCGTGGCCGTTTCCTATATCGGCAAGATAAAAACCACCGCGCAGATAGCCGCGATCATCGTGCTGCTGGCCTTCGACGTGCGCGAGTATCCTGTGATGGAGAAGATCGGCTATGTGCTGCTCTACATCGCCGCGGCGCTGACGCTGTGGAGCATGGCGATGTACCTGCGCGCGGCCTGGCCGACGCTGATGAGCGACGAGAGCAGCGGCAAGTCCTGAGTTTTATGCCCGCTTTTGCTGTGTTAGGCCATCGCGGGGCCAGCCGGTGGAATTTCCGCTGGCCCCTTTGATTGGCTGCTTGGAAAGGCGCCTCCCGGCTCGGCTCACCCGGCTCCTTCTATCCTGAGTGGGTACATCCTCCCGCCACAAAGCTCCGCGGCGCAGAGAAACAGGCTTTCTCCATTGTCAAAGTCCTCCCTCAACTGCCGGATAAGGGCTTTTGCCGCGGTATCATCTCCGACATTGATCGGCTTCTGGTTTTCCTTGCCGCATTCCATACATGCCCAGGTGATTGTCGCCATAGTGTCTAACTCCGTTTTGCTGCATTTGGCCACAGCCGCGGTAGCTGGTACTTCGAGTATAGGGGGGATGGCGATATTCGTTCTCTGGGTGTGCCTGATTAATTTGGCGACAGTCGAGAGTGGGTAGCCTTGCATGCTTTTATAAAACACCGACAGAGAGCGAACCGGAAGATTGCGGCTTTCCGTCATGCGATAGAAGTAAAAAATTCGCCTATTCGGAGGTGGCTATTGGAGAGTCATCGGTGTTGGGCGCTGTGGCGGCCTCAGTCAGCGCAACCCCAAATTTGCGACTTTCTTTTTCTTGTGAAGCCTTTTTGAGCTCCCTGAGCTGTGCCCAGATGATGGCTGAGAAATTTCTGTAGAAAGAGCTGGTGCCCGGGGCCGGACTTGAACCGGCACGGCCGTAAAGCCGGGAGATTTTAAGTCTCCTGTGTCTACCGATTCCACCACCCGGGCAAGGAGGTGTGCGAGGCGTTCTCTGGTTGAGTCCGATACCTGGATCGGGCCCTCGCTGGTCGCCGGACTTCACAGGGGTAAGTCGGCGATGGGGAAAATGGAGGCTAGGGTCGGAATCGAACCGGCGTACACGGAGTTGCAGTCCGCTGCATGACCACTCTGCCACCTAGCCATAGCATCAAATTCAGAGCTTTCGCTCCGCCGGTTCGATGTCACCGGCACTCTCTATCGGCCGCAGGCGCTGGAGTTACAGTCCGCTGCATGACCACTCTGCCACCTAGCCTTATATTCCGCCGTGAGCGGAAGTGAAAACGTCGCGGATTCTATCGGATTGGAACGAAAAATCCCAGCGTTTTCTTATACTTACGCGCGGCTGGGCGTGTAAGAGGGCGCTATTCTAGAGACTGCCTAGGATTAGTCAAGCGGAGTTGTGGTGGTTGGTACAGAAGGGAAAGGCGTTCGCCTTGGAGGCTTCGACGGGCGCCCTCTCCCCCGGCCCCTCTCCCGCAAGCGGGAGAGGGGAGCTAATCTTTCGAGTTTAGAAGCAGGAGAGCCGGAGCCTGTCTTCTTTCGAAGAGGTGGCGGTTTTTTATACGGGAGGAGTGCTCTAATAACTTTTCGCTTTAGATCCGCCGAAACTATTTCCAATCGTTCTAAATTTCTATTGAGGGCCACTGGCAATCTGGCTGCCTTGTTCGATACTTTTCTGTAACTGGCTAGCGCGTCCCCCCAAAGCGTGCTCGGTAACGCCGGTAGGGCGCTCCGCTAGGTGTTCGCCCGCTGTGTAGTAAGGATGAAATCCTCCAAGTTTCACTCCTAATGGTCTTGGCCCTGACGCTCTCCCCCCCCCGTCGTCAGGGCTTTTTTTTGCCTGTGATTTGGCCGTTCAGGTGTCATCGTCACGCAGGTTCCCTATGTCCAGGGCTTTGACGGGGCGGCCGGCGGCTTCCTCGGCCAGTTTCCTGAAGCCCTCCAGGGTCACTTCGCCGCGCTTTTCGGCCAGGCCGCGGGCCACGTCATCGATGCAGGCCGCACCGCCGCTGGCCTCTCGGATCTCTTCATCCAGTTGGCGCATCACGCCGGCGGCGCGGGCGGTGATGGGACCCGAGGAGCGTTTAACCAGCAGGGTGGGGGTTTCGCGGCCCCATTCGGCCAGCTTGTCCATAGTCTCCTTGTAGCGGCGCTGGCTGATGCCGCCGGAGCGGCGCAGGATTTCCACCGCGTAGAATTCCGCCAGGCCCTCGACGATCCAGTCGCTCTGCTTGTCGCCGCTGCTGATGCCCGTCGCCACGTGCACCAGTTCGTGAATGGTGCTGCTGGTGCGGTTGCCGCTGATCAGGGGGCGGTCGGCGTGCATGAACAGGGAGCGGGTGCCGGACAGGCCGCCGCGCCACATGGGGTCGTCGGCGCTGACAATCAGCAGTTGTTTGGGGAACCTGGGGAATACCTTTTTGAGTTCCGGCAGGTTCCAGTTGAGGAAGGCGAGGGTGTCCTGGCGGTGGACGTCCTGCCCCAGCGGCGCGGCCACTTTGGTGTCAATGCCGGCGATGATGTCCTGGCGGCTGCCGATCCTGCCGGCGATCATCCAACCCTTGGGGCGCACGAAGCGGCGGCCGGGGTCGCGCAGCCGGTAGCGGTGCTCGCCGATTTCGGGGTAGGGCAGTTCCGAGGACCAACCCTCGGGTAGTACCAGTTGCAGTTCCGCCTTGGAGCGGCCCCTGCCGGTGGCGGATATCGACGGGATCAGCTTGTCGCTGCGCAGTATCGCCCAGTCTTTTGTGATGCGGGAGTCGTAGCTGCCACTGTCTTTGCGGTTGTTGATGGCGAACTTGTAGTTGAGGCTCGCGCTGGAGCCCTCCGGGCGCCATAAGGCCCTGTCTTTGCTCACTTCCAGCGGCTGGTCGCTCTCCAGGTCCGAATAGCGGCCGGAGGAGAGGTTCAGGGACAGTTTGCGGGGCAGCTCTTCCCCTTCGAGTTTTACCTCGACGTTGGCTGTTCCTGACTCCGGGTCCAACTCGGCCCGGTAGAGCAGTTTATAGCTATCCGCGAGCGCCCCCGGGGGCAGGAGCAGGAAGAGGAGCGTGAGAGGAAGGGTGATGGTGGCCGATCGCAACATGAAAACGCCTATCCGGAAACTTGAGACAGATTGGACAGTGGAGAAGCGTAACGGTGCCCCGGGCGGGGATTCAAGTCTGGAAGAGGGAGCGAATGGCTGGGGCAGCGGGAAAATGGTCGTGAGAGATCAACCGAATAGCGGCTATAACTCATTGAAAAACAAATGTTATCTACGGTTCGGATTCCCCATATACCCCCAAATGTACCCCCAAATGGTTCGAATAGGGCATGGTAGGGCAGCTTTCCGGGGCGCTCAAGGCTGGGGCTCCCCGGCACAGAACCGGCCGCCGCGCACCCATCGGCCGAGGTGGTGCCTGCGCCCCAGGGGCTCAGGGCGGCCCCTGTAGCGGCCTGTAGGTGAGTGTCAGGAAGCTGCTTATAACCAATCGATAGTGTCCGTTATTAACCGGCATGATTTTTGACTCGATTAAATATAGCAAAACCAACAAGTGTGGGATGTTTGGTCCTTAAAAAACCGTTGCCGATTAATATTTAAACTAGATTTATTTGCTATATATTGGCACGTGGTTGACGTGCTTCATTGGTGCGGATGGTCATCAGGGGCTGGTGCTGGCGGCAGTGCCGGGGACCATGCCGGTGTAGGCGCTGACGGCAGCCGCGCCCCCAAGTCTGCGAGCGCGGGGATGAGGTAATGGCTGCGGCCACGTCAACATTGGTCAACAGGCGCCGGCCTTGAACCATAGTGCCAATTTGCCGGCCGGCGCCCTGGCGTGGATAATCTTCCCTCCATTCCTCTTTGACTTGCCCGGGAATTACCCATGCCAGAAAAACAAGATTTACCTGTGTCTAACGAATCTCAAGAGGCCGGAGATGCGTCGTCGCCGAGCGCGACCCCTGCGATCGCTATTGTCTTTTACGTGGCCGCAGTGGGTCTTGCGGCATACGGGCTGTTCTTTGCCCATCAAGATATTGACAGTCACTCATCGGTAGTTAACGGGGATGCTTTTAATTACATGATTTTTGCAGCTCGCGGAACGGCGATGGTGGGGGCGTCTATTGTTATTGCAATAATTGGGCTAGCCTGCCAGATTTCTGGTCATATTGCACACCTGTTATCGCCAAAACCAAACGACATTGAAACAATTCAGGGTGCCTAGGCGGCGGAAAGGCTGAGGGGCTGGCGGGGCGGGTCACTCACTGTGTGGCGTCAGGGGCGTTACGCCTGCCCCATTTCAGGGTATCGCCTCGCCCTCCTTCAAAAACTGCAAGTTATAGTTGCTGTCAATAATAAACATCGGCGGCCGTCCGCTCAGCTCCCTCTGGGCTTCCGCTTCCTCCGCTTCCATAAAATGCGACTTAATGGCCCTTCCTAGGTAGCTAAAAGTAAACATCCCCAGGCGGCCGACCTGCCTTAGGGGGACCACTTCGTCCGGCTCCATAAAGCTCAAGGTCCAGGAATTATCCAATGGATTAACAAAAATATCCGGTAGGTGGCCGCCACCTTGATCTGTTTTGCTTGCCCCAATCCCACCTCCATAGGAAAAGTACATACCGGGGACGTGACAAACAGCAAACACTGGCAACCAATGGTTGTTATTCCACCTCGCCGCCAGATACGCACCATTGTAGATTGTTCCAGCCCCCCGGTTTTCGATGTTCCCGGAGACGAGTGCTCCAACCATAATCAAACCCTCCTGTGCGGTTTGCTCGTTGCAATTACCCGGATCATTATGCAGCTTTTCGCTGGCCGGGGAAACGGGAACCGCGGGTAGGTCAATCATCTCACAAGCCTATCCTGGCCAGCTTGCGGAGCGCTTTTTGGGGGTGGTATCGGTCCTGCTCTCCCGGTCCTTTATGCCCCTGGCGACTGCGCGTTGAACCTCAACATTTCTCAACAGCCTTTCGCCCTGATGAGGTGCCGCCGTCTTAGCGCTGTCCTCGTTCATGGGGTTTGTTTTCGAATTTCCGCTGCCACATATCCGCACGCGGGCAGTAAGGGCCTCGACAACACAAGTTTTCCCAAGTAGTTGTGGGCCTATCCGGTCAGCGGCCTTACTGCTGTACATGGCCATCTGGACCTCGCTTTATATGGGATTGTTTCGCAACGACGGGGGTGACTGCCTTTTTAGGACTAAAGAAATCCTCGCGAGTGCGCCGGGTTTCAGGTTTTTTCAGGTTCAGGCCAGCTGGAGGCCATTGCCGTTGGGTTGCAGTATTCCCTGCTGAATCAGCGCCTGGGCCGCCTCCCTGGCCTTTTCGTGGCGGCAGCGCAGGTATTTGGCTATGGCGCGATAGGAAGGCTGTACAGCGCCGCCCTGGAGGGCTTGCGCCAGGTCGCTGTAGTGGCCTCCCGGGGCAGTCTCGCTGCTGGCGGGCTCGATCTGCTCCAGGTCCGCTTGCGCGTTTGACTGACTCCGAAAGCTCCCGGCCCCGGCTGCCAACAGGTATCTACCCGGCAGAACCAGCGCCGCCACCGCGCATACCTCGATTAGGGCGGCCAGCACGGAGTAAACCAGTGCGGGTGCCACCGGCTCCCCGGCGCTCGCCGGCTTTGCCTCCAACTGGGCTATGAGCTGGTCCCTTTCCCGCTCCACCGCCTCCAGGGCGGCCAGGGTAGCGTTTGCCCGCGCCCTGTACCCGTGCTCCAGGTCCCTGGCTGCAGAATCCTGCAGAAGGGCTATGCGCTCCCCGGCGGCCTCCAGCTGCGCCTGTCGGGCCTGATAGCGGGCGCTGCCGGCCAGGGCGGCGCTGGCCTTGGCTTCGGTCACCTCGTCGAAGAAAGATACCGAGGCGAGGAAGGAGACCGCCACCAGCACCAAGCCCAGCGAGTAGCAGCACAGGGACGCCAGGCGCCGCCGGCACTGCCAGAGTGCCACCCCCACAGGGAACAGGGAGAACTTCACCAGCTCCAGGGCGAAGCCCGTCCCGACCGCCAGCAGGCGCATGGGGGTGGTGTCCGCGAAGGTGAGGCACAGGAGCACCGTGTAGGTGATCGAGGCCCCACACAGCAGCAGGGCCGCGACGGCGAGGGACAGGCGTATCAGACCGGTTCGCATAGTTTCTCCGCTTAGGCGATTGGCAGAAGCCCGCACGGGGCGGGCTCTATTGGCGGCTGTCAGTCGCTGCCCTCCATCACGGCGTTTAACGTATCAATGACCCTGCCGAGGTTTTCCCCAAGAAAGTACTTCACGGAGCACGGCAAATCATCGTCAAACTCTTCCATTACGCTCTTTATGGAGACCAGGTCGGTACTGATGCTGTCCAGCGCATTCGATACAGGGACCCCCGAATTCACGCTGTACAGGTGGACCTGTTCGCCGGTGTCAGGGTGAGTTCCTGCGCAGTGGAAGCTTTCGCTGGTTGTGGTGAAATTTTTCATTGTTGCGTCTCCATATCCGTCAATGCTGCTTCAAGGTCATCGATATTGGGAGAGCCCAGGATGGCCCCCAGGCAAGCGCCCACCTGCTCCAGGAGGTTGCTTACCGCGTGGGTGGAGGATGGCCCGAGCCCTTCGGCCGCTGGACACTCCCGGATAACTCCCAGTGCTGTATCCAGGATGCAAGCCGCTTCTTCCAGGGCGTCAAACACGGGCAGCCCCGCTTTCACTGAAAAGAGCTTCTGGCCTTCCGGGCCGCACAATACGGCGCGGAATTCTTCGGCGCCGGTTACCGGCATGGTTGGCGATTTCATTGCGCAGCCTCCTTGGCCTTGGCTTCCAGGTTTGCGCGCTCGCTGTCCACCAGGTTGTGGTAATCATCCGCCAGGCGCCTGCCGATCATGGCCAGGTCGCGGGCAGTGTCGGGGTCGTCCGGTAGGCGGAAAATGACGTGGAACAGCGTGCGCATGCTCTCGATGCCTTCCAGGCTGGCGCTGGCAAGGTCGCGGGCGGTTGACAGGATGGGAGAAGGGGCGGGTTGGTTGTTCTTCATGACTGAGGCTCCTGATATGGGGTGACCACCCGGCACGGTTCCAATCGTGATCGGGTGGCAGGCTGAACGCAGGTTGGAACTACCGCTATCAGGTAACGGCGGGCACAAGGCCCCCTGCGCCAGCCCACCATAACAGGGAGCTGTCGCGCACAAAAAAAGCCGCATACACGGGTAGGCGACTTCGACGCGCCTGATAGTTTCGGGGTTCCAACCCCGGCTGCGGATTTTGCCGCAGCGGAATCAGGATATGGCATTAGATTAACTGGGGTCAATAGCATTGTTTTTCCTCTTTGCTCATTGCCAATTGGCCAAGCTGCGCAACCAGGTATTGGCGGCAAGGCGGCCGGCGTTCTGTTTCCTGTGCTCGACCGCCTCCTGTTCCGCGGCCTGCTGCCACAGGGCTACGTACTGGTTGAGCGCCCCCAGGCGTTTCTTGCGGGGGTAGGGCAGCAGCGCCAGCAGGTAACGGGCGTCATCGGGCAGCAGCTCCACCCGCAGGGCGGCGCAATGGAGAATGAGCCCGTGCTGATCCTCCGGCGGCATTAATAGCTGAATCAGCGCGGGCTTGACTCGCTTGATGGCGGAGACCCGTTCCGGGGTGAGGGTGCCGGCGGGTGCGCTCAGTTTCAGTTCCTCGCCGTCCGTGGTGAGGGCGACGCCGAGGGAACGCAGATCGTGAAGAAGCTCTTGTGCGGTCACAGTGTCAGCTCCTCCATGCCCGGGTGGTTATCTGCCGGTTTTTCGGTTTTTTCCCCTGTACCCCCTTCACAACCCGGAACAGTGGAACAACCCGCGTGAGCCGTGGGTTTCAGCGTTCCACTTGCTGTATCTTGGGGGGTGGCAAATTCACTAAGCGGAACGCTGGAGGCCCCGCCATCCGTGGGTTGTTCCGTTGTTCCACCTTGAGCGGGGGGTGAGGCCAGATAACGTGAAAAAGCATCCTCGAACGCGCCCAGTTCAAAGCCCCGTTTACTCTCATACCCCTTTCGCATCTTCTTTGGCCTGATGTCATAGGGCTTCAGTAGCTTCGCCAAACTGGGGGTGGTAATGGGCTTACCGCCGCGCCACTCGCTCCAGGGCCGTTCCTCCATTTCCACTAGGGCTGTGATCAGCTCTTGGGTAAACAACCTGCCTTCCCCTGCGTCCTCGAAGGCGGTGCGAATGTCGCTCAGCAACATGGTTCCGGCGTCCTGGCTTTCCTCCTGCTGGCTTTCCAGTTGTGCCATGGCCTGGCGTGCCTGTGACGGCCAATCCCCGCCCAGGGCGTCGGCAATCGCCAGCATGGGCAGCCAGTTGTCTTCCGCCCGGTCATTGCCCACCTGTGGCACGTTTGGCACCGCAGTGGCGAGGTGGTCCAGGTGGTCAATCGCCCAGCGCAGACACTGGCGGCGGGTCGGCAAGCTTTTCTCCAGGAGGTCGAAGGGCAGTCGCTGTACCCGCTCGCTTTCCAGCTTGCGCCGTAAGGTCAGGGTGATAGACCGGTCCCTGATGGTGTCGCGGGGGGTTTTAATCATGGCAATGGCCATGGGCGCCCAGGTGCTGAATGGCTTGGGTTGGTGGTCGTCGCCAACTACGCGCAACACAAAGGCGCCGCTTCTGCGGTGCCCTGAATTGATGATGCCCACCATTTCGGCATTGTCCTGGCTGTTCAGGAAGGTGTCGGCCTCATCGATCAGCAGGGATGGCGCCCACACATCCACGGCGCGGAATATCGCCGCCGCTGACGTGTTGGAGCAGGGCAGCGCCCGGTGAACGAGGCTGGCAAGGGCATCCATGGCGGTGGACTTACCGCAACGCTTTTCCGGTGAGGAAAACAGCAGTTTGGGAAATATGCTGAAAGCGTTGTAGCAGTAGGTGCCCAGCGTCCACAGGGTCAAGGCAACATCTCCGCCGTCGGGCAGGATGCAATAGCGGTTGAAGGTGCCGCGCACCACCGCGGCCAGTTGCCGGCCGTCCACAACCTCTTCCCAGGGCTCTATACCATCGCGAACCTCCCAGGCGTCGGTGTCGCCCTCGGTGTTTTTCTCCGTTGCCCGGCGTTTCTGGTTTACCAGCTTGTCGAGGGAGGACACATCCACCACCAACGCCTTTGCGGCTTCTTTCCGCTGGCGTGCGTAGTCCAGGGGCAGCAGGGCGGCCAGGCGTTCCAGTTCCGCTTCATCCTCTCCGGCGTTGCGCTCCTGCTCCGCTGTCGGCATTTCACCGCTGGTCGGATGTCTGGTTTTGGCAGGTTCCCCGGGTGCCCGTGCCGCTTCCAGGGTTTCCCGCACGGCTTCCGGGCCGCGTAGCGCCGCCAGATCGTTGAAGTCCGTTCCCTCGTTGCCGGACAGTTCGGGGTAGGCCAGCAGGGCGCCAACCGCGGTGGCCGCTTCCGTGGCCTTGCTGATACCGGGATTGCCGTCTGTGGCGTGATCGTTGTCCGCTGCCATAACTAACTCCAGGGTGGGAAACTTTGCCCTCAGCGTTTCCGCTACCGGCTTGAGGCTGGATGTGTCGAAGGCCACGGCTACCGCTTCGCCGGTGGCCTGGTGAATACTGGCCCCGGTGGCGTAGCCCTCACAGATGTACAGGCGTTCCCTGGGGGTGCCTATGCCGTGGTAACAGCCCTGCTTCCTGCCGCCCGATCGGTAGCGCTTGGCCCCATCCTCGGTGATGGTCTGTAGGCTCCAGAGAGTGCCCTCGCTGTCCCGCAGGGGTACCAGCAACTGCCCGCCCAATTGGCGCAGGCCGAAAGCGCGCACACCCTTGTCGGTCAGATAGGGGTGATCCGCTTTCGCATGCTTTGCGGCGCGCTCCCACAGCGCCTGGCTGCTTTCCCGTGCTTCGGCCTGCCGTTCCCTCCGGGCCGTTTCCCGCTGTTGCCTGGCGGCCTCCATGCGCGTCCGGTGGTCTTGCTGTTCTTCCTGTGTCAGCTCGTTGGGCTTCTTCGCGCACCAGGTTTCCGAAATGCCCCGCTTCCAGCACCCGAAGGCGCCGGCGGGGATGCCGTCCAGGTGAAGCAGGTACCAGCCGTTATCCTTGCCGACCTTGTCACCCTCCACGTGAAAGCGGCGAAGCTCACCGTCCCCCAGCAGGTGAGGCGGGGGCTCTATCCCTGCCTCCGCCATGGCTTTCTGAAAGCTGAATACAGCGTCTATGTCGCTCACTCGCTACCCCTCCAGCCCCCGCTTCCGGCGCATGGCGTGGACTCGTTCACAGGCTTTGACCTGCGCTTCCGCGTCCAGCCAGTAGCGGGCAACGCGGGTAGGGTGGCCGTGCCAGCCGGGCACGGTTTCGTACTTCACGCGGTAGGGAATCCCCAGGACATGCTTGATGTCGCTCATGGTGGAGTGGAGGCAGTGGTCATTTACCTCCCGCTCCGCCTCGAAGCGGTTAAGGCTGCGGCCGGGGGCCAGGTAGGTTAGGACCCGCTCTATTTTGGTCGGGTCTTTGGGAGTGGTAGAATTGCCGGTGTCTGCTTTTTCGGGGCCGCCCTGTGCCGGGGCGGTTCTGATCTCTTCCATGGTTACACCTCCCCGTCCTGAGCTTCTGCGATCAGCTTGCGGCGCAGTTCCAGCAGGTAGGAACCAGGCCACGCTGTTGTCTTTGGCCCTAAGCGACACCCTCGTTGCACCTTTCCGGTGCTACTCCACCCCCACCAAGTGCTCAGGCCAATGCCGAACAGGCGGGCGCAGTCGCGGGCGCGGTACATGGCGTCGGGGTTAATGGTTTGAGGGTGCGTCTGTGAATTGCTTTGCATGTATCAGCTCTCCTGTGTTCATCTGAGCTGATACTTACTGTATGTGCGGCGAGGCGGTTATACAGGAGGGAAAAAGCAGATATTTTTTGAAGAAAATCCCCCCCCCCTTTTTTTTTGTTTTTTGGGGGGGGAACTGCTTAATAGATGCTGGAGCCCCGGAAACCATAGGGGTGCCAGAGCGGCAGGGGTGCCAGAGCGGCAGGTCAGGGCGCGTGCAATGTTTGCCCTTGGCGTTATTGGGGGTGGCTTTCAGGGAGGGGGAGTCGGGCTTTAACTTGGAGGAATTCCTTTGAACTCTTCACATTCCCGATTCTGTGTCTCAAGTCTTTTATATCGGGGAGCAAGCATTTAACTATCTTGTAGAATTGGCTGTTTTCGGCATCTGATATTCTTATACCTTTGCGCCAACAGTGTATGGCTGTGAGAAGAATTCCTCTCTGTTTTATGGCGCTTTCATTCAATGGGGGGGACTCTTGCGTGTCGCTCAGTCTGGTTCTCATCCATATTTCGAATTGACCCAGAATTTGAATCCACCACAGGTCTTCGCAGTGCTCATCCCTGGCCGTGGCGCTATCTGTTATCCGCTTGTCGTTTTCATCCCTGGCAAACTCTATCCTCCCTAACGAAACGTCTGAAATACTGCAAGGCGGAATGTCTGAAAGGTCGAATTTATCTCTGGAGAGCTCGCTGAGCAGTCGCTGTGCCTTGTTAAGGGCGTCGGCAATCTGCTTAACTTTACCTATTTCTTCTGCCTTGTTTGGGCGATTGCGGATACGGTCAATGCCTTCCTGAATTAGACGTTTATGCCCAGCAAGGAAGCGGGCAAGTTCTGTTCTTTCACCTTCGCCCATATTCAGCCTGAGCTCACTAATTACCTCTTGGGCCCTATGAAAATCTTCGTCGCCATCTGAATTCATGGTCTCCCCCTTACAGAGAATCCCCTTATTTAGATTCAGCGCCAGGCCGCCAAGGGTCGCGGCTCTTCGGGAGCTACCCTAGGCGCTGAAATTCGGTGGTTATTGGGTGCCGAACTTGACGGTTATCACGTTGCCGGCCTTGGTCTGCTCGCGCAGGTTGTCCAGGTAATCGGCCCACCGTTGCATCATGGCTGTGCGCTGGGGCAGGTGCTTGGTCCGGTTGTAGGCGGTGCCGTTGGCGTCGCGGACTGAGTGCGCCAGTTGGTGCTCTATCCACTCCACGCGCTCGCCCAGGACCTCGTCCAGCAGGGTGCGGGCCATTGCCCGGAATCCGTGGCCGGTCATGGTGTCGTTGTCGTATCCCATGTTGCGCAGGGCGACGCGAACGGCGTTCTCGGACATGCAACGGCTGGCTCCCCTGGGAGAGGGGAAGGCGTACCGGAAGCGGCCGGTCAGCGGCCCCAACTCGCGCAGGATCGCCACGGCCTGGCTGGCCAGCGGAATGATGTGCGGCTCCCGCATTTTCATCTTGGCGGCGGGCAGCTCTATCCGCTGTTCCTCCCAGTTGATTTCCGACCACTCCAGGGCGCGCAGCTCGCCAGGGCGGCAGAACAGCAGGGGCGCCAGTTTCAGCGCGGCCGTTACAGTGGGGGTGCCCTGGTACTCATCTATTGCCGCCAGCAGCTTGCCGGCCTCAGAGGGCGTTGTGATGGCTGCAAAGTGGCGCTTGCGACCAGGCTTCAGTTGGTCGCCGACCACCGCGGAAGGGTCATTGGTGGCGCGGCCGCCGGCAATGGCGAAGCGGAACACCTGGCCGGCGGTCTGCTTGGCCCGCTTGGCGGTCTCGATGGCGCCGCGGCCCTCGATGCGCTTGAGGGCAGTCAGCAGCTCCGGCGGGGTTATCTCGGCGACGGGCCGGCTACCCAGGTAGGGGAGCAGGTCGCGTTCCAGCAGCCGCAGGGTGCGCTTGCGGTAGCTGTCGGACTTGCCGCCCATCCTGGTGCCGTACCACTCGCGGGCCACGGCCTCGAAGGTGTTGGTTGCCGCTACGTGGTTCTCCGCCTGGCGGGCCTTGCGGTGGTCGCTGGGGTCTACGCCTTCCAGCAGCAACTGCCGGGCCTCGTCACGCTTCGCACGGGCTTTCTTGAGGCCGGTTTCCGGGTACACCCCCAGGGCCAAAAGCCGCTCCTTCCTTGTGTGGGGGTGGCGGTACTTCATTCGCCAATAGCGGGCGCCGGTTTTTGCCACCAGCAGGAAGAGGCCATTGCCGTCCCCCAGCTTGTAATCCTTGTCCCGCGGCTTTGCCTGCTTGATCTGCAGTTCTGTCAGTGCCATAGCGCAATCCCAGTAGTGGCGGGGGCTGCGGGCGTTTTTGGGGGTATCTCCTGGTGCGGATTCCCCAGATACCCCCAGATGTACCCCCAAATACCCCTAGCTTTGGGGGTATGAGGTTAGACTAATCTGGACGCAATATAACGCAGGAAGCTAGGAAAGTCGCGGGGTGTAAGGCTTTTGGGGATTGTATTAGATGGGAAAATGGTCGGTGAGAGAGGATTCGAACCTCCGACCCCTTCGTCCCGAACGAAGTGCGCTACCAGGCTGCGCTACTCACCGACTTTTGTGCTTCACCGTGGAAGCGGGGCGCATTATAACAGCCCATTCCCCGCTGTAAACTACTGATTTACTTTATTTTTCGGATCAGGCCCTCCTGGGCGGTGGAGGCCACAAGGACGCCCTCGCGGGTGAAGATCTGGCCGCGGCAGAAGCCGCGCGCGCCGCTGGCGGAGGGGCTGTCGGTCACGTACAGCAGCCACTCGTCGGCGCGGAAATCGCGGTGGAACCACATGGCGTGGTCCAGGCTGGCCGGCATCAGGTGCGGGTCGAACAGGGAGATGGGGTGGGGCTGCAGGCTGGTGCCGAGCAGGGCCATGTCCGAGGCGTAGCAGAGGGCGGAGCGGTGCTCCAGCGGGTCGTCGGACATCTCTCCCTGGGCGCGCAGCCAGAACATACAGCGGGCCTCGCGGACTTCGGTGTTGAAGTAGCTGTAGGGGTCCACCGGACGGAAGTCAATCATAAAGCGGCGCTGGTCGTGTTGGGGGCTGACCAGCCCGGCCTCCTGTGCCAACTGCTGGGTGTTCTTGAGGCTCTCCGGGTCGGGAATGGCGCCGGTGGGCATATCGGCCTGGTGATCGAACCCGGCTTCCTGGATCTGGAAGGAGGCGGACATATTGAAGATGGCGCGCCCCCTCTGTTTGGCGACCACGCGGCGGGTGGTAAAGCTGCCGCCGTCGCGAATCGGGTCCACGTCATAGATCACCGGGAGTTCGCTGCTGCCGGGGCGCAGGAAGTAGGCGTGCAGCGAGTGGGGCAGCCGCTCCTCGACGGTGCGGCTGGCGGCCATCAGGGCCTGGCCCAGGACCTGGCCGCCGAAGAGCACCTTGCGGTAGTTTTCCACGTGGTGGCGGCTGCGAAAGAGATTGCGGTCCAGCTCTTCGACATCGAGTAGCTTGCTCAGCTTTTCCAACATGGGCGATACTGCCTGTTATTTCCAGAATTGAGTCCATCAGCTTGGATAAGCGCCGGGAGCTTGTCCAATGGCGGGATAATAGCAATAGTTGACGCCATGACCATTACCGAATTTATCAAGACCGATATCAAAGCCGCACTGCAGGCGCAGGGGAAACTGCCGTACAAATTGACCCTGGGTGCCATGTCGCAGCATTACAGGGTGAGCCTGACGCCGGTGCGCCACGCGATCGACGAACTGGTGGAGGAGGGGGTTGTCCGACGCAAGGAAAACGGCCGCCTGGAGTTGGTGCCGGATGCCCTCAAGGGCCACAAGATCGAAGTGCCCGCGCCGGCGGCCTATGAAAAGAACCTGGAGGAACAGATCCGCAAGGATGTGATAGCGCGCAGCCTGCAACAGGATACCGAGTACCTGCGCGAGCAGGCCACCGCGGAAAAGTACGGCGCCGGCCGCACCGTGGTGCGGCAGATTTTCTCCCGCTTGGCGGGCGCTGGCCTGATCGAGCATGTGCCGCGCTGCGGCTGGCGGGTGCGCGCCTTCAGCGAGCAGGACATGCACGACTACCTGGATATCCGCGAGATGCTCGAGCTGAAGGCTCTGGAGCTGGCGCGCGGCCAGTTTGATGAGGAAGAGTTGCGCCAGCTGCTCGAGGCCAATCGCCCGGCGCAAGGCAGCGACAAGCCCCGCCTGGATTTCGATCTGCACGACTACTGGATAGGGCGCTGTGACAACCGCTACATCCGCGAGTTCTTCGCCCGCTACAGCCCTTTTTACAATGCACTGTTCAACTATGCGGTGATCGACGAGCGGGTCAAAAAGGCAATGGCCAGGGAGCACTGCGATATCATCGAACGCCTGCTGGCGCAGGACTGGAAGGGGGCGCGGCAGGCGCTGTCGCACCATATTCGCGACCAGCGCGAGGCGGTGTCGCGGATGCTCGATTACCTGAATGGCAATAAGATGGCGTCGTAGCTTCGGTGCGCCTTGCGCACCGAAATGCTATCCGTTGATGCCGTGCGCGAAAGGGTCCTCCGGTTCCAGCAGCAATCTGGCTTCCGCGCTGATATAGGCGCTGCCGGTGATGGTGGGAATTATGTTTCCGTCCTCCAGTCGCACCTGCCCCTCAAATACGCTGCCGATAATGCTCTCCTGCCGCCACACCTGGCGCTCCTTTAATAGTCCGTCGGCATAGAGACAGGCGAGCTTGGCGCTGGTGCCGGTGCCGCAGGGGGAGCGGTCGTAGGCCTTGCCGGGGCAGAGGACGAAGTTGCGGCTGTCCGCTTTCGCCGGGTCGGACGGCGGGCCGAATAGCTCGATATGGTCTATCTCGCCGCCGCCCTCGCCGGTGATGCCGCCGCGCTCCAGGGCCCGGCGGACGCGCCAGCAGTAGTCGGTCAGTCGCTCGGTGTTGCTCGCATCCAGCACCTGGTCGTGTTCGGAAACCAGGAAAAACCAGTTGCCGCCCCAGGCGATATCCCCGCGCACCGTGCCTATGCCTGCCACCTCGATCGCGACGCCCTTGCGGTAGCGGTAGCTGGGCACATTGTCGATGCTCACCCGGTGGTTGTTGTGCAGCAGGAGGGACACTGTGCCCACCGGTGTCTCCAACTGGTGCTGGCCCGGGCCTATCAGGCCGCGCCGTGCCAGGGTCACCGCGAGGCCGATGGTGCCGTGGCCGCACATGCCCAGGTAGCCGACATTGTTGAAGAAGATCACTCCGGCCGCACTGGCCTTGTCGACCGGCTCGCAGAGCAGGGCGCCCACCATGACGTCGGAGCCGCGGGGCTCGCACACCACGGCGGCGCGCAGGTGGTCGTGGTCGCGGCGGAACAGCGCCAGCCGCTCGGCCATGCTGCCGGTACCCAGGTCCGGGCCGCCGCCGACGATCACCCGGGTGGGTTCACCACCCGTGTGGGAATCGATAACCTCGATGCTGTGCACGTGAATTTCTCCGGTTTTACAAATCGAGTCTGCAAAGGGGCACATCAAGCTTTACCGCTTGGCTCTGCGGCCAGCGCGTAGCCCGGATGGAGGCGCGCAGTGCCGGAATCCGGGACTGTGACGCCGGGCCGCACCCTATCCCGGATTCCGCTGCGCTCCATCCGGGCTACGCCTGTCGATCCGGAACCTCGAACCCCGAAACTTGAGTTCATATCAAGCGTTCCCGCTTGGCCCTGTGGCCACTGACCGAAAGCATTCCCGGCAAATACCCGTCACTGGCCACTTTACCCAATGGCCGGGCGGCTGGCGATCGCCTTGCGGATGATGCCCAGTATTTCCTCGCGCTCCTCGCCGCCCAGCGGCAGGCGCGGGTTGCGGCAGAGTTCGCTGCCGTAGCCGCACTCCTGTACGGCCAGCTTGATGTACTGCACCAGCTTGGGTTTGGTGTCCAGGTGCAGCAACGGGGTGTACCAGCGGTAGACCTTGCGCGCCTCCTCGTAGTGGCCGCCGGTGGCCAGGTCCCACAGAAGGCGGTTCTCCTGCGGGAAGGCGTTGACCAGCCCGGAGATCCAGCCGTGGGCGCCGAGGATCACGCTCTCGAGGGCCAGGTCGTCCACGCCGCAGAAGAGCACGAAGTCCCCGGCCACCAGGTTGGCGATGTCGGTCAGGCGGCGCGGGTCGTCGGAGGATTCCTTCACCGCCACTATGTTGGGCACCCTGGCCAGTTCGGCCACGGTTTCCGCGGAGATGTCCACGCCGTAGCAGGCCGGGTTGTTGTAGATCATCACCGGCAGGTCGGTGGCTTCGGCCACGGCGCGGATATGCGCCACCACCTCGGCGCGGTCGGCTTTGTAGGACATGGGCGGCAGCACCATCAGGCCGTCCACGCCGGCTTCTTTGGCGGCGCGGGCGAAGGCACAAGCCGCGGTGGTGGTGTACTCGGCCACGCCGGTCAGCACCGGCACCCGGCCGGTGACCTGCTTGACCGTCGCGCCCAGCACCTCGATTTTCTCCGCCCGGGAGAGGGAGCAGTTTTCCCCCACGGTGCCCAGCATCACCAGGCCATTGATACCCGCGTTCAGCATTACCTCCAGGTGCTCTATCGTGGCCTGGATGTTCAGGCTCTCGTCGGCGTTGAATTGGGTGGTCGCTGCGGGGAAAACGCCGCACCAGTTGATCTGCATGTTACTTCCTCTTATTGCAATTGCCCTGTCTTGACCCGGGCGCTGTAAAGAAATTTTTATTAATTGTCATTGTGTACAATAGGTAAGATTTGCGTGACCTGTCAACGGAAACTGGTTGCAAAATATTGGGGCGGAGCCGGGGCATCGACTTTTCCGATATGCTGCGGGCTAGAAAGTGGAGCAATTCCGCCGCTACGGCGGCGCGGGTGGAGGATTGTGTAGTGGTATACCGCGACCGGGTGGGAAACCAGGGCCGCAGCGCGTTCCGCGCAATCGACGGGGGAAAAGTATGAGCCGCGAATTGGATACCTTGGTGGTCGGTGCCGGCATCGTCGGCACCGCCATCGCGGAAAGGCTGCAGAGCCGGGGGCACAAGGTCACTTTGCTGGATCGCGGCGGGCCGGGAGAGGGCTGCTCCTCCGGCAACGCCGGCCACTTCGCCACTGATGTGGTGCTGCCGCTGGCGAATCCGAAGACGATTCTCTCCCTTCCCAAAATGCTGGTCGATCCGCTGGGGCCACTGGCGATCCGCTGGGCCTATTTCCCGTGCATGCTGCCCTGGCTGCTGCGCTTCGCCCGGGCCGCGCTGCCCGCCAATGCGCGGGCCTCGGCCATCACCCTGCGGGAACTGAACAGCCGTTCCATTCCCAGCTTCGACCGGCTGCTGTCGCGCACCGGGCTGCAGGAACTGATGACCAAGCGCGGCGCCCTGACCCTGTACCAGACGGAAACGGGTCGCCGGGCGAACAGAGCGACGGTGAATCTGTTGCGCGATTACGGCGTCAATCTACAGGAGCTGGATGTGGGGCCGCTGCGCGAGCTGGAGCCTGTGCTCGGTGAGGATATTGTCGGCGGCCTCTATTTTCCCGATACCGCGCACACGGTAAATCCGCTGCGGCTGGTGCGGGAACTGGCGCGCTGTTTTCGCGAAGGCGGCGGAGAAATCCAAAGGGGGCAGGTGCTGCAACTGAGGCCTGAAGCCGGCGGCCGCACCGGCGTCCTGCTGGACAGCGAAACCCTCAGTGCCCGCCGCGTGATTGTCGCCGCCGGCGCCTGGTCCAAACCGCTGGCGCGGCAGTTGGGCTACCGGGTGCCGCTGGATACCGAGCGCGGCTACCACCTGATGTTGCCTGAGCCGGGTGTCGAGCTGACCCGGCCGATGACGTCCTTCGAGCGTTCTTTCGTGATGACGCCGATGGAGGAGGGGCTGCGCCTGGCGGGCACCGTGGAGCTGGCGGGGCTTGCGGCCGAGCCCGACTATCGCCGCGCGGATATCCTGTTCGAGCATGCGCAGACGATACTGCCCGGACTGCAGTTGGGTGAGGCAAAGTACTGGATGGGATTCCGCCCCTCGCTGCCCGATTCGCTGCCGGTGATCGGCCGCGCGCCGCGCCAGGACAATATCTACTTCGCCTTCGGCCACCAGCACCTGGGCCTGACCCAGGCGGCGGTGACGGCGGAGATTGTCGACGACCTGATCGCCGGGCGGGAGCCGGAAGTGGATCTGCGGCCGCTGGCGGCGGACAGGTTCTAGTGTGGTGTCGGGCAACCCTATCCCGGATTCCGCTGCGCTCCATCCGGGCTACGCCTATTGATCGAACCCCGAAACTTGACTTGGCAGTGTTGGCCCTTGTTCGGGCAGGAGTCCGAGTGAATGGAAGTGGAATATGAGCGCGTATCCGCGGGGTTTATTTGGGTAATGATATAACGTATCCTTGCGTGCAGCCGCGGGCACCGCCCGTTTTGCGGGCGGGGTTCCAAAAATATCGGGCCGCGGCGCCGCTCACCTTTCTTTCAACAGGGGATGTACATGCTGAAGGTTACCGATCTCTGCAAGTCCTACCGGGGCCAGCCCGTGGTCAAGGGGATTTCCTTTTCAATCGACGCCGGCGAGGTCTTTTGCCTGCTGGGCTCCAACGGCGCGGGCAAGACCACCACGGTGAAAATGCTGCTGGGGCTGGTTCCCGCCACCAGTGGCGAGGCACTGCTGGGCGAGGAGAGCCTGCTGGAGCCGACGTCCTCCAGCCGGGGCCACCTGATGTACATCCCGGAAAACGTCAGCCTCTACGACGACCTGGATGCGATCGAGAATATCGAATACCTGGCGGCGGTTTCGGCGCTGCCCGTCGAGCGGCCGGCGATCACCGAAGCGCTGGAGAGGGTAGGGCTGAATCCCGCCGATCACCATAGGCACCTGGGCCAGTTTTCCAAGGGCATGCGCCAGAAAGTGGTGATCGCCTTTGCGCTGCTGAAAAACGCCCGACTGGTGTTGATGGACGAACCCACCTCAGGGCTCGATCCGGTCGCCACCCGGGATTTTATCGAAGTGGTGAAGACGCTGCGGGCCAACCGCTGCGCGGTGATGATGGTGACCCACGACCTGCAGTGCGCGCACCTGCTGGCGGACCGCATCGGTGTGATGCGACTGGGGGAATTGAAGGCCGTGTTCCCCACGGCCGATATCCGCCTGGAGGATGTCGAACGCATTTACTTCGGCGAGCAGCTGGCGCCGGCCGGCGACCTGGCGGAGGTGTGAGATGCCGTTGAAACCACTTGTCCGCGCTCTCTATGGCCTGTGCCCCGGAGTCCTGTTTTCCCTGCCCGGCGTCGCCGCCGCACAGCAGCAGGGCGCCGGCCTGGAGACCGTGGTGGTGATCGGCCAACAGCCGGCGCAGGCGCGGGACGATCTCGCCGGTGCCCTGGACGTGATCGGCCGGGACCAGCTCGACTACGAGCACGTCAACGATACCCTGGAGCTGCTGAACAAGGCGCCGGGGGTGTATTTCTACCGCTTCAACCAGGGCATCATCAATACCGCCCTGTCCATCCGCGGCTTTTCCACCGAGGGGGGAAGCCCGCACGCCAAACTGCTGATCGACGGCATCCCGTCGAACCTGCACAGCGGCTATTCCGAACTGGATCAGCTGTTCCCGCTGATGATCGACCATATCCAGGTCTTCAAGGGCACCAGCGACCCGCGCTACGGCCTGTTCAATATCGCCGGCAACAACAATGTCACCACCCGCTCGGATGTGGGGACGGTGCTGCAGGCAACCGCGGGCAGCTACGACAGCAGGGAACTGCAGGGCTACACGGGGCGGGAGGACGGCCGACTCACCCACAGCTACGGATTCGGCTACCGCGAGGCCCACGGCTACCGCGACCACACGGATTTGCGCAAATACGCGCTGTCCGGCCGCTGGGCCTATCGGGTCGCCGAAAACACCCGGGCGGCACTGATCGCCAGGCTGTCCGGTTACGAAGGGGATGCGCCGGGATATCTCGACGAAGAGACCGCGCGGCGCCATCCCCGCGCCTCCGCCGATTACGCCGGCCGCGACGGCGGCGAGAAGTCCGTCGGGCACCTCAGCCTGCATATAGACACGGCATTGACGCCGGCACTGGACTGGCAGACCAGGCTGTACCGGCAGAACTTCGAGCGCGAGCGCTGGGTGCGTTTCAGCGCTGGCGGGAATATCCAGAACCGCTACGACGACCAGGACCATAGCGGCTTCAGCAGCGAGCTGCTGTGGCGCCTCGACGAACAGTGGCAGTTGAACTGGGGCCTGGACGCCGAGCGCCAGGACATCGTCGAACAGCGCTTCGGCACCCGGGGCGAAACCCGCCGGCGCGATCCGGCGGCGGTGATCCGCGACTTCGATTACCGCTTTGACACAGTCGGCTCCTACCTGCAGCTGGAACACACGCCGAATGACTGGTTGCGCTGGAACCTGGGCTATCGCGTCGACCACATCGATGGGGACTTCACCCGCACAGCCGCCGACGGCGCGCAGGCCGACGGCGACATCTATGATTTCGGCTGGATCGCGCAGCCGAAATTCAACCTCTTCATCAGCCCCACGCCGACGCTGACGCTGTTCGCCAACGGCGGCCGCAGCTTCCAGCACCCGACCGGCGCCAGCGCCTACACCGCCGGCGACACCGGCGCGCGGCAGGTGTCGGTCAACGACGGCTGGGAGGGCGGCCTGCGTTGGCTGCCGGGCGATTCGCTGGAGTGGCGGTTGTCCCGCTGGGGGCAGGCCGCCAGCGACGAATTTGTGGTGGTGGACGGCGACGCCCGCAACGTGGGCGAGACCCGGCGCCGCGGCGTGGACCTGGGGGTGAACTGGCAGCTCCTCCAGCGCCTGTCGCTGTGGGCGAACTACAGCTGGATCGACACCGCGATCGTCAAGACCGACAGCGCCAACGCCGCCAATGTCGGCAACCAGCTGCGCGGCGTGCCGGACCACACCGCCTCCCTGGGCGTCGACGCGGACCTCACCGACAGGCTCACCGCCAAGCTGCATGTCGACAGCCAGGGCGGCTACTACGTCAACGAGGCCAACGCCGGCGGCCGCTTCGGCGACTACACCCGGGTGGGGGTCAACTTCAGCTATGCCACCGACTGGGGCGCGATCGACCTGCAGCTCAACAACCTGTTCGACCGCTACGCCGAATATGTCTACGACTTCGGCCAGGCGGGCACCGGCACCATCCACTCGCCGCTGGACGGCCGCAACGGCAACCTCTCTGTGACCTGGAAGCTCTAACCATGATCAGTGCTATCTTCAAACGCGAACTGGTGCGGCAGTGGCGCAGCCGCACCCTGCGGATTCTCCTGCCCCTGAGCTTGGTGCTGGCGGCCGCGGTGGCCGCTGTCCACTGGCACCAGCAACAGGCATTCTTCGCCACCCAGGGCCACTGGCAGGAGGTCAACGACGAATTGTTCCGCACCCAGCCCGACCGCCACCCACACCGGGTGTCCCACTACGGCAGCCTGGCGTTCCGCTTCAGCTCGCCGCTGGCGTTTCTCGATGCCGGGGTCAATCCCTACGTGGGCAACGTGTTGTTTCTGGAAGGGCACCGGCAGAACAGCAGCGGGCTGCGCCAGTTCACCGTGAGCGCCCGCGAGCTGGGGCTGGGCTACCTGTCGGTGGCCACCCTGGTGCTGGTGCTGTGGCCGCTGGTGCTGGTCGCCCTGGCCCACGGCGCGGTGAGCGACGAGCGCGCCAACGGTAATTTCAACCTGCTGCTCAGCCTGGGCGTCAGGCCGCTGCAATTCCTCGCCGGGCAGGGACTGGTGTTCCTGCTGATCAGCGCCTTCTACCTGGCGTTCCTGGCGGTGATTGCCGGGGCCTTCGTGCTCGCCTCGCCGGTGGCGGCGGATGGCGACGTGTGGCTGCGCCTGGGGTTGGGGCTGCTGCTTTACTTCGGCTACTGGCTGGTGTGGATACTGGCGATACTGCTGGTTTCCTACCACAGCCGCTCCAGTGCCCGCAGCCTGCTGTTCGCGCTGGGGCTCTGGCTGCTGTGGGTGGTGCTGGTGCCGCGCACGCTGACCACGGTGAGCGAAGTGGCCTACCCGGCGCCCTCGCGCTCGGCCTTCGACATCCAGGTGGAAAACGCCATCGCCCGGATCGGCGACTCCCACAATCCCGATGATCCCTATTTCAACGATTTCCGCAAGAGTGTCCTCGACCGCTACGGCGTCGAGCGGGTGGAGGACCTGCCCGTCAACTGGCGGGGCATCGTCATGCAGGAGGGCGAGCGCATCGGCACCGTGGTGTTCGACGAACACTACGGCCAGTTGATCGACACCTACCGGCGACAGGATCGCTTCTACGACTGGCTTTCGCTGGTATCGCCCTACGCGCTGGTGGCGAGGCTTTCCACCGAGGTCACCGGCACCGATGCGGAAAGCTACTACGACTTCGAGCGCCAGGCGGAGGCCTACCGTTTCGGCATGATCAGCGAACTCAATGAGCTCCACGCCGGCAAGCTCGACTACCACACCGACAAACAGACCCGCCTTGGCAGCAGCCACTGGGAAGCTTTCGCCCCGTTTGAGTACCGGCGCCCGACCCTGGACCTGCCGCCGCAGCGGCTGGCCCTGCTGGCCGTGGCGGTGTTGTTGTGGGCGGCAGCAGCAATCGTCGTTTTTCGCAGGAGGACAGCATGAAGCTGGTGAAGTCTGAAACACTGGTCTTTTTCCGCTCGACAGTCACCCGTGCGCTGTTGGTTTTTTACGGGCTGTTGTGCCTGCTGGCCATTTTTGCCGGCCACCAGGCCCTGAAGCAGTCCACCGCCGATTTCGCGGTTACCGAGCAGCGCTTCGAGCAGCAGCGCGCGCACTGGTCGGACGTGTTGGCGGAGAGCGGCGATCCGGTGTACACCGCGGGGCAGGTCGGCTACTACACCGCCATACCCACCCGGCACCAGCCCACCGTGTGGAACGCGCTCTTCCCCGGCCAGCGGGCCGACTACAACAACAGCATGCGCGTGCGCCTGCTGGCGATCCAGGGGCAGATGAACGACAGCGCCCTGCAGAATTACCAGCGCGCCCCCACCGGGCGCCTGGACCTGGGATTTATCTGGGTGTACCTGCTGCCGCTGCTGATCGGCGTGCTCGCGGTCAATATCGTCGCCGACGACCAGCAGGCGCGGCGCTGGCCGCTGATCGCGGCGTCCGCGCCGTCGCCGGGCAAACTGATCTTCACCCGCCTGGCGGTGCGCTTCGCCGCGCTCTTCGCGCTGAACCTCGCGGTGCTGGGGCTCGCCTGCCTGACCCTGGGGATCGCCGATGCCGCCGGATTCGCCGCGGTCACTGTACTCCTGCTGCTGTACCAGCTGTTCTGGTTCGCGCTGGTGGCCTGGCTGATCGGCTTCAACGGCAACCGCCGCCAGAACCTGGTCTACTACAGCGCATTGTGGATCGCCCTGGCGTTCCTGGTCCCCGGGATTTCCTACCTGGCGCGCATGGACAGCGGGGAACTGGGCCTGGCCATCGCCGCCCAGGTGGAACAGCGCGAGTCTATGAACGGCAGCTGGGATAAAGACAAACAGGCGGAGTTTGCCGCCTACCTCGCCGACCATCCGCAGTGGGCGGAGACCGCGCCCCTGGGTGAAGCGTTCGACTGGAAGTGGTACTACGCCATGCAGCAGCGCAGCGACGAGGCGGTGGCCGATGAGGTGGAGGCCTACCGGGAAAAACGGCTGGCGCACTACCGCGCCGGCCTGAACTGGAGCTGGCTGTCGCCGGTGATGGGCCTGCAGATGGCGCTGCAGCGCCTGGCCGACACGGACGCGCTCGCCTACCAGCGCTACCTGGACCAGATAGTGTCCTATCACGGCGAGTTGCAGCGGGACTTCTACTTCCCGCTGCTGTTTCTCAAAGACCAGTCGGCGGATGGGGTCAACCTGGCCGCACTGCCGCGGTTCAGCTACCGCCGGATGGGGGCAGGAGCCGTGGTCCTGCAGGTGATGACGGCGCTGCTGTTGCTGATGGCGCTGTTCGGCTTTGTGGCCTGGCGGAAACTGCGGGTGCTGCGGTAGGTAGGGGCCCGCTCACGGCCCGGAGGGAGTGCAGCGCGCGGATCAGAACTCAAAGACCACCGACAACTCCAGCGCCTCGGCAAAGGTATCGGCGATCAGCTGGTAGCCGGCGTCGTTGGCGCGCATATCGCCCCGTTCGCACATCCAGGTCAACTGGCAGATGCGCGCCACATTGGTTGGCATCACCTGTCCGCGGTAAACGGTGAGCCGTTGGTTGAGGGTTTCGAAGGTGGTGCCGACTCGGGCGACGCGCACGCCATAGGCGGTGTAGATTTCGCTCTGGAGGAAATTGAAGCGGGTGACCGCCAGTGAGGTCAGTTCCGCGTGCAGGCGGCCCTCTGCCCCCTGCAGCCAGTGGGACAGAAAGGGATCGTAGTGGGTCATCGCGGCGATGCTCGTCTCCGGCCCCGCGGCCCGGCGCAGGGCGTAGAGAATGGGCGGGAGTTCCGCGGCGATGGTCGCGGCCTGGTCGGCCAGGCAAGGGGTATCGGTGCCGCGGGTTTCGCAGCCACTGAAATTGTCGGCTCCGATATTGAGGGTGACCGCCACCACCTGGCCGGGATGGGTCAGCAGGAACTGCACGGCCGCATCCAGTTGTGAGACCGCGCCGGGGTAGCTGCACCGCGAACCGATACCGTAGATCATCGACGAAGTGGTTTCGCCGCCGCAAGCGAGATTGACCAGCGCCACACCCGGACCGAATTGCGGCAGCAGGCGTTCCGCGTAGCCGTCCCCGGCGGACTGTCCTCCCGCACCTTTGGGCTGCTCGCCGGCGGCGAGGGAATCCCCCAGGGCCAGATAGTAGAAAGGGGCGCCAAGGGGATTGTGATCCGCAGTACCCGCGGCGGCCGGCAGGACACCAAATAGCAGAGCCATGGCAATAAGACCGGTGGCGATGGGATTCTTATTGTTGAACATGCCGCTGCTCCTTGCATTCCGGCGGTAGTCGGCAAAGATGCCTTGTTGCTCAGTTACTGGGTTTGCCGCTTCGCATCGCGGCTGGGAATACCCACCGAGCATACATCCACATAGTCCGGCCGCGCCACGAACCAGTCCTCAGGGCGGTTGCGCCGCGCGGCGATCAGTTCGCTAAAACTCGGCGAATCGGTCCTCAGTACCTCGATGTTCTTGCGTTCCTCGTCCGGGAGGTCCGCGGCCAGGCGCATGCGTACTATGCGGTTGTTTTCCGGCTGCTCCAGGATACCTCCCGCCTGACGGCCGCGCTGCAGCTGCTGCAGAACTTCCATGCCCACCAGGACACGGCCGAATACGGTGGTGTTGCGGTCCAGGTAGCGCTGCGCCGGCCCGATCACCGCGTAGAATTCGGTTCCGCCGCTATCGATATCCTGTTCCCGCGCCATGGCGAAGGCACCGTTGCAGTGGACCAGCCAGCTCTCGCCGGTTTCGGGGTCCCGCGCGGCGGGGAAGCCGTCGATAAAGCCCGTCTGCGGTGCATAGCCATCCGGGCCGGGCAGGGGGGTGAACCGCTCCGCGGGAATCTTCTTCTGCGAAAATTCCGCCGGAATGGCGCGTTTGGCGTCTTCAACCGGCTTCTTGCCCTCCTGATCGCCGCCCTGGGCGACGAAGCCCTCGATCACCCGGTAGACACTGAGCCCGTCGTAGAAACGCTCGCGGGCCAGGGCCTTGATATTGACGGCATGTCCCGGTGCCATGGATTCCGCCAGTTCGATCACCACGCGGCCGTTTTCCAGCTCCAGGTAGAGGGTGTTCTGCGGGTCGGCCGGGCGCCAGTGTTCCGCGGGGGCCTCGGCAATGATCGTCGCCGGGGGGCGGGGTTCCGCGGCCTGGCCACAGGGAATAAACAGGAGTGCGAGCAAAGCAATGGTTCTTTTCATCGTGTCACCGGAATTTTTATTGTTCGGCCATGATAACCGCCTGTGGCGCCAACTGCGATTGAGCCGGCAGCAGTGCTGAACTGAACATATATTGAGCGCAATAATGATTTATTGCATGCAGTGACTTCCGGCTAGGCGATCACAAAGTGGGGATTCGACGGCCGTTGTGGCATTTGCCGCAGTGGCGGGAAATAAGGGCGGGTAACTCGGCGCTGTCTAGAAGGACTTTCCCTATCCGCTTTCCCAAGCTGCTTGAATTGCCTATTATTCATGAATGGATAGTCAATTTCAGTCTGCCCCCAAGCTTGAGCAGGTAGCAGGTAATAGAGTGGGCAGGTAAAGAGTCGGACAGGTTAAAGGTCGGTAGTATGGACAAGGCAAAAGAGAAAGTTCAGCGCTTTCGCGCCCGCGAACAGCGTATCCTGGATGCCGCGCTGGAACTGCTGCTGGAGCACGGCGAAGAGAAGGTCACCGTGGAGCAGATCGCTGAGCGGGTGGATATCGGCAAGGGCACCATCTACAAGCATTTCATTTCAAAAACAGAGATTTACATGCGCTTGTTGATGGACTACGAGAAGTCCCTGACCGAGCGCCTGAAGACGGCGCTGACGGCGGCGGAGCAGGGGGATATCACCGCGCCGGCGCGGGCCTACTTCGAGTCGCGCATGGCGGACCCGTCCAAGGATCGCCTGTTCCAGCGCCTGGAGGAGAAGATCATCGCCCTGAACCTGGCCCCGGAGATGATCGGGGAGCTGCACGCCATCCGCAATTCCAATGCCTCGGCCCTGAACCGGGTGTTCGAGCGGCGCATGGAGCAGGGCGTGCTGAAAAAGGTGCCCGCCTACTATTACTACTCCACCTACTGGGCCCTGGTACAGGGCGCGGTGGAGCTGTATCACTCCAAGTCCTTCGCCGATGTGATCGAGGATCGCGAGGGGTTGATGGAGTTCATCATGGACGTGGGGGTGCATATCGGCGACATCTCCGGCCGCCGCTCCCAGGAAACGGGCCGCCCCGGCGGCGAGGCCGCGGGTTCTTCTTTTGGCTGAACCGCTGTTCGAGCAGCTGCAGCGACTGCAGCGGGAGTTCCGCGGCCATCCCCCGGTACACAAGTGGCAGCCGGATCTCTGCGGGGATATGGACCTGGTGATCCGGCGCGACGGCCGCTGGATTCACGAGGGCACGGAGATCCGCAGGCTGCCGCTGGTGAAGCTCTTTGCCAGTATCCTCAAGCGCGAAGGTGATGATTATTTTTTGATCACTCCTATGGAGAAGATGCGTATCCATGTCGAGGATGCCCCCTTTGTCGCCACCCAGGTGGCCAGGGGCGAGGAGGGCGGGCGCGAGCGGCTGCTCTTTACCACCAATACCGGCGACATAGTGCCCTTGGACAGCGGCCGCGGTTGGCAACTCAAACTGTTCGGCCAGCCACCCCAGCCGGTTCCCTATATAGAAGTGCGCGACGGCCTGCAGGCGCGGATTTCCCGCGAGGTCTTTTACCAATTGGTAGGCTGGGCGGAAGAGTGGGCCGGGCAGGGCGGCGGGCAACTCTGGCTCAAAAGCGACGGCGAACAGTTCCTGCTCGGAGACTATTGATTCCGCCCTGCGGGGTGAGGGTTCAAGGTTTGCTTCCTGCCTGCTGACCTCCTGTGCGTTTTCCGGGCAGGTTGCCTGCTATTTACTCGTTTACTGAAACCTGTTTGCAATAAAAATGTAATTTATCCATTTCCACGCAAGGGTATTGCAATTTTTTCCGCGAAACCTCCCGAAAGTAACATTTCCGCAACATTCCCTTCCTACACTCCCCCGCGTCCGAATCGCCAAGGCGAACAAAACAAGCACGGTTTCAGGGCAGCCTGGAGGTCCGTTTTTTAAGTTCAGGACGCACAGCTGAAGCATAAAGCCAGATTCCTGGCTGCCCGATTTTGCAAACACTTCCGTTAGGGGGAACTATGAAGCGAGTAAACAACAAGCTGCTGCTGGCAGCCGCAATCGCCGCTCTGCTGGCTGGTTGTGACAGTGGTGGTATTAATATCGAGCCGACTACAGTAGACAACTCCGTTGATAACTCTACCAACGGCGGCGGAAACACCGGCGACGAGGACAACCCCTGCGCCTTCTATGAGAAAGCCAGTCAGACTGTCCAGGGTGAATACGACGGCACCAACTGTACCTACCCGGCCAGCTTCGTCGATTCAGGTAACCCTCTGACCGTGGATCTGTTCATTCCCGCCCTCGAGAATGACGGTGTGCACATTTTTGAAGGCAGCTTGTTCGTCGGCGAGAACTTTGACGACGACGCCACTATGTCGGCAGCCGGCATTGCCGAAGGCGGCGACGGTCCCAAGCTCACCATTGAGGCCGGCTCTACCATTGCCTTCCCGGACAACACCAAGTTCGCTGTGATCAACCGCGGTTCGCAGATTTTCGCTGTCGGCACCCAAGATGCGCCGATCACCTTCACCTCCACTACCGACGCCGTAGATCATACCGTTGCATTCGACGAAGTTCAGCAGTGGGGCGGCTTGGTGATTAATGGCTTCGGTGTAACCAACAAGTGTGCGTACACCGGCTCCCTTGACGAGGGCACCCTGGCGCTGGCCGGCGAATGTCACGTACTGGCCGAAGGTGCGGCTGGTAAAGATCAGTCCAACTACGGCGGTGATAACAACGAGGATAACTCCGGTCAGTTGGAATACTTCATCGTGAAGCACACGGGTGCGGAAGTTGCCAACGGCGACGAACTGAACGGCATCACCTTCAGTGCCGTCGGTAGCGAAACTATCGTCAGGAACCTGCAGGCCTACTCCACTTACGACGACGGTATCGAAATGTTCGGTGGCGCCGTCAGTTTTGAAAACTACGTTGCCCTGTATGTGCGCGATGATTCCATCGATATCGACGAGGGCTGGCGCGGTTCCATCACGAACGCCTTGGTTATCCAGGCCGAGGCCGACGGCAACCACTGCATTGAGTCGGACGGTATCGGTTCTTACTCGACTGATTCGGCAGACGACATTCAAAGAAACCAGGACGTTATTGCTGCGGGTATCAACAGTCGCCCGAAAATCGACGGCCTGACCTGCCTCATCTCTGCCCAGGCTGCAGGTACCCACGATCCGGGCGCTGGTTGGCGCTTCCGTGAGGGCATCTTCCCGCAGATAACTAACTCCATGGTGATAGCTTCTTTCAGTGCCGACGAGAATGGCGCCGAAGGTAGCAACTACTGCCTGCGCCTGGAGAGCGACGAGAGCCTCGTTGAAGCTGACTCCGGCACGGCCATTCGGATGGAATCCAACATCTTCGCCTGTGAAGACAGGACCAAAGGTGGCCCCATGCCTGGCGGCCAGACTTTGGAAGAATGGGCAGTGGCCAGCGGCAGCGTCTTTGCCGATATCACCGGCGAAGTCGACCCAACTGCGAACGTCAGCACCCAGCTGCAGATCCTGGAAGGAACCCCATCTTATTTCTCGATCGACGCAGGCAGCATGGTGGTGAACGACGCTCCCATCGCTATCACTCCGGTAGCCGGTGCCACTGACGAGTCCGATGAGCCGGCAGCCCGCGCTTACTTCGGCGCGCTGAGCCAGGGTGATCTGGATTGGACCCTGGACTGGACTTACGGCTTGCATGATGGCAACCGCGCAGAGGCACTGTGGTTCGAGTAAATAAGTCGTAGAAATGGTTGGGGACGAGTTCCCTGATCCCTTGGGGCGCCACTTTCTCAAAGGGAGTCGGCGCCCTGTTTGGTTCTACCACAGTGTTGGTCAGGAACGATTAAGAGGCCTGGGTAATGGTTAAAATCGATAAATTTAAAAGAGCGCCGCTGGTACTGGCTGTTGCCGCGGCCTCGTCAATAGCTCCGCAGGCGTTTGCACAAGTGGAGATGGAAAGTGTTAGTGGCCCTCAGTCCCAGCAGATTGAAGAGGTTATGGTTCAGGGGCGCCTGCGCGACTCCGCGGAAATGCTTGTTAGTGAACGTCTGGAAGAAGAGGTGGTTACCGACATCCTGGGTTCAGAGATGATCGGCCGCGTTGGCGACTCTACCGTGGCGGCGGCTCTGCGCCGTGTTTCCGGCTTGTCGCTGATCAATGACAAGTTTGTCTATGTTCGCGGTTTGGGCGAGCGCTACTCCAGCACGACCCTGAACGGCGCCACTGTGCCGTCTCCGGACCTGACACGCAATGTTATTCCGCTGGATATCTTCCCGACCTCCGTGGTTGACTCTCTGGCAGTACAGAAGTCCTACTCAGCCGACCAGGCCGCGACTTTCGGTGGTGGAAATGTGGATATCCGTACCAAGGGTATACCGGATCAATTGACCTACTCGATTGAGATGGGTGGTGGATTCAACAGTGAAACCGGCGGTGACGTGCTTACTTATAAGGGCGGTGACGATGACACATTCGGTACCGACGACGGAACCCGCGCCCTGCCAGCCGAGCTGCAAGCAGCCCTGCAGAGGTTCAAGGGCAGCCTGGGTATAAACGATATCCGCAATACGCTGTTGGCAGAGGGCAATGAATACGCTTCCCCTCAGGAAGAAATTGCTGCAGCCGAGGCGCTGAACCGAGAGCTGGCGCTGAACCTGAATCGCGATATCGCGATTGAAAAGGAATCATTTGACCCCGATTACGATTTCAAGGGGAGTGTCGGTAATCGCTTTTATTTTGGCGACGACTGGGAGCTCGGCTTCCTGGCTGGCGGTTCCTACAAGAGCAAATGGCGGGAGGAAGAGACCGTCAAGCGCAGCTACGGCTTCCCGGACGAGCGCACCGATACCCGTAACAAGTCCACTTACTCGGTCGATATCAGCGGAAACCTGAATCTGGGCCTGCGCTACGCCGGTGAGCATGAGATTTCCACAACCAGCCTCTATCTCCGCAATACCGATGACGAAGCTGCGATTCGCGATTACTTCAACGAGAACCGTCAGATTTCCGACGGCCGCGGTTTCCGCGAGTATGCCATCAAGTATGAAGAGCGAGACCTGCTGCTGCACCAAGTCAAGGGCAGCCACGCTGTGGGGCCGGCTACCAAAGCACTGTTCGGCGGCTTGCTGGACTGGGTGCCGGAAGAGCTGGTGGTGGATTGGTACTATTCCGATTCCACTGCGTCTACCGATATCCCGAATGAAGTCAGTGTCAATGCCGATACCCTGACCGATGCCAATGGAAAAGTGGAAACCTCATCTGTCAGCGTTGGTGTAAACAGCGCTGGTTTCCGTTTCACCGATCTGGAAGACGAGGTGATCAACTACGGCTGGGCCGCTACTCTGCCGCTGGAATTTTCCTCTTCGACCCTGGAATTGAGTGGCGGTTTTGCCCGCACTGAAAAGGGACGCACCTACAAGGAAACCCAATTCCGCCTCGGCGCGCTGAGCGTGGCCGACGAGGATTCTCTGGGCGGAACTCTGGACCAGGTGTTCAGTGATGAGCAGATCACCGATTCGGATAACGACTATGTATTCGACCGCGCCGGTGCCGACAACCAGAGCTATATCGCTGCAACCCTAACCGATGCCGTTTTCGGTAAGGTCGATTGGACCCTCAGAGAAACCTGGCGCGTCTCCGCCGGCGCCCGCTGGGAGGACTACAGTCAGGTGGCGCTGGACTGGAACCCCTACGGCTACACCATCGACGATCCACAGATCTCCACGGATCCGGGGGTGCTGGAGGATTCCACCTTCGCTGAAGACGCGGTTTATCCGGCCTTGTCCCTGACCTACATGGGCTCTTTGTGGGCGGAGACCTTCCAGCTGCGCTTCGGCGCCAGTAAAACTGCTGTGCGGCCGGACCTGCGTGAGATCACCGATACCATCTATATCGACCCGATTACCGATGAGCAGATCAAGGGCAACCCGGACGCGCGTCCGTCGGAGATCAGCAACTTCGATATTCGCGCCGAGTGGTTCTTCAATAACGGCGACAACCTGACGGTATCCACCTACTACAAAGATATTACGGATCCGATCGAATTCTTCGAGCTGGCGTCCAGTGATACCAACGTTGCACGCGAGATTATCAATGCCGAATCCGGTGAAATTACCGGAGTCGAAATCGAGGGTTTGAAGACTCTGGGCTTTCTCGGCGAGACCATGGACAGCTTCTTCCTGCAGGGTAACCTGACGGTGCAGGAGTCGGAGCTGGTGGCTGGCCGCGAGGCCGATGCGCCGACCAATCCGGTTCGCGATATGACCGGCGCGTCCGAGTATGTGGTCAATATGCTGGTTGGTTTTGACTCTCCGGACGGCAATCACTCCGCGACGCTGGGCTATAACGTGTTCGGCGAGCGCCTATACCTGGCCGGCCGCAACGGTGCCCCAGATGCGTTCGAGCAACCGTTCCATTCCCTGGACCTGACCTATTCCTGGTACCCGACTGAGGAAATCACCGTTAAGTTCAAGGCGCAGAACCTGCTTGATGAGGCGATTGAAATCGAGCGCAGTGATGTGATCGTCTTCGAAGAGAAGCCCGGACAGTCCTTCGCCCTGAGTGCCCAATACAAATTCTAAATGGAATGATTACGGAATAAGAAATTCCTAAGAAAACGGAATGACTGAGGCCGGATACCGCAACAGTATCCGGCTTTTTTATTTCGCCTTCGATGGACGGCTACCAGTATCCACTAGCCTTTCTGACCGAGCGAATATGCTGCTCCAGGTCCTCCAGCAGGTCGGGGGCTCGAACCACTTCGCAACAGCGGCCCTCGAGCCGGTTGGTACACTCCACCTGCAGGTCATCGCTGGCCGTGGCGGTGGCGTCTTCGATCAACATCGGGCAGTAACCGAAGTCGGCCGCCGCGCGGATGGTGGATTCCACCGCGACATCGGTAAAAACGCCGCAGCAGTAGATCTGTCCAATGCCGAGGCGGCAGAGCAGGGCGTGGATATTGGTGTTGCCGAAGGGTCCGGCGGCTGTCTTGTTGATGACCAGGTCGCCATCTTGGGGGGCGATGGTTTCGATAAATTCCGCCTCCCGCGAACCCGGCGGGCAGTGCAGGTTGAGCTTCTTGTGCCAGTAGGTGCGGTCGCGGCCATCCCCGGTCTGGGACATGGTGCGGACGTGAATGACCTCCAGACCTTTGTCGCGAAACAGCGCCTGCAGTTTCTGTACATTGGGCAGTACCAGCTGTTCCAGGCGGGCGAAGTAATAGGCCTCTCCGGCCTTGCCGAAGGCGCTGTAGCCCGGGTCGGCGAAGACTCCGCAGTCGCGTGCGGCGTCGAGGTATTGCAGGTCGATACAGAGTAGGGCGGGCTTCATGGATTCAGTGCACCGTTTTGGCGGGGCTTTGCTGAATCAGTTTAGCTGCTGGCGGCAGGGCGGTTGATTCCTTTGTAGGAGCGGCCGGTGGCCGCGATCGGCATGGCAGAATCCGCCGGTGCCGATCGCGGCCACCGGCCGCTCCTACAGCGCACAATCATGCAAAGCCCCGGGTCGCGAATCTACATATTCGGGTAGTTGGGCCCGCCGCCGCCCTCCGGCGCCACCCAGACGATATTCTGGGTCGGGTCCTTGATGTCGCAGGTCTTGCAGTGCACGCAGTTCTGCGCATTGATCTGGAAGCGCAACTTGCCCGCTTCCTCCACCACTTCGTAGACGGCCGCCGGGCAGTAGCGCTGCGCCGGCTCGTCGTAGATGGGCAGGTTGTGGTTCAGCGGTATCTCGTCGTCCTTCAGGGTCAGGTGACAGGGCTGGTCTTCCTCGTGGTTGGTGTTGGAGATAAACACCGAGGACAGCTTGTCGAAGCTGAGCACGCCGTCGGGCTTGGGATAGTCGATCTTCTTGCAGTCCGCCGCCGGCTTCAGTTGGGCGTGATCGGCCTTGCTGTCGCCCAGGGTCCAGGGCAGCTTGCCCTGGAAGAGATTGATGTCGATAAAGGCGTAGGCGGAGCCGAGGATATTGCCCCACTTGTGCTGGGCCGGGCCGAAGTTGCGTTGCTTGTGCAGTTCCTTCCAGGCCCAGCTGTCGCGGTATTTGGCGGTATATTCGGCCAACTCGTCGCCGGCGCGGTCCGCCGCCAGGGCCTCGGCAATGGCTTCGGCGGCGATCATGCCGGACTTCATCGCGGTGTGGTTGCCCTTGATCTTGGCGAAGTTCAGGGTGCCGGCGTTGTCGCCGATCAACAGGCCTCCGGGGAAGGTCATCTTCGGCTGGGACTGCAGGCCGCCCTTGGTGATGGCGCGGGCGCCGTAGGCAACCCGGTGGCCGCCTTCCAGGTACTGCTTGATCACCGGGTGATGCTTGTAGCGCTGGAACTCGTCGAAGGGGCTCACGTGCGGGTTACTGTAGGCCAGATCGGTGATCAGGCCGACCACCACCTGGTTGTCCTCCAGATGATAGAGGAAGCCGCCGCCGTGGGAGCCGCTCTCGTCGAGGGGCCAGCCGGCGGTGTGCACCACCAACCCGGGCTGGTATTTGTCGTCGGCCACCTTCCAGATTTCCTTGACGCCGATGCCGTAGTGCTGGGGATCCACGCACTCATCCAGCTTGAAGCGATCGATCAGCTGCTTGCCCAGATGGCCGCGGCAGCCCTCCGCGAAGAGGGTGTATTTGGCGTGCAGTTCCATGCCGGGCATGTAGGAGTCCTTGTGGGAGCCGTCGGCCGCCACGCCCATATCGCCGGTGGCGATGCCCTTGACGGCGCCGTCCTCGTTGTAGAGCACTTCGGCGGCGGCGAAGCCGGGGAATATCTCCACACCCAGGTTCTCCGCCTGTTCCGCCAGCCAGCGGCAGAGGTTGCCGAGGCTGATGATGTAGTTGCCGGCGTTGTGCATGGTGCTGGGGACGAAGAGGTTGGGAACGCGGATGGCTTTCCCGGCGCCACGCATCACGTAGATGTCGTCCCCCTTCACGGGTGTGTTGAGAGGGGCGCCGCGGTCTTTCCAGTCGGGGAAGAGTTCGTTCAGGGCGGTGGGCTCGAACACTGCGCCGGAGAGGATATGGGCGCCCACCTCGGAGCCTTTTTCCACCACGCACACGGAGATGTCTTCATTGAGCTGGCGAATACGGCAGGCCGCCGCCAGGCCGGCGGGGCCGGCACCCACGATCACTACATCGTATTCCATTGATTCGCGTTCCACGGCGCTCTCCTCAACTGGTTGATCTGCCTATTCTGCTTCTCTGGTCCCGAAATACTCTGTTCGGGTTTTGTGGCGGCACCGCTGCCGGGTGGGTCTCTGTGAGACACGCCGTGAATACATCCCTGTAGGCTTGTCGGCGAGGTGGCCCGGCCGCTCCAGGTATTCACGGCGCCTTCGGCCCCTCTCGCCAACAGTCTCACAGAGACCCACCCGGCATCAGCGCCTTCGCATCGAAATTACGGTTATCCTTCTTGGAGTCCCGAGTCCCGAGTCCCGAGTCCCGAGTCCCGAGTCCCGAGTCCCGAGTCCCGAGTCCCGGCTATAACATTGGCAGCGGATTATATAGATCTTTATTCAACCCCACCAATTGCAGGACTATTCAATTGCCGTGGCAAATATGCTGTATTTCAATGGCTTAGCCACTCAGAATAGCCCGTCATTATGTCGGGAAATAGATTTGCTGAATGGTAGTTGGCCCGTCCATTTGGCTATTGATTTTGCGTTATAGAAGGGCCAACATACACGCCGTTCAAACGGTTGTTTGACCTGAAGACCGTACTCGTTCGCGATTGTGAACTGCCAGTCGCGGCTCCCAAAAAGCTTATTTAAAATGGGATTTCCATGAAAGTTCTTGTAGCTGTGAAACGCGTTGTGGACTTCAACGTCAAGGTTCGCCCCAAGGCGGATGGCTCTGACGTGGATACCGCCAACGTAAAAATGTCTATCAATCCCTTCTGCGAAATTGCCGTGGAAGAGGCGGTACGCTTGAAGGAGAAAGGCGTTGTCACCGAGATAGTCGCCGTTTCCATGGGCCCCAAACAGTGCCAGGAGCAGATCCGCACCGCATTGGCGCTGGGCGCCGACCGCGGCATCCTGGTGGAGACCGATGCCGAACTGCAGCCGCTGGCGGTGGCCAAGTGCCTGAAGGCGATCGTGGATAAGGAAGCGCCGCAGATGGTGATCCTGGGTAAGCAGTCCATCGATGGGGACAACAACCAGACCGGCCAGATGCTGGGCGCGCTGACCGGCATGGGGCAGGGCACCTTCGCTTCCGAAGTGGTGGTGGAGGGCGAATCCGTGAAGGTGACCCGCGAAATCGACGGCGGCCTGCAGACCGTCGAGCTGAAGCTGCCGGCTATCGTCACCACCGACCTGCGCCTGAACGAGCCGCGCTACGCCTCCCTGCCGAATATCATGAAGGCGAAGAAGAAGCCGCTGGACACCACCACCCCGGACGAGTTGGGCGTGGACATCACCCCGCGCACCCGGACCCTGAAGGTCGAGCCGCCGGCGGAGCGCAAGGCGGGCGTCAAGGTCGCCGATGTGGCGGAACTGGTAGAGAAACTGAAGAGCGAGGCGAAGGTAATCTGATGAGCATTCTGGTTATTGCGGAACACGACAACGCCGAAATCAAGGGCGCCACGCTCAACACCATCGCCGCGGCCAGGGCTATCGGTGGCGATATCCACCTGCTGGTTGCTGGCGCTGGCTGCGGCGCCGCGGGCGAGGCCGGGGCCAGTATCGAAGGCGTGGCCAAGGTACTGGTGGCGGACAACGCCGCCTACGAGCACCAGTTGGCAGAGAATGTGGCCAAGCTGGTCGCGGACCTGGGTGTGGACTACAGCCATATCCTGGCTCCGGCCACCACTACCGGTAAGAACATGCTGCCGCGCGCGGCGGCCCTGCTGGACGTGCAGCCCATCTCCGACATCATCGCAGTGGAGAGTGCCGACACCTTCAAACGCCCCATCTACGCCGGCAACGTGATTGCGACGGTGCAGAGCTCCGACGCCACCAAGGTGATCACCGTGCGCACCACCGCCTTCGACGCGGTGGCCGCGGAGGGTGGCAGCGCCGCGGTGGAGAGCGTGGATGTCGCGGAAGACGCCGGTATCTCCTCCTTCATTGGCGAGGAACTGGCCAAATCCGACCGCCCGGAGCTGACCGCCGCGCGGGTTGTGATCTCCGGCGGCCGCGGCATGCAGAACGGCGACAACTTCGAGCTGCTGTACAAGCTGGCCGACAAGCTGGGCGCCGCGGTGGGCGCGTCCCGCGCCGCGGTGGATGCCGGCTTCGTGCCCAACGACATGCAGGTGGGCCAGACCGGCAAGATCGTCGCCCCGGACCTGTATATCGCCGTGGGCATCTCCGGCGCCATCCAGCACCTGGCGGGCATGAAGGACTCCAAGGTGATCGTGGCCATCAACAAGGACGAGGAGGCGCCGATCTTCTCCGTCGCGGACTACGGCTTGGTGGCGGACCTTTTCGATGCGGTCCCGGAACTTGAAACAAAGTTGTAATTGTTGATTAATACACTCCTCGGCAGTGAAAGGGCGGCATTGAGCCGCCCTTTCTTTTACCGAAGAGGCGGGTTTTTAGTCGGCTTCCGTCGAAATGGTTAAATAGTGTACGATACAATTCTTCACAACGGGAAGATTGCCTTTCCGGAGGTGACGAAAGAAAATAGGCGTCAAAGATCGATAGATTCAGTCAATCGTTGAATTGATACGCAGGTTTGTTCATGTCCGCAGTAAAGCGAGCCCTAGGCTCCATCGGCGCCAGATTCACACCGGGCGAGTCGCGCAAGCCGTTGCCGCGCAGCGCCGTGGCCTCCGTCTCCGTGGTGGCCGGCTGGCTGTTTGTTAACCTGCTGGCCTACGGTTCACTGCTGGTGCCGGATGAGGGGGAGGAATCCCTGCTGGTAGAGCGCAGTGGCGCCCCTCGCGCCCAGCGGGCGGCCTCGCTGCCGGGTACGCCCTTCTTCGGTGTCGCCGCGGTCAAGAGCGAAAAGCAGCCGGAAGTGGATCTGGCGAATATCCCCATCACCCAGCTCAACCTGGTGCTGTCCGGTGTGCTCGACAACAGCGCCAAGGAGAAGGCCAGCGCCCTTGTGTCCGAGAAGGGCAAGCCGGCCCAGCGCATCTATATCGGTGACAGCCTGCCCGGGGGGGCGGAACTATATTCCGTGGCTGTTGATCATATAGTTCTACGCCGCAACGGCAAGATGGAAAAACTGACCTATCCCGACGAGGATGGCCGCCCCAGCGTTCCGCTGCAGAAGTACACCAACTATGCCCGCCAGGCGGCGGCAATCAGCGCTGCCAGCGGCGCCGACCGCTCTGAGAAGCAGCAGTCCATTCGCGAGCGCCTGGAGGAGCTGCGCGCCCTGGCCCGGGAGCGTCGCGCCGAGCGCCGCAACTGAACAGAGATTTTTGCCAAGACCATTTAACTAGCAATCACAAAATAAGAGCCAGAAGTAATGATGAGGATGTTTTATCAGCGGCTGCTCGCAGTCAGCCTGGGTTTGTTGATCGGGGTTCAAGTACTGGCTCAGGCCCCGGAAAGGGTCACACTCTCCCTGGACAACGCCGATATCCGCGACCTGATCAACTGGGCGGCGGATTTCACCGGCAAGAACATCATTGTGCACCCCAATGTGAAGGGCAAGGTCACGGTGGTCGCTGGTGACCCCATGACCCACGAAGAGGCCTTCGACGTCTTCATGTCGGTGCTGCAGGTCAACGGCTTCAGCCTGGTGGAGCAGGGCGGGACCTGGAAGGTGGTGCCGGACGCCCTGGCCAAGCAGCAGGCCATCCCGGTGGCGGATGGCAAGACCGTTGCTCCGCCGGAGTCCCTGGTGGTGCGCACCGTGCGCGTCGAGAACATCTCCGCGGCGCAGCTGATCGCCATGCTGCGCCCGCTGATTCCGCAGACCGGCCACTTGGCCGCCTACGCGGACACCAATACCCTGATCATCGCCGATCGTGCGGCCAACATCGACCAGATAGTGCGCCTGGTGAAACAGCTGGACCGCGCCGGCGCCATTGATATTGAGCTGGTGCCGCTGGAGTTCGCCTCCGCCAAGGAGGTCAAGCAGGTGCTGAGCGAACTGCTGCAATCCGGCGGCAAGGGCGGCTCCCCCGGTAGCGAGGTGCAGCCGCTGCGCATCGCCGTGGACGAGCGCTCCAACAGCGTGCTGCTGACCGGCGACCCGGTGACCCGCCAGCAGTTGAAGAACGTGATCCGCCGCCTGGACCAGCCGCTCTCCGGCGAGGGCAACACAGCGGTGGTCTATGTGCAGTACGCCAATGCCGTGGACCTGAAGCCCATCCTGGAGGGTATGAGCGGCAGTATCCAGAAGACCGAGAAGGACCAGCAGGTCGCCGATGTCGAGGTCAGCATCCAGGTCGACGAAGCCCTCAACTCCCTGGTGCTGACGGCGCCGCCGTCCCTGCTGCAGACCATGAAGGAAGTGATCGCCAAGCTGGACGTGCGCCGCGCGCAGGTATTGATCGAGGCGATTATCGTCGAGGTGACTGAGGGCACTGGCAACGATTTGGGCATCAGCTGGATCGCCGGTGCCAATGAGGACGTGGTCGCCGGATGGAATAACACCGCCGCCACGACCAGCTTCGACGAGGACGGCAATGTCATCACGGACACCATCAATCCCTTCTCCCTGCCGCTGACCAGTCTCACCGGTGCTGGCGCCCTGCACCTGGGCTACCTGAGCGGCACTGACGTGCGCGTCGCGATCAATGCCATCGCCTCGGAGAGCAACGCCAATATCCTCTCCACGCCTACCATCATTGCGCTGGACAACGAGGAGGCGGAGATACTGGTGGGGCAGAATGTGCCCTTCATTACCGGCCAGCAACTGCTGTCGGGCAGCAACAGCGACCCCTTTACCACCATCCAGCGCGAGGACGTGGGCACCGAGCTCAAAGTGACCCCCCGGGTGAACAACAACAACTCGGTGACCCTGGAGATAGAGCAGAAGGTCGAAAACGTGCTGCCCTTTGCTGAGGCCGCGGAGGGCGCGTCGGATATCGTGACCAGCAAGCGCGAGATCCGCACCAAGGTATTGATCGACGACGGCGCCATACTGGTGCTCGGCGGCCTGATCGAGGACAAGGTTACCGAGACCAAGTCCAAGGTGCCGCTGTTGGGGGATATCCCCGGTATCGGCCGCCTGTTCCGCAATAGCAGCAAGAAAGTCGACAAGACCAACCTGATGGTATTCCTGCGCCCGAAGATCCTCAGCACCCAGGTCGCCGGCTACGAGGAGACCCGCAAGCGCTACCTCGACCTGCAGCAGAAGCAGATTCACCTGAAAGACAGGACCAGCCTGATCTGGGACTGGCACCGCGGCGAGGTGATGCCGGACCTGTTGCCCCCCACCGGCACCTATGACGAGAACGGGGAGGGGGAGGAGGTACCAGTCAAGGTACTGGAGGTTGAAGTAGAAAAATGACGGCTGACGCGGTAGAGACAACAGCATCGGTGCGGCGCCTGCCCTACGCCTTCGCCAAACGCCACCGGGTGCTACTGGTGGATCTGGAGGGCGAACCGCGCTGCCAGTACGTGGCGCCGCTGAACCCGTCCGTGCTGGCGGAGGTCCAGCGGCTCAGCGGCTGCCCGGTGGACATCGAGGCGGTGGAGGAGGAGGCCTTCCAGGCGGCGCTGCAGCACCTGTATGAAAACCGCGAAGGCGGCAACCTGTCGGAAGTGGAAGGGCTCGGCGACGAACTGGATCTGGCCGCCATTGTCGACTCCCTGCCGGAGACCGAGGACCTGCTGGAGCAGGAAGACGACGCCCCCATCGTCAAGCTGATCAACGCCATCTTCGCCGAGTCGCTCAAGCAGGGCGCCTCGGATATCCACATCGAGACCTTTGAGAAGCGCCTGGTGGTGCGCTTTCGCGTCGACGGCGTACTTCGCGAAGTCCTGCAGCCGCGCCGCGCCCTGGCGCCCTTGCTGGTATCGCGCATCAAGGTAATGGCCAAGCTGGATATCGCCGAGAAGCGCGTCCCCCAGGATGGCCGCATCTCCCTGCTGATGGCGGGCCGCGAGGTGGACGTGCGCGTCTCCACCATGCCGTCCTCCGCCGGCGAACGGGTGGTGATGCGCCTGCTGGACAAGCAGGCGGGCAAGATGGATATGGGCAAGCTGGGCATGGCGGACAGCGACCTCAAGGTCATGACCGATCTCCTGGGTCGCCCCCACGGCATTCTGCTGGTCACCGGCCCCACCGGCTCCGGCAAGACCACGACCCTCTACGCCGGCCTCGCTTCCATCAACAACCGCGAGAAGAATATCCTCACGGTGGAGGACCCGGTGGAATACAACCTGGAGGGCGTCGGCCAGACCCAGGTCAACACCAAGGCGGATATGACCTTCGCCCGCGGCCTGCGCGCGATACTGCGCCAGGACCCGGACGTGGTGATGGTGGGCGAGATCCGCGACCTGGAGACCATGCAGATCGCGATCCAAGCCAGCTTGACCGGCCACCTGGTGCTCTCCACCCTGCACACCAACACCGCCCTGGGGGCGGTGACGCGTCTTGTGGACATGGGTATCGAGCCCTTCCTGCTGTCGTCGAGCCTGATCGGCGTGCTGGCCCAGCGCCTGGTGCGGGTGCTCTGTCCCGAGTGCAAACTGCCGCGCGACGCCGATGCCAGCGAATGCCAGCTGCTGGGTGTGGAGCGGGCCGTCATCCACCGCCCCAACGGCTGCGACCACTGCAGCCACAGCGGCTATGTGGGCCGGGTGGGTATCTACGAACTGGTGCCGGTCAACGACATCATGCGCCAACTGATTCACGACCGCGCCTCCGAGAGCAAGCTGGTGGCCGAGGCGCGCAAGGTGGCGCCGAGTATTCGCGAGGATGGGGTGGCCAAGGTGTTGGCGGGGGTGACTTCGCTGGAGGAGGTGTTGCGTGTTACGCAGGAATCGTAAAAACGAGTCCCGGTGGTATTTCTAATATGGCCGCCTTCGAATACACCGCCCTTACCGACTCCGGCCGCAAGAGCCGCGGCACTCTGGAGGCGGACAGTGCCCGCGCAGCGCGCCAGCAGTTGCGCGCCAAGGGCATGGTGCCGCTGGAGGTGGCGCCGGCCACCGAATCCGCCGCCGAGGGCGGCGCGCGCCTGCTTTCCGGAAGCCCCGGCCTCAGCATCAAACACCTGGCCCTGTTGACCCGCCAGATCGCCACACTGCTGCGCGCCGGTATTCCGCTGGAGGAAACCCTCGGCGCCATCGCCAACCAGAGCCGCAACCACAAGATCCGCCGCATCGTGCTGGCGGTGCGTGGCAAGGTGCTGGAAGGGCACAGTTTTGCCCAGGCCCTGGGCAGCTTCCAGCGGGCCTTCCCCAAGCTCTACCGCGCCACCGTGGAGGCGGGCGAGCACTCCGGGCACCTGGATGCGGTGCTGGAGCGGCTTGGGGACTACACCGAGAACCAGCAGAAATTCCGCCAGAAAGTGCAGCTGGCGCTGATCTACCCCATGGTGCTGGTATTCATCTGTGTCCTGGTGGTGACCGGCCTGATGGTCTACGTAGTGCCGGACGTGATCGAGGTGTTCACCGGCACCGGCCAGGTGCTGCCGCTGCCGACGCGCATACTGGTGGCGCTGTCCGATTTCATCTCCGCCTGGGGCTGGCTGGTGCCGCCGGCGCTGGCGGCCTTGATTGCCGCGGCCGTCTTCATGCTGCGCCGCCCGGCGGTGCGCTACCGTTTCCACCACCGGCTGCTGGAACTGCCGCTGATCGGCTGGCTGGTGCGCGGTAGCCAGAGCGCCCGTTATGTGGGTACCCTGGCCATCCTGACCGGCAGCAGTGTGCCGCTGGTACAGGCCATGGGCATCGCCAGTGGCGTGATGAGCAACGATTTCCTCAAGGAGCGCCTGCAGGCGGCGCAGAAATCCGTGCGAGAGGGAGGCAGTTTGCGCAAAGCGCTGGAGGATGTGGAATATTTTCCTCCAATGATGATCTATATGATCGCCAGCGGCGAGTCCTCCGGCACATTGGACGAAATGCTCGGCCGCGCCGCCGAGTCCCAGGAGCAGGACCTGCAGGGGGCGGTGACCGCCTTCGTCAGCCTGTTCGAGCCAGCCATGCTGTTGCTGATGGCCGGCATCGTATTGTTTATCGTCATGGCCATCATGATGCCCATCATGAGCATGAACCAACTAGTGGTGTAGCGCCTGCACACCGTTGAAGGGGATAGAAAATGAAAAACTTACGCAAGAGCAGCGGCTTTACGCTGATCGAGATCATGGTCGTGATCGTGATTCTCGGCGTACTCGGCGCCATGGTGGTGCCCAGTGTTCTGGGGCGAACCGGCGAGGCGCGCATGAAGGCGGCGGTGGTTGACCTTCGCGCCATTGAAACGGCGCTGGACATGTACCGCATGGACAACTTCGTCTACCCGAGCTCGGACCAGGGCCTGGAGGCGCTGGTGGTCAAGCCCTCGGGCTTTCCGGAGCCCAAGAACTGGAACGAACCCTACCTGAAGAAGGCGCCCAAGGACCCCTGGGGGTACGAGTACCAGTACATCAGCCCCGGCAGCAGCGGCCCCTACGACCTCTTCAGCCTCGGCGCCGACGGCAAGCCGGGCGGCGAGGGTGAGGCTGCCGATATCTTTGTCGCGGACCTCTAAGCCGGGCCCGCACTGATGTCCGCCGGACCCAGCCGCAGCCGGGGTTTTACCCTGATCGAGGTGCTGGTGGTGATAGTGATTATCGCCACCATGGCGGGCATGGCGGTGCTGGCCCTGGGCAGCTCCGGCGGCCGCGCCTGGAGCGGTGAGGTGCAGCGCCTCGCTGCGCTGCTGCAACTGGTGGCGGACCGGGCGCTGATCGACAAAGCCCACTACGGCGTGGTGCTGGAGCCCGACGGCTATAGTGTGGTCCGCTACAACCCCAGCGAGTTGCAGTGGCAGTCGCTGGACGAAACCGCTGCCAAATCGGTGGCGGCGCGCTTTGTCGCCCACCAACTGCCGGGCAATATGCGCCTGGAAGTGCTCGAAGAGGCGAAGATGCCCGCCGCGGAGGAAGCCGAGTTTGCCGCCGGGGAAGACAAAGGCGAACAGCCGGTGCCGCAGTTCGTCGCCCTGTCCAGCGGCGAGGTACTGCCGGTGGAGCTGGCCATGTTCCTGCTGGACGACGGCGATATCAGCCGCGGCGCGGTCATTTCCTACAGCAGCCTGGAAGGGCTGCAGGTCGAGTGGCAGTCCGATGACTACTAGGTTGCGCCCGCGCGCCGAGTTGGGTTTTACCCTGGTCGAAGTCCTCGTCGCCCTGGTGATCTTCGGCGTGGTTGCCGCCAGCGTCCTCAAGACGATGCAGGACAGCGTGCGCCAGCAGATGGCGATGGAGCAGCGCCTGGCCGCAAACTGGGTGGCCCAGCAGGTACTGGCGGAGGTGCGCCTGCGCAGCCCCTGGCCACCGCTGGGGGAGAAGTCCGAGCGGGTACCCCTCGGCGAGCGCGAATGGCAGGTGACCGCCCGCGTGGAAGCCACCAGGGAGGAGCGCATGCGGCATATCACCGTCGAGGTGGCTCTCCCGGACGCGGAATACCCGACCCTCACCCTGGATGCCTGGGCGGCGAAGGAGGAGGGGCAGAATAATGGTGAATGATGAATGCGGAATGCGGAATATGCCCGGATGCCCGCCAGTGGCGCATTCCGTATCAAAACAACGCGGTTTCACCCTGATCGAGATCCTCGTCGTCGTGATGCTGGTGTCCATCATCAGCATCGGCGCCTTCGCACTGCTGGATACCTTCAACGGCACCGACCGGGCGCTGGCGCTGCGCGCCGAGGAGCTTCGCCGCTTTTCCATGGCCATGTACCGCATCGACGACGACCTGCGCCAGCTGACCGCGCGCGCGGTTAAGAACGCCTACAACGGTTATGAGCCGGCCCTGCGCGGCGATGTGGATGAACTGGAATTCACCCGTCTCGGCGCCGCCAACCTGACTGGCGAGCCCCGCGGAGAACTGCAGCGGCTGAGTTACAGCATCGGCTTTGCCGAGGAGGAGGCAAGCAGCGCTCTCGACGAGGATACCGGCGCGCTGTTGCTGCGCAGCCGCTGGCGGGTGCTGGACCGGGGCCCCGACTCCGAGCCGCTGGTGGAGCCACTGCTCGCCGGCGTGGACAGCCTCAACCTGCGCTATTACGACCCGGATACCGAGGCCTGGCTGGACCAGTGGCCGCCAGTGACCTCGCGCACTTCCACCGCGGACGTGGTGACCAGCCTGCCCCGGGCCATAGAGTTCGTCCTGTTGACCCGCACAGGCGGCGAGCTGCGCCGCATCTTCTCCCTGCCGCGCGTGGCGGCCTCCGCCGGTGGTGGAAACGGAGATAACGGGGGCGACCCCTCGGATGACGACAACGGGGACACGGAAAACGACGACGGAGACGGCGAGTCCGGAGAGCAGGGGAGCCGGACAGATGACTAGCCCGCTCCGGCGCCAGCGTGGCGTCGCCCTCATTACCGTCCTGCTGGTCATGGTAATCGCCATTGCCGCCGTCACCCACGCCATCACCCGCAACCGTATCGCCGTGTCGCGCACCGGCGCGCTGCTGGCGAACACGCAGTTGGCGGAATTCGTGACCGGTGCCGAGGTCTGGGCGCGGGTGGCACTGGAGAAGGATTTCGAGGTTGACCGGGAGCAGAAGCCATCGGCGGATTCGGCGCTGGAGGCCTGGGCGCAGAAGGCCCTGGCCTTCAATCCGGATAATGGAAAAATCCGCATGAATATCAAAGATTTACATTCATGTTTTAATGTCAATAATCTGGCTGTGACGGGCAGTGGTGCATCGGCGGAGCGGGAGGTGTTCGAGCGCCTGGTGCGCAATGTCAGCGGCAGGGCGGAGCTGGCCAGGTCGATACAGGACTGGATAGACGCCGGCGACACGCCGCTGGCTCCGGGCACCGAGGACGACGGTTACCTGGGGCGGGAGATCGCCCACAGAACGCCGGACACGCTGATCACCGATATCTCAGAGCTCTCCGCCGTGCAGGGGATGGAGGTGGAGGACTGGCAGAAACTGCAGCCCTTCCTGTGCGCGTTGCCGGAGACGGGTACCGCCATCAACGTCAACTTCGCCCCCCAGGAACTGCTGGAGGCGATAGACCCCCAGGCCAATGTCGCCGAAATAATCCGCTTTCGCGAGTCGGACGGGGTCTTCAACGAGCGCTCCCAGTTGGCCAGCTACGGTGTGTCCAACAGCAATGGCATGGTGTTCCACAGCCAGTATTTCCTGGTGCGCATCGCGGTGCAGTTGGGCCCCGATGGCGATTACCGACAGTATTGGGAGACCGTGTTGCAACTGGATGAGACCAGCGGTGAGGCGAAGGTAGTACAGCGGCAGCGCCGCGCCTTTTCCGGCGCGATGATGCAGGAACTGCTGGATTATGAAGTCGCCGATGAGAATAAATAAATCAATGAAATTATATGGTTACGATAAATAGTTTAAGTCCGGACAAAAGTGCAGCCGCACCCGCGCGGCAGCTGATGCTGCTGCGCCTGTCGGAGCTGGAGGGCCGCAACCGGCCCCTGCGGTTGCACTGCTGGAGCGATATTGGCTGGCAACCGGTGGCGCTGGACGACGCCTTTGTGCGGGCTTTCAATCCCGACTGCGAAGACCTGGATGACCCTGGCGGTACCGACGAAGTTGCCGAGGGCGCTCCGCACGACGCAATGCAGCTCAGCTTTCCGGAGGGCGCGCGGGCCCTGCTGCTGGTGCCGGGCAGCTGGGTCTGGAGCGGGCTTGAGACTATCCCCAAGGCGGCGCGGCGCCAGAGCAATGCGGTTGGCTACATGGTCGAGGAGCGCCTGGCCGAGGATGTAGAGGACCTGCATTTTGTCTGCCAGCCGCGCAACGGAGACCTGTGCAGTGTCTATGCGGTGGCGTCCGCGAAGATGGAAGCCTTGCACAGCCAGTTGCAGCGACTGCAATGGCCTGTGGCCGCGGTCACACCAGAGTACCAGTTGCTGGATCTGCTGGACGGCGATATCGGGCTGTGGCTCGACGGCGAGCAGGCGCATATCTGGCAAAAAACCGGGAGCGGCCTGTCCATGCGGCGCCAGCACCTGCAGCCGCTGTTGGCGACCCTGGCGGGGCCCGAGCGCGAGGAGGCTGGTGAGGAGGAGAATGTCTCAAGGCTCCAACTGCTGGGCGCCACAGAGCGGGACGCAATGACGGCGGCGGAGCTGGAGTCCCTGTTCGGGGACAGGCTGCAGCGCATCGACGGGGCGGCGGAAGAGGCGCTGCTGGACCGCTGTAAGCCGGCGCGCCTGGCCAACCTGATGAGCGGTGATTACCAGTTGGCGGAGGGCGAGAAGGAGCAGAATTGGTGGCACAGGCCGGCCAAGATCGCCGTTGCCTGTTTTGTCGCCCAACTGCTGCTGTTCACCGCCGCCGGCGGCTACTACCAGTGGCGCGCCAGCGGCGCTGAGGCTCAGGCGCAGGCGCTCTTCGCCGAGCTGTTCCCGCAGGACAGGCCGGGAGCCGACATCCGCCGCCAGGTCGAGGGTTACCTGAAGAGGGCGAGCGGCAGCGGTGGCAGTTTCGGCAGCCAGATGCAGCTGCTGAGCCGGGTCTGGGGCCAGCACAAGGGCGGGGGGCTGAAACTGCAGTCCCTGCGTTTCGATGGCAACCGCGGTGAGATGGTGCTGCAACTGCAGGCCCCGAACCTGGCGGACCTGGATACCTTTGTGGGGCGCCTGTCTGACGGCGAATTCCGCGCCGAGCTGCTGGCCGCCAACGAACTGGAAAAGGGCGTTTCCGGACGGATTCGTCTGCGCTGACCGGGCGGCGCGCAGTCAATGATAAGTGGGTAGGGTGCGCCGCGCGCACCGCGAGCAGTAGATAGAACGCTTATGAAAGAACAAATCGAACAGTGGCAGCAGAAATGGCAGGCGCTGCCTCCGGGCGACCAGCGCGCGCTGGGCATAATGATCCTGTTTCTCGGCAGTCTGTTCCTGGTCTACGGCCTGTTTATGCCGGCCAAGCACTTCTTCGATGGCGCCCGCAATCGCGCTGAGGACTCGCGCCAGTTGGTGCAGTGGATAGAGTCCCAGCGCCCGGTGCTGGAGCGCCTGGAACCGGTTGCCGGGGCCGCCGGGAACTCCGGCACCCTGCTGCAGCGGGTGACCGCCGCCGCCGAGCAGCACCGCATCACCATCAAGCGCTTCGAGCCGGAGGGCGAGGGGCGCATCCGCTTGTGGATAGAAGAGGCTCGCTACCAGGACCTGCAGCCCTGGCTCAACAGCCTGATGCAGCAGCAATTCACCATTCGCACCGTCAACCTGGACGCGCTGCCGGAGGAGGGGATGGTGTCGGTGCGCCTGACGCTGGAGGGGTAGTGTTTGTGGGTGGTTTTGATTTCTGAGACTATTTTTCAGTCTGTTTTTTCGTATTTTTCGATGAATTAAGATAATATTTACCGGAATCATTCTATTTGGTTGCTTGTTTTCCGGTGACTTTGAACCGCAGCGCGGTGGCTTGGTGGCGACAGATATGGTGCCATAACCCCTATACTGAGGTTAGCAAGATGAAAAGGGTGCCAAAATGCTGTTTAAAGATTCATCCACCAACCATCTGGTCGAGGTGGCTGACATAGTCACCCTGGCCAATCCCTATGAACTGACGGTGGTGGGCCGTTATCTCTGGGGCGAGGAAATGCAGGATCCGGAGGTGTTCGACAAGACCCAGCTCCGTTTCCTCTCCGGGGAGGAACTGCCGCGCTGCTGGCACGACAGCCGCTACAGGGATCGCGAGGTGCGGCGCCTGCGTTGCGGCACCCGCGCGGAGGACGGCGATTACTACCAGGGGGCATGAGGGAGTGGTCAGATGTAAGGTGTAATGAGCTCCGCGAATTACACCGCTCGGCACCGGGAAGTGGTGTAATTCGCGTAGCTCATTACACCCTACCCACTAACCATTGGCCACTGTACAATGCGCGCCAATTTTAACCGGGTAGTCGCATGTCGTTTGAGCAGTTTGAAGAGTATTCCCTCTGGCTGGGAGTCGGTGGGCTCATCCTCTTCATGGTTTTCATCGTCTGGAACCTGGCGAAGGAGTCCAAGGCCGGGCGCTTTGGCACTCTCATCCTGTTTATCGCACTGGGCCTGGGATTGCTCGGTTTTCTAATAAAGACAGTGCTGGTTGAAGTGCTGGGAATAGGCTGAGGCCGATGCCTGCTTCCAGGGAAGATCTCCATGCCGATATTTGATCGCCCCGAGTTAAAAGTACAGAAAGATCGCCGCGTCTGCCGGGTCACCGACATGCGCATCGCCAAGTACAGCCGGCGGGGCATGCTGCTGTCCCTGTGCGCCTTCCTGATCGCCACCGCCATCGGCCACCTGCGCCTGGAGGCGCCCCAACTGCTGCTGGTCCTGGGGATAGGCCTGGTACTGCTGACGCTGCTGCGCGGCTACTTCGTCTTCCGCTTCGGCCATCTGTATTCCACCGGCCCGAATCGCTGGCGCCGCCGCTACTTCCTCGTCTCCACTGTGGGGGCCGCCTGGTGGGGTGTCATCCTGCTGTGCCACATCTGGCTGTTGGGCTTTGCGCCCGAGACCCACTTCCTGTGGCTTTATACGGTGATTTTCTGTTCCAGCGTCACCTCGGTGTTCGCTCCCTACCACCGCTTCCTGACCTTGTTTATCGCCCTGCCACTGATCCCGGCTGCGGTAGTGGCGATTATGTCCGGGGAGATCATCGGCACCATCTACGGCGCCCTCACCTTCGCCTTTGTCTGGCTGACCGCCCACCAGGCGCGGCGGGAATCGGAGAACTACTGGGACCGCCTCACCGCCATGCAGGAGCTGCAGCAGCGCGCCAGTCACCTGGCCGCCGAGCGCAAGCACTCGGAGGCGGCGGTGGAGCTCACCAATGAATTCATCGCCAATATCGGCCAGGAGTTCCGCAGCCAGCTGTCCGACTCCCTCGGCGCGCTGGCGTTACTGGAGGCGGAGCCCCTGTCGGAGCGCCAGCGCGAGTGGGTGAAACTGGCCAAAACCGCCAGTAGCCAGCAGTTGAAACTGGTGGACAATGTGGGGCTCTTCGCGCGGGTTGCGCGCAAAGACATCCGCCTGCGTCAGGGCAGCTTCAATCTGGTCAAGACCATCGAGAAGTCCTTCAAGTTTGCCGCTCGCGCCGCGCGTCGCCAGCGCCTGGAGTTCAACTTCCAGATCGACGACAACCTGCCGGTGATGGTGACCGGCGACAACCGCAAGACCGCCCAGCTGATCCGCAACCTGGTGGATTCCGCCACGGTGATCGCCCAGGTGGGCGAACTCTGGGGGCAGGTGAGCTTCACCCCGGGCAACAACGCCGAGGGGCGGCTGACCATCAGCCTCAGTGACGACGGCCGCGGCGAGATACTGCCCGACGAGAGCGAGCTGTTCGGCGCCTTCTCGCGCACGGACACCGCCCAGGTCACCACCGGTCTCGGCCTGTCCATTGCCAAGGGGCTGGCGGAGGCCATGGGCGGCTACCTGCAGCTGAACTCGACGCCGGACGGCAACCGTTACCAGGCGGTGGTGAAGTTCACCATGGAGCCGAACCAGAGACTCTACCTGACACCGGACCGGCGCCTGCAGGATAGCGAAGTGCAACTGCTGCACCAGAGGGGCCTGTTTGTTGCCGGCCTGGCGCAGATGCTGCGTTCCTTCGGTATGGAAGTCGGCACCGTCAAGTGGACGCCGGAGTCGGAGGATGAAGTGGAGCAGGCGTTTCAGCTGGCGCTGGAGCGCAGGCAATTGGTACTGCTGGCACCGGCCATGGGCGACAGCCGCCTGCTGGAAATGGTGGCCGACTTCCTGCGACGGACGGAACTGGACGTCGGCGATTGCCGGCTGATCTGCCTGGGTGGCTTCGGCCACAAGGCCGATTTCACGCCGCTGCTGCAGGTGTTGCCCGGGGCCCAGTACCTGGCGCGCCCGGTGACGCGCAAGGAGCTGCACGACGCCCTGATCGTGCGGCTGTTCGGCGGTGTGAAAAAGGCGAGCCGGCGCATCGTTTCCAACGGCGGCGGGCAGCCGCGCCAGCACTCCCTGCTGCTGATCGAGGAGTCGCGCCAGCACCAGGGGGTGACCGAGGAGATGTTGCAGGCGCTCGGCTACCGGGTGGACCTGGCCGCGTCGGTGGTGGATGCCCTGGAGCAGCTGCCGGAAGTGGACTACGACCTGATACTGGTGGACTGCCAGCAGAACACCGAACACAGCGCGCAGATCATCGAGAGCCTGCGGCACTGGGAGGCGGAAAACACGCCGGAGGACCGCATGCCGATCGTCGCCCTGACCAGCACTACGGAAGAACAGTTCGAGGGCCGCTGCCTGGCGGCGGGGATGGACGACTTCCTCACCAAGCCGCTGAGCAAGGATCTTTTGCGGGAGACTCTGGAGCGTTGGCTGGGCCACGCCTGACCAGTGCAGGGAGCGCCGAGCCCCAGGTCCGCCTTTCCGCTTGCTCAAAAGTCCGCTGGCGATATGCTTTTTCGCCCAGCCAACAGTTGCCGCACCGTCGTGAAATCCACAACACCGCTATTCACGTATGTGGGCTCATCCAGCAGTGGGGGATAGCCATCGCCGCCCGCCGCCAGGAAACTGTTGGTGGCCAGTCGGTAGACCCTGTTGGGGTCGAGGGGTCGCTTCTCAGCGCCGATTGTAAGATTGCCGTCCTCCGTTAGCGACATGCCGCTGAACTGAACCCCGCGTTCATTGCGGGGCAACAATCCTATCGCTTCCAGGTACATGCGCAGTTCTACGCCGTTGAGGTCCACGTAGCTCACTGTATTGGCAAAGGGCATCACCTGCATCAGCGATTTGACGGTGACGTCACCTTTATACAGGTTATCGCGAATGCCGCCGCTGTTGGTGATGGCGATATCGGCCCGGGCAAACTGCCTGAATGCCTGGGTGATCAGGTTGCCCAGCGGGCTGACGTTGGGAAATTCGCGCTTATCGCGACGCTCGAATGTTTGCTCTGCGTGGGTAATGACCTCGTTTAAGGCTGCACCTCCTTTGTCCTGGAATCCCTGCAGGAAGGCCTGCAGCTCGGTGTCGGGTTCGATAGGTGCCTGCACGTATTTCCGCTTATCGCTCTGCGGGGTTTTCAGGTTGACGGGGATCAGCCGGTAGTCAAGTAGCTCAACAGAGTTCCTGCCGACGATAAAGTCCGCTCGGCCAACGTATTTGCCCCATTCGTGCGCCTGCATGATCCAGGTGTTGTTTTCAAGGTCAGGCTGGCAAGGGGTGCCCGGCTGGTAATCCGCTATCAGTTCGCCCCGGGCATCCGTGCAGACAGGCTGCTGGGAATGGCCTCCCACGATGATGTCGATGCCGTCCACCGCCCTGGCGAGTGCGACGTCGGTACCCACCGTATTCATATCGTGGCCCATATGGGTGAGCGCAATTACCAGGTCGGCCTGGTCTTCCAGTTGTGGCAGCAGTTGCCGCATCTCATCTTCCGGCAGAACAAAGCTGAAACCTTTGATGTTTTCCGGGTTGCCAATTTTTTGGGTGGAGTGAGTGATCAAGCCAACAACGGCAATGCGTATTCCGCCCCTGTTAAAAACCTTGTAGGGCTTGAACGGTCGTTTGCCGTCACTGCCGTAAGTATTTGCGGAAAGGAAATCGAATGTGGACCAATCCTGCTGCTTCCTGATGACCTCTATCGGGTTGTCGAACTCATGATTGCCGACCGCCATGGCGTCGTAACCCATCCGGCTCATGCCCTTGAAATCCGGCTCGGCATCCTGCATGTCGGATTCCGGCACGCCGGTATTGACATCGCCGCCGGAGAGCAGCAGCGTATAGCCGCCGTCGGCCGCGACATCCGCGCGGATCTGGTCTACCAGCGCCTTGCGCGCGGCCATGCCGTATTCGCCGTACTGGTTGTGCCAGAAGCGGCCGTGGTTGTCGTTGGTGTGCAGCAGGGTTAGTCGAATGGCCTGGTCGGTTTGCGCTGAAAGTGCTGCATGCGCAAAACCGAGCCACAGTGCCGTTGCCAACAGTGTTGTAAACAGGCGGATGTTTTGTCGATGTTGTTTCTGCGTGGTCATAGTTACTCCAGCAAGTAAATCTCTGAGGCGCCGTTTGCGGAGCTGGCGGCGGTGCTCCTGAGCTCCGCGATCCCGGGGGAATTAAGCAAAAAAGCCGGCGCTAAGCGCCGGCTTTGAAGTGGCTTCCGATGCTGCGATCAGAAGTTGTATTTCAGGCCCAACTTCACTCGCCAGGTGGACTCCTCAACCTGGAAGCGGCTGTAGTTGTCGGTGTTCAGACCGCCGAAGGGCTCGTAGTAGACATACTGGCCGTCGTCGTTTACGTCGTAGTCGTACAGTATCCGCTGCGGGAACTCGAGGTCGTACACCTTGCCCCAGTCGTCGTTCAGCAGGTTGGCGAAGTTGTCTATCGTCAGGTAGACCACGCCGCGGTGCTCCGGCAGGAAGCCGGGCACTTCCTGGGTAATGGCCAGGTCCATGGTGGTGACCCAGGGCATGGTGTCGGAGTACTTCTTGACATAACCGCCGGCTGCGCCCGCCACGCCGGCCTGCTGTGCAATCTCCATGATCTCCGCGTAACTCAGGCCGTTTTGGAAATCCACAGCCGGGTCGTCGGCGCCGGAGGGGATATAGGCCAGGTAGACATCTGAATCGTCGAAGTTCGTCTGGTCGCCGAGGTCGCCGTCCCTGAAGGCGCCCAGCGTCCAGGAGAAGGGGCGCCCGGAGCGGCGTTCCACGAACAGGTTGAAGTTGGTGGCGTAGCCAGGCACAAACTCCTTTCGATAGCCCAGGTTCAGCACGAAGCGATGCTCTATCTCGTAGTAGGCTGTGCCCTCCAGCGGCACGCCGCGGCTCTCCACCACCTCGTACTGGTAGTTGGATTCCGCCGTGGAACTGGTGCCCGGATTGACCTCGGTGATGTCCTGGTGGGTGTAGGACAGGTTGAAGGAAAGGCCGTTGTCGAAGGCCTTGTCCAGGGCCGTGGTCCAGATGATGCTGCGGCCACCGTCGTCCACATTGGTCAGTTCCAGATCGTAGTTGTCTTCGAACTCGGTGCCGGCGTACACGTTGTCCCAGATGATGCGGCCGTCCACCGTTCTGTTGCCATTGTCTACCCGTGACAGATCGCGCCAGTAGACAGCATCCTCCCGATCCACATAGGTCAGCTCGGTGGTCCAGTTGAAATCCTCGCCCAGGCCGGGAATGCCGAAGTTGTAGTCCGCGGCCAGTTGGTAGCGCCAGTCCGACGGCAGCTCGAAATCCGGATCGATGTTGTTGGTGCTGCCGGCGCCCGGCGCCAGGGCATCCATGGCCACCTGGGGCACTCGGGCGAAATCCACATCGCTCGGGTCCAGGCCGGTGAGGAAAACGGAATCCTTGGTGGTACCATCGTTGGTGTAGGCGTTGGACACCCACACCAGCGGCATGCCGCCGCTGAAACGGCCCACGCCGCCGCGCAGGGTCAGGTCATCGCGCAGTTCCCAGGTAAAGCCGACGCGCGGCAGCCAGATGTCGCGGCCATCTAGGTTTTCCGTATTGGCGTAGCCGTAGGTTTCCTCGAAGTTGCTGTTCCGGTTTGGCGTGCTGTCGATACTGAGAGTTTCGTAGCGCAGGCCGGCAACCAGTTCGAAGCCGGAGAAGGGTTCCAGGTTGGCCTCGCCGTAGAGGGAGTAGGTCTTTCCATTTACGTCGTAGGCGATGTCCTGAATATCGTTGGTATAGGCGCTGCTGTACTGGAAGTTGGCTATCTCGCGGTTTTCGAAGTCGTCGATGCTGTCGAAACTCCAGGTGCCGGCGGCGTGGCGGCCGTAGAGGTTGTAGTTCCAGGTATCTTCGACTTCCGCACCGAAGCGGTACTGGATGCTGTCGGCCTGGTAGATACCGTGCAGGCCTAAAGTCCACACTTCATTGGCCAGCACGTTGGCGTGACGGTTCTCATCCTGGCCGGCGACGATATTGCCAGCGGCGGTTCTGATGTTGATTTCACCCCAGGGGGAGCTGGTCAGGGAGGCCTGTTCGTAGTCCTTGTAGGACAAGTTCACCTCGGTGCTGAAGACATCACTCCAGTCGGAGAAGAGGTGCGCCGTGTAGTAGGTGGTGTCCTGGGCCAGGGTCCAGAGGTTGGACGACAGGTTGAGGGTATTCTCGTCGTCGGTGTAATTCCGGGCCGAGCGGGTTTCCTGGTTGCTGTAGGTGAAGTCGGCGCGGTGATTGTCGCCGATGTTCCAGTCCAGTTTGACCAGCAGTTTTTCGTCGCTGTCAGGGGATGGCGCCGAGCCCACGGAGTCACCCAGGTCGTAGATGTCCTGCATGACGCCCAGCACACGGGACAGCTCTTCGGTGGTGACGTCGTGGTTTTCCAGTGTTTCCAGGTTGTAGTTGAAGGCAATATCCTCTTCCCATTTTTCGTAGGAAGTGAAGAAGAACAGCTTATCCTGGATCAGTGCGCCGCTGAAAGTGCCTCCGTAGCTTTCCTCTTCGTTGTCAAAATCGTACTCGGTTACCGAGCCGTCATCGGACAATTTGTCGTCTTTCGCAGTGCCCCCCCAGGGCACGGACTCGAAGAAGGCACTGCCGTGGAATTCGTTGGTGCCGGATTTGGTTACCGCATTGATATTGCCGCCGCTGAATCTTCCCTTGCGGGCGTCAAAGGGTGCGTATTCAATGGAGATCTGCTCCACCGCATCCAGGGAAATGGGGGGGCGCGCGTTGGGATAGCCGTTCGAGGCCAGACCGAAGGTATCGTTGATCCCCACACTGTCGATAGTGAGTGAGTTGTACTTGGGGTTGGTGCCGGCGATGCTCAACTCGACACCATCCGGGCTGACCACGGCCAACGGGTTTGCGCGGACCACGTCCTTGAGGTCGCGGTTGAAGGTGGCCGCGCTGGCGATCTGGTCTTCCCCGAACACGCCGCTGGAACCGCGGTTGGTGTATATCTGGGCTTCGCCGATAACCACCACTTCCTCGACATCATTCAGCTGAGTGTCTGAACTGCTCAGGTCGATGGGCAGGGTCAGGGGTGAACCCAGGCTCAGGTAGATATCATTCAGGACCTCTTCGCCCTCCCCGGACTCCACACGGATAGTGTAGGGCCCGCCCACGCGCAGGCCATTCAGGCTGAAGCGGCCGGATTCGCTGGAAAGGATTTCACGACGGCTGTTGGAAGGGGTGTGAATGGCAGTGATCTTGGCGTTATTCACGGGTTGGCCGTCAGCACCGATCACTGTGCCACGGATGGCGGTGCTGGTTTCCTGAGCAAAAGTCATGGGCGCGGCACCCATCGCCGAAATCACCGCGGCGGAAAGTAGTGCACGCGGGAACAGGCAGCGTTTCATGCGATTCTCCTTGTCTTCAAGTGGCCAGGAATAGCGGCCATCAGTGTGGTAAATGATTTATCGTTTTCCGAATTCTTATGCCCAGGGGGCTTGTGCCGGCGCTATTCTCGATGAGGAATGTGACACTTGGATTAAACTTTTATTGGTATTGCTTGTTGCCGGGCTTTGAATTGATACGTCAGTCGCACTCGATCCGTTTGTTTTTTCGCAATTCCATTTTAGGTCGGTAACCTAGTAGCAACAATTGTGCCAAAAGCTGTCCAATTGGTTATGTTTTTGGTTGCCGGCTGAAGACAAGGCGATTTCTGTGGGAACCTGGGCCAGGGTCTTCACGTGCTCACCTGCAACTTTTGCGAATGAGCACCAACACTGGGCGACGGATTCGCTGTGGCGGTGCCCGCTGCATCAAAATGGTTCCCGGATGCCATAGGGTAAAAAAACCTGTCCTCTTGTTCAACTTTGTCTTAAAGTCCGGCTGGCACATTCGGAATGATTGAATTGGTGGAAGATCCCGTGAAGATAAACAGCAACTTTTTTGTTATGGCTGCCCTCTGTTTTTCTCTCTCGATGCCGGCGAAAAAGGCGGCGGCCTGGGGTGAAGACGGGCACCGTGTGGTGGGGGAGATCGCCTGGAACTATCTGCAGCCGGAAGTGAAAGAGGACGTGGATAGGTTGCTGCAAACTGTGGGGGAGCCGAACCTGGCCGAGGCAACCACATGGGCCGATCGCATTCGCGGCGACAGCCGCTACGACTGGGCTGCACCGCTGCACTATATCAGCCTGCCGCGGCAGTGGGATGGCTACCGCGAGGCTCGGGACTGCCCGCCCGCCGGCTGTATCCTGAAGGCCATAGCGCAGTACCGGGAGGTATTGGCGGATCGAGAGGCGGCGGAGAACGAGCGGGCCGAGGCCCTGCTGTTTATCGCCCACTTTGTCGGCGACCTGCACCAGCCGCTGCACACCGGGCTGGCGGCGGACCGCGGTGGCAATGATATCCAGGTGCGCTTCTTCGGCTTTCCCACCAACCTGCACGCGCTCTGGGATGTCTATCTGCCGGCCGGATTTGTGCGGGACTGGAAAACGTACGCCGATCGGCAGGTGGAAAATATCGGTGAGCAGGACCGCCGGCAGTGGCTGGACAGTGAAGCGCCAGACTGGGCTGCGGAATCCCAGCGCCTGGCACACAGCCATGCCTATACCACCGAGGCCAGCCTTGGCGAGGCCTACTATCTGCGCAGTCGGGAAGTCGCCGAACAGCGTTTGCGCCAGGGTGGTGTGCGGTTGGCGGGGGTGCTCAACCGGGCTCTGGGAGATTAATTTGCCGGCACGTCGTGATGTTTAGGCAGAGACCAGCAGGCCGCCCAGCAGGCTGGCGGCGGGGTGAATGCCGCTGTGCAGGGCGGTGGCGATCAGTGCCGGGAGCAGGGCCAGCACCGCCGCCCAGTGGAATGCCGATTTGCCGTCCGGCAGTTTTCCCGCACTGCCGCCGGTGAGGCGCGGCGCCAGGGATTGCACGATGCCGTAGCCGGTCACCCTCAACCCCAGGAATCCGCCCACTTTCCAGTGGTCCCAGTCGCGATCACCTGCAGCGCCAGGCCGATATTCATGGTGCGGTTGAGCCCCAGCCGGGCGCCCAGCCAGCTGCCGACCAGGTTGGAAACCACGCCGAAGAACTCCTAGAAAAGAAACACCGGGCGGGCTTGCCAGCCGGTACGCCTTGCTGACAGTTCGCTATGTAGTGCACTATATAACGAAGTGGCGCCTGCAGAGTCGCTGGGACATGCCAGAGAGAAGGGGGTAATAACTGTGAGTGGGGATGAATCTTGAGCGGACGCCAGTTGCTGTTGTTTATTTTCTTTCTTGCCAGCGCCAATGCGCCGACCCTAGCGGAGGAACTGACGGTTGCAGTCGCTTCCAATTTCACCGCCGCGATGAAAGAGATAGCGGCGGAATTTGAAAAGGCGTCCGGGCATCGGGTAAAGCTGGCTTTCGGCTCCTCCGGCAAGTTCTACGCCCAGATCAAAAACGGTGCGCCTTTCCAGGTATTTTTCTCCGCCGATACCGCCAAACCAACTGCGCTGGAGAGGGATGGCCTGGCGGTGCCCGGCAGCCGCTTCACCTATGCGGAGGGCAGTCTGGCCCTGTGGTCCGCCGATCCGGCGCTGGTGGATGACCGGACCTCGGTCCTGAAGCGGGGGCAATTCCGCAAACTGGCCCTCGCCAATCCAAAGCTCGCGCCCTATGGCCAGGCTGCGGTGGAAGTGCTGCGCAACCTCGACCTGGAGGAGACGACCCGGGCCAAGTGGGTGCAGGGCGAAAATATCGCGCAGACTTACCAGTTCGTCGCCACCGGCAATGCGGATCTGGGCTTCGTGGCCCTGTCGCAGGTTGTGCGGGGCGGACGGGTTAAAGAGGGCTCCGCCTGGATTGTGCCGGGCGATCTGTACAGCGCCATCCGCCAGGATGCGGTGCTGCTGCAAAGGGGCGCCGAAAGCGATGGGGCTGCGGAATTTTTGCAGTTCGTGCGCGGGGAGAAGGCCAGGGCCATTATCGAGTCCTACGGCTATCGCTTCCCCGAGCCGCAGTAGAGCGGGTTTTTCAGCATGGGATTTTCAGAGTCGGACTGGACGGCCATCTGGCTCACCCTGCGCCTGGCAACCACGGTGACACTCCTTCTGTTGGTGATCGGCACGCCCATTGCCTGGTGGCTGGCCAGGACCCGCTCGCGTTGGAAGGGCCCGGTGGGTGCAGTCGTGGCGCTGCCGCTGGTACTGCCGCCCACGGTGCTGGGCTTTTACCTGTTGTTGGCTATGGGGCCGAACGGGCCAGTGGGGCAGCTCACCCTGGCCCTGGGCTTGGGCACGCTGCCGTTTACCTTCTGGGGATTGGTGGTCGCCTCGCTGTTTTACTCCATGCCCTTTGTGGTGCAGCCGATACAGAATGCCATAGAGGCACTGGGAGAGCGCCCGCTGGAAGTCGCCGCGACCCTGCGCGCAGGGCCCTGGGACCGCTTTTTCACCGTGGTGCTGCCGCTGGCGAAACCGGGCTTTATCAGCGCAAGTATTCTCGGCTTTGCCCATACCGTCGGCGAGTTTGGAGTGATACTGATGATCGGCGGCAATATTCCCGGCGAGACCCGCGTGGTGTCCGTGCAGATCTACGATCGCGTCGAGGCGTTGGAATACGCCCAGGCCCACTGGCTGGCCGGCACCATGCTGCTGTTTTCTTTTGTCGTGCTGCTGGGGCTCTATATGTTCCAGCACCGGCAGTCCCGCGCCGGCTTGAGGTACTGGGTCTGATGCCGGACACTATTCAAACCCGCTTTCTCGTAGCGTTTCCGTCGGCGGGCGATCGTCCTTTTCGCCTGGACGTGAACGCGACTCTGCCCGGGCAGGGGATCACTGCCATTTTTGGCCGCTCCGGTTCCGGCAAGACCACACTGCTGCGTTGTATCGCCGGATTGCAGCGGAGCCAGGAAGCCCGGCTGGTCGTCAACGGCGATACCTGGCAGGACGCGGATACCTTTCTCCCCACCCATAAGCGGCCACTGGGCTATGTATTTCAGGAAGCCAGCCTGTTTCCGCACTTGAGCGCCCGGGGCAATCTGAATTACGCGGTCAAGCGCGCCGGCAGCGAGTGTCCCCCGGAGTTGATCCAGCGGGTGATTTCCCTGATGGGGATCGGGCCGATACTGGACCGCTACCCCGCGCAGATGTCCGGCGGCGAGCGGCAGCGGGTCGCCATAGCGCGCGCACTGTTGATTCGCCCCCGACTGCTGCTGATGGACGAACCCCTGACATCCCTGGACGCGGCGCGCAAACAGGAAATCCTGCCTTACCTGGAGCGGCTGCGCACCGGGTTCGATATGCCGATCCTGTACGTCAGCCACTCGATCGACGAAGTGGCACGGCTGGCCGACCATCTGTTGGTGCTGGACCGAGGCAGGGTGGCGGCCCAGGGCGGACTGCCCGAGGTACTGTCGCGGCTGGACCTGCCGCTGCGCCTCGGGGAGGAAACCGGGGTGGTCCTGCGGGGCAGGGTGCTGGAGCGGGATGAACGCTGGCACCTGGTGCGCGTCGGCTTTGACGGCGGTGAATTCTGGCTGCGCGACGCTGGCGATCCGCTGGATCAGCCGATCCGCGTGCGGATCCTGGCGCGGGATGTGAGCCTGGCGCTGGAGTCCCACGATGACACCAGTATTCTCAACCGGCTGCCCGTCGAGGTCGCCGAAATCGCGCCCGACAGCGACGATGCGATGGCGCTGGTGCGGCTGAAGTGCGGAGCGAGTCATATCGTTGCCCGGCTGACCCGCAGATCGGTCGATCACCTGCGGATTGTGCCGGGCAAGAAGGTCTGGGCACAGGTCAAATCCGTGGCGATCGTGAAATAACTAATCGGCCATCAAAATTACGCTGGACGCCTTGAAAAAGGCGCAGGCGCTGTCGCCTTCCTTCAGTCCCAGGTTTTCGACACTGTCATTGGTGATCACCGCGGAGATGCTCTTGCCCCCGCCCAGGTCGAGGGTGAGATCGCTGTTCACCGCGCCAACCGCGATGCGAGAGACCACGCCGACCAGCTTGTTGCGCGCGCTGGTTTGCAATTCCGTGTCCCTGCTCAGCAGCACCCAGGAGGCCTTGACCAGGGCCAGGGCACTGGCGCCGACTTTCAGCCCCAGTGCCTGCAGGCTGTCATTGGTAATAATGGCGACCAGGCTTTGCCCGGCACCGATGCGCAATTCCACCTCCGCGTTGACGGCGCCGGGCGTGACCTTGACCACCTCGCCGCGAAACTGGTTGCGCGCACTGGTTTTCACCGATTCGCTCCTGATGAAGTTGGCGATGTCGCCGATGGAGTGCAGCCTGGTGCCCAGGCGTTGGAGAAAGTTTTCGTGCTCTTCCTCCAGGGCGAGGAAACCGCGGATGATCTCCCGGCCCAAATCCGTGATAGCGGTGCCGCCGCCCCTGGCGCCGCCGGCGGAGCGGAGTACCAGTGGCCGGTCCGACAGATTGTTCATCGCATCCACCCGGTCCCAGGCGGTCTTGTAGCTGATGCCGGCTTTTTTCGCCGCGGCGGAGATGGAACCGCAGGCCTCGATGGCCTGCAGCAGCTGTATCTGCGCGGCGGTGAAAGCGTACTGGTCCTCGCTCAGCAGGAACAGGTTTCCCCGCAGGCTGGCCCGCCTCGCCTCGCCCACGGTTAGATCTCGAATTCGGCCCACACAGGCGCGTGGTCGGAGGGGCGCTCCATGGCGCGGATATCGTAATCCACACCCGTGGCGGCGCATTTGCCTGCCAGCGGTTTGGAGGCCAGGATCAGGTCGATGCGCAGGCCGCGCTTGGGGTCGCGCTCGAAACCGCGGCTGCGGTAGTCGAACCAACTGAAGACGTCGTCGGTGTCCGGGTTCTGCGCGCGGAAGGTGTCCACCAGGCCCCAGCCCTGGATCTTCTCCAGCCACTCGCGCTCCTCGGGGAGGAAGCTGCACTTGCCGTCGCGCAGCCAGCGCTTGCGGTTTTGCTCGCCGATGCCGATATCCAGGTCGGTGGGGGAGATGTTCATGTCGCCGATCACCAGCACCGGCGCCTCGGGTTTGCAGGTGGTTTGCAGGTAGTCGTCCAGGTCGGCGTAGTATTTGCGCTTGTTGGGGAATTTCACCGGGTGCTCGCGGTTCTCGCCCTGGGGGAAGTAGCCGTTGATCACGGTCAGCGGTTCTTTGGCGCCGGTATCGAACTTGCCCATGACCATGCGCCGCTGGGCATGGTCATCCTCTTTCGGGAAACCGTACTCGCGGTCGACGAAGGGATAGCGGGAGAGCAGGGCGACGCCGTAATGGGTTTTCTGGCCGAAGAAGATGACCTCATAGCCGAGGTCGCGCACCACGTCTACCGGGAAGTCCTCGTCGGTGCACTTGGTTTCCTGCAGGCCGATGATGTCCGGCTGGTGGCTCTCCACCAGGGCCTCCAACTGGTGCAGGCGCGCGCGGATGCTGTTGACGTTAAAGGATACGACTTTCATTTTCCCCCCTGAAAAATAAAAAGGCCGGGCGCACCCAACCTGAAAAAACTGGCGGCCTCAGGCCGCGATTGTTGTCCGGGTTCGGGGGCCGCCCTGGGGCCCTCTCCCCCCGGCCCCTCTCCCGCAAGCGGGAGAGGGGGGCTTTTCTTTCGGATTTCGTAGAGCGGGCAAGCACCCCTCAGAAATTGGCCACCTGCGGCGGCGACTTGGCGATCTTGTCGTAGAGGCCGACGAAGTCCGCCATGATATAGCCGGCTTCGTTCAGGATGGGATCTTTTGCCAGGTCGATCTCCACCGGGCCGCCTACGGTCGCGACTTCCTCCGATTCGCTCTCTTCATAGGCTTCGAAACTCGCGTAGGGTTCCTGGCCCTTGGCGGTGCGGCGCCGGTTTTCCATGGTCAGCAGGCGCTGGTTCAGGGCCTTGCGCTCTTCTTCCCGAGCCTCCTCGTTCAGGGAGATGAATTTCTGGTCCGCGCGCTCGCTCTCGTACTGGAACTGCTCGCGCAGGAAGATGAAATCCGGGTCCGCCGCGGTGCGCCGGTTGTGCTTGCTGACCAATTGCGGCACCAGGTCCTTCAGGTTGTAGTACTTGGCGTGGGGCACGGCGTGGATGCGGTCCCAGGGCAGGGCGGTGTCGTAGGCGCTCTCGCCGACGCTCTCCGCATCGATCAACTGCGGCATGGGGATATCCGGGGTCACGCCGGCGTGCTGGGTGCTGTCGCCGGAGACGCGGTAGAACTTCGACTGGGTGATCTTCAGCTGTCCCTCCTTCAGCGGTGCCATGGTCTGCACCGTGCCCTTGCCGAAGGACTGGTTGCCCACCACCAGGCCGCGGTTGTAGTCCTGGATGGCGCCGGCAAAGATCTCCGACGCGGAGGCGGACAGGCGGTTGATCAGCACCATCAGCGGTCCGCGGTACATGGCGCGGGAGCGGGAGCGGTTGTGGCGCGAGATCTGCTCGTTGGCGTGGCGGATCTGTACCACCGGGCCCTGGTCGATAAACAGGTCGGTGAGCATGGTGGCCTCCTGCAGGGAGCCGCCGCCGTTGTTGCGCAGGTCCAGGATAATGCCGTCGACCTTTTCCTCCTGCAGTTCCTCGAGCAGCTTGGCCACGTCGCGGGTGGTGCTCTTGTAGTTGGGGTCGCGGCGCCGGTAGGCCTCGAAATCGATATAGAAGGTCGGCAGGTTGATCACGCCGATCTTGTAGGTCTTGTCGCCGTCGGAGAATTCAAAGGTGGCCTTCTTGGCCGCCTGGTCCTCCAGCTTCACCTTGCTGCGCTTGATCAGGATGGTCTTGTGGCTGCCGTCGCCGCCGGTGGGGATGGTCTCCAGGCGCACGTAGGTGCCCGCTTTGCCGCGAATCAGGTCCACCACGTCGTCCAGGCGCCAGCCGACCACGTCGACCATTTCGCCTTCCTTGTCCTGGCCCACGGCCACGATCTTGTCGTTGGGCTTGATCTTGCCGGTGCGGTCCGCCGGTCCGCCGGCCACCAGGCGTGCCACCTTGGTGTACTCGTCCTCCATCTGCAGTACCGCGCCTATGCCCTCGAGGGACAGGGACATGCTCATGTTGAAGTTTTCCAGCGAGCGCGGCGACAGGTAGTTGCTGTGCGGGTCGTACAGGCGGGTGAGGGAGTTCATGTAGAGCTCGAAGACGTCGTCGCTGCTCTGCTGGTCAATCCGCTTCAACTGGCCCTTGTAGCGGCGCAACAGCAGGTCGCGGATCTCGTCGTCTGTCTTGCCGGTCAGGCGCAGGTTGAGCACGCTGCTCTTCAGGCGCTTGCGCCACAGCTCGTCGGCGGCGCTGATGGAGGCGGGCCACTGGCTCTCCTCGCGGTCCAGCTCCAGGGATTCGTCGCGGTTGAAGTCGAACGCGGGGAGACCCTTGTCCAACTGCGAGACGATACTGTTGAGACGGTCGGACACCCGCAGGCGGTAGCGGTTGTAGATCTCGAAACCCGCTTGCACCTGGCCCGCGCGCAGCTGGTCGTCCAGCTTGGTGCGCCACTGGCGGAATTCGTTGATATCCGAGGCGAGGAAATAGCTCTTGGTCGGGTCCAGGGCCTCGATATATCCATCCCAAAGCTCTTCCGACATGTTGTCGCCGAGCTTCAGCTTGTTGTAGTGCAGCATCTCCAGCTTGCCGACGATTTCCCGCGCGGTACTGCCCTGATCCTCTTCGGGCTGCAGGGCACCCGCTTCGGCCAGGGTAACCGGAGAGAGCAGGGTCAGGGTGAGAAGCAAGAAGCCGGAAAACAGGGCGGCGATGCGATTGGTAAGCATAGGGGGTCTCTTTATACGTCCTACTTCATAGGCCGCTGGCGCCCCGGGGGGCGCCGGCGAACTATAGCTTAGGACAAGTATAAAGGCTGAAAGCTCCAAAAGGCATGAATTGCCTCTAATCCGAGGCAGATGGTGTCCCCAGGGCCGGCTTTTCGAGAAGAAGTTGCGCGAAAGAGCCGTAATTGGCCGCTGTGTGCTCAGGATCGCCATCTCTACACAGGCTGTGGCGACGCAAATTGATTATTTTGTGTCCATCCTGGGCGTGACCAGCTGGTCAAAACCTTTGCCGTGGGAATACCGATGCTGCGTCGGTTTCGACGATGCCCGCTGTAATTTTTGCCCTTCTCCGCCGACCAACGTATTGGAAATTTTCCCAATGCGGTAGGCTGCGGTCTCCCGCAGACAGTATCGAGGAGCCCGTCCATGTTGATAAGAAGCAGAAAGCCAGGGGATCTTTCGGGGAGCGATGTCACTTCCGAGTCCGCCTACCTGAATCGCCGTACTTTCCTGAAAGGCATGGGGCTCGGCGGTATGCTGATGGCTGCTTCCGCCCACGCAGGGTTGTTTGATTGGCTTTCTGCGGATAGCGACCAGCGGGGCGGGGCGGAGCGCAAGCCGCTGCCATTCAAACCGGACTCACCCCATCCCCCGCTGATCCTGACCCCCGAAGCCAAAGTCACCAGCCACAACAACTTCTACGAATTCGGCACCGGCAAGACGGACCCGGCGCGCAACAGCCAGTCCCTGAGGGTGGAACCCTGGACGCTCGCCGTCGAGGGGGAGGTCGCCAGGCCGGGGGTGGTGGACGTGTGGCAGCTGATGGCCGATGCCAGCCTGGAAGAGCGCGTCTACCGCATGCGCTGTGTCGAGGCCTGGTCCATGGTGATCCCCTGGGTCGGTTTCAAACTGGGCAAATTCCTCAAGCGCTTTGAACCCACCAGCCGGGCGAAATACGTCGCCTTCGAGACGTTGTACGATCCGGAGCAGATGCCCGGGCAGAAATCCCGCTATGTCGGTGGGGGCATCGACTACCCCTATGTGGAGGGGCTGCGCATCGACGAGGCCATGCATCCGCTGACGCTTCTGGCGGTGGGCCTCTACGGCAAGACGCTGCCGCCGCAGAACGGCGCCCCTATCCGGCTGGTGGTGCCGTGGAAATACGGCTTCAAGGGCATCAAGTCCATCGTCCGGATACGCCTGCTGGAGAAGATGCCGCCCACCACCTGGAATATCCTGGCCCCGAATGAGTACGGCTTCTATGCCAACGTCAATCCGGCGGTGGATCACCCCAGGTGGTCCCAGGCCACGGAACGGTTTATCGGCGCGGGCGGGCCGCTGTCCGTCAAGCGGCAGGAGACACTGCCGTTCAACGGTTATGGCGACCAGGTGGCCTCACTGTATTCGGATATGAATTTGAAGAAGTATTTCTGATGGCGGCAATCGAACAGACGTTGAAATCCCGGCCGATGCGGTGGCGCAAAACCGTCGCGGTCACCCTGCAGCTAGTCGTGCACCTGGGGGCGGCGCTGCCGCTATTGTGGCTTTATTTCGCGATCAACCGGGGGCTGCTGGGCGGGGATCCGGTCAAGGAACTGATTCATTTCCTCGGCCTGGGCGCACTGCGGCTGCTGATGCTGACGCTGCTGGTATCGCCGCTGGCCAGCGGTCTGTCCTTTGGCCAGCTGAACCGATTGCGCCGCCCGTTGGGGCTCTGGTGTTTTGCCTGGGCCTCCCTGCATTTCACTGCCTGGCTCGCCCTGGATCTTGCCCTGGATTGGTCGCTGATCGGCAGCGAACTGGTAGAGCGCACCTATATCCTGTTGGGCTTTATCGCCTGGATACTGCTGCTGGCCCTGGCGGTCACCTCGATTCCGAAGCTGATGCGGCTGATGGGAAAATACTGGAAAAAGCTGCACGGCTTTGCCTATGTGGTCCTACTGTTGGGCTGCTGGCATTTCTGGTGGTCGGTGAAGAGCGGCTGGGTGGAACCGGCCCTTTACCTCGCGGGTGCGGTATCCCTGCTTTTACTGCGGCGGCGCAAAGTGGCCCAGTGGCTCGGCGGTTTCAGCTCCACTCCCGGGCGGTCGCGATAGGATGCCAGCAGTGCTGATCGCGCGTCAGTACTCCGCAAAACACTCGGCGAGATAATTCACAAACAGCCGCACCTTGGCGGACAGGTGGCGGTTGTGGGGGTAGACGGCCCAGATGGCGGTGTCCAGCGGCTTGAATTCATCCAGGGCGGTCACCAACTGGCCGTTTTCGATGTCCGTTCTAACGTAGAAGGCGGGCAGCTGCACCAGCCCCAGGCCGGCCCGGGCGGCGTGCAACAGGGCGCGGCCGTTGTTGCTGCGCCAGTTGCCCTCCACACGCAGCCCGAAGTTGCGGCCACCCTGGCGGAAGCGCCAGGCGGACACGGTGCCCACCAGGCAGTTGTGGTTGACCAGCGCGTCGATGGACTCGGGCCGGCCCTGGCGTTCGAAGTAATCGGGCGCCGCGCAGATGATCAGCTCCCGGCTGGCGATGCGCCGGGCGATCAGTGACGAGTCCTTGAGGGTGCCGGCGCGGATCGCCAGGTCATAGCCTTCGGATATCAGGTCCACCAGCCGGTTGGAAAAATCCAGGTCGATGGTCAGGCCCGGGTGCCGCTGCATAAACCGGATTGCCGCCGGGGTGATGAACTCCTCGCCAAATGCCCCGGCGACGCTGATCCGCAGCAACCCCCGGGGCTTTTCCTGCAGGTCGATCACCGCTTGTTCGGCGTCCTCCAGGGTGTCGAGGATGTCGTTGCAGCGCAGGTGAAACGCCCGCCCCACTTCGGTGAGAGTGACCTTGCGGGTGGTGCGAATCAGCAACTGGGCATCCAGCCGGTTCTCCAGTTGGCTGATCTGCCGGCTGATGTGGGACTTGGAAACGCCCAGAACCTCCGCCGCCCGCGAGAAGCTTCCGGTATCCACCACCCGGACGAAGGCTTCGATGCTTTCCCAGCGGTTCTTCATATCTCAACTCCAGTGCCGGGGAGGGCGAGGATGGTCTGCCGGAGAACGGCCCCCGTGCGGGAGCCACTTCTGGGGGCGATTGAACCCATTGATTGCTTACTACTGTTGCTGAATAGAAACAGTGTTATGCAAATTACGCTATTCATTAGCTATCAGCAACTATCTATAGTGTTTCGTTATCTCACTGCAAACCGGGAGGAAGAGTCATGAAAACACGCGCAGCGGTGGCGTTTGCCGCGGGTAAACCTTTGGAAGTGCTGGAGGTCGATCTCGAGGGCCCCAAGGCCGGCGAGGTACTGGTGGAAATCAAGGCCACGGGCATCTGCCACACGGATGCCTTCACCCTTTCCGGGGATGATCCGGAAGGCGCCTTTCCCGCCATTCTCGGCCACGAGGGGGCCGGGGTGGTGGCGGAGGTGGGCGCTGGCGTCAAGGGCCTCAAGCCCGGCGACCACGTGATTCCCCTCTACACCCCGGAGTGCCGGGAGTGCGAATTCTGCCTGAACCCCAAAACCAACCTGTGCCAGGCCATCCGCACCACCCAGGGGCAGGGATTGATGCCGGACGGCAGCAGCCGTTTCTCGCTGGACGGCAAGCCCATCCGGCACTACATGGGCTGTTCGACCTTTTCCAACTACACGGTGCTGCCGGAAATCGCGCTGGCGAAAATCCGCGAGGACGCACCCTTCGACAAGGTCTGCTACATTGGCTGCGGCGTGACCACCGGCATCGGTGCCGTCGCCTTTACCATGAAGGTGGAACCCGGCTCCACGGTGGCGGTGTTCGGCCTGGGTGGTATCGGGCTCAACGTGATCCAGGGCGCGAAAATGGTGGGCGCCACCCGCATCATCGGCGTGGACCTGAACCCCGCCAAGGCGTCGCTGGCGAAGAAGTTTGGCATGACCGATTTCGTCAATCCCAAAGACCACGACAACGTGGTGGAGACGCTGATCGAGATGACCGGTGGCGGCGTGGATTACAGTTTCGAGTGTATCGGCAACGTCAACGTCATGCGCCAGGCGTTGGAGTGCTGCCACAAGGGTTGGGGGCAGAGCTGCATCATCGGTGTGGCCGGCGCCGGCCAGGAAATCTCCACTCGCCCGTTCCAACTGGTGACCGGCCGCTCCTGGCGGGGCTCGGCCTTTGGCGGGGCCCGGGGGCGCACCGACGTGCCGAAAATCGTCGACTGGTACATGGAGGGTAGGATCAATATCGATGACATGATCACCCACACCATGCCCCTGGACGACATCAACAAGGGCTTCGATCTCATGCACGCCGGCGAGAGCATCCGCTCGGTGGTGCTCTACTGAGGGTGGCCGAAACGACGCCCCTGGAACTGGGGGCACGTTGAGGAGAGGGCGCCGCTTTGCTAAAGTCAGCGCATTCCACCATCAAAAACGATCCGTATCCGCATGAATGCTGTTCGAACCTGCTATCTGCTGATCGCACTGCTGGTCTTCCAGACCGCGGTGGCCTTCTATGATAGCCACGAACAGTTGCAGGATATCGCCACGCATATGGCGCCGCACCACCTGGACGGCGCCGAAACCGAACTCCTCTCCGCCGACCTGGAATCGGGTGCCGCCAAGTCCGCGCCGTCCCCCCATCCGGATGGCCCGGATTTCTGCCACCACTGCTGTCATTGCCACGGTGCCGGCGTCACGGGCATCGTCGGCCAGCCACCGCGTTTTTTTAACCCCGGCAGTCGCGCTTTGATCGAATCCCAAACCCCTTCTTTTTCCTCCGGTTACTTCTCCGCACTCTTCCGTCCGCCCATCGCCTGAGTTGCGCCCTGACTTCACGCGCGCCTGTGATTTGCGCGCGTTTCTCACGACGTAACTTGGGAGCAATCCATGTTGTCTTGTTTTGCGCGCGCTGCCTGCGCGCGGTATTTCTATCGGCGTGTCGCGCTGCTGGCGCTGGCACCGTTGATATTGTGGACGCCGAAGGTCCCGGCCGCTGAACCGGACGCTGTGGCACAACTCACCCTGGCCGAGGCCATCGACCGCACCCTGGCGCAGAACCCGGAGCTGGCGGTATTTCGTTTTCGCGACGCGGCGCTGGCGGGGAGGGCGCAGACCGCGGCGCTTCGCCCGCCGCTGACACTGGGTGGAGAACTGGAGAATTTCGGCGGCGAGGGCGGTGCCGACGAGGCGGAGCTGACGGTGTCCCTGTCCTCGGTGATCGAACTGGGCGGCCAGCGCGCGGCGCGGGTGGACCTGGTCTCCGCGAAACGCGAATTGCTGCTGGCGGAACAGCAGGCCGTGGCCCTGAATCTTCTCGGCGAGGTGATCCGCCGCTACGTGGACCTGCTGGTCGCCCGGGAGCGGCTGGCACTGGCGCGGGACTCGGTCGCTCTCGCCGGCGATATCCTGGGGGCGGTGGAGCGGCGCGTGCGCGCGGCGGCGTCACCCAGGGCCGAGGCCCTGCGCGCCCGCGCGGCCCTGGCCCGGGCGCGCCTCGCGGTCCAGTCGGAGATGCGGCTCGTGGAATACCACAAACTCGCACTGGCCGCCCTCTGGGGCGGGGAGCATTCCGCCTTCAGCCTGGATTCCGCCGAGCTCTACCGCTTTCCCCCAGCCGCCGGATTTTCCGAACTCTACGCCCGCGCCCGGCGCAATCCCGCCATCGCCCGCTTTGCCTCCGAAGAGCGCCTGCGCGCGGCGGAACTGCGCCTGGCGGAGGCGGAATCCAGCCTGGATATCGGCTGGTCCCTGGGCGTGCGCCGCTCCCGGGAAATCGATGAGACGACCCTGGTGGCCGGTTTGGAATTGCCGCTCTTTCCGGCGCGGCGCAATGCCGGCGCCGTTGTCACCGCGATGGCGGAGCGGGAGCGGGTGGCGGTCGAGCGCGAGGCCTCGCTGTTGCGCCTGAAGAGCCGCCTGTTTCGCGCGGTCAGCGGCCGCGAACAGGCGCTGGCGGCGGCGGAGACGCTGCGCCGCGAGGTGGTGCCGACCCTGCGCGAGGCGCTCGAGGAAGTGGAGCGGGCCTACCGCCGCGGCCGCTATTCCTACCTGGAGTGGACCTCGGCGCGGGAGGAACTGATCGGTGCGCGCCGCGCCCGGATCGAAGCCGCCGGCGCAGTGCTGCGCTATGGCGCCGAAATAGAACAGATGACCGCCGCGCCGCTGCTGCCAGCGGGCGTGGTTGGCAAATAGAAATGACGGATTTGCGATGAATACCAGAAATAGATCGAGAACAATTTTCGCGGTGCTGCCGATGATCGCATTGCTGCTGGGGATCGTACTTCCCGCCTGCTCCTCCGGCGAAGGGGAGCACGGCGAACATGAAGATGCGCCCCACGAAACCCACGAGGGCAGGGTGGAGATCAGTGCGGAGACCGCTGCGCGAGTGGGCATCGAAACCGCGATCGCCGGTCCCGGCGAAGTTCGCCGGTCCCTCACCCTCTATGGAGAGACGGCGCTGGCCCACGGCAGCCTCAGCCATGTGCGCGCCCGCTTCCCCGGCCCCATCACCGCGGTGGCGGTGGAAATCGGCGACCGGGTGAAAAAGGGCCAGACATTGGCCGAGGTGGAGGCCAACGACAGCCTGCAGGTCTACCCGATCACTTCGCCCATCGACGGGCTGGTGATCGACAAGCGGGCGAGCCGCGGCGAATACAGCGGTGACCGCGAGCTGTTCACCATCGCCAACTACGACCGGCTGTGGGCCGAGCTGCGGGTCTTTCCCGCGCAGCGGGCGAAGGTGGCCCGCGGTCAGAAGGTGACCCTCAGCGCCGATGGCAAAGAGGTCGAGACAGAAGTCGCCAACCTGGTACCGGGCGCGGCGGGGCAGCCGTTTCTGCTGGCGCGCGCACCCATCGATAACCGCGACATCGACTGGCCGCCGGACCTGATGCTGGAGGGCAGGGTGCTCGTCGAGCAAATGCGCGCGCCCCTGGTGGTGGAGAACCGCGCGCTGCAGACACTGCGCGAGCGGGTGGTGGTATTCGTGGTGGCGGGTGATGTCTACCAGGCGCGGCCGCTGGAACTCGGGCGCAGTGACGGCCGCGTTACCGAAGTGCTGGACGGGCTTGAGCCCGGCGACCGCTATGTCACCGCCAACAGCTACCTGCTGAAAGCGGATATTGAAAAATCCGGCGCAGCCCACGCCCACTGACGGAGACCGGAAATGATTGAAGCCATTCTGCGTCTCTCCATCGAGCGCCGCCACCTGATGCTGTCCCTGACATTGGTGCTGTTTGGGCTGGGAATCTGGAGTTATCAGAAACTGCCCATCGACGCGGTGCCGGATATCACCAACGTGCAGGTGCAGATCAATACCCGCGCCCCGGGCTACTCGCCGCTGGAGGCGGAGCAGCGCATCACCTATCCGGTGGAAACGGCGCTGGCGGGCCTGCCCGGTCTCGCCTACACGCGCTCCCTGTCCCGCTACGGCCTGTCCCAGGTGACCGCGGTGTTCGAGGACGGGACCGATATTTATTTCGCCCGCAACCTGATCGACAGCCGCCTGGGTGCCATCGGGGGCACGCTGCCGCCGGGACTGGAGCCGGAGATGGGGCCCATCGCCACCGGTCTCGGTGAGATTTATATGTACACGGTGGAGGCCCGGCCCGGGGCGATACAAGCGGACGGCCGTCCCTACGACGCCACCGCCCTGCGGGAGATCCAGGACTGGATCATCAAGCCCCAACTGGCCCTGGTGCCGGGCGTGATCGAGGTCAACACCATCGGCGGCCACGACAAGCAGTACCACGTGACCCCGGACCCGCGCAAAATGCTCGCTTTCGGCCTTTCCCTGGAAGACGTGACCGCGGCCCTGCGGCGCAACAACGACAACCGCGGTGCCGGTTTTGTCGAGGCCAATGGGCGCCGGCTGCTGGTGCGCTCGCCGGGACAGCTCGGGGAGATCGCCGATATCGAAAACGTCGTGGTGGCCAATCGCGACGGCGCGCCGGTAAAGATCGCCGATGTCGCCGGGGTGGCCATCGGCAGGGAGCTGCGTACCGGTGCCGCCACCCGCGATGGTCGCGAAACGGTGCTCGGCACGGCGATGATGCTGGTGGGGGAAAATTCCCGCGCTGTGGCCCGGAATGTCGCCGCGGCGCTGGAAAAGATCCAATCCTCGCTGCCCGAGGGCGTGCGCCTGGAGGCGGTCTACGACCGCACCACCCTGGTGGACAAGGCCATAGTCACGGTGCAGAAAAACCTGGTCGAGGGCGCGCTGCTGGTGATCGCGGTGCTCTTCCTGCTGCTGGGCAACTTCCGCGCGGCGCTGATCACCGCGGCGGTGATTCCGCTGTCCATGTTCGCCACCATTGCCGGCATGGTGCAAACCGGCGTGTCCGCGAACCTGATGAGCCTGGGCGCGCTGGACTTCGGCCTGATCGTCGACGGTGCGGTGATCATCGTCGAGAACACCGTCCGCCGACTGGCGGAGGCCCAGCGCCGCCACGGCGGCACGCTGCCGCTGAAGGAGCGGCTGGAGCTGGTATTCCGCGCCACCAATGAGGTGATCCGCCCGAGTCTGTTCGGGGTGTTGATCATCACCGTGGTCTACATTCCGCTCTTCTCGCTCACCGGCGTGGAGGGCAGGATGTTCCACCCCATGGCGGCCACGGTGGTGATGGCACTGCTGTCGGCGCTGGCGCTGTCGCTGACGGTGGTACCGGCGGCGGTGGCGGTATTCCTCACCGGCAGGGTGAGCGAAAGGGAAAACCGCCTGATCACCGCGGTGAAATCCGCCTACCGGCCGCTGCTGCTCGCGGCGATGAAAATGCGCTGGCTGGTACTGTCCGCCGCCGCCGGGCTGGTAGCGCTGTGCGCCTGGCTCGCCACCACCCTCGGCTCCGAGTTCATTCCCCAGCTCAACGAGGGGGATATCGCCCTGCACGCGCTGCGCATTCCTGGCACCGGACTGGAGCAGTCGGTGGCCATGCAGGAGATTCTCGAAGAGCGTATCAAGGCTTTTCCCCAGGTGGACAAGGTATTCGCCAAGATCGGCACGCCGGAGGTGGCCACCGATCCCATGCCGCCGAACGTGGCCGACAACTTCGTAATCCTGAAGCCCCGCAGCGCATGGCCGGACCCGGAAAAGCCCCGGGATGAACTGATCGGGGAAATCGAAACGGCGGTGCGCCAGCTGCCCGGCAATAACTACGAGTTTACCCAGCCGATCGAGATGCGCTTCAACGAGCTCATTTCCGGCGTGCGCGCGGACCTCGGTATCAAGGTGTTCGGCGACGACCTGGACCGGCTGGTGGCGTCGGCGGAAGAAATTCTCGCCGTTGTGCAGGGCATCGACGGCGCCGCGGATGCGCGCATCGAGCAGGTGGAGGGGCTGCCGGTGCTGTCGGTGGTGCCCAAGCGCATCGAACTCGCCCGCTACGGCCTGGACCTGCAGGCGCTGCAGGACCTGGTGGCCACCGCCATCGGCGGCGCGAGCGCGGGGCTGATCTACGAGGGGGACCGCCGTTTCCAACTGGTGGTTCGCCTGCCGGAAAACATCCGCCGCAACCTGGACCGCCTCGGCGATCTTCCGGTGCCGCTGCCAGTGGGTGGCTTTGTCCCCCTGGAGGAAGTGGCCACGCTGCAAGTGGCCCCGGCCCCCAACCAGGTGAGCCGCGAAAATGGCAAGCGCCGGGTGGTGGTCACCGCCAATGTGCGCGAGCGCGACCTGGGTTCCTTCGTCGACGAGGTCAAGGCGCGCATTGCCAGTGACGTGCGGCTGCCGCCGGGCTACTGGCTCGATTACGGTGGCACCTTCGAGCAGCTGGAATCCGCCGGCCGGCGCCTGTCGCTGGTGGTGCCGGTGACCCTGGGCGCAATCCTGATGCTGTTGGTAACCGCCTTCGGTTCACTGCGGGATGCGCTAATCATTTTCACCGGTGTGCCTCTGGCGCTGACCGGCGGGGTGCTGGCGCTGTGGCTGCGCGGCATGCCGCTGTCGATTTCCGCCGGGGTGGGCTTTATCGCCCTGTCCGGGGTGGCGGTGCTGAATGGCCTGGTGATGCTGTCGTTTATCCGCCAGTTGCGCGGGGAGGGCGGGGACCTGATCGCCTCCATCGTCGACGGCGCCTTGATCCGGGTGCGCCCGGTGCTGATGACCGCGCTGGTGGCCAGCCTCGGCTTCGTGCCCATGGCACTCAACACCGGTACCGGTGCCGAGGTGCAGCGGCCGCTGGCGACGGTGGTGATCGGTGGGATTATCTCGTCGACACTGCTGACGCTGTTTGTATTGCCGTTGTTGTACCGGATAGCGCACGGAGGAGGCAGCGGTGGAAGGTGACTTGCAGAATCAGTTTCGGCCACCGAAAAAAACCGCCGCTGATGTGAGTCAGCGGCGGTTTTTGTCGGCTACCAAAACTGCGGCACGGATGGCAACGGTTAGAAGGTGTACTTCATCCGGGCCAGGTAAGTGCGCTCCGGCTCGCGGACAACGCCATCGAAAGAACCGGGAGAGAAAATCTCCTCGTCGAACAGGTTGTCAACCAGCAGGTCCACTTGTAGCACATCGCTGATGGCATAGTAGGCAGCCAGGTCAGCGCGGGTGTAACTGGGCAATTCGAAGCTGTTTTCGTCGTCGCCAAAGCGATTATCCAAATAGGTCACTGTACCTCCGACACTCAAGCCGCGCACACTGGAAACATGATATCGACTCTGCAGGGAAACGGTGTGATTTGGAGTATTGGCAAATTGATTGCCCTCCAGCTCCGGGTCGTCGCTGCGCAGAATTTCTGTATCGGTATACCCGTAGGCGGCGGCCAGATACCAGTTTGAATTTACGTAGCCATTTACGGACAGTTCTACACCTTTGGACCGCGCTTCCCCCGCGGCGACTTCAAAGTCGTCATCCAGCGGATCTTCAATGGCAATATTCTCTTTGGTGATCACAAACCCTGAGGCATTCACCCGTAACCCGCCGACAGCAAATCGAAACCCTGTTTCGTACTGTGTGCTTTCTTCGGCTTCGAGCGGCCTGGCACCTGAAGTGGTTCCCTGCTGTGGCACGAAAGATTCACTGCGGCTGGCATAGAGCGAGGTGGTTTCGCCCAAGTCGTAGACAACGCCAAACTGGGTGGTCCAGTCTGTTTGCTCTATCTCGTCTTCCGAAGAACTGCCGCTAAAGTTATTCACCGTTTCCTGTGACTGCCTGGAATCGATGTAGCGGAGCCCTCCCAGCAGGTGCCAACGCTCCGCTATTGTAATGCGGTCCTGGAAGAACAGCGCGGCCACGTCGTCGTCCTGGAGCAGGGTCCTGTCGCGCGCCAAATTATCTTCGCTCAGCTCCGCTGCGCTGTACTGGGGGGTGTATAGATCAATGGCGTCGATGAAGTAGATCTGGGTGGGGCGGAACAAGTCGCCCGTTCGATAATCAATACCGGTGGTAAATGTATGCGTCAGTGCGCCTGTGTCGATTTCACCGCTCAGATCCAGTATGACATTGTGATCTTTCTTGTAGGTATCAGTGCCGGCGAAAATAATACGGCTCAGTGTCCGATAATCGGTGTCATCCAAACCAAAAGGTGCATACTCCTGCCAGTCCGCCTCGTTGCGAAGGTAGGTATAGCTGGCTCTCGCATCTATTTTGTCAGTAATGGCATGGGTAAGCCGTACATTGACGTTCTGGGAGTCCCGCTCGGTAAAACTGTCTTTCCATCCCGGGTTGAAAGACTTGTCGTAGTCACCGTTGGGGTTGCTCAGAATCGCGCCTTCGAGAGGGGTGCCCCCGTTGATTGCCGTCCATTCGTTGCTTGAGTAACTGCCTTCAATCGTCAGGTTCGTCTTGTCGGACAGATCCATGGTGATATTGGGCGCGACAAACAGCCGCTGGTTTTCCAGATAATCGATCGAGGAATCGCTGTCCTGGTAGGCCAGGTTAAGGCGGGCGCGTACACGGTCGCTCAGTGGTCCGGTGACGTCCAGGGCGGTACGTTTACGCCCGTAGCTACCGGATTCGAGTCCAACCTCTCCCTGAAAGTCGGGAAGCGGTTGCTTGGTGACGACGTTGATGGTGCCGCCCGGTTCCATTTGCCCGTAGAGTACAGAGGCCGGGCCTTTTAGTATCTCTATTCGTTCCACATTGGCCAGATCCGTTGGATGATCGGTTTGTGTAAAACCGAGTCCATTGGTGGACTGTTCTGCATTGAAGCCGCGAAACAGGTAATCGTCGGCAAACATGTCCAGAGAAGAACCGGCACGGGTGGCGGTAGGGACCAGACTCAGGATGTCCCCGACGGTATCAGAGGAGCCGATGTCGAAGGATTCCGGGCCGTAGACTGAAACCGTTTGCGGAATGGTTGCAAGGGTATCGTTTTGCTGGCGCCCGTAGACAGTGACGGTTTCCAGTGCCTGTTTTTTCGGTCCTTCGCTATTTGCGTTGTTCACTTCTTGGGCGATTGCGGTCGATATTCCGTTCGACAACAAGATGGCTATTAGGGCTCTGCTATTGGAGAGCATACATTCGACTCCTTATCCCCGGTGTGCAAAAAAGAGCTGCAATGTAAACAAGTGTTAAGTGATAATCAATATTATTTGCAGTAGTGATTGAAGTTGCGAACCCGGTTATAGTTGCGCCCATTGAGGGGGAGGGCTCGGATTTCATGCGGGAAGTGGATATCGCTGCGGACGAAACGCCGACAGGGCAGCGCCGGTTGGGGGGGCGTTTCTGGTTCGCCCTGCATGGCTGGTTTGCCTTGCCGGTCTGGGGTGGGCTGTTATTGATATGCCTGACCGGGACACTTTGTACAGTCAGCCAGGAGATCACCTGGCTGTACGACAGCAAGGTCAGGGCAGACCCCAGTGCCGGCGCGCCCCGCCTTGATCTGGTGCAAGCCGCCATAGCGCAGGCATATCCCGAAGCCAACATTGATTCCGTCCAAATCGAGGAGCCCTATTTCGCCTATCGGGTACGCATTGGTCTGCCGGGAGACGACCGCAAGACCCTGTTCGTCAATCCCTACACGGGAGAGCTGCAAGGGGAGGCGGAAGGCGCGGGTTTCAGGGGCTTTATCCTGGCTTTGCACGGTTGGTTGCTGCTCCCCTGGCAGGGCGATTACAGCCTCGGCTGGTATCTGGTAACTTTGTTTTCCATGCCTTTACTGGGGTCCCTGGTTACCGCCTTGCTGATGCTCAAACGCTTCTGGCGTTTCTTCTACCAGCCACGGGTGCGGCTGGGCAAAGGGGCCAGGGTCTTCTGGGGTGACTTGCACCGTTTGCTGGGCGTCTGGTCTATCTGGTTTGTCGCCATTGTCGGTGCTTCAGGGCTGTGGTTCTTGATTCAAGGGGCGCTGGTTCACAATCAGGTGGCAATTTACCCGTCGGCCCCCGCGCTGAGCCCCGAGGCGGTTGCGGTAACGGCAACCACCACGGCCCCGAAGAACCTTCCCCTCGAGGTGCTTGTCGCCAGGGCCAAGGATGAGTACCCGGATCTCCGCATCAAATATATCAAGCTCCCCGAGTATGCCGATGACACAGTTATCGTGCGCGGTAACCGCAGCTGGTCGTTGTTTCGGGATAACGTCAACGCCGTATACCTGAATCCTTATAACGGCGAAACCGTGGCCGCCCATAGCCCGGGCAATGTGTCTGTACTGCACGCCGTGGGAGCCCTGATAACGCCGCTGCACTTTGGAAACTTTGGCGGCCTTGTCTCCAAGTTGGTCTGGTTTTTCTTCGGCTGCCTGCTGAGCCTGATTATTGGCGGCGGTTTTTTTGTCTGGAGCAAGCGGACCTTCGATGCCATCAAAAGGGAAGGTCCGCGGGAAAAACCTCGCGGCCGGAACACCCGGGAACGCCGCAAGAAGGGCGCGGTGGCACCGATTACGTGGGGAGGATTTGCCTTCTTGAGTTGGCTGCTGGCGCTGCTGCCGCTCTATTTCCTGTACCAACAGCTCAGTTCCTAATTGCTCTCTCCGTGGATGTTGCCATGGGCGCCAGGGTTGATGTTGGCAACCCACCACCCGAGAGCCTGGTTACGATACTGCCACAGCGCTTTCCGGGCGGGGACCGGGATCAGAATCGTAAGCAGGCCCTGGCAAAGGAAGCATTCTGACGGGGCAGGCCTGCATTGTTGTTCATTTTTCGGCCTCCTCGCTGCCTGATCTATTGTAAATGCGAATAGTTTGCATTATATTTTCCGGCAATTGGGTCGTTCCATTCAGTTTGATCGGCGTCGGGTGCTCCTGTGCCCCGGTGGAAGAGCTCCAGCCCATAAGGGGCATTAATTCTAGAGACAGTGCAGTGAGCACAAAAGAGCCTGAGAAAAAAGGTGCCGAGCAGTTTGCTCAGGGACCCAAAGTCTTTACTTCGCGAGAACTGTTTGGCGAGTCCAGACAAGTCAGCATTGCTCACAACGGAGAAACCTACAGTCTGCGTATCACAGCAAATCAAAAATTAATTTTAACCAAATAGGTAACTACTCGCCCCCACGGCGCTGAACCGAGCCCGTGGCGGCCCTGCTGCCGGTGGCCGTTCGCTCAACAACCTCATCGGTAAACGTTTCACGAATGGCCCCCGGCATCAGAGCCTTAGCATCTAGTCCGGCATTCTTTTCCGAGTCCCCGGGGGCGAGTAGTTACTCAAATAGAACTCCCAGCCAGCCATCCTCAATTGGAAAGCAAGCCAGGTAATCCGCCAATAGAGGAAAACTGGCATGCGCCCATATAAACACCAGGCACTGAGTGCTCATTTGTCGGTGGCGGCACTGATGGCTGCAATTGCACAGCCGCTGCTAGCCGAAGAGAAGAATGCTAATCGGGAGTCCGTCGAAGGCGAGGTGATCGTCACCGGACAGCGGTTGCAACAGTCCATCGAGAATGTTCCCAACTCCGTCACTGTAATCACCACCGGGGACATTGAACGCATCCAGGCAAAGGACCTCGGGGATGTATTCCGCTACGACCCGAGTGTCGATGTGGTGAGCGATTCGCGCTACGGTATCCGCAGCATCGCTATCCGCGGCCTGGAGGGCAACTACGTCAAGATCAAGGTGGACAACCTGGATATGCCCGCCGAGTTTGACAACGGCGAACTGATCAGCTCGTCCCGCATCGACCTGGATATGGACATGATCAAGCAGGTGGAGGTGATCCGGGGGCCATCCTCCAGCGCCCAGGGCAGCGATGCCATGGGGGGCGCGGTGCTGATCACCACCAGGGACCCCGCCGATTTTCTCGAGTCTGATGGCGACAGTACCAGTGGCCATGTGAAAACCAGTTACCACAGCGACAGCAACGCCATCAGTGAGAATTTAGTGGTCGCCAATCGCACCGGCGGCCTGGAGTCTCTGCTGTCCTATACCCATCGAAGCGGCGAGGAACTGGACAAGTTCGGCGAGGCCGACGACGAGGAAAGCCGTCACGACAGCCTGCTGGCAAAGGTTCAATATCAATTGAACGAAAGTCACCGCCTGGAATTTATCGGTGAATACAACCATGCCGATACGGACATAGTGCCCGCAGACCCCGGCGTCTACGATATCTACCTGTACAGCGAAGACGAAAGTACCCGCCGGCGGTTGGGGGTGAGACACGAGTGGCGCCAACAAACCGCGGTCTTCGACGACCTGGCCTGGCAGCTGGACTGGCAGGAGAAGGAACAGGATTCCAATACCTACCGACAGTGCAGCGGTTTTGCCGTCGGGTGTTTTACCGGCACCAGCCCGCAGGACAAGGACTATCTGTACAAGGAGGACGGCTATGCCCTGGATGTCCAGTTCAACAAGGCTGTCCAGTTGGCTTCGTCCACACACAATATGGCCTACGGCCTGACCTACCGGGACGTCGGCTACGAAAACACCAATATCACCTATTACGATGACGACGAGGACGGCAGCTACGAGCGCTCGCGCCTGTACTTCTACATACCGGAGGCCCGCTCGGACACCCTGGGGATCTATCTGCAGGATGAGGTGGCGCTGATGGACGAGCGGCTGCGCATCACGCCGGGGGTTCGCTACGACCGCTTTGACGTGGACCCGGATTTCAACCTTGTCGAAACCGACGAGAGTCTCGGGATTTCGGCCACCAATACGTTTGATGCCTATTCGGAATCCGAAGTGACCTGGCGTTTGGGGGCGCTCTACGACCTGACGGAGAGTATCAAAATCTATGCGCAGTTCAGCGAGGGCTTCAAGTCCCCGGACTTCAGGCAGCTCTACTATTCCTGGTCCAACGACGGCCAGGGCTACAAGTCGGAGCCCAACCCGAACCTGAAAGCGGAGCTGAGCGAGTCCTACGAACTGGGTGCCCGTTTTGACCTGGAAGGGTTCGGCACTCTGTCCGTCAACGCCTTCGTCAGCGATTTCGAGGATTTCATCGACGAGGTTGCCGATTTCAGCGACCCGGCGTATCCGCTCGGCATAACCCGCAATGTCAATATCGCCGAGGCGACCGTCAAAGGCATCGAGTTCAGCACCGGGTTGTATCTCGACGAACTGATCGGCGCCCCCGCAGGTACCAGTTCCCATTTCGCGCTTTCCTACAACGAGGGGGAGGATGGCGACGGCAATCCGCTGGAGAGCGTCAACCCCTGGTCGCTGGTTTTCTCCCTGGACTACGACTCGCCCGCCGAATTCTGGGGCGCCTCGTTCAAGCTGAATTATGTTTCCGAAAAAGACGCTTCCGACGTGGTTGATGCCGAAACCCGGTTCCTGCCGGACAGCTATGTACTGGGAGACCTGACCGCCTATGTGCGGCCACTGGAAAACCTGACCATCCGCGGCGGCGTCTACAACCTGGCCGACGAACAATACCAGCGCTGGAACCGGGTCCGCGGCCTGGGCAATGACCTGGATGTGGACTACTACTCGGAAGTGGGCAGGCACTTTGCCGTCACTGCGAAGTACGCTTTTTAGGGGCAGCGTTATGATTCGTGATTTGGAAAACCTGATGTACCTGATGTCGGATTTTTTCCTGGCACCGGTACTGATCCTGCTGGCCCTGTTGTTCATCTACAGCCTGTTTGCCATCGGCGAGCTCGCCTGCCAGGCCTGGCAGCGCCGCCGCAACAAAAGCCATTATTTGCGGGCCCTGCAATCCGGCGAAAAGGAAAATGGGGCCGTGGATCTCAAAGGCTATCCGCTGGTTTCCCTCGCCCGGGAAAATCCTGCTGTTTCCCGTGACGAGCTGGACGTGGCGGCGATGGAGGAGATAGAGGGCGTGCGGATGGTCAGCCGGATCGCACCGATGTTGGGGTTGATCGCCACCATGGTGCCGATGGGGCCGGCGTTGAAGTCGTTGGCGGACGGGGATATCCAGGGGATCAGCGAAAACCTGATCGTGGCTTTCTCCGCGGTGATCTTCGGCCTGGTGGTGGCCTCCATCACCTTCTGGATCGCCAGCGTCAGGAAACGCTGGCTGGCGGCGGAGCTGGTGGCTATTGGCAGGACCATGGAAAAGTGGGGCCAAGAGGCCGGGGAGAGACTCCGTGAAGCTGCTTGAAGAGGATGAATCCATCAATCCGGCCCTTTCCGTCGTCAACCTGGTGGACGTGTTCCTGGTGCTGGTGGCGGCACTGCTGATCGCCATTGCCCAGAACCCGATGAATCCGTTTTTGGACGAGAAGGTCACCGTCATCAAAAATTCCGGTGCGCCGGATATGGAAATCGTGATCAAAAACGGCAAGACCATCGAAACTTACCGGAGCGCCGGCGAAGTGGGTGCCGGTGACGGCGTCAAGGCGGGCGTGGCCTACAAGATGGCGGATGGGTCCATTATCTACGTGCCCGAATAAAACTGGTTTCGTATATCAAAGAGAACCGAAATGAAGTGTGTTCAGCCGTTGGCAGTGTTATCTCTCTGCCTGATTTTCTTTTGCAATTTGTCACTGGCAGCGGATATGGCCGCGGCCGGCGATGGCAAGAGCATTCTTTTCCTGAGTGGAGCCCACAGCAACAAGGCCAAGGTGAATCTGTTCCGGCAGGCGGCCGCCGGCAAGGGGCTTGGGGTGGACCAGAAGCCCGCGCGGCAGCTGGAGGATACCACCGAGGCGGCGAAGCTGTTCGAGAGCTACGACCTGATCGTTTTCGATGGCGTTTCCGTGCGGGAGAGCAAGGAAACCTACCGGAAGTTTGCCCCGGTTGTTAAGCGGCTGGACAGCAAGTTCGTCCCCATCCAATGGCTGGACGGCGAAGAACTGCGCAAGGGCGTTTCCCGGGAAGACGCCGGGATACTGCTGGATTACTACGGCAACGGCGGCGCGGAGAATATGTCGCGCATGGCGGATTTCCTGAACGCTCGTATCTTTGCGAGCACCGGTCAGGCGGTGGAGCCGCCGATTGTCTATCCCACGGTGGGTATCTACCACCCTTCATACGACGCCCTGGTGTTCGGGTCCCTGGAGACCTACTTGCGCTGGCGGGGAGAACGGACCGGACAAAAACCGGTGGTTGGGGTTCTTTTCCAGCGCAGCTCGATCGAGTCCGCCTCCACGCAGCTTGTGGACGAAACCATCAAACGCCTGGAGGCCAGGGGCGCTTTGGCGGTTCCCTTCTTTTTCGAACTGAGCCCGCAGAATTCCGATTACACGCCTCTGCTGCGGAAAGGCGGCGAGACCTTTGTCGACCTGATCGTCAATTTTCGCAGCATCCACTGGGCCGGCCAACGCAAGATCGAGTTTGAAAAACTGGGTGTTCCGGTGATGCAGGCGCTGTCCTATTTCGACGGCGACCAGAAACACTGGGAGAACAACAGCCAGGGTATCTCCGCGGGCATGACGCCGTTTCAGCTGGTACTGCCGGAATCCGCCGGTGTCACTGACCCTTTCATCGTCGCTGCGGTCGATCGGGCCAGCGGCACCACGGAAGTCATCGATTACCAGCTGCAACACCTGGTGGACAAGGCCCTGAAGGTGGCGGCGCTGAAACATAAACCCAATGGGGCGAAGCGACTGGCGGTCATGGTGTGGGGAAACCGCGATGTGGGCGCCTCCTTCCTGAATATCCCGGAAAGCCTGCGCTCGATCGCCGCTCGGCTGAACCGGGAGTCCTACGACATTCCCGCCGTGGACAGCAGCTACTTTACTGACCGTATCGACCGGATACTGGACCCTTTCTATCGCAGCTACCAGCTGGATGGCCTGATCGAGGACGACCTGGCCGAGCTGATGCCGGTGTCCGATTACCTGCGCTGGTTCAATCAACTGCCCGAGCAGGTGCGCAAACCGATTGACGACTATTGGGGGGAAGCCAGGGATAACTTTATGGTGGTGAGCCGCGAGGGCGTGAACTACTTTGTGCTCCCGCGCATCCGCGCCGGCAATCTGCTGGTGATGCGCCAGCCGCCGCGCGCCGACAATGAAGAGGAGGACAAGCGCATTTACCACAAGGGCACGGTGCCCATGAACCACTACTACCTGGCGGCTTACTACTACGCACGCAAGTACTGGGGAAGCGATGCGATAGTCCACCTAGGCACCCACGGCTCCCAGGAATACCTGCCCGGCAAGGAGCGTGGCCTGTCACTCTACGACCAGGGCAACCTGGCGGTGTGGGACACGCCCATTGTCTATCCGTTTATCGTCGACGACGTGGGCGAAGCCATGCAGACCAAGCGCCGGGGCAGGGCGACGGTGGTCGCACATATGACCCCGCCCTTCGCCGCCGCCGGTCTGCAGGGGGACCTGGCCGATATCCACGAGTTGATGCACCAGTACCGCTCCCTGGATCAGGGCGGTGTCAAAGAAAAAACCGCGCAGCAGATTGCTTCCCGCTGTGTGGAAAAAAACCTCTGCAAGGATATCGGCTGGAACCGCGAGCAAATCAATGGGGATTTCGACGGTTTTATGGAAGTGTTGCACGGGTACCTGGAGGAACTGGCGGGCCAGAACCAGCCCCTGGGCCTGCACACTTTCGGCGAGCTGGCGGAAGAGCCCCTGCTGACGTCGACGCTGGTGCAGATGATGGGGCGCGAGTTTACCCGCCGCGCGGGGGCGTTCGAGCGCCAGCACTACGGGCGGGGCGACCGATCCGGGGAAGCGGAGCACGCGGAAGATCTGCAGGCCGGCAGCGACGACCTGGAAAACCTGATGGGCTTCAAGACGGTGCGCGACTATGTCATCGGCGGCGCCGACCCCTCAGGCCTGGACGGGGCGCTGCAGGCGGATATTCAAGCCGGCCGGAAACACTACGAAAACATCGCCGCTATCAGCGAATGGGATCACCTGGTGGACTTCCTCGCCGGCAACTATGTACCAGTAAAGAATGGCGGCGACCCGGTGCGTCACCCGGAATCCCTGCCGACTGGCTTCAACCTGACCGGTTTCGACCCCGGCCGCGTGCCCACCAGGGCCGCCTACGCGCAGGGGCTGGAACTCACCGAACAACTGATCGCGGACTACTACCAAAAGCACGGCCGCTATCCCGACAAGCTGGCGTTCTCCCTCTGGTCCATGGAGACCATGCGCCACTACGGCGTGCTGGAATCCCAGGTGCTGGCCGCCATCGGCGTCCGGCCGGTATGGAGTGACGACGGCCGCGTGGTGGGCTCCGAAATTATCCCGGCGCGCGAACTGAAACGCCCGCGCGTGGATGTGGTCCTGTCCGCGACGGGCCTCTACCGGGATGCCTTTCCCAATGTGATGCAGTGGCTCGCCGGGGCCATCCGCGAGGTGGCGGCGTTGCGGGAGGACAACAACTCCCTGTGGGAAAATACGCAGAAGGTAAAGGCTGAACTGAGCGCCGCCGGTGTCGACGCGGCCGAGGCGGAATACCTGTCCAGCGTGCGTATTTTTTCCAACGCGTCCGGCAACTATGGCTCGGGCCTGGGGGACGCCGCCATCGCCTCTGATACCTGGGAGACAGACGCCCGGCTGGCGGACCTCTACCTCGCGCGCATGGGCTATTTCTACGGCGAGGACGACAGCCGTTGGGGGGAGAAGGCGCCCCAGGGCGTCGACCTCTACGCGAAAACCCTGGCCGGGACCGACGTGGCTCTCTTCTCGCGCTCCTCCAACGTCTACGGCCTGCTGGCGTCGGACGATCCATTCCAGTATTTCGGCGGCCTGGCGCTGGCGGTGCGCCATATCGACGGGGCCTCTCCCGAGATGGTCATCAGCAACCTGCGCGACGCGAACAGTGTGAAGATAGAGAGCGCGGCAAAATTCCTGGCTGCGGAGCTGCGCACACGCCAGCACCACCCGCGCTGGATCAAGGAAATGATGAAGGAGGGCTACAGCGGCGCGGTGAGCATGGCCGGCAGTGTCAGCAACTTCTTCGGCTGGCAGGTGATGGACCCGAACCTGGTGCGCGGCGACCAGTGGCAGGCATTCTTTGAGATCTATGTCGAGGATAAGTACCAGCTGCAGATCGGCGACTGGTTCGAACAGGTGGACCCGAAGGCGCAGGCGGCCATCATAGAGCGCATGTTGGAGGCCAGCCGCAAGGAATACTGGGACGCCGCACCGGAGACCTTGCGCAAGCTGATCGAGCGCTACCAGCAACTGGTGAACCGCCACGACCTGGTGGCGGACAACGAAAAACTGCGTGAATTTATCGGCGAGCGGGCCAGGGGGTTCGGCCTCGAGGTATCCCTGCCGGCGATCGAGGCGCCCGCAGCGGTACTGCCGCCCACGCAGCTGGTGGAGGGCCAGAAACTGGAAAAGGTCGCGCCGTCGGCGGAAGGGGAGGCCGCTTCCGATTTCACCCTCTACGGCATCCTGCTGGCTTGCCTGCTGTTCGTGCTGCTCGGGGCCTGGCGCCAGGCCGAGTGGGTCCTGCCGCGGCCGTTGCGGGGCACAACGGCCTGATCCGGCCCGCGGCTCTACCGGGGGACCCGGCTCAGCCGCGCGGCAACTGGATCTCCACCCGCAGGCCGCCGCCGGTGGCATTCTCCAGCACCAGTTCGCCGCCGTGGGCCTGCGCGACGTTGCTGGCGATGGAGAGCCCCAGGCCGACGCCGCCGGTCATGCTGTTGCGCGATTTTTCCAGCCGGTAGAAGGGTTGCAGCACCGCGGCCAGTTCGCCGGCGGGAATACCCGGCCCGCTATCCTGCACGGCGACGCGCAGGGTGTGCGCATCGCCGTGCAGGGAGACCCGCGCTTCGGCGCCGTACTTGATGCCGTTGTCGATGACGTTCTGCAGGCCGCGGCGCAGCGAGGCGGGGCGGCACTGGAGGATAAAATCGCCCTCGGCGGCGGTGCAGTGCACCGGGTAACCCTCTTCGCGCAGGTCTTCGCACAGGCTTTCCACCAGGGCCCGCAGGTCGATTTTTCGCGGCGCCTCGCCGGGTTCCACGCCGCGCACGAAGTCGACCACCGACTGGATCATCAGCTTCATGTCCGCCACCACCCGCAGCATGCCCTCGCGCTCCTGCGCGTCCTGCAGCAGTTCCGCGCGCAGCTGCAGGCGCGTGGCGGCGGAGCGCAGGTCGTGGGAAACCGCTGCGAGCAGCTCCGTCTGGCCGTGTACCAGCCGCGCCAGGCGTCGCTGCATGCGATTGAAGGCGCGGACGGCCGAGGCGACTTCGGCGGGTCCGTCTTCCGGCAGTGATGGAGCGTCGATATTGGCCCCGATACTGTCGGCCGCCCGGGCGAGCCTGCCGAGTGGCGCCACGGTCTTGCGGATCAGGTAACCGGCCAGCAACAGGGCCACCAGAACGGAAAACAGGAGGTAGATCAGCACCGCGTCGTGAAGCAGGGATTCCCCCTCCGGCAGAATCGCGTGGAAGACGGCGCGCTCGTCGTCGGGAAAACTGACCGAAACCAGGACATCGAACCCGTGCAGCGGCTCGCGCCGGGCCAGTAGCGGTGAGCCTTTCAAGCGCCGCAGGCAAACGCGGGCGTTGAAGCCGGGTACATCGGCAAAGGCGGCGCCCAGGGATTCATCCAGGCGGCGGGAGAAGTCGTTATCCTGGCAGCGCTCGTCGTCCAGGTCGCCGGGTTCCGGAAACATGGTGAGGAACTGGGTTTCCGCCGCGGTGAGTATGCGCTGGCGGTCCCGCCTGGGGAAACTGCGGGCGAGGTCCACCACGCCGATAATGCGGTCTGCGAGGTCGGTGGCCTCGGTCAGCAGGATGGTTTTGTCCCGGTTGATCTCGTAGATCGCCAGGCTGGCGGTGTGCGACAACAGGAAGGCGCAGACGAGGACCAGTATCGTGCGCGATCGAATGGTGCGCGGCAGCCGGGCTTTCACTCTGTCTCGACCGGGTAGGTAAAGATATAGCCGGTGCCCCAGGCTGTTTTGATGATCTCCGGCTTTTTGGCGTCGTCGCCGAGTTTGCGCCGCAGGCGGCTGATGTGGGAATCGATACTGCGGTCGAAGGGAAAACTCTCCCGGCCCTTGGTCAGGTCCAGCAGCCGGTCGCGGGACAGCGGCACCTGCGGGTTTTGCACGAAGGCCAGGAGCAGTTCCGTCTCGCTGGTGGAGAGGGGAATCGCCGTGGCATCGGCGTTGAACAGCTCCATCTGCGCCGGGTGGAAACGCCAGCCGGCAAACCGGTAGTGGCCGCGCCGGCGGCCGGTGGCGGGCTGGCGCGCGCGGCGCAATACCGCCTTGATGCGCGCGAGCAGCTCGCGGCCGCTGAACGGCTTGACGATATAGTCGTCCGCGCCCAGCTCCAGTCCGACGACGCGGTCTATTTCGTCGTCCTTGGCGGTAATCATGATGACCGGTGGTCTCTCCGCCCCGCTGTGCAGTTGGCGGCAGAGATCGAAGCCGTCCCGGCCCGGCAGCATCACGTCGAGCAGGATCAGGTCCACGGGCTTTTGTCCCAGCAGCGCGAACATTTCCTCGCCGTCACCCGCCGCTTCGACCGCATAACCTTCATCGGTCAGGAGCCGCGAGATCAGGGTGCGGATATCGCAGTCGTCGTCGACGACCAGTACGCAGGCTTTGAGTCCCGCCATTGGAGTCACTTCTGTTGGCAATTGTTGCAAAACGTGCGGCGGGAGCCGGGCGGCAGCTTGTGCGGCCGACATAACGCCGCGGCGTGTGAAACCACGACTTTAGCAAAGGCACCGCACAGCGCCAAGTTTCGGGGGCGTGCGGCGGAACGCCGGCAGGCGTCGGACGTCCGGGCCGACAAACTTTGCCACACTTTTTCACCCTCCTGACAATGTTACGCACAGTAAAAGTGCCAAAGTATCGCGGCTGCCGAAAATAACGTTGCACGAACGACAGGCGAACTATGGCGAGAAAAAAGCGACTATTGATCCGCATCGGTGCGCCCCTCGCACTGGCGATCGGCCAGCCGCTGGCGGCGATGGAAGTGCTGAGCGGGGAGGATCTGGTATCGGCCTGCAGTGCCCACCGGAAGGGACTGGACCCGGCCGCCGCGTCCACCTGCCGGGGGTTTATCCAGGGGTATCTGTCGGCGACCGACGAGATAGTGGCCGCGGAAGACCGGCCTTCCGGTTTCGTCGCCCGCGCCATTCGCACCCGCGCCACCCGATTGTCCGAAGATGCCGAGCGACGCCTGGACAGCCGCTATTGCCTGCCCGAGGGCGAGCGCCTGGACGACCTGATCGCCAAGGTCGCCGCACAGCCGCGGGAACTGCCCGCCGGCGCTGACGCCGCCGAGGTGATGCGCCGGGTTTTCGAAGCCCACTACCTGTGTGATTCGGTACCGAGGAGCTGATAGCGCACCGATTCCGCTTTGCCGGTTGAGGTTGCGCGAATTTACCATGCGTTACACCATTTCCCTGTTTGCGGTACTGGCCTTTATCTGGCTCGCCAATTCCGGCCACTACTCGCCACTCCTGCTCTCCTTCGGTCTGCTGTCGGTGATCTTCGTCGTGCTCGTGGCGCGCCGCATGAAGATCGTCGACAGCCAATCCCAGCCCGTGAACCTGCTGCTGGCGCTGCCCGGTTACTACTGGTGGCTGTTCCGGAAAATCCTTCGCAGTAATCTCGAGGTGGCCGCCTGTGTCTGGCGGGGCAGGGGATCGCTCAATCCTGTCAGCGCGCGGATTGCGACTTCGCTGCGCAGCGATCTCGCCCGGGTGCTCTACGCCAATTCCATTACCCTGACGCCGGGCACGGTGGCCGTGGACATCGATGGCGAGGACATTCTGGTGCACGCCCTGAATGCGGAATCGCTCGACGATCTGCGCGGCGGCGAAATGGAAAAACAGGTAGGGGTACTGGAGGCGCTGGAAAAATCATGCTGACGGCAACAGTGATCGCGCTGCTGGTGGTCATGGCGCTGGCGCTGGCGCGGGCCCTGCTGGGCCCGACGATTTACGACCGCATTCTCGCGGTAAACGTGTTCGGCACCAAGACGGTGCTGTTGATCGCGGTGATCTGCTTCACTCTGGGCAAGCCGGAATTCCTCGATATCGCGCTGGTCTACGCGCTGATCAATTTTGTCAGCGTGATCGGTGTGCTGCGCTATTTCGAGTTCCGCGCCCGCAATGGCGGCGAAGCAGGCAGGGCGGGAGCAGTTCATGATTGAAACGGTCTTGGCCCTGGTCAGCGGGCTGGCACTGGCGTTGGGCTGTTTCTTTATGCTGTCCGGCGCTGTGGGCTTGCTGCGTTTCCCGGACTTCTACACCCGTATGCACGCCGCGGGTATCACCGACACCCTGGCCAGCTTCCTGATCATCGGTGGCCTGATGCTGGTTGCCGGCTGGAGCCTGGCACTGTTCAAGCTGGGCCTGATACTGCTGTTTATCTTCTTTACCAGTCCCACCGCCAGTCACGCACTGGCCAAGGCGGCGCAGCACGGAGAGCTGCGGCTGGCGGAGCGCGGCGCAGAGCGCCGCGACACGGAGCCCGCCGTCGAGCCGGAAATAGCGGCGGAAGCGGACGCCGCCGCGGACCGCGCCTGAAAGCCAGGGGAGAATTCGATCGTGGAATTATTACTGGATATCGCACTGCTCGCCCTGCTGCTGGCGACCGCCGCGGCCATCGCCTGGACCAGGGACCTGTTCGCGGCGGCGATGCTGGCCGGCATCTACGGCCTGCTGTCCGCCAGCTTCTTCATGGCCATGGGCGCGGTGGATGTGGCCTTTACCGAGGCCGCGGTCGGCGCCGGTATATCGCCGCTGCTGATCCTGTTGACCCTGGCCCTGTGCGGCCGCCGCCAGCGCGCCAATCCTCCCCGCGCTCTGGCGGCGCTGCTGCTGGTGATCTCCGTCGGCGCGCTGCTGGTCGCGGCGACACTGGATATGCCGGCCTTCGGCGCCGCCGATGCGCCCGCGCATCTGCACGTGGCGCCGCGCTATATCGGCGAGTCGCTGGCGGAGATCGGCATTCCCAACATCGTTACTTCGGTACTGGCGAGCTATCGCGCCTTCGACACCCTGGGCGAGGTGGTGGTGATCTTCACCGCCGGCCTCGGCGTGCTGGCGCTGCTGGGCGGCGGTCGCGAGGAGAAGCCGGCCCCCGCTGCGCTGGTTTCCGCGGCGGATGGGCAGCCGCAGCACCTGGTGCTGCGGGTGATCGCCAGGATTCTGATCGCCCCGATTCTTATCTACGCTCTTTACGTGCAGTTTCACGGCGAATACGGGCCGGGCGGCGGCTTCCAGGCCGGGGTCATCTTTGCGGTGGGTTTCATTCTCTACGGATTGGTATTCGGGCTGGATGCGGTGCGCCGGGTCGCGTCGAGCGGCCTGGTGCAGTTACTCGCCGCGGTGGGCGTGCTGATCTACGGCAGTGTCGGACTGCTGGGACTGGCCAGCGGGAGGAATTTTCTCGATTACAGCGGCCTGGCCGGGGACCCGGTCAGCGGACAGCATATCGGCATTATCGCCATAGAACTGGGGGTCGGTATTACCGTGGCCGCGGTGATGCTGCTGGTGTTTTATCTCTTCTCAGAGCAGCTGCAGAGCGAGCGCCGGGGCGCCGCTGCAGCGACGGGCGCGTCTGTCGCAGGGAGGGCCGGTTAAGGTGTTGCTGGCATCGCTTTACAACTACTGGGTGGTCATCGCGCTGATGATGATCGGCCTGTACATGGTCATCGCCCAGGGCAACCTGATCAAGAAAGTCATCGGCCTGAATATCTTCCAGACCTCGGTGTTTATTTTCTATATCAGCGTCGGCAAGGTGAACGGCGGCGCCGCACCAATTCTGGCGGAGGGGGAGAGCCTCTATTCGAATCCGCTTCCCCATGTGCTGATCCTCACCGCAATCGTGGTGGGCATAGCCACCACCGCACTGGCACTGGCGCTGGTGATCCGCATCAAGCGCGCCTATGGCTCGGTGGAGGAGCGGGATATCCAGGATCGTGAAGGCGCGGACGCCCGCGCCGGGGAACAGGGGGAGGGCGCGCAGCCGTGTTGACCCATCTTCCGATACTGCAGGTGATACTGCCGCTGGTGGCGGCGCCCTCCTGCCTGATGATTCGCAGGTCCACCGCCGCCTGGCTGTTTACGCTGGCGGTCAGCGTTGCCGCGCTGGCGGTCAGCGTCCTGCTGTTGCAGCAGGTCCATGCCGCGGGCCCGATCAGCTACCGGCTCGGCGGCTGGGATGCGCCCTGGGGCATCGAGTACCGCATCGACCTGCTGAACGCCTGGGTGCTGTTTATCGTCACCGCCCTCGGCAGTGTGGTGATGGCCGCGGCCCGCACCAGCGTGGCGAAGGAGTTGGGCGAAAACCGGCAGGCCCTTTTCTACACCCTGTACCTGCTGTGCTTCGCCGGCCTGCTCGGCATAGTCGCCACCGGCGATGTGTTCAATGTGTTCGTGTTCCTGGAGATCTCGTCGCTCTCCACCTATGCGCTGATCGCCTTGGGGCGGGACAGGCGCGCCCTCTGGGCGTCCTTCCAGTACCTGATCATGGGCACCATTGGGGCGACCTTTATCCTGATCGGTATCGGTTTCCTCTACGCGATGACCGGCACCCTGAACATGGCGGACCTGGCCGCGCGCCTGCCGGCGCTCTCCGGATCGACGACGGTACTCGCGGCCTTTGCGTTTATCGTCGTCGGCGTCTGCCTGAAACTGGCGCTCTTCCCGCTGCACCTGTGGCTGCCGAATGCCTACAGTTACGCGCCGTCGATAGTGACCGCTTTTCTCGCCGCCACGGCCACCAAGGTGGCGCTCTACCTGTTGCTGCGTTTTGCGGTGACGGTATTCGGCGTGGATTTCGCGCTATCCAGCCTGCCGCTGGAGGCGCTGTTTATCGGCCTGGGGCTGGCGGGTGTCTTCGTCGCCTCGGTGGTGGCCATCTACCAGGTGGATATCAAGCGCATGTTCGCCTATTCGAGCGTGGCGCAGATCGGCTATATGGCGATCGGTATCGGCATAGGCACGGCGGCGGCGCTGCAGGCGACACTGCTGCACCTGTTCAACCACGCGCTGATGAAGGGCGGACTCTTCCTGGCCCTGGCGGGACTGGCCTACCGGGTCGGCGGCTGCCGTCTAGAAAATTTCCGCGGCCTCGGCCGCAGCATGCCCTGGACCATGGCGGCGATCGTCGTCGGCGGCATCAGCCTGATCGGCATGCCGCTGACCGTCGGCTTCGTCAGCAAGTGGTACCTGATCGCCGCGGCCATCGACAGCAATCTCTGGTGGCTGGCGTTACTGGTGGTACTGGGGTCGCTGCTGGCGGTGGCCTACGTCTGGCGACTGGTGGAAGCCGGCTACTTCCAGTCGGGTGAGTTCCCGCCCGAGCGTTGCGAGGCGCCCTTGGGTCTGCTGCTACCCACCTGGCTGCTGATCGGCGCCAACCTGTACTTCGGCATAGACACCCGGCTGCCGGTGGAAATTACCGCGGCGGCTTCCCGCTTCCTGCTCGGAGGTGCGCAGTGAGCGATTCGACCCTGCTACAACTCGCACTGCTGATCCCGCTGCTCGCGCTGGTCGGCATTCCATTGACCGCACGCCGGGAAAACCTGCGCGAGTCGGTGTCGCTGCTGGCGGGTGCGGCCCTGTTTGCGGTGGTTGCGTCCCTGTACCGGCCGGTCCTGGACGGCGCGGAGGTGGCCGCCCACTGGCTGGAGGTACTGCCGGGCCTGGTGCTCGCCTTTCGCGTCGAACCGCTGGGACTGCTGTTTGCACTGGTGGCCAGTTTCCTGTGGATGGTGACCACCCTCTACGCAATCGGCTATATGCGCGGCCACGGCGAGCAAAACCAGGCGCGCTTTTTCAGCTTGTTTGCGCTGTCGATTACCGCGGTGATGGGCATTGCCTTCGCGGAAAACCTGTTCACGCTGTTCGTCTTCTACGAAATATTGACACTCTGCACCTATCCGCTGGTGACCCACGCCGGCACCGATAGGGCGCGGCAGGGGGGCAGGGTCTACCTGGGCGTGCTGCTCGGCACTTCGGTCGGGTTTTTCCTGCTGGCGATCATCGTCACCTGGCTGCTGGCCGGCACCCTGTCGTTCCGCCCCGGCGGTATATTCCCGGCGGACACCGACACGGCGCTCTTGTCGGTGCTGCTGGTGTTCTATGTGTTCGGCGTCGGCAAGGCGGCCATCATGCCGTTTCACCGCTGGCTGCCGGCGGCGATGGTGGCGCCGACGCCGGTGAGCGCGCTGCTGCACGCGGTGGCGGTGGTCAAGGCCGGCGTCTTCGTGGTGCTGAAGGTCTGCCTGCTGATTTTCGGCCTGGATACCCTGAAAAGCATTCCCGCCACACAATGGCTGCTGTACCTGGCCGGCGCGTCGATTCTGCTCGCCTCCATTGTCGCCCTCAGGCAGAAGAACCTGAAAAAGCGCCTCGCCTATTCCACCGTCAGCCAGCTCGGCTATATCACCCTGGGCGCGCTATTGGCGACCAGCGCCGGCATGACCGGCAGCGCGCTGCATATCGTGATGCACGCCTTCGGCAAGATTACGCTGTTCTTCTGCGCGGGCGCGATCCTGGTGGCCGCGCACAAGACCGAAGTGGGCGAGCTGCGCGGCCTGGGCCGGCAGATGCCGGTCACCATGAGCGCCTTCCTGGTGGCCAGCCTGTGCATTATCGGTATTCCGCCCACCGGCGGTACCTGGAGCAAGTGGTACCTGATGTTGGGCACTTTGGAGGCGCAACAGTGGCTGCTGATGGCACTGCTGATGGCGAGCTCGCTGCTCAGCATTGCCTACCTGTTGCCGATTCCACTGCGGGCCTTTTTTAGCAGGCAGGACCCTGCACTCCAATCGACGACTGACGCCGCGGTGGTAAAAGAGGCACCGCTGCCGTCGCTGATCGCACTCGGTATCACCGCGGCCGGTTGCGTCTATCTGTTGTTGTTCCCCGATATCTTTTATCAGCTGATCAAGGTCGGAATTTAACCCGCGTATGAATGGCGAAAAACATTATTTCTTCGACAAGCCGGACAACATCCGCCTGGTGCTGCGCATTTTCTACGGTATCTGCATCATGCTCGTTGCGCTGGACTTCGTCGTGCACCGCCATACGGAGTTCCGCTGGGAGGGCCTGCCGGCCTTCTATCCGCTCTACGGTTTTGTCGGCTGTGTGATACTGGTGTTTGTGGCCAAGTGGATGCGCGGGTTCCTGATGCGCCCGGAAGACTACTACGACCGGGTGGAACTCGGGGACGACGGTGAGGAGCAGGGGGGGCGCGGCGATGTTTGAAGTGGCTCCGTTTGTTCCGTTCTTCGCCGCCGCCGCACTGGCGCTGTTTATGCGCGGCTGGCCGCGCGGATTGCTGATGGTGGCGGTGCCGATCGCGGGGCTGGCCAACCTGTGGCTGCTGGGCGAGGGCAGTTTCGGCTCCTGGTCGGTGCTGGATTTCCAGTTGCTGCTGTTCCGTGCCGACAAGCTGAGCCTGCTGTTCGGCTACCTGTTCCATATCGCCGCGCTGATCGCGGTCATTTATGCACTGCACCTACGCGATACCCTGCAGCAGGTGGCGAGCCTGCTCTACGCCGGCAGCGCCCTGGGGGCGGTCTTTGCCGGCGACCTGCTGACGCTGTTTATTTTCTGGGAGCTGCTGGCGCTGACGTCTGTCATGTTGATCTGGGCGCGCCGCAGCGGTCGCGCCTATATCGCCGGGCTGCGCTATTTCGCGCTGCACATCCTGTCCGGCCTGCTGCTGCTCGGCGGTACCATCTTCTATGGCCAGGCGCACGGCTCGCTGGAGTTCGGGCAGATAGGCCTGGGACAGGGCGGCTTTCAAGGGATGGGGGGCTGGATGATTTTCCTCGCCTTCGGTATCAAGTGCGCCTTTCCCTTTTTCCACAACTGGCTGACTGACGCCTATCCGGAATCCACGCCCACGGGCACGGTCTTCCTGAGCGCCTTTACCACCAAGGTGGCGGTCTACGCACTGGCGCGGGCCTATCCGGGCACAGAGCTGCTGGTCTATATCGGCGCGACCATGGCCTGTTTCCCGATCTTCTACGCGGTGATCGAAAACGACCTGCGCCGCGTGCTGGCCTACAGCCTGATCAACCAGCTGGGCTTTATGGTGGTGGGCATCGGCATCGGCACCTCGCTGGCGATCAATGGCGCCGTGGCCCACGCCTTCAACGATGTGATTTTCAAGGGGCTGCTGTTTATGTCCATGGGCGCGGTGCTGCACGTGACCGGGCGCATCAACGGTTCCGAGCTGGGCGGCCTCTACAAGACGATGCCCAAGACCACCGTGCTGTGCATCGTTGGCGCCGCGTCGATTTCCGCCTTCCCGCTGTTCAGCGGCTTCGTCAGCAAGTCGATGGTGATGAGTGCGGCGATTGCAAACGGCTACGACTGGGTGTGGCTGATACTGCTGTTCGCGTCGGCGGGGGTCTTCCACCACGCGGGCATCAAGATTCCCTACTTCGCCTTCTTCGCCCACGACTCAGGGCTGCGCGCCAAGGAGCCGCCGGTCAATATGCTGGTGGCCATGTCCATCGCCGCGGCCCTGTGCCTGCTGGTGGGCATCTACCCGCAGGCGCTGTACCGCCTGTTGCCCCACGAAATGGTTTACTCGCCCTACGACATGACCCACGTGCTGACGCAACTGCAGCTGCTGTTCTTTTCCGCGCTGGCGTTCGTGTGGCTGAACCTGCGCCGGCTCTATCCGCCGGAGCTGCCGTCGGTGAACCTGGATGTGGAGTGGCTCTACCGGCGCCTGCTGCCCAATGCGGCGCGCGGTTTTGTGAATGGTGCTTTCCGCCTGGACCAGCGCCTGCGCGGGGTCGCGCTGAGAAGCGTCGGCAATCTGATCGACGGGATCACCGGCCACCACAGACCGGAGGGGCTGATGGCGCGGAGCTGGCTGACGGGCAGTATGGCGGCGGGTGTCGTGCTGTTGCTGGGGATCTATCTGCTGCTCGGTTTCAGCACCTAGTCAGTGAACCACTGCTGTGCTGCCCTGACCCTGATGACGCAGTGTCGGCGAGAAGCGCACCATATCGATCATCGCATCGATATAGCGCTCCCCCAGTTCCCCCAGGTCGCCGATCTGCGGCTGCAGCAGCCACTCCTCCAGCACGCCCACTAAGGCGCCGTGCAGCATCGGCACCGCCACGTCGATATCCAGGTCTGCGGGCAACTGCCCCCTGGCCACCGCCGCGGTAATCAGTTCGCGCATGCGCTCGACGCCCTCGGCATGGCCCTGTATCAGGCGCTGGTGAATCTCGCCGCTCTCGGTAACCAGCTCGCAGCGGTGGAAAACAATCTCCAGGATCAGCTGCCACTGGCGGTTGCTGGCCACCTCCTGAAATAGCCACAGCCAGCGGGTGCGCAGCACCCCCAGCGGGTCTTTCTTTATCTCCTCACCGGCAGATTCACACAGTTTCTCGCCGGGGAACTGCACCCGCTCGGTGAGCGCGGAGAAGAGGTCGCCCTTATTGCGGAAGTGGCCGTAGACGGCGCCGCGGGTGACACCGGCGAGTTGGGCGATCTCGGTCAGGGAAGGGCGGGCCACACCGTGTTTGTGGAACACGGTGATGGCGGCATCCAGTATCCGCTCGCGGGTCTCCAGGGCGTCCTCTTTTCTGCGCTTGGCCATCGGCTGTTCGAACCTGTCTCAAAAAGTCATGAAATTCATTTGATCCCGGCTGGGGCACCGCTGGCCGCAGTCGAATTGAACTCTGTCGATTCACCGCAGTTAATAGCGACCACTACAGGTGGCCCGGTCCCGAAGGCGCGCCGGGCCTGTCCGGGATGGCGTGCAGTCTAATTCATATTCATGCATGAATGAATAGTTGATATTCATTTGTGCATGAATATAAAATGCAAGCTCCCAGAACCAGACTAAGCTGTCTGTTCGCACAAATCTGTTCATATGTATGCACCGCCCGGATGGCGGCGCTCCTATCGAGGTAGTCATGCTGCAAAAGAAAGTACTCGTCAGTTTGCTATTGGCATCTGCACTGCTCACCGCCTGTGGCGAGGAAGCCGCCGCGCCGCCGATGATGGCGCCGCAGGTGACGGTAGTTACGCTCAAGGCCGAGCCGGTAACCCTGACCCGGGAACTGCCCGGTCGCACATCGCCCTTCAAAGTGGCCGAGGTGCGCCCGCAGGTGAACGGCATCGTCAAGCAGCAGTTGTTCCGCGAGGGCGGCCTGGTCGATGCCAACCAGCCCCTGTATCAACTGGATGACGCCACCTATCGCGCTGACGTCGACAGCGCCCGCGCCAGCCTGCAGCGCGCCGAGGCGGCGCTGAATGTGGCGCGGCTGAACGCCGAGCGCACCGCGGACCTGGTCAGGACAGGCGCGGTCAGCAAACAGGACAACGACAGCGCCCAGGCCACGATGCAGCAGGCCCGGGCGGATGTGGCCGCGGCCAGGGCGGCACTGCAGCGGGCGCGTATCCTGCTGGATTACGCCCGCATCAGCGCGCCCATTGCCGGCCGCATCGGCAAGTCCGCGGTGACCCAGGGTGCCCTGGTCACCGCCAACCAGGCCTCCGCCCTGGCCACGGTACAGCAACTGGACCCCATCTATGTCGACGTGACCCAATCCACCGCGGAGCTGTTGGAGCTGCGCAGGGCGCTGGACGCCGGCACCATCGAAAACACCGATCTGCCGGTGACCGTATTGCTGGAGGACGGCAGCACCTACGAGCATCGGGGCAAACTGGAGTTCGCCGAGGCCAGCGTGGACCCGTCCACCGGCAGCGTGTTGCTGCGGGTTCTGGTGCCGAATCCGGACAACCTGCTGCTGCCGGGCATGTACGTGCGCGCCGTGGTCGGCCGCGGTGTGCGCGAAAGCGCGATCCTGGTGCCCCAGCAGGGCATAGCCCGGGACCCCAAGGGCGCCACCTCGGCGATGGTCGTGACCGGCGAGGGCACTGTGGCCCAGCGCTCGGTGCAGGTGAGCCGCACCATCGGCGACAAGTGGCTGGTGGAGGGCGGCCTCGAGGTCGGTGACAGGGTGATCGTCGAGGGTTTGCAGAAAATCCGCCCCGGCGCGCCGGTACAGGCCGCCGAGGCACAGCCGGCCAAGACGCCCGCGGGTGTCGAGGCCACCGCCGGCGAGGACCAGCCCGAAGAAGTCCAGGCGCCGACCGCGCAAGAGTCGTAAGGAGGTCCGGTAGTGGCAAGTTTCTTTATCAACCGCCCAATCTTTGCCTGGGTGATCGCGATCATGGTCATGGTCGGCGGCGGTCTGGCGATCACCCAGTTGGCGATCGAGCAATATCCGAATATCGCGCCGCCCGCGGTGACCGTCAACGCCAATTATCCCGGCGCTTCTGCGCAAGTGGTCGAGGGCTCGGTTACCCAGATCATCGAGGAAAACATGAAGGGGCTCGACGGCCTCCTGTACATGTCGGCGACCAGCGAGGCCAATGGCTCCGCCTCGATCACCCTCAACTTTTCCAGCGACACCGACGCGGATACCGCCCAGGTGCAGGTGCAGAACAAGCTGCAACTGGCCATGCCGCTGCTGCCGCAGGAAGTGCAGCGCCAGGGGGTCAACGTCAGCAAGTCGCGCAGCGGCTTCCTGATGGTGGCCGGCTTCGTGTCCTCGGATGGCAGCATGTCCAAGACGGACATCTCCGACTATGTCACCTCCAGCCTGGTGGACCAGATCAGCCGGGTACAGGGCGTGGGCAATGTGCAGGTGTTTGGCTCCAAGTACGCCATGCGCATCTGGCTGGACCCCAACAAACTGAAGACCTACAACCTCGTGCCGGCGGATATCTCCGCGGCGGTGCAGGCGCAGAATGCGCAGGTGGCCGTGGGTAGCCTCGGCGGTACGCCGGCGGTGCCGGGGCAGCAGCTCAACGCGTCGGTCAATTCCCAGGGGCGGCTGCAGACGCCGGAGGCGTTCCGCAATATCGTGCTGCGCGCCAATCCGGACGGCTCGGTGCTGCGCCTGGGGGAGGTGGCCCGGGTGGAGCTGGGCGCCGAGGATTATTCGACCCTGACCCGCTTCAACCGCCAGCCCGCCACCGGTGTGGCCATTTCCCTGGCCAGCGGCGCCAACGCCCTGGAAACGGCGGAGGCGGTAAAGGCGAAGTTGAACGAACTGGCGGCGAACTTTCCCCCGGGGCTCAAGTATGTGGTGCCCTTCGACACCACGCCTTTCGTCAAGATCTCCATCGAGGGTGTGATTCACACCCTGATGGAGGCGGTGGTACTGGTGTTCCTGGTGATGTTCCTGTTCCTGCAGAACTTCCGTGCCACCCTGATCCCCACCATCGCCGTGCCGGTGGTGCTGCTCGGCACCTTCGGCGTACTGGCGGCGCTGGGTTACTCCGTGAATATGCTGACCATGTTCGCCATGGTACTGGCCATTGGCCTGCTGGTGGACGACGCCATCGTGGTGGTGGAAAACGTCGAGCGGGTGATGGCAGAAGAGGGATTGTCGCCAAAGGAGGCCACGAAAAAGTCGATGCAGCAGATCACCGGCGCCCTGGTGGGTATCGGCGTGGTGTTGTCGGCAGTGTTCGTGCCCATGGCGTTTATGAGCGGTTCCACCGGGGTCATCTACCGGCAGTTTTCCGTCACCATCGTATCGGCCATGGCGCTGTCGGTACTGGCCGCCATTGTGTTGACGCCGGCACTCTGCGCGACCCTGCTCAAGCCCGTGAAAAAGGGCGGGGAGCACGGAACTTCCGGTTTCCTGGGGGGCTTTTTTGGCTGGTTCAACCGCAATTTTGAGCGGGGCAGCGAGCAATACCGGCGCGGCGTGCGCGGCATTCTGGCGCGCAGCGGCCGCTTCGTGGCCATTTATGCCGCCCTGTTCGTGGCCGTGGGCCTGCTGTTCCTGCACACCCCCAGTTCCTTCCTGCCGGAAGAGGACCAGGGGGTTCTCTTCTCCATGGTGCAGGCGCCGGTGGGCGCCACCCAGGAGCGCACCATGGAGTCCATCCACAAGGTGGAGGACCACTTCCTGAACAACGAACAGGATACGGTGGAATCCGTCTTCTCCGTTCAGGGCTTCAGTTTCGCCGGCAGCGGCCAGAATGCCGGTATTGCCTTCGTCAAACTGAAGGACTGGAGTGAGCGCGAAGAGGAATCGCAGGGCGCCGGCGCCGTCGCCATGCGCGGCATGGGCGCGCTGATGCAGATCAAGGATGCCATTGCCTACGCCTTCGCGCCGCCGGCGGTGTTGGAACTGGGCACCTCCAACGGTTTCAACTTCTACCTGAAGGACAATGGCGCCCTGGGACACGAGGCGCTGCTGGCGGCCCGCAACCAGTTTCTCGGCGCCGCGGCGCAGAGCGCGCTACTGGTCAATGTGCGCCCCAACGGGCAGGAGGACACGCCCCAGTTCAAAGTGGATATCGACACCGCCAAGGCGGCGTCGCTGGGCGTGTCCCTGAGCGCCATCAACGATACCCTCAGCGCCGCCTGGGGCAGCCAGTATGTGGACGACTTTATCGATCGCGGCCGCGTGAAGCGCGTCTATATGCAGGCGGATGCCGAGTACCGCATGGACCCGGAGGACTTCAATCTCTGGTATGTGCGCAACGATCGGGGTGAGATGGTGCCGCTGTCCAGCTTTGCCGGCTACCGCTGGGAGTACGGCTCGCCGCGCCTGGAGCGCTACAACGGCGTGGCGGCCATGCAGATCAACGGCCAGGCCGCGCCCGGTGTCAGCTCCGGCGAGGCTATGGCAGAAGTGGCGCGGCTGGTGGCTACCCTGCCGCAGGGCATTGGCATGGAGTGGACCGGCCTGTCCTACGAGGAGCGCGCCGCCGGCGCGCAGACGCCGCTGCTGTATGCACTGTCGCTGCTGGTGGTCTTCCTGTGCCTGGCGGCGCTGTACGAGAGCTGGACGGTGCCCACCTCGGTACTGCTGATGGCCCCGCTGGGAATTCTCGGCGCGGTGCTGGCGAGCAACCTGCGCGGCATGGAACGGGACATCTATTTCCAGGTGGCCATGCTCACCACCGTGGGCCTGACCAGCAAGAACGCCATCCTGATCGTGGAGTTCGCCAAGCAGAACCTGGAGAGCGGCATGGAACTGGTGCAGGCCACCATGCAGGCGGTGCGCGACCGCTTGCGGCCGATCATCATGACGTCGCTGGCGTTTGGCCTCGGCGTACTGCCCCTGGCCATCGCCTCCGGCGCTGGCTCCGGTGCCCAGCGCGCCATCGGCACTGGCGTGCTCGGCGGCATGGTCGTTGGCACGCTGCTGGGGATCTTCTTTATCCCGCTCTTTTTCGTCGTGGTGCAGCGGTTGTTTGGCAGCAAGCGGCCGCAGCCGGCAGAGACCGTAGCGGAGCGGCCGAGCGAAACCGAAGCCCTGGAGGCGCTGTAAATAGCTGATACTCTCCCGGGAACGCCGAGCTCCAGCTCGGCACCGGGCCGAAGGCCCGCCGCAGGGTGGGCACGCTGCACTTTGCCCATCGTTCAAATCCCGAAGAAGAATCCCTGCCGGCTAGTTAACAATAAAAAGGCAGGGAAATACGAACAGCGGAGACATCCAACCGGAAAGCGCAGAGTTTTGTGCAAGAGATGTGGATCTTTGTGCATCCACATGCCCCCGTCATCCCCTATATTGAGAACTTTTGGTCGACCTTGTCGGCGCCTCGATCCTTCCACCGCCCATACACAACAAAAAGAGGTCAGCATGGAGTACCAACTGAAAATCAACGGCCAGGTGCGCGCCCTGAACGCCGAACCCGGCACCCCGCTGCTCTGGGTGATCCGGGACGAACTGGAACTCACCGGCACCAAATTCGGCTGCGGTGTGGCCGCCTGTGGCGCCTGTACCATACACCTGAACGGAAGTCCCACCCGCTCCTGCGTTATCCCGGTCGAAGCGGTGGTGGGCAGCGAGATCACCACCATCGAGGGTTTGAACGACCCCGTTGCCACTGCGGTGCAAACCGCCTGGCGCGAAAAGGATGTGGTGCAGTGCGGTTACTGCCAGTCCGGGCAGATCATGTCGGCGGTGGGCCTGCTGCGCCAGAACCCGAAACCCACGGATGCGCAGATCGACAGTTTCATGTCCGGCAACGCCTGCCGCTGCGCCACCTACGTACGGATCAAGGACGCCATCAAACTGGCGTCCGGGAAGCTGGAGGCCTGAACCATGACGACCCAACTCTCCCGCCGCGGATTCCTGAAGGCCACCGCGGCCGGCGCCGCCGCGGCGCTGATGGTCGGCTTTACCCCCAGGGGGCTGCTGGCCGCCGGCTATGAAGACAGCGCGCTCAATCCCTTCGTCCGCATCGACAGCGAAGGCGTGGTGACCGTGATCCTGAAACATTTCGAGATGGGGCAGGGCACCAGCACCGGTTTGACCACCCTGGTCGCCGAAGAGCTGGACGCGGACTGGGCCACCGTGCGCATCGAGTTTGCGCCCTCCGATACCGGAAAATACAAGAACCTGTTTTTCGGCGCCCAGGGCACCGGCGGTTCCACCGCCATCGCCAATTCCTATACACAGTACCGACAGGCCGGCGCCGCAGCCCGCGACCTGCTGGTACGCGCCGCCGCCCGGCAGTGGGGCGTCGGCGTCGACCAGATCCGTATCGACAAAGGGGTGATCAGCGCCGGCAATCGCAAGGGCGGGTTCGGCGATTTTATCCGCCAGGCCGCGATGCTGGAGCCCAACCCGGAACCCCGGCTGAAGTCGCCGGAACAGTTCAGGTTGATCGGCCAGGCGAAACTGCCGCGCAAGGACTCCCTGGACAAGACCAATGGCAGCGCCAAATTCGCTATGGATGTAAAGCTGCCCGGCATGGTCTACGCCGTCATCCTGCGCAGCCCCAAATTCGGCGGCACCCTGGTCGAATTCAACGCCCGTGAGGCCGCCAAGGTACCGGGCTTCGTCGACGCCAAGGCGCTGCCGAACGGTGCCGGTGTGGCCGTATACGGCAGGAACACCTGGGCCGCATTCCAGGCCCGCCAGGCGATCGAGGCGGAGTGGGATTTTGCCAATGCCGAGACGCGCAGCGTCGATGCGCTGGTCCGGACCCACCGCGAACTGGCGGAGAAGCCCCAGTTCCAGGCCCTCGAAGTCAGCACCGACGCCGTACAACCGGCGCTGGCCGGCGCCGCACAAAGGATCGAGGCGGAGTTTGTTTTCCCTTTCCTGGCCCACGCGCCGATGGAGCCGCTGGTGTGCGTGATCGAACCAACCGCCAAGGGCGTGCGGGTACACGATGGCTGCCAGTTCCCGACCATCGCGCACGGCGCCATGGCGAAGGTGCTGAAGCTGAAGCCGGAACAGGTCGAAATCGAGACACTGTATGCGGGCGGCTCCTTCGGGCGCCGCGCCACGCCGGATGCCGACTACCATGTGGAAGCCGCGATGGCGTTTGCCCTGCTGGAGCGGAAGATACCGGTCAAACTGCTGTGGAGCCGGGAGGACGATATCCGCGGTGGTTATTACCGTCCCATGGCTCTGCACAAAGCGGTCATCGGCCTGGATGCCGACGGCCGAATCCTCGCTTGGGATCACCGTGTCGCCGCCAAATCGATCATCAAGGGTTCGCTCTTCGAGAGCGGCATGGTCCACAACGGCGTCGACCACACAACGGTCGAAGGCGTCGCCGACACCCTCTACCGGGTGCCGAATATGGCGGTGGGCGTCAGCGACTTCCAGTCTCCCGTGCCGGTTCTGTGGTGGCGTTCGGTGGGCAATACCCACACCGCCTACGCCATGGAGAGCCTGCTGGATATGCTCGCGCATGCCAGGGGACAGGACCCGATTGCCCTGCGTCTGTCACTGCTGGATCTGGAGAACAAGGAGCAGGCGAGGCTGGCGGGGGTGATCGAGGCGGTGCGCGACCTGGCGGACTGGCGGCCGGGACAGAAACGGGGCTTCGCCGCCCACTACTCCTTCAATACCTTCGTCGCGGTGGTGGCGGATATCTCCGTGGACGGCACCAAGGTGCATGTGGACAAGCTGCACGTCGCCGTGGATTGCGGTGTGGCCCTTAACCCGGACGTGATCCGGGCGCAGATGGAGGGCGGTACCGGCTTCGCCCTGGGCGCGATCCTGCGCAACGAGATCACCCTCGACAAGGGCGCGGTGATACAGGACAACTTCCCGCAGTACCCGCCGTTGCGGATGCCGGATATGCCCGAGGTGTCGGTGACCATCCTGCGCTCGGCGGAGGCGCCCACCGGCGTCGGCGAACCCGGCGTGCCGCCGACCGGACCAGCGGTGGCCAATGCCATCTTCGCCCACACCGGCAAGCGGATCACCGAATTGCCGATGACCAAAGCCGGCTTCAGCTTTGTCTAGCTGTCGCCCGGGTGAGGAGGACGTTCGGCCATGAGCAACCAACTCTCCGACCTGCTGCATGCCTGGCTCAATGCCAGGCATGACACCCAGTGGGTGCTGGGTACGGTCTACAGGACCGAGGGGCCGGCCTACCGCAAGGCGGGCGCGATGATGCTGGTCAACGGCCTGGGGCAGCAGTTCGGCTTGCTCAGCGGCGGCTGTCTGGAGTCCGATATCGTCCGCCACGCCCGCCGCGTGATGCTCAGCGGCGAGCCGCTGACCCTGGTCTACGACGGCAGCGACGAGGACGACCTGTCGTTCCGCCTCGGCATCGGCTGCGGCGGCAAGGTGTACATCATGCTGCAGCCGCTGTCGGACGATAACGACCTGGACCTGCCGGCGGTGGCTGCCGCCCTGGGCAAGCGGCAGCCCGGCGTCTACTACCAGGAGATCGGTGGCAGCCGGGCCCGTTTCCAGGCTGGAGAGGCGCCCCCACTGCAGTGCAGCCGGATCGAGGATGGCTGGCTGGTCACGCCGATACTGCCCGAGCCCCACCTGCTGGTGGTGGGCGGTGGCATCGATGCCCGCCCGCTGGTGGGTATCGCCAAGACGCTGGGCTGGCTGGTGACGCTGGCAGACCCGCGCCCCGCCAACGCCCGCGCCGAGCATTTCCCGGGCGCGGACCGGATACTGCGGAATCTCGATGGACTTGGCGGCTATGCGGTCGAGCAGTGTGTCGATTCGGCCGTGCTGATGGCGCACAGCATCGATCTCGACGCACAGGGGCTACGGCATCTGCACCATAGCGGGCTCAAACACATCGCCTTGCTCGGACCGCGGCATCGCTTCCACCAGGTACTGGAGCGGGCCGGGTTGCGCGAAAACGAACTGGGCTGTCCAGTATCGGGCCCGGCGGGGCTGCGAATCGGCGGGCAACTGCCGGAGAGCATCGCGCTGTCGATTCTGGCCGAATGCCACGCGGTGCTACACCGCCAGGCCGAGGGTGCCCGGCTGCTGGCGGTGGCCCAGTGAGGATCGCCTGCCTGTTGCTTGCCGCCGGTGCGGGCGCCCGCTTGGGCGGCCGAAAACAGCTGGCGTTGACCGAGGAGGCTCACAACGTCCTGAGCGTGGCACTTGACGGCGAAGATTCTCAACACGATAATTGAGTGCCCACTCACTCAATAAAAGATATCAGACTATGGCTCGTCCCTTGAGCGAGGAGAAGCGTGATGCCCTGCTTAAAGCTGCTTCAGACCTCATCGCCCAACTCGGCACTGGCGCCTCTACAGCGAAGATCGCCAAGGCCGCCGGCGTGTCTGAGGGGACGCTGTTTACCTACTTTCCGTCGAAGGATGATCTCCTGAATGATCTGTTCGTTGAGTTAGAAGGTGAGCTTGCGGAGACGATGCTGGCGCCATACCCGATCGAGGCGTCAGCGCGTGAACGATTGTTCATTGTTTGGAGTCGGCTGATTGAGTGGGGACTGAATCATTCCACGGCGCGCAAGGCGTTGCGCCAGTTGAAGGTATCGGATCGAGTGACTGCAGAGAGCCGCAAGCGCTGCCACGCCATGTTCCGAGAAGCTCGCTCGATCGTCGAACAGTGTCTTGCGGGGCATTCTGCTCCTGAACGAGTCGCTTTCTATATCGACACGATTCTGTTCGATTTGGCGGATATCACGATGAACGCCATTGCGGCCAAGCCGAAGGACCGTGAAGCGATTCGACAGGCGGGGTTCGACCTCTTTTGGAAAGGCTCTGCGGCCTGATTTTTTTGTCAATTAAATGAGTATGTAATCACTCATAAGCGGGAGTTTGTATGTCAGACCACAAAGGTTTTTCCGAAGTAGATGTCCCGAGTCAATCGGGCAAGTGCTTCATCGTCACAGGCGCCAATGCGGGTGTGGGGTTTGAGCTGTCCAGAGTGCTTGCTGCGCGGGGCGCGCGCGTGCTGTTGGGGTGCCGTGAAAAGGGCAGAGCAGAGGAGGCCATTGCGCGCATCAAACAACAGATGCCGAACGCCAACCTCGCATGGTTGCCATTGGACTTGGGCGACATCGAGAGTGTGCGTGCCGCCGCCGCGAATGTGTCGAAGGAACCTCGCATCGATGCGCTCATCAACAACGCGGGTGTCATGAACCCGCCCCTGACGCGCACCAAGCAGGGATTCGAATCGCAGTTCGGGGTCAACCATCTGGGCGTGTTCGCGCTGACCTCGCTGCTGCTGCCCAAGTTGGCCGAGACGCCGGGCTCGCGCATCGTGGTTACATCCAGCATTGCGCATTTGAAGGCAAAGATCGACTGGGACGATCTCAATGCCGAGCGCAGCTACTCCAAGGGGGATCGTTATGGCGCCAGTAAGCTGGCGAATGCGCTGTTCTTCTTTGAGTTGGATCGGCGCCTGCGCGCGACCCGATCCCCGATCACGGCCGTCGGTGCCCACCCCGGTGTGGCAAGCACCAGCCTGGGCAGGCACATGGGGCCCATCCAGTTGATAGGTCCCATCGTCGGCCTGTTGCTCAACAGTGCCGCCAAGGGCGCATGGCCGGCGTTGCTGGCCGCGACGGGCTCCGTGAAGCCAGGAGGCTATTACGGCCCGACCGGATTCGGAGGGATCAGAGGCGTCGCCGGAGAGGCCAAACGCGCACCGCAGGCTGAAGACCCGGTACTTGCCAAGCGGCTTTGGGACGCTTCCGTCGCCATGACCGGGATCGACCCCGGATTGCCGGCTGTGTGACCGTATTGCCTGTCTCTACTCAACCCAACCGATCTAAGGCATCGGGCAATTAACGAAGGAAACTGACATGGCCACAAAATTTGGAGCCACATCCACGACCGACGATGTTCTTGCAGGACTGGACCTGAAAGGGCTGGATGGCAGGCATCAACGCAGCCCGTGCCCAGCAGGGTCTATTGCCATTCGAACCAAAAGCGGTTTCTCAAGGCGCGGCGACTTCGGTCTGGGCGGCAAGCGCGTCCTGGTTACCGGCGTTTCATCAGGCTTGGAGTCTCAATCAGAGCATTTTGGGAATACGACCGAAAGGATGTGCGACCAATGGAGCTTCGACATCTACATAGCGCCTACACCGGCAATCCGTTTGCCCAGGCTGTGCATGGAATTGATCCTGGATTGTCCCCCGCGAGGTGACGAACTGAGCCCTTTGTCTTGAACTTCCGCCCACGCGCTTGACTGCAAAGGGCTAGTGTCCTATTTCGCCTTGCGTCCTCGTCCAGCTGGCCGTTTCGGTATGGTACTTCCATAAACCTGTTGCGTGATGCCTGGAATCGCGCGCCGCAGCTCTCCGAAGCGGTGGTCCTCAAACGTGTTCATCGGCTGCGGTGGCCGACAAACAGTGCGGAAGGGGAGTTGTGGTTGAAAGTGACGTTGCAGATCAGCGGGATATAAAAAAGGGGACACTCGCTGTGTCCCCTGGTTGTGTTACCTGGCCGATCAGGCCACCCTGGCAACCCGTTCCCTGGCTGCGTCCAGGCTTGTCCGCTTGGATTCCTCCCCGATGGACAGCCCCTCGGCATAGATAAACTCCACGTCGGTGATACCGATGAAACCGAGAAACTGGCGCACATAGGCGGTCTGGGAGTGATCCTCACCGTAGAAACCGCCGCGGGTGATAAACACCACCGCCTTCTTGCCTTTCAGCAGTCCCTCCGGACCTTCCGGGGTGTAGCGGAAGGTCACGCCGGCGCGGGCGATATGGTCGAAGTAGGCGCGCAGGGTGGAGGGCACGCTGAAGTTGTACATCGGGACGCCCAGAACCAGCACGTCGGCGGAGGCGATCTCCTCGATCAGCGCGTCGGAATAGCGGACTACCGCCTTCTGCTCCGCGGTGCGCTCTTCATCCGGGGTGATAAAGGACTGGAAACGGGCCAGGTCCAGGTGCGGTACAGGTTCGGCCGCCAGGTCGCGGTTGACCACCTGTCCCTGTGGATTGCGGGCCAGCCACTGGCGGGTGAACTCCTCGGCCAGCTGTGAGGATGCGCCGTCGTTCTGGAACAGACTGGCCTGAATCTTGAGTAGCTTCTTCTGTTCGGTTGCCATTCGATCACTCCATTGGGGTTGTTTTCGAGGTGGCGTCATTGAAGCATTGATTAATTCGATTAAAAATTATAAAAATTAACACGAACCTATCGAATGGGTAGATTGTTATGGAGTCTCGAAAGGGTGAGAAATCGCCCCACACGCCGCGTATCAGCCTGGAACAGTGGCGCTGCCTGGTGGCGGTGGTGGAGGAGGGCGGCTATGCCCAGGCCGCCGAGCGGCTGCACAAGAGCCAGTCCTCGGTCAGCTACTCGGTGCAGAAGCTGGAGTCAGTGCTGGATATCAAGGCCTTCCTGATCGAGGGGCGCAAGGCGGTGCTGACCCCGGCCGGGGAGATGCTCTACCGGCGCGCGCGGCAGTTGCTGGAGGACGCTGCAGGCATGGAGCGGGCAGCGTGCCGGGCGTCCGCGGGCTGGGAGTCGGAGATATCCATTGCCGTGGAGGTGCTGTTTCCTACCTGGTTGCTGCTGGAATGCCTGGAGTTGTTCAGCCGGGAGAGTCCGCAGACCAGGGTGGAGCTTTACGAAACCGTGATCGGCGGCGCGCCGGAGGCGCTGGAGCAGGGCAGGGTGGACCTGGCGATTACCCCCCACGCACCGAGGGGCTTTATCGGCGAGATACTGCCCAGGCCGGCACGGGTTATTCCGGTGGCCCACCCCGATCACCCGCTGCACCAGTTGGGCCGCGAGGTCACCCTGCGCGACCTTCGCCAGCACCGCCACCTGGTGGTGCGCGACACCGCCTCCCAGCGCAACAGCCGGACGCTGACCGTGGAGGTGGCCCAGCGTTGGACGGTGACCAACATGTCCACCTCCATCGGCGCCGCCTGCCGTGGTTACGGTTTTGCCTGGCTGTCGGAGGAAAAGATTCGCGCGGAACTGGACGAGGGAATCCTGAAGCCGCTGCCACTGCGCGAAGGCAGTGAACGCAGTGTCCCCCTGTACCTGATCTTCGCCGATCGGGAATCACCCGGCCCCGGCGTACTGCGGCTGGCGGAAATCATTCGCGAGCAGGTTGCAGAAAGGCATCCGAAGTGTACTGAAACACCGTAATTGGAAAGGGTCTATTCCGAATGGCACTAAGTTAAGGCTTGGGGCAGGCCTGCTACCGGGGGTTCTTTGCGGGACACGCCGTGAATACATCCCTGTAGGCTTGTCTGCGAGGTCCCTCTCGCAGACAGTCCCGCAAAGAACCCCCGGCATCAGGCCCTTCGCATCAGACCTTATCGCTTAACTTAGTGCCATTGGGGTCTATTCCCTCTCCGCTTTCTCTGCCTCGGCGCGGGCTTTCCCGTACCAGAAGTTGTAGAAATCCTCGGTAACCTTCTGCTCGATCTCGTGGGCCTCTTCGCGGGGGCAAAAGATGGTGACCGTCAGCACATCGTGCCCCAGCTCGTTGGTGGTGATCGTCACTTCGGCGTCGGGGCCGGACAGCTCCACGCCCATACGGTGCTCGATCAGCTTGCAATAGCGCTCGGCCACCTCGCGGAAGGACTCGCAGTGCTCGCGCACCCGCCCGGCGATATATGCTTTCGCCGCGAAGGGATTCACCCCCTTGCTTTCCCGCACGATCGAAAAGCTGTGCTCGATGTAACGGCGCATAAAGTTCAGGTTCTTGACCGTCTGGGTAAAGAAGGCGCTGTTGGGAATGTACAGGGTGGTGCCCGTGTAGCCGTTGCCGAGACCCTGGGGGTCTATCTCCAGCAGGGTGGTGCTCAGCCAGTCGCTGTCGATCACCTCTCCGAACTGGTCGCCGATCTTGACCCAGTCGCCGACGTCAAAGGAACGCATGCCTCTGTGAAAGACGCCGCCGACAAAGCACTGAACGAACTCGCGCAGCGCTATCACGATCGCCACGGAAAAGGCGGCGATGGACAGGGCAAACTCGCGCAGCTCGGCAATCCAGATGGCGATAACACCGATCACCAGCAGCAGGTTGCCGTAATTGTGCACCGTACTGATACGGCGCCGCTTATCCGCCTTGGCCCAGTTACTGTGGGCTATGGCAAACGACAACAGCCAGCGCAGCAGCAGGATTGTGGCGATCACCAGAAGGGTAAGAAGGAGTTTGTTGTCGAGAACCTGCTCCAGCATCTCAGATCCTGTATTCAGGGAAAAACCTGGTTGTCAAGAAAACGGCCTGGTGACGCGGCGCTGTGTGCTCAGCAGCCGGTCCTCCGTAGGCAGCAAGTGGCGGATATCCTGCGGAAGGTCGCGCCGGGGACACTGTAGCTTTTCATGCCAAGTGATGTAAATGGCACGTATCGCCGGAGGGACGCGGGAGTCAATAGGAGCAACCTGAACCGGGCAGGTTGAGCTGGAATGTGCGGCCCTTGAGTTGGTAACAATCCGCCCTGCATTGGGCAAAGATCAGTTGGCCGCGGCCTGCTGCAGTTCGGTGTAATCTAGGTAGTAAGACATGTATTTGTGCATGGCCTGGAAGGCCTCCAGGTTTCCGTCCATCGCGCGTTCAAATTCCCAGTGGCAGGCAATGATCTGGGCCATTCCCAGGTGATAGTCCTGCTCGGCGTGTCCGCGAAGGGACTCCGCGGCGACCTCGGCCATCTGCCCGGCGTTCGCCGCCGGCGCGCCGTGGTCGATCAGGGCTTCGCGGAAAGTCGCTTTGAATTGGCCGTAGTGGGGCTCCTCAATGCTGAACATCTCGATCGCCCGGTAAATTTTCTGTGCTGTCGTCATGGTCGTTTATCCCCCAAAATGCGAGCGGCGCATACTAGCGAACAGTGGCGGGGAGCCAAATAGGTACGGCGGTCAACTGCATGAGTTTGGCGACAATTTTTGATGAAATAATATTTTTAACGCCACGGCCGTATCAGGTCTGTGGCGCCGGTGCCAGCAGCGCGTCGGTGGCCCCGTCGTCGCCGCTACGCCAACCGCCGCCGAGGGCCTGGTAGAGGCCGATCAGGCTGTTGAGGCGGTTGAATTTGTTCTGCAGGTAGCTGGTGCGCGCCTCGAACAGGGTGTTCTGGGTGTCGATCAGCGCCTGGTAGCCGTCCGCGCCGGCGCTGTAGCGCACCCGGGCGATGCGGAAGGCCTCTTCCGCGCGGGCCAGGTCGTCGGCAGCCACTTGTGCCTGGGCTTCGCGCAGGGCGATATTGCCGAGGGCGATTTCCACTTCGTTGAGCGCGCCCAGCACGGCGTTGCGGTAGTCCGCCAGGGCGTTTTCGAGGCGCAGGCGGCTCTGTTCGGTGGCGCGTCGGCGCGCGCCGTTGTCGAGCAGCGACTGCACCAGGCTGGCGGACGCGGTGACGGTGGTGGCCGGGGCGCTCAGCAGCGCGTCCAGCGCGTCGCTGGCGCTGTTGCCGGTGGCGGTCAAGCCGATGTCCGGAAGATAGGCGAGGCGCGCCAGGTCCACGTCCGCGCGGCTGCTGCGCAGCTGCGCCTCCGCCTGGACCAGGTCCGGGCGCCGCAGCAGCAGGTCCGACGGCACGCCGGCGCCGATGTCGGGCACGGCCACCCGCTCGAGGCTCTGTCCCTCCACGCCGAAATCCGCAAGCCCGGTGCCGGCCAGGAGCGCCAGCGATGCGCGCGCGGCCAGTTCGTCCTGTTGCAGGTTGCGCAGGTTGTTGCGCTGCTTTTCCACCGCGATACGTTGTTGCAACGCCTCCAGGGGCGTGTCCGCGCCGGCGTTGACCCGGGACTCGGCGATGGCGAGGATCGTTTGGGCGTTGTCGAGGTTTTTCTCCGCCGCTGCTATCTGGTCGCGGATCAGCAATAACTGGAAGTAGGCGTTGCTCGCGGTGCAATAGGTTGCCAGGGCGGCGTCGACGATGGCCGCGCGGGTGGAAGCAAATTCCGCCCTGGCGCGATCGTATTGCGTCGGCCTGCCGAGGATACCGTTGTAAACCAGGCCGCCGCTCAGGGTGGCGGATTGGCTGTTCGCGGTGTCGATGTCGCTGCCGCCGGTGCGGCTGCCGCTATGGCTCAGGGTCACGCTGGGGGACGGCCAAAGGTCGAAGCCGGCGCCGGTCAACGTCAGCTGCGCTATCTGCAGGTTGCGGCGGTTGTTGGCCAGGTCGATGTTGTTCGCGCGCACCTGTTCCAGCAATTGCACCAGTTCCGGCGTCTCGAAGCGCTGCCACCAGTCGGCCTCGGGCCACTGGGCGCTGCTATTGCGCTCGCCCTGCCACTCACTCGGCAGGTCTGCCGGCGGCAGCTGCGGCAATTCCGTGGCGCAGCCGGCCAGGGCCAGCGCCGCAAAAAACAGCCAGGGATTTCTCAATGTCGACATAGATCCTCAGAAATCTCCGCTAAATCTGCCCCGAGTCCCGAAAAAAATCTCATTCACCGGTTTATTCATTGGCCAGCGCCACCACCGGATCGAGCTGCGCCGCCTTGCGCGCCGGCGCGAAGCCGAACACCAGGCCGGTAATGGCGGCGCAGCCGAAAGCCATCAGCATCGGTGCCGGCGAGAAGACCACCGGGGTGCCGAAGAGGCCGATCAGCTTGCCGGCGGCCACGCCAACGAGCACGCCGACCAGGCCGCCGACCGCGGATACCACTATGGCCTCGGCCAGGAACTGGTGCAGTATGTCCCGCTGCCGCGCGCCGGTGGCCATGCGGATGCCGATTTCCCGGGTGCGCTCGGTCACCGATACCAGCATGATGTTCATGACCCCGATGCCACCTACCAGCAGGGAAATGGCGGCCACGGAGCCGAGCAGTATGGTGAAGGTCTGCTGGGATTCGGACACGTTTTCCAGCAACTCGGCGCTGTTGAAAATACGGAAGTCTTCGCTGCCGGTCTGCCGGGACAGAAAGGCGTTGAGTTGGGTCTCCGTTTCGTCGATGCGCGCCACGTCCTCCACCGCGACGGTCACCGAGCGCACATAGTCGCGCCCGAACAGGCGCAGGGCGCCGGTTTTCAGCGGCACGAACACCGCGTCGTCCTGGTCGCGGCCGCCGAAGCCGGAGGAGCCCTTGGCGGTCATCACGCCAATGACCTGGAAGGGGATATTGGAGATCAGGATGTATCTGCCCAGGGGGCTGCCGCCGCCGGGAAACAGGCTGTCGTAGACGGTCTGGCCGAGCACCGCGACCGGCGTATAGGTGTCGCTGTCGTCCGCGGTGAAGAAGACCCCCTGGGCCAGCGGCCAGGAACGGGCCTGCGGCAGTGCGTGGCTGGTGGCGGTGATGGTGGTCTGGTAGTCCAGGCTGCCGAAACGGACGGTGGCGTTGCCCTGGACCTCCGGCAGCACCGCGGCCACGTTGGGCACACCGCCGGCGATGGCCTCCACCACCGGGAAGGTGAGCGAACTGGCGTCGCCGCCGCGCATACCGGGGGTGCCGCGGAAGGACGGGCGGACCGTGAGCATATTGGTGCCCATGGAACTGATGCGCTCTATCACCGCCTGCCGCGCCCCCTCGCCGATGGCCAGCATGGCCACCACGGAGGAGACGCCGATTACTATGCCGAGCAGGGTCAATAGGGTGCGGAACACATTGCTGCGCAGGGAGCGGAAGGCCAGGCGGACCGCTTCGGCGGTGTTCGACCAGCGCGAGTCGTCGCCGGCGTCCGCGGCGGGGAGCAGGGCGTGCGGGTATTCGGTGCGGCGCCCGCCGCCCTCCGGTGCGCGGGGCGAGTCGCGCAGAAGGGCCCCGTCGCGCATCTCGATGATGCGCTCCGCGTGTTCCGCCACTTCCATGTCGTGGGTGATCAGGATCACCGTGTGGCCCTTGCGCGCCAGTTCACCGAGCAGCGCCATCACCTCCGCGCTGCTGGCGGAGTCGAGGGCGCCGGTGGGCTCGTCGGCGAGGATCACCTGGCCCCCGTTCATCAGTGCCCGCGCGATGGACACCCGCTGCTGCTGGCCGCCGGACAACTGGCTGGGCTTGTGGTCGGTGCGCTCCGCCAGGCCAAGGGAATCCAGCAACGCCAGCGCCCGCTCGCGGCGGACTTCCCGGGGCCTGCCGGCGTAGATGGCCGGCACCTCGACGTTTTCCTCGGCGGTGCAGTTCGCCAGCAGGTTGTAGCTCTGGAATACGAAGCCGAAGGCCTCGCGCCGCAGCCAGGCGCGGCCGTCGGCGTCGAAGCTGTCGATATCGCGGCCGGCGAAGTGGTATTCGCCGGCGGTGGGGCGGTCCAGGCAGCCGAGAATGTTCATCAGGGTGGACTTGCCGCTGCCGGACTGGCCGACGATGGCGACGAATTCCCCCGCGCGGAGTTCCAGGGAGATGCCTCGCAGCGCCTGTACCTCGACACCGCCGGCGGTGACGAAGGTGCGGCGGATCTCCTTTAGCGCAATCAGGGGTTCTTCGCGTTTCGGAGCAGTCTGTACGGGCGCGGGGCCTCGATCCACCGGCAGGGCTTCCGGGCCGCCCATCAGAAGCCCCCGAAGCGCCGGGGTCCGCTGCGCTCGCGGTTGCCGGAATTGGCCCTGCCCGCAGCCTGGACGATGCCGGCCACCACCCGTTCGCCTTCCTCGAGTCCGGAAATCACTTCCGCGGACACCCGGCTGGTGACACCGACCACCACCTCGCGGACCTCCTCTGAGCCGTCTTCGGCAATCACCCTGACCGTCGCCCGGCGGCGGGGGCTGCCGGATTTCGCGGACTCCCGCAGGGCGGCGCGCCGGAAGGACGGGCGCTCGCCCTGCTCCGGCGGTTTGAAATCGCTCCCGGACGGGGGCCGGGAGCCGCCGGGCCCGGGGGCATCGCCGGCCTCTTTCACCGCTTCGGGGCCGGGACCGCGACGATAGGTGAGGGCGGCCACCGGCACGGTGAGCACGTCGCGGGCGGAGGAGGTGACGAAGAAAACCTGGGCCGTCATCGACGAGCGCAGGGTGCCGTCGCCGTTGGGCACGTCGAAAAGCCCCGTGTAGAGCACGACATTGTTGTTGACCGTGGGTATGGGCAGGACCTGCTCCAACTGGCCGCGCCAGCGCCGCTCGCCGCTGCCGAGGGTGGTGAAGTAGGCCGGCATGCCGTTCTCCAGCTTGCTCACGTCCGCCTCCGACACCTGGGTTTCCACCGTCATTACCGACAGGTCGGCGATGGTCAGTACCGTCGGCGCGGTCTGCGCCGCGTTCAGTGTCTGGCCCTCCTTGATGGCGACGGACACCACGGTGCCGGCCATGGGGGCGTAGATTTTCGTGTAGCCCAGTTCCGCCTCGTCGCTGGCCAGGCTGGCGCGGCTCTGTTGTATCTGCGCCTCCAGCTGCGCCAGGCTGGACTGCGCCGAAATCAGGCTGTTGAAGGCGGTATCGAAATCCTGCTGACTGGTGGCCCTTTCCCGCAGCATTCGCTCCTGCCGCTCGGCGTTGGCCTGGGCCAGCCGCACCGCGGCCTTGCGACCCGTGCGCTGTGCCTCCAGCGCGGTCAGGCCGGCGCGGCTGGCGGCCACCTGCTGTTCTTTGACCGAGGCGTCGATCTGCGCCAGCAGTTGCCCCTGTTCGACCGTGTCCCCGACCTCCACGAACAGCTTTTCCAGTTGCCCGGAGACCTGCGCGCCGACGTCGACCGAATGGCTCGGCTGCAGGCTGCCGGCCGCGGTCACGGTATTCTCGATATCGCCGCGTTGCACTTCGGCGGTGAGCGGTTTTTCCCCGGCCTCGCTTTCGCCGCCGACGGCGGTGTAGAGGGCGGCGAACAGAATGACCAACGCCGCCGCCAGACGCAGCCGGTAGTGGCGCAGGGCGGCGGCGATTCTCTTCCAGCGCGGAGGGGAAGCGGCAGTTCCCTCGGGCATACACAGATCCTTACAAAGCGGCTCATTGCGGGCGGGCAGGCGCCGCCCGCAGCAGCAGACTGTATCCCCTGGGCGGGCTATGGGGTGTTAATTTGTGTTAAGAATTCCAATGCATTCGGGGCGGGACTTGCATCCGCGTACAGTTGTGGGTGAAGAATTCATATTTATCGGCTCGAAGGGTGCAAGTTCGCCTGCAAAGCCCTGCCGAGGCAAGTAAAGTACTCCTTAAATGCCGCATTAATGCGCTGGCGATGACGGCCGCTTGGATAAAGACCCAGCCGCGCTTCTTCCGTGGCTTTGGTTCCAGATACGAGGAAGTTGTTGCTGAGACTGGAATCCTGGACGAAGGCCTCAAATGCCCGCGCGCACAGCTCCACGGGCTCGCTGTAGTACACACAGCCATTTGCCCGATCGACCTGGGTGGATATCCGGAATAATTCACTGGGCTTCTCTCCGCCCTCGTCCAACATAATGCACCGGAAGCAGGTGAAGAGACGGTCATTGATAGGGTGGGGCACCGGAGTGGCATCGCGCAGCCAGGCCTCGGATGCGTACATGCTCCCGGGGACGTCGCTGAAGGCCTTGTCAGCGAGGTAGTGGTCCAGTGCGTGAAACCACTCGTGGGCGATGGACCCGGGGCCGGCATTTTTCGCCAGGGAGAAGCTCCTGGTAGCGGGCTGGTAGAAGGCCGATATCCCCGGGCGCCCGCCAATGCCGTATTGGAAGGACAGTGTCTCTCGCAGCGAGATCAGGTGTTCGGGCCCCTGCAGTATCGACATCAAATCGGTGAGGGCATCATAGAAAAGGCCGGCAGCGCGATCGCGCTCCTCCTGCGTAACCCAGCGACCGATACTGATGGACCTGAAACCGAATCGCCTTCTGACGTCTGCGAAGGTGACCGGGTGCTGATTCCGCCGATCCGGTCCGCGGCGGTAAAACTGTCGGGATGACACCATGGGTTTTCTCACTCCAGTCCCCAGAACCGGCTGAGCTCGCGCGACAGCGCCTCGCCGCTGCCGCAGGTCCGTAGCTGCCAGTGGTCCGGATACAGGGCCCGGTAAAAGGGTTCGGCGAAGCGGCAGTCGGCCAGGATCAACACGCCCCGGTCCGACTCGGTGCGAATCACGCGCCCGGCGGTCTGCAGCACCCGGGTCACACCCGGGTAGCGATAGGCGATATCGAATCCGCTGCCCGCCAATCGATCGGCGGCCGTGTCGCAGGCCCGGCGCAGCAACTCCTGTTCCTCGTTGACCTGTGGCAGGCCCACACCCACGACGATGGTGCCCACCAGCCGTTCGCCCACATAATCCACCCCTTCACCGAAGATGCCGCCCATAATGGCAAAGCCCAGGCTCCGGCGGCCCTCACTGAAGCAGGCCAGGAATGCCGCCCGCTCGCGATCGTCGGCTCCTGGCTGTTGCTGCACCAGGTCGAGTTCTGGAAACCGCTCGGCAAAACGCTCCGCCACCTGCTGCAGGAATCGATAGGACGGGAAGAACACCAGGTAATTGCCCGGCCGGCTGCGATGGACGCGGGCCACGATATCCACCAGGGCGTCGATGGAAGCTTCCCTGGCCCGGTAGCGGGTGTCCACATAGGGACAGAGGTAAACCCCCAGCTGTTCGGGCCGGAACGGCGACGGCAACATCAGGTAGGGCGATCGTGTCTGCAGGCCCAACTGCTGATAGATATAGGCGGCGGGCCGCAGCGTGGCGGAAAAGACGATTGCTGCGTGGAACTGCCGGAAGCACTGCCGCAGGTAATCGGCGGCGTTCAGGCACAGCAGTTTTAGCTGCTGTTCCCGCCAGGGCGAGTCGCGCTTTTCTGCCCGGGTCAGGCAGCGGTGCTGTTCTGCCGCCAGTTCTTCAATACACAGGTAGCGGTAGAGCGCTTTCAGCCAGTCGGCGATCGCTTCCGGTGGCGACTGGGACTGCTCCCACAACTGGGTGACCACCGCCATCACTTTGTGGGCTGCGCGGGTAATAGCTGTCGGCCGGTTCCCAGCTTCGTCTAGGGGCGTCACCCAGAGTTCACTATCCCGGCTGGCAGTTGTCCCCGCGCTTCCATCCTGTCGCCGTTCCGCTACCCACTTGTCCAGGGATTTCACCAGTGACTGGATGCTCCGGCGCAACGCAGGGTGGGTACCTTTACAGGCCGCAGCGGCGCGGCGACTGTCATTGCCGGTCAGGATGGCGCTGTACATGGCCCGCGCGCGGTCGCCCAGGTTGTGGGCCTCGTCCACCAGCAGCGCCCGCCGCTGGCGCTGGTCCTGCAGGGCATTCAAGCGGACCAGGGGATCGAACACATAGTTGAAGTCACACACCACCAGGTCGACCCAGGGTAGCATCTGCAGCGACAACTCGAACGGACACAGCTGGAAGTCATCCGCCACCCCTGCCACCACCTCCGGAGTCAGCAGGGGTTCGCCCAGCAGTTGCCGCCGTGCCCCGGGCAGGCGATCGAAAAAGCCCCGGGTGCGCGGGCAGATGCCGTCGGCATCCCGGCTACACAGTCCCTGGCGGCAGGCACAGGTCCTGTCGCGGGCCTGTACTTCCAGCAGCGATAGTTTCAGCCCCTTGTCGTGCAGTCGCACCGTGGTTTCCCGCACCACCTGGCGGCCGGAGTTTTTGGCAGTCAGGTAGATGAGCTGGTCCAGCTGTTCCTCCGCCAGCGCCTTGATGGCCGGGAAAAGGGTGCTGACCGTTTTGCCGATACCGGTGGGAGCTTCCACCACCAGTTCGCCGCCGTCGCGCAGGCAGCGGTAAGCCGCCACCGCCAACTGCCGCTGCCCGGGGCGATAAGCGGGGAAGGGGAATGACAGCGCCCGGGCCGAGATGCGCATTTCCTGGCGATGTTCCTGCCAGCTTCGGTGCCACTGCAGATATTCGGTCAGTGCGATGCGCGCAAAGGCTTCCAGTTCAGGCCAAGTGAACTCGCGCAGTTCCGGGTAGGATTTTTTTTCTTTGAGGTTGTGCCACACCATCTGTAGCGCCAGGCGCTCATCGACGGTGACTTCCCGGGCATCAGCCCGCTGTTGCAGGAGATAACAGAAACCATAGATTTTCAGCTGCGCCCAGTGCAACTGTCGCACCGACTCCGATAGCTTCTCGGGCGGGCAGTAGGTGGTCTTGATTTCATCCAGCTGTACCGGCCGGTGCAGGTCCGTTTGCGGGTGCAGGATATCCACCCGGCCGCGGAGAATCACGGACTCTCCTTCGCACAGCCACTGCACCTCCAGCCTGTACTCCGCCTCGCTGCCGGCCGGGCGCTGCTTCTGCAGCTTCTGGTGTGCGCGGATCCCCTCCTGGGCCGAGGGCCCGGAGGCGGTATCGCCGACCAGGTCGCCGCAGCGGCAGGCAAAGGCCACCAGCTCTCCCACCGACAGCAGCAGGGGCCCGGCATCGCTCGGGGCTGTTGTTATCCCGCTCATGGCTGTTGTTATCCCGCTCAAGGCTGTTGTTATCCCGCTCAAGGCTGCTGCCACTCCACATGCAGGACGCGGTGGGGAATCTGGTGTCGCGCAAAGAAGCTCAGCCAGCGCAGCTGGTTCTGTTGCAGCCGGTCGCCGGGGCCCTTCACCTCCACAAGTTCGTAGCCGCCCACCGCCGGAAAGCGGATCAGGTCCGGCAGGCCGTTACGGTGATGGACGATATCGCTCAGCAGGCGGCGAAACAGCGGTCGCCAGTGGTCGGCGGGTATGCGCTCAAGCGCCAGTGCCAGCAGCGCTTTCGGCAGGGCCTCCCAGGCCACCAGCGGATTGGCGATGCCCTGTTTACCGCGGTAGTGCTGCCAGACCCGCCGGGCCAGGCTGTCGCCGTCGAGCTCGGCCAGGCGTTGTTCGAACGTGTTCCGGCGCAGCGGGTAAAAGTCGGGGGTGCGGAAGTCGCTGGGTGCCGCCTGGAATGGGTTGAAGAAAGCGCCGGGCACCGGGGCGAAGACGATGTCCCAGACATAGAGCCCCAGAACCCCGTTGAACAGGCTGTTTTCCACGTAAAAGCACCGGTCCGCCTCCGGGCCGGGCGACGCCTGTTCCAGGTACGCCGCCGCCAGCAGTTCCACGCGTTCGGGAACCTGTGGCAGCACCACAGTTTCCGTCGGCGGCCGGTAGCGGGCCGGTGCTTCCCAGCCCGCCGGGCGCCGCTCTTTCTTCGCCGTGCGATAACCGAAACTCTCGGCAAAAACCTGCTCGGCTTCGTTGTGGGGCGCCGCCAGTATGGCCTGGCACAGGGCCAGGCCCGTGTCTATATCGCCGCGCTTGACGGCGATCCGCGCCCGGCGCTCCCGGGCCGGTGGCCGGGTACAGCGCCGGTACAGCTGCTCGGCGGCCTCCAGCTCCTCCAATCGCTCCAGCTGCCGGGCCAGTGCCAGGCGCAGGCGATCGATGCGCCGGTGCAGGGTGGCATCGCCGTCAAGCGCATCGGGCAACTGTCCGGCCAGTGCAAGGATTGCGTCCCTTCCGCCCTCCAGTGCGCTGTCCAGCTGCGCCAGGCAGCCGTAATATCCCAGGTGCCGGTCGATCTGCATCCGGCTCCGGAACGGCAGGTGCTGTTGATCCAGCGGGTATTCCTCGTAGCGGTACAGACCCAGGTCCCGCAACACATAGTCGGTCAGGTCCTGATTCAGGTTGCCGAAAAAGCACAGCTTGAAGGTCTCGAAGTGCTCCGCCCCCTGTACCGCCAGCAGGGATTCAGCGGCCAGCAGGGCGTCGAGTACCGCCGGTTCCGCGTTTTGCTCCAGCAGGGCCTGCTCCAGCACTGGGCGTTTCAGCGTCTGCGGCAGGGGAGTGGGACTGGAGGCAAGCAGCTCCGTCTTGGTGAACAGCGGCAGGTATTCCTCCAGCGGCAAGGCCGGGTTGCGCCGCAACAAACCGGCCTCGATCAACCGGTCTGCGGCCTGGCCCAGATCGTCGATCTCGGCGTAAGCCAGCTTGCCCTGGCGAAACAGGGCACCGGCTGAGGACGGCACCCCCTTGCGCGACAACAGCCGCACATACAGCCGCTGGCTGTTGATGTCCAGCGCCCGGAAAGCGGCGTAAAACTGCCGCTCCCCGTCCGAGAGCAATGCCTCATAACGCGCCATCACAAACTCCATCAGGGCGTGGAAGTTGGTCAGGTAATAATCCGGTTCCAGTTCAACGGGTGCGGTCATGGTCTACTGCTATTGATCGCGGTTGATTTGCAGGGTTTGTTGCGAAAGCGCTTCTTTGTGGTGGTTTTTTGAGCAGTGCTGCGGAGAGCTTGCCCGCCGTCTGAAAGCTGTATGGTTATACAGCATGTTTGGGGAGTGAACAAACCATGGGACGACTGCCCAGCCATGTCGGGGCGTATGCAGGCTAGTTGCCGATGCTCTTGCGGGGATCAATTCCAACCGAGACGAAGATGACCGGGCACTGTGACGGGGTGCACGGTTTTGGTGTTGAAGACGTCGATGTCAGCGCCCGTACCCCCATGGAGGAAAATCTTTCCGCGGGCATGATTTACTTTGAAGTTGATGGGATGTCACCCGATCGGGTCACGAATCGTTTTTTGGAGCGCAACATCGTCGCCAGTACCACCCCTTACAACCCTTCCTACGCAAGGATCATCGCCCTGGGACTCATCAATTCCACGTCAGAAGTCGAGCCCGTTTTGCAGGCCCTCCGAAAGCTGGGGAAATAGACCAGGCGGTAACGACCGGGGGAGAGCAGCACCGTATATGAATAGACCTGCGGCCATTTGCTGCTCCCTGCCCGGATCAGGCACTCTTTTCCTCGAACGGCTGCAGCTGGCCCTTGCCGGTGGGTGAGGTGGGGGAGGGCATATTCTCACAAGTGCCCTTGGGTACGTATTTCCAGGCGTTGCCCTGGTAGTCCCTTGTGGAGGTGCCCGCGCAGGTCGTGCCAGGGCCGGCGGCGCAATCGTTCTGGCCCTTCATGGCGACACCGTAGCACTTCTCCATGTTTTCCTTGTCTTTCACATCCATGTCTTTGGCCATATCCCTGTCGCCCTCTTTTCGGGCACAGCCTGATACGGCTGCGATCGCTACGGCGGCGCTCAAAGCGAAGGCCAGGGAGGAGGAAGTCAGCTTGCTGTTCATTGTCGCGTTCCTGTTCAAGATGGATGGGGGATTATCGGTAGCCCGACCGATCGGCGGACCGGGCGATTCCGAATACTTCATAGCCGCTGGGGAGCGGCCTGTCACATCTAAAGTGTAGATATTGAGATAGTTTCGTCACTTCATCATTGCTGGCCACCCGTGCCTGTCTGCGCGACAGGCCCCAGCCCAGCGCCTTCCACCGTCGGGCCGCATAGGTCCTCTGGCGTTGGCCTTTGCCCTGGCCAGGCCCAAGCGCACGGTTGCGCTATGTGGAGGACGAAGTGCCGGTCGGGTGAGCCAGTAGGGTTTGGAGGAACGGCCTGTGTTCCCGCTTGGCTATCGGTAGTCCGGATTCGGGTAGTCGAATCGACAGCCGGCTTCCCACTCCGAGCGCTGGTTGCCGTGGGCGGGAATGCCGTCATTGTCGCGGAGCAGTCGCGCCAGGTGCATCAGGTTCCAGGTCATGAAGGTGGTATTGCGATTGGTAAAGTCGTTTCCCGGCCCGCCGGATTCGGGGTCGCGGTAGGAGGGCCCGGGTCCGGCTTCGCCGACCCAGGCCGCATCAGCCTGCGGCGGGATCGCGAATCCCAGGTGCTGCAATGAATAGAGGATATTCATCGCACAGTGCTTGGCACCATCTTCGTTACCGGTAATCAGGCAACCCCCGACACGACCGTAGTAGGCGTATTGGCCCCGGTCGTTGAGCTCCGCTGAATTCGCATAGAGTCGCTCGATCGTCCTGGTGCAGACCGAGGATTTGTCACCCAGCCAGATAGGGGTGGTGATTACCAGAATATCCGCGTCCTTCACCTGTCGGTAAAGCTGCGGCCATTCATCCTTTTCCCAGCCGTGCTCGGTCATGTCGGGATAGATACCGAAGGCGATATCCCGGTCGACGGGGCGGATTACGTCTACCGAAACGCCGTTCTTTTCCATGATCGCCCGGGAAATCTCGATCAGGCCGTCGGTGTGGGAGAGTTCGCGGGAGGGCTTCAGGGTGCAGTTCAGGAACAGGGCCTTCAGGTCGCTGAAATTCCAACGGCTGGATTCGCATTGCTGTCGTTGTTTTTCGTTGAGTTCCATGGCTGCTTGCTTCGGCAAGGGTTCAGTCAATGAGGGTAGGGGAAGCCTGCGGACGGGGCGGACGCGAACAAGGATTCAGCGGACAATATTTGGTTGCGTTTTTCTATTCTGGGGAGGAACTGGAAGGAAACCCCTAATGGATTCGGTGTCCGGATAGCCGCGCAGCACCAGCTCCACACTGTCCAGGCATTGTAGGCATTGATCAGGAATGCCAACTGCTCGTCCCTCGACCAGCCGTCGAATTCCGCTTGTTTAACGGAAGACAGCCGCGCCAAGTCATCCTCCAGTTGCGCGCTCCCGCTGCATGGCGGCGTAATCCAGTGCAGTGGCGTGGCCGTCGCGAATCTGCACCAGGTGCTACCGGAGCAACCGGGCCCAGGCGCCGTGGTTGAAAGCCGCAGTCGTGGTGGAAGAAAGAGAAGGGAAAAAGACAAAGAGGGCAATACCAATAATCCTGCGCACGATTCAGTTCCTCATCCAATGGTGATAGCGCTCGAGCCATGCGAGCAGCTTTTGCGGCGCATGATTGCGTTTCCATTCACCCGCGGCGTATTTATTGGCTTCCGCCCAAGTGGGATAGGAGTGGATAGTGCCGAGGATTTTGTCTTTGCCCGGCGGGGTCAGCACCTTGACGAAAACCCTCGGTGGCGTTTTCGGTGATGGCCCTGTCCAGCTCCGCGATATCGTAGCGGGTGACTTCGAAGGGGATCTCTTTTTCCTTCGCCTCCCGCTCGTTCAGTCCCACCCGCGCCACTTCCGGATCAATAAAGATGGTCCAGGGCACGACGCGGTAATCCGCCTTGAATTTCTTGAACTGCCCGAAAAGTGCATTGACCGACGCGTACCAGGCCTGGTGCGCGGCGACGTGGGTGAACTGGTAGGGGCCGGCGACGTCGCCGGCGGCGTAAATATTGCGATGCAGGGTCTGCAGGTATTCACTTTTGGCGCTTCTGATCAGCGTCTTGCTGGGCACACAGCCGTAATTGAGGCAGTCGCCACCCATTTTATGGGATTCCACCAAGGTCACTTTTGCCTTGACCGCGGCGGCGATATAGGCGCTTACCAGGCCGGCGGCACCGGCACCAATGACGACGAGATTGCGGTCATATTTGGATTTCATTTATGCCTCATGCGGCCGGTCCGCGCGCCGGCGTTGAATAAGAGCCCGTCGATACAGTGGCTGATGAGGCGGCACAGGGATTGAAAAAATTGCCAGGAATCGAGCTCCTCTTCATTGTTCGATGGCGGTGATCAACCGCTCCCGCAGCAGCACCGCCAGGCAGGCGGGAAGGTCGAAATCCGGATCTCCTACCCGGGCCAGTTCCGCGGCTTCCGCCAGGGTTGCGCCCCGCTGCAGGGTGCTGGCAAAGAGGCAGTCGCCGGCGCGCATCCTGAGGACCGCCACCTGCAGGTCGCTGCGCAGTATCCAGGCGTTCTCCTCGACAGCCGGGTCGATACCTGTAATTTCTCCGTGCCCCTGGTGTGCCGCCCACAGGGACGCGACGGCCCAGGGGGACTGCACTATGTGCAGGGACGGATGCAGGCAAAAACGGCTTGCCGCGAGTATGTCCGTATCGTCCAGCAGCGCCCCAATCCGGTCGGGGGCCACAGGGGCCGCGTCCGCGGCGTGGTAGGCGCGGATGCAGGCCAACTCCAGCCGCGCCGTATCCGCGAGGTAGGGCAGCCCCGCCGCCGGGGAAAAGGCGGCGATGAATGTCGGAAACTCGCCGCCATAGCCCACCAGAAGCGGGCTGCGTGGCGGGGCGGCGCGCACGAATTCCCGCGCCATGGCGCGGAAGAATTTTTCACCCACCAGTTGCTGGGTGACCGGGAAGCCGTCCGCCAGCGCGTCCACCAGCGACACGGTGACATTGTTGCGGTAGACCGCAAAGCGCCGCGCCGGGTCTGAGCCGTTCCAGGTGCGCAGTCCCGGGGGCGGTGGCCGCTCCGGGTCGAGCAGGGCGTCTATCCACTCGGCTTCGGGCTTCACCGGACGGCTCCTTCATTGGCTGAAGGCGCTGCATTGGCTGAAGGCTCTTCATTGGCTGAAGGCTCTTCATTGGCTGAAGGCTCCCGCATCGGTTGCAGCAGCGCTTCCGCCCGGTGTGCCTCCGCGAGCAATGTGTCCAGTTCGGGCACATCGTTGTCCCATTCGATCAGCGTCGGCGCCGGGCCTATCCGATCCAGCAGCTCCGCATAGAGTTGCCACACCGCATCGTCCACCCGGCTGCCGTGGCTGTCGATCAGCAGGGTTGCGTTGGCCGCATCCCGGTCACGGGAGAAACCCGCAAGGTGGATTTCCTCCACCGAATTCAGCGGCAGGGCGGCAAGGTAGGCGCGCGGGTCCCGGTTGTGATTGGTGCAGGAGACGTAGACATTGTTTACATCCAGCAGCAGGCCACAGCCGCTGCGCCGCACTACTTCGCCGATAAAGTCCGTCTCGCTGTAGCCTGACTGCTCGAACTCTATATAGGTGGCGGGGTTTTCCAGCAGCAGGCGGCGACCGAGAAAATCCTGCACCCGCTGGATATGTTCGCACACCCGCGCCAGGGTCTCTGCGGTGTAGGGCAGGGGCAGCAGGTCGTTGATAAAGGTACCGCCGTGGCCGGACCAGGCCAGGTGTTCGGAAAAGGATTGTGGCTCATAGCGCGCCAGCAGCGCGCGCAGCGCCTCCAGGTGCTGCTTGTCCGGCGGCGCTTCACCGCCGAGGGACAGACCCACGCCGTGTACGGACAGGGGATAGTTTTCCCGGATGCGACCGAGGTAGTGGTGAAAGGGGCCGCCGGCGACGAAGTAGTTTTCCGCGTGGATCTCGAAAAACCCGATATCGGGTTTCGAGTCGACAATGGCGGCGAAGTGTTGTGGTTTCAGCCCAATGCCCGCGCGGATCGGCAGCTGTACGCCAGCCACAGCGGCGGAAGCGCCACCTGGACTATCCCTGTTCATTGTCCTTCTCGGCGGCTCTGGGCCGGCGCGGTGGCAATGACTACCGCGGCGGAAAGGGCAATGGCCAGTGAGGTAGATGTCAGTTTGCGGTTGATGATCGTGCTCCTGTTCAACTTTGGCTGGGAAACGTCGGTAGGGAACATGGGGTCCCCAGGCATCGGCGATGCCTGGACCGGTTCTGAACTCTTCGTCGCTGCGAAGACGCGGCCAGTTACACCCTCATTGTAGAATTCTGGGCCACTATTGACTTTCCGCAGGGAATGAAATGGTCGGCCCAATCGACAGGCTATTGTCGGCGCGGCCGAAATCAAACATATTCCATCTATCGGGGTTGGGGGAACAACGGATGGACAGCGACCAGATTCGGACACTCAAATCGAAGCTCCTCGAGATGAAAGCGGCGCTGGAGGCGGACACGGACTCGGGTCAGGCGGACACTGTCGAGCTGGACCAGAGCCGCGTGGGGCGTCTCTCGCGCATAGACGCCCTGCAGTCGCAGCAACTGGCGCTGGAGGCCGGACGGCGCCGGGAGCGCCAGCGGCTCGCCATCGAGGGCGCCCTGCGCCGCATCGAGTCCGGTGACTACGGCTACTGCTACGCCTGTGGTGAGGAGATGTCCTTCGAGCGCCTGAGTTTTGATCCCACGCTCACTCGTTGTATCGAATGCGCCTCCCTTTAACTTGTGTGACTTTGGCTTCCCGCCGTTGCTGAATAGACCTCGCCTTCTATGCGGTGACTATTCTCTGATCACTGATGCCAGCACGGCTGCCAGCAGCACAAATACCGCAGAAATCCACAGGCAGGCCTCCAGCCCCGAAACCTGATACACCCAACCGGACAGAATGGTGCCGGTAAGCCGTCCCATCGCATTGGCCATGTAGTAGAAGCCGACATCCATGGAAACCCCGTCCTCCCGAGCATGGCGGACGATGAGGTAACTGTGCAGCGAGGAGTTAACCGCGAAGAGGAAACCGAACAGCATCAGTCCGCCCAACAGGCTGACGGCGGGATGAATGCCCGCGTGCAGGGCCACTGCAATCAGTGCAGGAATTGCGGCGAGCACGCCGGCCCAGAGGAATGCGGTCTTGGCGGTCGGCGGTCCGCCGGTAAAACGGGGCGCCAGGGACTGCACGATGCCGTAGCCGATAATCCACAGTGCCAGGAAGCCGCCTACTTTCCAGTGGTCCCAGCCGAACTGGCTGGCGAGAAAAACCGGCAACGCCACCACAAACCAGACATCCCGTGCCGCAAACAAAAACAGCCGTGCCGCGGAGAGCAAATTGATTGCGCGACTTTTGGAGAAGATATCGCGGAATTTGCTTTTCGCCTTGGCCTTACCCAGATCCCTTTTCAGCAGCAGGACACTCGCCAGCCACACCAGCGCCAGGGCAATGGCCATCGCCGCGATTGCGCTCCGAAAACCGAGTAGTGCCAGCAACGCGCCGCCGAGGAAAAAGCCAACGCCCTTCAGGGCATTTTTCGATCCGGTGAGAATGGCGACCCATTTGTACAAGGTGCCCTGGGCTTCCGCGGGCACCAACAGTTTGATGGCGCTCTTGGCGCTCATCTTGTTGAGGTCCTTGGCGATACCGGACAGCGCCTGGGCGGCCATGACCCAGGGCACTGTCAGCAGGGCCGTGGGCACGAGCAACATGGAAAGCGCAACCACCTGCAGCGCGAGACCGATATTCATCGTGTAGTTCAGCCCCAGGCGCGCGCCCAGCCAGCCACCCACCAGGTTGGTCACCACGCCGAAGAACTCGTAGAACAGGAACAACAGGGCGATCAGCAGCGGGCTGTATCCCAGGTCGTGGAAATAGAGCACCACCAGCATGCGCAGGGCGCCATCGGTGAGAGTGAAGGCCCAGTAGTTGCCGGTGACCAGCAGATACTGGCGGACCTGGGGGGACAGTGATGAAATCCAATGCATTTTGGTCTGGGTTTTACTTATCCATGGAGCCTACCATGCGCGCCAACTCCGCGGTGCGGTTGGCGTAGCCCCATTCGTTGTCGTACCAGGCGTAGATCTTGACCTGGGTGTCATTGACCACCATGGTGGAAAGCGCATCGACGACACTGGAGCGCGGGTCCGTCTTATAGTCGATGGATACCAGGGGGCGTTCCTCATAGCCGAGGATATCCTTCAGTTCTCCCTCCGCCGCCGTCTTGAGCGCGCGGTTGACTTCCTCCGCAGTGGTTGCGCGCTCCACTTCAAACACGCAGTCAGTCAGCGAGGCATTGGCCAGCGGGACGCGTACCGCGTGGCCGTTCAGCTTGCCGGCGAGTTCCGGGAAAATGGCCGTGATCGCCGTTGCGGAACCGGTGGTGGTGGGAATCAGGCTCATGCCGCAGGCGCGCGCGCGGCGGAGGTCTTTGTGCGGTGCGTCGAGGATCGTCTGGGTATTGGTGAGGTCGTGGATGGTGGTCATGGAGCCGTGGCGGATGCCGAACTGCTCGTGGATCACCTTGACGACCGGCGCCAGGCAGTTGGTGGTGCAGGAAGCGGCGGTGACGATGCGATGCTTTTCCTTGTCGTAGCGCTGGTGGTTCACGCCCATCACCACATTGAGCACGCTCGCTTCCTTGACCGGCGCGGTGACCACCACGCGCTTTACACCCTGGTCCAGGTAGGCCTGCAACAGTTCGGTGGACCGCATCTTGCCGGAGGCTTCGATCACCAAGTCGCAGCCGGACCAGTCGCTATCGCCGATGGCCTTGTTGCGCGTGCAGCGCAGGCGCCTTTGGCCGATGGCGATAGTGTCGCCGTCGGCCTGCGCTTCATGCCGCCAGCGGCCGTGCACCGAATCGAAATTCAGCAGGTGCGCCAGCGTCTCGGCGTCCCCGGCGGGATCGTTGATCTGTACAAATTCGACATCCTCCCAGTCCCAGCCCGCGCGCAGAACCAGGCGGCCGATACGGCCAAAGCCGTTGATGCCTATCTTGATGGTCATCTCTGTTCTCCGGTAATCAATAAGTCATGTGTTTCGCTGCTGAACCAGTGCCTGGTCCTGTTGGCAAAGTAGACCAGTGACAACATCACCGGCACTTCCACCAGTACACCCGCCACCGTGGCCAGCGCCGCGCCCGAGTGCAGGCCAAACAGGGAAATGGCAACGGCCACGGCCAGTTCGAAGAAATTGGAAGTCCCGATCAGCCCGGCTGGGGCGGCGACACTGTGCGGCAGCCGCAGGCGCCGGGCGGCCAGATAGGCGATCGCGAAAATGCCGTAGCTCTGGATCAATAGTGGGATGGCGATCAGCAGGATAGTCTGCGGCTGGGCCAAAATCGCCTGCGCCTGGAAGCCGAACAGCAATACCACCGTGCACAACAGGCCGAATATCGACCAGTGCTTGATCCGGCGCAGGAAATCCTCAACCCGCGCATAGCCGCCGCGCTCCTCGAGCTTCTGCCGGGTCAGGATACCCGCTCCCAGCGGCAACACCACGTACAGGGCAACCGACAGCAGCAGTGTCTGCCAGGGCACCTGGATATCGCTGATGCCGAGCAACAGGGCGGTGATGGGTGCAAAGGCGAAAACCATCACTATGTCGTTGATGGAAACCTGGACCAGGGTGTAGTTGGGATCGCCCTTGGTGAGATGGCTCCAGACAAACACCATCGCCGTGCAGGGCGCCACGCCCAGCAGAATCATGCCGGCGATGTATTCGCCAGCCGATTGGGGGTCAACCCACTCCGCAAACAGTACGCGAAAAAAAAGCCAGCCCAGCGCGGCCATGGTGAAGGGCTTGACTAGCCAGTTAATTACCAGGGTCAGCGCCAGCCCCTTGGGTCGTTTGTGAACCTGCCTGACGGAGGTGAAATTCACCTGCACCATCATCGGGTAAATCATCGCCCAGATGAGCAGCGCCACCACCAGGTTGACGTGGGCGATTTCCAGGCTGGCAATGGCCGCAACCCCCCTCGGGAACAGGCGGCCCAGCGCTACGCCGGCAAGGATGGCGAGGCCGACCCAGAGGGTCAGGTAGCGCTCAAAGTTTCCCATGACGCTCCCCGGCCAGTTGCCGCGTGATCGCTTCAGCGAGAATGCTGCGGCAGGCGTTGTGGGTGCATAAAAACAACAATTTCATCGTCAGTGATTCCGGTGGCATGGGCTATAGAGGTGTCGCTGATGAGCGGATTCAGCAGCAGAGCCGTGAGCGCTCCGGCCTGTCGCCCATGCGACGCAGCTGGTCCAGGCTCTCTTCGATATAGGGCTGATTGGCGTCCAGGGTCTGCTGCAAAACTGCCTTGGCCCAGTCGTCAAGCGCTGGATTGATGCGGTAGAAAACCCACTGCCCCTGGCGCCGGTCGAGCAGCAGCTCGCATGAGCGCAGCTGCGCCAGGTGGCGGGATACTTTGGGCTGGATCTCACCGAGCGCTTCGGTCAGCTCGCACACGCAGAGCTCTTCTTCCCGCTGGATCAGCAGCAGGCAACGCAGCCGGGTTTCGTCGGCCAGGCATTTGTAGAACTGGAGGGGGCTCACGCTTTCTCTCTCTTCTCCTTGGTCTGCACCAGGACGAACATCTTGATGCGCTCGTTCAGTTCCTTCAGGGTCGTATTGAAGGGGTTGAGACCTCCCCGGGTCTTGGGATCGGCGAAATCCCAGGCGATGACTTCGGGCGCGCCGGGGACGGCACCACACTCCTGGTGCGCCTTGTCGCAGAGCGTGATCACAAAGTCGAACACCTGCCCCGCGAACTCCGATTCGTGCTTGCTGCGCAAGCCTTCGGTGGACACGCCCATCTGTTCCAGCGCCCGGATGGCCCTGGGGTCTACCGACTCCGGCGCGGTGCCGGCGCTGGAGACCTCGAAGTGCTCCCCGGCCTGGTGGCGGAGCAGGGCCTCGGCCATTTGCGAGCGAGCGGAGTTGCCCACGCAGAGAAAGAGTACGCGCTTCTTCATGTCGGTCACTCTAGCGGATATATGGATTTCAGTATATCTGGATATTCGTATATGTAAACCGGCAAAGCGGGGCGCCTGGCTGTCGGAGCCAGTTTGGAATTTCCCATAGAATTCTCGAACCCGGTTCGGTTCACAACGCCGTCATGTCACTGCAACAGTGATGTGCTTCCATCATCCGCCTTCCATCCGCTTAACCAATAACGACAGGGCAGGAATGACCATGGGCGATCATCCCGTAGAAGACAGCAACCGCTCCGGCAACACCACTATCGAGGATGTGATACAGAGGCGCGTCAGCCGCAGGAAGCTTTTGGCCGGGGGCCTGTCGGTAACCGCCGTTTCCTTCCTGAGTTCCCTGGGCCTATCCGGCTGCAGTGACAGCGATCCCAGACTTCCGTCCCTGCCGGACAATCCGGAAGAGCCAGAGCCTCCCATCGAACTCGGATTTGTCGCTGTGGCAAAAAGCCTCGCGGACCGGGTGGTGCTCCCCGCGGGCTATTCCGCGCACGTACTTTACGCCCTGGGCGACCCGCTTAGCGCGGATCTGCCCGATTATCAAAACGACGGCCATGACGACGGCCACTGGGATCGCCGCTCGGGGGATCATCACGATGCCATGGCCTTCTATCCGTTGCCCAAAGGCAGCAATTCGTCCGATCGCGGGCTGCTGGCGGTGAATCACGAAGAAATTACCGAGGCTTATCTGCATGAAGCCGGTCCCACCGTTGATGAAAACGGCATGCGCCCGCTGGCGCAGGTGATCAAGGAACAACAGGCTATCGGAGTCGCCGTCGTCGAGATCCGCAAGACCGGCAATAGCTGGGGTGTGGTTCGGGATTCCGCCTTGAACAAGCGCTGGCATGTCAACAGCCCCATGAAAATATCGGGGCCCGCACGCGGCTCTTCGCTGCTCACGACAGCTTTGTCCGGCGACGGCATCGACACCTACGGCACCATCAATAACTGCGGCAACGGCGTGACCCCCTGGGGCACCTACCTGACGGGTGAAGAAAACTTCTTTGCTTATTTCACCTTGGACGACGCGGCCAGCGATTCCGAGGAACTCGGCCGTTACGGCATTCGCTCCGGTACGCGCCTGTTCAACTATAAGGACTGGGATAAAGCCGAGGGTGCCGAAGGGCTGCAGTCCCGCTTCAATGTCTCCCGCTTGGGCGAATCCGCCGCCACAGACTTCCGCAACGAGCCCAATCACTTCGGCTACATAGTGGAAATCGATCCATACAACCCGGATTCCACGCCCAAGAAGCGCTCCGCCATCGGTCGCTTCTCCCATGAGGGGGCCTGGTTCGCGCCGGCCGTCGAGGGGCAGCCGCTGGTATGCTACTCAGGCGACGATGCCCGCAACGAATACATCTATAAGTTCGTTTCCACGCAAAACTGGAATCCCGCGGACGCCAGCGGAGGCATGGAAGTCGGCGACAAGTATCTCGACGAGGGTATTCTGTATGTGGCCAGATTCAATGACGACGGCAGCGGTGAATGGCTGCCGTTGACCACGGATAACCCGGCACTGCAGGGCATGACCGCCGACGAGATCGCCATCCATACGCGCATTGCGGCAGACCGGGCGGGCGCCACCGCCATGGACCGCCCCGAATGGGGCGGCGTCAACCCGACCAACTCGGAAGTCTATTTCGCCCTCACCAACAGCAGCAGTTCCAGCAGCGGGCGCGGCCAGGGCGGCACCTCATCGCAACCGCGCAACGCCGCCAATCCGCGCAGCTACAATGCCGAAGGCGATCCCGCCGGGGCCCAGGGCAATATCAACGGCCACGTAATCCGCTGGAAAGAGAGCGAAGGGAGCAATGCTTTCGAGTGGGATATCTATGCTTTCGGTGCGCGCGCCGCCTATATGAACCCGCAAGTGAATATCTCTGCGCTCGACGACAGCAACGATTTCTCATCCCCCGACGGCCTGTGGTTCGACAAGCGCGGCCTGCTGTGGCTGCAAACCGACGACGGCGCCTATACCGATGTCAGCAACTGCATGATGCTCGCGGCCGTCCCCGGAACCGTCGGCGATGGCAGTGCGGTCTCCGTCGGCGGCGCTGATGGAGAAAGTGTCACCACCTACGCTGGCGCGGCACCCGGCGACAGTATGCGCCGCTTCCTGGTGGGCGTACCCGGCAGTGAAATCACCGGGGTGGACATGACCCCGGACAACCGCACCATGTTCGTGAATATCCAACACCCGGGCGAACGCGGTGACCTCGAGAATATCCAGAGTAGCTGGCCCAATCCCAACGGCAATGCTTTGGCGGATGCCGTACCGGGAGAACGGCCGCGCAGCGCCACCATTGTGATTACCCGGGACGATGGCGGCGAGATCGGCGTCTAGCGCCAATACTGTTGGGTTAACCTTGTAGACATCATGGATTGCACTGCTTGAAATTTAGGCTGCAATCCATGAAGTCCGAGGGATTGGTCAATATTTGAGCCAAAAGAAAAAGCCTTTTGTCTCAAATAATAGTTGCAGTGCAATCCATATCAGGAGCCTGCTTGCAGGCTCCTGACCCTCGGTGCCGAAGGCTTCGACGGCGGCATCCATGGCCAGGGCGTCCACGGTTACCTGCTAATGTCGAATACTAAACAGTATTAGACATATCATATTGAGACCTGTAGAATGGCATTCCCACTGGAAAACCCGGACTTCAGGCGCACTTATGGCTATCCCTAAACCCGTCCCGCTGTATCCGACCTATGCCGAACTCAAGGACTTCAGCTTCAACGACTATCCAGATCTCCGGGACTTCCTGGAATCCGGCGAGTCCTGGTGGCAGGCCCACTGGCGCTGGGGCCAGGAGTTCCTGAGCTACACGGGCCGCAACAAGTCCGAGCATACCTTTACACGCTTTCGCAATGAGACCGAACGCTTCCTGTTGTGGGTGTTCCTGGTCAAAGGCACACCCATGGAGCGACTGCGCAAGGCCGATATCCTCGAGTATGCGGATTTCTGCTGGCAGCCGCCGGTATCCTGGATCTGCCTGGCCAATCACGAAAAGTTCCTGCTTAACAACGGCCGCCATGTTCAGAATCCAACCTGGGCGCCGTACAAGCTCAGGTTGCCGAAAAACAGTCAGTCCAGTGCTGCAGAGCCCGACAAGAGAAAGTACAGGCCATCGCAACAAACCCTGACCGCCACTTTCACTGGAATCATCGCTTTCTATAAGTACTTGATGAACGAGGAATATCTGTACGGCAATCCCGCACAGATTGCCAAGATCGATTGCCGCCATTTCATTAAGGATGCACAGGTCAAGGAGATTCGGCGTTTAACCGAAGCACAGTGGCAGTATGTCTTTAATGTGGCTTTGAACCTGGCGGAAGAGGATCCTATCCACGAGCGTAGCCTTTTCGTGATTTGTGCGTTGAAGACGCTGTTTTTACGTATATCAGAGTTGTCGGAACGAAGGAACTGGACACCGGTCATGAGCCATTTCTGGGAGGATTCAGACGGTAATTGGTGGCTAAAAATCTTCGGGAAAGGCCGCAAGCTGAGGGATATTACGGTTCCCCCCAGCTTTATTGAATATCTCAAACGCTATCGTCGCTACCGGGGCCTGAGCCCTCTTCCTTCAGTGGGAGAAAACCACCCCCTGGTCGAGAAAGTCCGCGGCCAGGGCGGCATGACGTCACGGCAGCTTACCCGCATCGTTCAGCAGGTTTTTGATAAAGCCTATGAAGCAATGCGCCTGGCCGAAGGTGAGGACAAAGCACGCAAACTGAAAGAGGCTTCCACACACTGGTTAAGACACACGGGCGCAAGTATGGAAGTTGAGCGCGGCCGTGCTTTAAAGGATCTTTCCGAAGACTTGGGGCATTCAAGTATGGCTACTACCGACACCGTGTATGTACAAACGGAGAATCGGGTGCGCGCGCAGAGCGGTAAAGGCCGTGGAGTCAATTAAAAATCAGACAATACGCTCCGGCGCTGTACTCTTTTCCAGATACACGGCAATCAGCTTTGACGTGGGTGTGTAGCTGCCGACGCCATAACTTTCCAGGGGCACCAGTGGGTTGGCTTCCGGGTAATAGGTGGCGGCGTGGCCTGGAGGAATGTCGTAGGCGATCAAGGTAAAACCCTTCACCCGGCGTTCGATGTCGTCATCCCACAGCGATACGATGTCGACCTTCTGCCCCTCTTCGAATCCCAGCCGATCGATATCCTCCCTGTTGGCGAACAACACCTGCCGCCCGCCGGTGATTCCGCGGTAGCGGTCGTTGAGGCTGTATACCGTGGTATTGAACTGGTCGTGGGAGCGCATTGTTTGCAGGATCAAATCCGGCTTGCGCGATTTTTGCCGCACGCCGTCCCTGAGGAGGGATTCCAGCAGCGGGTTGCTCATAAACTTCGCCCGCCCGGTATCGGTATTCCAGCGCCGCTGCCTCGCAGCATTCTGCAAGTAGAAACCTCCGGGTACCTTGATCTTATTGTCGAAATCCTCAAAGCCGGGAATGACGTCGGCGATCAGGTCGCGAATCCTGCTGTAGTCCTCGATCAGGGACAGCCAGTCGACCACGTCTTTCCCTACCGTCGCGTCGGCGATACCGGCAATAATCGCGCACTCCGAACGCATCTGTGACGAGAGCGGGCGCAGCTGGCCAAACGAGGCATGCACCATGCTGAAGGTGTCCTCGACGGTGACGGCCTGTGGTCCGCTTGCCTGCAGGTCCATATCGGTCCTGCCCAGGCACGGCAGAACCAGTGCCTCGCGACCGGTTACCAGGTGGCTGCGATTGAGCTTGGTACTGATCTGCACCGTCAAACGGCAGGACTGCAATGCCTTGTGTGTTCGCCCCCTGTCGGGTGCCGACTGCGCAAAGTTCCCTCCCAGGCCGATAAATACCTTGATCCTCCCCTCGATCATGGCGCCGACGCTCTTTACGACATTGACGCCAGTGTCACGCGGGCATGTGAACCCAAAGCGCCGCTCGATCGCATCGCGCAATTCGGCCGGCGGCTGTTCGCAGATTCCCATGGTGCGGTCACCCTGGACATTGCTGTGCCCGCGGATGGGGCAAAGCCCCGCACCCGGGATCCCAATCTGGCCGCGCAGCAGCATAAGGTTGGCCATCTCCTGGATGGTCGAAACCCCATGCCAGTGTTGCGTGATGCCCATTCCCCAGCAGAAGATGACGCGCTTTCCTCTGGCGTAGAGGTCGGCGATCCGCTCCAGTTCCATCTTTTGCAGGCCACACTGCTCCAGGATTGGCTGCCAGCCGGTTTCCTCCACCATGGCTCGGTAGTCCTCGAACCCGTTGCAGTGATCCTGAATGAAATCCGGGTCGAGCGGTCCCTGCCCGCCCTCCTTCTCCGCCTCCCCCTGCCTTTCGAACAACAGCTTGGCGACGCCGCGAACGACGGCCATATCGCCACCGAGCGCCGGGCAAAAGTAGGCGGTACTTGTCGGCCTGGATCCATTTGTCAGCATCTCGACCGGACTCTGCGGGGGCTGGAAGCGTTCCAGGCCGGGTTCCCGAAGCGGGTTGATGGCCACCACCTGAGCGCCGCGCCGCACGGCCCTGCTCACCGGGTCCAGCATGCGCGGAGCGTTGGTGCCGGGATTCTGCCCGAAGATAAAGATGGTGTCGGCCCGCTCGAGATCCTCATAGGTACAAGTGCCCTTGCCTACGCCGATACTTTCTCCCAGGGCTACCCCGCTCGCTTGATGGCACATGTTGGAGCAGTCCGGCAGGTTGTTGGTGCCGTAGACCCGGGCGAATAACTGGTACAGAAAGGCCACTTCATTGCTGGCTCGCCCGGATGTGTAAAACGCCGCTTCGTCCGGAGACTCCAGTGCGTTCAGGTGCCGCGCGATAATGGCAAAGGCGTCGTCCCAGGTGATCGGCCGGTAATGATCCGTGTTGCCGTCATAGTACATGGGCTCCGTCAGCCGACCCTGGTATTCGAGCCAGTAGTCATCGTGCCGGAGTAACTGCTGGATGCTGTTTTCGCGAAAAAATGCGGCATCGACGCGACGACTGGTCGCCTCCCAGTTGGTCGCTTTGGCGCCGTTCTCGCAAAAACGAATTCGGCCCTCATCCGGCGCTTCACCCCAGGCGCAGCTGGGACAATCAAATCCACCGTGATGATTGATGCGCAGCAGCAATTTTATGTTTTTTAGCGCCTGCTCACTTTCGAGCGTGGTGTGGGTGACACTGCGCAACGCGCCCCAGCCCGCAGCCGGGCGGTGATAGGGACGAAAACGGAAAGGTTCGACGGGCGCTTTCATTGGGGCTCCTCAAGGCATTCCGGCTGCTTTCCGGACCGTCTGGTGCAACAAATCGAGGGGGGCGCGCGATCAGTGTACGCTGATGTCGCTCAAGGATGGCCGGCAACTTCTTCTCTACGATGGTAGCAAAACCTTGACCTAACGCTCCTTTTTGATATTCAACACCTGCTACTTCACGAATTGGGCGCCAGACAGCTGGCATTGAAGTGGGATTGACAGTAACTTTCGCGCCGCAATTTTTTACAGCGTTACCACCTTTGTAACGCACCCCTTCCCCATGGCCCCCGAGTAGCGGGCGCCAGTATCCGGAACGCGAAGCCTCCACAAAAACACAATAAGGCCCTTTTCCCCGGCTTGCCGCCAGACGGGAGAAGTGTGCGTGTCGTTATCGGCTTGACGAAGGTGGGTTTGCCCGTAGCCCCTCCAGGGGAACCGACAAGTTCATTTTTTAAGGATAGTGAGATGCTCGAGGTAGTTCTGGTCGCGATGCTAGGTGCATCCCTGGTTTCGCCATTGTTCCTGTTGCGCAGGATTTTCCGCTCGAAAAAGCACATCGTGCGGGTGGTGATGGGTCCGGGACACTCGGCCGGCTCCCTGCCGGCGCACGCGCGGGTGCCCTGAGGTGTCCGTGGAAAGAGCGGGCACCGCACTGCCCCCCTTCATTGAACAGTGCCGGGAGTGGTGCCAGGGCACAGCAAGTCCCTGGCTTCGGTTGCAGCGGTTTGTGGGGCAGATGACTGACAGGCTGAGGATCCGCGACTCGGGCGGTCGCGTCCCGGCGACGCTGCCCGAGGAACCAGCGGCGATTGCGGTGCTGTGCTATTGGCACGGGCAGTGGATACTCGGCATGTGCCCTACCCGGATCTGCGAAAACACGGTGTCGATTGCCTGCGCCTGCCGGGCGTTCCTGCTGGCCCGTGAACTGTGCCCGGAAGTTTTCGACGCGGGTGTGAGCCGGGTTTTCGAGGAGTTGCTGGATTTTACCTACCAGGTGGAAACCACCCTGCTGATGGACCTGCCTGTGGGGGCCAAGTCCCTGCGCCTGGAGAGTCTGGCCGAATCCATCTACCACAGCTGCGAGCGATTGCCGCGGCCGGAGGATTGCGCCGGAGGCCGCGGCACCATTCGCTAGACTGATTGGGTGGTGCCGGAAATCCGGCAGCGGCCGACGAGGGAGCCCGATATGCCACATACACCCAAGACAGTGACACCCCCCCTGCCCGGTGCCGAGCCTTTCGGCGAGCCCCTGCTGGCGCAGCTGGCCGCGGCCATTCGCGCGATGGGTGCCGATTACCGGCCGCGCACCAGGCACCTGAGGGATGACGGCTCGGCCAGGTACACCAACCGCCTGCTCCTAGAGTCCAGCCCCTACCTGCTGCAGCACGCCCACAACCCGGTGAACTGGTATCCCTGGGGCGAAGAGGCCTTCGCCACTGCGACAAAACTGCGCCGGCCTGTGCTGCTCAGCGTGGGTTACTCCACCTGCCACTGGTGCCACGTGATGGAGGAGGAGTCTTTCGAGGATGAGGAGATCGCGCGGGAATTGAACCGCCGCTATATCGCCATCAAGGTGGACCGGGAGGAGCGCCCGGATATCGACGCGGTGTACATGGGCGCTGTGCAGGCGTTGACCGGCACTGGCGGCTGGCCGATGACGGTGTGGCTGACGCCCGAGGGCAAGCCTTTCTATGGCGCTTCCTATCTCCCCGCCCGCGACAGTGCCTATGGCGGCCACTCCGGCTTTCTCACCCTGTTGCGGAACCTGGCGGACGCCTACCGCCAGCAAATCGACAAGGTGACCCAGGCGAGCCAAGGGCTGGCGCAGGCGGTGGCGCGGATGCTGGCGCCGCAGACCGGCGGCGAGCTGCCCGGCACGGATCTGCTGCGCGACCTCGTGGCCCAGTATCGCCAGGTCTACGATTCGGAAAACGGCGGCATCGACGGCGCGCCGAAATTTCCCAGCAGTCTGCCGGTGCGCCTGCTGCTGCGCCACTACCGCCGCAGCGGCGACGCTATCGTGTTGGAGATGGCCATCAACACACTGGAGAAAATGGCGGCCGGCGGTATGCGCGACCAGGTGGGCGGCGGGTTCCACCGCTACTCCACCGACGCCCGGTGGCAGGTGCCGCACTTCGAAATCATGCTCTACGACAATGCACTGCTGGCCATCGCCTATCTCGAGGCTTTCCAGGTCACCGGCGAAGCCCGCTTCAAAAATGTATCGGAAGAGATTCTGCAGTTTGTGCAGCGGGATATGCGCTCCCCGGAAGGCGCCTTCTATTCCGCCACCGACGCCGACAGCCCGGCACCGGACGGGCACCGCGAAGAGGGCCGCTTCTTCACCTGGACCCCGGTGGAAATGGAGGCTGTGCTGGACCCGGAGGAGGCGCGACTGGCAAAGCACTACTACCAGGTCAGCGATCGCGGCAATTTCGAGGGCCGCAGTATCCTGCACACGCCGCAGCCACTGGAACAGGTGGCCGAAGCACTCAATCTACCCGTGGGACGGGCGCAGTCCCTATTGGTGTCGGCGCAGGAAAAGCTCTATCGTACCAGGGCCCGGCGCCCTGCCCCGCACCGGGACGAAAAAATCCTCTGCGCCTGGAATGGCCTGATGATTTCCGCCTTCGCCAGGGCCGGCCTGGTGCTGAACGAGCCTCGCTACACGGAGAACGCCAAGACCGCCGCGGACTTCCTGCTGGACAAGCTGTGCGAGGGAAAACAATTATTCCGCAGCTTCAAGGACGGGCGCGCTCATCAGTCGGGCTTCCTGGAGGACTATGCGTTTACCATCGCAGCACTGCTCGATCTCTACGAGGCGAGTGGGGAGATCCGCTGGCTGCGGCAGGCGCTGGCGCTTGAGCGGACCCTGAAGGCACACTTTGAAGATCCGCAGGGCGGATTCTTCCGCACCGGTGACGAGCAGGAAATCCTTCTGGCGCGGGAAAAACCCGGCTTCGACGGCGCCGAACCCTCGGGCAATTCGGTCGCCCTGCTCAATCTTTTGCGCCTTCACGAGTTCACCGGTGACGGGCGTTTTCGCGAGCGCGCAGTAAAGGGCCTGCGCGCCTTTTCCGGCAGCCTGCGGGCCAGCCCCAGGGCCCTGTCGGAAATGATGCTGGCGCTGGATTTCCACCTCGACAAGGCCAAGGCCATCGTCATCATCGCCCCGCAGGGAGAGGTCGGCTCTGCCGCACCGCTACTCGAGGCGCTGCGGCAGAGCTTCCTGCCCAACCGCGTTCTCGTGGTGGTGGAGGAAGGGCCCGAACTGCAGCGCCAAGCGGAACTTGTGCCGCTGCTCGAGGGCAAGAAAGCCCTGCAGGGCCGGGCCACCGCCTATGTGTGCGTCCACGGTAGCTGCCAGCTGCCCACCGTGGATGCGGATGTCTTCGCCGGGCAGGTGGCGCGGGAGGAGCCTTTGGGAGGCCCGGCGCGCCCGTCTTGATTTTACCGCGCTATTCAACCCGCTATCAGCGCACTGTTAAAAGGCTTTAGCACAAACCTGCCGTAGGCAATAAATGCGCATATGGCGGCCACGACAAGCCAGTAAATCACTGGGCCGTGATTGGTTTCACCGGAAAAAATATGCAACCCGGAAAAGACCAGCATTTCCACGGCGATACACGCCGCCGCGACGGGGGCCAGGATGGCGAGGGGCTTATAAAATGCCGGAAGGATCAGGCACAGGCTCAGCAGGAGTTCGAAGACGCCCATCGCCAGCCAGACGCCGTGGGGAATGGCGTTCAGGGAAGGCACGGCCTGCTCGGAATTGGAAAACTTCCACATCGCTCCCGTGGCGGTGTGCAGGGCGAGAATAACTTGCAGTACCCATAGGAAAATGTTCATGGTTTGTCTCCGTCAATGAAGTCTAAAGGGGCCAGGATTTAAAGTTCTGGATCTATTGTTAATCCGCTCGCGCCAGGATCTCCTCCAGGGCTGTAAAGAAGCCCCGCCATCCGTGCCTGGCGCCCTGGTAGGCCTGCTTCTGATCCGGCCGGAAGCCGGTCTGTTCCATGCGCAGGAGGGTCCCCCTGCTGGTTGGGGTGAGCGTAAAGGTCACCACGCTCTGCAGGTTGAAGGCCGCATCGTCGTGGGCAAAATTCCAGGTGTAGGACAGCGTTCTGTTCGGCTCGACGGTGAGGACCTCGCAGTCCAATACCCCGCCCCAGTCTCCACGAAGGTTGAAGCGGTGCCCCAGCACCGGTTTGAAATCGTTTTTCATCAGCCACTCCTTGATCAGGTGCGGCTGTGTGAGGGCGCGCCAGAGCTTTTCCGGAGGGTGAGGCATCTCCCGTTCGACAACGACGGAGCGGGTTTCAGTTGTGGATTCGGTTGTCGTTTCGTTCATTGGTCCATCCTTTTCAGCAGATCCTCGAGATCGTCGAACCGGCTCTCCCAGAAGCCGGCCATTTCGCTTGTCCAGTCGAGCAGCGGGGCCAGGGCGCGGGGCTGCGCGCTGTAGTGCGTCTGGCGGCCTTGGTGGCGGTCGCGCACCAGTCCGGCCTGTTTCAGGACGCCGAGGTGCTTTGAGACCGCCGGCTGTGAGACCCCGGCCCCCGCCGTCAGGGCACCTACCGTCTGCTCTCCTTCGCGGCACAACCGTTCAAAGAGAGCCCGTCGGGTCGGATCCGCAAGCGTTCTGAAGAGCACATCTTGGGCGTTTGACATCTGAAATCGATAACTACTTGGTTATTAATTAAAGCATAACCAGTGAGTTATATGTGAGTCAAGGGGGAAGGTGGCGCGGGCCCTAACAGATCCGCGGCAGCTGCTCGCCGGGCAGGCGGTCCAGCAGGCGCTCGCAGCCGAGTGCGTTCCGCAGTATCACCTGGGATTTGCCATCACCGGTCACGGCGCCGATGACCCGGCAACCCGCGGAAATGGGATTCTTCGTGAGAACAGCGATTGCCGGCTCGACCAGCTGCGGTGGCACAAAGGCAATAAAACGCCCCTCGTTGGCCACGTACAGGGGGTCCAGGCCGAGTATTTCGCAGGCGCCCTGCACCGGTTCGCAAAGCGGAATCTCGCTTTCCCGCACCAGGAATTCCTTACCGGCGCTCTCGGCCAGCTCCACCAGCGCCGTGGCCAGGCCGCCGCGGGTCAGGTCGCGCAGGCAGTGCGGGGTAATGCCGGCGCGCAATAATTCCAGCACCGGGCCGTGTAATGGCGCGCAGTCGCTGCGCAGCGGGCTGTCGAATTCGAGTCCCTCGCGCTTCGCCATCACCGCCATGCCGTGGCGGCCGATATCCCCCGACAGCAGTATCCGGTCGCCGGGCTGGATACGCCGGGGTTCGATGGCATCCGAGAGCGCCAGTACCCCAATTCCCGCCGTATTGATATAGAGGCCGTCGCCCTTGCCTCTCTCCACCACCTTGGTGTCGCCGGTGACCAGTTGTACGCCCGCCTCCGCCGCGGCCCGGCCCATGGAGGACATCACCCGCGCCAGGGTCGCCAGCGGCAGGCCCTCCTCCAGGATCAGGCTGCAGCTCAGGTACAGGGGCCGGGCGCCGCTCATCGCCAGGTCGTTGACGGTGCCGTAGACGGCCAATTCGCCGATATCGCCGCCGGGGAAAAACAGTGGCGTGATCACGAAGGAATCGCTGGTGAAAACCACTCGATCACTTTTCAGTGGCAGGGTCGCACTGTCGTGTCCCTGTGCGATCCACGGATTGTCGAAGTGTGGATAGATATAGTCCCGCAGCAGGCGCTGGCTCAGCTCTCCACCGCTGCCGTGGCCGAGGCGCACGATTTCTTCGGCGGCTATTGGCAAGGGGCATTCAGTGTTCATCGGCGACAACCTGTCTGTGGTAACGGTAATAGGCCGCGCAGGCGCCCTCGGAGGAGACCATGGGCGCGCCCAATGGCTGCTCCGGGCGGCAGCGGCGGCCGAAATGCGGGCAGTCGCAGGGCTTTTTCTGCCCGCGCATAATTTGGCCGCTGATACAGCCGCTGCTGTCGACCCGCGGGATGGTGTTGAGGTTGAATTTATTTTCCGCATCGAAGGCCGCGAACCCGGGGCGCAGGCGCAGGCCGCTGGCGGGGATAGGGCCGACACCGCGCCATTCCTGCGCGGCGACGTCGAATACCTGTTCGAGCATTTCCTGGGCCGTCGTGTTGCCGCGGCGCGCCACGGCGCGCACATACTGGTTTTGCACTCTGCTGTCGCCCCGCTCCAGTTGGCGCAGGCACATCATCACGCCCTCGAGGATATCCAGCGGCTCGAATCCGGTCACCACGATGGGGATGCGGTATTTCCTCGCCAGCGGCAGGTACTGCTCGTACCCCATGATGGCGCACACATGGCCGGCGGCGAGAAATCCCTGCACCCGGGAATCGGCTGCGGAGCAGATGGACTCTATGGCCGGCGGCACCAGGAAGTGGGATACCAGCAGGGAGAAATTGTGCAGCCCCTTTTGCCTGGCCTGGAAAACGGTCATCGCATTGGCGGGGGCGGTGGTCTCGAAGCCGATGGCGAAGAAGACCACTTCCCGGTCGGGGTTGCGCTCCGCGACTTGCAGTGCGTGCAACGGCGAGTAGACAGTGCGGATATCCCCTCCCCCGGCCTTGACCGCGAGCAGGTCCCATTCGCTGCCCGGTACCCGTAACATGTCGCCGAAGGAGCAGAAGATCACCTCCGGCCGCGAGGCGATGGCGATCGCCTTGTCGATGATTTCCAGCGGCGTCACGCACACAGGGCAGCCGGGGCCGTGCACCAGCTCCACCTGCTTGGGCAGGAACTGCTGCAAGCCGTACCTGACGATGGCATGGGTCTGGCCCCCGCAGACTTCCATGATGGTCCAGGGCCCGGTGGTGATGCGGGCAATCTCCGCGGCGATTTTCTCGATGCTGTCCCGCTGCCGGTACTCGTGCAGGTATTTCATAGCGGCGCCTCAAATGATGGCAGCTCCATGCCGTAGGGGGGCACCCCAATGACACTAAGTTAAGCAATAAAAGTTTAATGCGAAGGGCCTGATGCCGGGGGTTCTTTGCAGGACTGTCTGCGAGAGGGACCTCGCGGACAAGCCTCCAGGGATGGATTCACGGCGTGTCCTGCAAAGAACCCCCGGCAGCAGGTCCGCCCAAGACCTTAGCGCCATTGGGGAGGCACCCTACGACCACAATTCACAGCGATACCCATCACTCAATCCAGGTCGTCCAGGCCGCCGATTTCCTCCAGGTAACGGAATACCCGGCGGGCCTCCTCCTCGCGCACGCGGCAGATGGCGAACCCCACGTGCACGATCACATAGTCCCCGACAGCGGCTTCGGGCACATAGGCCAGGTTGATCTCCTTGCAGATACCGCCAAAGTTCACCCTGGCGCTGCGCTCCAGCGGGGCGCTGTTCAGGATTTCCTCCACCCGGCCGGGAATACCTAGACACACAGGGCGCTCTCCTCCCCCACCGGGGCACCGCAGGCGGCCATACAGCGGACGTAGTAAATCTGCCCGAGGGCAATGCCGCCGTCGTTGGGCGGCACATTGCTGTGGCAGTGCACCTGGAAATCCCCCTGCCGCAGCAGGGCCGCCGCGGTTTCCAGCAGCCGCCGGTTCTGGAAGACGCCGCCGGAAAGGAACACATATTCCTCGCCAATTTTCTGCGCGACCGCCAGGATCATTCGCGCCAGGGTGTTGTGGAATGCGGCCGCCCTGTCCGCGACCGGCACTCCCCTGCCGCCCTCCTCCAGCAGTGCGCCAATTGCGGGCGCCCAGTCCAGGACCCAGCGACCGTCGCGCCGGTTCAGCCCGAAAGGGTAGCTGGCGGCGGTGTGTGAATCCCGCGCGGCAAACTCCACCGCCATGGCGGCCTGCCCTTCAAAACTGACCTCTTTAACCAGCCCGAGCAGTGCGGCCACGGCGTCGAACAGGCGGCCCATGCTGGTGCAGTGCGGCGTGTTGATATCCCGCTCGAGCGCCCTGGCCAGGTTGCTTCGCTCCTCTCGGGTGAAATGGCGCTGCAGCGGCTCCTGCGTAAAGGCTTCACCCTCGAGCACGGCATATAGGAGCCCGGCTGCCGAACGCCGCGGTTCGCGAACGGCCCGCTCGCCACCGGGCAGCGGGAAGGGACGCAGGCTGGCGAAATGTTTTACCCGGGCGCCGCCGTTCCAGTGCAGGAACTCGCCGCCGCGCACCACGCCGCCCCCGCCGTAGCCGGTGCCGTCCCAGCAGATGCCCAGAGCCGCGCCCCGGTAGGCGTGCTCCGCCATACAGGAAAAGAAATGGGCCACATGGTGTTGTACGCCGATGCGCTGGAGTTTCCGCTTTTTAGCCCAGCGGCTGGAGGCGTAGGCGGGGTGCCGGTCGCACACCAGGGTTTGCGGTTCGAGCCGGTAGAAACCCGCCAGGTCGCCGATCGCCTGCTCAAAGGTTTCCAGGGCAATCCGGTTCTGCAGGTCGCCGATATGCTGGCTGGGGTAGACGGTGTCACCGCGGCAGAGGGCCACGGTATTTTTCAGGTCGCCCCCCAGCGCGACCAGGCCGCCGGCGGCGGGCGCCGTGGCCGGCAGTTGCAGCGGCAGCGGTGCATAGCCGCGTGCGCGGCGCAGCAGTACCGGCCGCCCGTCCATCACCCGCATCACCGAGTCGTCCAGGGGGCGCAGTATGCGGCGGTCGTGCAGCAGGAACAGGTCGGCGATATCGCTGAGCCGCTCGATCGCCTCGCCGTTGTCGGTGCAGATGGGCTCGCCGGCCAGGTTGCCGCTAGTGGCGACCACGGGGCGCCGCAGCGCGGCCATCAGCAAGTGGTGCAGCGGCGAAGCGGGCAGCATAACGCCCAGGTCCGGGTTCTTCGGGGCGACCTCCCTGGTGATACGGGCGCTGGCAGTTTCTTTGGCTTGGAGCAGCAGGATGGGGCGCTCCCGGGCGCACAGCAGCAAGGCCTCGCGTTGCGGAAGTTCGCAGTCCCTGCGCACCGTGTCGATTTCCGGGTAGAGTAGCGCAAAGGGCTTATGCGGCCGTTGTTTCCTCTCCCGCAGGCGCGCCACTGCCGCGGCGTTGGCCGCATCCACAAGCAGCTGGAAGCCACCGACCCCTTTCAGGGCGACAATCCCGCCCGCGTCGATCGTCGCCACCACCTGTTGCAATGCCGTTTCCCGCACCGCCAGGATGTTTCCGCGCTTATCGCAGAGCTGCAGTTGCGGTCCGCAATCCGGGCAGGCATTGGGTTCGGCGTGAAAGCGCCGGTGCAGCGGATCCGTGTATTCCCGCCAGCAGCGCTCGCACAGCGGGAAACGCTTCATCGCGGTACTGGCGCGGTCGTAGGGCAGTTTTTCGACAATACTGAAGCGCGGGCCGCAGTGGGTGCAGTTGATAAACGGATAGCGGTGACGGCGATCGAGCGGATCAAACAGCTCTTGCAGGCAGTCGTCACAGGGGGCCAGGTCGGGGAGCAGGATAGCCGACGGCATTGCACCGCGGCCGCTCTCGCGAATCGCAAAGCCGACCTCTTCCCGCAGCGGCACCGACTCGCTGGTGAGGCTGTGAATGCGGGCGTGCGGCGGCTTTTCGTCCCGCAGCTTGCGCACAAACTCCCGCACCCGCAATGCCTCGCCCTGCACTTCCATGCAGACACCGCGGGCGTCGTTCGCAACCCAGCCGCGCAGGCCGCAGGCGTTGGCCAGGCGGTGGATGAAGGGGCGGAAGCCGACCCCCTGCACCAGTCCGGTGATTTCGACGCGCCGCCGTTCAGTGGTCCCACTGGTCTCATTCGCCATGGTCGGCCTCGAATTCAAGGCTGTCCAGCACGATGTCCTGGGCCCCGGCGCAGTGGATATCCGCCAACTCCTCGATTTCCAACTGCAGGCCCTCAAGGTTGGTGCCGAGCGTCTCGCGCTCGAAGTGCTCGCGCAAATGCTCCGCGGATATATGGGCCAGGGCGCCGAGACGGAGCCTGGCGCCCACCAGTTTGCCGCTCTCGGCGCTGGAGAGCCGGTGGATTTTTTCCGCCAGGTTTTTGATCAGGGATTGCTCGTGCATGGCGGGCCTCCTGTGTGCGTTAAGGGCTACTGATCTTTCCCCTGCAAAAGTTGCAGGATTTCTTTTTCGACCTCCCCGGCCGCGGCCTTCACCTCCGGCGACAGGCCCACGCAGGGGGTGAAGTTCCCGCCGCAGATGGCGTAGATATCCAGCCGCTGCGGCAGCGCGCCCGCAATCTGTCCCAGCTCCAGCGCCTCCGCCAGGTTGAGCCCGTGGCTGGATGTGCCGCAGAGGCTGTGCGGCACGGGCTCCACCAGGCCGTCCAGGCGGATGATGTCGCCGACCGGCCGCCCCTCGGCGAGGACCGCATCCACCAGGCAAACCCGGCGGTCCTTCCAGTCCTCCAGCAGCAGGGTCATGTCGCCGCCGTTCTCTATGCAGGCGACGGCGCTGTCGAGCTGGCCGCGCAGCCTGTGCAGCAGGTAGGGGCCGACACTGTCGTCGCCGCGAAAGCGGTTGCCGAGGCTGATGATGGTCCAGTCCGTCACCGCCCTTCCCTCCGCCCTTTTTGCCCGCCGCGCTCCAGGTGCAGCTGCAGGAAGTGGGTGGAGCAGGAGATACAGGGATCGTAGTTGCGAATCGCCTGTTCGCACTGGGCCTGCAGTTTTTCCGCCGGCAGGTGCAGGTACTGCGGCAGCATCAGGCGCAGGTCCGTTTCGATGGTCTTCTGGTTCTGGGAGGTGGGCGGCACTATCCTGGCGTCTGTGATTTTGCCGTTGTCATCAATGCTGTAGCGGTGGTAGAGCAGGCCCCTGGGCGCCTCGGTGGCGGCGCAGCCGGTGGACGCGCGCGGCGCCGTATCCAGGTAGGGCTCGCGCGGCCGTTGGTAGCCGTCGATAATCCGCAGCGCCTCGTCGAAGGCGTAGAGCACCTCCAGGCTGCGCACCACGATGCTCTGGAACGGATTGGCGCAGAAAGGCGAAAAACCGATTTCCTCCGCGACCTGCCGCACCAGCGGCGACAGGCGGTCGTAGTTCAGGTTGAAGCGCGCCATAGGGCCGACCATATAGGCGCCGCGCCCGTTCAGTACGCAGTGCAGCGCATTGGTGTATTCCACCTGCTCCTCGCGGAAGTGTTGTTCGTAGTCGCGCGCGGGGATATCGAGGCCGCGGGTGGAGGCGATGCGGCCCTCGTTCATCGGATACTCGTGTGGGTGCGAGAGGGCGACAAATTCATACTGGTTTTCCGCCGTGCGCTCGAATTTCGGAAACGGCAGCGATGCGGTCCAGCGCACCGTCTCCACGGCCAGGTCGCGCGCCTTTAGCAATTGCTCCCGCAGTGGTTGCAGTTCGCCGGCGCCGGGCACCCGGTAGAAACCGCCCACGCGCACGTTGATCGGGTGAATTTCCCGGCCGCCCAACAAACGCACGATGGCATTGCCGGCCTTCTTGATCTCCAGGCCGTTCCGCACCACTTGCGGGTGATCCCTGGCCATGGCCACCGCGCTTTCGTAGCCGAGGAAATCCGGCGCATGCAGCATGGCGACATGCAGCATATGGCTCTCGACCCACTCGCCGCAGTAGATCAGGCGGCGCAGCGCGCGCAATTCCGGCGTCGGCGCCAGGCCGAGGGCGTCCTCCATCGCGTGCAGGGCGCTCATCTGGTAGGCCACCGGGCAGATGCCGCAGATGCGCGCGGTGATATCCGGCGCCTCCAGGTAGTCGCGCCCGCGCATAAAGGCCTCGAAGAAACGCGGCGGCTCGAAGATTTTTAGTTGCACGTCATGCACACCGCCGTCGTCGTAGCGAATGTACAGGGCGCCCTCGCCCTCCACCCGCGCCAGGTAGTCGACCTTGATGGTTTTACTCTTCGCCCCGGTTTTATTTTTCGTCATGGTCCCGCTCCTCGCGGCGGCTGGCTGCGTCAAAGGCCGGCGCGGCGGCATTGAAATTGCGCAGGTTCTCGATCACCGTGGCCCTGTCCGCGCCCAGTTCTTCTTTCCACCAGTGGCTGAGGGACCGGGTGTTGGGATTTTCCTTGGGACCGTAGCAAGCGTAGCAGCCGCGGTTGTAGCTGGGGCAGAGCGCGCCGCAACCGGCGTGGGTAACCGGGCCCATACAGGGCGTGCCGTGGGCCACCCAGACGCATACATTGCCTTTGATTTTGCACTCGATGCACACCGAGTGCGGCGGTACCTGCGGCGGTCGCCGCTGCAGGAAGGCGCTGATCACCTCCAGCAGCTGTCCCTTGTTGACGGGGCAGCCCTGCAGTTCGAAATCCACCGGTACATGGGCGCTGATCGGCGTGGAGGTTTTCAGGGTGGCGATATATTCGGGGTGGGCGTAGACGATGGAGGTAAACGCCTCCACGTCGGCAAAGTTGCGCAGCGCCTGGATACCGCCGGCGGTGGCGCAGGCGCCGATGGTGACCAGGGCGCGGGACTTTTCGCGCACTTCGCGGATGCGGTGCTCGTCCTCCGCGGTGGTGATGGAACCCTCCACCAGGGACAGGTCGTAGGGTCCCTCCACCTGGCGGCTGGTGGCCTCCATGAAATAGGCGATATCCATGGTGTCCGCCAGCTGCAGCAGCTCGTCTTCGCAGTCCAACAGGCTCAGTTGGCAGCCGTCGCAGGAGGCGAACTTCCACACCGCCAGTTTGGGTTTGGTGACTTTGTGCATTTCCATTTTCGCCTGTAAACAGGCTCTTAGAGCCTGTTTGAAGTCTTCCGGAAATCGGACCCCGGTACCGGGCCGGGTGGGGTACCGCTTTCCGGGACACGGGCTAGGCGCCCCCCCTTAATCCATCCCTGGAGGCTTGTCCGCGAGGTCCCTCTCGCAGACAGTCCCGGAAAGCGGTACCCCACCCGGCCTTTCAGGGCTTTGTGCAAGAGTCCAAACAGGCTCTTAGAGCGCGCGAATATCGAACCACTGTCGAATATCCCGGTAGCAAAACACCGGCCCGTCCTTGCAGATAAAATTCGGGCCCCACTGGCAGTGGCCGCAGTGTCCGGTGGCACACTTCATGTTGCGCTCCATCGACAGGTAGATGGCGGATTCCGGCACGCCCTTTTTGAGCAAAACCCGGATACAGAAGCGCATCATGATTTCCGGGCCACAGACGAAGGCCAAGGTTTTCTCCGCGTCGATCCGCTCCGCCGACAGCGGATCGGTGATCACGCCGATATGCCCCGTCCAGCCGCTATCGGCGTGGTCCACCGACAGAACCAGCTCCGCGGATTGAGCCCACTGGCGCAACTCTTGCCGATAGAGCATTTCCCCGGGCCGACGGGCGCCGTAGAAAAGCCGTATCCCGCCGGTCCGCTGTTTGCTTTCGAGCAGGCGGTAGATCACCGGACGCAGCGGTGCCAACCCCAGCCCGCCGGCGATCACCAGCAATTCTTTCCCGGCCGCTTTTTCCAGCGGCCAGCCGCTGCCGAAGGGGCCGCGCAGGCCCAGCGGCTCTCCCTCCCGCAGCCGCTCCAGCGACTGGGTGACCAGCCCCAGGGTACGGATGGTGTGCACATAGCCCCTGTCCGGCGAAACGGGCCCGCTCATGGAGATGGGGACCTCGCCGGCGCCGAAGGCGTAGAGCATATTGAACTGACCCGGTTGAAACGGCGACGCCCCACTCCCCGGCTCCGCCGACAGCTGCAGGGTGAAGGTGCCGGGATACTCTTCCTCACGGCGCGCTATGCGGTACAGCCGCGGTATCACCGCCCGGCACCCGCGGTGGCCGGACGCTGCCCGTAGACGTCCAGCAGCTGTATCCGCGCCGCCTGCAGCCGCTCGGTGGCGATGCGCGCAAAGCGTTTCATCAGCTCAAACCCCAGACGCGGCTCGGCCTCGCATTTCTCGCGCAGGCATTTTCCGCCCAGGCGTATCGCGTGCACTTCATCCAGGGCGTGGGCGTCGAAAGTCCAGAGGTAAGGCGGGAACAGCCAGGACCAGCCGAAGATATCGCCATCGTGCAGCGTTTGCAGGCACAGGGGGCCGGCATTGGGCAGGAAGGTCTCCACCGCCACGCGCCCCCGACGGATCACGAAAAAATGGTCCGCCGGTTCATTCTCCCGCGCGATGTAGTCACCGGCACTGTAGAGGCAGTTCTCGCCGCAGGCGCTGATAAAATCCAGGTCCGCCGACGCCAGGCCGTGGAAAAAGGGATGCTCGCGCAGCAGGTCGACAATCGTCTTCATTGTTGCTCCAGTTCGCGGATGCGCCGCACTTCCTCGGTGAGGTCGATACCCACCGGGCACCAGGCGATACATCGGCCACAGCCGACGCAGCCGGAGGTGCCGAACTGGTCGTACCAGGTGGCCAGCTTGTGGGTCATCCACTGGCGGTAGCGGGAGCGGGTGTCCGGGCGCACCGGCCCGCCGGTGATATAGGTGAAGTCGGCGGTAAAGCAGGAGTCCCAGCGCTCCCAGCGCTCGGTGTTGTTCCCGCCCAGGTCCGTGGTGTCCTCCACCGTGGAGCAGAAGCAGGTGGGGCAAGCCATGGTGCAGTTGGCGCAGGACAGGCAGCGTTCCGCCACCTGGTCCCAGGAGGGGCTCTCGTAGTTGCGGTACAGCAGCGCTTTCAGGTCCGAGCTGTCGAAACTGCGCGGTCCCTCCCGCATCTGTTTCACCGCATTCTGTATACCGGCGTCCCCGGCTTCGCGATGCTTTTCCGTCGCGGGCTTTAACGGCAGCTGTTGCAGTATCTCCCTGCCCTTTCCCGAACCGCTGCGCAGCAGGAAATAGTGTTCCCCGCCATCGACCACCTCGGTCATTTCCAGGTCATTGGGCAGTGTCACCCTGGGCCCGGTATTCATCGAGGTGCAGAAACAGGTGGCCGCGGTGTCGGTGCAGTTGACGGCCACAATGAAAAGTTTTTTGCGCCTCTGGGCATAGCTGTCGTTGCGGTACTGGTCGTGGACGAAGACGCGATCCTGGGTGGCGATGGCGTGCAGTTCGCAGCTGCGCACGCCGAGAAACGCCATGGCCGGCGCATCGTCCACCAGTTCCGCTATCTGGATGCCGAGATCGCTTTTTTTGGCCCGCCACACAGGCCGCCGCGACAGCTGCAGGAATTTCTTCCACGAATGGGGCCCGGCGGCGTAGCCGAAATAGGCGCCGTCGCCGCGGCGCTTTACCCGGTAAGTGCCTTTTTCCTGCTCGTCGGTCCAGCCCCTGGGCAGGTCGGCGACGGAGCGGATTTCATCGTAGACGATGGCCCGGTCCTCCAACATCGGACCGAGCACCTGGTAGCCCTTCCCGCGGATCGCCTGGATCAACTTGTCCAGGTCGTGCGCCTGGAGAATCAATGTCTGCATTATTTCGGCGCCCCATTCGGCTTGATAGTCGGCCGGTACCAACGACAAAGAACTATTATCGAGGCAGAGTGTAGAGACCGGCAGGCCGGCTTGAGAGGAGACAGGTGCCAATGTCCGACGAGCAACACCACGAGGCGTTAACGAGGACCGTCACGGAAAAACTGCGCAGCGGCCAGGTGGTAAAAATCCGCCCGATGAACAAAGGGGATATCGAGCTGGAGCGGGAATTCATTTCCAGCCTGTCACCGGAATCGCGCCACTTCCGCTTTCTCGGCGGCGTCGGCAAGCCGAGCCAGAAGTTGCTGGAACAGCTGACGGATATCGACCACGAGCAGCGGGAGGCGTTTATCGCGACCATTCAGCAGGACGGCGCAGAAGTGGAAATCGGCGCATCCCGCTACGCCCTGGAACCCGCGGGAAAGACCGCCGAATGCGCGGTGGTGGTCGCCGACGAATGGCAGATGCAAGGACTGGGGACGCTGCTGCTCAACCGCCTGGTAGAGTCGGCCCGCGCCCGTGGCATAGGGCACCTCTACTCGATCGACTCGGCGGCGAACGCCAGGCTGCGCCAGGTGGCGCGGGAAATGGGCTGGGATTGCCGCACGGATCCGCAGGATCATACCCAGGTGATTTACACGCTGGACCTGACTGCCGCCTAGCACCACAAGGTAGCGCAGCTCACTCAAAGCTTCGTTGAGGTGCGCGCGGCGCACCCTGCGGTCAGTCGCTGTTTAAAGGCGGCCAGGGCTCACATGCCCCCTTCCAGCGGCGGCATCTTCTCCTCCGCCTCCGGCAATATCGCAATCATCGCCGCGGTGGTGATCATCAGCCCGGCGATGGAGGCGGCGTTCTGCAGTGCGGAGCGGGTGACCTTGGTGGGGTCTATGACGCCCATCTCCATCAGGTCGCCGTAGGTCTCGGTCTGTGCGTTGTAGCCGTAGTTGCCCTTGCGCTTCTTGATCTCGTTGATAATGACCGAGGCGTCCTCGCCGGCGTTGTTGACGATTTCCCGCAGCGGTCTTTCCAGGGCGCCGATGGCGAGGCCGATACCCACATCCTGGTCGTGGTTGGCACCCTTGAGTTTGCTCTTTTTCAGGGCTTGCACTACGCGGATCAGTGCCACGCCGCCGCCCGGTACCACGCCCTCCTCCACCGCCGCGCGGGTGGCGTTGAGGGCGTCGTCGACGCGGTCCTTCTTTTCCTTCATCTCGATTTCCGTGGCGGCGCCGACTTTAATCAGCGCCACACCGCCGGACAGCTTGGCCATGCGCTCACGGAGCTTTTCCCTGTCGTATTCGGACGTGGTGTGTTCCAGCTGCCCGCGGATTTTTTCCATCTGCGCGTCTATTTCCGCCTGGGAACCGGCGCCGCCGATAATGGTGGTATCGTCCCTGGTCACGATAATTTTGCGCGCGTGGCCCAGATCCTCCAGGGTCAGCTGCTCCAGGGACAGGCCGAGTTCCTCGGTGACCAGCCTGCCACCGCTCAGCACCGCGATATCCTCCAGCATCGCCTTGCGCCGGTCGCCGAATCCCGGCGCCTTGACCGCGGCCACCCGCACGATGCCGCGGATGGCGTTGACCACCAGGGTCGCCAGGGCCTCGCCCTCGATGTCCTCGGCCACCAGCAGCAGCGGCTTGCCGGTCTGGGCGACCTGCTCGAGAATCGGCAGGCAGTCGTGGATGTTGCCGATCTTTTTATCGTGCAGCAGCAGGTAGGCGTCTTCCAGCTCCACCCGCATGCCACCGCGGTCGGTGACGAAATAGGGAGACAGGTAACCGCGGTCGAATTGCATTCCCTCGACGATTTCCAACTCGTTGACCAGGCCGGAACCCTCCTCGATGGTAATGACGCCGTCGCGGCCGACGGTGTCCATGGCCTGGGCGATGATATTGCCGATATCCTCGTCGCCATTGGCGGAGATGGAGCCAACCTGGGCGATGGCCGTGGAGGTGTCACAGGGAATGGACAGCTGGTGCAGCTGTTCCACCGCAGCGGTAACCGCCTTTTCGATGCCGCGCTTGATATCCATCGGGTTCATGCCGGATACCACCGCCTTGAAACCCTCCTGCATGATGGCCTGGGCCAGTACCGTGGCCGTGGTGGTGCCGTCGCCGGCCACTTCCGAGGTCTTGGCGGCCACCTCCTTCAGCATCTGCGCGCCCATATTCTCGAACTTGTCCTCCAGCTCGATTTCCTTGGCCACCGAAACACCGTCCTTGGTCACCGCCGGCGAGCCGAAGCGCTTCTCGATAATGACGTTGCGGCCCTTGGGACCCAGGGTGGCCTTGACCGCATCGGCGAGGATTGCCGCACCGGCAATCATCCGGGTGTGGGCGTCGGTTCCAAATTTGATCTCTTTGGCTGCCATGGTCCTCTCATCGCCTCGCGAGTCAAAAATCTCAAGTTTAGGAGTTCACATCGAGGGCATTAAGCCGCGGGGGTGGCACTGCGCGAGGCCCTGCGGCCGGCGGCCCCCTGGCAAATGTTTACCGATGAGGTTTTTTGCCAGGGGGCCGCCGGCCGCAGGGCCGCTCGAAACTGCCTCCTTACCAATCCCAGTGAACATCAAAACTTGAGTGAAAATGAATAAGGGCCTGTAAGGCCCTTATCGGTAACAACCCTCAAACTCCGGCAGCGGCCGCTACTGGACAGTGATCCGTTTCGGTTTGGAAACCTCGCGCTTGCCAATGGTCACCGTCAGCACCCCGTCCTTGCCCTTGGCGGAAACCTGGTCCGGGTCCGCGGCCTCCGGCAGGTTGAGGCGGCGGTAGAACATGCCGTGTGCGCACTCGCTGCGCATATAACCCTCTTTTTTCTCTTCCTTCTCCCATTTGCGCTCGCCGCGCATCACCAGGTTGCCGTTGTCGAGGCTGACCTCAATATCCTTGGGGTCCACGCCGGGAATATCCGCCCGGACCAGGAACCGGTTTTCCTCCTCGATCACATCGACTGTCGGCGACCACTCCCGGGTCACCAACTCCCCCTCTTCCTCGAACATCGCGGGCCTGCGTTCCCACATGGCGCGGGTCAGCTGGTCGAAATCCTCCTGGAAGCGTTGCCACAGGTCGGTGGGTCTTCTAGCCGGTAGTCTCATGATTTCCTCTCTTCACGTTGCTGGATATGTGCCGTCAGGCGGCGGGGATCAACGAAAAAATTATAGTTGGGAAAAGGAGAGGCCACCGGCAGCAGGGCCGCCAATGGGCCGAGTAGTTACACGGCCAGAAAGGATCATTCGCCAGCCGCTGCGGAAGCGGGTTCGAACACCACTTTTACCCAGTGCTCGTCGCCGTCGTCGGTGAGCGGGATGCGTTCTCCGCTGACCCTTTCCCCGTCCAGGGTCAGCTCGGCTACCCTGTCCGGACAGCCGCCGCAATGGTGCACCTCGATGTGGTAGCGGCTGCTGCCGAAGCGCAGTGACAGTTGGTAGCTGTCCCAGTCCTCCGGCAGACAGGGCCTGATCTCCAGGCTGTCACCGTTGAGTATCCTCGCCCCCAGCAAAGCCTCCAGGGCGCCGCGGTACAGCCAGCCGGAGGCGCCCGAATACCAGGTCCAGCCTCCGCGGCCCACATGGGGCGGCACGCCGTAGACGTCGCCGGCCAGCACATAGGGTTCGGTGCGGTAGCGCCGCACGCCCTCGGGGTCGGCGGTGTGGGTGATGGGGTTGAGCAGGTCGAACAGGTGCCAGGCGGTTTCGCTCTGGCCCAGGCCGGCAGCGGCCCACACCGCCCAGGTGGCGGCGTGGGTGTACTGGCCGCCGTTTTCGCGGATGCCCGGCGGATAGCCCTTGATATAGCCGGGGTCCTTTTTGGTACGGTTGAACGCCGGGGCCAGCAGCAATATCTGCCGCGCCTCTTCGCGCACCAGGTGTCGGTAGGCGGAATCCATCGCCTGGCGCGCGCGGTCGGACGGCTCCTGCGGCGCCAGCACCGACCAGGCCTGCGCAATCAGGTCGATCTTGCACTCGTCGCTCAGTTTCGAGCCCACCGGCGTGCCGTCGTCGTAGTAGGCGCGCCGGTACCAGTCTCCGTCCCAACCGTTCTCCTCCACCTGCTGGCGGAGGGTTTCCCCGAGCTGGCGGTAGTGGTCCGCCAGCGCGCCGTCGCCGATGTAGTCGCACAGGGGCGCCATGTCCCGGCAGACCCGCAGCAGGAACCAGCCCATCCACACGCTCTCGCCCCGCCCAGTGGTGCTGATGCGGTTGAAGCCGTCGTTCCAGTCGCCGTTGCCGATCACCGGCAGGCCGTGGGGCCCGACGGCGCCGGCGCGCTCTATGGCCCGGCAGCAGTGTTCGTAGAGGGAGCCCGACTCGTCGCTGGTCTCGAACTCGGCGTAGCGCTCGTTTTCGTCCTTTTCCAGCGGCGCTCCCCGCAGGTAGGAAACCGGCTCGTGCAGTATGTCGTAGTCACCGGTGGTGCGGATGTACTGGGCGGTGACGAAGGGCAACCACAACAGGTCGTCGGAACAGCGGGTGCGCACCCCGCGCAGCGGTTTCTCGTGCCACCAGTGGAGTACGTCGCCGTCCTGGAACTGCCGGGATGCAGCGCGCAGAATATGTTCGCGGGTCCACTCAGGGTGGGTCCAGAGCAGCGCCTGCACGTCCTGCAACTGGTCGCGAAAGCCGAAGGCACCGCTGGACTGGTAGAAGCCGCTGCGCCCCCAGAGGCGGCAGGCCAGGGTCTGGTAGGGCAGCCAGCGGTTGACCAGCAGTTCCGTGGCCTTGTCGGGCACCTGTATCTGTACGCTGCCCAGGTAGTCCTCCCAGAGCTGCTCGAACCCCGCGCGGGCCCGCTCGGCCCGCTCCGGCTTGCGGAACTCCCTGGCCAGCGCCAGCGCCTCGGCGCGATCCACGCCCTCCCCCATCACGAAATAGACCTGTTGGGTCTCGCCGGCCGACAGGTCGATATGGACCTGGTAGGCGGCGCAGGGGTCGCCGCCACACTGCACCCGGCCGGACAGGCCGATGCGGAACAGCGCCTCCGGAGCCTCCAGGCTACCGGCGCTGCCCAGGAACTCGTGCCTGTCAGCGGTGAGGCCGTGGGGCGGCAGGCTCGCTGTCAGGAAGGCGACGCCGGGCTTGGCGTCGGGCACGAAGGCATTGCGGGCCAGCAGCGCGCAGCTGCCGGATTCGAACTCGCTGACCAGGTGCGGCCAGCTGTTCGCGCGCACCAGGCCCATCACCCACTCCACGTAATAGGTGGCGGTCAGGCGCCGCGGCCTGTCCCAGCAGTTGGTCAGCGTCAGGCGCCCTATCTTGACCGGCGCCTCCCTGTCCACGAACACCCGCCAGGTCTGCTCCAGGCCGTGGCTGTTGTGGCGCCATTCCGTATAGCCGGCGCCGTGGCGCACCTGGTAGGCGGCGTCGGCGGGGCGCGGCGCCGGGGTCGGCGACCACACCTCGGCGGTCTCCTCGTCGCGCAGGTAGAGCACCTCGCCGCTGGGATCGCTCACCGGATCGTTGTTCCAGGCGGTCAGCCGGTGCTCGCCGCTGTTGCCGCTCCACGTGCAGCAGGAGCCGCCCTCGGACACCAGGCAGCCGAAGTCCGGATTGGCGATCACGTTGACCCAGGGCGCCGGTGGGCGCTGGCCCGGCTCCAGGTGCAGGACATACTCGCGACCGTCCGCCGAGAAGCCGCCGATGCCGTTGGCGAACTGCAGGTTCCCGGGGCGCCGCAGTTCCGGGGTGCGCTGCGGCGCGTAGTCGGCGGGGTGCACCGGTACAAAGGGGGGCAGCGGCTGCAGTTGCGCCTGCACACTGGCGGTGCCGCTCTCCAGCTGCGCGACCACGGTGCCCGCGGCCGAGTCCAGCAGCACCCGGGCCGCGGCCAGCAGGCGTATGCGTTCCACACCGGGCAGCTCCTTGCCCGGCACCATCACCACCGAGCCCGACAGCTTGCGCAGGGTGCGCCCGCGGACATCGGCGATCATCTCCTGCAGGCGGTCGCGGGTCTGCTGGGCGTAGCCGGCAGACTCCTCGTCGATAATCACCAGGTCGACGCCGACACCGCGGCCGCACCAGTAGGCGTGCGCCTGCAGTATGAGCTCGGCAAAGGCGATCTCCGCCTCGCTGCGGATCTGCACCAGCAGGATCGGATTGTCGCCGGAGATGCCGCGGCTCCAGAGGCCGGGCTGGATGTGGCGGCTGCGGGCGAGCAGCCGCGAGGGCGCGCGCAGGCCGCCGCCGGGAGCCAGCACCGCCGACAGCAGGTCCATCATCCAGCGCATGTCCCCGGCCGCTATACGCAGGTTACGCAGCTCCTGTTCCGACTGCATCCGCGCCAGGTCGAACACCCAGCGCGCCTTGGGGCGCGAGCGGTACGAACGCAGCACCGACAGCAGTTCCCGCCGGGATTTGCTCACCCCGGTGAGATAAACCACTTCGATCTCCGACTGTGGCGGTATCACCACCTCCTGTGCCGAAGCGATCACCGGGTCCAGCACCGGGCCGGTGGTGCCGCTGAAGCCGGCCAGGCCATCCTCCAGGGCCCGGGGGCGCGCGGGGCTGCCGCCCCGACCGAGGAAGCGCTGCCGGTCCGTCTCCCAGCCGAGCCGGTGCCGCACGCCGGGCTCCACCACCACGCAGTGGGCCAGGTAGACCGGTTTTTCCGCGCTGGAACGCGGCCGGCGGCGGTAGAGCATCAGCTGATCGTCGGGCAGGTAGCGGCTCTCCACGAACAGCTTGGCGAAGGCCGGGTGGCGCTGGTCCTCGCGCTCGGGGGCCAGGACCACTTCGGCGTAATCGGCCAGCAACAGGCGTCGCGCGCGATCGCTCTCATTCTTGATCAATAATCGCCGCGCCTCGATATCGTGCTGGGAGCTGAGCGCGATGCGCAGGCGGCAGAAGAGTCCGGCCTCGCGGCGCTGGAACTCGACCCGCTGGGGGGAGAAGCTCGCGGCGCAGTTCCTGGCGTCGCCGCCGCAGGGCGCCAGGCCCACGGAGAAGAGTTCGCCGCTGTCCAGGTCGCGCACGTAGCACCAGTGCCCCCACTGGTGGCGGGTCGGGTCCGGTTGCCAGCGGGTCAGGGCCAGGTTGTGCCAGTAGCTGCCGCCGGCGCCGTCCGCCGCCAGCACTAGGGTGTAGTGGCCATTGGACAACAGGTTGTACTGCGGCACGGGCCGGGCCAGGGTTGCCCACCAGCTCTCCAGCGCCACCTCGGGGTGGAAGCTGCGAATGACCCCGGGCCGATGCCAGGGCCTGGGCGCCGGTGGCGCGGCGGGGATGCGCTCGTGCAACAGCGGCGTCAGGCTGGCGATGCGCACGTCGCCGTGGAAGCGCCGCAGCATGATGTCGTCGTGAAAGAAATTGTTCAGGGCCAGCAGGATCATGCCCTGGTGGTGGCTCATGTAGGAGCGCACGGTGCGCGCCCGGCGCGGCGCCGGTTTGGCGGTGCGACCGAAATCGATCGCCTCGTAGAGGCCGTACTGGCCGTATCCGCCGTGGCTGCGCAACTGGCGCAGGTTTTCCGCCACCCGGTCGGCGCTGAAAGGCAGCGCCATCATCGATGCGTAGGGGGCGATCACGATACGTTCCCCGAGGTCGCGGCGGAAGCCGATACCCGGCACGCCGAAGGCGCGATACTGGTAGTGCAGGTGGCTGTCGAGTTCGTAGTAGCCGGATTCGGCAATACCCCAGGGCAGGCCCAGGTGCCCGGTGAATTCCCGGTGGACATCGATGGCGTTGCGGCAGGCCCTGCCCATGAGGCTGTTGTCCGGGGTTTCCATCAGCAGGCGCGGCATCAGGTATTCGAACAGGGTGGCGCTCCAGGACATCAGCACCACCCGGTGGTGCAGGCGCCGGAAAGGCCGCTCCAGGTGGCGCCAGTGGCGCGCCGGCACGTCGCCCTTGGCGATGGCCACGAATCCGGTCAGGCGGGACTCCGAGGCGAGCAGGTCGTAGTAGTTGGGGTCCAGCGCGGCGTCGGTGATGTTGTAACCGATATGGAACAGGTGGCGATCCCCGTCGTAAAGGAAGGCGAAGTCCATTTCCTCGACCCAGCTCCGCGCCCGCGAGGCCAGGCGCTGGAGGTCGCGGCTGTAGTTTTCGGCGTTCCCGCGCGCTGCCTGCAGGGCGCTGCGCAGCTCGCCGTTCCAGGCGTCGGCGTCCTCGCGTTGCTGCGGGGACAGCGCGCTGAGGGAACTCTGCAGACGGTCCAGCCGTCTCTCCGCCGCGGCGCAGATCCCCGGCAGCGCCGCCAGTGTGATGCGCGTCTCCAGGGTCTCCGCCAGGGCGCGGAAGTTTTCCGCCGCCTGGCTGCCGTGGTCGCGATAGGGCGCCGGCGGTGAGTGCATCAGTCGCTGCCAGGGCTCCAGGCTTTCCTGGTGGCGCCGCGCGGCCACCGCGTGGTGGTGCAGTTCGTCCAGCCACTGGCGCAGGCGTCCCAGGGCCTCGGCGCTGAAGTTCTTCTCGTCGCTCTCGATGGCGGTCAGCACCCCCTCCTGCAGGCCGGGCACCTCCCGCTCGTAGATTTCATCAATGGTCTGCCACCAGAGTGCTTGTCCCGCGCCCTCCTCCAGCCGCTCGCGCAACCGCTGGATCCGGCCGGTGACCTCCCGCACTTCCGCGGTGGCGGTCGCCGGCTCCTGGGGCTGCAGCGTTTCCGCCACCAGCCCCAGGGTATCGACGATACCCATCACCAGCTGCCGGCCGCTCAGCGGCGCCGTGTGCAGCTCCTCCAGGCCGCGCGCGAGGGCGAGCAGGCTGGCGGCCAGGTTGCCGCTGTCCACGGTGGACACATAGCGCGGGTTCAGGGGATGCAGCTCGCGGGTCTCGTACCAGTTGAGGAAATGCCCGCGGTAGCGCTCCAGCCCGCGCATGCGGTCGAAGCTGTTGTTGAGCCGCGCCAGCAGCAGGCTCAGGTCCAGGTAGCCGAAATCGTAGGCACTGAGAATCGAGAGTAGGCCGAGGCCGATATTGGTGGGCGAAGTGCGCCGCGCCAGCACCGCCAGGGGTTCTTCCTGGTAGTTGTCCGGCGGCAGCCAGTGGTCGTCCGGGCCCATAAAGTGCTCGAAGAAAAACCAGGTGCGCCGGCTCAAGAGGCGCAGCTCGTGCCGCTGATCCTCGGTGAGAACCGGTACCTCCACCCGGTGGGGCCGGTTGATACGGTAGATCAGTTGCGGCACGAACAGCCAGGCCAACAGCAGCGGCGCGGCCGGCAGCAGGCTGGCCGGAGCCGAGGCGAGCAGCCCCACGATAACGAGCGCCGCCAGTGCGGGAGAGATCCACATTTCCCGCCAGGTGCCGTTGGCGCCGAGGCTGGCACCCAGGTCGCGGTTCACGTGGGCCGCGGATGTCCACTCCAGCAGTCGGCTGCGGGAGACGCCCAACCGGTAGAGGGTGCGCGCTATTGCGTCCAGCGCATTGATCGCCTGGCTCGGCAACAGCGCCAGCGACAGGGCCCAGTGCAGCGCCCGCTGCCGCAACAGCCCGGGGCCGCCGCGCAGGTGGCGGTGGGCGCGGCGCGGATCGGCCACGCTGCGCCACAGCATCGACAGCAGTTCCAGCCACACCGGCGTCGCCGCCAGCGCCATCAGGCCCAGGGTCCAGGCCCAGGCGCTGCCCGGCAGCCAGCCGCTCCATCCGAGCAGGAAGAGCGCCAGCAGGCAGGGGGTCTCCAGGCTGCGCCGCAGGTTGTCGACGATTTTCCAGCGGTGGATCGACGGCAGCGGATTGGCCACCTTTTCGCCCTGGGCGGTAGGCACCTGCCGCCGCAGCCACGGCAACAGTTGCCAGTCACCCCGTATCCAGCGGTGGGAGCGCCGCAACAGGGCGAAGATGTTGGGCGGGTATTGCTCGTAGAACACCGCATCCGACAGCAGCGCGGCACCGCCGATGGCGCCTTCCAACAGGTCGTGACTGAGTATCGCATTGTCCGGCAGGCGCCCGGCCAGGGTGCGCGAGAAAACCTTCGGGTCGTAAATGCCCTTGCCGGCGAAAATGGCCTCGCCGAACAGATCCTGGTAGGCGTCGGATACCGCGTGGCTATAGAGGTCGACGCTGCGATCGCCGGAGAAGACCTCGGTGAAAACGGTCTCGACGGAGCCGGCGGGGTCGGTTTCCAGGCGCGGCTGCAGGAAGCCGTAGCCGGCCACCACCCGCCGGCTGTCGTTGTCCACTTCCGCGCGGTTGAGGGGGTGCGCCATGGCGCCGACAAGGCGCCGCGCCGTGCCTGGCGGCATCTGGGTATCGGCATCGAGGGTGATGACGTAGCGGGTTTTTTCCAGCAGCGCCCTGTCGCCGTAACAACTGGAGAAACTGGTGCCGTCGCGGCCCTGCAGGAGCCGGTTGAATTCGATCAGCTTGCCGCGCTTGCGCTCCCAGCCCATCCAGCGGTTTTCCGCCGGGTTCCAGCGCCGCTCGCGGTGCAGCAGCAGGAAGGGCGCCCTCCCCTCCCTGTCCGCATAGCGCTGGTTCAGCGCCTGCAGGGACTCCCGCGCGCCCCGCAACAGCGCCTCGTCCCCGTCGACCTGTTGCGAGTCGGCGTCGGCAAAATCGCTGAGGACGACATACACGAGCTGGTCGTCGCCGTTGTTGAGGAAGTTGATCTCCAGGCATTCGAGAATTCTCTGTACCTCCTCGGCATCGGCCAGGAGTACCGGCATGACCACCGCGGTGCGGCAAGCCGGCGGCACGCCGGCCTCGAAATTCAGCTTGGGCAGCTTGCGCGGCGACAGGCTGTGGGTGATCAGCCCGTTGACCAGGGCCAGGGACAGGCCCAGCAGCGGCACCGCGGCCACGGCTACCACCAGGAGGGCCGGGCCGACGGAAGTCCCGCCCGCGAGCAGGTAAACGGCGAGCGCGGCCAGCAGCGGCAGCGAGAAGATGGCCAGCCCGGAAAAATAGACGCCGGAGGCATTGCCCAGCACGAAGTCGTAGAGGCGCTGCGCGATGCCCGGCCGGTATTCCAGCGCCTCGTCCAGCTGCGGCCGCCCCTCGCCCATCAGGTAGTAGCCGATATGCCGCCGCCGGCTGTCCGGGTCCTGGTCGTCGCTCATCTCCACGAGATGGCGCGCCACCTGATGCTCGGCGCGGCCGCTGCCGCGCGCCAGTTTCTCCACGGCGCTGCGGTAGCTGTCGCGGGTTTCGAAATCCATTTTGCCGTAGGCGGCCGCCGGGTCCGACTGCAGTATCCGCTCCACGCGGCTGAGGGATTCGACAAAGTCGCGCCAGTCGTGGGCCCTGAGCTCCCGCAGGCTGATAATGGCGCTGGCGATCCCGACACTGTCCGCCACGGCGCTCTTCGCCTCACCTGCCGCCTCACCTGCCGCCTCACCTGCCGCCTCACCCGCCGCCATTTCCTGCTGCCGGGCCGCCAGGGTGTCTTCCGCAAACCGGGCCAGGTGCAGCAGCAGGCTCAGGCGCAACAGCGCGGGCAGTGCCCAGAGTTCCCCGGTGGTCAGTATCGTCTCGCTCTGGTATTGCGCCACCAACTGGTGGATGGACTCGATATCCAGCGGCTGCGCCACATCGCCGGTCAGCACCTCGGCGAGGGCGCGCGCGCGCAGTTGGCTGCGACCGTCGGCGGTGGAGATCTTCGGCAGTTGCTGGAGGTAGTCCGGCGGCAGGGATTCGCGCACCAGCTCCAGCGCCTCCTGCACCACATGGCGGTTGTCCAACAGCCACTCTTCGCTGCGGGTGCCCTTCTCGCCCGCTTCGACGCGCGCGGCGAGGCGCCGGTAGATGTCCTGGAAGTGCCCCTCGAGTTGCCGCAAGTGGGATTTGAGCCGGTAGCTGAGCTTCTTATCGACCAGGTGCCGGTGCCGCCTGGCGAGGGCGGTTATGTCCTCCAGGCGCTTTTGTTCGTTATCCAGGACTCGGGGGTCGGCAGTATTTTGCGCGGCTTTTTCGGCCTCGCTCACGGCCCGCGACGATTTCGGACGCAAAATGACTTTGCGACCGCGACCGGCCTTGTCTGTTTTCCTGCGTCGCAGTTTCATCGTTGGGCGGCGCTATCTTCCGGAAGTGTCGGGTGCCGGATCTGGCAGAAGTCGGCGCCGGCCCGCAGGGCCTGCAGCTGGGCTTCAGGCAGATCCTGGAATACCAGCACCGGCAGTGTGCTGTTGCACATCACCGTGTGGCAGACGGTGCCGGTCACCCGCTGCGCGCCGCTCTGCCAGTCGTGGGCGCTGATGGCGATCAGGTCGGCCCTCTCATCGGCTGCGGCGGCGCAGATGGAATCGGCGACGTCCTGGGCCACGAGCAATCGGGGGCGCGCCTTGATGCCGTTTTCCAGCTGGCGTGCAACCTCTTCCAGGTAAGCCTGGGCGGCGCGGCGGTTGCACTCCACAAACTTTTCCCGCGTGGCGTGCTCTTCCTTGGTGATGGGCATGCGCCGCGGCATCTCCGGGATGGCGATGACCTGCTGCAAAACCAGCTCCACCTCCTCCTGCCCGCGCATCATGGACGCCACCTGGCAGGCCACCCACTCGGAGCGCGGTGTTCCATCCATCGAGATCAGGATTCGCCGGTAGGCCATTTTTTCCGGCTCCGGCGGCGTTTCCCCCGGTCGCACGATCATGAAGGAGCGCCCGGAACCGCTGAAAACCTTTTGTGCGGTGCTGCCGAAATCGAAGCGGCTGAGGCCACCCTTGCCGTAGGCGGTAAAAACGATCAGGTCGATATTCATGTCTTCACAGTATTCGACAATCTGCTCGGCGGGCCGCCCTTCGATGACGGAGTGCGTCACCGGGATGTCCTGCCCGGCAATGCCTTCGGCGAGCCGGCCCAGGTAACTTTTCAGTTCCGCCCTGCGCAGCCGCCACTCCACCGGATCGATATTCTGCTCGTGCTCATCGGCGTGGGACTCCGATTTCTGTACGTGCAGCAGGTGGATTTCCGCATCGCTGTTGCGCGCGATCAACAGCGCGTGCGCGATGGCCTCCTCGGCGATGGAGGAGCCATCGAGCGGCAGGAGTATGTGTTTGAAAGGCATGCCTGTTCCCTCTGCCCGGATACGGCACAGTATCGTTATTTGCGGTTTATGGAAGATACGGGTGTCGGCGGTGTTATCGGTGCGGGTCCATCCGCCCGGTTGTTGCCGACTTCGCGAAAGTGAAATGTGTAATTTCAAGACGCGTTCAGAGCTTAGCTCGGCTATCGTCAAAGGTACAAAGGAGCGCTTCAACTCAGGTTGAAAGAAAAGCCAATTTGGAAAGTGCACGCCATGGCAGAGAGTCGTTATATTCGCTGGTTCGAGCAGACGGGCCTCGACGACGTCGCGGAAGTCGGCGGCAAGAGCGCGTCGCTGGGGGAGATGTACCGGGCGCTGGCGCCCCAGGGTATCCGCGTGCCCAACGGCTTTACCATCACCGCCGCTGCCTACCGCGCGGTGCTCGACAACGCCAAAGCCTGGGAGCCGCTGCGCAAGCTGCTGGAGGACGCCGGCGACAGCGGCGGTATGGGAGAAATCTCGGCGAAGGCCCGCGCGCTCGTATATGACGCGGGCCTGCCAGAGAAACTGGCGCGGGAAATCACCGGCGCCTATGTGGAACTCTGCGAACAGTACGGCCCGCAGCTGCGCGTCGCGGTGCGCAGCTCCGCCACCGCCGAGGACCTGCCCAACGCCAGTTTCGCCGGCCAGCACGACAGCTTCCTCAATATCGGCGACAAGGACGGGCTGCTCGACGCCTGCCGGCGCTGTTTCGCCTCATTGTTTACCGAGCGCGCCATCAGCTATCGCGAGCGCAACGGCTTCGATCACTTCAAGGTGTATCTGGCCATAGCGGTGATGAAAATGGTGCGCGCCGACCTGGCCTCCAGCGGCGTCATGTTCACCCTGGACACCGACAGCGGTTTCCGCGACGTGGTGTTTATCAACTCCGCCTTCGGCCTCGGCGAGAACATCGTGCAGGGCACCGTGGACCCGGACGAGTTCTACGTGCATAAACCCACCTTCGAGCTGGGTCACCGCTGCGTGCTGCGCCGCCAGCTGGGCGCAAAGCAGCAGACCCTGGTGTGCGACGAGGACCTGAACAGCCAGGAGCTGCACAATATCGACACCCCCGACGCGCGCCGCCGCCACTATAGCCTCAGCGACGACGAGGTACTGACCCTGGCGGACTACGCCATCAAGACGGAGAAACATTACAGCGAACAGCGCGGCGCCGAATGCCCGATGGATATCGAGTGGGCCAAGGACGGCGACGACGAGCAGCTGTACCTGCTGCAGGCGCGACCGGAGACCGTCGCCTCGCAGAAGCCGCGCAACCAGCTGGAGCGCCACAGGTTCCGCCGGAAGCCGGACAGGAAATCCCTTCTGGCGCAGGGCCGCGCCATAGGCACGGGGATCGCCAATGGCAAACTGCGCCGGATCGACAGCGCCGACCAGCTGTCGGAATTCGAAGAGGGCGAGGTGCTGTTCGCCGAGAGCACCAGCCCGGACTGGGGCCCGGCTATGCGCCGCGCCGCGGCACTGGTCACCGAACGCGGCGGCCGCACCTGCCACGCGGCCATCGTGGCGCGGGAGTTCGGCATTCCCGCGGTGGTGGGTATCGGCGAAGATAGCGGCAATTTAAGCTGCGGAGAAACCGTTACCCTGTCCTGCGCTGAGGGGGACGTGGGCCAGGTGTACACTGGTGAGATTCCCTACGAGGTCACCACCACCGAGCTGGACAATGTGCCCAGGCCGAAAACGAAAATGATGATCAACCTCGGCAGTCCGGAACAGGCCTTCCGCCTCAGCGCCCTGCCCTGCGACGGCGTGGGCCTGGCGCGCATGGAATTCATCGTCAACGAACATATCAAGGCGCACCCCATGGCGCTGGCCTGCCCGGACAAGGTGGAGGACGGGGACGACAAAAAGAAGATCGATGAACTCATCGGCAACCACGACAGCGGCGCCGATTTTTTTATCGAAAAACTGTCCGAGGGCATCGGCACCATCGCCGCCGCCTTCTACCCGCGCCCGGTGATCGTGCGCACCTCGGATTTCAAGACCAACGAGTACGCGCGACTGATTGGCGGCGCCGCCTTCGAGCCGCGGGAGGAAAACCCCATGCTCGGCTTTCGCGGCGCGGCGCGCTATGCCCACAAGGCCTATGCGCAGGGCTTCGCCCTGGAGTGCGCGGCGATCAAGCGCGCCCGCGAACAGATGGGCCTCACCAATATCAAGGTGATGATTCCTTTCTGCCGCCGTATTCCCGAGGGGGAAAAGGTATTGCAGGCGATGACCGAAAACGGCCTCAACCCCGGCTCCGACGCGCTGGAAATCTACGTGATGTGCGAGATCCCCAACAACGTGGTGCAGATAGACGCCTTCAGCCAGCTGTTCGACGGCATCTCCATTGGCTCCAACGACCTGACCCAACTGGTGCTGGGCGTGGACCGGGATTCGGATATCGTCGCCTTCGATTTCGACGAGCGGGACCCGGGCGTGCTGGAAATGATCCGCCTCGCCATCGAGGGCGCACAGCGCAATGGCATTCCCGCCGGCATCTGCGGCGAGGCGCCGTCGAACTACCCGGAGGTGGCGGAATACCTGGTGAAGCTGGGGATAGATTCTATCAGCCTGAGCCCGGACGCGCTGTTGCGCACGATGGAAAAAGTCGTGGCGATAGAACAGGAGAAAGGGAAATCGCCGTAGGAGCGGCCGGTGGCCGCGATCGGGCTTGCCAAATACTTTCAACATCGATCGCGGCCACCGGCCGCTCCTACGGGCCAGCCCGCGATTTGGAGAAAAGCAACAACAGCTCCATCGCCAGCAACTGCAACAGCGCCAGTGCCAGCAAAGCGCCCCACTCTTCCGCGGTCACCGGCGATACCCCCAGTACGTCCTGCATCAACGGCGAGTACAGGGACAGGATATGTATCCCCTGCGCCGCCAGGGTGCCCAACAGTAGAATGGGGTTGGAAAAGAAGGGCTGGCGGAATACCGAGCGGCTCTCGGAACGGCTGTTGAACACCTGTACATTCTCGAACAGCACCATCAGCAGAAGGACGCTGTTGCGCGCCTGCTCCACCTGCCAGCCCTGCTGCAGCAGCCAGTAGTAGCAGCCGAAAGCGAGCCCCCCCATCACCAGCCCGGAGGTGATCACGCGGCGCGACATCAGTGGATTGAACAGCGACTCTTTCGGCGGGCGCGGCGGTCTCCGCATCTCGTCGCCTTCCCCCGGTTCCAGCGCCAGGCCAATGCTCTGCACGCTGTTGGTCACCAGGTTGAGCCACAGCAGCTGCACCGGCGTCAGCGGCAGCGGCAGGCCAAAAGCGGTAGTCAATATAAACAGTACGACTTCCGCCGCACCGGTGGAGATCAGGAAGAAAATCACCTTGCGGATATTGCGGTAGGCGATGCGCCCCTCCTCGACACCGGCCACCACCGAGGCGAAGTTGTCATCGGTGAGCAGCAGGTCGGCGGATTCCTTCGCCACCTCGGTGCCGCGCTCGCCCATGGCGACGCCCACATGGGCGCTGTGCAGCGCCGGCGCGTCGTTGACGCCGTCGCCGGTAACGGCGACGAATTCCCCCTGGCGCTGCAGCGACTGCACTATGGTGAGTTTCTGCTGCGGCGATACCCGCGCGTAGACGCGGGTGCCGGCGGTCAGCGCGTCCACTGCCTGCACGCCCTTCTCTTCGGCCTGCGCCAACTCGGCACCAATAACCGCCTTGTCCCGTTCGTCCGCCAATTTCAGTTCCCGCGCAATACTGAGTGCCGTGTGCGGGTGATCGCCGGTCAGCATACAGACGTTGATGCCCGCTTTCCGGCAATGCGCCACCGCCTCGGTAGCCTCAGGGCGCAGCGGGTCGAACATGGCGACCAGCCCCAACAGGCAGAGGTCCCGCAGCTGCTCTGGGGAAATTGTCTCCGCGTCGCCCCAGCTTCCCTCGGCCAGCGCCAGCACCCGCGCGCCCCGCTCGGCCAGCCGCCGCATCTGCGCCAGGGCGCGATCGCTATCCAGGGGCACGTCGCCTTCGGCCGTCGCCATACGGCGGCACATGGGCAGTAGCTTTTCCAGCGCACCCTTGACGCAGACCAGCCTGCCCCCGCCATCGGTGTGTAGAGTCGCGGCGAAGCCCAGCGCCGGTTCGTAGTGAATTTGCGCCTGCAACGGGTGCCTTCCCTGGAGCTTTTCCCTCGGGTACCCGCAGTGGTGCGCCATCAACAGCAGGGCCTGATCCACTGCGTCGCCATAGATTTGCCACTCGCCGTTGCCGCCTTTGCGCAGCTCCGCCTCATTGCACAGGGCCGCGACCCGAGCCAGGCGCGCCACCATGGGATTGTCTTCCACCGGAGGATCCTCTTCCGGCTGCAGGCGACCCCTGTTTACACTGAAACTACTGCCGTCGCAGAAAGACATTTCCCGCGCAACGAGGCGGTTTTCGGTCAGGGTGCCGGTCTTGTCGGCGGCGATGACGGTACAGGAACCCAGGCTCTCCACCGCCACCAGCTTGCGCACTATCACATGGCGTTTGACCATGCGACGGGTGGCGATGGACAGCACGATCGTGAGTGCCATCGGCAAGCCCTCGGGAATGGCCGCCACCGCCAGCGCCACCGCGGTCATGAATATCACCAGCGGCGGCGTATCCCTGGCCAGCTCAAGCAGTGCCAGAATCGCCACCGTCGCCAGTAGCGCAATGGTGAGTTTTTTACTGAAGCGCTCGATGCGCAGGAACAGCGGCGGTTTGACCGCCCCGGCGGATTCCAGGCCCAGGCTCAGCTTGCCCATCTCCGTGTCCAGCCCGGTGGCGGTCACCAGCCCTCGGGCGCGCCCGGCGCTGACCAGGCTGCCGGCGAAACACTGATTGACCCGCTCCGCGACCGGTGTGCCGGCGTCGCAGAGGGCATCGCTGTCCTTGTACACCGGCAGGGATTCCCCGGTGAGCACGGATTCGTCCACTTCCAGGCCGGTCGCCTCCAGCAGGCGCAGGTCCGCGGGTACCCGGTCACCGGAGCCGAGCAGCACCAGGTCGCCGGGCACCAGCTTCTCGGCGGCGATTTCGCGGGGTTCTCCACTGCGCAGCACCCGCGCGCGGCTGACCATCAGTTTGCGCAGCGCCTGGGCACTGCGATGGGCATGGTACTCCTGCAATGCTCCGATCAGCGCATTGAGCAGCAGGATCAGGCCAATAAAAATGGCGTCAGCCAGCTTGCCGACACTGAGGGAAACCAACATCGCCGCCAGCAGCACGTAGATCAACGGGCTGATGAACTGGCGCAGGAACAGGCGGGTAAATCCCGGCAGCCGCGGCTGGGGCAGCTCGTTAGGGCCATAGCGGGCCAGGCGCTGTTTGGCTTCCGCGGCCGGCAAACCGTCTTCGCCGCTGTCCAGCCGGGCGGTCACGTCGGCCAGGGGCAGGCAGTGCCATTGGGGCTGGCTGTCGGGATCGGTCATATCGGCGTTTGCGGCATCCGCTTGCACAAATGTTTGCGTAAATGACCCTGCAACATTAGTTGAAAAATTTTATACCCCCTGCAGACGGCATTCCGGTAACGATGCTGGCGGGTTTCCAACCCGATCAGCAGTGGCCCATACTTTACGAATAGGCTGCGGCCGCTATTGTCACTTTATTGAGAAGGCTGCCATGCAACAGGTAGATGGTGAGCTTTTACTGGACGAACTCAAGCACATCAACCGGTGAGTAGCCAGCGAAGAGATCATGCCCCCACAGACAATCCGGAAGAAAAGTGAAGACTGGGAACTGGTGCCCAATCTGTTGGACTATGATGCGGCGCGGGAAAATTTCTCCTGGGAACATGAACTGGGACTGCTGGACGGCCTGCCCGGCGGCGGACTGAATATTGCCCACGAGGCGGTGGACCGCCACGCCTCCAGTGACAGACGCGAACACCTGGCGCTGCGCTGGCTGGACAGGAACGGCGAGGCGACGGATTTCAGCTACGGTGATCTCAGTGAACTGAGCAACCGTTTCGCCAATGTACTGCGCGACCTGGGCGTGCAAAAAGGCGATAGGGTTTTCGCGCTCAGCGAACGCTTGCCGGCCCTCTATGTCACCGCCCTGGGCACGCTGAAAAACGGCAGCGTCTTCTGCCCCCTGTTTTCCGCCTTCGGCCCCGAGCCGCTGCACTCACGCCTTTCCATCGGCGAGGCCAGGGTGCTGGTGACCACCGAGAGCCTCTACCGGCGCAAGGTCGCATCGCTGCGCGAATCCCTGCCGCAGCTCCAATACCTATTGCTGGTGCGGGAAAAGCCCCAGGGCGAACTGCCCGACGGCACACTGGATTTCCAGCAACTGCTGGACGGTGCCGCGGATACCTTCCCTATCGAGAACACCGGCCCAGAAGACCCCGCGCTGCTGCATTTCACCAGCGGCACCACCGGCAGGCCCAAGGGCGCCCTGCACGTGCACGAAGCGGTACTCGCCCACCACGCCAGCGCGCGCCTGGCCCTGGACCTGCACCCGCAGGATATTTTCTGGTGCACCGCGGATCCCGGCTGGGTGACCGGCACAAGCTACGGCATTATCGCGCCGCTGACCATTGGCGCGACCATGATCGTGGACCGGGAGGAGTTCGAGCCCGAGCGCTGGTACGGCATTTTGCGGGAGCAGAAGGTCAGCGTCTGGTACACGGCGCCCACTGCCGTGCGCATGATGATGAAATATGGCACCGAGCTGGCGCGGCAGTTCGAACTGCCGGCGCTGCGCTTTATGGCCAGTGTCGGCGAACCCCTCAATCCTGAGGCGGTGCTCTGGGGTCAGGAGGCCTTCGGCCTGCCCTTCCACGACAACTGGTGGCAGACGGAGACGGGCGGCATCATGATCGCCAATTTTCTGAGCCAGCCGATCCGCCCCGGCTCCATGGGCAGGCCGCTGCCGGGTATAGAGGCGGCCATAGTGCGCCCGAGCGAAGACGGCTCCGTAGAAATCATCGAAGAGGCGGATCAGGAGGGAGAACTGGCGCTGAAACGCGGCTGGCCGTCGATGTTCCGCAGCTACCTGCACGAGGAGGAGCGCTATCGGAAGTGCTTCCGTGGAGACTGGTACCTGACCGGCGATCTCGCGCGCCGGGATGAGGATGGCTACTTCTGGTTCATCGGCCGCGCCGACGACGTCATCAAATCCTCCGGCCATTTAATCGGTCCCTTCGAGGTGGAGAGCGCGCTGATGGAACACCCGGCGGTGGCCGAGGCGGCAGTGATCGGCGTGCCGGACCCGATGGCCGGGGAAATCGTGAAAGCCTTTGTGTCCCTGAAACCCGGCTTCGAGGCCGGCGAGACCCTGCAGCGGGAGATACTGGCGCTCGCGCGCAAACGACTGGGTCCGGCGGTGGCGCCGCGACAACTGCAGGTCGAGGACAGCCTGCCGCGCACCCGCTCCGGCAAAATCATGCGACGACTGTTAAAGGCGCGCGAACTGGGCCTGCCCGAGGGCGATACCTCTACCTTGGAGCACCCTGGAGGGCGGTGAATGAAGCAGGGTGCTTCCCAGGTCAGCCGCGAACAGGGCCTACGCTGGCTGAAGGATATGACCCGCGTCCGCCGTATGGAGGAGAAATGCGCAGAGCTTTACGGCCGGGAAAAGATCCGCGGTTTCCTGCACCTGTATATCGGCGAGGAGGCGGTGGCCGCCGGCGCCATGCCGGAACTGGGGGAGGACGACGCGGTGGTTGCCACCTACCGCGAGCACGGCCACGCCCTACTGCGCGGCATCTCTATGAACGCCATCATGGCGGAGATGTATGGCAAGACGGAAGGCTGCTCCCGCGGCCGTGGCGGCTCCATGCACCTGTTCGATGCCCAAACCCGTTTCTACGGCGGCAACGCCATAGTCTCCGGCGGCCTGCCCCTGGCCATCGGCCTGGCGCTGGCGGACAGGATGCAAAATCGCAAGCGCATCACCGCCTGCTTCTTCGGCGAGGGCGCGGTGGCTGAAGGTGAATTCCATGAGTCGCTGAACCTGGCCGCCCTCTGGCAGCTGCCGGTGCTGTTTATCTGCGAGAACAACCTCTACGCCATGGGCACCGCGCTGGCCCGCTCGGAATCGGTGATCGATATTCACCGCAAGGCCGAGGGCTACGGGATTTATTCCGCGGCTGTAGACGGTATGGACGTGACTTCGGTAAACACCGCGATGCGCGATGTGGTGAAAAAAATCCGTGGGAAAAAAGTACCCGCCTTCCTGGAAATGCGCACCTACCGCTTCCGCGCCCACTCCATGTTCGACCCGGAACTGTACCGCAGCAAGGAGGAGGTGGAGCAGTGGAAGCAGTTGTGCCCGGTCGCCACCCTGACCGCGCGCCTCAAGGCGCAGAAGGTGATCGACGACGATGATATCGCCGAAATCGAGAATACCGTCGCCGAGGAAATCCAGGCGGCCATCGACTTTGCCGAGGGCGGGCACTGGGAGCCGGTGGAGGATCTGACGAAGGATGTCTACAGCGGATAAGGCCAAACGGAATCCCCCTGTAGGAGCGGCGATGCGGCCTTTCGCCCATGGCCGCGGGCAATACGCGGTCTATTCGGAAAGCCCGATCGCGGCCATGGGCCGCTCCTACAGAAAAAGATCACGGGAATCGAAATGAAGATCACCTACCGCGAAGCCATGCGCGCCGCCCTGCGCGAAGCGATGCAAGAGGACGAACGGGTCTTCCTGATGGGCGAAGACGTGGGCCGCTACGGCGGTTGCTATGCGGTGAGCCAGGGGCTGCTGGAGGAATTCGGCGAGGAGCGTATCCGCGATACGCCCCTGTCCGAATCCGCCTTCGTCGGCGCCGGCATAGGCGCGGCCCTGGGCGGCATGCGCCCGATCGTCGAGGTGATGACGGTCAACTTCAGCCTGCTGTGCCTGGACCAGATAGTGAACACCGCCGCCACCCTGCGCCATATGTCCGGCGGACAGTTCAGCGTGCCGGTGGTGCTGCGCATGACCACCGGCGCCGGGCGCCAATTGGCCGCGCAACACTCCCACAGCCTGGAGTGCTGGTACGCCCATGTGCCCGGCCTGCGCATAGTCGCGCCGGCCACGCTTGAGGATATGCGCGGCATGTTGCGGGTGGCGCTGGAGGACCCCGACCCGGTGATCATCTTCGAGCACAACGCGCTGTACAACCGCGAAGGCGAACTGGCGGAGGATGTGCGCGTCGAGGATATTCGCCGCGCCGCGGTGCGTCGCCCGGGCAATGACATCAGCCTGATCACCTACGGCGGCAACCTGCACAAGACCCTGGAGGCGTCGGAAGCGCTGGCACTGAACGGTATCGACGCAGAAGTGATCGACCTGCGCTCCCTGCGCCCGCTGGACGAGGAGACGATTCTCACCTCGGTCCGAAAAACCCGCCGTGCGGTGATGATCGACGAGGGCTGGCGCAGCGGCAGCCTGGCAGCGGAGATCGGTATGCGCATCGCCGAACAGGCCTTCTACGACCTGGATGCCCCCCTGGCTCGCGTGTGCACCGCAGAGGTGCCCATCCCCTACCCCAGCCACCTGGAACAGGCGGCGCTGCCGCAGGTGGAGACCATCGTCGACAAAGCGCGCGAGGTGATAGGAAAAAATGTCTAAGTTCCGCCTGCCCTCCCTGGGTGCCGATATGGAATCTGCCACCCTGCGCGAATGGTTCGTCAAACCGGGGGACGCCGTAAAGAAAGGCGATATCGTCGCCGCGGTGGAAACCGACAAGGGCATAATCGATATCGAGATTTTCGAGGCCGGCACCATCGAAACTATCCTGGTGCAGCCGGATGAAAAGGTGCCGGTGGGCACCCCGCTCGCCACCTATCGCGGCGAAGGCGAGCCCGCAAGGAAAACCGAAGCAGGGAAAGTTGGAAAAGCAGAAAAGAAAATAGTCGCAGAAAGAGAAAAGCCGCCCGCGGTAGCGCCGGTTGCGCGCGCGGAGCGCAAGCGTATCTCCCCCGCAGCGCGCCAGCGCGCGCGTGAACTGGGCGTGGATCCGGAAACCCTCCGCGGCACGGGCCCCGGCGGCGCCATTACCCTGGAAGACGTCGTGAGCAGCGCCGGTCCGGCGGCGCCGGCGGAAACCGTTTCCGAAAAACCGGGAACCGCCTGGGCCGGCATGCGCCGCGCCATAGCCGCGGCCATGGCGCGCTCTAAAAAGGAAATCCCCCACTACTATCTCTCCACCAGCATCGACCTGACGCCGGCCCTGAGCTGGCTGGAAGAGCGCAATGCGGAGTGTCCCCTGCCGGCGCGCATGGTCTACGCGGTGCTGCTGCTGAAGGCGGTGGCGCGCGCGCTGGGAAAAATTCCGGAGTTGAACGGATTTTTTGTCGACGGTGCGGTGCAGTTTTACAGCGATGTGCATATTGGCGTGGCCATATCCCTGCGCGGTGGCGGCCTGGTGGTGCCCGCCCTGCGCAACGTGCACAGCAAGGACCTGGACAGCCTGATGCCCGAGTTCGTCGACCTGGTCAACCGCGCCCGCGGGGGCCACCTGCGCGGCTCCGAATTGCAGGATGCCACCATCACCGTCACCAGCCTGGGCGAACAGGGCGTGGAAACGGTGTACCCGATTATCTACCCACCACAGCTGGCAATCGTCGGCTTTGGCTCGATCGTGGAAAGAGTCCGGCCGGTGGACGGCAAGCCGCAGCTGCGCCGGGTCATCAACGCCAGCCTCGCCGCCGACCACCGCGCCAGCGACGGTCATCGCGGCGCCCTCTTCCTGGCGGAAATAGACCGCCTGTTACAGGAACCGGAAAAATTATGACAAGAGAGGAAATCAGAGCCCTGGTACTGGAGAAGCTGTTACAGGTGGCACCGGATATAGATCCCGCACAACTCGACCCGGCAGTGTCGGTTCGCGACCAGTACGACTTCGATTCAATGGACTTCCTGAATTTCACCATCGCCCTGGGGCGGGAATTCCAGATGGATATTCCGGAAAAGGATTACGCGGAACTGCAGAGCCTGGAGGGTGCCATCGACTACCTGGCAGGGAATATCAGGGACACTACACCCGGTGAGTAGCCCAGGAGCGAGCTTTGTGTTTGTCCGGGAGCCCTCTGGGCGCGGAGAATCCTTCCCTTCCAACCGGGTTGTAGCCAGATTATTCTTAAAGCAGTCCGTAGTTATTAACGCAAGTTTCGGAGTTCGAGGCCCCGCGGGTGGCACAAGCCGGAGCGGGGTGCGCCCTTCTGGGACTGCTACTGGGAAGGCTGCCATGCGCCAGGTTGATGGTGCGCTTTTACTGGACGAACTCGGCATCGACCATTTAAAAAATGCCTCGGCACTCGGCGCCCTGTCCGAGCAGACGATCGCTTACCTGATGGAGAAGGGGCGTGTTTACGCGCTGCGCAAAGGCGAGCGGCTATTCGAACACGGCGGACCGGGAGACACCTTCTTTGTCATTCTCAAAGGTTCTTTTGCTTATTATCTACCATCGAATGATCACCGCAGTTATATACGCGACTTCCACTTTGGGATGGAGATAGGGTTCGTCAGCATGATCGCGCTAACACCGCGGCCGGGAACCGCGATAGCCACCTGTGACAGCTATGTCCTGGAAGTGACAACAGATCTTTTCCACAGCTTGCACTACGAGAGACCTTTGGACTTCGGCGTGCTGCTGATAAACCTGTGCCGGGAGCTGGCGCGGAGGATACTGGAAAGGCAAAAATCGGACCAGTGAGCGGACGCCCGTTACCCCCGGCGTTTCCCGGCCAGCCACTACTCCGTCAGCACCTTCTCCGGGCGAACCCCGCGCTTGCTTGAAGCCTGTTTACGATCCAGCCGCGGCCTGCACAGGGGTTCAGGATCCTGGACAGGCACTGATGAACTGAAACCCGGCCGCTTTTCAATGATTCCCGCGGTTTCCATTGGTGCCGGTTGAAATGCCCGGGGGGCGAATACATAATCAAAGAATGAAACGCCGCAATCCTTCCACACCGCGAACACTTTTGTTCCTGCTTATGCTGGCCATAGGACCTTTGCAGGTACAGGCGGTGTTCGCATGTACGATGATGGATATGCCGGTACACGACGCCTGTTGCTGTGACGACCATAAGGCGGATGACTCCTGCGGCAATTCCGACGGTCACCCGAACCTGAAACCCGGCGAGAACCCCTGCTGCGAGCGTTCGCTCAAGGTCAGCGTCGACGAGGATGCGCGGGAGGACACGCCGGTGATGAAGCCCGCGGAGGTGCGCTCCGATGTGGACCCACCGCCGCCGATCGCAGTACCGATTGAGTTCGATCTCACGCCACAACGCCTGTCGTCGCCTATTTATCAGGTCCCTCCGCTGGCTGCACTGCCCGGCTCTCGCACCTATCTCATCACCCAACGCCTGCGTATTTGAAGCACGCGCTCTTTCTACACCCGAACTCCCGCCATTAATTCATCGCGCTCGGGTGCGTTACATCGCCAACTTGTAACCTGTTAGAAGGAGACAGGCAGTGCCTGCAATCCCTTTACGTATCACGATTCTCACGCTGTTGAGCACGGCTTTTGTTCTCGTTTCAAGCCACGCCCTGAGCGATACCCAAGCGACAGGCACTGCCGGTACCGGAACGGGCCAGCCCCTGACCGCCAACGCGCTCGCGGCTTGGGCGCTGGACGCCAACCCCGGGCTGGCCTCCGCCGCCGCCAGGGCCGAGGCTGCCGCCTTCCGCATAGACCCGGCCGGCTCCCTGGACGACCCCTTGCTCAGCTACGCCGCCGCGCCCAACACCATCGACTCGCCCCGCGGCCTGCAGCAGAAGCTGGATTTCAGCCAGAAGATTCCCTGGCCGGGTACCCTGGCCGCGCGCGAGGCGGCGGCGCGCCACCAGGCGGTGGCGGCGGAGCGCGACCTGGATGCGCTGCGCCTGCAGGTGATCGCCCGGGCCAAGGCCGCTTATGCGGAGTGGCGCTATCTCGACCGGGCCCTTGAGATACACCGGCGCACCCGATCCATGTTGGAAGAGTTGATCTCCGCCGCGCAGACCCGCTACGCCGCCGGCCGCGCGCTGAAACAGGATGTGCTGCAGGCACAGGTGGAACGCGCAGAGCTGGACAACCAGCTGCTGCGCCTGCAGCAATTGCGCAGCACGGTGCGGGCGCGCATCAACGCAATGCTCAACCGCGCCGCGGACGCGCCCCTGCCCGCAGCAGCACCCTTTCCCCCTCCGTCGCCGCCACCGCCACTCGCGACCCTGAGCGAGCAGGCGCTGGTGCAACACCCGGAGCTGGCGCGCCTGGACGCGCAGATCGCCGCCGCGGAGAGCCGCGTCACCCTGGCCGAGAAGGCTTTCTATCCCGACTTCCAAGTGGGGGCCGGCTACAACGGACTCTGGGATGCCGCCGAAAAACGCACAGTGGTCGGCTTGTCCATCAACTTACCGCTGGACAGATCCAAGCGCCGCGCGGATTTGGGCCGCACCCGCGCTGAGCTGCAGAGCGTCGAGTGGTCCCTGGCCGACAGGCGCGCCGCGCTGCTCGCGGACCTGGCCCGCGCCCACGCGGAAGTGGTTGAGGCGGAGTCCTCGGTGACGCTGCACCAACGCGAATTGCTGCCGCTGGCGGAGGACTATCTCGCCGCCGCGCTGGCCGACTACCGCAGCGGTAGCGGCGCCTTCCTCAACGTGATTACCGCCGAGCAGCGGCTGCTCGCCACCGAACTTTCCGCGGCGCGCGTTCTCGCCGACTACACCAGGCGCCAGGCAGAACTGGAGCGCTGGAGCGGCGGGCCCTCGGTCCTCGCATCCTCCATGACAGCGCCGTCCATGGGAGTGGAAAAATGATTGTGCTGAAGAAAACCCGATTCTGGATCGCCGCCGCCGCAGCCCTGGCGCTGCTTGCGGCTGCCAACTATCTGCTGCTGTCCGACCGGGGCACCGGGAGCCCCGATACCACAGAGAGCCGGTTGCCCCGCTACAGCGCCGGCGGCCTTGAGATAGGCGTGGGCACCGAGCCTGTCGTGCCGCAGGTGGGGGACAACATCCTGACCGTGGAACTGCGCAAACCCGGCGGCGAGCCGGTGTCCGATATGGATATCGAGGCCTATGCGGAGATGCCGGCCATGGGCGCCATGCCCGCCATGCGCGCGTCGGTGGAGTTGAAGGAAACCGCCCCCGGCCAATACCGCGGCACCATGAACCTGTCCATGCGCGGCGAATGGCCGTTGACCCTGCGCTTCGACGCCCCCGGCGGCAAAGCGGTGCGGCTGCAGTTCGACCTGGCCACCGACCGCGAGGGCCTGTCCATCGCCGCGGGCGCGGCGTCGGTCGACGCTGCCGTTGCGCAGATGGCCGGCGACGCCGATGTCATTACCATCGACAACCGGCGCCGGCAGATGATCGGCGTACAGACGGGCGAGGTGGCAATGCGCCACCTGGTGAAGCCCATCCGCGCTGTGGGCCGGGTGACCTTCGACGAGCGGCTGCTTTCCAAGGTGGTGCTGAAATACGACGCCTTTATCGGCGACCTGAAGGCCGACTATGTGGGCACGCGAGTGGAAAAGGGCCTGGTGCTGTTCACCATCTACAGCCCGGAGCTGTTGGCGGCGCAGCAGGAATACCTGGAATCCCTCAAACGCGCCCGCGGCCGCAGCACGGAGGTGCGCGACGAGCTACTGCTCGCCGCGCGCCAGCGGCTGGAGCTGTGGGATATGGCGCCGCAGGAAATCAGGGCGTTGGAGGAGCGCGGCTGGCCCAAGGAGTATATCCCCATCTATGCGCCGCGCTCCGGCACCCTGATCGAACTCAATATCGCCGACGGCAGCGCCGCGCGCGCCGGCCAGACACTGCTGGTGGTGGCGGACCTCTCAAGGGTGTGGGTGGAGGCCGAGGTGTTCGAAGCGGACCTGGATTTGGTATCCGCCGGCACCTCTGCCGAGATCACCCTGCCCTACCTGCCCGGGCGCAAGTACGAGGCGCAGGTGGAATACGTCTACCCCTTCCTGGAGGGCAAGAGCCGCACCGGGCGCATCCGCCTGACCCTGGACAATCCCAAAGGGGAACTGAAATCCGAGATGTACGCCCAGGTTTCCCTGCAGGCGGACCTGGGCGAACGCCTGAGCGTTCCGGAGCAGGCGGTGATCGTCGCCGGTGACAGCCGGGTGGTGTTCGTCGACCTGGGCGGCGGCCGCCTCAGGCCCACCCGCATCGAGACGGGGCGCGCGGCCGGGGACTATGTGGAAGTACTCAAGGGCCTCGCTGCCGGCGACAAAGTGGTGACCTCGGGCAATTTCCTGATTGCCGCCGAGGCGCGCCTGAAGACGGGGGTGCAGCAATGGTAGGCACCGAAGAGCGCTCTCAATATAACAACAGGAATCACGGCCCGCTGGAAAAGCTGATCGCCTTCTCCGCGCGCAACTGGCTGCTGACGCTGATGCTGGTGGCGATCGGCGCGCTCTGGGGCTACCGATCCCTGGTCAAGGCACCGCTGGACGCTATCCCCGACCTCTCGGACGTGCAGGTGATCGTCTTCACCGACTGGCCCGGGCGCAGCCCGGACCTGGTGGAGGACCAGATCACCTACCCGCTGACCACCACCCTGCTGGCGGCGCCCAAGGTGCGCTTCGTGCGCGGCCAGAGCATGTTCGGCCTGTCCTTCGTCTATGTCATCTTTGAAGACGGCACCGATATGTACTGGGCGCGCTCGCGGGTACTGGAGTACCTCAATTCGGCGGCGCCCAAGCTGCCGGACGGTGTGCGCCCCACCCTGGGGCCGGACGCCACCGGCGTGGGCTGGGTCTACCAGTATGCGCTGGTGGACAAGAGCGGCAACCTCAACCTTGCCGACCTGCGCAGCCTGCAGGATTTCAACCTGCGCTACGCGCTGGAATCGGTGGAAGGCGTGGCGGAGGTGGCCTCGGTGGGGGGCTTCGTCAAGGAGTACCAGATCAACGTCGATCCCAACAAGCTCGCTTCCTATGGAATCGGCCTGCACAAGGTCACCACGGCGGTGCGCGATTCCAACCGGGACGTGGGCGGGCGTGTACTGGAAGTGGCCGGCCACGAGCAGTTTATCCGCGGCCGCGGCTACGTGCAGTCCATCGATGAGCTGGAGGAGGTGGTGATCGGCCTCGGCGACGGCGGCGTGCCCATCCGCGTGGCGGACGTGGCGGACGTCAGCCTGGGCCCGGCCCTGGCCCGCGGCCAGGCGGACCTGAACGGCGAGGGCATCACCGTGGGTGGCATCGTGGTGATGCGCTACGGCGAGAACGCCCTGGACGTGATAGAGCGGGTCAAACAGCGCATCGAGGTGGTGAAGGCCAGCCTGCCGGAAGGCGTGGAGATAGTGCCGGTGTACGATCGATCCAGCCTGATCGAGCGCGCCATCGACACACTGCGCCACACGCTGATCGAGGAGATGCTGATCGTCTCCCTGGTGATCGGCCTGTTCCTGCTGCACGCGCGCTCGGCCTTCGTGGCCATCATCACCCTGCCCATCGCCATACTGCTGTCGTTCATTCCCATGTACTACCAGGGGCTGACCGCGAACATCATGTCCCTCGGCGGTATCGCCGTGGCCATTGGCGCAATGGTGGATGCGGCCATCGTCATTATCGACAACATCCACAAGCGGCTGCAGGACGGCGACCTGAGCGGCGAGTCCAGAACCCGCGCCATCGTCGCGGCGATACAGGAGGTGGGCCCCAGTATTTTCTTCTCGCTGTTGATCATCACCGTGTCCTTCGTGCCAGTGTTCGCGCTCGAGGGCACCGAGGGGCGGCTGTTCAAGCCCCTGGCCTACACCAAGACCTACTCCATGTTCTTCGCCGCGCTGCTGTCCGTGACCCTGATCCCGGCGCTGGCGGTGCTCTTGATCAAGGGGCGTATCCGCGGTGACAGGAGCCGCCTCAACCAGTGGCTGAAGAGCGCCTATGCGCCGGTGGTGAAGTTCGCGGTGCATTTCCGCTGGCCGGTGGTGATCGGCGCCATCGTCGCGCTCGTCGCCACCGTGCCTGTGTACCGCAGCCTCGGCAGCGAGTTTATGCCGCCGCTGAACGAGGGCAGCATCCTGTACATGCCCACCGCGCTGCCCGGCATCTCCATCGAGGAGGCCACGCGGGTGCTGCAGACCATGGACCGGGAGCTGGCCAAGTTTCCGGAAGTGGAGCGGGTGTTCGGCAAGGTGGGGCGCAGCACCAGCCCCACGGACCCGGCGCCGCTGTCCATGGTGGAGACCAATATCATGCTCAAGCCGCAGAGCGAGTGGCGCGAGGACATGACCTGGGACAAGCTGATCGGCGAGATGGACAGCGCCATGCGCTTCCCCGGCATGCCCAACATCTGGTGGATGCCGATCCAGACCCGCATCGAGATGCTCGCCACCGGTATCCGCTCCGCCCTCGGCATCAAGGTGTTCGGCCCGGAGCTGGACACCATCGAGCAGATCGGCGTGGACATAGAGCGCGCGCTGCTCGAGGACGAGCGCACCGCCCCCTACACCCGCAGCGCCTTCGCCGAGCGCGCCACCGGCGGCTACTTCCTGGATTTCGACATCGACCGCCGGGCGGCCGCGCGCTTCGGCCTCAACGTGGACGACATCCAGGCCGTGATCGAGGCCGCCATGGGTGGCGCCAAGGTCAGCGAAACCGTCGAGGGCCGCGAGCGCTACGGCATACTGGTGCGCTACGCGCGCGAATACCGCGACAATATCGAGGCGCTGGAACGGGTATTCGTCACCACCGCCACCGGCGCGCAGATCCCCATCACCCAGGTGGCCGATATCCAGTTCCGCACCGGCCCGCCGGCGCTGCGCAACGAGGACGGGCAGCTGGTCAGCTTCGTGTTCGTGGACGTGAGCGACGAGATCGGCATTGCCGACTATGTGCGGCTGGCGAAACAGGTGGTGGCGGAGAAGGTGCAGCTCACACCCGGCTACCGCCTGGAGTGGGCCGGGCAGTTCACCTACTTCGAACGCGCCAAGGCGCGCCTCAAGGTGCTGGTGCCGCTGACCATCTTCGTGATCTTCTTCATGCTCTTCATGCACCGCAAGTCGATGATCGAAACCCTGGTGGTGATGACCGCTCTGCCCTTTTCCGCCATCGGCAGCATCTGGTTGCTGGCCGCGCTGGGCTACAACCTCTCAGTGGCGGTGGCGGTGGGTATGATCGCGGTGGCCGGGCTGGCGGTGGAGCTGGGCCTGTTGATGATGCTGTATCTGGACATTGCCTGGCGCGACCGCCTGGGGCCGATAGAGAGCCGTGGCCAGGGGCAGCTGAAGAGCCGCGCGGACCTCACCGAGGCCATAGTGACCGGCGCCAGCCACCGCATCCGGCCCATGCTGATGACCGGCCTGGCGCTGCTGATGGGCCTGGTGCCTATTATGTATTCGAGCGGCAGCGGCGCCGACGTGATGAAGCGCATCGCCGCGCCCATGCTCGGCGGCGTGGGATCGGCGCTGATCCTGGTGCTGATCGTCTTCCCCGCCATCTTCTCTTTCTGGCGCGGCCGGGGACTGCCGGCCCTGGTCCCGCGCCCTCGGGAGCGGGAAGCCGGTGACAACAAGGAAAGGTAGCCGCAAATAGCGACCCAATCGACAGCTCACGGGAAAACCTGCTGCCGCCCCAGCCCCCAGCGACCGGTTTCGGCAGCCACCAGATCAACGCTATTGGGGCGTCAACGGTCGGGGCACGCCGCAGATCAATCTGCGCGGTATAACGACCGCTGGAGGCTCCCTACTACACTTGGCCAGGGAATGGATTCACGGAAGAAGCAATGGCCCATCGGCGAAGGGGCTCGGTACTGCTCCCTCTCCTGGCCGCAGCGCTGGCGGCCTGTACGCCGCTGCCCGCGGACCTGGGGCGGGGCCAAGTGGTCGAGCAGGTGCGGGCGCGGGGCCGGCCGGCGCAGGCGGTGGATCCCGGGCAGGTTCCCGCGCTGGTGGCCGAGCTCAGCGCCGCGCCGCTCACCGCCGTCAGCGCCATGCAGATCGCGCTGATCAACAATCCCAAAATACGTGCCCACTACGCCAAGCTGGGCATCGCCGCCGCCGAGGTGTATCGGGCCGGGCGCATCCGCAACCCGATCTTTTCCGTCGCCGTGCTGGACTCCAACCGCTCGGGCGAAGTGAGCCAGAACACCTACAGCCTGGTCGCCTCCCTCTCCGACCTGATCACCCTGCCCGCCCGCAAACGCCTGGCGGCGGCGGAGTTCGCCATAGTGCAGCGGGAAGTCGGTGCCGAGCTGTTGCGGCTGGCGGCGCGGACGGAGGCGGCCTTCTACCGCTTCGTCGCCGCGAAACAGGTCGCCACCATGCGCGCGCAGGTGGCGAAAGCCGCGGACCTCTCGCGGCAACTGGCGCAGCGCTACTTCGAGGCCGGCAACCTCACTCCGCGCGCACTGGCGCAGGAAAAGGCGGCCGCCGCGGAGGCGCGGATAGACGCGCTGCGGGCCGAGGACGCCGCCTTCGCCGCGCGCACTGAACTGGCAACCATTCTCGGGCTGCCCGTGGCCGGCCGCTGGGATGCGAGGCAGCCACTGGCGCTGCCGGTGGCGAGAGAGGACGATCTGCAAGACCTGTTGCTGCTGGCGCGGGACAACCGTTTGGACCTGGCGGCCGCCACCGCGCGCGCCGATCGGCTGGCGGACGAACTCTGCTACAACGACTGGCGGCGCTGGCTGGGCGAACTGGACATCGGCGTGGAGCGCGAGCGCGAGACTGACGGCGCCTACCTGACCGGACCAACCCTCGACTGGGAGCTTCCCATTTTTACCCAGCACCGCGACCGGCTGCTGGAACTGGATGCCGAATTGCAGGCGGCCATTGCCGAGGTGGCGCGGCTGTTGCTGGACAGCGACAACGGCGTGCACCGCGCCTACGCCGGCACCCAAAATGCCCGCGCGCGGGTGGAGGCGTTCAGGACCCGGCTGTTGCCGGCGCGCATGGAGGCGGTGGCCCAGGCGCAGTTGGAAGAGAACTTCATGCTGATCGGCACCTTCGAGTTGCTGCTCAGCAAGCAGCGGGAATACGACGCCTACCAGGGCTACCTGGAGGCGCTGGGGGACTACTGGATAGCGCGCGCCGCGCTGGCGCAGGCCGTGGGCCGGCGCCTGCCCAGCAGCGACCACATCGCCGCAGGACAGGTGGATGCGGGAGAATTGCTGCGTCCGGAGGCGGGCGCCATGCACGGGATACATGGCGGGCATGGGGAAAAACACCCACAACCGGAAGCGCGCAAGGACACACAGGAGGCGCCGGCAGATGTACATGGACACCACTGAGCAGCGCCGCACAGGAGGTTCGGGATGATTTCGCGACGCAGATTCCTGCAGGCCGGCGGCCTGGGATCTCTGGGCGCGGCGCTCACCGCGCAGGCGGCCGGCGACTATCCCCCGGCCACGGCACCGCCGAAACCGGCAAAACCCTCCGCCCATGTGCCGGTACGCACCCTCAACGGCTGGACCCTGCCCTACGCGATGAAGGACGGGGTCAAGGAGTTCCACCTGGTGGCGGAGGAATTCGAGCACGAATTCGCCCACGGTACGGTAGCCAAGTGCTGGGGCTACAACGGCACCACCCCCGGCCCCACCATCGAGGCAGTGGAGGGAGACCGGGTGCGCATACTGGTGACCAACCGCCTCGGGGAACACACCACCGTCCACTGGCATGGCATCATCCTGCCCAGCGGCATGGACGGCGTCGGCGGCGTATCCCAGCCGCATATCCGGCCCGGCGAGACCTTCGCCTACGAGTTCACCCTCAAACAGCACGGCACCCATATGTACCACCCGCACGCGGACGAGATGGTGCAGATGGCGGTGGGCATGATGGGCATGATGGGCATGTTCATTATCCACCCGCGCGAGCCCGACCCGCAGCCGGTGGACCGCGACTACTGCTTCCTGTTGCACAACTGGGAGGTGCACCCGGGCACCTACCGGCCGGACCCGGCGGTAATGGTGGAATTCGGCCTCTGGACCTTCAACAGCAAGGTGTTTCCGGCCATCGATCCGATAGTCGCGCGCACCGGTGAACGGGTGCGGGTGCGTATGGGCAACCTGTCCATGTGGAACCACCCCATCCACCTGCACGGAGCGCAGTTCTATGTCACCGGTTCGGACGGCGGCCGCTGGCCCCGATCCCAGTGGCGCAGCGAGGCCACCGAAATCGTCGGCGTGGGCCAGACCCGCGATATCGAGTTCACCGCCGTCCCCGGCGACTGGGCCTTCCACTGCCATATGGCCCACCACACCATGAATACCATGGGCCACGAAATCCCCAACCCCATGGGCGTGGACCAGAGCGGCGTTGCGGACGACATCAAAAAGATGCTGCCGGGCTTCATGCCCATGGGCCGCTACGGCATGGCCGAGCACCAGGAGCATGTGGAGGCGGGCCACCACCCGGGGCCGCGCAACACCCTGGCGATGATGGTGGGCAAGGGTCCCTACGGCAATATCGAGATGGGCGGCATGTTCACCCTGGTCAAGGTGCGCGATGACCTGGCGCCGGGGGACTATAGCGACCCCGGCTGGTTTAAGGCGCCGCCCGGTACCGTGGCCTGGCTGGTCAGCAGCGACCCGGACTACGGCGATCCGCCGCGCCGCCCCGGGTGAAAGCCTTGCCAAGGCAGACGCGGGCATCTAGGATTACGCGGGTTTCAACCAATCGATTATCACAATGCGCGCACGGACCGGCATGACATTGCTGCTGTTGCTGCTCCTGGCCATCACCGGCCGGGCGCTGGCGGCACCCTGTGCGACAGATGCCCACGGCGATCACGCCGCGGCCGCGGCGGCAACGCCGCAGCAGGCCCACTGCCACCACTCCGGGGACGCCGCGCACGAGAAGCCCTGCGCCCAGCAGGGCGACCAGACCGGAGGCGACTGCGAGCGAGGCTGCAACTGCTGTCCCGGCCACTGCGCCACCGCGCTGCCCTCCAGCAACGCCCCCTGCGGAATGCCAGCGGGGGTCTCTCCGGCAACCGCGTATCGCGAAGACAACTCTTCCCCCTCGCTGGAAAGCGCCATTCGCCCGCCTATTTCCCGCTGATACAGGACAGGTGCGCCCGCCGCTGGCGCAAATCCCCTCTTTATTGAAACTCGAACCGCGCAGCGGACCAGCGCTGCGCGCCTGCAATCAACGGGAATCACATGTATCGCAAAATCACCTTATCCGTCCTTGGCGGCCTGGCCCTGCTGGCGCTGACCGCCTGTAGCAACGAAAGCCCGGCCGCGGGCGAGTCGCCGAAAAAAGCCGCGGCCGTTGAACTGACCACCTATAAATCCGCCAGCTGCGGTTGCTGCAAACAGTGGGTGGCGCACGCCGAGGAAAGCGGCTTTTCCGTTTCCACCCACGACGTCGCCGACCTGAATGCGGTGAAAGAACAGCATGCTATCGAGCCGCGCTTCCAGTCCTGCCACACCAGCGTGTCCGCAGAGGGCTATGTCTTCGAGGGCCATATCCCGGCCAAGCTGATCCGCCGCTTCCTGCAGAGTCCGCCCGCCGGCGCCCGCGGCCTGGCGGTGCCGGCCATGCCACTCGGCAGCCCGGGCATGGAATACGGAGACAGGTTCACCCCCTACCAGGTGTGGCAGCTGAACAGTGACGGCAGCCAGCAGGTCTACGCCACCATCAGCGCCGCCGGGGAACAGTTTTAAGGAAGATCCATGAAGAAAAAGCACAACCCATCCATTGCGCTGCCGCGCATGAGCCGGCGCACCTTTGTTACGGGGATGGCCGCCGGCGCGGTTACGGGGATGACTGCCGGCGCGGCGCTGCTGGGCATGCCCGCCTCGCTCGCCGCCAATGCACCGCGCCCGGTTGCCGCACCACAGACGCTGCGCGGCAACCGCTTCGACCTGAGCATCGGCTACCAGCCGGTGAACTTCACCGGCCGCGAGCGTACCGCGGTGACCGTCAACGGCAGCCTGCCCGGCCCGGTACTGCGCTGGAAGGAGGGTGAGACTGTCACGCTGAACGTCACCAACCACCTGGCCCACGACACCTCCATCCACTGGCACGGCATGATACTGCCGAGCAATATGGATGGTGTGCCCGGGCTCAGCTTCAACGGCATCAGGCCCGGCGAAACCTTCAGCTATCAGTTCCAGGTAAACCAGAGCGGCACCTACTGGTATCACAGCCACTCAGACTTCCAGGAGCAGCAGGGTCTCTACGGCAGTATCGTGATCGACCCGGCGGAGCCGGACCCGGTGGCCTACGACCGCGATTACGTGGTGCTGCTGTCGGACTGGAGCGACGAGTCGCCCCACGATATCTACGCCAAGTTGAAAAAAGAGGGCCACTACTACAACCGGCGCCGCCGCACCGCCGGCGACCTGTGGCGCGAGATCAAGGACAAGGGGGTGGCCGCAACCTGGCGCGACCGGGAGATGTGGAATGAGATGCGCATGTCGGACCGCGATATCTCCGACGTGACTGGTTACACCTACACCTTCCTGATGAACGGCCAGGCGCCGGACGCCAACTGGACGGCGCTGTTCCGCAGAGGCGAGAAAGTGCGCCTGCGCTTTATCAACGCCGCGGCCATGTCGATTTTCGATGTTCGCATCCCGGGCCTGAAAATGACCGTTGTCGCCAGCGACGGCCAGAACATCGAGCCAGTCACCGTGGACGAATTCCGCATCGGCGTGGCCGAGACCTACGACGTGATCGTCGAGCCGGACGGCGACAGCGCCTATACCCTGTTTGCCCAGACCATCGACCGCAGTGGCTTCGCCCGCGGGACCCTGACTTCCGATGCGCGCCTGGGGGCAAAAGTACCGGCGATGGATTACGCCCCGGTACTGACCCATCGCGATATGGGCATGGGCCACGGCGCTCACGGCGGTATGGGAGCCATGGATCACAGTCAACACGATATGGGCGGCACGGACCACAGCCAACACGACATGGGCGGTATGGACCACAGCCAGCACGACATGGGTGGTATGGACCACGGCCAGCACGATATAGGTGCTATGGATCATAGCCAGCACGATATGGGCAGCATGGATCACAGCCGACACGGTGCGGGTTCACAGAACTACAGCCTGCACGGCGGCCGCCCGGACCTGGGCGGTATGCAGGGCGTCTGGTATACCGACAACCTGGGCCGCGCCGGCCACGGCAGCAACAGTCCTGTCGTCCACCTGCCGAGCGAATACGGCTACGGCGTCGATATGCGTTCGGAAGTGCCGATGAACGGCCTGCACGATCCCGGCATAGGCCTGCGCGACCATAGGCAGCGCTATGGCCGCCGTGTACTGAACTACGGCGATATCCGCAACCTCACCCCGACCATCGACCGGCGCCAACCGACCCGCGAGCTGCAGCTGCACCTGACCGGCAATATGGAGCGCTATATGTGGTCCATGGACGGCATCAAGTTCAGCGACGCCCAACCGCTGATACTGAAGTACGGCGAGCGTATTCGTATCACACTCGTCAATGACACCATGATGACCCACCCGATACACCTGCACGGTATGTGGAGCGAACTGGAAACCGGCGATGCGGATTACATACCGCGCAAGCACACCATCATCGTGCAACCGGGCTCCCAGATCAGCTACCTGGTCACCGCCGACGCCTTCGGCCGCTGGGCCTATCACTGCCACCTGCTGTACCACATGCCGGGCATGTTCCGCGAAGTGCGCGTTGTTTAAGGAGTGCAAAAATGAAACCGGTCTATATTTTGTGTGCCGCCCTCACGGCAAACGTGGCCCAGGCCCAGGAGGATATGTCCCATCACGGACACGGCGAACACGACGCGCAAACGGATTCCTATCCGGCCCCGCAGGGCCCGATCCAGAACCTGGAGCACGCCCCGAACACACCGGATCACGTGATGGACCACGACGTACTGCTGACCATGGTCAAACTGGACCAGCTGGAAGTGCGCGAGGACGATGGCGGCGCAGTGAAAGGCGATCTCTGGTTCGGCGACGACCGCGACAAGCTCTGGTTGAAGGCGGAGTGGGAGCGGGACGAAGGCGAGACGGAAAAGGCCGAACTACACGCCCTCTACAGCCGCGCCGTCGCCCCCTACTGGGATCTGCAGATGGGCGTGCGGCACGACTTCGAACCGGAGAGCGACAGCCGCAACTGGGGAGTGATCGGCTTCAACGGCCTAGCGCCCTATTTTTTCGAAGTGGACTCAGCGCTGTTTGTCGGCGAAGACGGCGACACCGCCCTGCGCCTGGAAGCGGAATACGAGCTGCTGTTCACCCAGCAGTGGATCCTGACTCCGGAAATCGAGGCGGATTTCTTCGGCCAGAACGACCGCGACGCCGGCACCGGTGCCGGGCTTTCCGACATCGAACTGGGCCTGCGCCTGCGCTATGAATTCACACCACAGTTCGCGCCCTATATCGGCATACACTACGAGAAGAAATTCGGCAACACGGCGGACTTCGCCCGCGACGAAGGCGAAGACCCCAGCAGCACCAGCTGGCTTGTCGGCCTGTACACCTGGTTCTAATCGAGACGCAGAGCCCTGGCTCCGCACTTACACGCAGCAACCAACCTTCAGGAAAAGAAAAGAGAAATAGACAGGGAGGGGGCTTCATGGCCCCATTTTTTTCGGGAGAAATGCCATGAGAACCATCAAAACCCTGCTGCTTGCCGCGATCGACCTGTGCCTCGGAATCGTCGCCTTTGTCTATTCCGGCACCTATCCGGTGGGTGCCGACGTGCCGCATACGAAATTTACCCACTGGCTTCTGGAAACCCTGCGCGACAGATCCATCGAACGAGTATCCGGGGATATCCAGGTGCCGCCCCTGGATGACCCGGACCTGCTGCTCTCCGGCGGCCCCGATTACAACGAGATGTGTGCTGGCTGTCACCTGAAACCGGGCAAGGAAAAAAGCGATTTCAGCCTCGGCCTCTACCCTGCCCCGCCCAACCTCACTGAAGGTACAGGCGAACCGGAGGAGCAGTTCTGGGTGATCAAGCACGGCATCAAGGCCTCCGGCATGCCCTCCTGGGGACCCACACACGACGACCAGCGCATCTGGGCCATGGTGGCCTTCCTGCAAAAATTGCCGGAGCTGACCCCGCAGCAGTACCAGGTACTCACCGCCCGCGGTGAGGAAGACTCTGGTCATCACCACTGAGCGAGAAGGCACGACGCAAAACTATTCAGGACCTCCTGCGCTTCGGGATTTTCAATCCTGCGGAGCACAATACCCATCACCGCCTCGCCCGCGGCAACGAACCCCACGCAGAAGAGATCCGGCGATGTTTTCGGGCCTGGAAACCGACACGGGAAAAGTGGTACAGGAATTTCATCGGGCACTGCGCGAAGGGGATGAAGAAGCCGCTCAGGTTCCAACAAATCCACCACCATTGGGATGAACCACCTGGCCCGTGAGATAGGAGGCATCCTTGCTGGCCAGGAATACAAAACAAGTGGCCACCTCACAGGGTTGTCCGGCACGCCCCATCGGCGTATCACCGCCGAAATCCTCCACCTCGCTAGCGGAGAAAGTAGCCGGAATCAGTGGCGTCCAGATGGGGCCCGGGGCCACACCGTTGACCCGGATGCCTCTTCCCGCGAGGGACTTGGCCAATGAGCGGGTAAAAGCCGTAATTGCGCCCTTGGTACTGGAGTAATCGATCAAGTGATCACTGCCCCGATAGGCGGTGATTGAAGTGTTGTTCAGAATAACCCCGTCGTCCGGCAGATGCTCCAGTGCCGCCTTGGTGAAATAGAAAAAATTAAACAGGTTTGTGGCAAAGGTATCTTGCAACTGACTTGCGGATATCTCGCTGATCCCCTCGGTCGGGTGCTGTTGCGCTGCATTATTGACCAGTATGTCCAAGCGACCGAACTTGTCCGCCGTCCGCTTTACGCAATCCTGGCAAAAGCGCTCTTCGCGGATATCACCGGCAAGTAACAGGCATTGCCTTCCCTCCCGCTCTATCAGTCTGCGGGTCTCTTCCGCATCCTGGTCTTCGTTCAAGTAAACGATCGCAATATCCGCGCCCTCGCGTGCAAAATGCACCGCGGTTGCGCGGCCGATACCGCTGTCGCCGCCGGTGATCAGCGCCACTTTGCCGCGTAGCTTATCGCTGCCTCGATAGCTGTCGCGGATAAATACCGGCTGCGGCTCCATTTTTTCCTCGCGCCCGGGTTGCTCTTCCTGGGATTGCGGCGGTCTCTGCCGTTGCAGCTTGTCAAAATCGTCAGACATGGAAACTCCTGTGGATGTATGAAGTTGAGAACAGAGAGCGGATCGGGTTGGTGCGTTTTCCTGCTGGAGAAAACGGAGCTCCTCTGCTCGCGGCCGTATTTACGGGCGGTAGAGGCTGGCGGATGTGTGAGTCGGCGATTCGATATTCGCAAAGGGGCAGTTACAGGTCCCGCCAATGGCTGGCGCCTTGAGTTTCAACCCGCAACCCGCACTCCGCCAAGGGGATGGAAATCGGCGACAGCATTTCGCCGCATCAGTGCCTGATCTTCAGTAAAGTGTAGCAAGGCCATCGGCTAGTCTATTACTGTCGATCGATGGCCTCTGCCGGTAAAAACTCCCGGGAACACCCCTATGCCACAACAACCCCAATCTTCCGTACGGGATTCCTCTCACGATTCCAGGGGAGAAGGCGACACCAACTACACCTGTCCCATGCACCCGGAGATAGTGCGCAGTGAACCCGGCGACTGCCCCATCTGCGGCATGGCATTGGAGCCGCGCAGCGCGGCCGCGGAAGAGGAAAACCCGGAGCTTGCGAACATGCGCCGGCGCTTCTGGATCAGCGCCCTGCTGACGGTGCCGGTGGTGGTCCTCGCGATGTCCAAATTTATTCCCTTCCTGCCATTGCACGAGTGGATTCCGCCCAAGGTGGGTGGCTGGCTGGAAATGCTATTGGCGACGCCGGTGGTGCTCTGGGGTGGCTGGCCCTTCTTCGTGCGCGGGGTGCGCTCGGTGATTACCCGCAAGCTGAATATGTTCACCCTGATCGGGCTGGGCGTGGGCGTGGCCTATTTCTACAGCGTGATCGCGCTGCTGTTTCCGGATCTTTTTCCGCAGACTTTCCGCGAAGAGAGCGGCATGGTGGGCGTCTATTTCGAGGCCGCTGCGGTGATCGTCACCCTGGTGCTGCTGGGTCAGGTGCTGGAGCTGCGGGCGCGCAGCGCTACCAACGCCGCCATCCGCGCGCTGCTGGGGCTGGCGCCGAAGACTGCCCGACGCATCAATGCCGACGGCAGCGAGGAGGACGTGCCCCTGGACCGGGTCGAGGTCGGTGACCAGTTGCGGGTGCGCCCCGGCGAAAAGATACCCATAGACGGTGTGGTGCTGGAGGGGCGTTCCAGCGTGGACGAATCGATGATTACCGGCGAGCCGATCCCGGTGGAGAAGACTAAGGGCGACAAGATCATCGGCGCCACGGTCAACGGCACCGGCGGGCTGGTGATGGAGGCGGAACGAGTCGGCACGGAAACCCTGCTCGCGCAAATCGTGCAGATGGTGGCGGAGGCGCAGCGCTCCCGCGCGCCTATACAGAAACTGGCGGACCTGGTGGCCGCCTGGTTCGTGCCGGCGGTGGTGCTGATCGCGCTGCTCAGCTTTGCGGTCTGGGCCACCATAGGCCCGGAGCCGCGCGGTGCCTACGCGATGATCAACGCGGTGGCAGTGCTGATCATCGCCTGCCCCTGCGCGTTGGGTCTGGCCACGCCCATGTCGATCATGGTGGCCAGCGGCAAGGGTGCCAGCCTCGGGATTCTTTTTAAAAACGCCGAGGCGATAGAGCTGCTGCGCAAGGTGGACACCCTGGTGGTCGACAAGACCGGCACCCTGACCCTGGGTAAGCCGGAGCTGGTCAGTGTCGAGACCGCCGACGGCTTCGACGAGGACACCCTGCTACGCATGGCCGGCTCCCTGGAGCGCGGCAGCGAACACCCGCTGGCCGCGGCCATAGTACGCGGCGCCGAAGAACGGGGTGCAGAGCTGGTCAAGGCGGAGGATTTCGACTCGGTTACCGGCAAGGGGGTGCGCGGGCGCGTGGGCGGCAAGGCGGTCGCCCTCGGCAACAGAAAACTGATGAAGGACTTCGGCGTGGAGATTGGCGATTTACTCAAAAACGCTGAGGCCCTGCGGGGAGAGGGCCAGACGGTGATGTTCGTATCGGTGGATGGAAAGGCTGCCGGGCTGATAGGCGTGGCCGACCCGATCAAGGAATCAACCCCCGAGGCTATCCACGCCCTGCATCGCGAGGGTATCGAGATCGTGATGATCACCGGGGACAACAGCATCACCGCCGAGGCGGTGGCGGAGAATCTCGACATCAGCCGGGTATTTGCCGATGTGCTGCCCAACGAGAAGGCCGAGTACATCAAGAAGTTGCAGAAAGAGGGGCGCGTCGTGGCCATGGCCGGCGACGGCATCAACGACGCGCCGGCGCTGGCGCAGGCCCAAGTGGGCATCGCCATGGGCACCGGCACCGATGTGGCCATGGAAAGCGCCGGCGTCACCCTGGTCAAGGGCGACCTGCGCGGCATAGCCCGTGCCCGCAGCCTGTCCCATGCGACCCTGCGCAATATCAAGCAAAACCTGTTCTTCGCCTTCGCCTACAACGCCACCGGCGTGCCTATCGCCGCCGGGGTGCTCTACCCGGCCTTCGGCATACTGCTGTCGCCGATGATCGCCGCCGCGGCCATGTCCGCGAGTTCGGTGTCGGTGATCGGTAACGCGTTGCGGCTGAGCCGGGTTCAGGTCTGAGCTGAATGGCACTAAGTTAAGGCTTGGGGCAGGCCTGCTACCGGGGGTTCTTTGCGGGACACGGGCTAGGCGCCCCCCCTAAATACATCCCTGTAGGCTTGTCCGCGAGGTCCCTCTCGCAGACAGTCCCGCAAAGAACCCCCGGCATCAGGCCCTTCGCATCAGACCTTATCGCTTAACTTAGTGCCATTGAGGTCTGAGCTGGAAACGGGCCCCGGCAGGCTGCGCGCTAAACCTTGAATTCAATTTTGCATTTCAACGCCCTTTTTCCTGCGAAAAATCGCCCTCACCCGCAGGCCGGGAAAGGCGGAGCCGGATCTGCTTCTCGATCTCGATAATCGCAAACAGTGCCACGCCTATGCCGACGATCAGTATGCCATCCGTTAAAGAGACGGCCTCGGTGGCGAAGATTTCTTGCAGGGGTGGGAGGTAGGTAATGGCGAACTGGCCCGCGGAGACCGCGATCACCGCCAGCCATACAACCCGGGTGCCGCGCACCGCCTTCCACGTCAGGGAGGTGCCGTACATGTTGCGGATAAAGAAGAGACTGAATATCTCCATCACCACCAGGGTATTCATCGCCATGGTGCGCGCCAGTTCCAGGGAGTACTGCCGGTCAATCGCATAGGTATAAATTCCGAAGACGCCGCAGAGGAACAGGATGCTCACCAGCACGATATACCAGACCAGCACGCCCGTCAGCAGCGGCTGGCCGCGGGGCCGCGGCGGGCGATGCATGGTGTTTTCCTCGGTCGGTTCGAAAGCGAGCGCTATGCCGAGGGTGACCGCGGTGATCAGGTTCACCCACAGGATCTGGATGGGTGTTATCGGCAGCACCATGCCGAGCATCAGTGCCACTACGATGCTCAAGGACTCCCCGGCGTTGGTCGGCAGCGTCCAGCTGATCACCTTCTTGATATTGTCGTAAACCGTTCGCCCCTCCCGTACGGCGGCGGCGATGGAGGCAAAATTGTCATCTGCCAGGACCAGTTCGGAGGCTTCCTTGGCGGCCTCGCTGCCCTTCCGGCCCATGGCGATGCCGACATCGGCGCGTTTGAGTGCGGGGGCGTCGTTGACGCCGTCGCCGGTCATCGCCACGGTGATGCCGTGCGCCTGCAGCGCCGTTACCAATCGCAGTTTGTGCTGGGGACTGGTGCGGGCAAAGATATCGACGTCCAGGACTTCCGCTCCGAGAGCCATGTCATCGAGGTTGTCGATATCCACACCGGTCAGCGCCTTGTCGGGATTCTGCAGGCCTATCTGCTGCCCGATGGCTTTGGCGGTCGCACTGTGGTCACCGGTGATCATCTTCACCCAGATGCCGGCCCCGCGACATTCCGCCACCGCCGCAATCGCCTCCTGGCGGGGCGGGTCGATCAAGCCGACCAGGCCGAGAAAGATCAGCGCACCCTTCACGTCCGACTCTTCCAGCACGGTGTGCTCGGGCTTTACCGGCTTGGTGGCCAGGGCCAGCACACGCTGTCCCTGTGTCGCAACTGTGTCCGCCTGCTCCTGCCAATAGGCCTCATCCAACGGAGCGGTATCCCCTGCGGCGGTACGCTGGGTTTTACACATCGCCAAAATCTGTTCAGGCGCCCCCTTGACGGCGATCAGGGCGTGGTTTTCATGGTCGTGGTTCAGGGTGGCCATGAACTTGTGCCTGGTGTCGAAGGGAATGATGTCGGTGCGGGTCCATTGATTGCGGGTTTCGACACCGTCCATCCCGGCCTTCGCGGAAAAGGCCAGCAGCGCGCCTTCCATGGGGTCGCCTTCGACGGTCCAGGCACCTTCGCGCTTCCGGAGTTCGGCGTCGTTACACAGGGCCGCGGCGCGGGCCAGCTCAAGCAAAGGCGGGTGCTCCGCGACGGCAACCGGACTGCCCTCGCGCGTTATCTCCCCCAGCGGCTCGTAACCGTCGCCGCCAATGGCATACCGCTGCCCGAGCATGACCACCGATGCGACGCTCATCTCGTTGCGTGTGAGCGTCCCGGTCTTGTCAGTGCAGATTGCCGATACCGACCCCAACGTCTCGATGGCCGGCAGGCGGCGGACGATGGCGTTGCGCCGCGCCATGGCCTGTACCCCGACCGCCAGGGTGATGGTCAGCACCGCCGGCAAGCCCGCCGGTATGGCAGCCACCGACAGGGCCACCACCGCCATGAACAACTCGGAAAAGTCGTGATGCAGGACAAACAACCCAAAAGTAAGGATCAACGCGGCAACGGCCAGGATAAAAACGGCGAGCCACCGGGCGAATGTTCCCATCTGTTCCACCAGCGGGGTGGTCAGGGTTTCGACTTCGGCGAGTAGGCCACTGATGCGCCCGATTTCAGTCTCCGCGCCCGTGGCCACCACCACGCCCACGCCCTGCCCGCTGGTGACAGTGGTACCGCTGTAGGCCAGGCAGGAGCGGTCACCCAGCGCCGTATCGGTGCTGACCGGATCGGTGCGCTTTTCCACCGCGACCGATTCACCGGTCAGTATCGCCTCCTGGATCTGCAGGCCGTGGGCCTTCAGCAGGCGGAGATCGGCCGGCACCTTGTCACCGGCCTCCAGCAACACAACATCACCGGGTACCAGCTTTTCGCCCTCAACGGTGTGCCGCTGGTTGCCCCGCAGCACCGCTGCCCGCGGCGCCAGCATATGCCGGATGGCATCCATCGCCTTTTCCGCCTTGCCTTCCTGGGCGAAGCCGATAATGGCATTGACGACAACCACGGCAAGGATCACAGTGGTATCCACCCAGTGACCGAGCAGGCTGGTGATGAGCGCCGCGCCCAGCAGGACGTAGATCAGGATATTGTCGAAATGCGTGAAGAAACGCCGCAGCAGTCCGTGCCTTGGCGGCACCGGCAAGCGGTTGGGGCCGTGGGTTTCGAGTCGCGCCAGTGCTTCGCTCTCAGTGAGTCCCGCCGGTGTCGTCTCCAGTTCGGAGAGCACCTTCTCCTGCGGCAACGCGTGCCAGTGGTGTTCGCGACTCATCTGCCCCCCCCGGATCGACTTGACCTACTGCTATTCCCCTTACCACCGGCTGAGAATAGCAGCCGCGAGGTATAGCCACCGCCAGTGCTAGACTCACGCCATGGAATCCCCTCGTGGCGGGAAGGATCGAACAAATATGGTAGACAGGATCTTCAGCCTTCACCGGAACAGGGATCTTTTTCTCCCCTTTGTCCTGCTTTTCGCCTGGTTATCGGCGACTGTCGCGGAAACACAAAATGAAAGCGCACAGGTACTCGAGGTCTTCGTTCGCGAAGGCTGCCCCCACTGTGCCGAGGCCAGGAAATACCTGCCGCAATTCGCCCGTAAAAGGCCGAACCTGCACATCGTCTATCGCTCCCTCGACGCAGACCCGCGGGCTGCCGACGACCTGGCGCGGCACTCGCGCCGGGCTGGAGTTTGGCCGCCGGGGGTGCCCACCTTTGTGATCGAGGGGCGAGTGCTGGTGGGCTTTGTCAGCCCGGCGGTGACGGGGCCAGAATTGGTAGAACTCGTGGATGGGAGCACGGAATCGTCGGGAAAGACTGGAGCGGCAGGCTTTGGCGACCTGAGCGTCGCCGAACTCGGCCTGCCGCTGTTTACCATCGCCTTGGGACTCATTGATGGCTTCAACCCCTGCGCCATGTGGGTGCTGCTGTTCCTGCTGTCGATACTGGTGCGACTGCAGAGCCGCCGCCGCATGGCGCTGATCGCCGGCACTTTTGTACTGGTCAGCGGTGCCGTCTACTACGCATTTATGGCCGCCTGGCTGAACCTGTTCCTGCTGGTGGGTTTGTCCCACCTATTGCGTTGGCTACTGGCCGGTATCGCGCTGGCGATAGGCGCGCTCAATCTGCGCGACTTTATACGCAGCGGCCGCGGCTATGCCCTATCCATTCCCGACTCCGCCCGGCCGGGGCTCTATGCACGGGTGCGCGAGGTGCTGCGTGCGGATACGCTGCTTTCGTCCCTGCTGGGCGTCGCCCTGCTGGCGGTGCTGGTGAATTTTATCGAGCTGCTGTGCACAGCCGGGCTGCCGGCCATTTACACGGCAGTGCTCGCCCAGCAGGATCTGGATACACCCACCTACTACGGCTACCTGGGGCTCTATATCCTCGCCTATATCGCCGACGACGCGCTGATGGTGACACTGGCGGTAATCGCGCTCGGCAGCCGCAAACTGTCGGAGCGCGCCGGGCGCTGGCTGAAATTGGTCTGTGGCTTGGTGATGCTGTTCCTTGGTGCGGTTATGCTGCTGTTTCCGCAGCTGCTCTTGTAGCCGTGCAGGATTGACGCTTAGAGGTTTTTCTTTTCAAACAGATAGAAGAATCCCAGCGCCACCAGCCAGAACAGCAGCAGCAACCAGGGTGAAATACCCAGGGAGTCCGGCAGGCCTATCTTGTTGTAGTCCTTCCAGGCCACTACGGCGGTTTTGAAAAACGGATACAGCTCGGCGTAGAGGATCGCACCCAGTATTCCCGCCAGGGCGCCGGCGAGATAAGGGCTCCAGCCGCCGTTATCGTTTTTGCGTGACATCATTTTCGCCACCGAGACTCATTAAACACCACAGCTTCCGTATTGCAGTTCGGCCGTGCAACCGCACAAAGATATACCGACTTACGCAATTTCCCCTTACTGATAGTGAAAGCAACAGGCCAAGGCAAACATCAACAGCAGGCCGGCGACAAAAAAGCCGAAATGCAATGTCACGGGCCCGAGACCGGCCTGCTGCTTGATCTCCGGTATCAGGTCCGACGCGGCGATATAGATAAAATTACCGGCGCCGAACAGTACCAGCCAGGCCACGTCGAACTGTTGTGACAGCAGATAGGCGATCAGGGCGCCGAGGGGAAACGTCAGCGCGGACAGCACATTCCACAGCAGCGCGCGGCGCCGCGACCAGCCGCCGTGCACCAGCACACCGAAGTCGCCCATCTCCTGGGGGATTTCGTGGGCGACGGCGGCAATCCAGGCGGATATGCCAGCGCGGGGATCGATCAGGAAGGTACTGGCGATGGCGAGGCCGCCGATAAAGTTGTGGACGCCATCGCCGAGCAGTATCAGGTAAGTCACCGGCTGACGGCGCTCCTCCCGCGCGCTGTGGGAATGGTGCCAGTGCAGGAACTGTTCCAGCAGCAGGAAGGCACTGAAGCCGGCCACCAGCCAGGCGGCCGCAGCGAGCGGCGCCAGGGAATCCAGTCCCTCGGGAAGCATATGAAAGAAGGCACCGCCGAGCAGTGTGGCGGCGGCCAGGGACACCAGCGGCAGCAGTATGCGCTCCAGGGTGGCGGGCTTCATAAACACCGTGATGCCGCCCACCATGGCGATGGCGCTCATCAGCAGGCCGCCGGCAATGATCCAGCCCAGCGTGGCCGACATCAGCGTTGGCCCTCCCATGATTCTTTTTTTGGTGACTGCTTTGTACTGTCCGCGTTCAACAGTATCACTTCTATTTCCTCGGTGATCTCCTCCTGGCGCAGCTGCCTGCGCTTGCGCCGCAGCTTTTCCAGTTTTTCGTCCAGGTAGCGCTGCGTGCCTTCCAGGTGTTGCATGCGCTGCTGGTTTTCCGCCATCAGGGAGACGGTGAGTATTTCGTGCAGCGCGGCGAACAGGTACTGCTCCACCAGTTCCTCCAGAAAAACCCGCGGCGCCAGGTTGAGCCGGGGGGCGTGGGGGAATTTTTCCGGCGCACCGCGCAGGGATTCGAATGGCGGCAGCAGTTCTCGCACGACCACTTCTCTTTCTTCCGGATCCTGGTGAAGGACCGTCAGTGCTATGGCGCTGTCGGTCTGCAGATCTGCCAGCTGCTTCACCAGTTGCAGCAGCCGCTCGCCCATTTCGTCCAGCAGCGCGGCACCTTCCAGGGCCGCCAGCAGTTGTGGGTGCCCTTCCAGCTTGACGCAGAGCTTGCGACCCCAGCCGATAATGCCGCTATTTGCACTTTCCGCCGGCTCTTCCTCCAGGCACTGTGTCAGCCGCCGCACCAGGCTTTCGTTGAAGCTGCCGCAGAAACCGCGCTCGGAACCAATCAGCAGGTAGATGTGACGCAGCTGCCGGGTCTGCGGCGGCAGGGCCTGGGGATAGAAACCGAGAAAGTCCGCGGCGGCGGCGTTCATGGTTTCCACCACCCGCCGCTGGTTGTCGAGGGTGCGCCCCAGGCGGCGCACCTCGATAAACGCCATCGCCTTCATGGCGCTGACGATCTCGCGCGTCTCGCCCAGTTGCCGTTCGTGGCGCCGCAGCTCGCGCTGGTGGCTCATCTTTCCTTCTCTGCGGCGCTCGGCAGCGGCTCCCGCAACCATTCCCCCAGCCATTCCCCCAGCCATTCCTGTATGCGCGCCGCCCACACATGGCGCGGGTCGTCCAGCTGCAGGTCGCTGGCCTCCACCCTGCCCTCCAGTTCGGCCATCAGCGCCTGCACCTGTTGTGGCTCGATCGCATCCAGCAGGCCGTCGTTGAAGGCGACCATCCACGCCAGCTGGAATTCTATCGGCAGCGGCGCCAGCCGCTCCTGCTTGAGAATTTCCCTGAGCAGGCGCCCGCGGCGGATGGCCCTTTCCATTCCCGCTTCGAGCCGGGCGCCGAAACGCGTGAACATTTCCAGCTCGAGAAACTGCAGGTAGTCGAGTTTCATGCGCCCGGCCTCGCGTTGGATGGCCGGGTGCTGGGCGCGGCCGCCAATGCGGGATACGGACAGGCCTATATCGATGGCCGGGCGGAAACCGGCAGTGAAGAGTTCGCGGTCCAGGTAGATCTGGCCGTCGGTGATGGAGATCAGGTTGGTGGGAATATAGGTGGCTATCTCGCCCTGCTGGGTCTCCACGATCGGCAGCGCGGTCATGCTGCCGCCCCCCTCATCCGCGCTGAGGCAGGTGGCCCGTTCCAGCAGCCGCGCGTGCACGGAAAAGATATCACCGGGATAGGCCTCGCGCCCCGGCGGCCTGCGCAATAGCAGGGAGAGTTCGCGGTAGGTCTTGGCGTGGGTGGAGAGATCGTCGTAGACAACCAGGGTGTGCTTGCCGCGGCGCATCCAGTACTCGGCAATAGCACAGCCGGCGAAAGGCGCCAGGTGCTGCAACCCGGGCAGCGCGCTGGCTTCGGCCACCACCACCGTCGTGTAGTCCATGGCGCCGTAATCGCGCAGCAGTCCTATGGTATTGACCACCGCCGAGCGCTTCTGGCCGATCAAAACATAGACGCAGTGGACGTCCGCGTTGCGCTGGGCAATGACAGTATCCAGTGCCAGGGCGCTGCGCCCCAGCCCCTCGTCGCCGATCACGAGCTGACGCTGGCCACAGCCGATGGGGATTAACGTGTCCAGCACCTTGCTGCCGGTGTACAGAGGCCGGTGCACAAAATCCCGCTGAGTAATCGACGGCGATGCCATTTCCAGGCGCCGCCAGCCGCGACAGTCCGGCGCGCCCATTCCGTCCAGCGGGTTGCCCAGGGGATCTATTACCCGCTCCAGCAGCGCGTTCCCGACCGGCAACCCCAACGGCTTCGGGTACAGGCTGGCGGTGGTGCCGGCGGTCAGCTGTTCCGTTTCGGTCAGCAGTACCGCGCCCAGCAGGCTGCCGGCGAGATCGAACACCAGGCCGCGGCTGCCGTCGGCAAATTCCAGCAGGTCGTCCATCGCCGCGGTGGGCAGGCCGGCGACCCAGGCGATGCCGTCGCCGATGGAAACCACCCGTCCCTGCTCGCAGATGCGTAACTGGGGCGAGTAGTTCTCCAGCCAGTGCGCCCGGCGCTGCAGCAGGTCGCTGTTCATCTAGCCTCCGGTCATCTGCGTGAAGGCCCGCAGTTCGTCGCGCACGCTGGCGCCCAGCTGCCAGGAACCGATGTCGATACGCAGGCCTGCGAGCAGTTCCGGGTCCTCGACATAGTGGCAGGGAATATCCGTCTGCAGGATTTCCCTCAACACCTGTTCCAGCTCCTGGCGCTGTACCTTTACCAGGGGGAAGGCGCTGGTGATCTCTGCAGCATCGGCCGGCTCCGCGAGTTGTTGGCGCAGCGGCTGCCGCTGTTCCTCCGGCAGTTCGTCGAGGGAGCGGAGTAGCAGTTCCAGAAGCCGCTGCTGCAGTTCCGGCCCGGCTCCCTGCTGTAGCAGCCGCGCGGCGAAGCGGCCGCCCTGCTCCATGGCCTGCTGTTCCAGTTGCCGGCGCGTCTCCCGCTGGTGGCGCTGTTCGACGGCTTCCGCTTTCTGCCGCTGCTGTTGCAGGGAATCCTCCAGCGCCTTTTCCAGTTTTGCGCGCTCGGCGCGCATCTCCCGCTGCAGATCCTCCCGCGCCTGCCGGCTCTCGCCCTGCCACTCCGCCAGGCGCTCTTCGTACTGCTGCTGCAGCTGCCGGGCCTGCTGCTGTGTCTCCTCCGCCGCCGCCAGCCGCGCCTCTATGCCCTGCTGGCGGCGGGCAATGACGGACTGCAGCGGCTTGTAGAAAAAACGCTTGAGGATCCACACCAGCACCAGGAAATTGACGATTTCCAGTAGGAAGGTCGACCAGCTGAGTTCCACTGCTTATCTCCCGTTAAGGTGTGGACTCCAGCAGGTATTCCAGCAGCGGGTTGCGGAACAGGATGATCAATGCGATCACCAGCACGTAGATCGCCAGGGATTCGATCATCGCCAGGCCGATAAACAGGGTGCGCATGATGGACTTCTCCGCCTCCGGCTGGCGCGCCAGCGCGTCCAGCGCACTGCTGATGGCGCGACCCATGGCGAAGGCCGGCAGCAGCACGCCTATCGCAATGCCGAACATCGCCGCGATGGTCGAAAGCAGCGCAAACCAGGATATGTCATTCATTGATTTTTCCTTCCTGCCCTTGCCTCAGCTGTTGGGACTGCAGCCCTCCGGCGATATAGATCAGTGCCAGCATGCCGAAAATATAGGCCTGCACCAGGGCTTCGATAATGTGCAGCATCAGTATAGGAACAGGAGCCAGGAAGCCCGCCACCAGCAGTATCAGCAATGCGGCCATCTCCAGGCTCATGATGTTGCCGAACAGGCGCACCGCCAGGGCGATGGTGCGGGTGATCTCGCTGATCAGGTGGAACGGCAGCAGCAGCGGGCTGGGCGTCAGGTAGTGGCGAAGGTAGGATTTCAGCCCCTGGCTGCGGATACCGAACCAGTGCACCGAAAGAAACACCAGTATCGCCAGAGCCGCAGTGGCGGACAGATCCCGCGTCGGTGAGTGCACGCCGGGAATCAGGCCGCACAGATTGGCGACCACCAGGAAAATCCACAGGCTGGCGATAAACGGCAACAGCAATTTGACGTGATCCGGCGCCACTGCGCGGATGGCGTCCTCCACCGCGCCGAGTATGCCTTCCGCCAATGTCTGTACCGGCCCGGGCTGCATTTGCAGGCGGCGCGACACTAGCCAGGATGCAAGCCAGAGCGCGGCGATGATCGCCCAGGTGGTGACAAGGGTACTGGTGACCTGCAGCGGGCCAAGGCTGAAAAGTACTGAGGGGAAGAGTTCGCCGCCTTCCACGCGCTACTCCCGGATCAACAGATAGACATTGAAGGCGCCCACCACCAGGCCGACAAAAATAAGACTCAGGGTCCAGCGGGTGGAGTAGCCCTCGACCAGGCTGTCCAACCAGTGGCCGAGATAGGCGCCGCCCACCACCGGCAGCACGAACACCAGGCCCAGGGTGCCGATGTAGATGGTCTGTGCGAACAGCGTCGGGCGTTCGCGCTCGGCCTTCTTCATGCGTTTGGCCTGGCGCTCGACTTTGTCGCGCAGTTGTTTTCCTTTATCCGCTGTCATAGCCCATCATCGGTTACTACGTCGACCGCCGTCCTGCTTCCCATAGGCGGCGCAATAGAGATTCCTCCATACGCCGTAGGCTTTCCTTCATTTCGTACAGGCTCTGTTCCTCCGCCAGCAACTGTTGCTGCAGCAATCCCGAAATGCGTTCGTAGTCGCTGTCGATCAGGAAATGTCGGGTACAGATCTGCAGGCGGTTGTCGACAAAGTAGAGCAGCCCGCCGGGCAGTGCCAGGTACTGCCATTCGTCCGCGTCGCGGCGGAAGCGTGCCAGGCCGAAAACCAGCGAGGTGATGCTGCGCGCATGGTCGGCCAGAATGCCAAAACTGCCGGAGGCGTCCTCGCCGACGAACGAGGTGACGCCGTCGATCTGCCGCTGTTCGATGGTGGAGAGTAACTGCAGGCTGAAGGTTTTCACTGCCTGTTTTCCCGTATGCTGCCGCGCATATAACAATCTTCCTCCGGCAACTCATCGTAGTCACCGCGCAGAAAGGCCTCGCAGTCGTCCAGCATTTCCTGCAGGGGCACTGATACACCCGCCATGCCGGTGTGCGAAGCGGTGACGTTAAACGGCTGCGTCAGGTAGCGTTGCAGCTTGCGCGCACGCAGCACTATGCGCCTGTCCCGCTGTGACAGCTCCTCGATACCGAGCATGGCGATAATGTCCTCCAGCTCGCGGTACCGAGCCAGGTGTTCGCGCACGCCCTCCGCCACGATGTAGTGGCGATCGCCGAGAGTGTGGCGGTCCATGGCGCGGCTGGCGGACTGCAGTGGTTCCACCGCTGGGTAGATACCCTTGCCCGCCTGCGCCCGCGACAGCACCACCGAGGAATCCAGGTGTCCGAGGATGGCGTCCACCGCCGGGTCGGTCATATCGTCCGCCGGTACATAGACCGCCTGTACTGCGGTTATTGCCCCTTCCCGTGTGGACATTATTCGTTCCTGCAGTTCCGCCACCTCGCTGATCAACGTCGGCTGGTAGCCCACCGTGGCCGGCATGCGCCCGAGCAGGCTGGAGATTTCGCTGCCCGCCTGTACGAAGCGGAAGATATTGTCCATCACGAACAGCACTTCCTTGTGCAGTGTGTCGCGCAGGTATTCCGCATAGGCGAGTGCGGACAGGCCCACGCGAAAGCGCACCCCCGGCGACTCGTCCATCTGCCCGAAGCACATCAACGTCTGATCCATCACACCCGCCTCGCGCATGTCGTGCCAAAGCTCGTGGCCCTCGCGGATGCGCTCGCCGACGCCGGCAAAGACCGACACACCGCTGTGCAGGGAGGCCACCGCGTGCATGAATTCCATCACCAGCACCGTCTTGCCCACCCCGGCACCGCCGAACAGGCCGGTCTTGCCGCCGCGTACGAAGGGGCACAGCAAGTCGATAACCTTGATGCCCGTCTGCAGGATATCGCCGGTGCCTACCGCGTCCCACAGCGCGGCGGGTGGCGCGTGAATATTGCGATATTCGTGTGCCGCCAACGCCTCGCCGCCATCCAGCGGTTTACCGAAAATATTCAGCAGCCGCCCGAGGCAGTCGGCGGTTACTGGCACATGCAGGGGAGCGCCCGTGTCGAAAACCGGCATGCCCCGGCGCAGGCCGGCGGCGCGGTGCAGGGCAATAGCGCGCACGTGGCGCTGGTCCAGGTGCTGGTGGACCTCAAACAGGTAACTCTCGCTGCCTATGGTCACCTCCAGGGCCTGGCGCAGGGGCGGCAGCGTTTCGCAGCGGACCACAACCACCGGGCCATGCACTTCTGCAATGGCGCCGGTGGGGTTTTTCCTATTGGCTGCCGCGGTGTCCGTTTGTGCCATAGATTTCCTGGAGATGGGCGCGGCCCGTCGTATATGGGAGGAGATTTTTTCCTCCCACAATTTCATCGGGAGACAGTGGTTATATGCCCTCGATGAATCAAGGTATAAGACATATCAGTCTTCATCACCTTCGTATTTTTTCATCCATTCTTGACGATGTTCAGCCTTGAATTTCTCAAGCTTCGCCTTCTGCTCTTCATCGAGCATCTCTTTGAATTTTTTCTGGTACTTGTGGGTCGTCTCCATTTTCTTGACCTGGACCTTGCCCAATGCTGCCCCCAGGTTGTCGAGCATCGACTGGCTCGCGTTGGATTCCAGGGCTTCCTTGATCTGCTTGTGCAGATTTTTGCTTTCCTCCTTCAGCTTCTTCCGTTCTTCACGGACAGCCTCCCTGTGCTTTTTCATCGCCTCTTTCTGGTCTTTCCTCAGCGCCAGCTTCTCTTCCAGTGTCATCCAGAATTTTTCGAATCTCTCGGAGTGATCGTGTTTGTGGTAGTTGATGGCGGCGGCGTCAGCCTGGCCGGGCAGCGCGATCAAAGCGCCCGACAGGCTCATACAACCAACAAGGAATTTCCACGATTTCATAGGAACCTCTCATCATCGACACCGTTGGTTCCGTTATCCTAGTTGGTGGATTCCGGCGCCTCAAGCGAGCGCATATACCCTTTTTGACTGCTGAAGCCCCTGGCTATCAGAAAAAACTACAACAGCACCCGTTCCACCAAATCCAGGCAGCGGCAGGCGTAGCCGTATTCGTTGTCGTACCAGACCTGGATCTTGGCGAGATCGCCCTGTACGCGGGTGGAGAGGCCGTGCAGTATGCAGGAGTGGGGATCGCCGACAATGTCGGAGGAAACCAGCTCCTCCTCGCTGTAGGCCAGTATGCCGCGCAGTTCCCCCTGGGCGGCGGCCTTGAAGACGCCGTTGATCTCCCCCGCGGTGGCACCGCTTTTCAACTGCGCGCAGATATCGGTGAGGGAGCCGTCCACCACCGGCACCCGCACCGCCAGCGCGCTCAGGCGGCCCTTTAACTGCGGCATGACCGCGACGGTGGCGGCATCGGCGCCGGTACCGGTGGGGATGATGTTGACCGCCGCGGCGCGGCCTTGGATCCTCTTGCCCGCGCCCTGGTCCACCACGCTCTGGCTCGCGGTGTAGGCGTGAATGGTGGTGGCATGGGCCTGCTCTATGCCGAAATTGTCATCCAGCACTTTCAGCGCCGGCGCCAGCGAGTTGGTGGTGCAGGAGGCATTGGAAATTATTTGGTGGCGATCCGGCTCGAAATCACTCTCGTTGACGCCCATGACCAGGGTGACGTCCGCATCCGCGGAGGGTGCGCTGATCAGTACCCGCCCGGCGCCGGCCTCCAGGTGTTTGGCCGCGGCGGCCCGTTTGCTGAAGTGCCCGCTGCACTCGATTACCAGGTCCACATTCTCCTCGCCCCAGGGCAGTTTCGTCGGGTCCTTCTCCGAGAACAGGGACAGCGCCAACGGATCCAGGCACAACCTGCCCTCCTCGATGGATACATCCCGGCCAAGCCGGCCGTGTACCGAGTCGTACTTGAGCAGGTAGAGGAGGTTTTCCGGCGACATGGGCTCGTTGGCCGCGACCAGGGAAAAGCGCTGGTAGCTCCCTTGGAGGTAGCGGCGCAGCAGCAGTCTGCCGATTCGGCCAAGGCCATTGATGGCAACGCGTTTCATGGGGTGTCACTTCACTGGGTGGGCTTCCCCAAAGGATAGAAACGCTGGAGCGGCTTGGCCCGGGCAGGCGGCATAAACAGGAGCCTATATCCGCCTCTACTCAAATACCTGAACGGTGTATGCCGCAGGGCTGGCAAAGGCGTGCAGTGACGTGCATCTTCTGCGGCAAAGAGCGACAGTCCTGGCCCCGGGCGCAATCAGTCTTTGCCCTTGCCCTCTTCCCGCTCCCGTACCTTGTCCGCAGCCCCCTGGGAATAGGCGCGTGAGATCCCGCGCAATACGTTCATCTGGCGGCCGAAATTGCGGCAGCCGGAGCAGATTGCCGTATGGATTCTCAGGCTGGCGCGCTCGCCGAGGGTGAGTTCACGCTCCTGGGCCTCGGAAAGCAGGCGGGTGATTTCCCGGCAGTTCTTCATCACGACTCATCCCTCCCGCATAAACCAGTTGTTTTCCAGGCATTCGCGCAGCCGCAGGCGGGCGCGGTGCAGGGTCACGTTCAGGTTGCCGGCGGTGATCTCCGCGGCGGCACAGATCTCGTGGCTCTCCAGTTCGATAAACTCCCGCATCATGAACACCCGCGCCTGCCGCGCCGGCAGGTGGTCCAGGCAGGCCTCGAAGATGCGCCAAAAATGCTTGTCGTGAATCGCCGACTCCGGGTTTTCCCAGTGCGCCGGGCGCTCGTGGCGATACCAATGGCCGCGCTCGTCGAACAGTTCATCGAATTTGTCCCCCTCCCGGTCGCTGCGCAGCAGCTGGTCCGCGTCCACATAGCGGCGCCGCTGGCGCAGGATATCGGCGATCTTGTTCTTGAGGATCGCGAACACCCAGGTCTTCAGCGCCGCGCGGCCGCTGAAGGTGCGGGCATTCCTGAGCGCGCCCACCAGGGCCTCCTGCACCGCGTCCTCCGCCAATTGATCGTCGCCCAGCTGCAGTCTGGCAAAGCGGTGCATCTGCCGGCGCAGGTCTTCAAGGAAGCGGGGGTCGGCCAGCGGCGATGACACGGCATCGCCGGCCAGTATGCCGGCATCCGGGGCCGCGTTTTCGTTCACAGATTGCTCCTCAATAAACGATGGGATCCCGAATGGTACCCGATATCCTCCCGCGCGGGGCTCTCGACGGTGGTTAGTCGGGTCGGGGGGCCGTTTCTTACACCTGGCTCAAAGAGTTTCGGAGGCGGGAAGCCGCGAAGTGGCACAGTGCGAGGTCCTGCCGCCGCGTTAATTTGAATGGAATACCGAGTCGAGGAAGCGGGGAATCCTCTGCTCCAGCCAGTAGCTCGGCCGCCACAGGCTCCCTCCGACAAAGCCCACATGGCCACCCCTTTCGCTGACTTCGAGGTTCACGCTGGGGCTTACTTCCGACCCGGAAGGTATTGCGGAGGGGCAGATAAAGGGGTCGTCCACCGCGTGGACGATCAGCGTGGGCACGCGGATATTCCTTAGCAGCGGCTTGCTTGAGGCGCGGGTGTAGTAGTCGTCCACGTCGCGGAATCCGTGCAGCGGGGCGGTAAAGGCACTATCGAACTGGCGGAAGTTGCTGAAATAGGCCTCCTCGTCCAGCTTCGGCATCGCCGCGGCCAGATCCGGATCCACCGCCTTCTGCTGCAGGCTCGCTTTCAGGCAGGCCAGCAGGTGCCGCTGGTATATCCGCGACAGGCCGCTGTCGATCCGCTGGCTACAGGCGTGCAGGTCCATCGGCGCAGAGACGGCGACCGCGGCGCTGAGCGGACTGCCCTGCCCGTCTTCCCCAAGCCACTTGAGCAGCACGTTGCCGCCCAGGGAATAGCCCACCGCCATGAGCGGGGTCAGCGGCAGCTGTTTTTTCAATTCGCCGAGGAGCCAGCGCGGGTCCTCGCTGTCGCCGCTGTGATAGGCGCGCGGCAGTCGGTTCGGAATGCCGCCACAGCCGCGGAAGTGCATTACCGCCACCTGGTAGCCGTGCTCCCGCAGGGATTCCATCAGTCCCTGGGCGTAGGGGGATGCGACCGAGCCCTCGAGCCCGTGCAACACCAGCACCAGCGGGCGCGCCGGATTATCCTCGAGGGGCTGTGGGGTATGCAGGGCCAGGCGGTCGCCGTCCGGTGTCCGATACCAGCGGCAACTGGTGTCCACCCAGGGCCTGGGGCGGTGGAAACGGGCAAAGACTGTCTGCAGATGGCAGTTGCCCAGGCCTGTAGCAGGTGAGAACTTCTCCGTCATACATCGGATCCAGTGTGCTGAAAGCGCACCTTACTGGTTTTTACAAGCAAACCAAAGAACGGCGGTCAGCGGGCAGCTTCCAATGTGGAAGCCGCCCCGCTTACCTAAGAGCCTGTTTGAGATTCTCAAAATACCGGCCTCCGTGCCGGAGCTGGGCGGGGTACCGCTTTCCGGGACACGCCGTGAATCCATCCCTGGAGGCTTGTCGGCGAGGTCCCTCTCGCCAACAGTCCCGGAAAGCGGTACCCCACCCTGCTCTGATCGCTTCTTGCGAGATTCCAAACAGGTTCTAAATGTCAAAGCGTGTACAGATAGGCCACCAGATCCTTCTTCTCCTGCTCGGTCAGCTGGGTGCCCAGCACGATATTGAAGAACTCGACCGTATCGTCCAGGGTCATCAGGCGGCCGTCGTGCAGGTAGGGGGGCGAGTCCTTGATACCGCGCAGGGGAAAGGTCTTGATGGGACCGTCGGCGCTGGCGAGGCGACCGTTGATCATCTTGGGTTTGAAGAAGCGCTCGGCGCGCAGGTTGTGCATCAGGTTGTCGGTGAAGTAGGGCGGGACATGGCAGACAGAGCACTGGCCCTTGCCGAAGAAGATCTCTTCGCCGCGCAGCTCCTCCTCCGTGGCTTTGCCCTTGTCCAGACGGCCGAGCAGGTTCAGCTTGGGCGCGGGCGGGAAATCGAACAGTTCCTGCACCTCCGCCATAAAGTGCACCTGGCTGCCCCGCTCTAGGATATTGACGCCCTTCTTGGTGGCGATCACCGGGTCGCCGTCGAAATAGGCGGCGCGCTGCTCGAACTCGGTGAAGTCCTCGACGCTTTTCAGGGCGCGCTGGGAGCCGAACAGGCGCTGGATATTCACCCCGCGCAGTGTGGGCGTGTCGATGCGGTGCCGGTGTTTCTGCGGGCGAATATCGCCCACCAGATGCGTGGCGGCGTTGGTGTGGCCGTTGACGTGACAATCCAGGCAGGCGACGCCCTGGCTGGGTTTCTCCGAGCGCCTGTCCCAGGTGGCATTGAACTGCTGTTGGGGGAAAGGCGTCACCAGCAGGCGCAGGCCCTCGAGCTGCTTGGGATTGAGGATACCGTTAAACAGGTCGAAGAAATTGGTCAGGTTGACCAGTTTTCCCCGGGAAACATCGCCCAGGTCCGGTCGCGTGGTCAGGAAGATGGGCGGGGGGAATTCCGGCAGGAATTCATCCGGCAGCAGGAAATCGAGGTCGAAGCGGGTCAGGTCCCTGCCCTCCAGCTTCTTGACTTCATCGATATGGAACTGCGGAAACAACATACCGCCTTCATTCTGGTTGGGGTGCGGCAGCGGATAGAAGCCCTCCGGCCAGAGCCCTTTGTTCTTGATCTCTTCCGGCGTCATCTTCGCCAACGCTTCCCAGCTGACGCCGTCGGGCAGTTTGACCCGCACCCCGCCCTGCACAGCCTTGCCGCCGCTCATGGTGACGCCTTGTATCGGCTTGTCGGACAGGTCGTAGCGCTGGTTCAACAGGGTTTTGTGGCGTTTTTCTATCTCCGGCTTTTCCCCCTGCATCCGCTTCAGGGTGGTGTCGAAACTCTCCTTGTCCACCACCGGCATGTAACTGCTTGGCGGCGCACTCATTTGCGCCAGGGCCGGCAGGCAAATAGCGCCCAGGATGCCCGCCAGCAGTCGGGCAATGGTTGGATGATTTTCCCTATGGATGGACATAAAGCGCCTCCGTAAAACCGAATTCCGGGTTCCTATTTCAGGTGAGCTTCACAAGCGCCGGACGGCGCTACCGCTGCGAGACGCATTCAAGTAGATAGTTCAAGTGGGCGGAGGCTGCCAATAGATTTTACGTTTGACGGCCATAGCGGTTGGCTAACACAAGGGCTGGCGGGATTTCGCTTGCCGGCGACGCACAAGGTATCTACCAGCGCTTATTGACTTTCCGCCTCTTCCACCCGGGCAAAGAAACGGTAATCGCCGCCGCGCAGCAGTAGGTAGATGTTGTAGGGCTCGAAGTCTCCACCGTTGTACATGCCCGGACTGCCGGCGGGCATGCCCGGCACCGTCAGGCCGAAGCTTCCCTCGGGGGGCTTCTCGAGGTACTGGCGGATATATCTCGCCGGCACGTGGCCCTCAAAAACATATTGGTCGTGCCAGATAGCGGTGTGGCAACTTTCCATACCCCGGGGCAGGCCCCACCGCCCTTTGACCTCGCTCATATCCATGCTGTTGACCACGCGGGTCCCTATGCCTTCGCGATTCAGGTGCTCGATCCATTTCTTGCAGCAAAAGCACAGCGGATGCTTGTAGACCGTTAGGATATCCGCTTCGGTGCTTTCCGCGGCGCCGGCAGCACCGGTGCCGAGCGCCACGAGCAGGGCGAACAGGCGCAGCCTGGATTCAACGAACCTTCGCATAGTGAACGGCATAGAGTTGTCGCGCATCGGTCCAGTGTTTTACGGGTTGGAAGCCGGTCCTGTCGAGCAGGGTCGCAAAGCCGTCGAGGGAATATTTGTGGCTGTTTTCGGTGTGAATGGTCTCCCCTTCCGCGAACGGAATCTCCTCGCTGGCGACACGCACCCGTTGGGATCTGAGGCTCACCAGGTGCATTTCCACCCGCTGTCGCAGCGGGTGGTAGAAGGCGCGGTGCGCAAACAGGGAGAGATCGAAATCGCCTCCCAGTTCGCTGTTGATACGGACGAGAAGATTCTTGTTGAACTCGGCGGTGACGTGTTCGCTGTCGCAATAGGCCCGCTCCAGCACCACCGAATCCTTGACCAAGTCGGTGCCGATCAGCAGGCCGTCGCCACTGCACAGCTGGTCGGCAAAAAGCTGCAGCAGCGCCTGCGCCTGCTGGGGATCGAAGTTGCCGATGGTGGAGCCGGGGAAGAACAGTACCCTCCTGCCGCTGCCCTGCCCCCCAAGGGAGCGCCATGCCTCCCGCCGGGTAAAATCCCCCACCACCGCCTGCACGGCAAGGCCGGGCAGCCGCGCGCCGATCCGCGCCTTGGCCGCCAGCAGTATTTCCGGGGATATATCGATGGGGAAATAGCCAGCCGGCCTGTCCAGCTGCGCCAGCAGCGGCTCCACCTTTTCGCAGTTGCCGGCGCCCGGCTCCACGATCAGCGCCCCCGGGCCTATGTGCCGGGCCATATCCGCCAGGTTTTGCGCGAAGATCGCCGCCTCCGTGCGAGTCAGGTAATAGTCGTCCAGTGCGCAGATCCGCTCGAACAGGCGGGAACCGGTTTCGTCGTACAGGTACTTGCAGGGCAGGGTTTTCTGGCTGCGCCCCAGGCCTTCCAGCACGTCCCTGAGAAATTCGTTATCGCGCAGTTTTTCGTCGTGGATCGACGACAGGGCCATATTCACATTCAGTCTCCTGCCAGGCGGATACCGGTAAATTGCCAGGATTGGTGCGGGTAAAAGAAGTTGCGGTAGCTGATGCGGATATGCTCCGCCGGTGTCACGCAGGAGCCGCCGCGCAGGACCTTCTGGTTGCACATGAACTTGCCGTTGTACTCGCCAACTGCCGCGGAGCTGGCCTTGAAGCCCGGATATGGCAGGTAGGCGCTGGAGGTCCACTCCCACAGGTCGCCGAGGAATTGCGTCTGCCCCGCGGCTGCCGCGAGCGGTCGAAACGCGCGCTTTTCCAGCAGGTTGGCGGCCGCCAGCTGGTCCGGTTTGCGCAGGCGGCAGGCCGCCACCTCCCATTCGAACTCGGTGGGCAGGCGAAAGCCGGCCCAGGTGGCGTAGGCGTCCGCCTCGTAGAAATTGAGATGGCAGGCGGGTTCGCTGTCGACCAGTGGCTGCAGGCCGCCGAGGGTAAACTGGTACCAGCGCCCTTCCCGCCTCTGCCAGTAGAGGGGGCCCTCGCTGCCTTGCGGTTGGCCTCTTTGTTGGACATGGGCCCAGCCGTCCGACAACCACAGGCGCGGCTCGCGGTAGCCGCCGTCCTCGATAAATTCCAGGTATTCGCCGTTGCTCACCAGTCGCGAGGCGATGCGGAAATCCTGCAGCAGCTGCCGGTGCGCGGGGCTCTCATTGTCGAAGTAGAAGTGCTCCCCTTCGCTGCCGATGTCATAGACGCCGCCGGGGATCTCCAGCCAGCGGAGGTCTTCGGCGCGGCCGGGCACCTCGTCGTCGGCGGTGAGATCCGTGTAGGCGGGCAGCGTCGGATTGACGGAAAAGGCGTGCTTGATATCCGTCAGCAGCAGTTCCTGGTGCTGCTGTTCGTGATTCAGGCCCAGTGTGACCACGGCTTCCAGCTCCGGGGTTATCGAATGGCCGGTCAGCAGCACCTCGATACCGCGGTCCACCTGGCGGCGATAGGCGAAGACGGTTTCCAGGTCCGGACGGGACAGCAGGCCGCGCTGCGGACGGCTAAAGGGTTCGCCGAGGCTGTTGTAGTAGGAATTGAACAGGTGGTGGAAGTCGGGATCGAACTGGCGGTAGCCGGGCAGGTGTTCGCGCAGGACAAAGGTTTCGAAGAACCAGCTGGTGTGGGCCAGGTGCCACTTGGTGGGGCTGGCATCGGGCATCGATTGCAGCTGCATGTCCTCCGCCGACAGCGGATCTGCCAACAGCTCCGTCTCCCCGCGAATCCGCCGGTAGCGCGTGAGGAGTTCTTGCCGGATTTCTGTGTCTACCTCACCCGCCAGTATCGTCATGGCAACTGCCAACTGCGATGAATTTCAATTGCTTGCCATTGATCATACGCAGTTTTTTGGGGATTCCCATGAAATGGGCGGACTAGAAGAGCTATTTCGCGCCAGTTTCTCCATGGCAAAACCATGCGCAAAAAAGGGCCGGCAATTGCCGGCCCACTCTCATCAGGCTGCGTTGTCTTTTGGCTTAGAAGCGCACGGTGAAGTCGGCGCCGTACATGCGCGGCATGTAGCGCCACGCGGGGCTGGCACCGATGGCGGAACCGGTACCACCATATTGACCCGCAATCTCCTCGTCGGTGGCATTCTGAACCCACAGAGCCGCGGAATAGCGGTCGGAGGCACTGTTCCAGCCGGCGCGCAGGTTCAGCAACTGGTAATCCTCCACCACGCGATTGGGATCGGTAATACTGCCGACGCGTTCGTCGGTCCAGTTGTAGTCGCCGCGCAGTACCACGCTGGCGCCGGAAGCCAGATCGAAGCTGTACTCCGCCATCAGGTTGAACTTGTTTTCCGGCGTGCCCACCCGGGGCTCGCCTACGCGGGAATCGGCTTCCGTCTCACCCGCCGCCTCGAGGATTTGGTAGCGGGTGTACTCGGTTTCGAGGTGGGAGTAGTTACCGCCGATCAGGAGGTTGTCGGTAGCCGCCCAGAGCACTTCCACTTCCGCGCCCTGACCTTCGGCATCGGCGTTGCGCAGGTAGTAGTTGGGGATAGGCCTGCCCACCAGGTCCAGTTCCTGCAGGTTGTCGTACTCGTAGCTGTAAACCGCCGCGTTCAGCTGCAGGCGGTTGTCGAACAGGTTGCTCTTGATACCGACTTCCAGGTTGGTAACGTCTTCCTGATCAAAGGAGGGGTCGATACCCGGCGCTGCGCTGAAGCTGTTGAAACCACCCGCCTTGAAGCCTTCCGCCAGCGAAACGTAGGTCATCACGTCGTCGCTCCAGCGATAGTCCAACACTATGCGACCGGAGAGGTCGCTCCAGGAATCGCTCAGCGGCTGGTTGAGATCGGCGATACCGTTGTTGTTGAACGCCATACCGAAGCGCTGCGGCGGCAGCTGCGCGAGGTTGATGGTAAGGGGTACTGCGCCGCCGCTGCCATCGGGCACCATCACCGGGTTGCCATTTTCATCCATTACGTTGATGGCCATATCCCCAACCGGCAGAGTGTTCTGGTAACTGCTGACGATGGAGAAGTCTTTTTTGTCCTGTGTGTAGCGCGCACCGACAGTCAGGTCCATTTTGTCGGTGAGGCTCCAGGTGACGTCACCGTAGATGGCCGCAGAGCGGTAGTCGCCTTCGTTATATACGCTTTCGTCCCACGGCGTGTCATTGGCCACAAAGGGCGCCACGCCCAGGTAGAGGGCGCCGAACAGTTGCTGGCGTTGCAGCGCATAGTTGGTGGGCAGGCCCAGCGCCGTGAACAGCTGATCCTCCGCACCGCCGGGGGCGATAAACAGGTCATACATAAACTGGGTGATGGCACCGCCCTCCTGGCCGCCGGCGATCATCGCCTGTCGCGCGGTGACCGCCAGGTTTTCCTGCTCCGTGGTGGACATGGCATCAAAGACGTCCTGCGGAATGCCGAGCAACGCCATGGAGTCCGCTTTCAGCCCTTCATAAACCGCAAAGGATTCAAGGGAGCCGGCAGTGAAGTAGGCGTCGGTCTGGTGTTCCACCTTTTCCTGGGAGTAAGAGGCGCCCAGCGTCCACTTGAAGGTATCGGTGCCACCGTTCAGGCGGAGTTCCTGGGAAAACTGTTCCTGGTCGTCGAGGTTGGCGGAGCCGAACATGTAGTCCGGATTCGCGGTACCGTCCTCGTCCTGCTGCAGGTATGAATCAAACTTGCTGTAGGCCGTTATGGAGGTAAAAGTGAAATTGTCGAAGTCGTGGGTGACGGTGAGTGAAGTACCGAAGGAATCGCGATCTTCAATGGTCGGGGTATCCAGGGCGTAGTCGCCGAACAAGTCGGTTTCCCCCTTCAGGTTCGGCACTACGCTGGTGCGCAGGGCGCTGCCCTGATCCATCACCCCGTAGTCGGCGCGCCACAGGACTTCTGTTCTGTCGCTGGGTTCCCACAAGAGGGAGGCGCGATAGGTCTGGGTATCCTGGTTGCCGGCCGAGAAACCTCCGGCCAAATTGTCGGCAAACGCGTCTCGACGGTTAGTAGACGCAGTGAGGCGACCGTAGAGGTTATCGCTCAATTGGCGGTTGACCAGTAAGTCCATGGACTGGCGACCGTAGTTACCGGCTGTCAGGCTCAATTCCGTGGCGCTTTCCGCCTGCGGCTTTCTCGTGATGATGTGAATGGCACCGCCGGTGGCGTTTCGACCGAACAGGGTACCTTGTGGGCCCTTCAACACTTCGACCCGCTCAATATCCGCCAGGGGAATCTCGGCACCGGCGCCGCGACCGTTGTAGACGCCGTCGACGTATACCGCCACCGCCGGGTCTGAACCCACGGTGAAATCGGAGGTCTGGATGCCGCGGATGTTATAGGTGGGCTGCAGGGGCGTATCGTTGTTCATCTCGACGCCAGGCGTGGATTTGCCCAGGTCGGTCAGATTCTTGACCCCCATGGCTTTGATATTGGCGCCGGTAACGGCGGAGATGGAAATGGGTACATCCTGCAGGTTTTCCGCACGCTTCTGCGCGGTTACCACGACTTCCTCGATCTCGGCGGCATAGGCAGAGCCGCTGATCGCGGTGGCAAAGGCGATTGCCTGGGAGAGAATGGACAGACGTAAGTTCCGATTGTTTTCGGGCTGATCGGCGTCGTGCATCATCGCGTCCTCGCGTTTGTTGTTATAGAAAAGCGTGATGTTTTTTATGTCTGATACTTTTATTATTGGCGCATCTTACGATCACAAAGCGCGATTTAAAAGCCTGTTGTGACTTTTTTCTAGTGACTGGTCAGTCCTGGCTTGCGCACGTTTAGAGCCTGTCATAATTTTGCATTTCCTGGCGAGACCGGGGTGGGATGCCCCCTTCAGGACACGGGCTGGGCGCCCAGCTAGGCGCCCCCAGCTAGGCGCCCCCCTTTAAATGCATCCCTGGATACAAAGCATTTGGAGCCCCCATGGCCCAGAATCACTTCCTTTCCCGCTTTATTCCGCGCCTGCTGATCGGCTTGGTCTCCTGCATCCTTCTACTGCTGGTCGCGGCCTGGCTGTGGCTTCGCCAGAGCCTGCCGGTCCTGGAAGGCACACTGGACACCGGCGGCACCTTGAGAGTGCCGGCCACCATTCACCGGGATGCACAGGGCGTGCCACTGATCGATTCCGGGGACCGCAACAGTATCGCCTTCGCCCTGGGGTTCCTGCACGCCCAGGAGCGCTTCTTCCAGATGGACCTGCTGCGGCGCAATTCCGCCGGCGAGCTGTCGGCACTGGTGGGCGCGGCCGCACTGGAGCACGACAGGGAGGTACGCCTCCACCAGTTCCGCAAGCGCGCGGAGCGCAATGTCGCCGCCCTGCCCCGGGGCCAGCGCCTGCTGCTGGAGACCTATGTCGACGGCGTGAACTACGGCCTGCTGCAACTGGGCGCCAAACCCTGGGAGTATGCGTTGCTGGGGCAGGAACCGGAACCCTGGACCAGCGCCGACAGCCTGCTGACGATCTTCAGCATGTACCTTACACTGCAGAGCCCCATCGGCAAGTTCGAACTGCGCGATACCGCGCTGGCGGAGCTGCTGCCGCGGGATCTCTATGAGTTCTATTTCCCCGCTGGAGGAAACTGGGACGCGCCCCTGATCGGCGGGGCCCGCGATCCAGTGACCATCCCCGAAAGTCCCATCGCCTCTCTACTGAATGACGGAGATACCATCGCCTATCGCAGAATGGAGAGCGACGACAAAATCTACGGCAGCAACAATTGGGTGGTCGGCGGCGCTCTCACCGAGCACGGCGGCGCCATATTGGCCGACGACATGCATCTGGGCCTGGACGTACCCAATATCTGGTACCGGGCCGGCTGGACTCTGCCCGGCACCGACCGGATACTGCGCGGCGTCACCCTGCCCGGCGGCCCCATCGCCGTGATCGGCAGCAACGGCTTGGTGGCCTGGGGCTTCACCAATACCTTCGGCGATTGGGGCGACCTCATCCAACTGGAACTGTCCGAAGACGGCAAACAGTACAGGACGCCGGAGGGCTGGCGCGACTTCGAAATAGAGCGCGAGACCATAGCGGTTAAAGGTGGCTCTGCGGAAACCATCGAAGTGCGCAAGACCATCTGGGGTCCAGTGGTCACCGAGAACCACCGCGGGGTCCCCCTCGCCTACCGCTGGGTCGCCCACGATATCCACGGTGCCAACCTGAACCTGCTGCGCCTGGAAGCAGCCGGCTCCGCGAAGGAGGCCCTGGACCTGGGCCCACTGCTGGGTATACCGCACCAGAACCTGGTGGTGGGCGACAGGGATGGCCATATCGGCTGGACCGTGGGCGGCCCCATACCGCGCCGCGTGGGCCTGGACGGCAGCCGCCCGGTGTCCTGGGCGGACGGCACCGCCCACTGGGACGGCTACCTGGCACCCGAGGAGCAGCCGCGGGTCTACGATCCGCCCTCCCACCGTATCTGGACCGCCAATGCGCGCACCATGGATGGTGAATACCTGCGCGTCATGGGCGACCACGGCTATGCCCTGGGTGCGCGCCAGCAGCAGATTCGCGACGCTCTCTTCGCCCGCGAGACCTTTGACGAGCGGGCCCTGCTGGAGATACAGCTGGACGATCGCGCGCTGTTCCTCAAGCGCTGGCAGGAGCACCTGCTGGCCACGCTGGACGGCCAGGAACACTATCGCGACGTGCGCGAACAGCTGCGCAACTGGGGCGGCCGCGCCAGCGCGGATTCCGTCGGCTACCGCATAGTGCGCAACTACCGGCTGAAATTTATGGAGATCGCCACGGCGCCGGTGCTCACCTATATGCGCCGCTACCAGCCGGACTTTTCCTTTGGCCCCCGCAAGCGCCAGTTGGAGTACGCCTTGTGGGAAATGGCGCAGAAGGAACCTGAGCAGTTGCTGAATCCGGATTTCGAATCCTGGCAGGCCCTGAAGCTGGCGGCCCTGGATCGGGTGCTGGAGGAGATGGCAGCGGATGGCCGCCCGCTGGCGGAGCAGACCTGGGGTGCGGAGAACACCGCGCACATCCGCCACCCGCTGGGCAGGGCCGTAGCCGCACTCAACTGGTTCACCGCCATGCCCGCGGATCCTCTCCCCGGCGACACCCATATGCCGCGCTTCCAGTCCCCCACCCACGGCGCCTCCGAGCGTATGGTGGTTGCACCCGGGCGCGAGGACAGCGCCATCTTCCATATGGCCACCGGCCAGAGCGCGCACCCGCTCTCGCCCTTCTTCGGCAATGGCCACCGGGACTGGGCCGAGGGAAATCCATCGCCATTGGTGGAGGGGGAAGCGCGCTACGTGCTTACGCTTCGCTAAATACACGGTCCTCTGTGCAGCTTGGGTTCGCGGAACCCACCCAACCTACGCGGTTTCGTCGAGTATCGCGAAAGACAAAAAGGCGGTGAGCAGGGCGACCGCCAGCACGAAAGGCAGCAGCGGGAAGCAGAGCATCAACAGGGAAGTGCCTATCCAGAGGTTCTTCACCCAGCTCCTTTTCAGGCGATAGCGCCGGGAGTAGCGGCGAGTGTGGCTGTCCTCCAGGCGCGGCAGGCAGATTTCACTTTCCCGCGGCAGAAAGAATCGCACTAAAAGAGCGCAATGGAAGCGGATCCAGGCCAACAGCATATTGAGCACCACTCGCAAACTTCCCTTGCAGTATAGATGCTCGAATGAAAGCGGACGGGCGCGGCCGATCACTGCCACGCCGGCACTTGAAGCCCTTGTGGGAACGGCCCATGGCCGCGATCGGTGCTGGACGCCCTGTCAGAAACCGGCGACTCCGATCGCGGCCATGGGCCGCTCCTACACCGTGAAATCCGATAATTCGCAGTAACACCAGTTGGGCTTCGCAAAGCTCAGCCCAACCTACGGGCGGTACCAGCGCAGCTTCTCGTGCAGGCTGACGACGCCGCCGACAATCGTCAGTGCCGGCGCCTCCACGTCTTCCGTTTCGGCAAGCTTTGGCAGCGTGGCCAGATTGCCGACAACGACGCGCTGCTCCCTGGTGGTGCCCTTCTCCACCAGCGCCGCCGGCGTCTCCGCCGGCAGGCCGTGGGCAACCAACTGGCCGCAGATGGTGTCCAGGCCGGTGAGGCCCATGTAGAAGACCAGGGTCTGCCCGGGCGACGCCAGTTCACCCCAGGGCAATTCCAGTTCGCCCTGCTTCAAGTGGCCGGTAATGAAACGCACCGACTGGGCGTGGTCGCGGTGGGTCAGCGGAATACCGGCGTAGCTAGCGCAGCCGGAGGCGGCGGTGATGCCCGGCACCACCTGGAAGGGAATGCGCGCATCCGCCAGCCTGTCGATCTCCTCGCCGCCGCGGCCGAAGATAAAGGGGTCGCCGCCCTTCAGGCGCAGCACCTTCTTGCCCTGCCGCGCCAGGTCCACCAGCAGTTGGTTGATGCCGTCCTGGGGCACCGAGTGGAATTCCTTTTTCTTGCCCACATAGATGCGCTCGGCGTCGCGGCGCACCAGATCCAGCACCTGGGGGGAAACCAGGCGGTCGTAGAGCACCACGTCGGCCTGCTGCATCAGGCGCAGGGCGCGGAAGGTCAACAGGTCGGGATCGCCGGGGCCACCGCCGACCAGGTAGACCTCGCCCGCTGGCGCGGCGGAGCCGCGCCAGTTATTCAATGCGGAGAGCAGTTCGGCTTCGCCCTCCGCGGTCTTGCCCGCCTCTACCCGGGAAGCCACCGGGCCGGAGAATACCCACTGCCAGAAATCCTTGCGCTGGGCTTCGGGCAGCGCCGTCTTGACCCTGTCGCGGGTGCGCGCCGCCAGTTCCGCCAGGGCGGCGACGCCCGGGGACAGCAGCGCTTCCAACTGGGCGCGGATACGCCGCGCCAGTACCGGCGCCGCACCGCCACTGCTGATGCCGATCGACAGCGGGCCGCGCTCGACGATGGCGGGAAAGGTGAAGGTACACAGGTCCGGGGAATCCACCACATTGACCGGCAGGCGCTGGGACCGCGCATCGGCGGAGACGACGCGATTGACTTCCCCGTTCGCGGTGGCGGCGATAACCAGCTCGGCGTCGTCGAGAAAGTCCGCCCGGTATTTGGCCTGGAAGAACTGCCCCCCGCTGTCGTCGATCAACTGTTGCAGTTCGGCGGTGATCTCCGGAGAGACCACCAGCAACCGCGCGCCGGCCCTGGCCAGCAGACGCGCCTTGCGGGTGGCTACGGAGCCGCCGCCGACGATCAGGCAGGGGCGGTCTTTGATATCGAAAGCGAGGGGTAGGTAGCGCAAGATGATGTTCCGTCGAGGGGCGAATATGCGTAAAGCACACCCGCCGCTTGGGTTGGTGGACGCGCCAGGCGCTTATCCACCCTACGATTTTGCCGAGTCCCGAGTGATTATGCGGCCTCGGGAGTGATGACCTCCAGCCCACGCATATAGGGCCGCAGCACCTCCGGCACCTCGATGCTGCCGTCCTCGCGCTGGTAGTTTTCCATCACCGCGATCAGGGTGCGGCCCACCGCGAGGCCGGAGCCGTTCAGGGTGTGCAGCAGCTCCGGCTTGCCGGTTTCCGGGTTGCGCCAGCGGGCCTTCATGCGACGCGCCTGGAAGTCGCCCACCAGGGAGCAGGAGGAGATCTCCCGGTACTTGCCCTGGGAGGGGATCCATACCTCGATATCGTAGGTCTTGCGCGCGGCGAAACCAATATCGCCGGCGCACAGAATCACAGTGCGGTACGGCAGGTTCAGTTTCTGCAGAATGGTTTCGGCGTTCTGCGTCAGGGTTTCCAGCGCCTCCTCCGACTGGTCGGGGCGGGTCGCCCACACCAGCTCGACCTTCTCGAACTGGTGCTGGCGGATCATGCCGCGGGTGTCGCGGCCGTGGGAACCGGCCTCGGAGCGGAAACAGGGGGTGTGGGCGACGAACTTGTGCGGCAGGGACCGGGCGTCCTCGACGATCTCATCGCGGTAGAAGTTGGTCAGCGGCACTTCCGCGGTAGGGATCAGGTAGAAGCCCCGTTCGTCGGTCAGCTTGAACAGGTCCTCCTCGAACTTGGGCAACTGGGAGGTGCCGTAGAGGGAGTCACCGTTGACGATCACCGGCACATTGGCCTCGCGGTAACCGTGCTCCTCGATATGAACATCGAGCATGAATTGCGCCAGGGCGCGATGCAGCCTGGCCAGCTGCCCGGTCATCACCGCGAAGCGCGAACCGGTGAGCTTGGTGGCCATTTCGAAATCCAGCCCGCCCAGCCGAGCGCCCAGGTCCACGTGGTCCACGACCTCGAAGTCGAACTGGCGCGGCTGGCCCCAGCGGCGCACCTCGACATTGTCGTCCTCGCTCTCGCCTTCCGGCACCGATTCGTCCAGCAGGTTTGGGATTGCAGACAGGATTGTGTCCAGCTCTTCCTGTAGCTCGGTCAGTGCGTGTTTCGCTTCGTCCAGCTCGCCGCCGAGGGATTCCACGGCTTTCAGCAGCGGCGCTATGTCCTCGCCGGCGGCCTTGGCGCGGCCGATATTCCTGGATTTGCTGTTGCGCTCGTTCTGCAGGCTCTCGGTGCGCACCTGCAGTTCCTTGCGGCGCTCCTCGAGGCTTTCCAGTTTTGCAGTGTCCAGTTCCACGCCGCGCTTTTTCAGGGCCGCGGCCACTTGATGCATTTGGGTGCGAATGAGTTTTGGGTCGAGCATTGTTTCCAGTTCGCCTGCGAACAGGCGCCTACAGCATGGTTGTTGGTTTACAGGTATTTCATCGCCAAGGCGACGGCGGTCCCGGTGGAAGCCAGGCAGAGCACCAGGCTGATCAGGATATAGCCCAGGGCCGTCAAAGGTTGGCCATTGTGCCACAACATCAGGCTTTCCAGCGAGAAGGTGGAGAAGGTAGTCAGGGCGCCGAAGAAGCCGGTCATCAGCAGCAGCCGCCACTCGGGGCCGAGCATGGCGCGCTCGACGATCGCCACATAGGCTACGCCGATCAAAAATGACCCCAGGACATTGACGATCAGGGTGCCCAGCGGAAACCGGCCTTCAAATACCGGGTAGCTCCACACGGCGATCAGATGGCGAAGAATAGCCCCCACCGCGCCCCCCAGGGCGATTGCCAGCCACTGCATAGTCAGGATTCCAGAGTAAGGCTTTCAGTTGTTTTTCGTGTTTTTGTAGCGCTGTTGGTCGCTCTCGCGATTGAGCCGGCGCAGGGTCTCCAGCTTCTCGCCGATCTTCAGCTCCAGGCCGCGGGGCACCGGATGGTAGTAGCGACGGTCGGCGATCTCCTCGGGCAAGTAGTTTTCCCCGGCGGCGAAGGCGTCCGGCTCATCGTGGGCGTAGCGGTAGTCGGCGCCGTGGGCCAGGCTCTTGGCTAGCCTGGTGGGCGCGTTGCGCAGGTGAATCGGTACCTCGTAGCTGGGATCGCGGCGGATATCCGCCAGCACGCGCTTGTAGGCGCTGTAGACGGCATTGCTCTTCGCCGCCACCGCCAGGTAGGCCACCGCCTGGGCGATGGACAGCTCGCCCTCCGGGCTGCCGAGGCGCTCCTGCACGTCCCAGGCGTTCAGCGCCAACTGCAGCGCGCGGGGGTCGGCGTTGCCGATATCCTCGCTGGCCATGCGCACCACGCGGCGGGCGATATAGAGTGGGTCACAGCCGCCGTCGAGCATACGCGCAAACCAGTAGAGGGCCGCGTCCGGATCCGAGCCGCGCACTGACTTGTGCATCGCCGAGATCTGGTCGTAGAAGTAGTCGCCGCCCTTGTCGAAGCGGCGCACATCGGCGCTCAGGACTTCGGCCAGCACTGCCTCGTCGACCAGGTGCCGGCCGCCCTCCTCCCGCGAGAGGTCGCAGGCGATCTCCAACAGGTTCAGGGCACTGCGGGCATCGCCGTCGGCGGCCCGGGCGATCTTTTCCAGCACCTCGTCGGCGAAAGTGACGTCGCGCCGCGCCAGTTCGTCGTCGTCCTTCAGCGCCCGCCGCAGTAGCCCCAGCAGTTCCTCCTCGGCGATTGAGCGCAGCAGGTAGACGCGGCAGCGGGACAGCAGCGCGTTGTTCAGCTCAAACGATGGATTTTCCGTGGTGGCGCCGACGAAGGTGACGGTGCCCTCCTCCACATAGGGCAGGAAGGCATCCTGCTGGGCCTTGTTGAAACGGTGCACCTCGTCCACGAACAGTATGGTGCCGCGGCCGAACTGGGCGCCGTGCTGCTCGGCCTCGGCCACCGCCTGGCGGATTTCCTTGACGCCGGCGAGCACCGCGGACAGGGTCGCGAAGCGCGCGTCGCACTCCCTGGCCAGCAGTCGCGCAAAGGTGGTCTTGCCCACACCGGGTGGGCCCCATAACACCATCGAGTGCAGCTGGCCGCGTTCCACCGCCTCGCGCAGGGGTTTTCCCGGGCCCAGTAAATGCGTCTGGCCCACATACTGGGCCAGGGAGTCGGGCCGCATGCGCGCGGCCAGGGGTTGGTGCTTCGGCGCTGACTGGAACAGGTCACTCATCGCGGATGACGTCGGTACCCTTTGGCGGTTTGAAATTGAAGATCGAGGACGACAGTTTCGGGTTGGGCTTGATGCCGCTGAACTTTATCTTGGTGGTCTGCCCCATGCCGTCGCGCACGGTCATGTCCGACGGCAGCCCGTTCTTGCCGAAGCGGATCTCCATGGACTTGAAGGGCGCCGAGGCGTTCTTCGGCGTCAGCTGGTAGCTCCCCTTTTGGCTTTTGACATTGAAAGAGCCGCGGATCTCCTCCACCTTGCCGCCGAGCAGCAGCGCGGGGGTCTCTTTCATGCGCTTGTCCACCGGGCGGATGGTGACCTGTTCCAAATCCGGATCGTAGAGCCACAGCTGCTTGTTGTTGGTGACCAGCAGTTGCGGGAATGGCTCGCCGGTCTGCCAGCGCAGCTTGCCCGGGCGCTGCACCGAGAAGTTGCCGCTGCTCTTCTGCAGCACCTCGCCGCGCTCGTCGATCAGCGTCTGCTGGAAGTTGCCGGAAAGCGCCGCCAGGGGCTGCAGCAGACGACTCAGTTCGTCTGTAGCGTCGGCCCAGGCGCCGGCGGCGGCCAGGGCGAGCGATCCAATCAGGGCGTTCAATAGTTGTTTCATAACGGAATTCCAGTGCTGGGATTTCCCTAAAGCCTAGCTTTCGGCGGTTGAACCGAAACTGAATCAGGCTGGCGGCGGGGCCAGCACGGTGCGGTTGCCGTTGTGCTCCGCCGGGGACACCACGCCGGCGGACTCCATGGCGTCGATCAGGCGCGCGGCGCGATTGTAGCCGATACGCAGCTGGCGCTGCACCGAGGAGATGGAGGCCTTGCGCGATTTGGTGACGAAGGCCACCGCCTCGTCGTAGAGGGCGTCGGCCTCGGGGTCGTCCTCCTCGCCGCCCTCGGTCTGCAGGCCGGGCACCGGGATGCTGTTGGCGGAATCGTCGGTGATTCCGTCGATATAGTCCGGCTCGCCGCGGCGGCTCCAGTCCGCCACCACCTTGTGCACCTCGTGGTCGTCCACGAAGGCGCCGTGCACCCGCACCGGCACGCCGCTGCCCGGCGGCAGGTAGAGCATGTCGCCGTGACCCAGCAGCTGCTCGGCGCCGCCCTGGTCGAGGATGGTGCGGGAGTCGATCTTCGACGACACCTGGAAGGCGATGCGGGTGGGTACGTTGGCCTTGATCAGGCCGGTGATCACGTCCACCGACGGCCGCTGGGTGGCTAGCAGCAGGTGGATACCGGCGGCGCGGGCCTTCTGCGCGATGCGCGCGATCAGCTGCTCCACCTTCTTGCCGACGATCATCATCATGTCGGCGAACTCGTCGATCACTACGACGATGGCCGGCAGCGGCTTGAGATGCGGGCGCGTCTGCTCCGCCTCCGGCACGCTGGACAGGGGGTCCGGTTGCCAGATGGGATCCTCCAGCGGTTCGCCGGCCTCTATCGCTTCCCTCACCTTGCGGTTGAAGCCCGCCAGGTTGCGCACGCCCATGGCCGCCATCAGCTTGTAGCGTCGTTCCATCTCGCCGACGCACCAGCGCAGGCCGTTGGCGGCGTCGTTCATATCCGTGATCACCGGGGTCAGCAGGTGCGGAATCCCTTCGTAGACCGACAGTTCCAGCATCTTGGGGTCCACCAGGATCAGGCGCACCTCTTCCGGCGTCGACTTGTACAGCAGGGACAGCAGCATCACGTTGATGCCGACGGACTTACCGGAACCGGTGGTACCCGCCACCAGCAGGTGCGGCATCTTGGCCAGGTCCGCCACCACGGGCGTGCCTGCGATATCGTGGCCCAGGGCCAGGGTCAGGGCGGATTTGGCGTTGTCGTAGACGTTCGCCGACAGCACCTCGGTGAGGCGCACCATCTGGCGGTTTTCATTGGGTATCTCGATACCCACCACCGATTTGCCCGGGATCACCTCCACCACCCGCACGCTGATCACTGCCAGGGAGCGGGCCAGGTCCTTGGCCAGGTTGGAGATCTTGCTGACCTTGACGCCGGGGGCCGGTTGAATCTCGAAGCGGGTCACCACCGGGCCCGGCAGCACGGAAACCACCTCAGCGACCACGCCGAAATCCTTCAGTTTCAGTTCCAGCAGGCGCGACAGGGCCTCCAGGGATTCGCGCGAGAAGCCCGCCTTCTTGTTCTTGTCCGGGGCATCGAGCAGCGACAGCGGCGGCAGTGTGCCGGTCACCGGGCCGGCGGAGAAGAGTTCGCCCTGCTTCTCCTTGGCCGCGCGCGGGCTCTGTTTGGGCTTGGGCGCTGCGGGCTCTATCTTTGGCGGCAACCGCTTGGCACTGCGCTGCTTCTCCTCCTCCACGGCGGCCTTGCGCACCACGATCGCCTGCCGCGCCGCGCGCTCCTCGGCCCGCCTCTGGCGCGAACGCTGGTAGCGGCTGCCGAGCCAGGCGATGAAACCGAGGATATTGCGCCCTATGGCGTCTGCGAGTTTCAGCCAGGAGAGGCCGGTAAACACCGTGATGCCGATGGCGAAGAGTGCCAGCAGCAATATGGTTGCGCCCACATAGCCGAGGTTGGTTTCCGTCGCCCCGGCGATGGCTGCGCCGATAATGCCGCCGTTGGAGAAGGGCAGCGGCTCTGCGGCCTGCGTGAAGCAGAGGGTGGCGAGCCCGGCACCGGTAACCAGCAGCAGTCCCAGGCCGGAGACCCGCAGGGCGAACAATGGCCCGTGGAAGCGCGCATTGCGGTCGCGCAGTATGCCGAAGGCGCGCCAGCCGATCAGAAGCGGGAACAGGTAGGCCATCCAGCCCAGCAGGGACAGGCAGACGTCCGCTAGCCAGGCGCCAGTGGGACCTATCGCATTCTCCACCTGGCGCCCGTGGCCGGTGTGGGACCAGCCCGGATCACCGGCGTCGTAGCTCATCAGGCTGATCGCCAGCAGCAGCGCGCCGGCCAGCAGCGCGATCAGTGCGCCCTCGCGCAACAGGCGGGCGATCAGGGAGTCCGGCAGGGGCCCGTTTTCGTCGGTGGATTGGTCGGTCGCGCTATCGGCCTTCAATGGCTTACCTCAGTGCTTTTGTCTCTGCTTAGTAGATATCGGCTTGGCGGCATTAACCCCCCCGGCAGCCGACTGTGTACTACAGGCGCCGCGCAAATGCTACCGGCGGCCCAGTTAAGAGTTTACTTTAAAAGATATTTTATTTTTGAAAATCAATAATATAGATTGGATTGTTAATGTTTTCTGTGACCATTTTGGGGTTTTCTCTAGCCACTGGCAGTAGCCGCTTCCCCACCGCAAATAGGGGTCTCCAATAGGTCAAATAAAGCCAATCTATTTTATCGATCCGGCTCTATCGCCTATCATGGCCGCCAACTTGATAGTCTGGACTGATCAAAAAACAGACGGGCGGGTTGACGCCCGATTCACGAAATACACTGTCTTTAATTGTCTGTATAAGAGCCTTCCATGAGTAACAGCCACCTGAGTAAGACCCACCACCGACTGATTATCCTCGGCTCCGGCCCCGCCGGTTACACCGCGGCTATCTACGCCGCCCGCGCCAATCTCAATCCGGTTGTGATCACCGGCATGCAGCAAGGCGGCCAGCTGACCACCACCACCGAAGTGGAGAACTGGCCCGGCGGCGTCGCCGACCTGCAGGGCCCGGACCTGATGGTGCAGATGCAGCAGCACGCCGAGCGCTTCGATACCCAGATCATCTTCGACCACATTGATTCCGTGGACCTGAAGCAGCGCCCCTTCACCCTGAAGGGCAACGACACCTACACCTGTGATGCGCTGATCATCGCCACCGGCGCCTCCGCCCAGTACCTGGGCCTGCCTTCCGAGGAGGCCTACCAGGGCCGCGGCGTCAGCGCCTGTGCCACCTGTGACGGCTTCTTCTATCGCGACCAGAAGGTGGCGGTGGTCGGCGGCGGCAACACCGCGGTGGAAGAGGCGCTGTACCTGTCCAATATCGCCAGCGAAGTGACCCTGATCCACCGCCGCGACGAGCTGCGCGCGGAGAAGATCCTGCAGGACCGCCTGATGGACAAGGTGGAGAACGGCAATATCAACGTCTGCTGGCACAACACCCTGGACGAGGTGCTGGGCGACGACAACGGCGTGACCGGCGTGCGCCTGCGCAGCACCCAGGACGACAGCACCCAGGAGCTGGACGTATCCGGCGTGTTTATCGCCATCGGCCACAAGCCGAACACCGACATTTTCGAGGGGCAGCTGGAGATGAACGGCGGCTACATCATCGTGCAGAGCGGCCTGGACGGCAATGCCACCCAGACCTCGGTGCCCGGCGTCTTCGCCGCCGGTGACGTCAGCGACCATATCTACCGCCAGGCGGTGACCTCCGCCGGCACCGGCTGTATGGCGGCGCTCGACGCGGAGCGGTTCCTGGACGCGCAGTAGCAGAACCGCCGCGAAACGCAACTGCGACCACCAAGGGCGATCACTTTGATCGCCCTTTTCATTTGGTTACCCTCGTTGATGAAATCACAGCGGGGTGGAGCTCAGCGTGACCAGATCTACAGATGGCCATTTGGCACTGCTCGACAGCGGGCGGATAGAATTTCCTCCGACGAGGCTCGCCCTCAAGGACCCCAGCGGACTGCTGGCCATCGGTGGTGACTTGAGTCCCGAGTGGCTCCTGGCCGCCTACCGCCGCGGCATCTTCCCCTGGTATTCCGATGACCAGCCCATCCTCTGGTGGAGCCCCTCCCCCCGCTGTGTGGTCTTCCCGGACCAGTTCCGCATAGGCCGCAGCCTGCGCAAGGTGCTGCGCCGCGGCGCCTTCAAGGTGACCTTCGACCGGGCGTTCGCGCGGGTCATCGAGGTCTGCCGCAAGTCCCGGGCCAATACCGAGGGCACCTGGATTACCACCGAGATGCGCGACGCTTACCTGGAGATGCACCACCTCGGCCACGCCCATTCCGTGGAGGTGTGGCGCGAGGACAGGCTGGTGGGAGGGCTCTACGGCCTGGCGCTGGGGCGGATCTTCTTCGGCGAATCCATGTTCCACCGCGAGACGGACGCCTCCAAAGTCGCTTTTGTCCACCTGGTGCGGCAGTTAGAATTGTGGGGCTGCCCGCTGATCGACTGCCAGGTTGGCAACCCGCATCTGACCAGCCTGGGGGCGGTGGAGGTGCCCCGGGGGGATTTCGAGCGGTTGCTGGCGGCCGGCATTGAGCAGCCGCCCTTCCCACAACCCTGGAAACTGTCGTGGAGCTATGAGGCTGCCGTGGAGCGATGAGTAAGTATTCCCAATTGGATTCCGTGCGCCTGCTGGCCACCCTGCCCCACCCCTGCGGTTACCTGCCCGGCCGGGAGGCCACCACCGTGTTTGTGGACCCACAGACCCCCATCGACCAGCGCCTCTATAGCCGCCTGTCCGAGTTGGGCTTTCGCCGCAGTGGCGGCTACCTGTACAGGCCCCAATGCGCGGCCTGCCAGGCCTGTATTCCCGCCCGGGTCCCGGTGGCCCTGTTTGTCCCGAATCGCAACCAGCGCCGCTGCTGGCGCCGCAACAGGGACCTGGATATCTTCCATGTCGAGCACATCGATACCGACGAGCACTATGAGCTGTACGCGCGCTATATCGAAAAGCGCCACACGGATGGCGAGATGTATCCGCCCAGCCGCGACCAGTTCCGCAGTTTCCTGACCCAGGCCTGGGGCTGTACCCGCTATATCGAGTTTCGCGCCCGCGGCAGGCTGGTGGCCGTCGCCGTGACCGACCTGCTCACCGCCGGACTGTCGGCCATCTATACTTTTTTCGATCCCGACGAGGACAAACGCAGCCTCGGCAGCTACTGTATCCTCTACCAGATCGAGTGGGCGCGACGCCTGGGCCTGCCCTGCCTCTACCTGGGCTACTGGATAGAGAAGTGCCAGAAAATGGCCTACAAGACCCAGTTCCAGCCCACCGAACTCCTGAGGGAGAAGCGCTGGGCCCTCAGATCCCGATAGGTCCGCGCACACCGCCTTTGCTCTACTGTGGCTTTTCGTGCAAAATGCTCGCCCGTCGCGCCGCGGCCCCCTGTGAACCGGGGAAGAGTGCCGGGGAAAGGTCAGAACAAGGGCACCTCCGCAAGGGGAACCCACAAGTATTTGAAGGTTACTGCCGCATGGCAAAAGACGATTACATTGAAATGGAAGGCGAGGTGATCGACACCCTGCCCAACACCACTTTCCGCGTGAAACTGGAAAACGGACACGTGGTGATCGCGCATATCTCCGGAAAGATGCGCAAAAACTACATTCGTATCCTCACCGGCGACAAGGTCAAGGTGGAGTTGACTCCCTACGATCTCACCAAGGGCCGCATCACTTACCGCGCTCGCTGACCCAGAAGACAGAAGCCAGGGGTCAGAAAACAGAAAAGGCCACCCGGAGGTGGCCTTTTGTATTTCTGACTTCTGCCCCCTGGCTTCTGTCCTCTTGTTACGCCGGCACGGCAGTCTTGATCGCCAGATCCCCGTCTTCCAGCGTGACATGCACGCGGCCGCCCTCTTCCGCCAACTCGCCGAACAGCACCGCTTCCGCCAGCGGCTTGCGCAGCTTGTCGCGGATCAGGCGCGCCATGGGGCGGGCCCCCATCTTCTCGTCGTAGCCGTGCAGCGCCAGCCACTCGCGGGCCTCCTCGTCCACCGCCAGGGTCACATGGGACTCGTCCAGTTGTGCCTGCAGTTCGACGATAAACTTGTCCACTACGGTCTTGACCACGCCCAGGTCCAGCGAGCTGAACTGGATGATGCTGTCCAGCCGGTTGCGGAACTCGGGCGTGAACATTTTCTTGATCTCCTCCATGCCATCGCTGGAGTGATCCTGGGTGGAGAAGCCGATAGAGCGGCGGCTCATCAACTCGGCGCCGGCGTTGGTGGTCATAATCATGATGACATTGCGGAAATCCGCCTTGCGACCGTTGTTGTCGGTCAGCGTGCCGTGGTCCATCACCTGCAACAGCAGGTTGAACACTTCCGGATGGGCCTTCTCTATCTCGTCCAGTAACACCACGCTATGCGGGTGCTTGGTCACCGAATCGGTCAGCAGTCCGCCCTGGTCGAAGCCCACATAGCCCGGGGGGGCGCCGATCAGGCGGGAGACTGTGTGGCGCTCCATGTATTCGGACATGTCGAAACGGATCAACTCTATACCCATTACCTTGGCCAGCTGGCGGCAGAGCTCCGTCTTGCCCACACCGGTGGGGCCGGCAAACAGGAAGGAGCCGATGGGCTTCTCTTCCGCACCCAGGCCGGCGCGACTCAGCTTGATCGCCGTGCTCAGGGCCTCGATGGCGTCGTCCTGGCCAAACACCACCATCTTCAGGTTTTCATCCAGTTTGGCCAGCTGTTCCTTGTCCGAGGCGGATACGCTCTTGGCGGGAATCCTGGCCATTTTGGCGATGACCGTCTCTATCTCGGCCACGCCGACCACCTCTTTGCGCTCCGCGGGCGGCAGCAACGACTGGTAGGCACCGGCCTCGTCGATCACGTCGATGGCCTTGTCCGGCAGGAAGCGTTCGGTGATATGGCGGCTGGACAGCTGCACCGCGGCCTCGAGGGCCGCATCGGTGTAACGCACCTTGTGGTGGTCCTCGAAACAGCTCTTCAGGCCCTGCAGTATCTGCACCGTCTCCTGAACCGTCGGCTCGCTGACGTCGATCTTCTGGAAGCGGCGCGACAGGGCGCGGTCTTTCTCGAATATCCCGCGGTACTCGGTAAAAGTCGTGGAGCCGATGCAGCGCAACTGGCCACTGGAGAGCAATGGCTTGAGCAGGTTGGAGGCGTCCATAACCCCGCCGGAAGCGGCGCCGGCGCCGATGATGGTGTGAATCTCGTCGATAAAGAGCACCGCGTGCTCGCGCTTGCGCAGTTCCGCCAGCAGTGCCTTGAAGCGCTTTTCGAAGTCGCCGCGATATTTGGTGCCCGCCAGCAGCGAACCCAGGTCGAGCGAGTAGATGGTACTGTTGCTCAGGGGGTCCGGCACCTCTCCGTCCACGATACGCCGCGCCAGCCCCTCGGCAATCGCGGTCTTGCCCACGCCGGATTCACCCACCAGCAGGGGGTTGTTCTTGCGCCGCCGCGCCAGTACCTGGGTGACCCGCTCCACTTCCGGGCCGCGCCCCACCAGCGGGTCTATGCGGCCGAGTATGGCCTCCTGGTTCAGGTTAGTGGCGTAGCTCTCCAGCGGATCCGAGCCCCCGGGCTCCGCGCCGGCGCCTATATCCTCGTCAGCCTGTTCCGGGGCCGGGTCGGGGTTGTGGTGGTGGTGGTGATTGTTGCCGCTGGAGCCCACCCGCGAGATGCCGTGGGTGATGTAGTTGACCACGTCGATGCGGGCCACGCTCTGCTGCTTCAGGTAGTAGACTGCCTGGCTCTCCTGCTCACAGAAGATGGCCACCAGCACATTGGCGCCGGTTACCTCCTTCTTGCCGGAGGACTGCACGTGGAATACCGCGCGCTGCAGCACACGCTGGAAGCCCAGGGTGGGCTGGGTCTCGCGGTCGGTATCGGCTTCCGGGATCAAGGGGGTGGTGGAGTCCACGAACTCGAGCAACTCGCGGCGCAGGGCACTGAGGTCGGCGCCGCAAGCGTGGAGCACGTCCGCGGCCGACTCGTTGTCCAGAAGCGCCAGCAACAGGTGCTCAACGGTCATGAACTCATGCCGTTTCGCCCGCGCACCTTTGAACGCCAGATTGAGCGTTACCTCTAAATCCTTGCTGAGCATCTAAACCTCAAACCCTAATCGCCAATGTCACCCGCCAATCCCACTGGAAAGCGCGCGCCGGAGACCGGCGTCTTGAGCGTGCCTGATTCCCTTCAGGCGACGGGACCCTCGTTTCAACACCGCGTCAATCCCCTTCGCTCTCATCCGCCTCTATTTCACACAGCAGGGGGTGCTGGTGGTCCCTCGCGAACTGATTGACCTGCGCGGCCTTTGTCTCCGCTATATCTCGAGTATAGACACCGCAGACCGCTTTTCCCTGTGTGTGCACCTGCAGCATCAACTGCGTGGCGCGCTCCCGGTCGGCCCCGAAAAACAGCTCCAGCGCCTCGACGACGAAGTCCATGGGGGTATAGTCGTCATTCAGCATCACCACCTTGTACATGGGCGGGCGTTTGAGCTGCGGTGGCGCCTCCTCCAACGCCAGATCCCCATCCTGGTCGCCCGGATCAGGGGCGCCCAGATCGGGCTCGCCCGGATACTGGAAGCCCCCATCATCGCCGTTCGAGTGTAGTTTAATGGCCAGTGAAATACCCATAGCGTTTATCAATGAGATCCTGTGAGGAGTTGGACTAACAGCTTGCCATTGTAACCTCATTTGCTGCGCGGCACAGCGGGCGCCAGGAGTCCTTGACATTCGCATATCAGTTAGCTACAAGAGGTAGTGCCTGCCCTGTCAGGGCGCAACCGCGACATAGGATTTGCCATCGCGGCCGATGCGCACGCACGCGCAGATAACAATAAAGACTTTGAAAGACTCTGTAAGGCGGCCAGCAGTCGCCCCGGCAATTAGAGGGAATTCGCCATGCCTACCGGTACCGTCAAGTGGTTTAATAACGCCAAAGGATATGGGTTTATTCTTGCGGATGAGGGGGGAGAAGATCTGTTCGCACACTATTCCGCGATACAGATGGAGGGTTATAGAACCCTGAAAGCGGGTCAGCAGGTCACTTTTGACATCATCAAGGGTGATAAAGGCTACCACGCTGCCAACATATCCACTCTGGCGGCGGCCGATGCCGCGCGTGGAGAGAAGGGTTCCAGCGAAGCTGACTCCGATCAAGAAAAGAGTCAGGCTCAGCGGGAGAAAGAGGCAGAAGCGCTCGAATAGGCGTCCGCCAGCTGGTTGCGCACAAATAAAAAGCCCCGCGCCGGGAGGTGCGGGGCTTTTTGTGTATGCCGCTATGTATACGGGCGAAGGGCGAACACGAATGTCCGCCCCTGCGGGCCGATCAGGCCATGTGCTTGACCACTTCTTCGCCGAACTCGGAGCAGGATTTCAGCTCCGCACCGTCCATCAGGCGCTCGAAGTCGTAGGTCACGGTCTTGGCCTCGATGGCACCCTCGACACCCTTGATCACCAGGTCCGCGGCCTCGTTCCAGCCCAGGTGGCGCAGCATCATCTCTGCAGAGAGTATCAGGGACCCAGGGTTTACCTTGTCCTGGCCGGCGTACTTGGGTGCGGTGCCGTGAGTGGCCTCGAACAGGGCCACTTCGTCGGACAGGTTGGCACCAGGGGCGATACCGATACCGCCCACCTGGGCCGCCAGCGCGTCGGACAGGTAGTCGCCGTTCAGGTTCAGGGTGGCGATCACGTCGTATTCGGCCGGGCGCAGCAGGATCTGCTGCAGCATGGCGTCGGCGATCACGTCCTTGACCACGATTTCCTTGCCGGTTTTCGGGTTCTTGAAGCTGTGCCAAGGGCCGCCGTCCAGCGGCTGGGCGCCAAACTCATCGCGGGCGATCTCGTAGCCCCAGTCAGCGAAGGCACCTTCGGTGAACTTCATGATGTTGCCCTTGTGCACCAGGGTCAGGGAGTCGCGGTCCTGGTCGATGGTGTACTGTAGGGCTTTACGAACCAGGCGCTTGGTACCCTCGGCGGAAACCGGCTTGACGCCGATACCGCAGTGCTCGGGGAAGCGGATCTTCTTGACGCCCATCTCTTCCTGCAGGAACTTGATCACCTTCTTGGCTTCGTCGGTATCGGCCTTCCACTCGATACCGGCGTAGATGTCCTCGGAGTTCTCGCGGAAGATCACCATGTCGACCTTGTTCGGCTCCTTCACCGGGGAAGGCACGCCGCTGAACCAGCGCACCGGGCGCTGGCAGACGTACAGGTCCAGCTCCTGGCGCAGGGCCACGTTCAGGGAGCGGAAACCACCACCCACCGGAGTGGTCAACGGGCCCTTGATGCTGACGACATACTCTTTGATCGCCTCCAGGGTCTCTGCCGGGAACCAGTCGCCGGCGTAGGTTTCCGCGGCCTTCTCACCGCAGAAGACTTCCATCCACGCGATGGATTTCTCGCCGCCGAAGGCCTTCTCCACCGCGGCGTCGATCACCTTGCGCATTACCGGGGTGATATCCACACCGATGCCGTCACCCTCAATGAAAGGAATGATGGGGCGATTCGGTACATTCAGCGAACCGTCGGAATTGACTGTAACTTTTTCGCCGTCTGCCGGCACTTGGATATGACCCATATTGCTTAAACTCCCAAAACTCTGTGACTATTAAGGTCGGGTGCTGCTTGCCCGCCTGACTGAACCCCCAAGGCGGGATGAAAAAACGGCGGGATTATATCAGCATCGGCCCATTTTTGTAGTTTGATTACCTATTGCAGCCTGCCAGGCCATTTTTTCATGCCGAAGATCATCCTCTTCAACAAGCCCTACGGCGTCCTGAGCCAGTTCACCGACGGCGCCGGGCGTCCCACCCTCGCCGACCATATCCGCCAAAAGGGCTTCTATGCGGCGGGAAGGCTGGATTTCGACTCAGAGGGCCTGCTGCTGCTCACCGATGACGGCCGACTCCAGCACCAGATCAGCCACCCCCGGCAGAAGCTGCCGAAGACCTATTGGGTACAGGTGGAGGGAGAAATCACCGACGAGGCACTGGCCGCCCTGCGCCGCGGCGTGCCGCTGAAGGATGGCCCCACGGCGCCGGCCAGGGCGAGACACCTGGCCAGCCCGGGGGTTTGGCCGCGGCTCCCTCCCGTGCGGGAGCGCAAGTCCATCCCCACCTCCTGGCTGGAACTGACCATCCGCGAGGGGCGCAACCGCCAGGTGCGCCGTATGACTGCGGCTGTTGGTTTCCCCACCCTGCGACTGATCCGCACCGCCATCGGAAACTGGCATCTGGGACCACTGGGGCCCGGGGAGGGGAGAGAGGAGGAGGTGTTCGCCACCCCTGCTCCCAAGGCTCCGCAGCGCTCACGTCGCCGCTAACCTGAAGGGCGGATCAGGGCGGTCTTGGTTACAGACCCTAATCGCGGGTAAAATTCGCCCCCTTTTGATGTAGTAACCGATTGCCCACCTATGCCTGAATCCACCATCAAACAGCCCCAGCGCGTCGTAGTCGGCATGTCCGGTGGCGTGGACTCCTCCGTAGCCGCCCTGCTGCTGATACAGCAGGGATACCAGGTGGAGGGGCTGTTCATGAAGAACTGGGACGAGGACGATGGCACCGAGTACTGCACCGCCAAGGCGGACCTGGCGGACGCCCAGGCGGTCTGCGGGCGGCTGGGCATCAAGCTGCACACCGCCAACTTCGCCGCCGAGTACTGGGACCATGTGTTCGAGTACTTTCTCGCCGAGTACCAGGCCGGGCGCACACCGAATCCGGACATCCTCTGCAACCGCGAGATCAAGTTCAAGGTGTTCCTGGAGTACGCCGAGGTACTGGGCGCGGATGCCATCGCCACCGGCCACTACGCGCGACGCAGGGATATCGACGGCCGCACCTACCTGCTCAAGGGCCTGGATGCCAATAAAGACCAGAGCTACTTCCTGCACGCGGTAGACGAGGCGGCCTTCGCCAAATCCCTGTTCCCGCTGGGCGAGCTGGAAAAGCCGGAGGTGCGCCGCATCGCCGAGGAAAACGGCTTCGTCACCCACGACAAGAAGGACAGCACCGGCATCTGCTTTATCGGCGAGCGCCGCTTCAAGGACTTCCTGGAGCAGTACCTGCCGGCGCAGCCCGGCGACATGGAGACGCCGGAGGGCCAGGTCATGGGCCGCCATTCGGGCCTGATGTACCACACCATCGGCCAGCGCCAGGGCTTGGGCATCGGCGGCATCAAGGGCGCCGGCGACGAACCCTGGTACGTAGTGGGCAAGGATCTGCAGCGCAACGTGCTGATCGTGGCCCAGGGCGCCCATCATCCGCTGCTCTACGCCACCGGCCTGGAAGCGACCCAAACCCACTGGATTAACGGCGCCGCGCCGGCAGCCGCCCACACCGGAGAGGGGCTGCGCTGCAGGGCCAAGACCCGCTACCGCCAGCCGGACCAGGACTGCACCCTGCACGCGCGGAAAAACGGCGACCTGGTGGTGACTTTCGATGAGCCGCAGCGCGCGATCACGCCCGGCCAGTCGCTGGTACTCTACGAGGGCGAAGTCTGCCTCGGCGGCGCAGTAATCGAAATGGCCACCGGCGTGGGCGCTGCGCTGCCCGACCAGCTCCCCCAATGAGCACCGCAACGATTAAGGAGTTAACTTGAGCAACTGGCGGGATCAGGCACTGGCACTCGCGGCTATCTTTCAATCCGCGACCCTGGTAGAGCGCCTGGCAAAGACCGGCACCGCACCCCGGGAACAACTGGAGACGGGCGTCTACAGCCTGTTCCAACAGAATCCGGAGAGCGCCGAAGACGTCTTCAATGGCGCGGACAGGCTGCTGCCCGGCCTGAAGGCCTCGCGCCAGCTGCTGCAGTCGCGCCAGCACCCGGAGTACACCGACTGCCTGCGTTACACCCTGTCGATCCTGTACCTGCAGCGGCAGCTCACCAGGAAGCGCGACCTGCTGGCGATCATCGGCAGCAGGCTGGAAAAGGCCAAGGCCCAGGCGGAGCACTTCAGCCCAACCCATGAGAATGTATTTTCCAATCTCGCCAGTATCTACAGCGACACCCTGAGCACCTTCCGCTTCCGCATCCAGGTGCTGGGGGATTTCAATTACCTGCAGCAGCAGCGCATCGCCAACCAGATCCGCACCATGCTGTTCGCCGGCGTGCGCGCCGCCACCCTGTGGCGCCAGTTGGGTGGCCGCCGGCTGCACCTGCTGTTCCAACGCAAGAAACTTTTGGCCGCGACCGACGCACTGATCGCGCAAATCGAATCCGCAAGTTCCCAATCCGGAGAAAAACCATGACAGTCGAGCTATCCGCGCTTACCGCGGTCTCCCCCATCGATGGACGCTACGAGAGCAAAACCGCACCGCTGCGGGATATTTTCAGCGAGTACGGGCTGATCCGCGCGCGGGTGGAAGTGGAAGTGCGCTGGCTGCAACAGCTCTCCCGTCATCCGCAGATCGAGGAGGTGCAACCGTTCGGCGACGCCGCCAACCAGCTGCTCGACAATATCGTCGCACAGTTTTCCCTCGAAGACGCCGGGCGCATCAAGGAAATCGAGCGCACCACCAACCACGACGTGAAGGCGGTGGAATATTTCCTGAAAGAAAAGATCGGCGGCAATGAGGAGTTGGCCAGGGTCAGCGAATTCGTCCACTTCGCCTGCACCTCCGAGGACATCAACAACCTCTCCCACGCGCTGATGTTGCGCGCCGGCCGGGACCAGGTGCTGCTGCCAGCGATGAACCAGATCGTCAGTGGGATCGCGGAGCTGGCGAGGAAATTCGCCGATGTGCCGATGCTGTCGCGCACCCACGGCCAGACCGCCAGCCCCACCACCGTGGGCAAGGAACTGGCCAACGTGGTGGCGCGCCTGCGCCGCCAGATCAAGCTGATTCACGATGTGGAACTGCTGGGCAAGATCAACGGCGCGGTGGGCAACTACAACGCCCACCTCTCCGCCTATCCGGATGTGGACTGGGAAAAGAACGCGGAGGAATTCGTCACCTCCCTGGGACTGGCCTGGAACCCCTACACCACCCAGATCGAACCCCACGACTATATCGCCGAGCTGTTCGATGCCGTCGCGCGCTTCAATACCATCCTGATCGACTTCGACCGCGATGTCTGGGGCTATATTTCCCTTGGCTACTTCAAGCAGAAGGTGGTCGCCGGCGAGGTGGGTTCCTCCACCATGCCCCACAAGGTGAACCCCATCGACTTCGAGAACTCCGAGGGCAACCTGGGCCTGGCCAACGCGGTCTTCCAGCACCTGGCGGCGAAGCTGCCGGTTTCCCGCTGGCAGCGCGACCTGACCGACTCCACGGTACTGCGTAACATGGGCGTCGGCGCCGGCTATTCGGCCATCGCCTATGCGGCGACCCTGAAGGGCCTGGGCAAGCTGGAGATCAACGAAGGGCGCCTGGCGGAAGACCTGGATAACGCCTGGGAGGTGCTGGCCGAGCCGATCCAGACAGTGATGCGCCGCTACAACATCGAAGAGCCCTACGAGAAACTGAAGGCGCTGACCCGCGGCCAGGGCATTACCCGGGAAACCCTGAAGACCTTTATCGATAACCTGGATATTCCGGCAGAGGCGAAGAAATCCCTGCACGAGCTGACGCCGGCTTCCTATATCGGCAATGCCGTGGAGCAGGCGAAGAAAATTTAACGTAACTACTCGCCCCTTGTTGCCAGAACGTAGGGTGTAATGAGTTCCGCGAATTACACCAGCCGCGGTCGGTGTAATTCGCGGAACTCATTACACCCTACAAAAGCATAGTTCCGGGCCTTAGGGGGTGAGCAGTTGCAATTTGACTTGCAAAGTTAGCGCTTTGCCCATCCTACAAGTAAATGTGGGAGCCTGCCTTGCAGGCGATTGCCCGGGCACCAGGCCGATTTCGCCTGCGGGGCAGGCTCCCACGACTCACGCCTTGAAACTAGTATGACCGCACCTCTGACACAACTCGGCAATATACCGGTATCCGATTTCCTCCGCGACTACTGGCAACAAAAACCCTTGCTGATCCGCAACGCCTTTCCGGACTTGGTCCCGCCGATTTCCGGCGAGGAACTGGCCGGCATGGCCCTGGAAGAGGCGGTGGAATCGCGCCTGGTTCTGGAACACGGGGACGAGGGCCCCTGGCAGTTGCGTACAGGCCCCTTCACCGAGGAGGACTTCCTGTCCCTGCCCGGTTCCCACTGGACCCTGCTGGTGCAGGCAGTGGACCAGTGGTTGTCGGAAGTAGCGGAACTGAAAAAACATTTCCGCTTTATCCCGGACTGGCGCCTGGACGACGTGATGATCAGCTACGCCGCGGACAAGGGCAGCGTCGGCCCCCACTTCGACTACTACGATGTGTTCCTGCTGCAGGCTGAGGGCAAGCGCCTGTGGCACCAGGGGCCGAAAGTTGACGAGAGCAGCCCGCGGGTCGAGGGCACGCCGCTGAATATTCTCAAGGATTTCGAACCCGAGAACAGCTGGCTGCTGGAACCGGGCGATATGCTCTACCTGCCGCCGCAGTACAGCCACTGGGGTATCGCCGAAGGCGCCTGCACCACTATTTCCATCGGTTTCCGCGCCCCAGCGGCGGCGACCATTCTCGAGGACTTGGCCGCGGAACTGGCCCGGGGGCTGCCGCAACACCTGCGCTATTCGGACCCGGGCATGGCGCCCGCCACCAGTCCCGCCGAAATCGATCCGGCTTCCGTCGCCCGGCTGCAGGCGCAGCTGAGCAGCTGGCTGCAACAGCCGCAGAATATCGCCCAATGGTTCGGCGCAGTGATGACCGAGGCCAAGTACCCGGATACCGTGGCCCTGGACGCGGGCGAGGCGGATGACTGGCGCGAACAGCTGGCGGCGGGCGACGAACTGGTACTCAACCCAGCCTCCCGCTGTGCCTTCTGCCGCGATCCGCAGACGCTGTTCGTGGACGGGGAATCCTTCCCGGTCCCCCTGCCCTTCGCCGAACGCTTCTGCGAGAGCCACTCGATTACCCAGACAGAGATCGAGGATTTTCCCGAACTGGCCCAGGCCGGCGGCCTCGTGGAACAACTGGTGGCCCAGGGAAGCCTGATCTATCCTCCGGAGGATTTCTGATGGCCGAAACAGTGATTCGCACAGCCGACTGGGACCGCGATCGCGAGTTGATTCGCCGGGTGCGCGAGGCGGTGTTTATCCGCGAACAGAAGGTGGATCCCGCCATCGAGTGGGACAAACAGGAGGAAACAGCTCAGCACTTCCTGATAATGAAAGGCGATGAGCCACTGGGTACCGGCCGCATCACCACTGGCGGCAAGATAGGCCGCATGGCGATTGCGAAATCGGCGCGCGGCAGCGGCCTGGGCGCTCGCCTGCTGGAATTTATCGGCGAATACGCGCGCGAGCGCGGCTTTGACAGCGTCTGTCTGCACGCCCAAACTCACGCCAGTGGTTTCTACCGCAAGGCGGGTTTCGTCCCCGAGGGAGAGGAGTTTGTCGAAGCCGGCATTCCCCATATCAGGATGGTGCGCCGCTTTGACTGAAGCGCAGTCCCTGCAGGATATTGCCGGCTTTCGCGCCGCATTGGTGGCGCTGCTGGGCAATGCGCGGCGGGAACTGTGCCTCTTCTCCGAACAGCTGGCCCGCCCCCTCTATCACGACAGTGAGGTGGTGGAAGCCCTGTCGAAATTCGCCCGCAGCAGCCGCTTCGCCCGCGTGCGCATCCTGATTCGCGACAGCGACCCCATAGTGCACCGGTTCCACCGCGCCCACGCCCTGGCCCAACGCCTCGGCACGCGGATAGAGATCCGCAAAATTGAGGCCACGGTGGACACCCCGGACTGGGAGTTCGCTGTTGTCGACGGCCGTAGCGTCTTGCAGTGCGAAGACCGGGATCAGTGGCAAGGCAGCTACCATCCAGAAAATCCGGCGCGCGCGCGCAAGTTGCTGGAGGCTTTCGAACGCGACTGGCCGCTGGCCACTACCGACGCCAACCTGAGGCGCCTGTCGCTCTGACTGCTAAGCTTGTTCTTATCGCTGATCCGGGCCAGCTTCATGCGCGATGAGCCGTGCGTAGCATTTCTGCAATGGGCCCTGCCCCGACTTCATATGCGCTGGCCGGGCTTTCGCAAAGTCCGCGGCCAGGTCTGCAAGCGTCTGCAAAGACGCATCAAACAACTCGGGCTCGAAGACCTGCCCGCCTATCGCTGTTACCTGACTCGGCACTCTGACGAATGGCACGTCCTCGACGCCATGGCGCGGATAACCATCTCCCGCTTTTACCGCGACAAGGGGATGTTCGAGCACCTGGCTCAAGAGGTGTTGCCGGCACTGGCACAACTGGCCCTGACAAGGGGAGCCGAGTGCCTCAGTGTCTGGAGTGCGGGAGCGGGGGCCGGGGAAGAGCCCTACACCCTGGCCATTATCTGGCAGCTGCGGCTTCAGGCATCGTTTCCCGATCTGCACCTGCGCATCATCGCCACCGAAGCCGATGCCAACCAGTGGCACCGCGCCCTTGAGGCCTGCTATCCCCGCGGCAGCCTAAAGGATCTGCCCGCCGGGTGGCAGGACATGGCCTTCACCTTCCGCGCGGGACACTATTGCCTGAATCCGGGATTTCGGCGCCACGTGGAGTTCAGGGTTGAAGATTTGCGTGAAAGCGCGCCCGCCGGGCCGTTCGACCTGGTGCTTTGCCGCAACCTGGCGTTTACCTATTTCGATGAGGGATTGCAGCGCTCCACGCTCGAACGTATGCGGGCCGTGATGTATCCGGGAGCTGCCCTGGTGCTCGGCACCCACGAGTGTTTGCCGGAGGGTACCGCAGCCTTCCGTGCCTGGCCTGAACACCTGCGGATCTACCGCTTGATTTGACAGGAATTGCGTCTCTGAGTCATATCGGAAGCTCAAGCTCCACCAGGCAAAATGATCACCGCGACAACGCCAGTAGGATCGTTTTTCGAAAGGATGAACCTGCCATCATGCCCTTCAACTATCATCTTCACAATTGCCAAGCCCAGCCCAAATCCACCTTTACCGCTCTCGCGCGCCTGTGACAATCTTTCAAAAGGGCTGAGAGCTTTGGAAATCTGATCCGCGGCAATGCCAGGCCCGGTATCTAAAATACGGATAACAGCGTCATTTCCGTGATGGGCAACCGATACTTTTGCAGCGCCGGCATACTTGACCGCATTCTCGACCAAATTGTGGATTGCTCGACAAATAGCGTCAGATCGGCAATAAACCTCGACTTTATCCTGGCAGATAAAGGCAACATCTTCTCCGGAATCTGAAAACTCAGAGCAGACACTCTCAACCAAAAAGCAAAGATTGACACATTTCTTTTCTTCTTCTCGGAAGTCACCTTTTAGATATTCGAGCGCCGTCGCTGTAATCCTTTCCATCTTTGCGACACTGAAAAGAAAATCCTTCCGTACTGCTTCATCCGTTACAAGCTCCGCCTTGAGCCGCAGTGCGGTAAGGGGGGATCGAATATCATGGCTGATAGCGGCAAGCGTTTGTGTTCTGCGCTTCATTTCGCCAGAGACTTTGAATTGCATATCATTAAAAGCCTGTATCATGCGCCTTACATCCGGCGGCCCCGATTCACTGATTTCAGCGACCTGCAATTCCTTGCCGAAGGATCGCGCCGCTGCGGCCAGGGCGCTCAGCGGTTTTCCTATCCGGCGGATCAAGATCAATGCCACACCGCCAACCAGTAAAAAGGCGGCACCAGATCGGATCAGCCAATTGGTCATAGTTGGTGTCAGGTGCCATTCGTGTGGGTGAACCTCCGCGTTCAGCCATCGACCATCCGTAATACGCATACTGATGATAATACCGTTAACCGGAAACCCGATTTCTCCCTCCCCACATTCCCCATAGGAAAAATCGCGGCGCGTCAGCACAGCGTAACGTGTGCGGATATCTGAATGCGGCACACCTAAAGCGGACGCAATATGCGCCTCAATTTTATCGGTTTCCGGCGTTGAGCGACCCCCTTGAAGCTCATTGCCAGAGATAGAGTACCCTTCATGACACTTCGATGCGCTGGCAACATATTCGTCAATCGCACCTTCCTGTAAAAAAGGCAACACTCGAACAAGGCGAGACAAGCGCATAATCGAGTATTCATTCGTCGCCCACTCGGCAACGCTATCCTGTTCGACAACTTCCAAAATTGCCAATAGGGCCAATAGTGCCCCGAAAGAAGCCGCGAGCAAACCAATCAACTGACCCTCAATCGTGGCCGGGAAGATAGAACTCAGTTTCATTCATCATCCTGGAAGAGTTCCGGCACAAACTGGTAGCCTCCGCCCCAGTCCGTCACTATGATTCGTGGAGATTTCGGGTCGACCTCCAGCTTTCGTCTCAGTCGACTTACCTGGTTGTCGACGCTTCGGTCGAATAGTTGCGTCTCGCGTCCTCGGGTGAGTTCGAGCAGCTGGTCCCTGCTGAGCGTCATACCCGCATGTTCGATCAGGGAGACAAGCAGCAGATGCTCACCGGAGCTTAGGCGCACGGAGACATTGTCGGAACCTACAACCTCCCTCCGGGAGAAATCGAAGCGCCAACGATCAAATCTGACTCTTCCTTTCGAATTTTCCTGCCTTGGTGGCAACATTTTCGTTCGACGCAAAACGGATTTGATACGAGCCAGGAGTTCGCGCGGATTAAAGGGTTTAACCAGGTAGTCATCAGCCCCAAGTTCCAAGCCAACAATGCGATCAGTTTCGTCTGTCAGCGCGGTCAAGAGTATGATCGGTATGCATGCCGATTCCTGTAACCGCCGGCAAATAGCGAAACCATCCTCTCCCGGCATCATGACGTCGAGGACGACAAGATCGATCCGCGCGCTCGCAAGCTTCCGGTTCATTTCCTTCCCATCGGAAGCAAGACTGCATCGCAGTCCGTTTTGCTCCAGATACTTCGACAAAGGAACGCGAATATCCCGGTCATCGTCAACAATAAGAATATGGTCTTTTCGATCCGTCATCAAAGTACGTGGCCTTGGAAAACTTGCATTGTATGTCGCCTGGCCTCATTGGGCCAAGCGAGTATCAGTTGAAATTGTATCAGAATGTGTCACTTTGAATCAGCGGCGAGACTTTGCGACAGTTTCCACACCCCGTTGGTACACCTCCGCCCCTCCTAAAGCCTAGTTTGTATAGATACCAGTAAGGCGGAAGTGAAGGATCTCGCTCTCCCGGGACCGCATGAGGCATAGATGCCAATTGTGGGCATGTGGGGATCTATTCGCAGTATGTCTCTGGATAGGGGTATCCCTTCCTTCCGGCCTGGTAGTAAAGATCATGCATTATCAGGAGTCCAAATGGAACGGCTTTCACTTCATCTCCCGCTTTTTATCGCAACTTGTTTTCTGTTTGCCTGCACTCAAGATCCCACAACTGAACCCGCGGCGGAATGGCTGCCAGTTTCCTCCCAGCGCGCGGCGGGCTTTGATCCGGAAAAGCTGGCGCAACTGGATCGACTGATCAGCGGGCTCAACACGCAGAGTGTATTCGTCGTCGCTGGCGGCAAGCTGTTATATCAGTACGGAGATGTTACCGACACGGGGTATGTCGCATCGGTGAGAAAGAGCATCCTCGCCCTCCTGTACGGACCTTATGTCATCGCGGGTGAAATTGATCTCGACGCAACTCTTGGTGAGCTCGGGATCGACGATCACCAGGGCCTCCTTGACATAGAAAGGCGCGCTCGCGTGCGCGACCTGATCAGCGCCCGCTCCGGTGTCTACCACCCCGCGGCCAATGGTGGCGATAGCGCGGCGGAAGCTCCGCCGCGCGGGCCCAGGGAGCCGGGCACCTATTTTCTCTACAACAACTGGGATTTCAACGCGGCCGGAGGAATTTTTGAACAGGAAACAGGCCAGTCGGTCTACGACGCACTCGATCGTGATATTGCCAAGCCCCTTCAGTTCCAGGACTTCGACCGTGACTATCAGGAGCTCCACGGCGATAGATCCAAGTCCCGATTCCTCGCTTATCACATGTTCTTATCCGCCCGGGATCTCGCTCGTATTGGTCTGCTCATGCTTCGTGGCGGCAAATGGCGCGGCAAGCAGCTCTATCCCCAATCCTGGATAGAAATGATTACCTCGGAAGTGACTGATGTTCAGGATATGAATCCAGAAACCCAGCGGAATGCCGGTTTTGACTACGGGTATATGTGGTGGATTTTTGACGACAGAACGGCTGCATATCCCTACCGCGGAGCCTATCTCGCACAAGGCTCCTACGGACAGTTCCTGTTGGTCGTCCCTGAACTCGATCTTGTTATTGTTCATAAGACGCGCTATCGACCGATAAACTCGAAGCGGGAATATGACGCCGCGGCTGTCTCCTATAAACAATTCAAGATAATTGCCGACGCGGTTATTGGAGCCCGGCTCTTTTAACACCCGAAAACAGTCTCACAGGCTCCATTCACTTTCCTATCGAATGAGTACGAATTATGCGTCATCAAAAATCCTTCTTTCCCAGTGCATTGATATACGGCCTTCTATCTGTTTCCGGAAGCACTGTTTTCGCACAAACCCGGGGCAACAACACCGGAGTAGATTACGATTACACCTATTTTGCCGCGTTTAGCCCCCAGACAGCCCTGGACATGGTGGATCGCCTGCCGGGCTTCAGCCTTGACCCCGGTTCCGACTTGCGTGGTTTTGGCGCCGGGGTGGGCAATGTATTAATCGATGGCACCCGTCCTCCATCGAAGGAAGGCGGTATCGAAGAAGTTCTTCAGCGGATACCGGCAGATCTGGTTGTTCGTATCGAGATAATCCGTGGACGCGCCACCGCAAGTGAAACTTCCGGCCACTCGGTCGTGGCGAATGTCATACTCGCTCCAAATGAGGCGTCTCTACACTGGGCCTTAAAGGTGCAGAACCCCTCCGATGGACGACTGAGTTTTCTATCGGATATTGCCATGGCTCGTCACCTGGCCGGGTGGGCCACATCAACCAGGATCAGTGCATCAGTGGATCGGAAGCCACTAAGCGGATCGCGTGCTTCCCGGGACGAAATGGGCGAACTCATTTTCTTTCAAGTGGAAGACAGCCCAAGTTCGACATCGGCCGCCTCGATTTCAAGCGAAGCCAAACGAAATGCTTTTGGCGGTTCTATCGCGGCGAACGGCCGCTTCTCCCACCGCCTGAGAAAGGTTGATACTGTCCGCATCGGCTTCGACGGGCGCAGGCCGGACACTTCACCAGACCAACACTTCTCGCTTGATCTGGATCGTACATGGACAGATGCGGAATTTGGGATCGATTGGACGCGACCGCTTGTTGACGACTGGTCGCTTAAACTCCTGTCACTGAATGCATACAAAGATCACGCATCAGACCAAATTGCAGTTACCGAGCGCCCCCCGGCTGGCGCTTCGATATCGAGCTTTTTTTCGAGCGATCAGAGTGATTTCGAAACGATCATACGGTCGACGCTGGCGAAAGGCGGTGATCACAAGTGGCGCCCGGAGATTGGTATCGAGAGCACCTATAACCGCCTCAACAGCGAATTGTCGCTCCTGACCCGCGATGCCGGCGGAAGCTCTAACATCTCGCTGTCAGCGGCCAATGTCGTGGTTGAAGAATTTCGGGGAGAGGCGTTTGCCAGCTTAAGCTATGCTGCGACCGACAAACTGACACTCGAGACAGGCTTTGCCGCAGAGGTTTCCGAGATAAGCGTCTCGGGCGACACATCGAACACCGAGCAGTTTTCCTTTGTGAAACCGTCCGCATTCATCGTTTACGACTGGCTGCCGGGGATTCAGTTTCGAACCGGCGTACGCCGCACAGTAGGGCAGCTTGATTTTTCAGACTTTGCCGCCTCGGCCTCCGCAGCTGATGATCGCCTGACGGCAGGCAATCCGGCGCTTCGCCCCAATCAGACGACGCGCGCCTCCTTCTCTGTCGACCTTACATCTAACGACCATGGCGCCTCGAATATCGAGGTTTTCCACGAGTGGCGCGACGATATCCTCGAGGAGATCGCCCTTCCTTCGGGCGAATTTGGTATTGGCAACGCGGGATCTGCGCGGGTTTGGGGAGTAAAAGCAGACATATCGTATCGGCTCCAGCCGATTATTCCCGGAGGTCTTCTGGAAATTGAGGCGGTTATCCTGGATTCAATATTCGACGATCCAATCAGTGACAAAAGCCGTACGACTTCAAATACCGACACGCCGTCGATACTGGCGGAATTTCGGCAGGACTTACCAAATCAGCAATTTTCTTGGGGTTTATCCTATCGTGCGTCACTTGAAGGCACGTATTTCTTCGCCAATGAGGAGAGCTTTAACCGGGACAGTGCGGCCTGGGGGGCTTTCATAGAAACCACGCACATTGCCGGCGCGAAGGTCACGCTGAAACTCGCTGAAATTGGTGGACAGAATTTCCTTCGTGAGCGAACTTATTTCTCACCCGACCGGAGCGGTGATGTAACCGGCTCCGAACGTATCAGCCGCAACCAGGGCATGACCATTAGCCTCAATGTGTCGAGACAACTCTAGTTCGGGAGTTGGAGGTGGCTCTCGAATGCCGGTCGCGATCGATTTCGAGAGGACTTCGCTGGTGCCTGTGGCGGAGCGGTAGACGACGGCAATTCTGTTCATGCCCGCTCCTGCCGTGAAGCAAACAGGCCCGCGAGCGCGCGCTCCACTTCCCGCCCCCCTGGCACCTCTACTTTGAAAATATCGGCGAGGGCGTCGCGCAGTTCCTGTGGATTCGCCAGCCTGAAAACCATCTTGGGCCCCTTGAGGGGGTAATAGCTCAACTCGCGGCCGCGCAGCGTATGGCGGCCGCCGGCAAAGGCACGGGCCGCCACCAGCTCATTCACAAAACGCGATTCAGGATGAGTGGAGCAGTACCAGTTGAATACCTTGTAATCGCCGGCAGACTGCTTCTTCAAATCGAAGCGGTATACCGGCAGCCAGTTTCCGTCGATTCTGGTTTGCAACAGATAGTCCGCCTCGATTCTGCGCAGCCGATAGACCCCGTGCGCCGTGACCTGTTCGGTTTCAATATCCAGTCGCAGCGGCGCGGTGGGTGTCTGTGCACCGAAGCCGACATCCACCAGGTATGGAACGCCCGCTATTTCCGCCCGTAGCATCATATGGGACTGGGCCGGCTGGTGACTCTCCGGCACCTGCCACAGCACCCGCGCCGCCAGGCCGGTAACCGCCATGCCGATTTCCTGCAGTACCGCGCGAAACAGGTTGTTCTGCTCGTAGCAGTAACCGCCCCGCTCCTCGCGCACCAGCTTTCGCTCCACCGATGGCAGGTCGATCTCCACGAGCCGGCCGAGGAAGGGGTTCAGGTTTTCAAACGGGATGGATTGGGTGTGAAGGGCGATTAGTTCTCTCACCGTATCCAGGTCCGGCAACGGACTGCCGGTGTAACCGATGCGCTCGAAGTAGGCGCCCAGATCTATTGCTGCTGCTTTCATGCGGGCTTGTTCCTCAGTGCCGATGAATGATGTGCGCAGCTTAGGACCTCAAGCATGGTTAAGGTCAAGAAAAAACTGGTAGGAGCGGCCGTTGGCCGCGATCGATGTCCGGGGAAAACGGAAAGTCAGATCGCGGCCAACGGCCGCTCCTACGGGTCAATACATTTTTATTCACCAAAAAGGCCCCGCAGGGCCTTTTTGGTTTAAGCGTATTTCGCCTTGAACTCCCGGCGCCGCCGGTGCAACACCGGTTCCGTATAGCCGTTCGGTTGCGAGCAACCCTCGAACACCAGCTCGCAGGCGGCCTGGAAGGCGATGCTGTCGTCGTAATCCGGCGACATATCGCGGTAGTTGGGATCGCCCGCGTTCTGGCGGTCCACCACCGCGGCCATGCGCTGCAGGGTTTCCAGCACCTGCTGCCTGGTAACCACGCCCTGTTTCAGCCAGTTGGCGATATGCTGGGAGGAAATACGCAGGGTGGCCCTGTCTTCCATTAGGCCGACGTCGTTGATATCCGGCACCTTGGAGCAACCGATGCCCTGCTCCACCCAGCGCACCACGTAACCGAGAATTCCCTGGGCGTTGTTGTCCAGCTCGCGCTGGATTTCCCCGGCGCTCCAGTTGGCATCCTCCGCCACCGGCACTGTGAGGATGTCGTCCAGCCTGGCATGGGGGCGGCCGGCCAGCTCCTTCTGTCGCTTGGCCACGTCCACTTTGTGATAGTGCAGTGCGTGCAGGGTGGCCGCGGTCGGCGACGGCACCCAGGCGGTGTTGGCGCCAGCCATCGGGTGGGCCAGCTTGGCGTGCATCATCGCCGCCATCTGGTCCGGAATCGGCCACATGCCCTTGCCAATCTGCGCCCTGCCCTTTAGGCCCATGGCCAGGCCCACGTCCACGTTCCAGTCCTCGTAGGCGGCGATCCACCTGGACTGTTTCATATCGCCCTTGCGGATCATCGGGCCGGCCAACATCGAGGTGTGAATCTCGTCGCCAGTGCGATCCAGGAAACCGGTGTTGATAAACACCACCCGCTCTTTCGCCGCGGCGATACAGGCTTTCAGGTTGACCGTGGTCCGCCGCTCCTCGTCCATGATGCCCATCTTGACGGTGTTGCGCTCGAGGCCCAGCGCGTCCTCTATGCGGTCGAACAGCGTGTTGGCGAAGGCCACTTCCTCCGGGCCGTGCATCTTCGGCTTTACGATATAGATACTGCCGGTGCGGGAATTTTTCAGCGGACCATTGCCACGAATATCGTGCAGCGCGATCAGGCTGGTGATCATGCCGTCGAGAATACCCTCCGGCACCTCGTTGCCATCCTTGTCCAGCACCGCGTCACTGGTCATCAGGTGCCCGACGTTACGCACAAACAGCAGGCTGCGGCCAGGCAGTGTCAGCGGGTTGCCGTTCGGGGAGATATATTCGCGGTCGGCGTTCAGCCTGCGCTCGAAGGTCTCGCCGCCCTTGCTGATGGATTCCTTCAGGTCACCTTTCATCAGGCCGAGCCAGTTGCGGTAGACGAGCGCCTTGTCCCCGGCATCCACCGCGGCGACGGAATCCTCGCAATCCATGATGGTGGTCAGCGCGGATTCTACCAGTATGTCTTTGATACCGGCGGTATCCGTTTTGCCGATCGGGCTCTCGCGGTCTATCTGGATCTCGAAGTGCAGACCGTGTTGCCGCAGGAGTATTGCGCCGGGCTCTTCGACATCGCCGCGGTAGCCGGCAAACTGCTTGGATTTTTTCAGGGTGGCAATATCGCCGTTGCCCAGCTCCACTTCCAGCAACGAGCCATTGATACGGTATTCCACCGCATCCTTGTGGCTGCCGCAGGTCAGCGGCGCGGCCTGGTCGAGGAATTCCCGCGCGTACTGGATCACCTTGGCGCCGCGCACCGGGTTGTACCGGTCGCCCCTCTCCGCGCCGCCCTCTTCGCTGATCACATCGGTGCCGTAGAGGGCGTCGTATAGGCTGCCCCAGCGCGCATTGGCGGCGTTCAGTGCGTAGCGGGCATTCATCACCGGCACCACCAGCTGCGGGCCGGCCATGGTGGCGATTTCCGGATCGACATTTTCCGTGGTTGCGGTCGTGCCTACGGTGCTGCCGGCGGGCTCCTCCACGAGGTAGCCGATCTCGCGCAGGAAGGCCTTGTATTTTTCCAGGTCGCGGTAGGCGCCGGGGTTGTCGCTGTACCAGCGGTCGATTTTTTCCTGGATCTGGTCGCGTTTTTCCAGCAGCGAGCGGTTCACCGGGGCCAGGTCGCGGACGATATTTTCGAACTCGGCCCAGAAGACGTCGGCGCTGACCCCGGTGCCGGGAATCACTTCCTCGTTGACCAGTTTGTGCAGCTCTGATGCGATTTGCAGTTCGCCGATTTGGACTCGTTCCGTCATATCCGGGCCTCTCGCTGATTGTGGGAACTCAATGGTTAACGCTGCGGTATTCTAAACAGCCGCACAACCATATCGCTAATTTATAGGCGGAATTTCCGCTATTCACATTATGGATTTTTGCGATACCCGAACCCTGAGAGCGAACCCCGTGTCGCCCTATGTTGTTCTTTCGTCATTCCGGCGAAGGCCGGAACCCAGGTGCCTCGGAACTGGATACCGGCCTGCGCCGGCATGACGAGCCAACAAATGCCTGGTCTGCAACTGAGTGCCTACAGCTGCCGGCCGATATCCAGAATCAACCGCCGCAACCAGCGGTGCGGCGCGCTCTGCTGCAGTAGCGGGCTCCAGGCCATCTTCAATTCCAGCGACGGTATTTCCAGCGGCGGGTCGCGGCGCACCACGCGGGGATTGTCCTTCGCCTGTTGCGCCAGGCGGGTGGGCACCGTGACGATCAGGTCGCTCTGCTCCGCCAACAGCATGGCCACCTGGTAGTGGCGTGTGAAGACGGCGATCTCGCGCTTTTCGCCGAGGCGGCCTATGGCCTCGTCCACCCAGCCGAGCCGCTGCACGTCCTCCGGGTTGACCCCCACGCCGACCCCCATGCCGGTCTTGCTGACCCAGATATGCTGCGCCCGCAGGTAGCTCTGCAGATTGTAGTCCTCGAGGATTGGGTTATCCGCGCGCATGACGCAGGAGAAGGAATCCCGCCATACCGTCGCCTGGTGGAAGCTCTGGGGCATGCTGTCGAAGCGGTTGATCACCATGTCCACCTTGCCCTGCTCCACATCCACGAAACTCACGTCGCTGGGGGTCATGATGTCCAGGCTGATACCCGGCGCCTGCTCGCGCAGCTGGATCAGCAGCGGCGGTATCAGTGTGGACTCCGCGTAGTCGCTGGCCATGATGCGGAAGGTGCGCCGCGCCCCTGCCGGCTCGAAATCCCGGTTGGGCTGGACCACCCGGTCTATCGCCGCCAGCGCCTCGCGCACCATCGGCTGCAGCTCCTGGGCGCGCTCGGTGGGCATCATACCCTCCCGGGTGCGCACCAGCAGCGGGTCATCGAACAGTTCCCGCAGCCGCTTGAGGCCATTGCTCATGGCCGGCTGGGACAGGCCAAGGTAGTTGGCGGCGCGGGTCACGTTGCGCTCCCTCAGCAGCACATCCAGGTAGACCAGCAGGTTCAGGTCGGCTCTTTCCAGATTCATAAATATTCGTATAACTGATAGCGAAAATAGGGCCAATAAATTGGGCAAATTATGCCAGGGCCACTAGGATACTCAACACTTATTTGAAGACATTCTTAAAACGACAGCCCCGAGGGAGAAGCAGAGATGACGACCGGCAGCTATGACCGAAAGGCCGAAACCGCAGCGATCGAGAAAGACTGGAGAGAGAACCCGCGCTGGAAAAACGTCAAGCGCACCTATTCCGCCGAAGACGTGGTGCGCCTGCGCGGTTCCATCAAGCGCGGAAACACCATTGCCCGGCGCGGCGCCGAGAAACTGTGGCAACTGATCAACGAGGGCGGCCGCCCGTCCTTCCGCCCGGACAAGGATTTCGTCAACGCCATGGGCGCCCTCACCGGCGGCCAGGCGGTGCAGCAGGTCAAGGCCGGCGTGCAGGCCATCTACCTGTCCGGCTGGCAGGTGGCGGCGGACGCCAACACTTCCGAAACCATGTACCCGGACCAGTCGCTCTACGCGGTGGATTCCGTACCCACGGTGGTGCGCCGTATCAACAATGCCTTCGAGCGCGCCGACCAGATCCAGTGGAAGAGCGGTGTGAACCCGGGCGATGCCGGTTATATCGATTATTTCGCGCCGATCGTGGCGGACGCCGAGGCGGGTTTCGGCGGCGTGCTGAACGCCTACGAGTTGATGAAGAACATGATCCGCGCCGGCGCCTCCGGAGTGCACTTCGAGGACCAGTTGGCCTCGGTGAAGAAGTGCGGCCACATGGGCGGCAAGGTGCTGGTTCCGACCCAGGAGGCGGTACAGAAGCTGGTCGCGGCGCGCCTGGCCACCGACGTGGAGGGCGTGCCCACCATCGTGCTGGCGCGCACCGACGCCAACGCAGCGGACCTGCTGACCTCAGACTGCGACCCCTACGACGCGCCCTTCGTGATCGGCGAGCGCACCGCGGAAGGCTTCTACCGTGTAAGAGCCGGCATCGACCAGGCCATCGCCCGCGGCCTGGCTTACGCGCCCTACGCGGACCTGCTCTGGTGCGAGACCGCCACCCCGAACCTGGACGAGGCGAGGAAGTTCGCCGAATCCGTGCGCAAGGAGTACCCGGACCAGCTGCTGGCCTACAACTGCTCACCGTCCTTCAACTGGAAGAAGAACCTGGACGACGCCACCATCTCCAGGTTCCAGCGGGAACTGTCGGCCATGGGCTACAAGTTCCAGTTCATCACCCTGGCGGGCATCCACAACATGTGGAACGGCATGTTCAACCTGGCCTACGAGTACGCCCGTGAGGACATGTCCGCCTATGTGCGCCTGCAGGAGAAGGAGTTTGCCGATGCGGAGAGGGGCTACACCTTCGTGGCGCACCAGCAGGAGGTGGGTACCGGCTACTTCGACGACATGACCAATGTGATCCAGGGCGGCCAGTCTTCCGTGACCGCGCTGACCGGCTCCACCGAGGAGGAGCAATTCAAGTAGGCTTTTCCACTCACAGGGACGCCAGGTAAATTTTCAACAGCGCCGGACTCCGCGCCTGTAAATGTTTCCTGGCGGCGACCTCGTCTTCTTTGCGCGCGCGGACCTGCAGCAGGCCGCGCACCGCGTTTACCGCCTCGCCGCCGGGCACTGCAAATTCCGCCTTGTGGAAATGGTGTGCCAACCCCGGTTCGCATAACAGCAGCCAGGCGGGGAAGAGCGCCACCGGCAGTTCCTCCAACTCGCAGAATTCCCGCCAGAGGCTGTGCAGCGCGGGCGGCGCCTGGGTTTCCAGCGCTTCTTCCGCATCCGCCGGCGCCAGTTCGCACAGGTGCGCCCAGAGCAGCAGTGCCGCCTCACGCCTGCGGCCGTGCCAGAGGGCCAGGGCCAGGCGCTGCAGCAAGAGTGGGTGTTCCGGATAGCCCGGCACCGCCAGCACGCTGTCGACGGTGCGCGCCCAGTCGGGTATCTGTGCCCAGGCGTGGCTCGGGTGCAATCGCGGTTGGTGCGGGTCGAAGCGCGCCGCAGGAAGGGCTTCGGCCAGGCGCCGCCAGGCCAGTGCCAGATAGTCCCCGGCGCGGCCGCGCAACAGGTCGCGGGCCAGGGGCGCGATCTCGCTTTCCAGGGCCGCCTGCTCCTCGGCCAGTTCCGTCGCGGAAACGCCTGCCGGTGGTTCGGACTGCAGGTGTTGCCCGTAAAGCAACAGCATCTCGTAACCACCCAGCGATGGATTGTCCGGGGCCAGCTCACACAGCCGCCGGTAGCTCTCCTGCGCCCGTTGCCACTGGCGCTCGCCCAAGTGCAGCGCCAGCGCGTTTTCCGCGCCGGCGGCGGCGCCGTCCATAAACAGGTCCAGTTGCGGCAGATCCTGTGGGCGCAGCCAGCGCTGGGCGAGCAGCCGCGCCAGTTCCGCGTCGCGGCTGAGGCACAACTCGGCCGCGGATTCCCCCCAACTGAAAAAGGGTTGCGGATCGCTGGCGAGCTTCAGCGCGGCGGCGCAGCTTTCCGCCTCGCGCAGACTCTGCAGCAATTGGGCGCGGTCGCCGTCCAGCGCCGCCTCCAGGCTGTCCACCTGGCCGCGGCGCCACGCCTCGTAGGCGCCGTAGGAGAGTTCGCCGCAGTCCAGCAGCCACTGCACCGCGGTGCAGGCGCCGCGCTGCTGCAACTGGGATTCGATGGCGGGCAAATCCAGCGGCGGCAATGTGATGTTCACGCTTCACTATCCTCCAGCAGGGACAAGAGATCTTCGCTATCGAGCGCCAGTTGGCGCCCGTTGGCTTCCGCGGTGCGGTACACCTGGGCCGCCAGTTCGCGCTTGCGCTGCTGCAGTGCCAGCATCTTTTCCTCCAGGGTGCCCTCCGCCAGCAGCTTGTACACGAACACCGGCTTGCGCTGGCCTATGCGGTGGGCGCGGTCGCTGGCCTGGGCCTCGGCGGCGGCGTTCCACCAGGGATCGCAGTGAATCACCGTGTCGGCGCGGGTCAGGTTCAGGCCGGTGCCGCCGGCCTTGAGGCTGATCAGGAACACCGGCGCCTCTCCCGCCTGGAAGCGCTCCACCAACTGGCCGCGCGCGCGGCTGGCGCCGGTGAGTATCAGATAGGGAATGCCGGCCCCTTCCAGGTCCCCGGCAATCAGTTCCAGCATGCCCACGAACTGGGAGAATACCAGCGCGCTGCGCCCCTCCTCCACCAGCGCCGTGAGCATTTCCAGCAGGTGCCGGCGCTTGGCGGAGGCGGTGCCGCACTGGGCCGGATCGGCGAGGCCCGGATCGCAGCAGGCGAGACGCAGGCGGGTGAGCAGATTGAGCACCAGCAGGCGCCGCTCCCCCTCCTCCCTGCGCTCGTGAATCTGCCGCAGCCCCTCTTCGCGCAGGGCTTCGTACAGGTCCCGCTGGGCATCGGTCAAGGGCAGGCGCACAAGCATCTCGGTCTTCGGCGGCAGGTCGCCGGCGACGGTTTCCTTGGTGCGCCTGAGCACGAAGGGGGAGATGCGTTCCAACAGATCCCGGGCACGGGTCCCGTCCCCCTCTTCCTCGATGGGTTTGCGGTAACAGCGGTTGAACTGCGCCCGGCCCGGCAGGAAGCCGGGCATCATGAATTCGAACAGGGACCAGAGTTCGCCCAGGTGGTTCTCCACCGGGGTGCCGGTGAGGCACAGCTTGTAGGGCGCGTTCAGTTCGCGCGCGCAGCCGGCCACCTGGCTGTGGGCGTTCTTGATGGTCTGGGCCTCGTCCAGGATCAGGGCGCCCAGCGGCTGTTCGCGCCAGTGGTGCAGATCCCTGGCCAGCAGGGCGTAGGAAGTGAGCAGCAGTTGCGGGCCCTGCAGCCCGCCCCAGTATCGATGGCGGCCGGGGCCGTGCAGTTGTACGCAGTCCAGTTGCGGGGCGAAACGCTGCGCCTCCCCCTGCCAGTTGTGCAGCAGGCTGCTGGGGGCCACCACCAGCGCCGGCTGCCGCAGGCGCCCGGCGGCGGCCTCAATGGCGAGGTGCGCCAGCAGCTGCACGGTTTTGCCCAGCCCCATGTCGTCGGCGAGTATGCCGCCCAGTTCCAGCGCGCGGCGCTGTTGCAGCCAGGCGACGCCCAGGCGCTGGTAGGGCCGCAGTTCGGCCCGGAATTCCGGCGGCAGCAGCACCCCTTCCAGGGGCGGCGGACTCAGGCGCTGCCGCGCTTCGTCGAGCAGGGGGCCGCTGTCCACGGAGGCCTCCAGGCCCGCTTCCGCCAGGTAGTGCAATCGGTCGAGTTGGGCGCGCGGCAGGCGCAGGCGATCGCCGGGGGACTCGTCGAGGCGCAGCTCCACCAGCAGCGCCAGCCAGCGGGCCAGACGCGCGGCGGGCAGCAGCAACTGGCGGCCGCCGGCCAGGGTCAGGGGCAGCAAGTCGCCGCCGTCCAGGCTTTCCAACTGCGCCTGGGAATAGCGCCGCGCGCAATCCCGCAGGAGTGGCAACAGCGGCAACAGCTCGCCCTCCACTTCCACCTGCAGCGCCAGGTCGAACCAGTCGCTCTCGTGCAGGGAGGCATCCAGGTGCACTCCCTGCGACAACACGAAGTGCTGGCGGAAGCCGGGAGCCACCCGTATCTGCCAGCCCTGCCGCTCCAGCGCCGGCACGACGGTGGCCATCGGCGCGCGCCAGTCGGCAAAGTCCCAGCCGCCCTCGGGCAGTGGGCGCGGCGCCCAGGGTGCCAGGGCCCGCAGCAGCGCCTCCCGGTGCGCGGCTTCTCCACCGCTGTCCCGCTCCAGTTCCAGTACCGCACCGACATGCGGCTGGTAGCGCCGCGCCGAGGCGATTTCCACATCGGCGTCCAGGGTAAATTCCACCTCGTCGCAGCGGTATTGGAACTGCAGGCGCAGGCAGTCCGCGCCGCCGTCACTGGAAAGGAGCAGGCGCGGCCGCGGGGGCGCGGAAACCCGGCGCAGGGGCAGCGCCCTTGGCAGCGACAGCCCGGCCGCCTTCAGGGCCGCGCCGTGCTTTTGCAGGAACTCCCCGAGTTCTCCCGGCGCCAGGCGCGGCCGCCGGCGCAGCCACTCGCCGGCCTCAGTACACGGCGGATCCGCCACGGGGCCGAGCTGGTTCCGTTCCGGCACCAGGTAACTGGGTGGCTCGGTGGGCAACAGCTGGAGGCCAGCGGCCGGACGCCAACCCAACTGCTGGCCGCCCGCTTCGTCTATGTCCCAGCCGTACTCCACAGCCAGCGGCTGCCCCCAGTGCAGGCATTTATCCCCTGTGGCGAGCCTCAGCCTGCCGGTGTCAGCCAGGGCGCGCAGCCAGGCCTGCTCGCAGCCCGCGGGCAGTGCGTATTCGCCCTGCCCCTGCTCGACCGACTGGTGTTCGGCCAAGCGCCGCAGCAGCCCTATGTCCGCGGCGTCGAGAAACTGCGGCGGCCGCTGCCAGTGTGCCGGCTGCAGTCGGTAGGGGCGGGGATTTTCCAGCAGTCCGTTCGGCGCCGGCGCGGCCAGCAACAGGGACAGGTGGCAGCCCCCGGGCGAAAGCAGGTAGTGGAGCTGCGGCCCGGCTCCGCGGCCCGGCAGGCTCTGTTCGCGGCGCAGCCGCTGCAGGAAGGCGCTGGTCATGGAAATTGGTGAATTTTTGCGGTGGTTGTCGGCGATGGGCGGCGGAGTATAACAAAGAAGATTCCAGAACAACGGCTGTCCATTCGTGACCCCCGTTCAATTTCCGCCTTCGCTTGATACCGCTACCACCCAAATGCCCGTATATTCCAAATGCTGGAGTAGTAAAGGCAATAAAACAGTCGAGAGAAAAAGGGAGATCATCATGCGCTTATCGCATAAGGGTTTGTTGTTCAGTATGTGTTTTGCGGCGCCATCGGTATTCGCGGCCCAGGCAAACATGAATATTGTCAGTGACTGGGGCCAAGGTACCCAGGCCGAGATTGTCCTGCTCAATGATGAGCCGGCACCGCTTTCCAATTGGACCCTGGCGTTCGACCTGGATGCGGAGATCACGCAGATCTGGAACGGTATTATCGTTTTCCACGCGGGCAGCCACTATGTGGTGGGGCCGGCAGCTTACAACGCGACCATCGGTGCCGATGGCCAGGTCAGCATCGGTTTCCTGACCACTCCGGGCGGCATCTCACCGGTGCCGGTGACTGTGGGAGGGGATAGCGGCAGTGGCAGCTCGTCCAGTTCCTCATCGAGCAGTTCGAGTTCCTCTTCGAGCAGCTCCAGTTCTTCCAGCAGTTCCTCGAGCAGCAGCTCTTCCAGTTCTTCTTCAAGTTCCTCGTCATCCTCAAGCGCTTCTTCGAGTTCCTCGTCTTCCAGCAGTTCCGGCGGCGACTACCGGGGTTACGAGACCAGCGGCTTTATTACCGTGGACCAGTTCGGTTACCTGCCCGACAGCGAAAAAATCGCCGTGCTGCGGGACCCGCAAACGGGGCATGACAGCGCGGGGGAATACAACCCCGCCGCGACCTTCAAAGTGGTGAACGCGGACAGCGGTGCAGTGGTCTACAGCGCGCAGGCGGCCGCGTGGAACGGCGGCGCCACCGGCGACAACTCCGGCGACCGCGTGTGGCACTTCGACTTCTCCGCGGTCACGGCCCCCGGCAACTACATACTGGCGGACGAGACCAACGAACTGCGCTCCCCGGCCTTCCGCATCGGTAGCGACGTCTACCGCCCGGTGCTGGAGCAGGCCATACGCAGCTTCTACTACCAGCGTGCCGGCTTCGCCAAACAGGCGCCCTACGCCGATGCCCGCTGGGCGGACGGCGCCAGCCACCTGGGTGCCGGCCAGGACCCGGAAGCCCGCCTGTTCAACGACACCGGCAATGCCGATACCCAGCGCGACCTGCGCGGCGGCTGGTTCGATGCCGGCGACTACAACAAGTACACCAACTGGCACGCGGACTACCTGATCGCCCTGTTGCACAGCTACCGGGAAAAACCCGCGGTATGGACCGACGATTTCAATATTCCGGAATCCGGCAACGGCATACCCGACCTGCTCGACGAGGTGAAGTGGGGCATGGACTGGTTGGTGCGCATGCAGGAAGCCGATGGCTCGGTGCTTTCGGTGATGGACCTGTCCCATGCCAGCCCACCCTCTGCCGCCAGCGGCCCCAGCACCTACGGCCCGGCAACCACCGCCGCCACCTACAGCAGCGCTGCGGCCTTCGCCCTGGGCAGTCACCTGCTGGGGCAGGTGCAGGGATGGGAAGCTTACGCCGCGGACCTGGCCGAGCGAGCGGAAGCCGCCTGGCAGTGGGCGCAGGCGAATCCCGCGGTGACGTTCAGAAATTCCGATAACGGCGTCGCCGCCGGCGAGCAGGAAGTGGATGACTACGGGCGCTTTGCCAAAAGCCTGATTGCGGCCATCAACCTGTACCGGGCCACCGGCGAGAATGAGTATCGCCAATACGTGGAGAGCAACTACCAGGACGCCCACCTGATGCAGTGGAGCTGGGCCTCCATCTGGGAAACGGAAATCCAGCACGCCCTGCTCTATTTCACCACCCTGGACGGCGTATCCACGGAAGTGGCTACGGCCATCCGCGGCGCCTACGAAACGGCCATGAACGGCGATGCCAACTGGCCGGCAGTCAACGGCCATGTCGACGCCTACCGGGCCAGCATCCCGGAATACACCTGGGGCAGTAACCGCGGACACGCCGCGCAGGGCAACCTGTTCCTGGACCAAGGTCAGTTCAATGCCGGCGCTCCGGCTACCGCCGAAGTCCGCAATGCCGCGCTGCGCCACCTGAACTACCTGCACGGTGTCAACCCGCAGGGCAAGGTGTACCTGTCCAATATGGGAGGATTCGGTGCGGAGAACTCCGTCGACAGCTTCTACCACACCTGGTTCTCCGACGGCAGCCCGCTGTGGGATTCCGTCAGCGAATCCTCCTACGGACCGGCGCCGGGCTTCCTCGTGGGCGGCCCCAATCCGAGTTACGACTGGGACGCCTGCTGCCCCAACAGCTGTGGCAGCCCGGAGAACAATGCCCTCTGCGGCACGGCGCCGCCAGAGCCGCCCTACGGCCAGCCGGCACAAAAGTCCTTCCTCGACTTCAACACCAGTTGGCCGCTGAATTCCTGGGCAGTGACAGAGAACCACAACAATTACCAGGTGGCTTATATCCGCCTGCTTTCCAAGTTTGTGGAAACCGGCGGCGAATAACCGGCCGGTAAAGTGCAACATACCGCTGGCCGGAGCCGGGCTCACGGGGAGCCCAGCCCTGTCAGCGGTTTTTTTTGGGCCGTTGATACAGCCCGTTTCCTTCAGGAAGTCATCCCACTTTCGTGAACTTTGCCACAGTTCAAAAGGTACGCGATAGCGCTAACATTTGAAAAATCATATTCTTTCAAAAAAAATAACCAACCACAGAGCGACCAATGAATAGACGACCATCCTCATCCTGTGCTTTCCTACTGCTCTGTTTCCTCTTGTCCGCCTGTGGCGGTGGAGGTGGAGACGGTGGCAACGGCAGCAGCTCGGGGAGTAGTAGTTCTGGCAGTGGTAGCAGTTCCGGCAGCAGCAGTAGCAGCAGTAGTAGTTCCGGAAGCAGCAGTAGCAGTTCCAGCGGTGGCAATTCCGGGGATCTCGCCAGTAGCGGTTTTATCGTCGTCGATCAGTTCGGCTACCTGCCGGAGGCCGACAAAGTGGCCGTGCTGCGCGATCCGCAACAGGGCTTCGACGGCGGCCAGGAATATTCCCCTGCCGAAAGCTATCAAGTGGTCGATACCCAGAGTGGCGAAGTGGTGCACACCGCCGCGCCCCAGGCCTGGAACGGCGGCGCCACCGCGGAAAACTCCGGCGACCGGGTCTGGCACCTGGATTTCAGCGTGGTCACCCGCCCCGGCAGTTATATGGTGGTGGACACTGACCAGCAGCTGCGCTCCCCAACCTTCCGCATCGCCGACGACATTTACCGGCCCGTGCTGGTGCAGGCGGTGCGCAGCTTCTACTACCAGCGCGCCGGCTTCGCCAAACAGGAACCCTACGCCGATGCCCGCTGGGCGGACGGCGCCAGCCACCTGGGCGCTGGCCAGGACCCGGAGGCCCGTTTGTTCAACGACACCGGCAATGCCGCCACCCAGCGCGACCTGCGCGGCGGCTGGTTCGATGCCGGCGACTACAACAAGTACACCAACTGGCACGCCACCTACCTGACCACCCTGCTGCACAGCTACCGGGAGAAACCCGGGGTGTGGACGGACGATTTCAATATTCCAGAGTCCGGCAACGGCATCCCCGACCTGCTCGACGAAGTGAAATGGGGGATGGACTGGCTGGTGCGCATGCAGGAGGACAACGGCTCGGTACTTTCGGTGATGGGCCTGGACCACGCCAGCCCGCCCTCTGCCGCCAGCAAACCCAGCACCTACGGCCCGGCGACCACTGCCGCCACCTATAGCAGCGCCGCCGCCTTCGCCCTTGGCAGCGAGATCCTGGGGCAGGTGCAAGGATGGGAAGACTACGCCGCGGATCTCAGCGGGCGGGCGGAAGCCGCCTGGCAGTGGGCGCAGGACAATCCCTCCGTGACTTTCAGAAACTCCGATAACGGCGTCGCCGCCGGGGAGCAGGAGGTAGACGACTACGGCCGCTTTGCCAAGGGCCTGATTGCCGCCACTTATCTGTACCAGAAGACGGGCAATACCGCTTACCGGGAGCATGTGGAAGACAACTACCAGAGAGCCCACCTGATCGAACAGAACTACGCCTCCGTATGGGAATCGGAAATTCAGCACGCCCTGCTCTACTTTGCAACCCTGGACGGTGTGTCCACCCAGGTGGCGGATGATATCCGCAGCACCTACGGAAACTCCCTGGACCAGGGGGGAGATAACTGGCCCGCGGTGAACAGCGGTCGCGCGGCCTATCGCGCCCACCTACAGGTTTACACCTGGGGCAGCAACCGCACCCACGCGCACAAGGGCAACCTCTTCTACGACCAGTACCAGTTCGGCGCCGGCGGCCCCGGTGAAGCGCAAGCGCGCAATGCCGCGCTGCGCCACCTGAACTACCTGCACGGGGTCAACCCGCTGGGCAAGGCGTACCTTTCCAATATGGGCGAGTTCGGCGCGGAGAATTCCGTGGGCAGCTTCTACCACAGCTGGTTCAGCGAAGGCAGCCCGCAGTGGAGTTCCGTCAGCGACTCCTCCTACGGCCCCGCCCCCGGCTTCCTGGTGGGGGGCCCCAACCCCAGCTACGACTGGGACAACTGCTGCCCTGCCAGCTGCGGCAGCCCGGACAACAATGCCCGCTGCGGCACCGCGCCGCCCTCGCCGCCCGCGGGCCAGCCTTCACAGAAGTCCTACCGCGACTTCAACACAGGCTGGCCGGTGAATTCCTGGGCGGTCACTGAGAACCACAACGACTACCAGGTGGCTTATATCCGCCTGCTGTCCAAGTTTGTGCCGGAGAGCGGGAACTAGCCCGGATTTATTCCTTCCATCGTACCTGGGCCGCTTCGCGGCCCTTTTTTTACCCCGCTGAAAAATTGGACCAGGCTGGTCTAGCCTGTAAGACATGGCTGACCTTGTTTGGCGTATTCCATGCCCGATTCCGGCTGTGTCCTGGTTCTCAACTGCGGCAGCTCCTCGCTGAAGTTTGCACTGCTGGACCCCGGCAGCGGCGAGCAGCACCTGGGCGGCATCGGCGAATCCCTCGGCGCCGCGGCGCCACAACTCAAGTGGGAGTGCCGCGGGCGCAGCCACAGCCGCGATCTCGACAGCGGTACCGGCCACGACGCGCTGGTCGATCTGCTGGTCGGGGAACTTCTGCAGGACATTCCCGAACCCAAGGCCGACCTGATCGCCGTCGGGCACCGGGTAGTGCACGGCGGCGAGCATTTTGCCCACTCGGTTCTGGTCGACCAGAAGGTCATCGACGCAATCGAGGAGTGCGCGGCCCTGGCGCCGCTGCACAATCCCGCCGGCCTGCGGGGGATTCGCGCGGCCATGTTCGCCTTCCCGGCGCTGCCTCAGGTGGCGGTGTTCGACACCGCTTTTCACCGCACCCTGCCGGAATACGCCTATCTCTATGCCCTGCCCTACGCCCTCTACCGCGAGCACCATATCCGCCGCTACGGCATGCACGGCATCAGCCACCGCTATGTGAGCGAGCGCGTGGCGGCGCTGCTGGGAAAACCATTGCGGGAGACCAATATCATTTCCGCGCACCTGGGCAACGGCGCTTCGGTGACCGCGGTAAAAAACGGTCGCAGTGTCGATACCAGCATGGGCCTGACCCCGCTGGAGGGGCTGGTGATGGGCACCCGTTGCGGCGACCTGGACGCGGGGATACCGATACACCTGGCCCAATCGCTGGGCTTCGACACAGAGCGGATCGACCACCTGCTCAACCGCAACAGCGGCCTGCTCGGCATCTCCGAACTCAGCAACGACTGCCGCGCGCTGGAGCGGGCCGCCGCCGGCGGCCACCGAGGCGCGCAGCTGGCGCTGGAGATTTTCTGCTACCGCCTGGCCAAATACATCGCCGCCTATACGGTGCCGCTGCGGCGGATCGACGCGCTGGTATTCACCGGCGGTATCGGCGAGAACTCAAGCCTGATGCGCGCCAGGGTGCTTCAGCAACTGCAGCACCTGGGCTTCGCCCTCGACAGCGATCGCAACCGGCGAACCCGCGGCGCCGAGGGGAAAATCAGCGCGGAGGGCAGCCCCGCGGCGCTGGTGATCCCCACCAACGAGGAGTGGATCATCGCGCGGGATGCGGCCGACCTGGCGAGAGCCCGGAGTTAGCGCCATGTCGCGCACGATCATGCTGGTTCCCCTGGCTTCCCGCGTCGGCATCACCTCCGTCAGCCTGGGGATCATTCGCGCGCTGGAGCGCAACGGGGTCAGCGTGCGTTTCTTCAAGCCGATCACCGATGCCCCCGACGGCGACCGTTCGACGGAAATACTGCGCCGGGTTTCGTCCCTGGACATTCCGGACGCCTTCGGCAACCAGCACGTGGAGGCCATGATTTCCGGGGGCCAGACGGCCGAACTGCTGGAGGAGATACTCACCCGCTTCAGCGACGGCGGCGCCGCCGAGGTGAGCATTGTCGAGGGGCTGCCGCCGAGCGCGGAGAGCCACGACGCCAGTCACCTCAACGACGAGGTGGCGAAGACCCTGGACGCGGAGATAGTGCTGGTGGCGTCGCCGCAGGGCGACTCCGCCCTGCAGTTGAAAGAACGCCTGGAATACGCCACCGCCGAGTTCGGCGGCAGCCGCTCGAAGCGCGTGGTGGGCTGCATCATCAATAAGGTAGGGGCGCCGCCGCAGCTGCCCGATGCGCCCGGCGCCGATGTCACCGGCGTGTTCGAAGGGCCGCACCGGCGTCGCCGGGACCTCGACATCCAGGCGCTCTACGGCAAGAGCCCGCTGCGCATCGTCGGCTGTATTCCCTGGGAGGCGGAACTGCTGGCACCGCGGGCGCGGGACCTGGCGGATCATTTCGACGCGGAAATCGTCAATTACGGCGAGTTGGAAAGCCGCCGCCTGCGCAGTATCACCTTCTGCTCCCGCTCACTCGGCAACATGATCTACCGCTTCACCCCGGGCGCCATGCTGGTCACGTCCGGCGACCGGCCGGATGTGATCGTGGCCGCCTGCCTGGCGGCCATGAACGGCGTCGGGATCGGCTGCCTGCTGCTGACCGGCGGCTACAACCCGGAGCCGATGGTGCACAAACTCTGCGCGCCGGCGCTGGAGACGGGGCTGCCGGTGATGCTGGTGAACAGGAATACCTGGCAGACCGCGCTGCAGTTGCAGTCGTTCAACAACAAGACCCCCGCCGACGACCTGGAGCGCATCGAGCGGGTCCAGGATTTTGTCGCCGGCCACCTGGACAGCCAGTGGCTGGCCTCCCTCGGCGAGGCGTCCACCCAGCCAAAACGCCTGTCTCCGCCGGCATTTCGCTATTACCTGAGCCAGCGGGCGCGCGCGGCCAACAAGCGCATCGTGCTGCCGGAGGGGGACGAGCCGCGCACGATACGTGCGGCGCTGATCTGTGCCGAGCGCGGCATAGCGCGGCCACTGCTGCTAGGATCCTCGCGGGATATTCACCGGGTGGCCGAGCAGCAAGGGCTGCGGCTGGGAGATAAGGTGGAGATCATCGAGCCGGCCAGTGTGCGGGAAAAATACGTGGAACCGATGGTGGCGCTGCGCCGGGCCAAGGGGCTGACCGAAGTGGTGGCCCGCGAACAGCTGCAGGACAATGTGGTGCTGGGCACCATGATGCTGGCCCGGGGCGAGGTGGACGGCCTGGTATCCGGCGCCGTACACACCACCGCCAATACCGTCCGCCCGGCGCTGCAGCTGATCAAGACGGCGCCGGACGCCGCGCTGGTGTCCTCGATATTCTTCATGCTGCTGCCGGAGCAGGTGCTGGTCTACGGCGACTGCGCCATCAACCCGGACCCGGACGCCGGTGCACTGGCGGAGATAGCGATACAGTCAGCGGACTCGGCGGAATACTTCGGCATAGAGCCGCGAGTGGCAATGATCAGTTACTCCACCGGCAGTTCCGGCGCCGGTTCGGACGTGGAGAAGGTGCGCGAGGCCACACGACTGGCGCGGGAAAAACGCCCCGACCTGGTGATCGACGGGCCGCTGCAATACGATGCGGCGGTGATGGAAAACGTCGCCCGCGAGAAGGCCCCGGGCAGCCCGGTGGCCGGCCGCGCGACGGTGTTTATCTTTCCCGACCTGAACACCGGCAACACCACCTACAAGGCGGTGCAACGCAGCGCGGACCTGGTCAGCATAGGCCCGATGCTGCAGGGACTGAACAAACCGGTCAACGACCTCTCCCGCGGCGCCCTGGTCGACGATATCGTCTACACCATCGCCCTGACCGCCATCCAGGCGGCGCGGTAATACCGGGAGTCGGCAAGCGCGCAATCCGCCACTCAGTCGCGATAGCGCTTGGTCAGGTCCCCGTAGGCCTCGATGCGCCGGTCGCGCAAAAACGGCCACCAGCGCCGCACATTCTCGCTGCGCGCCAGGTCCACATCCGCCACCAGCACTTCCGTCTGCTCGCCGGCGGTGGCGATAAACTCGCCCTGGGGGCCGGCGACGAAGCTGTGGCCCCAGAACTGCGCCCCCTGGGTCTGCGCCGACGGGTCCGCCTCGAAACCAATCCGGTTGGCCACCAGCACCGGCAGGCCGTTGGCCACCGCGTGGGCGCGCTGCACGGTGATCCAGGCATCGCGCTGGCGGGCCTGCTCGGCGGCATCGTCCGCCGGGTTCCAGCCGATGGCGGTGGGATACAGCAGCAGGTCGGCGCCGGCCAGCGCCATCATGCGCGCCGCCTCCGGATACCACTGGTCCCAGCACACCAGCAGGCCGAGCTTGCCGACACTGGTGTCGATCGGGCTGAAGCCCAGGTCGCCCGGGGTGAAATAAAACTTTTCGTAATAGCCGGGATCATCCGGGATATGCATCTTGCGGTAGATGCCGGCGATGCTGCCGTCCCGCTCCAGCACCACCGCGGTGTTGTGGTAGAGGCCGGCCGCGCGCCGCTCGAACAGGGAGGTGACCAGCACGATGCCGAGCTCCCCGGCCAGGGCACCGAACTGATCGGTGGACGGGCCCGGAATCGGCTCGGCCAGATCGAACAGGTCGGTGCTCTCGTGCTGGCAGAAATACAGGCTCGTGTGCAGCTCCTGCAGCAGCACCAGTTGCGCGCCGCGCGCGGCGGCCTCGCGGATACCGGCGACGGTCGCCTGTACCGTCTGCTCGCGGTTGTCGGAACACGCCTGCTGCACCAGGCCGACCCGCAGGGTTTTCTTACTCATAAACGCTCCGGAATTTGCTCATTCGGTCTCTGCCCACTCGGTATCTGCATCGTCACGCAGTGCAGGCTGCCGTACTGCTCGATCAGCGCGCGGCAGTCGATGCCGATCACTTCGCGGCCGGGGAAACAGGGGCGCAGGCGCGCCAGGGCTTCCCCGTCATTCCTGTCGCCGTACACGGGCACCAGCACCGCGCCGTTGATGATCAGGAAGTTGGCGTAGCCCGCCGGCAGGCGCCGGCCATCGGCGTCGTAGAGCGGCGCCGGCAGCGGCAGCGGTACCAGCTTGTAGGGCTCGCCGTCCGCGCGGCGGAAGGCAGCCAGCTCCGCGGCCATGGCCTGCAGATCCGCGAAATGCGCATCGCCCCGATCCTCGCACGCCTGGTAGGCGATGGTCCCGGCATCGCAGAAGCGGGCGACGGTGTCGATGTGACCGTCGGTGTCGTCGCCGAGCAGGTCCCCGTGGCGCAGCCACAGCACCCGCTCCACCCCGAACAGCGGCTTGAGGAAATCCTCGATCTGCGCCTTGTCCAGGTGCGGGTTGCGGGTGGGCGCCAGCAGGCAGCGCTCGGTGGTGAGCAGGGTGCCGGCGCCATCCACCTCGATGGCGCCGCCCTCCAGCACGAAATCCAGGCTTTCCACTTCCGCCGCCAACGCGCCCTGCGCCGCCAGCCTGCGCGTGACCAGGTTGTCGCGATCGGCCGCGAACTTGCCGCCCCAGCCGTTGAACACGAAGTCCAGGTGCCGCGGGCGGCCGTCGCGGAACACGGTGATCGGCCCGTGGTCCCGCGCCCAGACATCGTCGCTCTCCACCCGGTACACATGGAGACATCCAGGGCGGGCACCGGCCCGCACCAGGCGGTCGCGCAGAAGGGCCGGTTCGAGGCCGTAGTTGATATGCACATTCTCGTAGCGGCTGATGGTCGCGGCTATCTCCACGAAGCAGCGCTCCACCGCGGCGAAGTGCCGCGCAAAATCCCCGTCGGCGCGCGGCCAGGTCAGCATCACCGCCGACTGGGGCGCCCACTCCGGGGGGAGGAAGGATGAGCTCATAACTGGTCCCGGAAAGACTCGGAAGACGCGGATTCTAACCGCTTTGCGTGTCCTTTGCTCGCCGGGAGTACGGAGCTGTTTACCAGTCGCTGGAAACTCCTGATGGGCACGCTTCGCTTTGTCCATCCTACAAAAATTGCTACACCAACCCTTGGTGTCATTCTGAACGGATCCTACTTGACAGGCTATCTTTCGCCGCCGTCCGTCAGCCCAGCAAAGGTCTCCTAAGATCCACAAACCTGCGCAGCGCCCCGGCCACCGTATAGGCCTCCAGCCGATGCTCGAAGGTGTCGGTACGCTCGAACTCCATCCGCTCCAGGCAGCGGTGGAGGTACTGGTTGGCTTCCGAGTGGTCCCTCCACGCCCGGCGTCCCTCCAGGATCAGGGGCAGCATCTTCCACCATTTTCTGCTGCCGGTTTTCAGCTGTTTCAGCGCCACGGCCAGCAGCGCTTCCTCGTCGGTAAAGTCGCTGCCGAGGGGAAAGTATGGCAGCAGGGCCAGGCGCGTCTCGTCGTTGAATACCGCCGCTATGCGCTCCGGCGTATTGGCGGTAAATTCCAGCGGTATCGCGTAGTCCCTTTCCACCTTGCCCGCGCCCTTGGCCTTTTCCAGCAGCCCGCCCTGGAAGCGCGAGTCGCAGATACACAGCATCGCCACCATGACATCGCGGTCGCTTTTGCCGCGCAGGTCGGCGACGCCGTACTCGGTGACGACGATATCGCGCAGATGGCGGGGTATGGTGCACTGGGGGTATTCCCAGACGATATTGCTCACACGCTCTCCGTCGGTGGGGCGCGCGCTGGGAAGCGCGATGATCGAGCGCCCGCCGGGGAGCTCGTGGGCCTGGGCGACAAAGTTGTATTGGCCCCCTACCCCGCTGACCACCTGGTTGTCCGCCAGGCCGTCGGAAACCACGGCGCCGTTCAGCGTAACCATCATCGCCGAATTGACAAAACGCGCCTTGCGGCGCTGGGCGACCTTGAGTTCGCGCTCCTGCTGCAGGTCGTTGATATAGTCGATCGACGTCATGCCGATGCCGGCGCGCTCGCCGTCTTCGAGTTCCCGCAATTCCTCATACATGAACTCGGGGCCGAGATAGAAACCACCGTGCAGCCAGATGCCGCCTTTCAGCTTGTCGTTCAGGCAGGCGCCGAGCAGGCGTCGGCGCCCGTGCTCGCTGTGCAGGTCGCACTCCTCCTCTTCCCCCTGGGCATTCAGCAGCTTGTGCCCGCGCCAGCTGTAACTGGGATCGACGATGCCCAGGCGTTGCAGTAGTTCCGTATCCTCCGGTGTCAGCGGGCACTGGATGCGCCCACATTTTTTCAGGGCCAGCAGCATCTCCTCGTTGACGATGGTGGAGATCTCCTCGCTGTCCAGCAGCCGTTGCAGGGCCGCATCCGGGTAGACTTCGCGGGTCAGCACGCCGGCGCGGCGCAGGTGCAGGAAGCCCGGCGGCACCATCTCGCTGGCGCCGTAGAGGCCCTGGCGGAAAGGCTCGAGCATCGGCGGCAGCTTCTGCCGCAGCTGCAGCGAATCGTCGCTGGTGAGGTCGCGCACCATGCCCCGGTACGCGGTGTTGTCCGTCTGCCGCAGCCGCAGCGCGTGGCAGATGGCATCGCCCAAGGCGCCTATGCCCACCTGCAGGGTGCCGCCATCGGCCACCAGGCTGGCGATATGGAATGCCAGCGCGTACTCGGTGAAGCCGACCGGCAGCGACGGCGCCGGGAACAGCGGCGCATCGAAGGTTTCCCCCTCCAGCATGAAAGTGAACTCGCCCGCGGGGATCTCCGCATCGCCGCCCAGGTAGGGTAGTTGCGGATTCGCCTCGCCCACCAGCAGCAATTCATAATTGTCCCGCGCCCGGGCCATTTCCAGCAGCGGCAGGGTCAGGTCCGGGTTGCAGCTGAGGCTGTACTTATCCGCCTGCGCATTCGGCGCCACCATCTGTGCGATGACATTGACACCGCGGTCGATCAGGTCGCGGGGCACATGGGTGTAATTGGCGCTGACGTAACTTTGCTGCGCCGCGCCGTTGCCCAGGTAGCTGCCTGGCTGCATAAAGAATTCGCACACCTCGATATTGTCCGGCAATGTCCCCTGGTGCCGGGCCGGGGTATAGCCCAGGTCCTGGTAGCGGTTGTAGAGGCGGTCCAGCAGCGGCTGCACGAAACGGCGGCCCAGTTCGCCGTGGCCGATGGGCCGCTCCAGGGTGAGCGCGGTGAAAATGGTCAGGGAGATGGAGGGATCGGCGGCGGCGCGGGCGTAAAGGGCGTTGGCGAAGTGATTGGCCTTGCCGAGCGCCAGCGGCAGACCCAGCACCATGCGCTTGCCCACTCTCTCCAGCACCGCGTCCACGCACTTTTCGGCGCAGTCGAAGTATTGGGGTTTTTTGTCGGAATTCATTGCCACCGGATAGAGCCCTCTCCCCCGGCCCCTCTCCCGCAAGCGGGAGAGGGGAGTTTGTTACGGGGCTTTGCCGAGATGATCGAAATGATCCACCTGAATCGCCATATCCACCGCGTCGGCGGCCTCCCGCAATTGCTCTGCCTCCTCTTCGTCGATCAGCTTCTTGTCCAGCCCCTCGTCGATGGTCTTGCGGTTGAGGGTGCGGATGCCGCCCTTCTTCAGCTTGTCCCGCGCCTTCTCTGTGGCGCAGACCTTGTTGAAGGCCTGCTCCACCAGGTCGACGCCGTCGCCGGGATTGCCGAGGAAAACGCCCCTGGTCAAGCGGTCGCGGGTTTCCGACGGGACCATTAATAGCTCCGCACAGGCCCTAGCCTGGCGGTCAGAGGCGGGGTTGATACTGTGGCCCCAGGGCATGGTCAGGAAATGCATCAACTGGCCGAGGAAGCGGCGCGGGAAGTTCTGGAATACCTCCAGCAGGCTGGCCTCAATGCGGTGCAGGCCGGCGCGCATGGAAAATTCCAGCAGCGGCCGGTCCTCCTTTGGGCTGCCGTCATCCTTGAAGCGTTTCACGGTGCAGCTGAGCAGGTACAACTCGCTCAGTACGTCACCGAGCCGTGCGGAGATGAGTTCCTTTCGTTTGAGTTCGCCACCCAGCGACATCAGCGAGATCTCGGTGACCAGGGCCAGTACCGCCGAGTAGCGGTTCAACTGGCGGTAGTACTTGGCCGCCGCGCCCACGCCCCTGGGGCTGCTGGCAAAGAGCCCGCCGGTCCAGCCGTGAAACACGGCGCGCCCCAGGGTCTTGAACTGGAACCACAGGTGCCGGGGCAGCAGCCTGTCCAGGGCTTCGACGCCCGCCTCCGTGTCCGGGTTTTCCGCCGCCATCATCTCCTCCAGCAGGTAGGGGTGGCAGCGAATGGCGCCCTGGCCGAAGATCATCAGGCTGCGGGTGAGGATATTCGCCCCTTCCACGGTGATGGCCACGGGCACGGCACGGTAGACATTGCCGATGTAATTGAGCGGCCCGTCCATGATCCCCTTGCCGGCGTGGATGTCCATGGCATCGTTGATGGCCTGGCGCAGGCCCTGGGTGGCGTGGAATTTCATGATCGCGGAGATCACCGCCGGCTTGCGCCCCGCGTCCAGGGCCCGGGTGGTGGTCTTGTGGGCGCTGTCGAGCACATAGGCGATGCCGGCGATCTCCGCCAGGCGCCGCTGCACCCCCTCGAACTTTCCGATGGGAATGCTGAACTGCTCGCGGATGCGCGCATAGGCGCCAGTGGTGCGCGCGGCCATCTTGGCGCCGCCGGTGGACAGGGACGGCAGCGAGATGCCGCGCCCGGCGGCCAGCGCACTCATCAGCATATGCCAGCCACGGCCGACGTTCTCCCGGCCGCCAATGATCCACTCCATGGGCAGGAACACATCCTTGCCCCAGTTGGGGCCGTTCTGGAAGGCCTGCATGGCGGGCAGGTGGCGCTGGCCAATAGTGACACCCTCAGTATCCGTCGGTACCAGGGCCACGTTGATGCCCAGCGCCTCCCTGTCGCCGAGGAGATGGTCCGGGTCGTAGAGTTTGAAGGCGAGGCCGAGGATGGTGGCCACCGGCCCCAGGGTGATATAGCGCTTGTGCCAGTTGACGCGCATACCCAGGGTCTTCTCGCCCTTGTAATCGGCGTAGCAGACGATGCCACTGTCCACCATGGCGGCGGCGTCGGAGCCCGCCTCGGGGCTGGTGAGCCCGAAACAGGGGATCTCGCGGCCGTCCGCCAGCCGCGGCAGGAAGTGGTTCTTCTGCTCCTCGGTGCCGTGGGCCAGTAGCAGTTCGCCGGGGCCGAGGGAGTTGGGCACCATGACGGTGACGCCGACAGTGGTGCTGCGGGTGGAGACCTTGGTGACTATCTCGGCGTGCGCCGTGGGCGAGAAACCCAGCCCGCCGTACTCCTTGGGAATGATGATGCCGAAGAAGCGCTCCCTCTTCAGGAAATCCCAGATATCCTTCGGGATGCAGCGGTCCTCGAAGGTGATCTTCCAGTCGTCCACCATGCGGCACAGCTCTTCCACCGGGCCGTCGAGAAAGGCCTGTTCCTCCTCGCTCAGCTCCGGCGGCCCCATGCCGAGCAGCTGCTCCCAGTCCGGTTTGCCGGACAGCAACTCGGCATCCCACCAGACCTCGCCGGCCTCCATGGCCTCCCGTTCCGTGTCGGAGATCGGCGGCAGGATTTTCCTGATCAGTGCAAGCAGCGGGGCGGTGATCCATTTCTTGCGCAGGTCGCTCATTTTCACCTTCCAAGTGGCGGAAAAATTGCGGCTCGGAAAAAAATGGCGCCGCGAGGGGGATACGGGCATCAACTGACAATGATAGGTGACGACTTCAGGCGAATGCCAGCGCGCCGATACCGGTAAAGATAATCAGCGCGGCAATTAACCGCCGCGGGGAAAAGCGCTCGTTCAACACATAGACGGAGATCACCGAGGCGAAGAGTATGCTGGTCTCGCGGGTTGCGGCCACGGCCGCCACCGGCATCACCGAGGTCGCCCAGAGTGCCACCGCGAAACCACCGGTGGCCAGCACCCCGGAGGCCGACCCCCGCAGCAGGTTGGAACGGGCGAAGGCGAAGCCGCGCAGCGGCTGGGTCAACAGGACCGCGAGCAGTATGCCGGAGCCGGACAGTATTTCCAGCCAGGCGACGAAGCTCAGCGGATTGGCCACGGCGCGCACCCCGGCGGCGCCCAGGGTGGTATAACCGGTGATGGCGACGCCGGTGCCCAGGGACAGCAGTATGCCCCCTCGCGACACCCGCAACTCCTTGAGGATCAGCGCGAAGACGCCGCAGCTGACCAGCAGCACCCCGGTCAGCTGCAGCGGCAACAGGGATTCGTCCAGGAACAGCAGCGCCGCCAGCGCCACCAGCAGCGGCGTGACGCCGCGGGCGATGGGATAGGCGGTGCCGTAGTCCAGGGCGCGGTAGGAGCGGGTCAGCAAATAGAAGTAGAGGTACTGAAAAGCGGCGCCGCCCAGCAGGAATCCTACGGCATCGGGGTCCGGAAGGGGTAACTGGGTCGCGAGCAGTAGGCCGATCAGGAGGCCGACGCTGCGGATCATCGCCAGTTGCAGAAACCCCTCCGCGCTGCGTTTGACCACCGCATTCCACACGGCGTGGGCCAATGCCGACAGAAGGACCAGCCCGTAGACAAGTGATTCCGGTACTACCAAGTTTAAAGCTCGATTTTGTGTCGGCGCCGGTTTACCACTCACCCGGAAAGGCGTCAGGCCAGGGCCCGCGGGGAAACGATAACGCCGTTATTGTCTGCGTAAAGATATTCACTGGGCCGGAAGGTCACTCCGCCGAAAGTCACGGCTAGATTTTTCTCGCCGATTCCTTTTTTGTCGGTTTTCATCGGGTGGGTTCCGAGCGCCTGTACCCCTAACTCTAGTCCAGAAATGGCGTCCACATCGCGGATGCAGCCATACGTTATGATGCCCTCCCAGCCGTTGGCGCGGCTTTCTCCGCCAGCATGTCCCCGAGACAGCCCGGCGCATGGAGCCGCCGACGTCCACCACCAGCACCATGCCTGCCCCCCTCTTCCGCCCCCCTCTTCCGCCCCCCTCTTCCGCCCCCCTCTTCCGCCACCAGCTCACGCACCACGGAGTTATCCTCGAAACACTTGATGGTCACCATCTGCCCGACAAAGCGCTCGCGACCTTATTGGGTACGGCTTAAATTGGCGCTACCGGAAGTCGCTCTGTTCAATGGGTCACCCTGACCGGCATGCCGACGCGGGCGTACCGGAAGAACTTTTGCGCCATATGTGGCGGCATACGCACGCAGCCGTGGGAAGCGGGATAGCCGGGCACATTGCCGGACGCGTGCATGCCTATGCCGCCATTGAAGCGAATGTAGTTGTTCATCTTCGCGCCGCGATAGTAGGTGCCGGGGGGACGGCGGTGCTTGCGGGTATTGACGTCCGCCTTGACGACACGGCCGGTTCGCCTGTCCACAAAGCTGCCGTAAACCGTGGAGCGATGGTAAGGGTGCTTGGACAGTACCCGGAAGTTACCGGCGCGGGTGCTGTAGCCCCTCTTGCCCGAGGAAACCCTGGATACGCCGACCAGCCTGCCGCCCTTGTAAAAGTAGGCGCGCTGCTCACTCAAGTTGATTGTAATGGAGGGGGCTCCGGAAGAATTTGCCGCAACCTGATCGTCAAACCAGTTGACACCGCGTTGATTGGCCCAGGCGGAAGGGGCAACCAATAACGCGGCCCAAAAAAACACCGGGATGATGTTTCGCAGTGGGATAGTCGTTCGTCTGGTCGAATACATAGCTCACCTCAACTACTCTATCTGTTGGCGGAAAGCCCGGCCGACAAAATAGCCCGCCCGGTACCGCTGCGCCCCCTGCGCCGCACTGCAATTTCACAGCGAAGGGGAAATGCCTTGCGGCGATAAGCGCAACGCCGTTTCCACTTTGCACTTTGCCTTGGAACCAATTCGATTTTATTGAGAGCGCTGTGGATGGTTAGATTGAAATATTCTCTGCGAACCCAGCGTTATTGGGATGAAGCTTGAACTTAGTGTGTGATCGACAAGTCAGCCACGGAAATCGCAGGAAAAAAATGGGGAATTCCGCTCGATTGCCACAACAGAAGTCTAAAAACCGGGGGCGATCGGAGGGTTCGTCGGCATTTTTCGCAGCCGGGGACGGCGGGCAGAAAAAAAGAAAAAGCGGCCCAAGGGAGCCGCTTTCATGGAAATATTAACCTTCTGCGTTGGCGAGGAATAGCCAGGTATCCACCGCCGTATCGGGATTCAGGGAAACACTGTCTATCCCCTCATCCATCAGCCAGCGGGCGAAGTCCTTGTGATCCGACGGGCCCTGGCCGCAGATCCCGACATATTTTCCGGCCTTCTTGCACGCCTGGATGGCTCGGGACAGCAGTAGTTTCACCGCGGGGTTGCGCTCGTCGAACAGGTCCGCCACCAGGCCGGAATCGCGGTCCAACCCCAGGGTCAACTGGGTCAGGTCGTTGGAGCCGATGGAGAAGCCGTCGAAGTGCTGCAGGAACTCCTCCGCCAGCAGCGCGTTGGAGGGCAGCTCGCACATCATGATGATCTTCAGCCCGCCCTCGCCGCGCACAAGGCCGTTTGCCGCCAGCAACTCGATGACCTCCGCGGCCTCTTCCGGCGTGCGCACGAAAGGCACCATGATCTCCACATTGGTGAGGCCCATCTCGTCGCGCACTTTTTTCAGTGCGCGGCACTCCAGGGCAAAGCACTGACGAAAATCCGCCGAGCGGTAACGGGCCGCGCCGCGGAAACCGAGCATGGGGTTTTCCTCGCTGGGCTCGTACAGCTGGCCGCCCACCAGGTGCGCATACTCGTTGGACTTGAAATCCGACAGGCGCACGATCACGCGATTCGGCGCAAAGGCCGCGGCCAGGGTGGCGATGCCCTCCACCAGTTTCTCGACGATAAAATCCTCCGGCGAGACGTAGCCGCCGATGCGTTCGCGGATATCCCGCCGCAGGTCTTCCGGCAGGCTGTCCAGCTCCAGCAGCGCCTTGGGGTGAATACCGATCATGCGGTTGAGGATAAATTCCAGCCGCGCCAGGCCGACCCCCTGGTTGGGCAGGTGGCTGAAGGCGAAGGCGCGGTCCGGGTTGCCCACGTTCAGCATGATCTTGAACGGCAGCTCCGGCATGTCCTTGACTTCACTCTCCTCGCGCTCGAAATTCAATTCGCCCGCCATCACGAAGCCGGTATCCCCCTCGGCGCAGGACACGGTCACCGGCGTGCCGCTGGCCAGCACCTCGGTGGCATTGCCGCAGCCCACCACCGCCGGAATACCCAGCTCGCGGGCGATGATCGCCGCGTGGCAGGTGCGGCCGCCGCGGTTGGTGACGATGGCGCTGGCCTTTTTCAGCACCGGCTCCCAGTCCGGGTCGGTCATATCGGTGACCAGCACCTCGCCTTCCTGCATCGCCACCATGTCCTCAACGGACTCCAGCACGCGCACCCTGCCCGCGCCGATGCGCTGGCCGATGGCGCGCCCCTCGCAGAGCACCTCGCCCCTTTCGCGCAGGTGGTAGCGCTCGATGCTGGTGCCCTGGTCGCGGGAGCGGACGGTTTCCGGGCGCGCCTGCACGATAAACAGCTCGCCGGTGTCGCCGTCTTTGGCCCACTCGATATCCATCGGGCGGCCGTAGTGCTCCTCGATCCTGCGCGCCTGGGTCGCGAGCGCGGTCAGTTCCCCGTCGCTGAGCGCGAAACGCAGGCGGTCCGCCTCCGGCACCTCCACGGTTTTTACGGAGCGGCCGCTGTGCCCGCCCTGGTCGTAGACCATCTTGATCGCCTTGCTGCCGCGGTTGCGGCGCAGTATCGCCGGGCGGCCGGCGTCCAGGGCCGGCTTGTACAGATAGAATTCATCCGGGTTCACCGCGCCCTGCACCACGGTTTCACCCAGGCCGAAGGCGGCGGTAATGAAGATCACGTCGCGGAAACCACTTTCGGTGTCCAGGGTGAACATCACCCCGGCGGCGCCGGTCTCGCTGCGCACCATATGCTGGATACCCGCGGACAGGGCCACGCCGGCGTGGGCGTAGCCGGTGTGCACCCGGTAGGCGATGGCCCGGTCGTTGTACAGGGAGGCGAATACCTCCTTGACCGACTGCAGCACGGCGTCGATACCGCGGATATTCAGGAAGGTCTCCTGCTGGCCGGCGAACGACGCATCCGGCAGATCCTCCGCGGTAGCCGAGGAGCGCACCGCCACAGCGGTCTCACCGCCGCCCAGTGTCTCGTAGCCGGAGCGGATCTCCCGTTCCAACAGGTCCGGGAAGGGGGTGTCCAGTATCCAGCCGCGAATCTCCTCGCCGGCCGCGGCCAGCGCGCTCACGTCGGCCACATCCAACTCCAGCAGCCGCTCGGCGATACGGGACTCCAGGTTCCCGTGGTTCAGGAAAGCGCGGAAGGCCTCCGCCGTGGTGGCAAAACCACCCGGCACACTGACCCCGGCACCGGCCAGGGAGGAGATCATCTCGCCGAGCGATGCGTTCTTACCGCCGACCTTGTCGACATCCCCCATACCCAGTTGTGCGAATTCGATGGTGAAGTTCGTCAAGTGAAGGCCCTCTGCAGCAGGATTGAAGGCCGCTGATTATAAGGATGGGGCTTGTAAAAAATAGCCCATAAAAAGGGGCAAAAATGTTGTAAATTTTCTACAAACCCCGATGCGAACCCGACGCACGCCGTGAATGCACCGATCCCGGCGCGATCATCGCAGCCCGCGATACAATATCCGGGTTAAACTGCTCACCTCCCGTTTCACCCGGAACAGACATGACCAAAAACAAGCGCACCGCATTTTTTATTTCCGACGGCACAGGGCTCACCGTTGAAGCCATCGGCCACAGCCTGCTGGCGCAGTTTCGCGAACAGCAGGTGGAACAGGTTACCCTGCCCTATGTGGATTCCTCCGAGAAGGTGCAGCAGGTGTTGACAAGAATCGAACGGGCGGCGGCGGAATCCGGCCTGCAGCCGGTGATCATCACCAGCATCGTCGACCATCAGATCCGCCAGCAGCTGCACCGCAGCTCCGCGCTGATGCTGGACGTGTTCGAGAACTACCTGACACCGTTGGCCAATCTGTTCGGCAGCGACCCGGCGCAGTCGGTCAACGTGTCCCACGGTATCGCCGACGACCGCCGCTACAGCGACCGCATCGAGGCGGTGCACTTCGCCATGGACAACGATGACGGCCGCCGGGTGCGCGAGTTCGAGCGCGCCGACGTCATTCTCGTCGGCGTCTCCCGCTCGGGCAAAACCCCCACCTGCCTCTACCTGGCCCTGCAGTTCGGCCTGCGCGCGGCCAATTACCCGATTACCGAGGAGGATATGGATTCCACCGCGCTGCCGAAAATCCTGCGCCCCTATCGCGGCAAGCTGTTCGGCCTGACCATAGACCCGCGACGGCTGATGCAGATCCGCCAGGAGCGGCGCGCCAACAGCCGCTACGCTTCAATGGAACAGTGCGAGTTCGAGGTGCGACAGGTGGAGCAGATGCTGCGTCGGGCACAGGTGCCCTTTCTCAACGCGACACAGTTGTCGGTGGAGGAGCTGGCCACAAGGCTGATGTCCCAGGCGGGCATCGAACGGCGCGTCGGTTGACAGAGACCGGAAGCCAGGGGCCAGATGGGGTGGCCGCCGTACCCGCTTTGCGCTAATGTGCGCTGCTCCCCGTCGTCTGGCCCCTGTCACCTGTGTTCTGAAATGCGAATCGTCTCCCTACCCTACTCCCCCAATACCGCCGTGGCCTTCCAGGCAGTCGCCGACCTGCCGGCGCCCGTGTGGCTGGACAGTGGCCGGCCGCTGGCGCCCGGCGGCCGGTACGACATCATCAGTGCGGACCCCCTGCAGACCCTGGAACTGGACGCAGACAGCGACCGGCCCTTCGCCCAACTGGACGACCTGCTGTGTGAACTGTGCCCCCAGGACATGGACGCACAGCTGCCCTTCTGCGGCGGCGCCATCGGCTACGCCGGCTATGAGCTGGGCATGCAGGGCAACTTCCTGCCCTTCGACGAACGCCCCGCCGACCTGCCCACCGGCTTTTTCGGCCTCTACAGCTGGGCATTGATCGTCGATCACCAACTGGGGGCCAGCCACCTGGTGTTCCACCCGGCCTGCACCCCGGTACAGGTGCGCGACCTGGTGGCCCGTTTCACCGCGGTGCGCTGGCAAACCCAGGTGCGCGCCACCGCCGGGCAGCGCAGCGGGGCATTCAGGCTGCTATCGGCCTTCGAACACGAGTTTTCCGCAGGCGACTATCGGGCCAGGGTGGCGAAGATACTGGACTACATCGCCGCCGGCGATATCTATCAGGCCAATTTCACCCAGCGCTTCTCCGCCACCTACGAGGGCGACCTCTTCACCGCCTACCTGGCCCTGCGCGATTGCGCGGCCGGCCCCTTTTCCGCCTATATGGCGCTGCCCCGGGGCAGCCTGCTCAGCCTGTCGCCGGAACGCTTTATCCGCGCCGACGGCAGCAGCCTGCAGACCGAGCCGATCAAGGGCACGGCGGCCAGGGTCGCGGATCCCACCGAGGATGCCCGCGCTGCGGCGGCACTGCAGGCCAGCGCCAAGGACCGGGCGGAAAACCTGATGATCGTGGACCTGTTGCGCAACGACTTTGGCAAGCTGTGCCGGCGCGGCAGCGTGCGGGTGCCGCAGCTGTTCCAACTGGCCAGCTTCGCCAATGTGCACCACCTGGTGAGCACCATCACCGGCGAGTTGCCGGACCCGCACAGCTTCGCCGAGTTACTGGGGGCCTGTTTCCCCGGCGGCTCCATCACCGGCGCGCCCAAGCGCCGCGCCATGCAGATCATCCGCGAGTTGGAACTGAGCCCGCGCGGCGCCTACTGTGGCAGCGTCGGCTACATCAGCAGCTGTGGCCGCGCCGACACCAATATCGCCATCCGCACCTTCTCCGCCTGCGACGGCCATATCACCTGCGCCGCCGGCGGCGGCATAGTGGCGGACTCGGACCCGGCGGCGGAGCACGAGGAGTGCCTCGCCAAGGTGCGGTTGCTGTTGGAAACCCTCGAGCAGTGCCGCTAAGAGGCTGTTCATAATCTCCTCACGAGGTTGGCAGACCGGGTGGGATGGCCCCTTGCGGGACCTTTCACGGCCATGGATGGCCGTGGAGAGCGTAGGGCCGGCCCCGCGAGCGCAGCGAGTGCTTTGGGTCCAGGGATGTATTCACAGCGTGTCCCGCAAGGGGCCATCCCACCCGGTCACGCTCCAGAACGCAAGATTATGAGCAGCCTCTAAGAGACTGACCGCGCGGCCCTGCTGCCGGTGGCCGTTCGCTCAACAGCCTCATCGGCAAATGTTTCGCGAACGACCCCCGGCACCAAGGCCTTTGCATCTGGCTTCAGTATTCTTATCGAGTCCCCAGTCCCCAAAGTTATAAACCTATCCACTATTGATATTTCAAAGTTATTAGGCACTTTGGTAGATTTTGCGCCATTGGGGACGTCAGAAGACTTCCCGGCGAACTCGAAATAGGGATTTGCAGTGAAAATTACTCTGGTCAAGAAAATACTCGCCGACGGCTCGCCCTGCGCCAAGTGCCGGGATGTGCAGCAGAAGCTGGAAGAAAACGATCAGCTGCGCTTTATCGACCAAACGCTGATCGCCGATGTGCGCGACGAGCAGAGCCCCGGTATGCGGATAGCGCGCGAGCACAAAGTTGAACGCGCCCCCTTTTTCCTGGTGGAGAGGGACGGACGGGCGCCGGAGATCTACACCGTCTACTTCAAGCTCGTGAAAGAAGTGCTGCAGGAGAAAATCGGCGAGACGAAGCAGGCGAGTTGATCTCCCTGTGTAGAAAATCGAAAAACGCGGCTTGAGCCGCGTTTTTTGATTCGCCCGCCGGCTGGGTTGAGCGCGCGGCCCGGCCCGGGTCAATAAACCGGCAACTCCAGGTCCGTAAACAGCTCGTCCACCTCTGCCCGGGACGCCGCGTGGGCCGCCTGGTCCACCAGGTCGCGGTTCAGGTGCGGCGCGAACTGCTGGATAAATTCATACATAAAGCCGCGCAGGAAAATCCCCTTGCGGAAACCGATCTTGGTCACGCTGGACTCGAACAGGCCGCTGGCGTCCAGCGCCACCAGGTCCTCGTCCTCCTCGTCCACCGCCATGTCGGCGACAATGCCAATCCCCAGGCCCAGGCGCACGTAGGTCTTGATCACGTCCGCGTCCGCCGCGGTGAACACCACCTTCGGCGACAACCCCTTCTCCAGGAAGGCCTCGTCCAGCTTGGAGCGGCCGGTGAAGCCGAACACATAGGTCACTATCGGGTGTTTGGCCACCGCCTCCAGGGTGAGCTTGTCCATCTGGCACAAGGGGTGGTCTTTCGGCACCAGCACACAGCGGTTCCACCGGTAGACCGGCATCATCACAAGGTCACTGAAGAGTTCCAGCGCCTCGGTGGCGATGGCAAAATCCGCGGTACCGTCGGCGGCCATTTCGGAGATCTGCATCGGCGTGCCCTGGTGCATATGCAGGGACACCTCCGGATAGCGGGCGATAAACGACTTGATCACCGGCGGCAGCGCATAGCGGGCCTGGGTGTGCGTGGTGGCGATGGACAGGCTGCCCTTCCTGTCATTGCTGAACTCCTGCGCCACCTGCTTGATGTTCTCCACCTTGCGCATGATTTCGCCGGCGGTCTTCAGTATGGCCTCGCCGGCGGGCGTGACCCTGGTGAGGTGCTTGCCGCTGCGGGCAAAGATTTCAACACCGAGCTCGTCTTCCAGTAGGCGGATCTGCTTACTGATACCCGGCTGTGAGGTATAGAGACTCTGTGCTGTCGCAGAAACATTGAGGTCGTGATGAGCCACTTCCCAGATATAGCGCAACTGCTGCAGCTTCATAGAATCCCTGCTCCCTAGCGTACCGTCCCCGCGACCTAAGGACCGCGGTTCCCCCGATAGTTATAAAAACCGTCTAAGTTTATGCGGGAAAAGAATAGCAGTGAAACCGCCGGGGAGCCAATCGGAAGAAAGCCAAATCGTGAAATCGCCTTCTCCTGACACAAACTGACAGCCGCCCCGGCTAGGCTCGCCCCACCCAACGACCACTGGAGAAGGGAAGATGTCACAGAATGAAAACCCGTCGATAATGAGCCATGTGTCGATCGGCACCAACCACTTTGCCGAAGCCACCACCTTCTATGACGCGGTGCTCGCCACGCTCGGGGTAAAGCGGATACTCGATTTTCCGGAAGCTGTCGCCTACGGCAAGGAATTTCCCGAGTTCTGGGTCCATCCGCCCTGCGACGGCGGGCAGGCGGGTGTTGGCAACGGCACCCATTTCGCATTCCTGGCCGACAGTCCCGACCTGGTGGACGAGTTTTACAGCGCGGCGATTCGCGCCGGCGCCCTGCCCGAGGGCGAGCCGGGTCCGCGGCCACTGTATGGCGACGCCTACTACGGCTGCTTCGTGCGCGACCTGGACGGCCACAAGATTGAGGCCATGCACTGGGACGCGAGCAGGGCCGGCCAGCCCGCTTGATTGTCACAGCCACTGTCCCGGGACCCGCCGATCCGGTATGGTCCCGGGAAAACACCGGCCGCCAATCCGATGAATAAATCTGAACGACTGCTCCAGCTCCTGACCCTGCTGCGCACCCGCCGCACGGCGGTTACCGCGCGCACACTGGCGGAGCGTCTGGGCGTATCCGAGCGCACCCTCTATCGGGATATCCAATCGCTGACCCTGTCCGGCGTGCCCATAGACGGCGAGGCGGGCGTCGGCTACCGGCTCGGCCGGGGTTCCTTTGTGCCGCCGCTGATGTTTACCGAGGACGAGATAGAGGCCTTGCTGCTGGGCGTGCGCATGGTGCAGGGCTGGGGCGACGAGGACATGGGCGCCGCCGCGGATTCGGCGCTGCACAAAATACGCTCGGTGTTGCCGGACAAGATGCTGCAGGACCAGGAGCGGCAGCGGAACACCTTCCTGGTGCCCGACACGCAGCGCCGCGAAAAAGCCAGGTTCGGCGCCCTGATCCGCCGCGCCATCAAGGAGCGCCAGACCCTGTGGCTGAATTACCGGGACGAACAGGGGAACCAGACCCAGCGGGAGGGAAACCCGCTGGGGCTTATCTACTGGGGCGCGGCCTGGACGCTGGTGGCCTGGTGCCGCCTGCGCGACGATCACCGGATGTTCCGCCTCGACCGCATCCTGGACCTGAAACCGACCGGACAGCAATTCCAGTTGGAGAGCCACCAGACCCTGGAGGCCTATATCCGCCAGCACGATCCGGAGTTTGTCGACAGGGCGTTTTCGTAGGATAGAAAGCGCAGCGTGCCCATTCGCCCCCAGGTTGCTCTTTCGTCATTCCGGCGCAGGCCGGAATCCAGGTGCCGCCGAGCCAGCTACTGGCCCTACTCCACCTCGTTGGCCACACCGTGGGGCACATGCCCAGTGGCCACATGTTCCGCGGCGGAGGCGCAGTGGCTGGGCTGGTCATCGAAGAAGACGTCGGCGCCGAAGGCGCGCAGGAACTGGCCCTTGGGCAGGCCGCCCAGGAACACCGATTCGTCGATGCGGATATTCCAGGCGCGCAGGGTGCGGATCACCCGCTCGTGGGCCGGCGCCGAGCGGGCGGTAACCAGGGCGGTGCGAATCGGGCAGCTGTCTGCGCCGAACTCCGCCTGCAGCCGCTGCAGGGCCTCGAGGAAGCCCTTGAAGGGCCCGCCGCCCAGGGGCTTTTGCGCCGAGGCGCGCTCGGCGGCGGCGAAGGCGGCCAGGCCGTCGCGCTTGAAGATCTGTTCCGCCTCGTCGGAGAAGATCACCGCATCGCCGTCGAAGGCGAAGCGCAGGGTATCGTCGCGGCGCTCGCGGGCGCCGCCGGCGACCAGCGTCGCCGCGGCCACGCCCTGCTCGAGCGCCCGGCGCACGTCCGCGCCATCGGTGGACAGGAACAGGTGGCAGCCGAAGGGGGCGATATAGCGGTAGGGGCTATCGCCATTGCAGAAGGCCGCCCGGGTAATATTCAGGCCGTAGTGCTCTATGGAGTTGAACACCCGCAGGCCGGTGTCGGCACTATTGCGGGACAGCAGTATCACCTCCACGCGCGGCTCGCCCTCCAGCCTGCCGTTGATCTGCAGGAATTTCTCCACCAGCGGGAAAGCGTCGCCCTTTTCCAGTACGTCGTTCTCGTGTTCGATCTGGTAGGCGGAGAAGGCCTCGAGCCCCCGCTCCTCGAACACTCTGTGGCTGTCCTGCAGGTTGAACAGCGCCCGCGAGGAAATGGCGATGACCAGCTTCTCTGGGCGTTCGACCATCAGGGTGCCTCCACATCTTCGAGGCCGCCGGGGCGCGCTTCGCCCCGGTGGCTGTCCAGCATGGTGAACAGCATCTGCTGCAGGTCGTGCTGGGTGCGGCGGGAACGCACGCCGCGCTGGTTCACGATGACCAGGAAGAGCGCGTGGCAGGTCTCCAGGGTGGCGCGGGCCAGGCGGTTCATTTCGTTGGGCGGGCAGACGAAGCCGAGGCGCTTGTACAAGCCGCTCAGGCGGCTGATCACCAGTTCGTCGTGGCGCTCGTCCAGTTCGTGCAGCTCCGGAATGCTCCACATCGCCTGTACCAGCGGCAGCAGGCCGCGCTGCTCGCGATACACCGCCACCAGCCGCTCCAGCAGCTCGGCGATAAACTGCTCCAGGGACATCTGTTCCAGGTCTTTCTGTTCCAGGTCCTCCAGGGCCGCAGTCATACTCGCCAGCCACTGCTCGCCCATCGCGTAGAGGATGGCATGCTTGTTGGGGAAATAGTGGTACAGGGAGCCCACCGAGACCCCGAGTTCCCTGGCGATCAGGATGGTGGTCAGATCGTTGAGACCCACCTCTTCCAGCAGCCGCCCGGTGGTGTCGAGAATCTGCCGCGCCCGCTCGCGCGCGCGGGCCTGCACCGGTTCGCGGCGCGGGGCCAACTGGCTCTTGCGTTTTCTCTGTTCGGCGTTGGACAAAGTCACTTCTCTTTCTTGAGCTGGCGCAAGTTTACCACCAATTAAAAAAACCGGCGCAGAGCGCCGGTTTGTTTAAATCCCACCCTGTGAGAGATGGAAGTAATCAACCATCCGCGGACGACAGCCGCCGCCATTATAAAAACCGGCCCAGCCGGTTTTTACTCAAAAGCGGTAACCCAGGTTGACACCCAGCACCCGGCCGCGGGAGGGGTCCGTCCGGGTGGCCGGCAGGTTGTACAGCGCCTCGGCGTAGCCCCAGTGATAGTACTCCTCGTTGAACAGGTTCTCCGCGTAGATGCCCGCGCTCCAGCTGTCCTCCGGGGAGGTCAGGACCAGGCGCAGGTTGACGACATCGCGGCTCGCCAGCTTCACCTCCCCGGTGTTTTCCAGGTCAGAGAACTGCTCCCCGGTGAAGGTGTACTCGGCGGAGACCGACATCTCACCCAGGCCTGTCTCGCGGCTGTAGGTCAGCACTGCGGCGGAGGAAAAGTTGGGCGACAAGGCCATCTCATTGCCGTCGCAGTCCTCGCACAGCGCTTCCGGCGCACCGCTGAACTCGGTGTCCAGCCAGGCCATGCCGAGGTACAGGTCCAGGCTGTCGGTGATAAGCCAGCGGGTGTCCACCTCCAGGCCGCGGCCCTCGGACTCGCCCACGTTGCGGGTAATGGCCGCGGCGCCGATAAAGAAGGCCTTCTGCAGGTCCTCGTAGCGGTACTGGAAAGCCGCGGCATTGATCGCCAGGCGGTTGTCCAGCAGGCGCGCCTTCAGGCCCAGCTCGTAGGAGAGCACCGTCTCCTCATCGAACCTGAAGGGTTCGGCGTTGCTCGCGTCCACGGTCCACGCGTTTTCCTCCATCCAGGCCTCCGCGTCTTCATCGAAGGCCGGATCTGTGACCCGGTAGGACAGGTAGTCGAAGCCGCCGGACTTGTACCCGGTGGCGACGCTGGCGTAGGCGGTGAGCGCGTCGCTGAAGTCGTGGCTCAGGGTGGCTCGGCCGGAGATATTGTCCCAGGTGTTGTCGCCGGAGATGGGGCCGTCGGTGTACATCACCTGGTAGTTCCAGCCGCCGGTCGCGGTGTCCGGCCAGGGGGAGTCGACGGTGTAGGTCTTTTCGTCCCGGGTGTAGCGAATGCCCAGGCCCAGGCTGGTGGCCTCGGTGAGGTCGAAGGTGGTGTTGGCGAAGACACCCCAGCCGGCGTATTCGCCGATAGTGTCCGCCGCCTCGATGGACAGGCCGCGCGGCGCATACACCCAGGGATCGCCCTCGAAGCCGAAGAATTCGTCGATCGCCTCCTGGGGCAGGCTGGCGCAGGTATCGAAGGTATCCAGCCCCTCCTCCCACTCGTCGGCGTAGATGCCGTCGCAGACAAAGTCCTCGCTGTCGATGCCGGCGAAGAAGGCGTCGACGTCCTCCTGGTAGTAGGAGGCCCCCAGCACGTAATTGAACATGCCGCTGTTGTTGGAGGCCAGGCGGAACTCCTGGCTGAAGAAGTCGCCGGACTGGTCGCGCACAAAAGTGTCGATCGGATCGGCGGTACCGTCTAAATCCTCCGCATAGGTGTAGTTGTGGGTCTTGTAGCCGGTGATGGAGGTCAGGGTGCCGCCACCGGCTAGGTCGCGCTCCACGGTCAGGATCACATCGCCGATTTCGGACTCGTCCACGCCCCGCGCGTCGTTGTACACCTGGTCGTAGTCGCCATCGGTATCCAGGGCGCGGTAGATGGTGCCGTCGCCGGCCCGATCCTCGTACTGGGCCATCAGGGTCACGGTGGTGCTCTGCAGGCCATCGTAGACGGCGGTGAAGCGCACTGCATCCCTCTCGCTGGCGCCCAGGTCGCGGCCGCCGGCCAGGTTCTCGATATGGCCGTCCTCCCGCTGGTGCATGCCGGCGATGCGTACCGCCAGGTTTTCGCCCAGGGGCATGTCCAGGCCGCCCTCGAACTCCTGGCGGCCGTACTCGCCGACGCCCAGGGAGATCTCGCCGGCGAAGCGGTCGCCGGGTTTGCGCGACACCATGGAGATGGCGCCGGAGGCGGTGTTGCGGCCGAACAGGGTGCCCTGCGGCCCCTTCACCACCTCGACCCGCTCCAGGTCGTACATGCTCGGGGTGGCGCCGGTGCGGCTCTGGTAGACGCCGTCGAGGAAAACACCCAGGGCCGGGTCGCTGCCGCTGCCGAAGCTGTTGTTGTTGACGCCGCGCACGGACACCGAGTCGAAGAAGGAATCGTTGGTCTCGCCGGAGACGCCCGGGGTGAGTGCGAACAGGTCCTTGAAGTCACTGAGATTGCTGTTCTTGACTGTGTCGCCGCTAAAGGCGCTCACCGACAAGGGCACATCCTTGAGGGACTCGGTGCGCATCTGCGCGGTCACCGTCACCTCCTCGATCTCCGCCGCCAGGGCCCCGGTGCTCACGGCGATGACCGCCGCCCCTACGGCCATCGCCAGCGTGTGTTTATGGGTGTGCAAAGGTCCAGTTGATCCAGGCATGATCGCCCCCCGTCATTTTTCTTATTCAGGGTTGCTCATCCGATACCCCCGATGGCCTTACCCCAGCGAGTGAATTTGAAAGCCGGTTATCCCACAAACCGAACAATTATTCAAATTTAAGTCCAGCCCCATTGCCAAGGGTAGCGGTCAGCTGCCCAGCTTGTCCTTGAGGCTGTAGTAGAGCATCCCCGCCACCAGGCCCGGCCAGCGCAGCAGCGTACCGCCGGGAAAGGTGCGCGTTGGAATTTGCGCCAATATATCAAAGCGCTCCTCGGTGCCTGATATCGCCTCTGCAATCAGTTTGCCGGCAAAGGTCGCGGTGGGTACGCCGTGGCCGGAGTACCCCTGGGCGTAGTAGACGTTGGGTTCCAGGCGCCCCAGGTGCGGCATGCGGTTCAGGGTGATGGCCAGGGTGCCTCCCCAACCGAAGTCGATGCGGGTATCTGCCAACTGCGGGTAGACCCGCAACATATATTTGCGCACAAAGCCGCGGATGTCCTGCGGGAACCGGGAAGTGTAGTTCTCGCCACCCCCGAAGATCAGGCGGTTATCGCCGGACAGCTTCCAGTAATCGATCACGAACAGGGTGTCCTGCAGCGCATAGTCGTTGGCGATCAGCTCCCGCGCCAGGGATTCCGGCAGCGGCTCGGTGGCCAGCACAAAGTTGTTGATGGGCATTATCTTGCCGGCCATGCGCGGCTCCAGATTGCCCAGGTAGCCGTTGCAGGCCAGGACGATATTGCCCGTCCTCACCCGCCCCTTCGCGGTCTCCACCACGCAGGGGGAGCCGCCGCTGTATTTTGTCACGCGGCTGTGCTCGTAGAACTGGACCCCGGCCGCAGCCGCCGCGTTGGCCAGGCCGAGGGCGAAATTGAGCGGATGCAGGTGCAGGGAGCCGCTGTCTATCTGCGCGCCGAAATAGCGCTCGGACCCCACCAGCGCCCGCACCTCGCTTTCATCGGCATAGCGTATCTGCCCGTAGCCGTAGCGCTCCCGCAGCAGCGCCACCTCCTCCCGCAAGTGCTCGTTGTGGCTGCGCTTGGCGGCCAGATGCATGATGCCGCGCTTCAAGTCGCACTGGATCTTGTGTTTGTCGATCAGCGCCTCAACCAGTTGCACTGCCTCGACACTCATGTCCCACAGTTTTTTCGCCGTATCCAGGCCGAGCATCTTTTCCAGGTCCCCCTGGCCGCGGCGCTGTCCCACACCAACGTGGCCGCCGTTGCGGCCCGAGGCCCCCCAGGCGATGCGCTCCGCCTCAAGCACCAGTACTCTATAGCCGCGCTCCGCCAGGTGCAGCGCCGACGACAGGCCGGTGTAGCCGGCGCCGATCACGCAGACATCCGCCTCGACGGTGTCCTCCAGCGCCGGATAGGCCGGTGCCGGATTGGCGCTCGAGGCGTAGTAGGAGTCGGTGTGGCCGACCAGCTTACTCACGGTTCCCGCGTTCACGGTGCCACTCATAGATACGTCTCCCAGCGTAGCGGGTTCGGCAACAAACCGAAGAATTATTCAATTTATATTGAATGATAATTCGGCTTATGATCATAATCAAAGCCTGTGATCGGACGGCGCTCTTTTCCCGACGTTACCGATTATCGATTATTGCCAATCGCCATTATGATCCGGCGCACCCCGGCCGAGGCGACCGCCATTGCGAGTGCAGTGCCATCGACACCGGGGTCGGGCATATACTAATGCAACCCAAATGGGGAAGATCCTTTCGATCAAGGTGCAAAATGGACAAGATTACCAAGTGGCTCGCAGATCACGACATTTCTGAAGTGGAGTGCCTGGTGCCCGATATGTCCGGCAATGCGCGGGGCAAGTTTACCCCCACGGACAAATTCCTGACCGAAGACAGCCGCCTGCCGGAAAGTATCCTGGTACAGACGGTCACCGGCGACTATGTCGACGAACACAACGAACTGGTGGACCCGGCGGATACCGATATGCTGCTGGTGCCCGACCCGGATTCCGTACGCCTGAACCCCTGGGCCAACGAACCCACGGCGCAGATCATCCACGACTGCTACACCCGCGACGGTGTGCCCCACCCGATTAGCACGCGCAACATCCTCAAGTTCGTGCTGGACAGGTATTACGCCATGGGATGGAAACCGATAGTGGCGCCGGAGGTGGAGTTCTACCTGGTGAAGCGCAACCTGGACCCTGACGAAAAGCTCTCCGCCCCCGTGGGCCGCTCCGGGCGCACGGAAAAAACCCGCCAGTCCTACAGCATCGACGCGGCCAACGAGTACGAACCGATCATCGAGGACATGTACGATTTTTCCGAAGCCCAGGGCCTGGACGTGGACACCTTGATTCACGAGTCCGGTACCGCGCAGATGGAAATCAACTTCCTGCACGGCGATCCGCTCAATCTCGCCGACCAGGTGTTTACCTTCAAGCGCACAGTGCGCGAAACCGCCCTGCGCCACGGCATCTACGCCACCTTCATGGCCAAGCCGATGGAGGACGAGCCAGGAAGCGCGCTGCATCTCCACCAGAGCGTCGTCGACGCCGAGACCGGCAGGAATATTTTTGTCGACCACGAAGGCAGGGAGAACGACACCTTCCTGCACTTTATCGGCGGTATGCAGAAATACACTCCGGGGTTCATCAGCTTCTTTGCCCCAAACGTGAATTCCTATCGCCGCTTTACGCCGGAGATGGCCGCGCCCACCAGCCTGCACTGGGGCTACGACAACCGCACCACCGGGCTGCGCGTGCCGGACAGTCCGCCTCAGGGGAAGCGCCTGGAGAACCGCTTCCCCGGCGCGGACTGCAATCCCTACCTGGCCATCGCTGCGTCCCTGGCCTGTGGCTACCTGGGCATCATCAACAAGGTCAAGCCCAGCGCACCCTACCAGGGCGACTGCTCCGCGGAGCCGATCACCCTGCCCCGAACCCAGGAGCATGCGCTCAGCCTGTTGCTGGAATGTGAAGAGGCGGCGGAGATGTTTGGCGAGAAGTTCGTGCGCGCCTGGAGCGCCATCAAGCGCGATGAACACGAGGAGTTCAACCGGGTGATCAGCTCCTGGGAGAGGGAGTACCTGCTACTGAATGTTTAGCGTCTCCTTCGCACGCTGTCGAAAGCCCCGTTGCCGGGGCTTTTTTATATCGACAGCCCGGGAGCGAAGAAACTTCGCCGTACCAAGTAAAGAGGATTGACATCCCCATTTTGTGACAAACAACGCAAAGCCAATCGAAATTCTTTAATTATACAATCTGCCCATCACATCATTATTGCCTGCCGAAGTACAAGCTGTACCCTGGAGTGGTCCGGCAATCCCGGACATCCGGTTTGAGAAAGCGGCGCGCGCCTACCGTGCAAACGGCCCCACCCCGGCGCGTGCCGGCCATCTTCTGCAGTCTGACCATCCAACGACTACCGGCCCCTGTATCGACACAGGTTCCCGTGCTGTTGCGGCCCCTGTTTTGAGGCGATCCCTCGCCGATACACCGCCGGTTTCAACACTGAGTAATAAAGGACAAGCTAGCAATGAAGCATCTAGTAGGATTTACCTGCACACTGGCAATAGCGGTCGGCGCCCAGGCGGCAGATCGGATTCCGGCAACCCCGGATATGCTCTCTCCCCAGGCTCTCACCGCGATCGCGGGCTCGGATGTTGCACTGGACCAGGTGCGTTCGCGCACCCTGCCCAACGGCAAAACCGTCACCCGCTACCGGCAGACCCACAAGGGCATTCCGGTTTGGGGGCAAACGATCACCAGCAGCGGCCAGGGCCTGGCCGCACAAATGAAAGGCGATGTATTGACCGGCCTGAGCCTGGAAGTGCCCTCTGTCCGCGCTTCCATCCAGGCCGACAACGCGCTGGACCGCGCCATGAGCCATCGGGTCAACCAGCGCGCCCAACAGGGCCTGATCGGCGGCGCCCTCTCGCTTCCCGCCCTGAAACTGGCGGCCCGGAATCAGAGTCAACAGCTCTATATCCACGTGGACAAGCAGGACCAGGCGCGCCTGGCCTACCTGATAAGCTGGGTCGAGTACGGCGAAGAGCCCTCCCGCCCCTTCTATTTCATAGACGCCCTCACCGGCGAGGTGCTGGAACACTGGGACGGCTTGGCCCATGCCCAGGACGCCACCGGACCCGGTGGCAACCAGAAGACCGGCCTCTACGAGTACGGTACCGACTACCCCGCGATGATCGTCGACGACAACTGCCGCATGGATACCGCCAATGTCGAGACGGTAGACATGAACCACGCCACCAGTGGTGGCAGCATCTTCTCGTTTACTTGTCCGTACAACGATTACAAGACGATCAACGGCGCCTACTCACCGCTGAACGACGCCCACTTCTTCGGCAATGTCGTTTTCAATATGTACAGCGACTGGTACGACACCGCACCGCTGACGCAGAAGCTGCGCATGCGCGTGCATTACAGCAACAACTATGAAAACGCCTTCTGGGACGGCAGCCAGATGACCTTCGGCGACGGCGGCAGTACCTTCCACCCGCTGGTCAGCCTGGATGTCTCCGCCCACGAGGTCAGCCACGGCTTTACCGAGCAGAACTCCAACCTCCAGTATTCCGCCCAACCCGGCGGCATCAACGAAGCCTTCTCCGATATCGCCGGCGAGGCGGCGGAGTTCTACATGCGCGGCAACAACGACTGGATGGTGGGCGCGGATATCTATAAGGGCAGCGGCGCCCTGCGCTATATGGACGACCCGACCCGGGACGGCAACTCCATCGGCCACGCCTCGGACTACTACTCCGGCATGGACGTGCACTACAGCTCCGGGGTCTTCAACCGGGCCTTCTACCTGATCGCCACTAGCGGTGGCTGGGATACCCACCAGGCCTTCGATATCTTCGTGCTCGCCAACCAGATGTACTGGAACAGCACCTCGAACTATATAGACGCAGCCTGTGGCGTGGTTTCCGCTACTGAGGACCTGGGGTACGACCTGGCCACCGTAACCTCGGCCTTCGACACCGTGGGCGTATCCACCGCCAACTGCGGTGGTGGCGGTAATCCCGGCGGTGGCGAACTGGAAAACGGCGTGGCGGAGACAGGTCTCTCCGGCAACTCCGGCGATGAAATCCACTACTCCCTGGAAGTCCCCGCCGGTGCCAGCAATCTGAGCTTCCAGATCTCCGGCGGCAGCGGCGACGCGGATCTCTATGTACGCTTCGGCTCCGCCCCCACCACCTCCAGCTACGACTGCCGCCCCTACCTGAACGGCAACAGTGAGACCTGCAATATCTCCAACGTCCAGGCTGGCACCTACTATGTGATGGTGCGCGCCTACAACAGCTTCTCCGGCGTCAGCCTGGTGGGCAGCTTCGATGAAGGCGGCAGCGGCAATGGCGACGGCTGGGTGGAAACCGACCTGTCCGGCAGCCAGGGCTCCTGGCAGCACTTCACCCTGGACGTATCTTCGGGCATGGCTTCCCTGGAGGTACAGATGTCCGGCGGCAGTGGTGACGGCGACCTCTACGTGCGCTACGGCGCCCAACCCACCACCGGCAACTATGACTGCCGCCCCTACGTGGGGGGCAATAATGAGAACTGCAGTTTCGGCAACCCACAGTCCGGTACCTGGTATATCAGCATTCGCGGCTACTCTTCCTATTCGGGAGTAACCCTGGAGGCCCAGGCGAATCCGTGACTTTGAAGTGAGGTAACAAAAAAGGGGCGGCCGTTCGGCTGCCCCTTTTTGCTTTTGGGAGGAATAGGAACCTCGCCGTATTTCGCATCTACTTGTGGCTGGGGTCCTTCCAGTACTCTTTCACCGTCTCCTTCATTTCCCGGTGCAGCACCGTGATACCAAACAGGTTGGGCAGCGTCATGATCACAATGGCTACCGCCGACAGGTTCCAGATAATCGTAGTGTCCTCTACCGCGGCCCAGAAAAAAGCCACCACGTAAACCAGGCGGTAAGGCATCACCGCCCGGGGTCCGAACAGGTAGATCATCGACCGGTCACCGTAGTAGGACCAGGCGATCGCCGTGGAGAAGGCAAACAACAGGATGCCCAGGGTAACGATCAGACTGCCGTAATCACCGAAGAAACCGTGTTGGAAAGCCTTGTTGGTCAGGGCGACCGAATGCACCAGGGATTTGCCCCAGATATCCACATTGGGGTTGGCAAAATGGCCGTTCACCACTGTCAGCACACCGCTGAAGTTGTCGTCCCCAACGCGGAACTCGACTTCTTCCGCCACCGAACGCGCATGGATCAGGGTGAATTCCTTGTCGTTCAGCGCGCGGCCGTCGGCAACGACTACGGAACCGCTATAGGGCTGCACCTCGCCATCTCTGCCACGCAGGAACTCAAACAGCTTCTCGACGTCTTCCGGGTTCTTATCGGTATAGCTGCCGGCCACTGCGACCATGTCGGCACGCTCGAACTTGTTCATGTATTTCTCTGTCCAGGCGCCGGACGACAGGATCACCAGGCCGGTCAGGGTACAGATAACAATGGTATCGATAAAAGGTTCGAGAAGGGACACCATCCCCTCGGAAACCGGCTCGTCGGCACGGGCCGCGGCGTGCGCGATCGGCGCGGAACCCTGCCCCGCCTCGTTGGAAAAGAGCCCGCGGTTGACGCCGCGATTGAAGGCGTAGGCGAAGCTGGCACCGAGGAAGCCGCCCGCGGCCGCACTGCCGGTAAAGGCGTTGCTGAACACGGCAACGAAGGACGGGATGATGTTCTGGTAGTTGTAGATGATCACCGCCAGTGCGCCGGCGATATACAGCACCGCCATAACCGGCACTATGGTGGAGGTCACCTTGGCGATGCGGGTAATGCCGCCGATAATCACCATCCCCAACAGAATGGCCAGCACGCCGCCGGTCAGCGCCTTGTGCAGGCCGAAGGTGTCGTGCATGGCCTGGGCGATATTGTTCACCTGCGGCAGGCTGCCGGTACCGAAAGAGCAGATCACAGTGGCGATGGCGAAGAGCACCGCCAGCCATTTCATGTTCAGGCGGCGCTCCATATAAAACATGGGTCCGCCGGCGTAGTAACCGTCGGCAGCTTTGATGCGGTATTTGTGCGAGAGGGTCACCTCGACGAATTTGGTGGTCATGCCGAGGAAGGCGGTAACCCACATCCAGAAGAGCGCAGCCGGGCCACCTAAAAAGATCGCCAGGCCCACACCACCGATATTACCGGTACCCACGGTGCCGGACAGCGCCGTGGAGAGGGCCTGGAAGTGGGAGGCATCGCCGGGATCACCGGGCTTGTCGTACTTGCCCTGCACTATCTTGATCGCGTGCCCGAAATAGCGGATTTGGGGGAAACCCAGGTAAATGGTGAAAAATAAACCGACGCCGAGCAATACCCAGGGAAACCAGGGTGCCGAGCCGAGCACGCCGTCCAGCGACAGCAGCAGTTGATTAAAGGATTCCAAACTGACCCCCACTACTCTGAATTCAATTCTGTTTGTTTTCTGTACAGTTGCAGCTGTAATTTGTTGCGCAGGTTAGCAGTTTCCGGCACGGTAGAACAGTAACCGGTCTTTTTATAGGAGGAACGGAAACTTTTCCCGGTGCGGGAAGAGCCCGAACTGCCCCCCGGTGTGCACGAACACCAGGTTCTCACAGCCGCGGTAACTGCCCTTGTGCAATTCCTGCAGTAAACCGTAAAAGGCCTTGCCGGTGTAGACGGGGTCCAGCAACAGGCCCTCGAGGATGGCGGCTTCCGCTATGGCCCGGTACACCGGCTCCCCGGCCTCGGCGTAGCCCGGCCCTATGTAATCCGCGTTGACCTGCACATTGAGCAAGTTTTCGTCAACGGAGTTCCCACTCCGCCGCGCCCAATCGCGGATGTCCTCACGGACCTTGCGCTGGAAATAGTCCGCATTGTCGCAAACGGCATAACCGGTGACGCGGGCATCCGAGCCGGACAGCCGGCAGCCGAGGGTCAGGCCGGCCTGGGTTCCGCCGCTGCCGGTCGCACAGACAATGTGCTCCGGCTGGAAGCCGCGATCGCGGCAGTCCGCCAGCAGCTCCTCGGAAGCGGCGATATAGCCCCAGATGCCCAGGCCATCGCTGGCCCCGGTGGGAATGGAAAACGCCCTGTGGCCGCGCTGTGCATAGAACGCCCGCCAGTGGGAAAAGAGTTCGGGGAGCTCTTCGAAATACTGGCGCGCCGGGTAGAAAGCCGTCGAGGCCCCGGCAATCCGGCCCACCAGCAGGTTGCCGTCGGGAACAGCCTCCGGCTCGCCCCGCAGGATCAGTTGCACCCGCATATCCAGGCGGGCGCCCACCAGTGCCGTGGTGCGGCAGTGATTGGACTGGACGCCGCCACAGGTGATCAGGGTGTCGCATCCCTGGGCCCGGGCCTCCCCGACGACGAATTCCAGCTTGCGCAGCTTGTTTCCGGACATGGCCGTCTCGGTCAGATCGTCTCTCTTGACCCAGATGCGCGGTCCGCCATGGGGGGTGGAGAATTTTTCTGTAATGCGGTCCAGCGGCTGCAGCGGTGTCGGTAAATGGGCCAGCCTGACCCGCGGCGGATAAGAAAGGTCCATACTTGATCCCTTTACCGGTACAAAAAAACCCGGCGATTGCCGGGTTCTCTTCTTTACAAGCGCAACAGACCCATCAGATCTTCTTGATGGTACCTTTGGGCAGAATTGCGTGAACGGCCACCTTCTGGAACCTGAGCGACATGTTGTCGGCAACCTCCAGCACGATGTAATCGTCGTCCACCTTGTCGATACGCCCCAGCATGCCACTGGTCATCACGACTTCATCGCCCTTCTTCAGGGCGCCGACCAACTCCTGATGTTCCTTTTGGCGTTTGCGCTGTGGACGGATAATAAAAAACCACATAAACGCAAACAGGCCGGCGAACATCAGCAGGGTTATCATGGGATTGCCCTGCGGCGCCGGAGCTGTCTGTTGGGCCACAGCGGTGGGAATAAAAAAGCTCATGCGAAACCTCAAAGAGTCAGCCTATAAAATTGCGCCCAACTCTAACGGGTTTACCCTGCTGAGGCAATCCAGTCCCATTAGAAGCGCTGGCGCACCTGACGGCGATAGCCGGTCGGCGACATACCCGTCCAGCGCTTGAAGGCGCTGGTAAAGCTGGTTCTGTCTGAAAAGTCCAGTATCCGCGAAATACCATCCACACTGAGTGCGGTGTCTTTCAGGAAATGCACCGCATGGCGGAAACGCACATGGTCGCGCAGCGAGGCGAAACTGAGACTGTGCTCCTGCAGGCGCCGCTGCAGGGTGCGGGTGGACATACTGAGGTCGGAGGCCACCGGGCGGATGGCCAGGGATGCCTTGCCGATGCGCTGCTCTAACACGTCGATAACCCGCGCGGCGATACCGAAGCTGGTTGCCTCCGGCGGCGCCAGCAACTGGTCCAGGATATTGGGATCTCCGGATATCCTGGCCTGCTGCAGCGGTTTGTCCTCTGAGAGCGAGGCTTGGTCGGGCTGAAATTGGTTCATCGAGCTGCTCCTTTTAAGTTCCGTGAGCCGCAGTTATTTTTCTATGTCCGCCTCCTGCGAACCCCTGTTACCTCAACCTGCCCAAAAAATCTAAAGGAGCGGGCTACTACCCGGGTGCGGGGATGCACCTGAAACAGACATCGAATCCTTCACAGAGCTGTACATTTTTTACACTAATCACACCGGCAACATCCCGCGGGGGTACCACTCTGGTGCCGGCGCACCTTTCCTTCACACCAGCCAGTATAGACCAAGAAATCAGAATGCAAGGGACGACAGTAAGTTTTTTTAGACCCTGTCACAAAAGGCAGTTCAGCGCCAAACAGGCCCTGACATACGCATCGGATTACCTTCGGAGGGGGAAAGGTGGTGGGCCGCCCTGCCGCGCCCCTCGCCCGGCAGCCCAGGCGACCGTCAGGCCAGGTTCTCGGCAACCCAGGCCAGCACCTCTCCGTGGTGGGTCTTGGTCTTCACCTTGTCGATGATATGACGCAGGCGGCCGCCTTTGTCGATGATGAAGGTGGTGCGCAGCAGGCCCATATACTCCTTGCCCATGAACTTTTTCAGGCCCCAGCACCCGTATTTGTCGGCGACCTTGTGGTCTTCGTCGGCGAGGAGGTCGAAGTTGAGGTGGTGCTTGTCGATGAATTTCTGCAGCCTCGCCTCTGGGTCCGGGCTCACGCCCAGAACCACAGTGTCCAGCCCGGCGAAGTCGCCGGCGCTGTCGCGAATGCCACAGGCCTGGGTGGTACAGCCGGGGGTCAACGCTTTGGGATAGAAATAGAGCACCACATGCTTCCTGTCCCGAAAATCTTTCAGCGACACCTTGTCGCCACTCTGGTTGGTCAGTGTAAAAGCCGGTGCCAGGTTGCCAATTTTCGGAAACGCCATCGGTACTCCCCCTTGTAGAGCTGGTCGGAAAACTGGCGGGGATTATAGCGAAAACCGAAGGGTTTCTGGAGGTTGATAGCCGGAATCAAAACTCCTGCAAGCGATAGCCCTTCTCCCGCCTGGCACAGATGCCACACTCGCCCAGCTTGCGCACCAGGTCTGCCCGTTCCGCATCGGTCAGGAAGTCTCCCACTTCCAGGCAACCCTCGGGGCCGCTGAAGCTGACCGATGCCGGCTGCGCGGCGCTGCCGTCCATGCGCACCAATACCGCGAGGCTGTCCCGGGCGAATTCCCGATGGTATACGCTCTCCTGCCGGTACCCGCGGCAACAGTCCAGCACCACCCGCTCGCGGTTGATGCGGATCACCTCGCGGCGTGTTCCCTCCAGGTATACGTAGCCGAACAATACCGCCAGCAACAGCAGCTCCAGGCCCGCGAAAGGCAGTATCATCCAGGCCCCGGCCAGGGCAAACGCGAGGCTGATGCCAAGGGAAACCGCCACCAGAGAGACGAATACCCAGAGGTTGCCGGACAGGGACAGGGACTGGTTGGGCTGCAGCAGGATACAGGCGCTGCGGGGCGAGGTGCGGCCGACTTCGGTAACCATAGGCGGGGGTTCCGGATAGCACTTGCCTTCAGTGTAGCCCGACCGATTGCGCGGACACACCCGATGAGAGTGACCGGGCGGGCATAAAAAAACCCGCATCGGGATGCGGGTTTTCATCGACGCGGCCTCGGCCGGTCAACAGCGAGCGATCATCAGGGCAGCAGGTGCGCTACCGCATCGCGCTCTTCCGCCAGCTCCCGCTCGGTGGCGGTCATCTTCTCGCGGGAGAACACATTGATGTCGACGCCCTGGACAATTTCCCAGTCGCCGTTTTTGCAGGTACAGGGGAAGGAATAGATCAGCCCCTCCTGGATACCGTAGGAACCGTCGCTGTACACGGCCATGCTGGTCCAGTCGCCCTCTTTAGTGCCCAGGGCCCAGTCGCGCATATGGTCGATAGCGGCGTTGGCCGCGGAGGCGGCAGAGGAGGCGCCACGGGCCTTGATGATAGCGGCACCGCGCTGCTGTACGGTGGGGATGAAGTCGTTCTCGTACCAGTCCTGTGCCACCTTGTCCATCGCGGACTCTCCGGCCACCTTGGCCTGGTGCAGGTCCGGGTACTGGGTGGAGGAATGGTTGCCCCAGATGGTCATATGCGCGATGTCGTTAACCGTAGCGTCTGTTTTTGACGCCAGTTGCGACAGGGCGCGGTTGTGGTCCAGGCGGGTCATGGCGGTGAAGTTGCGCGGGTTCAGGTCCGGCGCATTGCGTTGGGCGATCAGCGCGTTGGTGTTGGCCGGGTTCCCCACCACCAGCACCTTCACATCCCGCGAGGCGACGTCGTTCAACGCCTTGCCCTGGGCGGAGAAGATGGCGGCGTTGGCTTCCAACAGGTCCTTGCGCTCCATGCCCGGGCCGCGCGGGCGCGCGCCTACCAGCAGGGCGTAGTCGGCGTCCTTGAAGGCCACCGTCGCATCGTCGCTCTGCACAATCCCCGCCAGCAGCGGGAAGGCACAGTCCTCCAACTCCATGGCCACGCCCTTCAGCGCTTCCAGAGCCGGGGTGATTTCCAGCAGTTGCAGGATAACCGGTTGATCTTTGCCCAGCATTTCGCCGGAGGCGATGCGGAACAGCAGCGAATAGCTGATCTGACCGGCGGCGCCGGTGACAGCAACACGAACAGGTGCTTTCACGGTAGTTCTCCCTCGTTGGTAAGCGGCCCGCATTATAGAGACTTGCGGGCAAATTTCATCTCGCGCGAAGATATTCCAGGCCCGGCTTGTAGGATGGCATGTGCGCAATTATTGATCGATGAACAAAAGCGGCTCAGATTACGGCGACTTCCCGATAGCGCTCTTGCAGCGCCCGGTAGACCTGGTCGCTATAATCTGGCGAAGAAGTGTCCAGTTGCCCGGCGATCTCCGCCAGGTGTTCGTTGTCCTCGCGTCCGGCCCAGTTCTTGACGTAGCTGCCGTCCTTGTAGCCGTTGTCCTGGCGGAAGCGGTTGAGCACATTCTTGCCCACATAGCGCTGGTAGAGTTCGTCGAAGGACATTTCCGCATCCGCCAGCAACTGGGCAAAACCGACCAGGTCGAACTGCCTGCTGGCGAGGGTGTTCAGGGTGAAGGCCTCCAGGTCTGCGCGGAAGTCACCCGCACTGAGCTGCGCTGCCCGCAGTTCCTCCAGCATATGCGCCGCCACCGTTTCGGGACTGCCCTGTTGCAGTTCCAGGCTGAGGCCGAAATGCCAGATATCCACCAGCTCCAGTTTCACCTGGTCCATGTCCGGCTCCTGCTTTTTCCACCACTTCCAGCCGTAGTGGTCCAGCAGCTCCGCGCTCTCGACCCAGATGGCGCGGTACCAGGCGAAGTCCTGCGCGCGCCAGTTGTCGTTGACCAGCGTATTGATCTCGTCCTGCAGTGCCAGCATGCTCTGCAATTGCTGTTTCATCATCGAGGTTTGAATCCAGTTGGCGGGCTCAGGCGGCCCGGGGGAATAATCGGTAGAAGTTCCCGGTGGTGATCTCGGCCAGCTGCTCGAAGGACATGCCGCGCAGCTCGGCGACAAACTCCGCGACTTCGCGCACGTAGCCCGGGATGTTCGGCTTGCCGCGGTAGGGAACCGGGGCCAGATAGGGGGAATCCGTCTCTACCAGCAAGCGGTCCAGCGGCAACTTGCGCGCGACATCGCGCAACTCCCCGGCATTCTTGAAGGTCACAATGCCGGACAGGGAAATATAGTAATTGAGATCCAGTGCGGCCCGGGCCATGTCCCAGCTCTCGGTAAAGCAATGCAGTACACCGGCGTGCTCGCGGCTGCCGTGCTCGCGAATCAACTCAATGGTGTCCTCGCGGGCGTCGCGGGTATGCACGATCACCGGCAGCCCGGCGCGGCCGGCCGCCTGCAGGTGGGCGACAAAGCTCTGCTGCTGAACTTCCTTCGTCTCGGTGCTGTAGTAGTAGTCGAGACCGGTCTCGCCGAGGGCGACCACTTTCGGTCTCTGCGCCAGTTGGATCAGCCCGTCGACATCGGCGAGACCGGAATCCACATCCAGCGGGTGTACGCCCACGGAGCAGACCACGTCCCCGTACCGCCCCGCCAATTCCACCACCCGGTCGACATTTTCCAGGCTGATCCCCACGCACAGGAACTTGCCCACGCCGCGGCCGCGGGCCAGGTCCAGCACCGCATCCAGGTCGCCGCCGAATTGATCCAGTTTGAGTCTGTCGAGGTGACAGTGGCTATCTACAAGCATGAAAAGTTTACAGCGTGTGGGTGGGACGATTGGATTCGAGAGAGCCGGCCAGGTAGGTTTCGATCTTGTTTTGGGCGATATTGTCCTTGTCGCTGAACTGCACACCGATACCCGGCGTGCGGTTGCCCTGGGCCCCGCCCGGGGTGATCCACACCACCTTGCCGGCCACAGGCACCTTCTCCGGCTCGTCCATCAGGCTCAGCAGCAGGAACACCTCGTCTCCGAGGCTGTAGGACTTGTCCGTGCTGATAAACAGGCCTCCATTCTTCACGAATGGCATGTAAGCCGCGTAGAGCACGGACTTGTCCTGGATCTTCAGCGAAAGGATGCCGTTGCGGGCACCGCCCCCCATGGCTTTCATGCCGGACCTCGTTGTTCTTCAGTTTGCCGGTAACTTATCCGAGCGGGGCGGTTGTGTCCAGAACTCCGGACTGGGGACTCGGGACTCGGAAAAAAAATGCCAGAGCCAGATGCGAAGGCCCTGCTGCCGGGGACAGGGCCATCATCACACTCGATCCGGGCACCAGTCAGTTGGGCTTCGCTGAGCTCAGCCCAACCTACCTGTACAGTTTTGCCCAGCGGATCATCAGTTCCTCGACCAGCAGGCGCTTGTTGGGGTTGGCGCCGCCAACCAGTGCCTGGCGCGCCTGCAACAGTTGGTCGTAAAAACTGAACAGCGGGCGCAGGCTCTCCGGGCCCGCGCCCGGCAGCCGCTGCAGCAACCCCATGACCTGCTCGTCGGCGGTGAGGTCGCAACTGCGCGCGCGCAGCATCTGCGCCAGCCACTGCTGCCAGAACTGCAGCAGTTGGCTCAACTCCACACCTTCCGGTGGATTCTCCCAACGCCCCGCCACGGGCACCGCGCCGGCGCCGCCCAGGGACAGCGCGCCGAGGTCGGCGAGGAACTGCTCGCGCGCCTCGCGGGATTCGGGCTCCGCCAGCTCCAGCGCCAACAGCGGCGCGCCGCCAGCCAGGGCGAGGGCGCGCCGGGCCGCGCGGCCGTCCAGCCCGCCCTCCTGCAGCCAGCGCAGCGCCGACTCCTCGCCGGGCGCGGGAAAGGCCACCGACTGGCAGCGACTGCGAATGGTCGGCAGCAGGCCCGAGGGGGAATCGGTAATCAGCAGGAAGATCACCGAGGGCGCCGGCTCCTCCAGATTCTTCAGCAGTGCGTTGGCGGCGTTGACGTTCATCGCCTCCGCCGGCGCCAGCCAGACCACCCGCGCGCCCCCGCGGCCACTGGTGCGTCCGACGAAGCCCCCCAACTGGCGGATTTCATCCACCTTCAACGGGCCGCCGGGCTTGTCCGGCTCCACGCGCAGGAAATCCGGGTGCGAGCCCGCCTGCCACAGGCGGCAGCCCCGGCACTGGCCACAGGCGAGACCGTCCCGCGGCTGCTCGCACAGCACCAGTGCGGAGAAGGCCTCGGCGAAACGCCGTTTGCCGAGTCCCGCCTGGCCGCTCAGCAGCAGTGCGTGGGGGCAGCGGCTGGCGCGCCACTGGGCGCCCAGGCGCTGCCATTGCTGCGCCTGCCAGGGCAGCGGTGAAGGAATGGTTGGCGTTTCGGTGGCTTCGGGCACTTGGTATCGGCCTTGCTGTTTCTGTAGGAGCGGCGGGGCGGCCATCCGCCCATGGCCGCGATCGATCTCGGGGCAGCCCCGGAATCCGATCGCGGCCACCGGCCGCTCCTACGGGAGAAGTTGTTCCAATTCGGATTGCAGCCGCTGCTGCACCTGCGACAGAGGCCGACCCGCATCGATCAGCGCGTAGCGCTCCGGGGCGGCCTCGGCGCGCTCCCGGTAGGCGGCGCGCACGCGCTGGAAGAACGCCAGTTGCTCGCTCTCGAAGCGGTCGGCGGCACCGGTGCTGGCTGCGCGTCGCAGGCCCGTTTCCGGGTCCAGGTCCAGCAGCAGCACCCGGTCGGGGCGCAGATCCCCCTGCACGGTCTGCTCCAACTGCGCAATCAGCGCCCGGTCCAGCCCGCGGCCGCCGCCCTGGTAGGCGTAGGTGGCGTCGGTAAAACGGTCACAGACCACCCAATCGCCGCGCTCGAGCGCGGGCCTGATCACCCTGGCCAGGTGCTGGGCGCGGGCGGCGAATACCATCAGCAATTCCGCCGCGGGGTCCACCGCCTCCTCGCGCTTGCGCAGAAGCATTTCGCGCAGCTCCTCGGCCAGCGGTGTGCCGCCGGGTTCGCGGGTCTGCACAAAGGCAATATTCCGCGCGCGCAGCCAGTCGGTCACGAACTGCAGGTTGGTGGACTTCCCTACTCCCTCGCCGCCCTCGAGGACAACAAATCTTCCGCGCTGCACCCTCAGTCTCCTTCCGCCGGACTGGAGCGCCCCGGGCTTGATCGATAATCGGCGCGCCGCTTCAACTGGTACTCGCGCACCGCCCGGTTGTGCTCCGCCAGGGTGGCAGAGAAGTGGTGGGAACCGTCACCCTTACCGACAAAGTAGAGACTGTTGCCCGCCTTTGGGTTCAGGGCCGCGCGGATGGCCTCCCGCCCCGGCAACGCAATAGGCGTGGGCGGCAGGCCGTCGATCACATAGGTGTTGTAGGGGGTGGGCTGGCGCAGGTGGGCGCGGGTCAGGTTGCCGTCGAACGTCTCGCCCAGGCCGTAGATGACCGCCGGATCCGTCTGCAGGCGCATGCCCCTGCCCAGGCGCCGCACGAAGACACCGGCGATCTCGCTGCGCTCCGAGGGCTGGCCGGTTTCCTTTTCCACCAGCGAAGCCATGATCAGGGCTTCGTAGGGAGAATGATAGGGCAGGTTTTCGGCGCGCCCCCGCCACTCCTCATCCAGCACCCGCTGCATGCGCTGGTGGGCCTGGCGCAGCAGCTCGATATCCGTGGTGCCGGAGCGGTAGATATAGGTGTCGGGGAATATCCAACCCTCGGCACTCCCGTCTTCGAAGCCCAGGGCCCGGGCCGCGCTCTCCACACTGCTGCCCGCGGAGGACGTGGCGATATTGCGCCCGGCGCGCACCTGCTCCAGTGCCTGGCGGAAGGTCCAGCCCTCCACCAGGGTCAGGCGGTAGCGGGTCACGTCGCCGCGGTTCAGGCGCGCCACCAGGTCCATGGCGTTGCTGCCCCGGGGGAGCAGGTACTCGCCGGCGTGAATGGCCGTCTCGCCCTGCCAGTAGGCGTAGGCCAGCACCAGGCGGGGCCATTTGAGCACCCCGCGCTCTTGCAGTTGTCGCAGCGCCCGCGACAGGTTGCTGCCGCTCGCCACCTCGAAGCGCAGGCCCTCTTCGCCCACGGCCAGCGGCTGCACCAGGGCGGTCTTGACGGCCCAGAGGCCGGCTGCCGCCATCAGCAGCGCCAGGAAGAGAGCCCCGAGGAGATAGCGCCAAGTACGCTTGCCGGTCTTTGCCTGTTTCTTCTTCACCACGATTGTTTCTTCACCACAAGCCTTTTCTTTACCACAACAGGGCTGTCAGCTGCTGCAGCCGGCGCGTCTCTGGTCCTATGGGCCAGGTGCGGCGACCAATCAGTTCCCGCACCGGCATAACGCCGCGCAAGCTGTTACACAGGGCCACCTCCTCCGCCGCGCAGAGCGCATCGAGATCCATGTCCATCTCCCGCAGCGGGATACGGCTGCCGAGCCAGTCGCGCATCACCCCGCGCACACCGCAACGGCGCAGATCCGGCGTGACCCAGGCGCCGCCGATCCGGGCCAGCAGATTGCAGCGCAGGCTCTCGATCACCCGGCCTTCGCTGTCCAGCAGCAGGCCTTCGCAGGGCTCGCCGGCCGGCAGCTCGGCACTGGCGCGATTATATCCCGTGCGCCGCAGCAATTTGCAGCCCGGGTTGGCAGTTTCGAGGGCCGGCAGTCGCGTACGGCACAGGAACAGGCGCACGCCCCGCTGCAGTTCCGGTGCCGGCTCCAGGGGCAGCAGGCTCAGGTCCCACTGCGGCCGGCCGCCGATGAAGCCCCAGCGCAGGCGCACCTTGGCGGAATCCTCCGGGCAGGCTGCGGCGATCCCGGGTAAAAACGCCTCGATCCCGGCGATCTCCGCCTCGGCCACCCGCCCGCTGCGCAGCAGGCGCGCGCGGTGCAGCGGCCACAGAGGCACGCGGCCGGACTGGCAGCGCATGGTCTCGAGAAACCCGTCACTATAGGCGTCGTCGGCAGGCAGGGAGGTCGCTGTGGTGCCGCCCAGGAAGAATTGCGGGAGTTGGTTCATGCTTCCCCCGAAAAGAGAAGCGCCCGCCCCGTGAAGGATCCGGTGGCGGGCGCAGGAGATCAGGCGCGCGTGAACACCAGCGAACCGTTGGTGCCGCCGAAACCGAAAGAGTTGGACAGGGCCGCGTCCATGGCTACCTGCTGCGTTTCCTGGGGAACCAGATTGATGCCATCGCAAGCCTCGTCGGGGTTATCCAGGTTGACGGTGGGCGGTGCTACCTGGTCGCGCAACGCCAGCACCGAGAAGATCGCCTCGATGGCCCCGGCGGCGCCCAGTAGGTGGCCGGTCATGGACTTGGTGGAACTGACCGCGAGCTTGTCGCAGGCGGCGCCGAACACTGAGCGCACCGCCTGGATTTCCGCCTTGTCCCCCAGCGGCGTAGAGGTGCCGTGGGCGTTGATGTACTGGATACCCTCCGGGGCCAGGCCCGCGTCCCGCAGGGCGTTCCGCATGGCAAGGGCCGCGCCGGCGCCATCCTCCGGCGGCGAGGTCATATGGTAGGCGTCGCCACTCATACCGAAACCGGAGAGTTCCGCGTAAATTTTCGCACCGCGGGCCTTTGCTCGCTCGTACTCTTCCAGCACCAGCACGCCGGCGCCCTCCCCCAACACAAAGCCGTCGCGATCCACGTCCCAGGGGCGGCTGGCCGCCTGCGGATCGTCGTTGCGGGTGGACAGGGCGCGCGCCGCACAGAAGCCGCCCAGGCCCACGGGAGTGGTGACCATCTCCGCACCGCCGCACACCATCACGTCGGCGTCGCCGTACTGGATGGTGCGCATGCCAAGGCCTATGGCGTGGGTGCCGGTGGTGCAGGCGGTGGTGGTGGACAGGTTCGGGCCCCGCATGCCGTATTTGATCGACAGGTTACCGGCGACCATATTGATGATGGCGCCCGGCACAAAGAAGGGGGATACGCGGCGCGGGCCCCTTTCCGCGATCAGCATCGCGTTGCGTTCGATTTCGGCGATACCGCCCATACCGGAACCGATGCAGGCACCGATCAGCGGCGCATCGCTTTCGCTCACTTCCAGGCCGCTATCCTGGATGGCCTGAATGCCCGCCACCATACCGAACTGCAGAAACACGTCCATCTTGCGCGCTTCTTTTTCCGGCATATAGGGCGTCGGATCGAAATTTTTTACTGTGGCCGCGAAGCGGGTGGAAAATGCCGAAACATCAAAGGCTTCGATCGGCGCGACACCACTGGTGCCGGCGAGGATGCCGGACCAGGTCTCGTCCACCGTATTGCCCAGCGGACTGACCATCCCCATTCCGGTAACGACAACTCTTCTACGCGACACTCGTGCTCCCCCCGAAATACTTATTACCTGGACGGAAGAAAAGGATACCCCCTCCGCCTCACCAGTAACTGCACAACCGGATGTCCTTGTGAGGCAACCGAACGGGCCCGATCCGGCAGTCACAGTTCCTCAGCGCTCATAAAAGGAGAGCCGTACTATGCAACATAGAACGGCTCTCGCAATACGCTCGGATCCGGATAACAAGCGGCTACCCGAACCTAAACTACCCAGCGGGAATTAACCAAGGTTTTCCTTGATGTAATCGATGGCCAGCTGAACAGTAGTAATTTTCTCGGCTTCCTCGTCGGGAATTTCGGTTTCGAATTCCTCTTCCAGAGCCATTACCAACTCAACTGTGTCGAGGGAGTCAGCGCCCAGATCTTCAACAAAAGAGGCTTCAGGCTTAACGTCTTCTTCCTTCACGCCCAGTTGTTCAGCAACGATCTTTTTAACGCGCTCTTCAATGCTGCTCATGATTCAATTTAACTCCTAGTGGATAAAAATCTGTTGTAGTCGTTATTGTTCCCTGATTTTGGGATGGGGCCGCATCGAGTTGCGGAGATAACGACCGGCTCACACAGCTTCTGGTTAATGCGAGGCGGCATTGTACCCCAACTTTTTCGGGATGTAATGCGCCGCCTTTCACCGCCGTCAGCCAGAATAGAAAATTATTGTTAATCAATTAGTTACGGAGACTTTTTAAGAAAAAATCTCACGCCATGTACATGCCGCCGTTGACGTGGATCGTCTCACCGGTGACATAGCCACCGGCGTCACTGGCCAAAAATGCGACAACCGAGGCGATCTCTTCCGGCGCTCCCAGGCGCCCCAGGGGGATCCTGCCGAGCAGGGCCTCGCGCTGGGCTTCCGGCAGCACCCGGGTCATATCGGTGTCGATAAAGCCGGGGGCGACGGTATTGACAGTGATACCGCGGGAACCCACTTCCGCCGCCAGGGAGCGCGCGAAACCGGCCACCCCGGCCTTGGTGGCCGCGTAATTGCTCTGGCCGGCGTTGCCCATGCTGCCCACCACCGAGCTGATGTTGATGATGCGACCCCAGCGCGCCTTGGTCATATCCCGCAGGCAGGCCTTGGTCACCCGGTAGACAGCGGAGAGATTGGTGTCGATGACCGAATCCCACTCCTCATCCTTCATGCGCATTAGCAAGTTGTCCTTGGTAATGCCGGCGTTGTTGACCAGGATGGTCGGCGCGCCGAACTCGCCCTTGGCGGACTCCAGCAGTTCTGCCAGGCTCTCCGCACTGGTCACATCCAGCACCTTGCCGGCACCGGCGATGCCCTTTTCCGCGAAGCGCGCGCCGATCTTTTCCGCACCGGCGGCGCTGGTAGCTGTACCGATAACAGTGGCGCCCAGCTCACCAAGGGTATCGGCGATGGCGGCACCGATACCGCGACTGGCGCCGGTGACCAGGGCCACTTTGTCGTTCAGGGAAATTGTCAGTGTCATTGTTGCTCCAGGGTTATTCGGCGGTGGCGATCAACGCCTCGTGAAACTGTGCCGGCGCGTCGATATTGTGGCTGCCAAGGCCGCGATCGATACGCTTGGCCAGGCCCGCCAACACCTTGCCCGGACCGCACTCCAGCAACTGCCCGATACCGGAGGCCGCCATGGCCTGCACGCAGGCGGTCCAGCGCACCGGACTGTAAATCTGTTCCACCATCAGCGCCTTGATCGCCTGCGGATCCGTTTCCGGCCTGGCGTGCACATTGTGGATGACCGGGATTTCCGGTGCGTGAAAAACGGTGGCCTCTATCTGCGGCGCCAGCTTCTCGGCCGCCGGGCGCATCAGCTCGGTGTGGAAAGGCGCACTGACCGGCAACGGCATGGCGCGCTTGGCACCGGCGGCCTTGCAGGCCTCGATGGCGCGACCCACAGCGGCGCTGCTGCCGGCGATGACCACCTGGCCGGGGGAGTTGTAATTCACCGCGGCGACCACCTCGCCCTGGGCGGATGCGGCACAGGCCTCTTCCACCGCGGCGTCATCCAGGCCGATCACCGCGGCCATGGCGCCCTCGCCCGCCGGCACCGCCTCCTGCATCAGGCGGCCGCGCTCGCGCACCAGGCGCACCCCGTCGGTAAAGGCCAGGGTGCCGGCGCAGACCAGTGCCGACCACTCGCCCAGGCTGTGACCGGCCATGCGCGCCGGGCGCGCACCACCCCTGGCGCACCAGGCCCGATAGAGGGCGACACTGGCGGTCAGCAGCAGCGGCTGGGTGCGCTCGGTCAAATTGATATCGGCCTGTTCGCCGGTCTGGCACAGGTCCCAGAGGTCATAGCCGAGCACGTCGGAGGCCTGGGAGAAGGTGGAGCGTATCTCGGGGAATTCAGCCGCGGCGTCCGCCAGCATACCTATCTGCTGGGAGCCCTGGCCGGGAAAGACGAATGCGAGCCTTGCATTGGTCATGGAACATCCTTAAACCTGGTTGGCAGTATTCTGAGGGGTGAGTCCCGGGCAGAAGATAGGCTTTGCCTACCTTCAGGCCTCGGAGGTGGCCTGCGCCATGGCGCGGCCAACTCTGGCAGCCAGATCCGCCTCGGCACATTCTTTGGCGGTAATCAGTGCCCGGTAGAAGGCCTCGGCGCTGGCGCCGCCGTGGCTTTTCACCACGTTTCCCTTCACCCCTAAAAAGCTGGCGCCATTATAGCGGGCGGGTTCCACCTGTGTACGCCATTTTCGCAACAGTTTTATGGCTAACTGGCCAAAGAAACGCTTGAAGGCCCCCTTTTTCTCGATGGTGAACGCCTTCTGACCCATCAGTCGAATGACTCCCTCGGCGGATTTCATCGCCACGTTACCCATCAGGCCATCGCAGACCACCACATCCACCACCCCGGTAAAGATATCGTGCCCCTCGACAAAGCCTGCGTAGTCGATCCTGGGATCCGCCTCGAACAGCTCCGCCGCACGGCGGATCTCCTCCGTGCCCTTATGCGCCTCGGCGCCGATGTTCAGAAGCGCCACTCGCAGGTCCTTCCTGCCCGTGTGCACCCGCTGCGCCTCGATACCCATGCGCGCGAACTGCAACAGGTCCTCGGCGCTGCAGTCGATGTTGGCGCCCAGGTCCAGCAGGAAACAGGAGCCCTTTTCCGTCGGCAGGGATTTCCCCAGCGCCGGCTTGCGCACCCCCTCGATATTGCCGAGGAGATTGCGACCCAGCGCCAGCAGCGCGCCGGTATTGCCGGAGGTGACCATCGCCTGGACGTCGCCGCGAGCCACGGCCCGCAGGGCCTGGGCCATGGAGGACTCGCGCTTGTGGCGCACAGCCTGGAGGGGGTTGCAGCTCTGGGTGATGACCTGTTCGCAGGGCACGATTTCCAGCCTCGCATTCAACTGCGGCTGGCGCTCTTCTTCGATCAGGCTTTGGAGCGGGGTGCGGGGGCCGAATATCTTCAGCTCCGCCTCGGGGAATCGCTTGAGGAATCTGACGCAGGCCGGAACGACAGAGCGGGGACCTAAGTCCCCGCCCATCGCATCCACGGCCAATCGCAATTGGCTGGACAAAGCTTACTCTTCTTCAGAGCCGCCGACTTCGATCACCTTGCGACCGCGGTAGAAACCGTCTTTGGTCACGTGATGACGGAGGTGCTTTTCACCGGTAGTCGGGTCGACGGACAGGGCCGCACCGGCGCCCAGGGCGTCGTGTGAGCGACGCATACCGCGACGGGAACGGGTCTTTTTGTTTTGCTGAACAGCCATGGCTTGCTCCTAAAATCAACAAATTACACTGGAACCGGGGCGCCTACCGGCGAGCCCAAACTCATCGAGAACTCCCCAGCCGGATAAAAGCTCAGGACTTGTTCGACGAACCCTTCAACTGTTCCAGCACTTTAAAGGGGTTCTCCCTCTGCTCATCCGCCCCGCCGGCTTCCCCCCCGCTGTGGAAGCGGTCGCGGGCGACACACTCCTTATCGTGGTAGGCCACCATGGGCAGGTTGAGCAAAATCTCGTCTTCCAACACCTGGTACAGGTTCAGCTCATCGCCCTCCTGTATCACAGGGTCCAGGTCCTTGGGCAGCGCCTTGCCCTGCTCTTCGGACCACACGATCCCCCAATGGAACTCCGCTTCGACCTGCTCGGGCACCGGCTGCAGGCAGCGCTGGCACTGCAGATACACGCTACAGTCCAGCTTGCCACCCACCGTCAAGTGACCCTGAAGGTCCCGCCCGAACGCGAGCTCGGCGCGGATATCCCCATCGATCGACTCCACCGCGCCCTCCAGGCGTTCAAGCCCTGCGTGCGGCAGTATGCCGGCCAACTGCTGCTCGCGCTGCACCAGCTTGCGTGCATCGACGATCTTCGGAAGCGCAGCTCTAGAGGGGGGTATCGACATAAGCGCGCAATTTTATGGACAAGCCCTACCCTTGTCAAAACAAATCAACGGACGCAGTATCTAGTGTGGTGTAAGGCGATTTCAGACAACTCGAGTGGACACCCTTTTTCATGGCCCGCACATTGATTCTAGCCTCCAGCTCCCCCTACCGAAGGGCCCTGCTCGAACAGCTGCGACTACCCTTCACATGCGTATCACCCCATATAGATGAAGCAGCACTGCCCGGCGAACGACCGCCTGAACTCGCCCGGCGACTGGCGCAGGAGAAGGTCTGCGCGCTGGCGGCCAGACACCCGGACGCACTGATCATCGGTTCGGACCAGGTGGCGGAATGCGGTGGGCGCGCGCTGGGCAAGCCCGGCAGTCGCGAACGGGCCGTTGCCCAGCTGCAGTCCTGCAGCGGTCGGGCGGTACACTTCTACACCGGCGTCAGCCTGCTGGATACAGCCAGCGGAAAACAGCGCACTGAGGTGGAGTCATTCGCCGTGCATTTTCGCCAACTGAGCGACGGGCAGATCCGGCGCTATGTGGAACTGGAAAAGCCCTACGATTGTGCCGGTTCGTTCAAAGCGGAAGGTTTGGGCGTGGTACTCTTCGAAAAAATGGAAGGGTCAGACTTTAGTTCCCTGATTGGCCTCCCATTAATTCGACTGGTTGAGCTACTGCGGGAATTCGGAATTGATCCATTGACTACCTAAATCAAGGCGCCAGCGGCGGCCACTGCAGCAACTCGGAGAAGTGATCGATGATCGCGCGCGGTTTGAAGGCCTGCAACCGCTCGGGTTTGTGCACGCCGTAGCTGACACCGACAGACGCCATCCCCAGCGAGGCCGCCATTTCCAGGTCATAGACGGTATCCCCCACCATCACTGCATCCGCCACCGTCGAGCCGGTTTCACCCAGCAGCTCACGCAGCATCAGCGGGTTTGGCTTGGAGGCCGTCTCATCGGCGCATCGACTGGCGACAAACAAGCCGCCGATGCCCCGCTCCTCGAACTCCCGGTTCAGCCCGCGGCGACTCTTACCGGTGGCTACCGCCAAGCGATGTCCGGCACCCAGCAACTGATCCAGCGTCTCCAGCACCCCATCGAACAGCGGCAGCGGCTCCCTGCGCGCGGTCAGCCACTCCTCGGAATAGCAGTAGCGCAACTGCTGACGCTGATCGCTGGCCGCTTCCGGAAACAGGGAAGCAATGGCCTCCGGCAGGCCCAGACCGATGATATTGCCAATCGCCTCGGGCGCCAGCACCGGCAGCCCCACCCGCTCGGCCGCGCGCTGCATGCAGGACACGATGCGCGCCTCGGAATTGCAGACAGTGCCATCCCAATCGAGGATTACCAACATAACGCCCCTCCTCCCTACTGTTCGCGCAACGCCGCCAACACCGCTCCCAGCTCTGCGGAGACCGGCGCCTTAACTTCAACCTTCTCGCCATCCGGCAATGTGCAGCGCACCAGCGCCGAATGCAGGAACAGCCGCTTCAGGCCCAACTTTCGAAATTCCCGGTTGACCTCATCCGCCGTGTACTTGACATCACCCGCCAGCGGGCAGCCGACAAACTGGGCGTGTACACGGATCTGGTGGGTGCGACCGGTCACCGGCTCTGCGGACACCAAGGTCGCACCCTGGAAGCGCTCCAGCACCCGAAAACGGGTCTCCGCCGACTTGCCCTCGGGATCGACGGAAACCATGCGCTCTCCGCTTTTCAGGGTATTCTTGCGCAGCGGCGCTTCCACCACCCGCCGCCCGCGCGGCCATTTGCCGACGGCCAGCGCCAAATAGGACTTGCCCACCCGGCCGGCGCGCAACTCCGCTTGTACATGCCGCAACACCGAGCGCTTGCGCGCGACCATAATGGCGCCGCTGGTATCGCGATCCAGGCGGTGCACCAGCTCGATGAACGGGCTCTGCGGATACATCTGCCGCAACACCTCGATCAACCCCAGGCGCACGCCGCTGCCACCGTGCACCGCAAGACCGGCGGGCTTGTCAATCACCAGCAGGCCGCTCGCATCGTAAAGTATGGATTGCTCCACCAACTGGCGCAGCTGGTCGCCGACAACCGGCGCCGGCACCTGCTCCGCGGCACGGATGGGCGGTACCCGCACCACATCGCCGGCGCGCAGCTTGTATTCGGCTTTCACCCTTCCTTTATTGACGCGCACCTCGCCCTTGCGCAGGAGTCGGTAGATACGCGAGCGGGGAACCCCCTTGAGGCGCGCCTGCAGGAAATTGTCGATACGCTGACCCACCAGTTCGCCGGGCACCGTCAGGAGCTGTACGCCGCCGGAGGGGTTCCAGCTATCGGTTGGAGCGACCGCGGAGGCAGAATCAGCCGCCGGGATCGACTTAGAGGGGGGTGTACTTCGCATGACGCGCATAATAGCGCCACGGCCGATGCAATTGAAGCGCCCGACGCGCCGTGCTATATTCGGCCGGCCTGAATTGGGCTGGTTTTCGGCCATGGGCGGCTTCCGAACGCGAAGTGACAGCCATGGTTCCAGAGAAAATACCGCCAATCGGCCAGTGCGCGCCTCTTTAATACAGATGGGCCGCGTCATTGACAAAACTCCGCCGTCAAGGTCAGCCCCGCCATACAGATTCCCGGAGCGCCTCGCCGGCTACAACACCCCGCCCAAACGCGGGTAATTATCGCGAAGGTAAGACGGGCCGAAGCCCGCAGCGCTTGAAAGGACGACTCACAGACTTGCGTCCCGCTCTGAAGAAGCAGCCAGCGACCGCACTGGCACTCCGGGTGGCAACGACCAACCCGGCGATACAAACACAGAATCGAAGGGGGAACCGGCCACAAGCCGACCCGACAGAGCCGAACGAAGGACGCAAACCTCGCCGCCCATATTAACCGGAGGGCGGCGCCCAGCCTGAATGCGAACCCCAAAGGCGCGCAACCGGAACTGGGTAGTACTGGATAGATGGTGCTAAAGGTCAGGTACTAAAGTTACCAACGAATGCTCCGCCATATGCGCGCATTCGGAGTTACAGCAGTGTGACAACTGGGTAGAAACCCGCCTTGCCCCCACCGCTAATTATTAGCGGTCGGCAGCGCTCCCCAAAGTCCCTGCCCGCCCGTGGCCCTGCCGCGCGGCAGCCATACAACAAGCCTGCGACTTCGCTGTCCTGCCTTTGCGCAACGCAAGGATAAGAGACACGCATGAAGAGAATGTTAATCAACGCAACTCAGCCTGAAGAGTTGCGCGTAGCCCTGGTCGACGGCCAGTGGCTCTATGACCTGGATATCGAAAACCGCACCCGCCAACAGAAAAAAGCCAACATCTACAAGGGCAAGATCACCCGCGTAGAACCCTCCCTGGAAGCAGCCTTTGTCGACTACGGTGAAGAGCGTCACGGCTTCCTGCCGCTGAAAGAAATCTCCCGCGAATATTTCATGAAGCAGCCCAAGGACATCGAGGGCCGCATCAAGATCAAGGATGTGGTCAAGGAGGGCATGGAAGTCATCGTACAGGTGGACAAGGAGGAGCGCGGCAACAAGGGCGCGGCCCTGACCACCTTTATCAGTCTCGCCGGCCGCTACCTGGTGCTGATGCCGAACAACCCTCGCGCCGGCGGCATTTCCCGCCGCATCGAGGGCGACGAGCGCTCCGAGCTGCGCGACGCCCTGTCCGCGGTGGAAATCCCCTCCGGCATGGGCATCATCGTGCGCACCGCCGGTGTTGGCCGCAGCGGCGAAGAGTTGCAGTGGGACCTGAGCTACCTGCTGCAGCTGTGGGACGCCATCAAGACAGAGGCCGACGGCTCCAGGGCACCGCACTTCCTGTTCCAGGAAAGCAACGTCATCATCCGCGCCATCCGCGACTATATGCGCGACGATATTGGCGAAGTCATCGTCGACGACAAGGGCGCCTACGAGTTGGCCGCCGAGTTCGCGCGCCAGGTAATGCCCCACTACGCCAACAAAGTGAAGTACTACGAAGACGCCATCCCGCTCTTCAACCGCTACCAGATCGAGAGCCAGATCGAGACCGCCTTCGAGCGCGAAGTGAAGCTGCCCTCCGGCGGCTCCATCGTGATCGACGTGACCGAAGCCCTGGTCTCCATCGACATCAACTCCTCCCGCGCCACCAAGGGCGGCGATATCGAGGAGACCGCGCGCAATATCAACCTGGAAGCCGCGGACGAGATCGCCCGCCAGCTGCGCCTGCGCGACATGGGCGGCTTGGTAGTCATTGACTTTATCGACATGCAGAACAAGGGCAACCAGCGCGAAGTGGAAAAGCGCATGGAAAAAGCCCTCAGTATGGATCGCGCGCGCGTGCAGATCGGCCGTATCTCCCGCTTCGGCCTGCTGGAGATGTCCCGCCAGCGCCTGCGCCCGTCCCTGGGTGAAACCACCTTCCGCGTCTGCCCCCGCTGCAGTGGCCAGGGTACCATCCGCGGCACCAAGTCCCTGGCGCTGTCCATCTTGCGCCTGGTGGAAGAGGAGGCGAAGAAGGAGCGCAGTGCGGAAATCCGCGCCATCTGCCCGGTGAACGTGGCTACCTACCTGCTGAACGAGAAGCGTAAGACCATTTCCCAGATAGAGGCCCGCAACGGCACCCGCGTGGTGGTGGTGCCCAACGCCGATATGGAGACGCCCCACTTTGAGGTTCAGCGCCTGCGCGACGACGAAACCGGCACCGTGGAAACCTCCTACAAGATTTCCGGCACCGTCGAGGACACCAGCGCCAAGCTGGAAGAGGAGCCGATGCGCCCGCCGGCGCAGCCTGCCGTACAGCAGATAGCGCACACCGCCCCCGCCCCGACTCCGGAGAAGAAACCCGAGCCCGGCCTGATCAGCCGTCTGATCAGCGCCATCACCGCCCTCTTCGCCGGCGAGGAAAAAACCAAGAAGCACAAGAAAGCCAAGGGGCGCGGCAAGGACTACCAGAAACAGCGCAGCCGCAGCCAGCGCGGCCGCGGTGGTCGCAGTGAACGCGGTGATCGCGGCGGCCGCCCCACCCGCCGCAGGGACGAGCGCCGCGAAGAGGCCAGGCAGGAGGTCAAACGCGAAGAACGCCGCGAGGAACCGCGCGAGGAGAAACGCCCCACCAAGCCCGAAGAGGCCCGTGAGGCCGCGGCTGAGCGCCCCGAGGGCCAGCGTCGCCGCCGTCGCCGCCGCGGCGGTGAAGGCAAACGCCGCCGCGAGGAGGGCCAGCCCCAGGTAGCCGAGAGCCAAGCCAGCGAAGCAATCGCCGAGCGCGTCGAACAGCAGCCTGCAGAGGAATCCGACCAGCAGCGCCCGGCGCGCCGCCCCAGCAATGTGCGCGGCCGCCCGCAACCGCGCCGCCGCGGCCGCCGCAGTGACAATGCCGCCGCCGCAGCCGTCGCCCAAAGCCAGGAGGAGCTGGAGCGCGAAGTCAACGAGGCCATCGACGAAGCCGAGGGCGAAGCATCCGTTTCCGAGCGCAAAGCCGCTGAAACCCGCGAAGTGGAGGTAACCGCTGCTGTGCCGGCGGAACAAAAACGGGAGGAAGCCACCGTCGAGACTGAGGAACAGGCAACCGCCGAACCGGAAAAAGCCGTGGGGGAACCGACTCCCACCGAAGCCAAAGAGCTGCCCGCCGAAGCCCCGGCACCGGAAGTAAAAACCGAAGCGCCACAAGCCGAGGCCCCGGCAGTTGCCGAAGAAGCCGAACCCAAAGCGGCCGCTGCTGCGGAGGAGCCCCCGGTGGAGGAACCCGCTGAGCCGGAAACCGCAGTAGCAGTTACACCGGCCGAGGCGAGTGCGGCAACCGAAACCGCGGTGCAGGAAGAAAAAGAAGAAGAGCCGGCCGCCACAGCGGTGGAAGCCGCAGGGGAAGCAGTTGCGGCCCCCCGTGGCCGCGCCGGCAACGACCCGCGGGTAAATCCGCAGCCGCTGCAGGAACTGGCCATAGTGACCGAGCACCGCGACCTGGGCCTGCTGCACCCGCTGGACACAGCCCGCCCGGCAGCCATCGAGCACAAGCCACGCCCCCTGCCCCGCCCGGCCAACGACCCCCGGGTCGCCCGCCAGGCAGAGCAGGCCAATGACAGCCTCGGTGGCGACTCCGCGGAGGCCAGCTGAGTCGGCGACACGGTGGGTTAGCTGCTCAATAAATCGGCTAACCCATTGAACTGCTTAAAAAAATCACCCGCACCCTTGTGCCGGCCAACACGGCCGGTATAATGCGCCGGACAATTTGGAGGGGTGGCTGAGTGGTCGAAAGCGGCGGTCTTGAAAACCGTTGACTGTAACAGGTCCCAGGGTTCGAATCCCTGCCCCTCCGCCATACGATAAAACCCGGCTTTATGCCGGGTTTTTTCGTATGGCGGAGGGGGGG